>JAESFR010000029.1_pt1 | contig 388605 bp, 347 predicted proteins | sample 9266191 | NCBI WGS metagenome assembly JAESFR01 (sample SAMN14503063, study PRJNA617104) | algae metagenome | isolation source: Pleurocapsa minor HA4230-MV1 and co-occurring heterotrophs from cement on... | place: USA: Nuuanu Pali Lookout, Hawaii | collected 2009-07-20 | reverse complement strand
AAGGGTCCACATTGTCGGCCGACGGCCGGTGTTATCCACAAATCGACGCGCGCACTTGACGGAGAGCACGAATTGGTGCTCAACGTATCGAACTGGACGGTTCGGCGGTCTCGGCTGTCAAAGCCGTATCAGTTGCGTGCCCGAGGGGCCGGTGAGTATGCAGGTGGGAATCGGTCGTGCCGCCCGTGACGTTCGACCGCATGACTGTGTCGGTGGGCGCTACGTGGTGAAATCGGTCCAGCCCGCCGCGACACCTGCATCAAGACGACAGCCCTTGTACTGCATAACTTACGCCGGCAACCGCAGAACCGATGTGGACAACTCTATGGCCATTGGTCGAAGGTGTGCTCCAATGGCGGCAGGCACAAGTGGAGTCCGGGCAGGTGCCTTTACCGCGACCGGAGTCAAGAGAGAGGGGACGAGATTACACGGCTTCACTCACCGAATATCCACATTTCCCGCGCGCGGCTGTTGACGCCACATCAGCGTTTTGGTGGCCGATGCGTATTTGCAGAGGTGCAACAACGCGCGAGCCGTCGATCTGTGCGGTGGATTGCACGCGACAGTATGTATTGCGCCAGGTTCCTCTGAAATGCATCAGGTGCACGTGCAATGCGCCAGTTTGTTCATGGAACGCGGGCCCGGTGGTTCGTGGAAGGCGCAGGGGTGGACCTGCATCCGCCCGCCACGGACACCATGGCCTCCTGCCCGCTGAGGAGGTTCGCGCGGCGGGTTGTCCGCCGCCACGTCGCCAATGGCCCGAGTCGCCCGAAGGGCGCTCCCCTATAGGCATCTGCTGTACGTCCGGTGGAGCTGGCGTGATTCAGCTCAGGCAGGAACGCCTGACGCTCAGCGGACAATCAAGACGTGCAGGGTGCGCGGACCGTGTACGCCCTCGACCCGTTCCAGTTCGATGTCGCTCGTCGCGGACGGGCCGGCGATCATCGTCAGCGGCGCAGTGGGTTCGAGCATCGCAATGGCCTCGGGCACCGTCTCGACCACCTGGTCGTGATCCAGGACGACGACGTGCCGGTCGGGGACCAAACTGATCGCGCGGCGCCCCTGTCCGTCGCCGCCGTCGAGGATGATCGTGCCGCTCATCGCAATCGCCACTCGGGCAGTCGTGACGACCGCATCCACCGCGTCGAGCTCCTGAGGGGTCAGAGTATCCGGTGCGGTGTCGGTGACCACTCGCCGGTCGTGACGGGCGCAGCCCTCGCCGATCACGTCCGGAAGGCCCGGCGCGATGACGATCGTCGACATGCCCTCGAGCGCCTCATCAACCGCGGCCGGCAAACCGTCGACGTCGACCTGGCGCACCAACGCCTTGTAGTCGACCAAGCGGTCGGTGAGCAGCTCGATCACTGCCTCGCTGCCCGGTGCGTTATCGGTGTACTTGATGTAGTCGCGGCGGATCGGGTTCACCGGACCGTCCTGGGCAAGGGCGGAGCGGATGCGCCCCAGAACCACGTCCCTGCTGCTCATCAGGAACCCGCTTCGGCGGTGTCGGTCGAGCCGGCATCACTGCCGGGTGCCGGTCCGGGCGCCGGCGCGGTGTGGTCGTTCTTCCACCAGTTCCGGAACGTCTGCGCGGGCGGCGCGGGTAGGTCGCGGCTGGTCGTCCAAGCCGACAACGGCGGTGGTAGGTGGCGGATGCGTTTGTTGCGTCCACCCATCACCCGGCCGACTCCCAGCGTCTTTTCCACTGCGGCGAAACGCTTCTCGTCACTCATCACCCACGCCGCCGCGCGCATGGCTGCGTCCCAGCCGCCGGGAATGGTGCGGTCGCGGTCGTCGTCGACAGCCCGCGCCCGCAGTTCCACCAGCAGACTGGGGATGTCGATCTTCACCGGGCACACGTCGTAACACGCCCCGCAGAGCGAGGACGCATACGGCAGCGACGAGTTGGGATCGTTGTGACCGTGCATTCCGGTCAGCTGCGGGGTGAGCACCGCACCGATCGGTCCCGGATAGACCGAGCCGTACGCGTGCCCACCCGTGCGTTCGTACACCGGGCAGACGTTCAGGCACGCCGAGCAGCGGATGCAGTGCAGCGCAGCCCGTCCCACCTGATCGGCGAGCGCATTGGTGCGCCCGTTGTCCAGCAGGACCAGGTGGAATTCCTGCGGCCCGTCACCGGGATGCACCCCCGTCCACAGCGAGGTGTAGGGGTTCATCCGTTCCCCGGTCGATGACCGCGGCAGCAGCTGCAGGAACACCTCCAGATCGGTGAACGTCGGCAGCAGCTTCTCGATCCCCATCACGGTGATCAGCGTCTGCGGCAGGGTCAGGCACATCCGGCCGTTGCCCTCGGACTCCAGCACGCACAGCGTCCCGGTGTCGGCGATGCCGAAGTTCGCGCCGGACACCGCCACCCGGGCGGACAAGAACTTGCGTCGCAGATGTTCCCGCGCCGCCATCGCCAACCGTCGCGGCTCGTCGGTGAGATCGGCAGGGGCGTCGTCCATCTCGGCGAGGAAGATGTCACGGACCTGGGTGCGATTCTTGTGGATCGCCGGAACGAGGATGTGCGAGGGCTTGTCGTGCCCGAGCTGCACGATCAGCTCCGCGAGATCGGTTTCCACCGCGGCGATGCCGTGCTCCTCGAGGTATTCGTTGAGCCCGATCTCCTGGGTGGCCATCGACTTGACCTTCACGATCTCCTGCGAGCCGGTGGCCCGTACCAGGTCCAGGACGATCCGGTTCGCCTCGTCCGCGTCGGCCGCCCAATGCACGACACCACCCCGGGCGGTTACCTTCTTTTCGAACTCCTCCAGCAGTTCGGGCATCCGGGCCATGACGTCCGCCTTGATGGCAGACCCGGCGTCTCGCAACGCCTCCCAGTCCGGCATCTCACCGACGACCAACGCCCGCTTCGCGCGGATCGTCGAGGTGGCATGAGCGAGGTTCCGCCGCAGCTGACCGTTCTGCAGTTCACGATGCGCGGCCTTCGGGAACCGTTCGGTCCCGCGCAGCGGCGACTCCTCGGGCGCCGCATGCCGCCGGGGAACGCCCAGGAATGTCGTCATGCCGGGTTCTCCTTGGTGGACGCCAGAATATTGGCCAGGTGGACGGTTCGCGCCGGATACCCGCCGCGGGTGAGCCCACCGTTGATGTGCATCAGGCACGAGGAATCCCCGGCCGAGCACACCTCGGCGCCGGTGGACAGCACGTTACCGATCTTGTCGGCGAGCATCGCCGACGACGTGTCGGTGTTCTTCAACGCGAACGTTCCGCCGAAGCCGCAGCAGGTCTCGGCCTGCGGGAGTTCGACGAGGTCGATGCCGTCGACGGCCCGCAGCAACGACAGGGGCTTGTCCCCGACCCGCAGCATTCGCAGCGAGTGGCAGGTCGGGTGGTACGTGACCCGATGCGGGTAGTACGCGCCGACATCGGTGACGCCGAGGACGTCCACCAGCAGCTCGGACAATTCGTACGTGCGCTCAGACAGGGCGGTCGCGCGGTCGGCGAGCGCGGTGTCACCGGCGCGGCGCGCGACCATCGCCTGCTGGTGCCGGATCGAGCCGACGCAGGACCCGGAGGGAGCGACCGCGACATCGAAGTCCACGTCGGAGAAGGCCTCGACATGATGACGCACCACCGGCACGGCCTCGTCGAGATAACCGGTGTTGACGTGCATTTGACCGCAGCACACCTGCGCCGGCGGGAACACCACCTGATGCCCTAACCGCTCGAGCAGTGCAACGGTCGCTTTCGGGACATCCGGGAACAGCGCGTCACCGAGGCAGGTGGCGAACACTGCGATGCGCATGAGCCGCTCGTTTCGTCGTCGGGGACGCCTGTGCAGCAGGCATCGGTCGGTCCGGCACTCGCGGGCCCCGCTCCCCGGTGCGTCATCGGTGCGGACGGGAGGCGGGCGCGGAGGTCATTGTCCGTCCCCGGTCGAGAGGCCGCTTGCCCGGCCACCTGTTTGCCACGCACCACGCACCGCGCACCACGCACCACGCACCGCGCACCACGCAACGCGCAACGCGCAACGCGCAACGCGCACCGCGCACCGCGCACCGCGGTCCGGCCGGGCCCGGTGGTCGTTGTCGGACTGCCCGACGATCACACCATGCGGAGCGGGCCGTCACGGCATGGACCGCGCTGGAGGTGCGCCCGCCGAGAGTTCAGTCGGCGCCACCGCGGGCATACCGGCGCATCGCCGCCGCGGCCTCGTCGAGGAACCGGGTCACGGCGGCGGCTTCTTCCTCGGTGAGCCGGGAGGCCGCCGCGTTGATGTCGGCCAGCAGTGGTGACAGCGCGGCGAGGACCTGGTGGGCGGAGTGCTCACTGGCGACCAGGGCGACGCGTCGGCGGTCGTCGCCGCGAGGTTCGCGGCGGACGTGTCCGGAATGCTCGAGCCGGTCGACGAGCGCGGTGGCGCTGGCGCTGCGGATGCCGAGCCGGTGGCCGAGCTCCACCGGACCGAGCGGCGTCGTTGCCGACGACAGATGCTCCAGTGCTGCTACGTCGGTGATGCCGACCCCCAGTCGCCTGGCCAGTTCCTGGTTCGCCTCGATGCCGGCCTGCTGCACCCGGCGCAGTGCGCGCGTGGGCTCACTGGCCGTGCTGCGCAGAGCGGCCGGACCGTCCGCCGCCGGCTCTTGCACATCGCTGTCCATGGTGTGATGCTAGCCCGGACATCGCTAGATCATCTAGTGACTAGACGTTCTGGCAAGTATCGAAGGACCGGAGTCGCAGTCATGACGGAACAGCAGAGGCCGGGACCGGAGGGATCGGCGCCGGCGGGTCAGGCGGGCCGCGGTGCCCTCGTCTTCCTCGGCCTGGCCACCACCTTGGCGATCATCGACGCCACCATCGTCAACGTCGCGTTGCCCTCCATCAGCGCCGACATCGGGCTGACCCTCACCCAGGGCGAGTGGGTCGTCTCCGGCTACGGCCTGATGCTCGCCTCGCTGCTGATCAGTTTCGGCCGGCTGGCCGACCGGCTGGGGCAGCGCCGAGTGCTCCTGTTCGGCGTCGTCGCCTTCGCGCTGACCAGCCTGATCTGTGCATTCGCGCCGAACGCCGGCGTGCTGATCATCGGGCGCCTGTTGCAGGGCGCCTCGGCCGCGGCCGTCCTGCCGACCGTGCAGAGCCTGATCAGTTCGCTGTACCGCGGGCCCGCGCTGGTCGCGGCATTCGCCGTCTACGGCGCCACCATCGGCACCGCCGCCGCGCTGGGCCCGCTGGTCGGATCCGCGCTCGTGGACTGGTTCGGTTGGCCCTCGGCGTTCCTGATCAACCTGCCGCTCGCCGTCGTCGTCGTGTTCGGTGTGCTGCGCACGATTCCGGCGATACCTGGCCGAGAGAAGGCCGAGGGTGCCGACCCGCTCGGCCAGACGCTGTTGTTCGTCGGGCTCGCCGCGCTCGTCTTCGGGTTGGTGGAGGCGCCGCGCGCGGGATGGTTGTCGCCGACGTCCGAGGTCAGCATCGGCCCCGTCACGTGGTCCGTCGAAGCGCCGGTCAGCGTCGGATTCACTGCGCTGCTGATCGGGGTGATCGTGCTGGCCGTCTTCGTCGCGGTCGAGCGAGCGAGGGGCGCCGCCGGCAAGCCCGCCCTGGTGGATCTCTCGCTGTTCAAGACTCCCTCGTTCTCCGCGGGCAGTTCCGCTGTGCTGGTGGTGGCCCTCGGGGAGTTCGGCATCCTTTTCCTGCTCCCGCTCTACCTGCAGGTCGGACGTGGTCTTTCGCCGCTGGAAGCGCAGTTGGTCGTGCTGCCGACCGCCCTCGGCTCGTTCATCTCCGCGCCGCTGACGGCCACCCGCAAGACCGTGCCGGCCAGGACGTGGGTGCTGCTGGGTCTGGCTCTGGAGGTCGTGGGCCTGGTGCTGCTGGCCGTCGCGCTCGACCCGTCGGCGTCCGTGTGGTGGATGGCCGGTCCGCTGCTGATCTACGGCACCGGCGTCGGGTTCGCGATCAGCCAGCTCACCGGTGCGACGCTGCTGGAGATCCCGATCCGGCGGATCGGGCAGGCGTCCGGGTTGGCCAGCACGGCGCGGCAACTCGGCTCGGCCATCGGTGTTGCGGTGCTGACCGCGATCCTGTCCGGCGTGTTGGCCGCGACGCTGGGCGACCGGCTGGCGGAGACCGCGCCCGGCATCGCGGAACCGGAGCGGGTCGCGGTCGCGGCGGCGATCGCCAGCAGCCCGGCCGACCCCGGGGCCGGCGGAAGCGTGTTCGCGACGCTGCCACCGGACAGCCTCGCCGGCGTGCAGGAGGCCACCGAGTCGTCGCTCGCGACGGGCGTCAGGTTGGCCGCCCTCGCCGCGGCGGTCCCGATCGCCGGCGCCTGGTTCCTCGCCCGCCGGTTGCCGAACCGCCGCCCCGGGGGTCCCCATGCCGCCGGTGAGCCGGTGCCGCGCGGGGAACCGGCGTCAGGACCGCTTGAGCAACGCGACCAGGTCGCCGTCCTCGATGCGGTCCCACACGTCGGTGAACTCGTCGAACGCGCCGTGCGCCATCGCATGCTCGAACGCGTGCAGCCTGCCGAAGATGAAGCCGGCGACGCCGTCGGTCTCGTCCTCCAGCGCCATCGAGGCGAGCAGATCGCTGGCGTACCGGGCGTCCTGGAACTCGCCGAGCGTCTCCTGGATCTCTTCCAGTGCCGAGGCGAACACGACCGCGTCGGCACCGAGTGCCTGGATGGCGGCCTCCGTCGCGTACCGCAACGTCTTGGCGTACTTGCGGACCTCGTGGACGGCGGCCACGTTGTCCGGGTCGCCCAAGGCGTTGTCGGCGCGCTCCCGCAGACCCAGCCAGGACGCTGTGATCAGCGACGGCAGTTCGCTGCCCGCGGGGCGGCCGCCGCGGCGGGACAGCGGCGGGTCCGCCACCACCGCGTCGATGTCGCGCAGCATCTGCAGGTAACCGGGGGTGTCGAGGAAGATCCGGACCTCGGTGGCGGCGGCCTGCAGCCGGCGCCGGCAGCCGTCCTGCAGGCGGACCCGCGCCGCGCGGGCGTACTCCTCGGGTTCCTCGACGAGCTGCGCGACCAGTCGCCGGCATGCCACATCCACGTCACGGGCCGTACTGAGCACGGAACCGAAGGTCCGCAACGCCGCGCGCAGCTCCGGGGTGCCGTCGCCGTCCAGCAGCGGCGCGTACACCGTCAGGATCGCCCGCATCCGGCGCGCCGCCGACCGCGCCTCGTGCAGCGCGTTCGGCGCGTGCGACTGCCCTTCCCGCAGACCGCGGTCCGCGGCGATCAGCAGGTCCTGTTGCCGGCCGAGCGCGGAGAAGACGACGCCTGCAGCGGTTTTCGGCCTCCGTACGGTGGGCGCCCGGTAGCCGACGGCGCGGGCCATCTTCGACACCGATGACGCCTGGCCCGCGCCCGCCCCGAGCAGCACCTCGACGGTCGCGGCGAGCTGCTCGCGGGTGCCGTCGACGATCTCCGCCTCCAACTCCCGCCAGGCCGTCGCCGGGCTCTCCCCGTCCAGCAGTCGGGTGCCGGTGACGTGGTCGTCGGCGACCTCGATGAGGGTTCCACCGGACGCGTCGAGCAGGTGCCGGACCGTCCGGTCGTTCTGCACCCGCGCGACCGGCACCAGGTCCCGCCCGCGCGCCGCCCCGCGGACGAGCCCGGCCAACTCGGCGGGTACCTGACCCGGAGCGCCGGCGCCCAACGGGAGCGTCACCTCGGTCCGGCCGTCGGTGGCGGGCATCTTGAGGTGCCAGCCCTCGTCCGGGCCGCCGGTGCGCCGCCGGAGCGTCATCCGGGACCGCAGCAGGTCCAGGCATTCCGTGTCGTAGTAGATGGCGTCCAACGGGAACGATTGCGGTTCCGCCTCGCCGACGATGCCGACGGCGGCCAGCTTCCGCCGTCCCGCGAGTGCCGGAAGCGTTGCGTCGGCGGCGATCTCGAGCTTGGTCTCGATCTCCACCTGACGCGCGGCGGTCGCCGCGCCACCGCCTGGGCTGTCGGCGCCGGCGCGGGCGCCGACGGGGAAGCCGATCGAGATGGCCGTCACCAGATCGGCGGCCGCCTTGCCGGCAGCGGCAGCATTCTTCTTCTGACGGGCGGCCATACGTTGTTGGTACCTCGTCCGGTTCCTCCTGGCCAGTCCGGCTCGCCGGGCATCGCGGATGTACCCATCGTGTCGACGCGGGTGGCGCGAGGTCCGGGCCGCTGGGCCGGGGCGGGCACGGACATTCGACCGGTAACCCAGGCGCAAGATAGAATGTCTTGACATTAGCGGCCGATCGCTGACAGCATCCTCGGACCGGTTGACGCCGGCAGCGATCCGGGAGGCAGACACATGACGGGTCAGGCAGGCAGCAACCGGTCCTCGGCGCGGCCGCGATGACGCCCGATGCCGGCGTCGGGTTTCGTCGCGACATCGGTGTGGCGGTGGCAGGTTTCGGCTGGATGGGCCGCGTGCACACGCAGGCCTACGCCCGCTTACCGCACCACTTCCCGCAGAGCCCGCTGGTGCCGCGGCTCGTCGCGGTGGCCGACGAGGTGCCGGGCCGCGCAACAGCCGCGGCCGCTCGGTTCGGCTTCAGCACTGCCACCCTGGATTGGCGCGACCTGCTGACCGACCCGGCGGTCGAGGCGATCAGCGTCACCGCCCCGAACTTCCTGCACCGGGAGATCGGGGTGGCCGTGGGGGCCGCCGGCAAGCACCTGTGGATCGAGAAGCCCGTCGGCCTCAGCGCCGACGATGCGACCGCCGTGGCCGGTGCGGTGACCGCGGCCGGCGTGCAGAGCGCCGTCGGGTTCAACTACCGCAGCGCGCCCGCGGTTGCGGCGGCGAAGGAATTGATCGACGGCGGGGACCTCGGGCGGGTCACTCACGTCTCGTTCCGGATGCTCAGTGATTACGCCGCGCACCCGGACGGCGCGCTGACCTGGCGCTACGAGCGGGCGCGCGGCGGCAGCGGCGTGCTCGGCGATCTCGCCTCGCATGGGGTGGACCTGGCCCGCTACCTGCTGGGCGACATCGAGGCGCTGGTCGCCGACACGGCCACCTTCATCGCCGAGCGGGCCCGGCCGGCGGGCGCCACCAGCGGCCATCAGCTGGCCACCGGCGGCGAGCGCGGATCCGTCGAGAACGAGGACTACGCCGGGGCGCTGCTCCGTTTCTCCTCCGGCGCCCGCGGCACCATCCAGGCCAGCCGGGTCGCCGTCGGCGAGCAGAACGCCTACGGCTTCGTCGTCCACGGCACGCGGGGAGCGGTCTCCTGGGACTTCCGCCGCATGGGCGAACTGCAGGTCGGGTACGGCGACAAGTACCAGGACCAGCCGATGAGCACGATGTTCGTCGGGCCGCCGCACGGTTACTTCGGCGCGTTCCAGCCGGGGTCGGCGAACGCCATGGGCTACGACGACCTGAAGGTCATCGAGGCGTACGAGTTCCTTCGCTCGATCGCCGACGGCAACCCGCACGGCAGCACTCTCGCCGACGCCGTCCGCAGTGCCCGGGCGATCGATGCGATGGTCGAGTCAGCGGCTTCCGGAGGCTGGGTCCGGCTCGCCTGACGCAGAGGGCGTGATCCTGGGTCACGCTGCTACTCCACGGCGCCACGACTCAGCGGCGTCCTCGAAGTTCATTTGCCGCAGATAGGTGCGCCCGTTGCCGACCCGAGCAACACGATCAGGTGCTGTGGACGACGACGACGACGTCGGTCGCTCGCTCCTGGGGTGCGTCGAGGTCCGACCGGGGTCTGCGCGAGGCAGGTGGTCTCCAGCGATCTGTCGAGCGGCCGGCACGCCCCGGCAACGGGTCATGGCAATGTGCCGTCGAGGCCCGGCAACTAGTTGAGCGGAATACACTCAACTTTATAGCGTTACATCGTGTAGACGTCTGCGTAGGCTGTCAGTGCCTCGCGGACACCTTCAACCGCCTCACAGAAGGGCATCCCCACCGCCGTGAACCTGGAGAAACTGACCACGAAGAGCCGCGAGGTCGTCGCCGCGGCCATTTCCGCCGCGACCACGGCGGGTCATAGCTCTGTCGAGCCTGCTCACCTGCTCACCGCCCTGCTCGTCACCCAGGGCTCGACGGCCCCGGGTCTGCTGCGTGCGGTCGGTGCCGACCCGGGTGCCGTGCGCGCCCAGTCCGACGCCCTCCTGGCCAGGCTGCCCCGGGTCAGTGGCAGCACCGTGGCGCAGCCCGGGCTCTCCCGTGCCGTCGTCAATGTGATCACCGGCGCTGAGCAGATCATGTCTGCGGCCGGTGACGAGTACCTGTCGACCGAGCATCTGCTGGCCGCGCTGGCCCGTCCCGGCACCGACGTCGGCGACCTGCTCATCAAGGTGGGCGCCACCACGGAGGCGCTGATCGAGGCGTTCCCGGTGGTCCGCGGCGGCGACCGCAAGGTCACCTCACCCGACCCCGAGGGCAGCTACCAGGCGCTGGAGAAGTACGGCGTCGACCTCACCGAGCGGGCCCGCGAGGGCAAGATCGACCCCGTCATCGGGCGGGACTCGGAGATCCGGCGGGTCGTGCAGGTGCTGTCCCGGCGCACCAAGAACAACCCCGTGCTGATCGGCGAGCCCGGCGTCGGCAAGACCGCCGTCGTCGAGGGTCTCGCACAGCGGATGGTCGCCGGTGACGTACCCGAGTCACTGCGCAACAAGCGACTGATCTCGCTCGACATGGGGTCGATGATCGCCGGCGCGAAGTATCGCGGTGAGTTCGAGGAGCGGCTCAAGGCCGTCCTCGAGGAGATCAAGGGCTCCGAGGGTCAGGTCGTCACGTTCATCGACGAGCTGCACACCGTGGTGGGCGCGGGCGCGACCGGCGAGGGCGCGATGGACGCAGGCAACATGCTCAAGCCGATGCTCGCTCGCGGTGAGCTGCGGATGGTCGGTGCCACCACGCTGGACGAGTACCGCGAGCACATCGAGAAGGACGCCGCCCTGGAGCGCCGCTTCCAGCAGGTGCTGGTCGGCGAGCCGAGCGTCGAGGACACGGTCGGCATCCTGCGCGGCATCAAGGAGCGGTACGAGGCGCACCACGGGGTCCGCATCGCCGACTCCGCGCTGGTCGCTGCGGCCACGTTGTCCGACCGTTACATCACGAGCCGGTTCCTGCCGGACAAGGCGATCGACCTGATCGACGAGGCGGCGTCCCGGCTGCGGATGGAGATCGACTCCCGGCCCGTCGAAATCGACGAGCTGCAGCGGGTTGTCGACCGCTTGACGATGGAAGAGCTGGCGCTGGCGAAGGAATCCGATCCCGCGTCGGTGGAGCGGCTGGGTCGGCTGCGCCGGGATCTGGCCGACAAGAGCGAGCAACTGTCGGCGCTGACCGCGCGCTGGGAGCAGGAAAAGTCGGGTCTGAACCGGGTCGGCGAGATGAAGAAGGAACTCGACGAGCTACGGATGCAGGCCGAGCGCTACCAACGCGAAGGCGACCTGGCCAAGGCGTCCGAGCTGCTGTATGCCCGGATTCCGGCGCTCGAACGTGAACTCGCGCAGGCCATCTCGGCCGAGCGCGAGGAGGACCCCCACGAGGCGCCGATGGTCAGCGAGGAGGTCGGACCCGACGACATCGCCACCGTCATCGCGGCCTGGACCGGTATCCCCGCAGGCCGGCTGCTCGAGGGCGAGACGGAGAAGCTGCTGCGGATGGAGTCCGAACTGGGCCGGCGGGTGATCGGCCAGCGGGAGGCCGTCGCCGCGGTCAGCGACGCGGTCCGCCGTGCGCGGGCCGGGATCGCCGACCCGGACCGGCCCACCGGTTCGTTCCTGTTCGTCGGGCCGACGGGTGTCGGGAAGACGGAATTGGCCAAGGCGCTGGCCGACTTCCTGTTCGACGACCCGCGGGCGATGGTGCGCATCGACATGAGCGAGTACTCGGAGAAGCATTCCGTGGCACGGCTCGTCGGCGCCCCGCCCGGCTACGTCGGGTACGACGAGGGTGGTCAGCTGACGGAGGCGGTCCGCCGCCGGCCGTACTCGGTGATCCTGCTCGACGAGGTCGAGAAGGCCCACCCGGACGTCTTTGACATCCTGCTGCAGGTGCTCGACGACGGTCGGCTGACCGACGGTCAGGGCAGGACGGTGGACTTCCGCAACACGCTGCTGATCCTGACCTCCAACCTGGGCAGCCAGGCGCTGATGGACCAGACCATGTCGGAGGAGCAGCGCCGCAACACCGTGATGTCGGTGGTGCGAACGGCGTTCAAGCCGGAGTTCCTCAACCGGCTCGACGACATCGTGTTCTTCCACGCGCTGGACACCGAGCAGCTCGGCGCGATCGTCGACATCCAGGTCGACGCGCTCGGCCGCCGGCTGGCCGCCCGCCGGCTCACCCTCGAGGTGTCGCCGGAGGCGAGGGAATGGCTGGCCATCGGTGGGTTCGACCCGCTGTACGGTGCGCGCCCGCTGCGCCGGCTGATCCAGTCGGCGATCGGTGATCAGCTGGCGAAGGAACTGCTGGCCGGCCGGATTCGGGACGGGCAGACGGTTTCGGTCGACGTCAACGACAACGACCCGGGTGCGCTGGTCGTGCGGTCGGCCGACGCGGCCGCCGACCTGCCCGCGCCGATGACCGTCTGACGTGGTGGGTCCCGCCGCTGGGTGACACCGCAGGGAACGGCCCGCTCAGCATGTGCTGGGCGGGCCGTTCCGGTCTCGAACGTCGCAGTGGTGCGGGGGAACGGCACTGCGGAAGACGACTGCGGAGCTGCCCCGCCGGAACGGCACTGAGGAACGGCACTGAGGAACGGCACTGAGGAACGGCACTGAGGAACGGCACTGAGGAACGGCACTGAGGAACGGCACTGTGGAGGGCCGTTCGGACATCACATCTCGAGCGCCTCGTGGATCTGCACGCCGCCGCCGGAGGCGAAGATGGGGCAGCTCTTGGCCTTGGCGGTGGCATCGGTGAGAGAGTCCGCGGTGACGATGGAGTAGCCGGTGGCGACCGCAGGCTCGGATGTGGACACCGCGCCGTCCGCCGCGATTGCGGCCGAAGCGCCGAACGGGTTGCCGCCGTCCACGAGCGCCGAACCGAGCTCGCCGAACCACGCGCCCCAGGCCTGGTAGACCTTTTCCTGCTCCTCGGGGGTGGAGGCCGAGCTGCCGCCGGTGTACAGGTACACGAACTTCGCCATCGAACTGCTCCTTCGCTGTCCGCCGGCCCCTCGGTGAAGCCGGTCTGCTGTGACACCACCCAGACGGACGACCCGAACGGAAATCGACGGGACGGCAGAAGTTTTCGAAGTTTCTCCGGCCGCGGCGGACGTGCGACCACCCGCGGCGGGACGGGGCTGTACAGGCCTCCATCGCACCGATCCGACCTTACGCACAGCACCCGCACAGCTTCCGGCGTGACGGTGATCCCATGAGCCAGGACAACATCTTCCAGCCGCCCGGGAACGCCGCCCCGGGCGCAGCATCCGGCGGCAGCACGCCGGCCGGCGGCGCACCTTCCGGCTCCACGCCGGACGGCGCCGCGCAGCACTCCATGACGCCGGACGGCCCTGCGGAGCACTCCGTCACGCCGGACGGCGCCGCGCAGCACTCCGTCACGCCGGACGGCGCCGCGCAGCACTCCACCGCACCGGTGGGCGGCGCACAGGCCGGCGGCGCACCCGCCGCGCCGCCCGCCTCCACCGGTTCGCACTGGTGGGCACCGTCACCCCCGGACGGGTCACCCGATGCGCCGCGCCCGGCCGCCGCGCCGTCCACCGGCGCCGTCGCCGCCTCCCCTGCGCCGTCCGCCACCCCCCGGCATGCGTACGGGGCATCGCCGTACGGCACGACCGGTCAGTACCCCGGCAGTCCTGTCTCTTCATGGGCCGGCACCGACCGGCCGACCGGGCCCAGCTACCCGTACACCGGTTCGCAGGGAGCGGTGCCGCCCCGTCAGAGCTGGACGCAGGCCGGATCCGCCCCCGGCGCGGGCCCGGCCACGGCGATCGGTGCACCGCTGTTCGGCGAGCGTGGGTACCCGACCGGATCGGCGCCGGCACCGGGTGGCGTGTCGCAGGCGACGGCGGTCAAGCCGCGGCGGCGCGGCACGCTGATCGCCGCCTCCACCGTCGCGCTGGCGCTGCTCGCCGGCTTCGGTGGCGGGGCCCTCGCGGCCGGACTGAACGACAACTCGACGACGCCGGTTGCCAGCGCGTTGACCACCACCGGGACGTCACCGACGGTGTCGTCCGTGACCCCCGCACCCAGCGGCTCTGTCCAGCAGGTGGCCGACGCGATCCTGCCGTCAGTGGTGTCGGTGCTGTCCAGCTCGTCCAGCGGTGAGGGCGAGGGCTCCGGCATCATCCTGTCGGCCGACGGCCAGATCCTGACCAACAATCACGTCATCGACGGAGCCACCGACCTGCAGGTCCAGTTCAACGACGGCAGCACCGCCAAGGCCACCGTGGTCGGCGCCGACCCGGTCGACGACCTCGCCGTCATCAAGGCCGAGGGCAAGTCCGGGCTCACCCCCGCGACGCTCGGCACGTCCGCTGACCTGCAGGTGGGGCAGGACGTCGTCGCGGTCGGATCACCGTTGGGGCTGTCCGCCACCGTCACGTCCGGCATCGTGTCCGCGCTGAACCGCCCGGTGGCCACCTCCAACGCCCAGGATCAGCAGCAGCAACAGCAGCAGTTGCCCGGTTTCGGTCAGCAGCAGCTGCCCGGGCAGGGTCAGCAGGACCAGAGTCAGGCAGCGCCGACGGCGTCCCAGTCCACGGTGATCAACGCGATCCAGACCGACGCGGCGATCAACCCGGGCAACTCCGGTGGGCCGCTGGTCGACATGTCCGGCAAGGTGATCGGCGTCAACTCGGCGATCGCGTCCCTCTCGTCCGGGGCCAGCGGCGAATCGGGCTCGATCGGCGTCGGCTTCGCCATCCCGATCGACCAGGCCAAGCGCATCGCCGAAGAGATCATCAAGACCGGCAAGGCCACCCACGCCGTGCTCGGCGCTTCGGTCGGGGACGCCACCGTCAACGGTCAGGCGCTGCTCACCTCCGGCGCGAAGATCAGCCAGCTCACGGCCGGCGGCGGCGCGGAGAAGGCCGGCCTGCAGGTCGGCGACGTGATCACCAAGGTGGGCGAACAGAGGGTGGAATCCGCCGACGCCCTGGTGGCGGCGATCCGGTCCGCCGCTCCGAACGGCACCGTCAAGATCACCTACACCCGCGATTCGGATACCAAGACGGTCACCGTGACCCTCGGGTCGTCCAGCACCTGATCGCCGCAGCACCGCACCGAAGACCTCCGCGGGACGCCGATGACGGCGCCCCGCGGAGGTCGGGGTGTGCCTGACCACACCTTCGGGAGCGCTTTCACCCCGCCCGGATGAGGGTGGGAACGGTAGGCGCCCGCACAATTGGCGCAGGCGAATAGGTGCGCGATGCCCGATCGGTCGGGAAGATGAGTATCGAGCGCGCACCGTCCGTCCTGACGGATCGGCGCGACGCTGATCGGGCACTGGCCGAGCAGCACCGCTGATCGACGCATGGTTGTCGGAGCCGCCCGCTGCGGAGGAGGTCACATGGACGCTGCCGGGGCGCGCGCCGGACATCCCAGGGTTCGGCTGGCCCCCGCACCGGAGGCCTGGCTCGATGACCTGGCCCCCGACCAGGACGCCTGGACCGGCGTGGGCCGGCACGGCGCAGGTTCGAACGGCGCAGGTTCGAACGGCGCAGGTTCGAACGGCGGCGCGGGACGTCGTGCGCCGGGTGCGGGCGTCAACGAGGACCATGCCGAGCCGGGCGACGCCGCAACGGCCACCTCTCCCGGTCGGGACACCGCCCCGCGACCGCTGCTGGCGGCCGTCGGCTGGGCGACCGGTGTGGCGTGGCGACTGACCTGGCCGGTGCGCGCCAGTGCGCGGCTCACCCTCCGCGCCGCCGACGCCGCGACCCGGGAGGTGGGCAGGCGGGTGTTCGCCGCGGGCGCCGCCTCCGCTGCGGCGGCCACCGGAGCGCCATCTGGAACAGGCGCGTCGCCCGGCACCGGTACGTCGGCAGGCACCCGTACGGAGTCGGCGGGTGATACCGCACGCGCCAGCACCGCGCGGGCCGGCAATTGGCAGCCGGCTCAGACCGGCGGTCTGCGGGGCTTGATCGACTCCCTGATGCAGGCGGTGCTGCGGCCCGTCATCACCCGGGTGGTTCTGACCGCGCTCGACGAACTGGACGTCACCTCGCTGGTGCTGAAGAACGTCGACCTCGACGCGATCGCGGCGCAGCTCGATGTGGAAGCCGTGATCGACCGGGTCGACCTGGACGCGGTCGTCGCCCGGGTCGACCTCGACGCGGCGGTCGCGCGGGTGGACCTGGATGCCGCGGTGGCCCGGGTCGATCTCGATGCGGCGGTGCGGCGGGTGGATCTGGACGGTGCCGTTGCCCGGGTAGACCTGCAGCGCATCATCAACCGCATCGACGTCGACGGCATCGTCGCCGACGTCGACCTGCAGGCGGTGATCGACCGGCTGGACATCGCCGCGATCGTCGCGCTGGTCGATCCCGACCCGGTGGTGGCGCGGGTCAACTTCGACGCCGCGATCGCCCGCATCGACCTGCTGCGGATCGCGCAGGAAGTCGTGGACGGCATCGACCTCCCCGGCATCATCCGCGACTCGACCGGGTCCCTGGCGTCCGAGGCTGTGCAGGGCGTTCGGCTGCAGGGTCAGCAGGCCGATGATGCGGTCGGTCAGCTGGTCAGCCGGATGTTCCGCCGTCGCGGCATCGTGGACGGGTACGCGCCGCCGTGACCGCGTCCCGTTCGACGGTCAAGGCGACCGAGAACGAGCCGCGGCCGGCCGGGATCGTCACGCGGGTCGCGGCAATGGGCGTCGACATTGCCATGGTGTTCGTGCTGGCCACGGTGATCTATCTGGGGGTCGCCGGCTTCATGTTCATCATCGCGCCGACCACCTTCCAGTGGCCCAACCTCCCCATCTTCCTGACGCTGAGCGCGCAGTTCGCGCTGGCCGTGATCTACCTGACAGCGTCGTGGGCGATGACGGGTCGGACCTACGGTGACACCCTGCTGGGGCTGCGGGTGCTCGACCGCCGCGGCCGGATCCCCGGCTGGACGCTGTCGTTCCTGCGTGCCGTGGCCTGTGCGTTCTTCCCGATCGGGCTGTTCTGGGTGGTCCTCAGTCCCGAGCGCCGGTCGCTCCAGGACGTCGTCCTGCGCACGGTCGTCGTCTACGACTGGCACGTGGAGGCCAAGCTGCCGCCGTGAGGGTTGGTGCGCGCCGGTGACCCGGACCGCGCTCGTGCAGCGAGGGTCAGTGCACGATCGGGGCGACGGCCGGGTGGTGGGCCAACTGCTCGATGACGGCGCGATGCACCAGGACCGGGACGAAGTGTCGGACGGTGGCGCCGTTGTACCGCTCCCACTCTCGGGCGACCATCGCGCGGACCTCCGACTCCCCGATGCGGTCCAGATGGATACGGCCCACGGTGCCGATCACCTGCTCGGCGACGGTGTCCACCGACTCGGCGGACATGGCCGCGGCCTGTTCGACCGGTGAGTCGACGGACATGGTTGCCTCCGGGTGCTCGAGGGGGCGGGGTGTCCGAATAGTCTGCATTTCTCAGCCGTTCGGCGCTAGTTCACGGCCAGTTATTCCAGAATTTGCTTACACAGGTGCCCCGGTCTCGGGCCGGGGAATGACGCGGTCAGCTCACCCGCAGCTCGGCGGGACCGTGGCCGGCCGCCCGGTCATCGGCCGGACCCTGACCCGCCGTCCGGCCATCGGGCGGACCCTGGCCCGCCGCCCGGTCATCGGGCGCGCCCTGGCCAACTGGCCGGTCAGCGGCCGCGACGCCGGCCGACCGGTCAGCGGCCGCGGCGTCATCAGGTGAGCCGTCCATGGCCGGGCCGTCGTCCGGCATCGTCCGCTGCAGGTCCGCGACCTGCGCCCCGCTGGGATCCATCGCCTCGATCAGCGTGGTCAGGCTCTCCCGGAACCGGGCGACGTCCACGCCGTTGGCCCGCAGGATGTCGTCGGTGATCCGCTCGCCGGTGTCGAACATCTCGGCGAGCAGCGCGGCGCCGGACTCGGTGAGTTCCACCGAGCGTCGCCGGCGATCCGTCTGGTCCGCGCGCCGGACGACGTGGCCGGTGGATTCCAGGTGGGCGATCGTGCGGCCGATGGTCTGTTCGGTGACGTGCTGGTCCTCGGCGAGGTCGCGCTGGCTGCTTGCCCCGCGGCCGAGGGTTGACATGACGATCAGCCCTGCGTGGCTCACGCCGTGTTCGCGGAGCCGGTTGTTCCACGCCTGCTCCACCAGTCGCGCCGCGGTGCTGAGCAGCCGGCCGGTCGCCCATTCCTGCGGGCCTGGTTCCGTTGCCATCTGCCTCCTTCCGCCTTCTGTGCATCGTTCCCCGGGGCGGACCGGTCATCACGGTCGAGAACGACGGTACCTGTGGCAAGATTGCGAATGCTCAGCAAGCTGAGCATCCGATTTGGCCCATCTTGCGGTACTTGCAGCGTCCCCAGCACACGACAGAACGGATTCGTCATGACCACCGGGTCGAACGAGACGACAGCAGACCGCGTCGACGACACACCGCCGCAGGAACCACCGTCCGGGCCCGCCGGATCCTCCTCGGGACCCCGCCGCAACGCAATCCTGCGGGCGGTCGGCGTCCTCGCGGTGATCTTCGCCTGGCTCGCCATCGCCGGCGTGGGCGGACCGGCCGTCGGATCGCTGTCCACCGTGCAATCCAACGACCAGGAATCGTTCCTGCCGGACGGCGTCGAATCGGTGCGGGCGGCGGACGCGGCCGCCGCCTTCGACAACTCCGGTGAGCTGCCGGCCTTCGTCATCTTCGAGACCTCCGGTACCAAGGCCACACCCGAGCAGCTGGCGTCCTGGCAGGCGTTCACCACGTCCCTCGCCGGGCAGCCGGTCGACCCTGCGAAACCGGAGCTGGGCACCGTCGGCGACTACTTCGTCGCACCGAAGTCGCCCGGGCAGCCGGTGCCGGTGCCGCTGATCCCGTCCCAGGACGGGGAGGCCGCGCTGGTGCTTGTGCCGCTGTCCGCGGACAAGGTGACCGCGGTCGACTCCGAGGGCGAGAACCCGCTCGGTGATGTCATCGACGCGATCCGCGCCTCCGCGGAGGCCTCGGCCGCCGGTGGCACCGTGCACATCGCCGGGCCGGCCGGCCTGATCGCCGACCTCAGCGCGGCGTTCGCCGGCATCGACGGCCTGCTGCTGATCGTCACCCTCTCCGCGGTGCTGGTGATCCTGGTGTTGGTCTACCGGGCGCTGGTGCTGCCGTTCGTCGTGTTGTTCACCTCGATCAGTGCCCTCGCGCTGGCCGGTGGGATCGTCTACCTGCTGGCCAGCAACGACGTGCTGCCGCTGAACGGGCAGAGCCAGGGCATCCTGTTCATCCTGGTCGTCGGCGCCGCCACCGACTACGGCCTGCTCCTCGTGTCCCGGTACCGGGAGGAGCTCACCAAGGTCGAGTCGAAGTGGACGGCCATGGTGCGCGCCTGGCGGGCCTGCCTGGAGCCCATCGCCGCCAGCGCCGGCACCGTGATCATCGGCCTGCTGTGCCTGCTGCTGTCCAGCCTGAACTCGAACCGCTCCCTGGGCCCGGTCGGCGCGATCGGCATCGCGTCCGCGTTCGTCGCCGCGATGACGCTGCTGCCGGCGCTGCTGATGGCCGGCCGGTGGCTGTTCTGGCCGCGCATCCCGCGGGTCGTCCCGCACGACGCGGAGGGCCACGTCATCGGTCGCCGCAAGGCCGGAGTCTGGGAACGCGTCGCGCTGTTCGTGGCTCGCCGGCCCCGCCGGACCTGGGCGATCACCGCCGTCGGGCTGGCACTGGCCTGCCTGCTGGTGCCGACGCTGAAGGCCTCCGGCACCTCGCAGACCGATGTGTTCCTGACCGACGTCGACTCGATCGCCGGGCAGCAGGCGCTCAACGACCACTTCCCGGGCGGCTCGGGCAACCCGGTGGTGATCATCGCGCCGGAGGCGGCCACCCAGCAGGTGGTCGACACCGTCGGGCAGGTGGAGGGCATCGCCGGCACACCCACCGTGCTGACGGCGGCCGGCACCGGCCCGCAGGCCGCGGGCCCCCCGCCGCTGGTGGTGAACGGTCAGGTGCAGATCCAGGCCACCCTGTCCGCGCAGTCGGACAGCGAGGAGGCGGAGAACGCCGTGCGGGCCGTGCGGGACGCCGTCCACGCCATTCCGGAGTACGGCGACGCGATCCTCGTCGGCGGCAACACCGCCATCCAGATCGACACCGTCGACACCTCGGCGAGCGACCTGCGGCTGATCATCCCGGTGATCCTCGGCGCCGTGCTGCTGGTGCTGATCCTGTTGCTGCGCTCGCTGGTGGCTGCGCTGCTGCTGACCGTCGCGACCGTGCTGTCGTTCGGTGCGGCGCTGGGTGTGTCGGCGTTCGTGTTCAACAAGGTCTTCGACTTCCCCGGTGCGGACCCCGCCGTCCCACTGTTCGCCTTCGTCTTCCTGGTCGCACTGGGCATCGACTACTCGATCTTCCTGATGACCCGGGCCCGGGAGGAGGTCGCGTTCTACGGCCCGCACGACGGTGTGATGCGCGGCCTGCGGCTGACCGGCGGGGTGATCACCAGCGCCGGCATCGTGCTGGCCGCCACCTTCGCCGCGCTGGCGGTGCTGCCGATCCTGTTCCTCGCGCAGATCGCGTTCATCGTTGCGTTCGGCGTGCTGCTGGACACCTTCATCGTGCGGACGCTGCTGGTTCCCGGCGCAGCGATCGACATGGGCTGGTTCACCTGGTGGCCGATCCGGCCGAAGCCGACCAAGCACCAGCTGGAGCACCGCGGACCGGCCAAGATCCCCGAGAAGGTCTGACGCGCGAACCACCCGGCGGGCCAAGGACCTTCGCCTCTTGCCCGCCGCGGCACCAGCCTCGACGCTGACTGGAGGACCTCGCGGAACAGGTCGCCTGAGGAGTCAGCTGATGAGTGGCATTCGGCAAGCTGTGATTGCGGTCGGCATCGACGGCTCACCCGAGTCGTTGGTGGCCGCCCGGTGGGCCGCGGACGAGGCCGCACGCCGCCAGCTGTCGCTGCGGTTGCTGCATGCGTACGCGACCACACCGTTGATCGGTGTGCCCGCGTACGGCGTTCCCGCGGACATCAACGAGGGTCTGGTGGAGGCGGGCACCGACGCCCTGGCGCAGGCCGTGGCAGAGGTCGAGAAGCTGCACCCGGACGTCGAGTTCACCGCCGAACTGGTGAAGTCCGATCCGCGTCCGGCGCTGACCGAGGCGTCGGCCACGTCGATGCTCACCGTGGTCGGCCGCAGTGGTGGGGGACGCATCCCCGAGGTCGTGCTCGGCTCGGTCGCCCTGCACGTGGCGGCACACGGCCGGTCGCCGGTCGCCGTCATCTCCCCGCACACCCCGCCGCCGTCCGACGGCCCGGTGCTGCTGGGTGTCAACGGTTCGTCGATCAGCGAGGACGCCGTGTCGTACGCGTTCGACGAGGCCTCCCGCCGGCACGCCCGGCTGGACGCCGTCCTGGCCTGGGACGACCTGGGGATGCGCGGGTTCGGCGGCGGCACCCGCGAGATGGCCACCATGGAGGACGAAGAAGAACACGTCGTGCTCGGGGAGCAGCTGGCCGGCTGGCGGGACAAGTTCCCGGACGTCGACGTCAACCAGATCGTCGTCCAGGGCAAGCCGGCCGAGGCGATCCTGCGGCACGCCGAGAGCTTCCCGGCCGGCAGCGACCCGCAGCTGATCGTGGTCGGCAGCCGCGGCCGCGGCGGGCTGACCGGTCTGCTGCTGGGATCCACCAGCCAGCGGCTGATCTGCCACTCGCAGTGGCCGGTGGTCGTGGTCCGGCAGGGGACGCTCGGCTGATCTCCGGCACCACCGGCCGGTCCACCTGGTGGGCAGGGGCCGGTCGGTGGTGACCCCGCCGCGGTGACCGTGCGCGCCGCCGGCTGCTGAGTTCTCCGCCGGCGGAGGAGGACGAGCGACGTGCCCCCGGCCGAAAGCCGGGGGCACGTCGACATCCCGCCCCTGCCCACCGGTCGGCGTTGGAACTGTGGAAGCACTCCCGACGCCCCGCGGAGGCGTGGGCAACAGCGGCTCGACGCCGTACCCCTCGCCGGCGTCAAGGTGGCTCGAGCCACGGCGATCGCCCAGAACCGCCGCCGCATCGCCGACAGGTTCACCGGTGATGCGAGCAGGGGTTCGGAGCCGGGACGGACACGGATGGGTGTGGTTGTCGACGAAATCTCGCGGAGCGCGCGCTCGCACGTTCGGCTGCGGCCGCCGGGAGCGCTCGAGTGCACCGAGACTGGGCAGCGAGCGCCGTCCTGCCCTCGTCCTTCAGGCAGCGGTGCAACGGATCGGTCGATCGAGCGGGGTGCCGGGCGGGTGACCCGTCGGTTGGGTCTATCGGGCGGCGCGGTAGGGCTCCCGGCCGGCGACCTGCCGGTGGCTACGCCCCGAATCAGTACTGCGCCCCGAATCAGTATTGCGACCCGGATCAGTACTGCGACCCGGATCAGTACGGCGACCCGGATCAGTACGGCGGGGCACCCCAGACGTACACGTTGTCGCCGACCGACAACGTGTCGTAGAAGGTCTCGGACGCATCCCACGACAGGTGGATGCAGCCGTGCGACTGGTCCGACAGGCTGCCCTCGTGGAAGGCGATGCCGTCGTCGAAGAACACCGAGTTCGGCATCGGTGCGTCGTTGAAGAGGCTGGACAGGTGGTCCTTGTCCCGCCAGAAGACGCTGAACATACCGGTGCGGGTGCGGTGGCCCTCGCGGCCGGAGGTGATCGGCACCGGGCCGTAGGTGATCTTGCCGGCGGACTGCAGCCAGGCCTGCTGGCCCGACAGGTCGACGCACGCGGAGGCGGCTGCCGGGCACGGGTTGGACGCCTGCGCAGCGTCCGCCCCTGCCTGGTTCGGGTTGACCGGCGCCTGCCTGATGCTGAGGGTGGCCGATGCCGTGTTCGCCTCGAAGCGGACGTCGCCGGCGTAGGAGACCTCCACCGCGTGGTCACCGGCGGCGACCGCCTTGGCGGTGCCGCTGATCGTGCCGTCGTCGGCGATGGCGGCGCTGGTGATGGGTGCACCGTCGACGCTGATGGTGGCCTTGCCGGTCGGCGTCTGCGGGGTGCCGATGATGTCCGCGGTGATCGTGACGTCCTTGCCGGGCGCCGCGTCCTGCGGCCAGTCGATCGTGATGTCCACGTTCGTCTGCGTCGTCTGTACGGGCAGGTCGACGGTGGAGCCGGCCGCCGTGGCATTGCCGGAGTAGCTGACGCGGTAGGTCTTCGTGCCGGGGTCGGCGGTGTTGAGGAAACCGAGTGCCGCCGAGCCGGCGGCGTCGGTGTCACCCTCGGCCACCACCGCGGCGCCGTCGCGGACGGTGACGTGCCCGGTGAGGTCGCCGACCGCGCGCGCCGGACGGACCGTGACGGTGAAGGCGGACTGGTCCCCGTACCGGATCGGGCCGCCCCCGACCGACGCGGTCAGGGCGGTGGCTGCCGGTTGCGGCGGGGCGGGCTTCGGGCTGGGCCCCGCTGCCGTGGGCTTCGGTGGCGCCGGTTCGGGGGTCGCCGGCTTCGCGGTCGCGGGCGAGCTGGACGGCTCGACCGGGGATGTCGGCGCCGATGACGCGGGGGCGGACGCGGTCACCGTGGCTGAGGTGAGAGGTGCGGCGGTCGCGCTCGGCGCCGTCGGGGACACCGCCGAGGACGTGCTGCCGGCCGCGACCGATTGCAGACCCGCCGCCCCGGTGTCTCCCGGTCCGCACGCCGTCACCGCCACCAGGAACGCCGCGGCGGCGAGCGCGCCGAGGCTCCTCCGCAACCCGGAACCGGACATCACGTCGCCCCCGTTCTCAGCCGGACAACAGTCCCTCATCCGATCGTCCGTGATGAGGCGCAGGACGCATTGCCGGCCGGTGCGTTGCGCACAGCAATCGCTGCGCGCGTCCCCGTTCACCGGGACGGTACCGCTTCCACCGCCCGGGATGCCCACTTCTCAGCCGCCGCCCGGTTCCGCCCGGGCATACCAGGAGACCAGCGCACCGCTGTCGAACAGGCGGGCGTCGGTGCGCAGGAAGCCGGTCGGCGCGAGAGCAGGCAGCCCGAACATCGGGATCCCGGCGCCGGCGACGACGGGGTACTGCTTGATCACCAGCTCGTCGATCTCCGGCAGCAGCGTGCCGGCCAGAGTCCCGCCGCCGGCCAACCAGATCCCTGACCCCGGTTGCTCCTTCAGCCGGCGAACCAGCTGCACCGGTTCGCCGGACACGGTGACGGCCGGATCGGAGCCTTGCGTCATCGTGCTGCTGATGACGTAGCTGTCGAGATGCTCGTAGGGGTTGGTGATCCCGACCGCGAGCGCCGGCTCGTAGGTGCTGCGCCCCATCACCACGGTGTCGAAGTGCCGGTTGGCGGCGGACCCGTCGACCCCGAACGACGAGCGGTAGGCCGTCGGCAAGGTCTCGGGATACTCCGCGGCGAGGAACGCGGCGATGTCGTCGGGGAGCGGGAAGAAGGCGGTTTCGCCGCGGGGCCCGGCGATGAAGCCGTCGATCGTCGTGCCGATGAAGTAGGTCAGTGCGCGCATGCGTTCTCCGGAGATGGCGGGCGTTGTCGCTGCGAGCATCGTCGGTGCGCCGTGGTGGCCCAAGCCTTTTTCCGTGGCCGCCAGGGCCGACCAGTGCCGGCCGTGCGGCCCGTGCCGTCAGTGCCGCCCACGCCGTCGTTGCCGTCGATGCCGCCGGTGTCCCGTCCCCGTGCCGCCGGTGCCGTCAGTGCCGCATCCCGATCCGGTCGTGCAGCCGGCGCAGGGGTGCCGGCGCCCACCAGTTCCACTCGCCGAGCAGCGTCATCGTCGCGGGCACCAGCAGGCAGCGGACCAGGGTCGCGTCGATGGCGACCGCGACCGCGAGCGCGACGCCGGTCTGCTTGATCACCAGCAATTCACCGGCGACGAAGCCGGAGAACACCAGCACGACGATCAACGCGGCCGAGGTGATGATCCGGCCGGACCGCTGCAGTCCGGCGACCACCGCGTCGTCGTTGGACATGCCCTGGTCCCGGAACTCCTTGATCCGGGACAGCAGGAACACCTCGTAGTCCATCGCGAGCCCGAAACCCAGGGCGATCACCAGGATCGGGATGATCGTCTCGATGCCGCCGGTGGACTTGAACCCGAGCAGCGACTCACCGTTGCCGTCCTGGAACACCCAGACCAGCACGCCGAGTGACGCGCCGAGGGACACGATGTTGATCAGCAGTGCCTTGATCGGCACCAGGATGGACCCGGTGAGCAGGAACAGCAGCACGAACGTCGCCAGGATGACGACGGCGATCGCGGCCGGCGCCTGGGTGGCAAGTGCATGGGTGAAGTCGATCAGCGCCGCGGTCTGGCCCGTCACCCACGTCGGGTAGTCGGGTCTGTCCGCCCGGACGTTCTCGACCACCGCCTTCGCGTCCGCGCTGCCCTGGTCGGGGTCGGCCATGAACACGTTGATCACCGCGTGGGTGTCGCCGACGGCGCGCGGCGGGGCGACCAACTCGACGCCGGGCAGGCCGGAGATCCGCTCCGCGAGCGGCGTCATCTGCTCCGGGGTGGTCTCGCCGACGATCTGCACGGTCGGGATGCCGGACGCCGGGTACTGCTGTGCGAGGGTGTCGAAGAACTGCCGGTCCGGCGCGCTCGGTGGCAGCAGCTGGGCGCCGGAGCTGCGCAGCTGCAGCCCGAGCACCGGGGCGGCCAAGATCCCGAGGATCAGCAGGACGCCGCCGACGACGAGCCACGGCCGGCGCTGCGTCCAGCGGGCGAGCCGGGAGAAGAAGCCCTCCTCCGGCGCGACATCGCCGAACCGGTCGGCCGCCTTCCGCAGCCCGGGGATGCGGCTGAGCAGACCGGGTCGGACCATCCGGCCGCCGGCGAGGGCCAGCAGGGCCGGCACCAGGGTGAGCGCGACCAGCAACGCGATGATCACGACGCTCACCCCGGCGGCGCCGACCGCGCGCAGGATGCGTGCCTCGAACAGCAGCAGGCCGGACAGGCTGATCGCGACGGTGACACCGGAGAACAGCACGGTGCGGCCGGCGGTGGTCATCGTGCCGATGAGCGCCCCGGTTCGCGCCTGCCTGGTGGAACGGGTGGTGGTCTCGGCCAGCCGGGCACGCAGTTCCTCCCGGTAGCGGGACACGATCAGCAGGCCGTAGTCGATGCACAACCCGAGACCGAGGACGGTGACGACGTTGACGACGGCCGCGTCCAGGTCGATGAGGTAGGAGAAGCCGAGCAGGACGGCCAGTGCGCCGCCGATCGAGGCGATCGCACCGGCGATCGGCATGCCGGCGGCCAGGAACCCGCCGAACACCAGCACCATCACCAGCAGGCTGACCGGCAGCGCGATCAGCTCCCCGCGCACCAGGTCCTTCTCGACCTGCCCGGTGATCGCGTCGAACAGCAGGGTGCCGCCGCCGACCTGCCCGGTCGCACCGGGCACGGCAGCGGTGATCTCCGACGACAGCGCGGCCAGCGCGTCCTCGGTGGCCTGCAGCGCGGAGTCCTCCACAGGCTCGGCCAGGTCGGGTTCGAGGGTCGCGGACACCAGGAAGCCGTTGCCGTCCTTGGCGATCAGCGCCGCCCCCGCCGGGGACGACGGACCGCCGGGCACGCTCAGCGGGTCGACGACGCTCGCCATACCGGGGATCGCCAGCATCTCGGTCCGGGCGGCCGCCAACGGCTCCGCCAGGGCGGGGTCGGTGACGGCGGCGCCTTGCACGAGCAGGCTGACCGTCGGGCCGGTGGTGCTGGCCGCGCCCAGGATCTCCCGGCCCTGCGACGATTCGCTGGCCACCGTCGCCTCGCCGGCGTTCAACCGGGCGAACAGGCCCTCGCCGAAGGTGCCGGTGGCAGCGGCGAATCCGGCGATGGTCAGCACGATCCAGACCACCACCACCCACCCCGGTCGGGCGGCGACGAACCTCCCCAGCGCACGCAGCACCCGCTGATGGTGACGCACCCTCCGCGACACCGCCGCGAAGGGTCAGGTCACGCTGCGAAGATCGCAGTCCCCGCCAGCGACAACCAGCAGGGACGGCGGCGTCACTCGGCATCCTCAGGCATCACCCGACGTGCACCTTCGGGCGGCGGGACCGGTCGGGTTCGGCCCGCCGCAGCACCTCCCGCGTCGTCGGTGCGATCTCGCCCACGCCGAGGAACAGGAACCGCAGCAGGTTGGAGACCGGGTTGCCCTCGGTCCACTCGAAGTAGACGTTGGGCTTGACGCCGTACTCGTCGCGAAGGTGCAGCAGCAGCGCGGCGATGGAGTTGGACACCGCGGGGCTGGTCATCTCCAGGACCCGACGGCCGGTGCGGATCGTGCCGTGCACGTGCAGTTCGGTGCTGAACTCCGAGACGTCGGACAGCGTGACCTCCAGGAAGATCACCGGGTCCTCGGAGGGGATGTGGTTCTCGGCGCGCTGCTGCTTCTCCTTGAAGCCCAGGGTGTGCTCGCCGGCGGCGTCGGGGTCGTGTGCGATGAGCTGGACGTCCCGCCCCCGGTAGTCGGCGAAGAACGAGGCCGCCTTCTCGTCGAGCACGATCCGGGTCGCCCGGAGTTCGAACGAGCGCCGGACCCGGGACACAAGCGAGATGACGATGATGGCCAGGATGAACAGTGAGGCGATCCGGACGCCGTCCGGCCGTTCGATGATGTTGACGATGGTGGTGTAGACGAACACCGCCGCGATCAGCCCGAACGCGATGGCCTGGTTGCGCTGCTGCCGGTGCACCGCGGACAGCGTGACGGCCACCGACGCCGACGTCATCAGCACCAGCACGCCGGTCGCGTAGGCGCCGCTCTGCGCGTCGACGCTGGCGTCGAACCACCACGTCACGGCGAACGCGACCGTGGCGAAGACGAGCACCAGCGGGCGGACCGCCTTGGCCCATTCCGGCGCCATCCCGTACCGGGGCAGGTACCGGGGCACCAGGTTGAGCAGTCCGGCCATGGCGGAGGCGCCCGCGAACCACAGGATGGTGATCGTCGAGATGTCGTACACGGTGCCGAACGCGCTGCCCAGGTACTCGTGCGCCAGGTAGGCCAGCGCGCGGCCGTTGGCCTCGCCGCCCGCCTGGAATTCGGGCTGCGGGATGAGCAGCGTCGTGATGATGCTGGAGGTGATGAGGAAGACGCTCATCGTGACCGCAGCGGTGGTCAGCAGCCGGCGGGTGCCGCGGATCCGGCCCACCGGGTTCTCGGGGGTGTCCTCGGCGGTGCCGGCCACCTGCGGCATCACCGCGACACCCGTCTCGAAGCCGGACAGGCCCAGCGCCAGCTTGGGGAACACCAGCAGCGCGATCCCGACCATCACCCACGGGCTGGAGTAGTTGGTGGTCAGGGCCGCGCGCCAGTCGGCGACCACGCTGGGGGCGGTGACGACGTGCTCGAGGCCGACGACGACGACCACCACGTTCAGCGACAGATAGGTGGCGACCAGGACGACCGCGATGCCGATCGCCTCGCTGAATCCGCGGAGGAACACCGCCGCCAGCAGGGCCAGCAGGATCAGCGTGATCAGCAGGGTGTGGTTGCTCCAGCCCTGCGGGATGAACGGGTTCTCCACCAGGTGCGCGGTCGCATCCGCCGCGGACAGCGTCATGGTGATGAGGAAGTCGGTGGCCGCGAATCCGAGCAGCACCAGCACGAACAGCTTGCCCTGCCACCGCGGGAGCAGCCGCTCGAGCATCGCGATGGAACCCTCACCGCGGAAGCTTTCCCGGGCGACCCGGCGGTAGACCGGCAGGGCACCGAACAACGTCAGCAGGATCAGCACGACGGTGGCCAGCGGGGACAGCAGCCCGGCGGCCAGGGCCGCGATGCCGGGCTGGTAGCCGAGGGTGGAGAAGTAGTCGACGCCGGTGAGGCACATGACCTTCCACCAGCGGTGTGGGACGTGATGGCTGTCGACGACCTGCATCGGCCCCGGGTGGCCGCCCCGCTTGTCGATCAGCCCGTCCAGCAGCCACGAGCGGAACCTGCCCGGCGGCGGCGCGGCCCTGCGCGTCGGTGCATCGGAGATCTCGGTGTTCGACATGCGTGCTGTATCCCGTCCGCTCCGGGCCCTGCTGCCCCCGGACGATCATGCGCCGGGCGGGGTCCGCTGTCGATGAGCGCCGTGGCACCGGTGGGCAAGCTGCGTCACACCCGCCCTTCCCGCCGGCGTGACGGTCCGACGGCGTCGGTCAGTCCCGGATCGGGATCAGCGTCGAGGTGCTCAACCGGTGCTTGGTGTCGATGGTGCGCACCGCGCCGCTGCTGGACCGGATGGACAGCGTCTGGGTGATCGCCAGGTCGGCGTCGTACCTGACCCCGCGCAGCACCTCGCCGTCGGTCACGCCGGTCGCCACGAAGTAGGCGTTGTTGCCCTTCACCAGGTCGGTGGTGGTGAGCACCCGGTCCACGCTGTGGCCCATGTTCCGCACCTGGCGGGACTCCGATTCGGTCCGCGGCGTCAGCCGGCCGTAGATCGCGCCGCCGAGGCACCGGGCGGCGCAGGCCGCGATGACACCCTCGGGCGTGCCCCCGACCCCGACCAGGATGTCGACCTCCGACTCCGGCAGCAGCGCCATCAGCGCACCGGCGACGTCGCCGTCGAGCAGGAACTTGATCCGCGCCCCGACGCTGCGGATCCGGTGGATGAGTTCCTCGTGCCGCGGCCGGTCCAGGATGGCGACGGTCACCTCCCGCACCCCGACGCCGCGGATCCGCGCGATGGTCGCCAGCGTCGCCTCGATCGGCGCGGTGAAGTCGACGGCGTCGACCAGTTGCGGCCCGATGACGATCTTGTCCATGTACACGCACGGCCCGGGGTCGAACATGGCGCCGCGGTCGGCCAGTGCGATCACCGACATCGCGTTCGGCAGGCTCTTGGCGGTCAGTCCCGCACCGTCGACGGGGTCGATCGCGATGTCGGTCATCGGGCCGCGGCCGGCGCCGACGTGCTCGCCGGCGTAGAGCATGGGGGCGTCGTCCTTCTCGCCCTCGCCGATGACAATCACCCCGCGCATCGGGATGGTGCCCAGCACCGGCCGGATGGCGTCGACCGCGGCGCCGTCCACCTCGTCCTCGTCACCGCGACCGAGGAAGCGGGCGGCGGCCATGGCGGCGGCCTCGGTGGCCCGGACCAGTTCCAGCGCCAGGATCCGGTCGTCGTCCAGGCTCGGTGGGGCGGCCGGCACATCCAACTCCGAGCCGTCCGATGACGTCATCCCCGGTCCTCTCGGCGCCCGCCGGTCACTGCCGTGATCGACAGGTCAGGAGTCGCCGTCGCGGTAGTCATCATCGGACGGGACCTCGATGGACTGCTCGATGACGTCGGCCTCGTCTGCGTCGATGTTGTCGAGCACCGACCCCGGGACAGGCCGCCCCGGGGTTCCGGTGACCTCGTCGCCACCGTCGCCGTCGTCGGCGAGGGGCTGCGCCTGCTCCAGACGATCGACGTCAGGTGTCTCCAGGCCGATCTCGTCATCGTTGGCAGTCATCGCTGGGGACCTTTCCTGACGGTGGGAGTGCGACCGTATCGCGGCGGGATGAGCGCGGTGCACCGGTGGGGGGCGCCCGGGGGCCCGCCCGCTGCAGCGAGGTGCGATCCGAGGTCCGGCATCCCGCCGTCGCGTGCACCGCCGCGCGGCGGAACCGCCTCCGCCGGCGCCTGTCTGCCCGGCCCCGGTTCACCCCACGACGCCGATCACCGGGCCCGACTGGGCCGAATGGTGCGGTGGCTCACGTTTCCGGTATCGCGCCGATCGCTGCTGAGCGAGCCGGTCTTATGATCCGCGGATGGACACACTCGACGGTGAGGGTCCGGTGCGGCTGGCCGGCGCAATGCCAGTCTCCGAACAGGATTGGGCGGCCGCAGCGGCCGTTGTGCTGCGTAAATCGGGCAAGCTCGGCGAGGACGCGAACCCGGAGGAGGCCTGGGATGCGCTCGCCGTCACCACCGTCGAGGGCCTGGTCGTGCCGCCGCTCGGCACCGCCGAACGGCTCGCCGCGGCGGGTGGACCGGTACCGGCGCCGGCGGCCGCGGTGCCCGCCGGTCGGGGTGACGACGTGCGGGTCGGCTGGGACATCCGGCCGCTGATCGCCGACCCCGACCCGGAACAGGCGTCCGCCGCCGCGCTGGCCGACCTGGAGAACGGCGCCACGTCGCTGTGGGTCACCATCGGTGCCGGCGCCACCGCCGAGGGGGACCTGGACGCGGCGCTGACCGGGGTGTTCCTGGAAATGGTGCCCATCGTGGTGTCCGCCCGCGGTCACACCACCGACGCGCAGGTGGCCGTCGAGCTCGCCGAACTGTTCCGGGTCCGGGGCGTCCGGCCCGATCCCGGCACGTGCCTGGGTGCCGACCCGGTCGGCCGCGCGGTGCGCGGCGGACAGGTGTCCGCGGCGCCCGCCGACCTGGACATCGCGTTGGCCGACATCGTGCCGCTGGCAACGGGTCTCGGTGTCCGGGCGATGGTGGCCGACGGCACCGCGGCGCACGCAGCCGGGGCCGGGGACGCCGCCGAGATCGGCTTCAGCCTGGCCGTCGGTGTGGCGTACCTGCGGGCGCTGGAGGGCGCCGGGCTGCCGATCGACGACGCGCTGCGCCTGCTGGAGTTCCGCTACGCCGCCACCGACGAGCAATTCCCGACCATCGCCAAGTTCCGTGCGGCGCGCGGCCTGTGGCAGCGGATCGGTGAGCTGTGCGGGGCGAACGGGGTGGCCAGGCAGTTCCAGCACGCCGTCACGTCCGCGCCGATGCTGACCCGGTACGACCCCTGGGTGAACCTGCTCCGGACCACCGTCGCGGCGTTCGCCGCCGGGGTCGGCGGTGCCGACGCGGTGACGGTGCTGCCGTTCGACAGCCGGCTCGGCGTGCCCGACGCACTCGGCCGGCGGATGGCGCGGAACACCTCCTCGCTGCTGATCAGCGAGTCGCATGTCGCCGCCGTCACCGACCCGGCCGCCGGGTCGTACGCCGTCGAGATGCTGACCGCCGAGCTCTCCGCCGCGGCCTGGGCGGAGTTCCAGCGGATCGAGGCGGCCGGCGGGGTGCTGGCCGCGCTCGCCGACGGTTCGGTGCAGAGCCGCTGGGCGGCAACCGCCGCCGAGCGTTCTCGCCGGATCGCCACCCGGCGCCGACCGGTCACCGGCGTCAGCGAATTTCCGCACCTGCGGGAGACGCTGCCGGCCCGGCGACCGGTCGACCAACATGACGCCGACCCCGGCTGGGCGGATGCCTTCGAGGAGATGCGGGACCGGCCCGCACCCGCCGCCGTCTTCCTGGCCACCCTTGGCACGGTCGCCGAGCACGCGGCCCGCGCCGGGTTCGCCGCGAACCTGCTCGCCGCCGGGGGGATCGACACCGTGACCGCGGGTGCGACGGCGGGTGTGGACGACGTCGTGGGCGCGTTCCGGGAGAGCGGGACCACCGTGGCGTGCCTGGCGGGCACCGACAAGGCGTATGAGGCAACAGGAGTCGAGGTCGTCGAGGCGCTGCGGGCGGCGGGTGCGCAGTGGGTGGTGCTGGCCGGCCGGCCCCGCGGTGCCATGACCGACGTCATCGACGACCACATCGCCGCCGGCGAGGACGTGCTGAAGTTCCTCGGCAGGACCAGGGACCATCTGAAGGAAGCGCAGGTAGCCGGATGAGTGTGCCGCGCAGTTTCGCCGACATCCCGCAGGCCGACACCCCGCAGGCCGACAGCCCGGCCGCCGCTGCCGCCGGTGACGGCGTCTCGTCGTGGTTGTCACCGGAGGGCATTGCGATCAGGCCCGTCTACACAGCGGCCGACCTGGACGGGCTGGATGCACTGGACACCTACCCCGGTCTGACGCCGTTCCTGCGCGGCCCGTACCCGACGATGTACACCACCCAGCCGTGGACGATCCGGCAGTACGCCGGGTTCTCCACCGCGCAGGAGTCCAACGCGTTCTACCGCCGGAACCTCGCCGCCGGCCAGAAGGGGCTGTCCGTCGCGTTCGACCTGCCCACTCACCGGGGCTACGACTCCGACCATCCGCGGGTCGCCGGCGACGTCGGGATGGCCGGGGTGGCCATCGATTCCATCTACGACATGCGGCAGCTTTTCGAGAACATCCCGCTGGGCTCGATCAGCGTGTCGATGACGATGAACGGCGCCGTGCTGCCGGTGCTCGCGCTGTACATCGTCGCCGCCGAGGAGCAGGGCGAGCCGCCGGAGAAGCTGGCCGGCACGATCCAGAACGACATCCTCAAAGAGTTCATGGTCCGCAACACCTACATCTATCCGCCGCTTCCGTCGATGCGGATCATCTCCGACATCTTCTCCTTCACCGCGGCGAAGATGCCGAAGTTCAACTCGATCTCGATCTCCGGATACCACATCCAGGAGGCCGGCGCGACGGCCGACCTGGAACTGGCCTACACGCTCGCCGACGGGCTGGAGTACCTGCGGGCCGGGGCCGCCGCGGGCCTGGACATCGACGCGTTCGCGCCGCGGCTCAGCTTCTTCTGGGCGATCGGGATGAACTTCTTCATGGAGATCGCCAAGATGCGCGCCGCCCGCGCCATCTGGGCCAGGCTGGTCGGCCAGCAGGGCGCGAAGAACCCGAAATCGTTGTCCCTGCGCACCCATTCGCAGACCTCCGGCTGGTCGCTGACCGCGCAGGACCCGTTCAACAACGTCGCCCGCACCTGCATCGAGGCGATGGCCGCCACGCAGGGGCACACCCAGTCGCTGCACACCAACGCGCTGGACGAGGCGATCGCGCTGCCCACCGACTTCTCCGCCCGGATCGCCCGCAACACCCAGCTGCTGCTGCAGCAGGAGTCGGGCACCACGGCGATCATCGACCCGTGGGGCGGGTCGTACTTCGTCGAGCGGCTGACCCACGACCTGGCGCAGCGCGCCTGGCAGCACATCCAGGAGGTCGAGGCCGCCGGCGGCATGGCCAAGGCCATCGAGGCCGGCATCCCGAAGATGCGCATCGAGGAGGCCGCCGCCCGCACCCAGGCCCGGATCGACAGCGGGGCGCAGGCCGTGCTGGGCGTCAACACCTACCGCACCGAGGACGCCGACGACCTCGAGGTGCTCAAGGTCGACAACCGCGCCGTGCGGGCGGCGCAGGTGGCGAAACTGCAGCAGCTGCGGGAGGAGCGGGACTCGGCGGCGGTCACCAGGGCGCTGGACGCGCTGACCGCCGCAGGCGCCGCCAAGAGCGGCACCACCGGAGATCTGTCGAACAACCTGCTCGCGCTGGCCGTCGACGCGGCGCGGGCGAAGGCGACGGTCGGGGAGATCTCGGACGCGCTGGAGAAGGTGTTCGGCAGGCACACCGCGGTGATCCGTACGATCTCCGGCGTGTACCGCGCAGAAGCGGGCGAGTCCCCGCTGATCCAGCAGGTTCTCGCCGCGACCGACGCGTTCGCCGAGGCGGAGGGCCGGCGGCCGCGCATCCTGGTCGCCAAGATGGGCCAGGACGGCCACGACCGCGGCCAGAAGGTGATCGTCAGCGCCTTCTCCGACCTCGGCTTCGACGTCGACGTCGGCCCGCTGTTCTCCACCCCGGAGGAGGTTGCGCAGCAGGCGGTCGACGCCGACGTGCACGTCGTCGGGGTCAACTCGCTGGCGGCCGGGCACCTGACGCTGGTGCCGGCGCTGAAGGCGGCGCTGGCCGACCTGGGACGGCCGGACATCATGATCGTTGTCGGCGGCGTCATCCCGCCCGGGGACATCCCCGAGCTGCGCGAGGCCGGTGCCGCAGCGGTTTTCGGTCCCGGCACGGTGATCGCCGAGGCCGCTCTCGACCTGCTGAAGGAGCTGTCGGCCACGCTGCAGCACTGAGCAGCCGCAGCAGCGCACCTGCGGTGCAGGTGCCAGCCGACATCACGGCCGGCGCACCGGTGTGAGCCAACAGACGACCGGCAGGACCTTGGGCCCTTGGGCTCCCGCGCACCCCCGCGAAGCATGGAACGGGGGAGAAGCGGAGGTTCGTCATGTCCGAAGTCAACTCGGCCACCGCTTGGCAGGCCGACGATCAGCCGGGGGTCGATCACGGCGCCCCGACACCACCCGCCGTCCGGCGGGTCACCCGCAGCCGCACCGACCGGGTGTTCGGCGGGGTCTGCGGCGGCCTCGGCGCGTACTTCCGGGTCGACCCTGTGCTGCTGCGGGTCGCCGCCGTCGCCTTGGCGCTGTCCGGCGGCCTGGGGTTGATCGCCTACCTGATCGGCTGGGCCGTCATCCCGGAGGACCCGGAGGGAACGCAACCGCTTCCGGCCAGGCCGGTGAACAGTCACGGGGCGTCGGTGGCCGTCGGCGCCGCGCTGATCGCGCTGGGCGCCCTACTGCTGCTCCGGATGTTCGTGCCGTGGTTCAGCATGGCGCTGTTCTGGCCCCTGGTCGTGGTCGGCGCCGGTGTGCTGATCCTCGTCTCGGCGCGGCGGTGAGTGCCATGAGCACCGCTGAGCATCCCGTTTCCGAGGGCACCACCGCGCCGTCGGTGCCGACGCTCGACCAGTGGACGGCGCCGACGCCGCTGCCCGTCCCGCCGGAGTCGTTCGCGCCGCCACCGCTCACCACGCCGGCCCCGCTGACAGCCGGGCCGCCGCCGAAGGCGCGTCCCGTCCGGCTGGACCGGATCGTCGTCGGCCTGCTGCTGGCAATCGCCGGCGTCGGTTGGCTGCTCGACGAGGCGGGGACGTCGGTCCCGTGGCGGCTGTTCCCCGCAGCGGCGCTGTTCGTCATCGGGTGTGCACTGCTGGTCTCGTTGTTCGCCGGTCGCGGGCGCGGCGCACTGATCGCGCTGGGCGTGGTGACCCTGCTGCTGGGTGTCGCAGTCGGGGTGGGCGCCGACCGTTACGCCGGGCCGGTCGGGGACACCGTCGTCGCGCCCCGGTTGGCCGATTGGCCGGTGGCCACCCGGCTCGGCGCCGGCACGCTGACGGTCGACCTGACCCGATACCCGCTCCCGGCGAGCGGCACGCTGCATGCGGACGTGGGTGCCGGCACGGTGATCCTGCAGCTACCGGAGTCCGGCCGGGTCGCGGTCCAGGCGAGCGTCACCATGGGCACGCTCACCGTCGACGGGACCAAGGTCGGCGACGGCATCGACGTCCGCTGGTCGGCGCCGCCGACGGTGCCCGCGGCGACCGGGAACACTGCCGCGGGAGTGGTCACGGTGAACGTCCAGGTCGGCATGGGAGAGATCGAGGTGCGTCATGACTAGGACCGGTCCCGGACCTGTTGCCGCGCTGGGCTTCGGTGTCGGCTTCGTGCTGGCGGCGCTGGCCCTGCTGCTCCAGGAGTTCGACGTCCTCACCCTGCGCTGGTCGGTGGTGCTGCCGCTGATCGTCATGGCGGTCGGGTTGGTGGTGGTGCTGTCCGCGTTGATCGGTGCGCACCGCAACACGCATTCCGGCGGGGGGCCAACGGCGGCGTGATCCCCCCACCCGGACGCGACGCGGACCGGCCGCGCGGCTCCCCGCCGCCCGCCCGGTCCGCGCCGCCCCGTCGATCCGGCGAGGGGGCCGGGGCTGATCGGCGTTCCGGCGGTGGCGCCGGGGGCGGTACTGCGGCCGGCGCGGTAGGACGCACGAGAAACCGAAGGGGACTGGAAGCGATCATGGTCACTGCCGAACAGGTGCATCACGCCGTCGCCCCGTACGCGGCCGGTGGCATCGACGCCGTCCGGACCGACGGCGGCCTGGTGCACATCCGGCCCGTGCAACCCGAGGACATCGCGGCGTTGCTGGAACTGCACGACGGTGTCTCCGAGCGGTCCCGGTACTTGCGGTTCTTCTCCTTCAGTCGCACCTCCGCCGTCGCCTACGTCCGGCTGCTGGTGCAGCCCGCGAGCAAGCAGCACGTGGCGCTGTGCGCCTGGATCGACGGCCGGCTGGTCGGCGTTGCCGCCTTCGAGCGGATCAGCGACACCGCCGCCGAGGTGGCCCTGCTGGTCGCCGACGAGCACCACCACCAGGGCATCGGCACGCTGCTGCTGGAGCACCTCGCCGCGGCGGCGCGGCGGGTCGGCATCGCCCAGTTCGACGCCGAGGTGCTGGCCGAGAACGGCGCCGCGGTGCAGGTGCTGCACGACCTGGGGTTTCACGTAGGGCTGCGGATGGAAGGGTCCACCGAGCTGATCGTGCTGGACCTGACGGCCGACGAACGCGCGTTGCAGGCCATGGACGTTCGGGAGCAGGCCGCCGGTGAGGCGAGCCTGCGGCACATCCTGTCCCCGGCGTCGGTGGCCGTCGTCGGCGCGGGCAGCCGGCCGGACAGCGTCGGCCACCAGGTGCTGCGCAACATCCTCGACGGCGGTTTCACCGGCACTGTGTACGCGGTGAACCCGCACCACGACAGCATGCTCGGGGTGCCGTGCGTGCCGAGCGCCGCCGACCTGCCGACGGCGGTCGACCTGGCCGTCATCGCGGTGCCCGCCGACCAGGTGCCGCAGGTGGTCCGGGACTGCGGCGAGCACGGCGTCCGGGGGCTGCTCTTGCTGACCGCCGGGTACAGCGAGACCGGCGAGGTCGGGCAGGCGCGGCAGCGTGAGGTGATCGGCATAGCGCGCCGATTCGGGATGCGGGTGGTCGGCCCGAACTGCCTGGGCGTGCAGAACACCGACCCCGCGGTCCGGTTGAACGCCACCTTCGCCGCCCTGCCGGGGATGGCAGGGCCGCTCGGTCTGGTCTCCCAGTCGGGCGCGCTCGGCATCGCCGTGATCGCCGCTGCGGCCCGCTGGGGCCTGGGCGTCTCGCAGTTCGTCTCGGTCGGCAACAAGGCTGACGTCAGCAGCAACGACCTGCTGCTGGACTGGCAGGACGACGACCGGATCAAGGTCGTCGCGCTGTACCTCGAGTCGTTCGGCAACCCCCGAAAATTTGCCCGCATCGCGCGGTCCGTCGCGGCGCGCAAGCCGATCGTCGCGATCAAGGCGGGCAGGTCGGCGGCCGGCCGGCGGGCGGGGCAGTCGCACACCGCGGCGGCGGCCTCGTCCGACGTGGTCGTCGACGCGATGTTCCAGCAGGCCGGCGTGCTGCGGGTGGACACCATGCAGCAGATGCTCGACGTGGCCCGAATCCTGTGCGACCAGCCGCTCCCGCCCGGTCGCCGGGTGGCCGTCATCGGCAATTCAGGCGGCCCGGGCATCCTCGCCGCCGACGCCGCGGAGAGTGCCGGCCTGCAGGTGGTGCCGCTGTCGGCGCAAACCGAGAGCCTGGTCCGGCGCGCCGTGCCGACGGCGGCGTCGTGCCGCAACCCGATCGACCTGGGCGCGGGGATGACGCCCGATGCGATCGGCCGGGCGCTGCGGGTGGTGCTCGCGGCACCGGAGGTCGACGCCGTGCTCACGATCTTCACCGACATCCCGGTCACCGATTCGAATGCGGTGCTGGCGGAGATCGGCGCCGCCCAGCTGGCCGGGCCCGGCGTGCACAAGCCGGTGATCGTCACCAGGGTCGGCGCCGTGCCCGGCTCCGTCCCGACCCCCGGATCGGGCGAGTCGCACCTTGCCCTGCCGGTGTTCACCTTCCCGGAGCCCGCCGCCGCCGCGCTGGCCCTGGCCGCGCGGTACGCGGCGATCAGATCGGCGAAACCGGCGGTGCTCACCCGCCCGGCGGTGACCGACACGGCTGCCGCGCGCCGGGTGGTGACGGGTGCGCTCGCCGCCGGGCAGAGCTGGCTGGCGGCCGACGACATCGCGACGTTGCTGGGTTGCTACGGCATCCCGGTCAGCCCGCAGGCCGTGGTGCGCACCGCCGGTGACGCGGTCGCGGCAGCCGCCGAGCTGGGATATCCGGTCGCGGTGAAGGTGGCCGTCGGCGGTCTGCACAAGACCGATATCGGCGGCGTCCGGCTGGGGATCAGCTCCGCCGAGCAGGTGCGGGCCGCGTTCGACGATCTCGCCGCGTTGTGCCCGGACGGCCCGGTCGTCCTGGTGCAACCGATGCAGCCCAAGGGCACCGAGGTGATCGTCGGTGCGGTGCAGGACCCGCTGTTCGGCCCGGCAGTGATGATCGGCGCCGGCGGTGTGCTCGCCGACCTGATCGCCGACCGCACCTTCCGGCTCGCCCCGGTCGCCGCGTCGGACGCGGCGGCGATGGTGGGTGCGTTGCGGACGGCCCGGTTGTTCGACGGGTACCGCGGCGCGCCGGTGGTGTCCCGGCCCGCCCTGGCCGACCTGCTGGTGCGGGTCGGTGTGCTCGCCGACGACCTGCCCGAGGTCGCCGAGCTGGATCTGAACCCGGTGATCTGCCGCAGCGAGGGTCTGGTCGTGGTGGACGCCCGGATCCGGGTCGCGGTGCCGACGCCCAAGCCCGACCCCGCGCTCCGACAACTGCGCTGACCGTCCGGTATCCACCGATTGCGACGCGCGTCACAGCTGTCCGTCGCCGTAGGGTGAAACGCAAACGGTTTCGCCGTCCGTGCATCTGCTTGGTGGGGCCGCGCGCTTGCCTGTTGTGGTTAACTCCGCTCACCGGGCGTTCCTGATGGGTCCGGCCACAGCCGTCCACCCCGTTGTGTTCCCAGTCCGCCGGTTGAGGTGAGGGCGCCCATGTCGGAGCAGCCGGAGATGCGTCCGGCCGGTGACCCGCCGGTCGACCCGCACAGCGACCCGGGCCCCGATCCCCGGAATGCCGGGGGGCGACCAGGCCCCGCGGACACGGCCGATCCCGCGCTCACCTTCCCGGACCTGCCCCGGCTGGAACTCGAGGAACTGCTCGGCCAGCTCGTCGAACGCGCCACCGAGGTGATGGGCACCCAGGGCCGGCTGCGTGGCCTGCTGCACGCCAACCAGATGATCGTCGGCGACCTCGCCCTGCCGGTGGTGCTGCGCCGGATCGCGGAGGCGGCGCGGGAGCTGATCGGGGCGGAGTACGCGGCGCTCGGCGTCATCGCGCCCGACGGCTACCTCTCCGAGTTCGTCCACGTCGGGATGGACGCCGAGGTGGTGGAACGCATCGGCCGGCTGCCGCAGGGCAAGGGACTGCTCGGTGCGCTGATCGACGACCCGCAGCCCATCCGGCTCAACCACATCGCCGATGACCCCCGGTCCTCCGGCTTCCCGGCCCACCACCCCCCGATGCACAGCTTCCTGGGGGTGCCGATCCGGGTGCGGAACGAGGTGTTCGGCAACCTCTACCTGTCGCAGAGCCTGCGCGGTGAGTTCACCGCCGAGGACGAGGAACTGGTCAAGTCGTTGGCCGCGACGGCCGGCGTCGCCATCGAGAACGCCCGGCTGTACGAGGCGGCCCGCACCAGACAGGAATGGTTGCAGGCCACGGCGACCATCAGCCGTCAGTTGCTCGCCGCCGAGCCGACCAGGCCGCTGGCGCTGATCGCGGAGCGCACCAAGGACATCGCGCGTGCGGACCTGGTGACGGTGGTCCTGCCCGGCCCGACGGACGGCGCCGACCTGCGGGTGGACGTTGCGGTCGGCGAGTCGGCGGACAGCCTGATCGGAATCCGGCTACCGGTGGGCGAGTCGCTGGCGGGACGGGTGTACACCTCCGGTCAGCCGATGCGGCTGCTCAGTCCCGGTGAGCAGCCCGGCCTGGCGCTGGTCGCCGCCCGGTCGTTGGAGATCGGCCCGGTGATGGTGCTGCCGATGGTGGGGTCGCAGCGCGTGCACGGCGTGCTCAGTGCGGCGCGGCTGACCGGCCAGCCGGCGTTCACCGCCGAGGACCTGGAGATGGCCCAGGGCTTCAGCAACCAGGCCGCGGTGGCGATCGAACTGGCCGAGGCGCGCAACGAGCAGCAGCGGGCGGCGATGCTGGACGAGCGGGAACGGATCGCCGCAGACCTGCACGACCACGTGATCCAGAGCCTGTTCGCCGCCGGGCTGACGTTGCAGGCGGTGGCCACCCGGCTGCCGCCCGGCCCGTCCACCGACCGGCTGCTGAGCACCATCGGCGGCCTGGACGACACCATCCGCAAGATCCGTGAATCCATCTTCCAGCTCAGCCAGCCGCCGCGGGCCGGGCAGTTCAACGTCCGCGCCCGCGTGCTGGACGCCGTCGCCGACGTCGCACCGGCCCTCGGCTTCGAACCGGTGATCGCCTTCACCGGAGCGATCGACGACCTGCCCGCCGGCGACGTCACCGACGACATGGTGGCGGTGCTGCACGAGGCGCTGAGCAACGTCGCGCGGCACGCGGGGGCGTCGGCTGTTTCCGCCGGTGTCACCGCCGACATGGACCGGGTGACGGTCGTCGTCCGGGACGACGGCAGGGGGATGAAGGACACCCAGCGGCGCAGCGGCCTTGCGAATCTGCGGCGCCGTGCGGAGCGTCGTGGAGGCACGATGGAATTGCTGCCGGCCGACCCCACCGGGACCGAATTGCGCTGGTCAGTGCCCCTTTCGCGGTAATTGTTCGCGGCCGGACCGGGTGCCCACGGGACCTTCGGCACTTGCTGCCCCTCACCCCCCGAGGCGCATCCTGAGAGGACATTCATCCGACTGAAGGCGCATCGTCGATCTGATGGGTCGATGTGCTGGGGAGACCGCCATGGCAGCCATTGCTGAACTGATGGACCACACCACGCTGGACCGCGTGGAATGCCTGCGGCTGCTCGCGTCGGGTGAGTTCGGGCGGGTGGTGTGCACCGACGGTGCCCTGCCGACGGCCGAGCCGGTGAGCTATGTCCTCGACCGGGAGGAGATCGTCTTCCGTGCCCCGGCGGGCGGACGGCTGGTCACCGCGGTCAGGAACGCGGTGGTCGCGTTCCAGGCGGACAGCATCGACGGCGAGGCGGGACACGGCTGGAGCGTGCTCGGGATCGGCCGCGCCTACGAGGTCTCGGGGGCGCGCCGGCTGGCCGAGATGAGCAGCAAGAACCACCGGGGCACGGGCATCGGGCACTGCTCGGTGATCATGGCGGTGCCGTTGTGGCGGTTGAGCGGCCGGCGTCTTCGGCTCAGTGACGTCGATCGCGAGCCGGTGGGTTCGGTCTGAGGGCACGGAGCCCTTCGCTTGTACGGCGGAGGTCGGGCGTCCCCACGGCATCGATGTGACGGCAGACAACAGTCAGGAAAGTCCGGTCCTTCCCACCTGTTGAGCCGCCCGGGCGACCGTGCCGGGCTCCGGTACACGTTGGATGTGTGCCTCGACACACATTGTGACCATCACAAAGCAGGGCTACGGTCCATCTCAGTGCCTGGCCCACGTTCGACGCCGCGCGATCCATGTCCGCCGCTCGCTGGGCGGGGAATGTCCTCAACGGGGAGGGACGGCCATGATGGCTCTTGCGCCTACGCCGAAGCACAGTCCGGAGATCGACGCCTGCCTGCCGGATTCCGCTGCTGCAGGACTCGACGGAGAACAGCGATGGAGCATCCTGGCCCGGGCCCGGGCGGACGGCTCGCCCGGGCTCGTCTCCGCCGCGGAAGACGCCTTGTTCCGGTGCTACCGGCCGTTGGCGGCCGCGATGGCCGCCTCAGCTGCGGAGACAGCCGCGGCGGCCGCTCCGGCAGGTGTTCAGCCGCCCGGGGTGGCAGAGCTGGAGCAGGCCGCGGAACTCGGTCTTGCGCAAGCCGTCCTCGCGTGGCGGCGGCCCGACGGTGTGGGCTTCGTCGAATCCGTCCGCCGGGCGATCGGCCATCGGCTGCGGGTGGCGACCGCTGAGAGCCGGACGGCGGACAGCACCGCCGCGCCCGGGCTCGGGCGGGCGGCGTGGACCGGCGCACCCGGGCATCCGGGCGTCGATCGCCGGCACAGTGTCGAGGTGGCGATGCTCGACCGGACGGGCGTCATCACCTCGGTGAACGACGCCTGGCGGGAGTTCAGCGCAGCCAACGGCGGCAACGGAAGCCGGACCGGAGTCGGGATGTCCTATCTCGCGGTCTGTGACGCCGCCGGCGACGACATCAACGCGCGTCAGGTGGCAGCGGCGATCCGAGCCGCGGCGTCCGGTGACCTTCCCGCGCCGGTCACCATGGTGATTCCCTGCCACGCACCCGAGGTCCTGCGCTGGTACGACGTGCTGGTTGCCCCGCGACTGGACCGCAGGTTCCGCACCATTGGCGTCGTCGTCACCCTGAGCCTGCGGACCGCCCGAGCGGCCGACCAGTCAGCGCACGGTGCGCGTGCTGGCAACCGCCCCGCCGTGCGTTGACTCCAACTGCAGGAGAGCGGCCTTCGCGTCCGACCCGCCGACGTAACTGCCGGTCGAGCCGTCGGATCGCACGACGCGGTGGCACGGCACCACCACCGGCAGCGGGTTGGTGGCGCACGCGGTGCCGACCGCGCGAACTGCCCGCGGGTGACCGGTCGCGGCGGCCACCTGCGCGTAGCTCTCGGTCGAGCCGTAGCCGATCGCCCGCAGGTGCTGCAGGACGTCGCGCCGGAATCCACGACTGAGCCGCAGGTCAACGGGGACATCGAAGGACGTCCGGGCACCGTTGAAGTACTCCGACACCTGGCGGGCCACCGGATCGAGCCGACCGGGGGCGAGCAGGATGCGCGGACTGACCCGGTCGGCGAGCGTGACCAGCACGCGGTCGTGGTCCTCCCGCTCGAAGGCGATCCGGACCACGCCGGTTCCGGTGGCGGCGAGCAGCAGGGTGCCGACCGGGGTGTCCAGGGTGCGGTAGGCGATGTCCAGCAGCCCGTCGGTGTCGGCACGCTCGAGTAGTGACCGGCGCAACCGGGACAAAGCGTCGGGGTCGAGGTCGTACAGCGCGGGGGGCAGGGCGTCCCGAAGGGGATCGGTGCCAGGCGGGGTGCTCATGCGGTGCCTCCGGTGAGGGGTGCGAGATAGGTCCGGCGCAGCGCGGCGATGCCGTCCGCCGCGGCCCGGCGGGCGGCGTCGGTGCTGCCGCCGATGACGGCCGCGACGTCCCTGTGCGGCAGGCCCGCCAGGTAGTGATAGGCGACGGCCTGACGTTGCCGGTCGGGAAGCGCGGCCACGTGAGCCCACAGTTGATCGTCGCGATCGCCGGGCAGGCCGACGGCGGACCGGCCTTCCGGTAGTTCTCCGACCGGAACGGCGGACCGCGCGCGGCGACGGGTCACGTCGATCGCCTTGCGGTGCGCAATCGTCACCAGCCAGGCCTCGACATTGGCCCCGGCGGGCAGATCGGGGTACGCCCGCAGCGCGGCCAGGAAGGTCTCCGACCACGCATCCTCGGCGTCCGAGGGGCCGACGACGGCCCGGCAGACCCGCAACACCGTGTCGCCGTGCCGGTCCACGATGCGTTCGAACGGTTCCCTGGTCACATCAGGCAGACGCTGCTCGGCGGGTTTTCGTGAGATGCCGCATGAGGACAGCCTGCTGGGTCCGCCACACGACACGGGCGGCGGGGCGGGTCAGCCGATGGTGACCGTCGGGGACGTCGGCGGTGCCCCGTCACCCGTGACGACCAGTCCCACCCGGACGGTGCTCCTGGCGGGAACGGTGGCGGCCCATGCGGCGCCGGTGCAGCTGACCCGACCTGCCGCGACGCTGCACGTCATGCCCCACGCGGACGACACCGCGCGGGCGTGCGGATCCGCCCAGCTCAGCTGCCATCCCGTCACCGCACCGGCGGGAGCGGTGACGTCGATGTCGGCGACGTATCCGGTGGGCCAGGTGGTGCGCAACTTCCACACCGCGGTGGCGCGCGCGCCGGTGCCGGGGGAGGTGGTCGCGGTCGGCGTGGTGGGCCGGGTCGTCGAGGTGGTGGGGGTTGTGCTGGTGGGCCGTGTCGTCGTCGTAGTGGGGGTTGTGCTGGTGGGCCGGGTCGCCGTGGATCGGGTTGCCGTCGTGGATCGGGTCGTCGACGTGGTCGGTGCGGTCGTCGTCGTCCTTACCGTGAAGGTGGACGGCGCCGTCGTGCTCGGCGGGGTGGTGCTCGGCTGCGCAGCGGCGGACGTGGACGTCGGGGGCCGGCTGCTGACGGTCGAACCCGCTGCGCCCGGCAACAGCGGCGCGAGTGCGTCCAGCTTGGCACGCTGCGGGGTCACCCAGTCGTCGGCGACCAGTCCGCCTGTGTCGCCACTGTTCGGGTTGTACGACCAGTAGGCGAAGCCGATCCGGTTCTTGCCCAGGTAGTCGACAAGAGTGGTCAGCCACGCCCGGTCGGACGCCGTCTCCAGCTTGGTGCCGAACTCGCCGAGCAGCACCGGGGCGATCCCGCCCCGCTGCAGGTAGCCCCAGTTGCGGTCCCAGATGGCGGGCAGGTTGCCCGGGTAACCGGGGTCAGCGAACCAGCGCTGCGGGTACACGCTGGCAGGGTAGTCGTGCGCGGAGTAGACCAGCCGGTTCGGCGCCGACAATGTGATCGGGTGGGTGGCCGCGTCAGCCAGCCCGCCGCCCCACCAGGTCCATCCCGCGGTGGCCTGCTGTTCCACGCCCTCGACGACGATCAACCAGTCGGGGTTCGCGGTCAACACAGCGTTGCCGGCGCGGGTGGCGGCGGCCGCCCAGTCGGTCGCCGGGTTGCCGCATCCCCAACAGGCCGGCCCGTGCGGCTCGTTGTGCAGATCAGCGCCGATCACCGTGGGCCGGCCCAGATACCGCTTCGCGAGTGACACCCAGTCGGCGATCCACTGCTGCTCCGGGTACCGGGAGGTGTACCAGAGTTCGGACTGCGAGCCGGAATCCGGCCGGTGCCGATCCAGGATCACCCGCAGGTGCCGGGCCTGCGCGGCGTCGACCACCCGGTCCATGATCTGCAGCGGGGTGAGGCCGACCAGTCCGGGGTTCCGCCAGGTGTCGACACCGGACACCGCCGACGCGGGCGCGGCGATGCATTCGGACGAGAACGGCAACCGGATGGTGTTGAAGCCGAAGGACGCCATCTGATCCATCGCCTGATCGAGCGAGATCCGCCAGAGCCCGTGCGGAGCGCAATTCGATGTTTCCAGCCCGAACCAATTCACCGCCCGGATCGTGAATTGCTCACCCGTTTCGGTGAGAATTTCGGAACCCTGAGTATGCAGGCGCGGCGTGGTATCCGCCGCGGCGGATGCGGCGGAGGTGCTGATCACGCCGGCCATTGCCACGAGAACCAGGAGAACGGCAAACACGCTGGCAGGCTTGACATATCGCTCCCCTCGCGCTCTACCCCGCGCCCGTCGCCACCCGCTACGCCCGGCGGGTCCCCACAATTCCGATTCGCCCACCCGCCCAGATTATCCCCGATATTCGCATTCGGAAAACGCCGGACGCCCCCGGGCGGTCGCAAGCGCGCGATGATTGTCCGGCCCTCAATTGCATTCTGCCGGCTGGACGGGAAGCGCGGTGATCGCGGTCGGCGAATGGTTGCCCCGACGGAGCGCGTCCCGGACAAGCTGTCGGACCGTGCGCCGGAACGGGGCTGTCGGACCGCATCCCGGACGGGGCCGCGTCGGACCGTGCGCCGGACCGGCCGACCGGAGTGCCGGCCGGCTGGATTACCGTGCGCGCCATGCCTACCGCCCTCGTCACCGGAGCGACATCGGGAATCGGATACGCCTTCTGCCGGAACCTGGCCCGGTCCGGATACGCGCTGGTGATCGTGGCCCGGGACGGCGAGCGGCTGGCCACTCGCCGCACCGAGTTGCTTGCCATGGGCTCGCCCACGGTCGAGACCATCCCGGCGGACCTCGCCGACCGCGCGCAGCGGGAGGTGGTCGCCCACCGCCTGCGGGACCCGCAGCGGCCCGTCGACCTGCTGGTGAACAACGCGGGGAGCACGTTGGGCGTCGAGTTCCTGCAGGCGGACGAGACCGACCTGATCGCCCAGGTCGAGCTGAACTCGATTGCCGTGATGAGCCTGACGCACGCCGCGCTGCCCACGATGATCGACCGCGGTCACGGCGGGATCATCAACGTCGCATCGACGGCGGGCCTGGTGCCTGGCCGCGGGTCGACCTACGGCGCGACGAAGGCGTTCGTCATCTCGCTGAGTGAGGGGCTGGCGACCTCACTGCGCGGAACCGGGGTGCGGGTGCAGGCGCTGTGCCCCGGATTCGTCCGGACGGAGTTCCACCAGCGCGCGAAGATCGACATGTCCCGGACACCCGACTGGGCCTACGTCGACGACGACCACCTGGTGGCGGCGTCGCTGGCGGACCTGCGCGCGAACCGCCCGTTGTCCATTCCCGGCGCCCTGTACAAGACCGTCTATCTGGTCACCAAGATCGCCCCGCGCGCCCTGGTGCGCCGGGCCGCGTCGAAGGTCAACGCCAAGGGCCGTACCTGACGCTGCACCGAGTGGCACCCGTGCGTGCGCCAGGGTGCGGGACTGATCCCGCCCCGGCCCCCCGCGCCGCCGGCCGGGCCCACAGACGCAGACGCCGCCGGGACCGCCCCCGAAGTCGGGGGAGCTCCCGGCGGCGCCGGATGCTGCACCACAGCGTCCGATCAGACGCTGTGCGGCCGATCAGTCGCTGAGATCAGCGACCCAGAACGTCGTTCGCGGCGTCCTTGGCACTGTCACCGGCCTGCTTGACGTTGGCCTTGGCCTGATCGGCCTGGCCCTCGGCCTGCAGGCTCTCGTTGTCGGTCGCACGGCCGGCGGCCTCCTTGGCCTTGCCGATCGCCTCTTCGCCTGCGTGCTTGATCTTGTCGCCCATGGTCATGGTGTGTCCCTCCTGTTGCGGTGTTCGGGACGCCCACCCACATGGCAAGCGTCATAACGGTGGTTCCCGGCACGGCGGCGATCAAACACCGCTGTCAAGGACGTTTCGGATCACCGGCCGCCGGGTAAGTGGGAGCACTGTCGAGATGGCGGCCGCCGGCCGTCGCCGGCCAATGGAGGAGATGTCGATGGCAACCCTCTTGTGGATCATCGCGGTCGTGCTGGTGATCGCCGGGATCTTCGCGATCCTGCGCAAGCAGCTGATCTGGGGCATTGTGCTGATCGTCGTCGGGTTGCTCGTCGGCCCGGGCGGGGTCAGCATCTTCACCTGACCGGCGCCCCTTCGTCGTCGGAGCCCGCGCAGCCGTCGGAGCCGTCGGCCGGACCTGGAATGCGCGTCCGTGGCCGTCACGGCCGGGCGCGGGTGGCCCGGCAACACCGGCCCGGTATGCCAGGCTGGCCGGGTGAGCGAGAACGACGTGAGCGACGACAGAAACGGCCATCCGGTGGACGAGCCCGCGCCCGATGCGGCGGCCAAGACCCGGCTCGCCGAGCTGGTCAACCAGCTCGCGGTGGTCCGGGGCCGGGTCACCCTGTCGTCCGGCCGGGAGGCCGACTACTACGTCGACCTGCGCCGGGCCACCCTGCACCACGAGGCCGGCCCGCTGATCGGCATCCTGCTGCGACAGTTGACCGCGGACTGGTCGTACGCCGCGGCGGGTGGCCTGACGCTCGGCGCGGATCCGGTGGCAACCGCGATGATGCACGCTCCCGGGCCGGCACTGGACGCCTTCGTCGTCCGCAAGGAGGCAAAGGCCCACGGGATGCAGCGGCGCATAGAGGGACCGGACGTGGTGGGCAGGCGCGTGCTGGTCGTCGAGGACACCACCACCACCGGTGCGTCACCGCTGACGGCGGTGGCGGCCCTGCGTGACGAGGGCGCCGAGGTGGTCGGTGTCGCCACCATCGTCGACCGCGGGACCGGCGCCGGGACCGTCATCGCCGAGGCGGGCCTGCGCTACCGCTACCTGCTCGGGCTGGACGATCTCGGCCTGCCACCGATGTGACCGGACCCTTCCGACGCGGCCCCGACGAAACCGGCGCCGACCGCTCCGGCGCTGATCGGCTCAGCACCGACCAACCGGGCGCCGACCAGCCGGACACCGACCAACCGGGCCAGGAACGAGACTCGAGCGGCCGGCCGGGCAGCGCCGGGCCCCGCGTGGCCCTACCCGGCGCCGAGTCGACCGGCATCTCCCAGGACGACGACACCGCCCCCGGACCGACCGAGTGGACCGGGACGGCGCCGCCGGTGGGGGTGGGCCCGTACCCGTTGCCGTGGCCGGACGACCCCCGCTTCGACCCGCAGCTCCTCGCGGCCGGCGACACGCGCAACGTGGTCGACGCCTACCGCTACTGGCGTCGCGAAGCGATCGTCGCGGACCTCGACCGGCGACGGCACCGGCTGCACGTGGCCATCGAGAACTTCGGCCATGACATGAACATCGGCACGGTCGTCCGGACGGCAAACGCCTTCGCGGTGGCCGCGGTACACATCGTCGGCCGGCGACGGTGGAACCGGCGCGGCGCGATGGTGACCGACCGCTACCAGCACATCCACCACCACGCCGACGTCGGCGCGGTGCTGGACTTCGCCCGCGCCGAAGGACTGACGGTGGTGGCGGTGGACAACGTGCCCGGGTCAGTCCCATTGGAGACGACCACGCTGCCCGTCGACTGCCTGCTGCTGTTCGGCCAGGAGTCCACCGGGCTGACCGACGACGCGAGAACCCATGCCGCGCTGACCGTGTCGATCGCCCAGTTCGGCTCCACCCGCTCGATCAACGCGGGCGTCGCGGCCGGGATCGCCATGCACGCCTGGATCCGGCAACACGCCGATCTTGCCGCGGCGTGGTCACCGACCGTTCCGGCCCCGGGCGCCGGTGTGACCCGCGACCCAGCGATGCCCTGACCGATGACGTAACGCGCAGGGCCTCGTGAACGACAGGCAGGGTAAGGGGGACCACCACAGAGCCCGATCTGCCTCGCGGATCGGGCTCTGTGCTCGTCTCCGAGGCCACGCGCACTGCGCCCGGGCCGCGCAACCGCCGCCGATCGCGCCCGTCACCTGACTTCACACGCCTGCGCAGCCGTCCGGGGCACGCCGTTCGTCCGGATAGATTCACCGGGTGACTGTGGACCTGAACACCATCCAGACCACGGCGCCGTGGGCACTGATCACCATCGGGGTGATCGGCATCGTCGCGGCAATCATCATCAAGAAGGTCGTCGGCAAGATCATCGCGCTGGTGCTGGCCGCGGTGATCATCTTCATCGGCTGGCAGCAGCGGCAACACGTGATCGACTACGCGAACTCCATGAGGGACCAGACCTGCAAGAGCGCACCGAGCTTCATCGGGATCGAGGTGTCGCTGCCCGATTCCTGGTGCCGATGACCGGGCCACCGGGGCACGTCGTCGGCGCGGCTGACGTCAGTCGCGGGCGCCCTCCGGCGAACCGGGGCTCGGCGTCGGGTCGACCACCTCGCCGGCCGGATCAGCGGCCACACCCCCGGCCGCACCGCTCCCGCGCCGCCGCTGCACCCGGTGCGCGATCGCGGGCACGGCACTGAACAGGATGACGACGACGACCGCGAGCACCACGATCAGGTCCACGTTCTTGGCGATGAAGTCGATCTGCCCGAGGTAGTACCCGGCGATAGTGACCACGCCCACCCAGATCACCCCGCCGATCGCGGAGTACAGGGTGTAGATGCGCGGGTTCATCCGGGACGCGCCCGCCATCACGGTGGCGACCGTGCGGACCACCGGCACGAACCGCGCCAGCATCACCGTGATCTTGCCGTACTTGGCGAAGAAGGCCTCTGACTTCTCGATGTACTCGTGCTTGAGGAACTTCGCGTCCGGCCGGGAGAACACGGGCGGCCCCAGCTTCCAGCCGATACCGAAACCGACCATGTTGCCGACGAAGGCTGCGAGCGACACCAGTGCGATGAACACCCACAGGTTCACGTCGAGGGCGCCGGAGGCGATCAAGAGGCCGGAGACGAACAGCAGGGTGTCGCCGGGCAGGAAGAAGCCGATCAGGATGCCGCACTCGGCGAAGATGATCAGCATGATGCCCACCAGCGCCCAGGTGCCCATGGCGTTGATCAGGTTCGACGGGTCGAGCCATCCGGGCAGCAGAGCCAGCTGAGTCGTCACAGTCGTGAAGGGTATCGGGTGGGGGTCACCGAACGGCCCTGTTCGGCGCACCATGAGACGGTTCGCACCCGGGCGCAACCCGCGCCGTCGACGCTCCGGTTCGCACCGGGCAGGTCAGCCGGCGAACGGCACCGGGTGGTTCCGCAAGCCCATCAACGTGCCGGACAGTCGCGGCCCGGCACTGGTCAGGTAGCACGACACGTTCACCGACCGGTCGAGCCCGGAGGCGTACATCCGAGCCGGTGTCGTCTTCAGCACCAGCCGCCCAGCGTCCGTGGGATCCTGGCGGCCGACCGCCGCGATGGCCAGCCGCCGGCAGGATTCGCGCAGGCCCTCGGTGGTCACTCGGGTCCGCTCGGTGATCACGCCCACCGAGAGCAACTCGGACAGGTGGGGCTGGCGGCAGTCGACGCTCTCCACCGCCGGGGTGACGACGGGCGCGTTCCAGCAGGTGCCGTACTCATCCGGCAGCCGGCCGGTGGTGAAGGCTTCGGCGAGGGTTCCGCGATAGGTGGCGTCTCTCGGCGGTGCGACGACGCAGGCGGCCCAGATCCGGCCGGCGGCACGCAGGAACGGTGACGGGAAGACCCAAGCGGTGCGGATGTTGATCGACATCCGCCACCCGACCGGGTCGTCGGCGGCCTGCTGCGCGGTCACGGTGGCCGGCCGGACCCCGTCGGCGAAGCGGCCCAACCCGGCGTACCGCAGGGCGGCCGCATGGCAGTCGATGCCGGTCTCGGCGACCTTGCGTTGCCGTGTCTCGATGTCCCCCGCCGCTGAGACGGTGAGCACCACCTCCGCGGCCACCGCGGAGTTCTCGCAGGATCCGAGTGTCGCGCCCAGCGGCCGGGACACGGTGGCCGGCGAGGTGGATCCGGCGGCGGCGCGGAACGGCTGGCCCCGCGGCGGGCCGATGCCCTCCGGTCGTTGCAGCAGGCAGTCGCCCATCCTCGGGTCCCGGGGAACCGCCACCGGCTGTGCCGTGCCGGTCGTCCGCTGCCCACCGAGCAGCGGCATCACCACGGCCACGGCCAGCACGGCGATGACCAACAGCGCTCCGGCGAGCCGCCGATCCATGTTTCAACGGTAGAGCACGCCCGATCGGCGCCGCCGGGATCGCCCGTGGTTCGGCCGGCAGCAGCGGAGGCCTGTTTCGTCACCAACGCGGGGCGCGCTGTGGGCAGCATCGGCGCAGAGCACCAGCCGCACAGCACCACCCGCAGAGCTACAACAGGGACAGCAGTCCCACGGTGATGCCGACCAGCAACCCGACGATGGCCGCCAGCAACAGCAGCTGGCCGGTGGTGAGCCTGCGCGGTGCACCACCGACGGACTCTCCCCGACCGCGTTCGGCGGAGGCCCCGCCGGCCATCAACCGCAGCGCCTGGGACAGCACCTGTTCCGCCCTGGAGTCGGGCTGCCCGGTCCGGTCCGGCGGCGCCCCGTCACCGCCGGGCGGCTGCCCGGTCACGAGTGGGCGGTCCGCATGATGTCGCCCAACTTCGCGACGGCGCGGCTGGCGGTGGACTTGACGGTGCCCTTGGAGAGCCCCGTTGCGGCGGCGATCTCGGCCTCGGACAGGCCCCCGTAGTACCGCAGCACCAGCACCTCGCGTTGCCGCGGCGCCAGGTCGCCCAGCGCCGTGACGACCGCCTGGTGCTCGGTGGACAGCATGGCCAGCGATTCGGCCGACCGGGCGGTTCCCGGGTCCGGCGGAACGTAGGCCCGGGCGGTGCGCCGCCGCCGCAGCATGGACCGGGACCCGTTCACCACCGCCGTCCGCAGGTATCCGATGGCCGCGTTGCGGTCCCGCAACCCGCCCCAGTTCCGGTACAGGCCGGCGAACGCCTCCTGCACGACGTCCTCGGCGCTGGCCAGGTCGTCGACCAGCAGGATGGCCAGCCGGACCATCTGCATGCGGTGGGTGCGGTACAGGTCGTCGATGGTGATCGGCGCGGGTGCGGTGGGCTCCGGCGTGTGGTCCAGGACGAAGGCCGGATTCAGGCTGGCCAGGGTGCCGAGCGTGCGTTCTACCTCCGACTCGGCGTCCGGCTCGATGCCCGGTCCGGCCCCGGGTACCGCCCCCGGAACCGGTTCGACGTCGGGGGTCGGCGCGCTGTCGTCCACCATCCTCGGGATCGCTCCGTTCGTCGGCCTGATGCGGGCGCGGTTGCCGGCAGCCTCGATCCTGGCACGCCTACCGGCGCGATGGGACCGGTGCCGCCGCGCATCGGCCCACGGTTCGTGAGCGTGTGGAACCGCGATGCGTGATGAATGAGGCGGGCGCGGCGGGCGGTCGTCGCAGCGACAACAGTGACGAGTGGGTTACTCAATCGTTACGACGAGCACCCACTCACGACTTGCGGATGTCCGTTGAAAACGCTTCCATTCCCTGTGGTGTGTGAGCGCCCTCACACGCCCGGACCCGAGAAATGGAGGTCGGCCGAGTGACCTACAGACCGGCAAAGAAGTTCACGGCGGCGGTCGTCGGCGTCAGCGCTCTGGCGTTGGTGCTCACGGCGTGCAGCAGCAGTTCCACCAGCAGCGACACCAGCAGTGCAGCGGCCACCAGCGCCGCGGCCACGAGTGCGGCGGCATCCAGCGCCGAATCCAGTGCGGCAGGCTCCAGCGCCGCGTCGAGCGGTGCCTCCAGCGCCGCTTCCGGCAGCGCCGGCGCCGGCGGCAGCGCCAAGCCCGCCTCGATCCCGTGGTGTGACACGCTCAAGTCAACCTACGGCGACCTGACCGGCAAGACCGTCGGCGTGTACTCCACGATCGTCGCGCCCGAGGATCAGCCGTATATCGACTCGTTCAAGCCGTTCGAGGAGTGCACCGGCGCGACGGTCAAGTACGAGGGCTCCAAGGAGTTCGAGGCGCAGGTCGTCGTCCGCATCCAGAGCGGCAACCCCCCGGACGTCGGGATCTTCCCGCAGCCGGGTCTGCTCAGCCAGATCGTCAACTCGACCGGCGCCGTCAAGCCGCTGGCCGACGACACCAAGCAGCTGGGTAACGAGTACTTCCCAGCGGACTGGATGAAGTACGGCACCGTCAACGACATCCAGTTCGGCGTCCCGAACAACGCGGACTTCAAGTCGCTGGTCTGGTATTCGCCGAAGACCTTCAGCGAGAAGGGCTACACCGTCCCGACCACGTGGGCGGAGCTGACCGCGCTCACCGAGAAGATCGCCGCGTCGGGTGAGAAGCCGTGGTGCATCGGCATCAAGTCCGGTGAGGCCACCGGTTGGCAGATCACCGACTGGCTGGAGGAGTACGTCCTGCGGCTTGCCGGACCGGACGTCTATGACAAGTGGGTGAGCCACGAGGTCAAGTTCAGCGACCCGCAGATCGCCGACGCCCTCAAGCAGGTCGGCGACCTGATCAAGAACCCGAAGTACGTCAACGCGGGTCTGGGTGACGTCGCCACGATCGCCTCCACCGAGTTCAACGACGTCGCGCCGTTGCTGATCAACGGACAGTGCTACATGTCCCGCCAGGCGGCGAACTTCGACTCCAACTTCAAGGGCAAGAACATCGGCCCGGACGGCGACATCAACGCGTTCTACTTCCCGCCGATCAAGACCGACTTCGGTCAGGTCGTGCTGGGCGGCGGCACGTTCTGGGCGGCCTTCGCCGATCGCCCCGAGGTCAAGGCGTTCATGTACTACCTGGCCACCCCGGACTTCGCGAACACCCGGGCACAGGCCGGTAGCTGGATCTCCGCCAACCTCGGCCTGCAGGCCTCCAGCGTTGCCAGCCCGATCCAGAAGACCGCGCTGACGGTGCTGCAGAACCCGGAGACGGTGTTCCGCTTCGACGCCTCGGATCTGATGCCGGCCGCGGTCGGTTCGGACGCCGAGTGGAAGCAGTTCACCGCATGGATCACCGGCCAGGATGACGCAACCACCCTGGCGAACATCGATGCCGCCTGGCCCGCCGGCTGACGGTATGACCATCGACACCTGACCCGCGGTGGGCGCGTCGGACCGGTACAGCCGGACGGCGTGCCCACCGCGCGGTCGGTGTCCAGTGCTGGGAAGGAGTGGCAGTGGACTGGTTCCTGAGGCCTGAGTCGATCTTCGACAAGTTCCTCGTGATGTTCGTGGCGATCATTCTGTTCGTCGCGGTCATGTCGCTGATCCTGTGGATCATCGACCGCCCCAATGTGCCGAACTGGCTGGTGGTGGCCGGGTTCCTCGGCCCGGTGACCATCGCGATGGCGATCGGGTTGTTCTACCCGGCGCTGAGCACGGCGTACCGGTCGTTCCAGGTCTCGCAGGTTGCGCTCGTCGACGGTAAACCTGTCATCAACCCGCAGACCGGTCAACGGACCAGTGAGCTGGTCTTCAGCCTGGCGAACTACGAGAAGGTGTTCACCGATCCTGGATTCCAGAAGGTGCTCATCAACACCGTGTGGTGGGTCGTCCTGGTGCCGGTGGTGGCCACCACGTTCGGCCTGATCTACGCCGTGCTGGTCGACCGCACCCGCGGGGAGAAGCTGGCCAAGGCCCTGGTCTTCCTTCCGATGGCGATCTCCATGGTCGGCGCGTCGATCATCTGGAAGTTCATGTACGAGTACCGGCAGGCGGGCTCGCCGCAGATCGGCCTGCTCAATCAGATACTCGTGTGGATAGGGCTCGAGCCCTACCAATTCATCATCACCGAGCCCTGGAACACGTTCTTCCTGATCGCGGTGATGATCTGGATCAATGCCGGTTTCGCGATGACGGTGCTGTCCGCCGCGATCAAGTCCGTGCCCGACGACATCGTCGAGGCCGCGCAGATCGACGGCGCAACCGGATTCAAGCTCTTCCGCAAGGTCACCGTGCCGACAATCCGGCCCGCGGTCGTCGTCGTCTTGACCACGATCGCCATGGGCTCGCTGAAGGCCTTCGACATCGTCCGCACGATGACGGGCGGCAACTTCGGCACGTCGGTCGTCGCCAACGAGTTCTACACCCAGTCGTTCCGGCAGGGTGAGGCCGGCGTCGGCGTCGGTGCCGCGCTCGCGGTCATCCTGTTCATCATCATCATCCCGGTGATCGTCTACAACGTTCGGCAGATGCGGCTTTCGGAGGAAATGCGATGAGCATGTCGGGTAGTGCTGTCGAGCTTCCGATCCGCGACGACGTCACCCCTGAGGAACGGCTGACCCCCCGCCAGCTCAAGCGGCAGCTGCGCATGCAGGACGCGAAGACCAAGCTGTCGTCGCCGTGGGCGTCGGGCATCGCCATCGTGCTGGCGATCCTGTGGACCATCCCCACCTTCGGCCTGTTCGTCACCTCGTTCCGGCCGGTCGCGGAGATCCAGACCTCGGGCTGGTGGACGTTCTTCGCCAATCCCGGGATCACGTTCGAGAACTACACCAACGCCTGGTCGAACTCGGCCGGCGGGCTGGGCAACTTCTTCATCAACTCGTTTGTCATCGTGTTCCCTGCCGTGCTCATCCCGATCACCCTGGCGTTGCTGGCGGCCTACTGCTTCGCCTGGGTGGAGTTCCCGGGCCGGAACGTGCTGTTCGTCGCGGTGTTCGCGCTGCAGATCGTGCCGATCCAGGTCACCCTGATCCCGCTGCAGACGATCTTCGTCAACTTCGGCCTGCAGAATTCGTTCTGGCCGGTGTGGATCTCGCACACGATCTTCGGCCTGCCGCTGGCGATCTTCCTGCTGCACAACTTCATGAAGGAGGTCCCGGCCTCGATCGTCGAGGCGGCCCGGGTCGACGGTGCCGGCCACGTCAAGATCTTCTTCGTGGTGCTGATGCCGCTGCTGGTGCCGGCCATCGCGGCGTTCGGGATCTTCCAGTTCCTGTGGGTGTGGAACGACCTGCTGGTCGCGACGGTGTTCGCGCCGTCCCCGAACCTGCGGCCGATCACCGCGGCGGTCGCCGAGCTGTCCGGCACCAAGGGCTCGCAGTGGGAGTTGCTGTCGGCCGGTGCCTTCATCTCGATCATCGTTCCGCTGGCCGTGTTCATCGGCCTGCAGCGCTACTTCGTCCGCGGCCTGCTCGCCGGAGGCGTCAAGGGCTGATCGGGCACGGATCGGAAGAGGAACGCTCATGTCCGGTCCCACCATGGAACCTGCCGGCATCGTCGAAGTTGCCGCCCTGTCAGGTTTCTCGCCCGCCACGGTGTCGCGGGCACTCCGGGGTCTACCCGGGGTGTCCGCGAGCACCCGGCAGGCGGTCCAGGAGGCGGCGAGCGCGCTGGGATACTTCCCCTCGCCCTCGGCCGCCGCACTGACCACCGGGCGCACCAACGCCGTCGGCGTCATCGCCCCGTGGGTGTCCCGGTGGTTCTTCTCCGCCGTCGTCGAGGGCGCCCAGGAAGTCCTCAGCGCCCAGGGGTACGACCTGCTGCTCTACCCGATCGGCGTGGCCGGCGGTCGCCGGGCGGGCGGGCTGGACACCCGGTCGCTGAACAAGCGCGTCGACGGCCTGCTCGCGCTCAACGTGCCGCTGGCCGACAAGTCGATCGTCTCGCTGCGCGACCTTCGGGTCCCGGTGGTCACCGTCGGTACCGCGATCGAGGGCATGTCCGGCGTGCTCGTCGACAACGTCGAGGTCGGCCGGCAGGCCACCCAGCACCTGCTCGACCTCGGACACCGGCGGATCGCGTTCTTCGGTGACGACCTCGACCTGATGCACGGGTTCACCGCCGCCGTCGACCGGCACCGCGGCTACGACCTCACGCTCCAGGACGCCGGGATCGAGCCAGATCCCGGCCTGGTCGAGCGGACCGGGTTCTCCACCGACGGTGGGGAGGCTGCGCTGCACCGCATGTTCGGCGGTGGCAGCACCGGTCGGGACCTGCCGACCGCGGTGTTCGCCGTCAGCGACGAGGTCGCGATGGGTGTGCTCTACGCCGCCCGGGAGCATGGGCTCAAGGTGCCGCGTGACCTGTCGGTGATCGGCGTCGACGGACACGATTTCGCCTACCTCTTCGACCTCACCACCGTCAGCCAGCCCGTCCGCGACCAGGGGCGCATCGCCGCCCGGCTGTTGCTGGAGCAGGTGAACAGCACGCCGCCGCGGCCGCCATCGGTGGTCTCGGTCGGCTCAGGGCTGATCCGCCGCGGCACCACCGGCCCGGTGCGGGTGTTGTCGCGGCACGGGTCCGGCGCTGTGTCGGGCTCCGGCGCTGTGTCGGGCTCCGGCGCTGTGTCGGGCGCCGGCGCCGGCGGCGGTGGGTAGGCCGCCGCAGCCCTGAGCCCGCAGTGTCCGGACATCGCGCCGCCGTGGCCGCCCTTGGCCGGGCCGCCGCCGCCGGCAGTGATGAGATGGCTCGATACCTCGGAGAGCCCGCCAGGGGACCCATGCGGAATACTGTGCCGCGGGCCGGATGCCGATGCTCCGTCAGATCGGCTCGGGCCCGGACGCCGATCCGGGGACGCGGCATGGGGTCGCGGTTCCGGACGCCGACATGCCGCTCGCCGCAACAGCTTTGCACCCCGATGGCATCGGAGTCGGTGGCGTCGCCCCAGCACGGCTTCACCCCGGCAACCCAGCAGCCCCGGTCTCTCGACCCGGGTCACCGTCAGTGGAAGGACCAACAGACATGCCCCTCGCGACTCCGGAGACCTACGCAGCGATGCTGGATCGGGCCAAGGAAGGCGGGTTCGCCTACCCGGCCATCAACATCACCTCGTCGGTCACGATCAACGCAGCGCTGCGTGGCTTCGCCGAGGCCGGCAGCGACGGCATCATCCAGGCGTCGACCGGTGGTGCCGAGTTCGCCTCCGGCACCAAGGTCAAGGACATGGTCACCGGCGCCGTCGCACTCGCCGAGTACACCAAGGTCGTCGCCGACAAGTACGGCATCACCGTCGCGCTGCACACCGACCACTGCCCCAAGGACAAGCTCGACACCTACGTCAAGCCGCTGATCGCCATCTCGACCGAGCGGGTCAAGTCGGGCGGGCTGCCACTGTTCCAGTCGCACATGTGGGACGGCTCCGCGGTGCCGCTGGACGAGAACCTCAAGATCGCCCAGGAGCTGCTGGAGCTGACCAAGGCGGCCAACATCATCCTCGAGATCGAGGTCGGTGTGGTCGGCGGCGAGGAGGACGGTGTCGTCGCCGAGATCAACGAGAAGCTCTACACCACGCCGGGTGACTTCCTCGCGACGCTCGACGCGCTGGGTCTGCCGGAGAACAACTCCTACATCGTGGCCGCGACGTTCGGCAATGTGCACGGCGTCTACAAGCCCGGCGGCGTCACCCTCCGCCCGAAGGTGCTGCAGGACGGCCAGGCGGCGCTGTCGGAGAAGCTCGGCCTGCCCGCGGGCTCCAAGCCGTTCTCCCTGGTGTTCCACGGCGGCTCGGGCTCGTCCGCCGAGGAGATCGCCGAGGCGGTGTCGTACGGCGTCATCAAGATGAACGTCGACACCGACACCCAGTACGCCTTCACCCGCCCGCTGGCCGATCACTTCTTCAAGCACTACGACGGCGTGCTGAAGATCGACGGCGAGGTCGGCAACAAGAAGGTCTACGACCCGCGCAGCTACAACAAGCTGGGCGAGATCGGCATGGGCGACCGGGTGGTCGAGGCTTGCCAGCAGCTCGGCTCGGCCGGGAAGTCGCTGTCCGCCTGATCGCATCGGCGGCCACCGCGTGGCGTCACCGGCGGGCGCGAGGTATGACGTCCGCCGGCGCAGCGCGGGTCGCGTCGCTCGGATGCCGCGTCCGGCCTGAACCGGTCCCTTCTCGCCGGGCTCGGATGCCCGCGAGGCCTGGCTGAAGGCGCACTACTCGGCGGCGCACGGCCGGTTCATCACCGGCCGGGCGCCGTCGGCGTCCCCGGCCGGTGACCTGACGGCCCGTCGGGCTGTTCTTTGGTGCGCCCAGCAGCGGTGGCAGCACCGGGTTCCGTTGCGCCGGGTTGTGTCGCGCCGGTTTGTGTCGCGTCTGATGTGGCCGCGTCGGGTTTCATCGTCGCGGCGGCGACGGCGGTCGCGCCGTCCACCGTCCCGACGGTCACCGGCGTCACGGCCGTTGCCTCCGCAGGAGCGACGGCGCGGCGCGAGGTGGCCAGCACCGAGCCGACGATCACCAAGGGGAAGCCGATCGCCATCCCGATGGTGAACGGCTCGTCCAGCAGCAGCACGCCCAGGGTGATCGCCACGGCCGGGTTGATGTAGGTGATCACCGTCGCGCGTGCCGGGCCCGCCTCGGCGATGAGGGCGAAGAAGATCACGAAGGCCGCTGCGGTGCAGACCACCGCGAGCGCGACGATCGACCAGAGCGCAGGTGCGCTGATCTGGGCGGGCCAGACCGGGACGGTGAACGGGGCGTAGATCGCCGCGGCCACGATCAGGGACGCGGCGATGACGCCCATCGGCGGCAGATCCGCGAGCTTGCGGTTGATGATGATCGGTCCGATGGCGTAGCCGACGGCCACCAGCAGCAGCGCGCCGACCGAGGCCAGGTCGTCGACGTTGATGTCGAGGCCGACCAGGGCCGCGACCCCGGCGAATCCGATCGCCAGCCCGGCGATCCGTCGGGCGTCCAGTTGGTCGTGCCCGGTGATGGTGACCGCGATCGCGGCGATCATCGGGACGATCGCGATCAGCAGTCCGGCCGTCGAGCTGTTCAGCCGGGTCTCGGCGTGCCCCAGCAGCAGCCAGGGCCCGCTGATCTCGACGACGGTGTAGAGCAGCAACCACTTCCACCGCCGGATCACCGGTATCAGCGCGCGCCGGTACAGCACGATCGGCAACAGCAGCACCGCCGCGAGTAGCGTGCGGCCGAACGCGACGATCAGCGGGTCGACGTCGGTCACCGCGATCTTGATCAGCAGGTAGGGAACGCCCCAGATCACGCTGAGCGCCGCGAACAGCGCCCATCCCCGTCGGCTCATCGTTCTCCCATGGCTCGGCGCCGCTCCGGTGCACTCCACGCTGCGCCGCGGGCGGCTGCAACAGCATGCGTCAAGTCGAACCCACCGGGGGGCCATGGTCGTCCCGAATGTGGCAGATGCACTGCGGAGAATCCGTGACGCGGACCGTGCAGCCACGCTGTGCATTCCGGCTCCGTCGTCCCCGACCGGTTCTGAACGGGACTCGCCCGGATCGGGCCGGCGCACCTCTGCCCGGTGCGCGTGCCGCACTGTGCGGGCGGGGGCGGGTTCACTCACCCGATCGCGCCCCTGGGCCTCCGGGGAAAAACATGACAGTCACGGCGTGTTGCCGAAAACTGCCGTGACTTCTGGGACAGGATGTATTTGCTGGGAGCCTTGTGACTGTTGTGACTGTTGAACTACGGTGAGAGCGGGTCACGTCCGTCGTGACCCGTCCGACGGCGTGGCTCCCCGCTCCGCCTCGTCAGGCGCCTGCATGCGAGAAGAAAGGTCGGGCGGGGCACGCGATCGCGATGTCGGGCAAGGGGAAGAGGCATCGCATCGTCCGGGCACGGCGTCGCTCGCGCGCGCCGGTGTCCTGGTAGGGCCTGCGCCGCATCACCACTGCGACAGGGCCCGATGTGGATGCGACCCGGGAAGGGCGCCCGTGCGGCGTGCTCTGGCCATCGCGACCGCGATCGCGACCATGGTGACCTCTGCCATCTTCTTGACCGCAGGGACGGCCTCCGCCGACCCGTCGTCCAACGACTGGTACCGGCTGCGCATGTGCGAGTCGACCAATCGCTACACCATCAACACCGGGAACGGCTACTACGGGGCCTATCAGTTCGACCTGTCCACGTGGCGATCCGTCGGCGGCAGTGGTCGGCCGGATCAGGCGTCGGCGGCCGAGCAGGACTACCGCGCGTTGCGGCTGTACCGGATGCGCGGCTGGGAGCCGTGGACGTGTGCGCGCATCGCGGGGCTGCGTGAGGACGGCGATGCGGGTAGCCGCGTCCTGCCGCCCGTGCCGGGCAACCAGGGCGGGTTCAGTGGTGCCAGCGAAGGCTCCGGCAACGCCCCGAAACCCGCCACCAACGGCGTCCCGGCGTACCCCGGGCGTGAGTTCTCCGAGGGCGACTCCTCGGAATCGCTCAAGGTTTGGCAGCGGCAGATGGGCAAGCGCGGATATGGCCTGACCGGCACCGGATTCTTCGGTCCGAAGACCAAGGCAGCCGTGCTGGACCTGCAACGCAAGTCCGGGCTCGACGTCGTCGGGTTCATCGGGCCCAAGACCTGGGCCGCGGCCTGGGCGGGTTCGTCCGGTCCCAGTGCCGCCCCCGCCCCGGCCGCGCCCGCTCCGGCAACCAGCAACTCCTGCGCGGTGGGGCAGGCGAAGGCGCCGGCCTGGCCGGGACGGCAATTCGTCCAAGGCGACACCGACGGCAAGCTGCAGTGCTTCCAGAAGCAGCTCGGCCACCGCGGGTACGGCCTGACCGGAACCGGCTACTACGGACCGGCCACCAAGACCGCCGTCGTTGCGCTGCAGAAGCGCAACGGGATCAACCCGTCCGGCATCATCGGCCAGCGCACCTGGGTTGCTGCCTGGCAGGGCAAGTGACGCCACCGAAAGCCCTCGCGGGGTTTGTTTCATAACGGAATGTCAAAGAAGAGTGAGATCTGTAACACCCTCGATCGCGGCGACGACGTCTTCGATAGGAACTTGATCGGTTCCGCCCAGCGCCCGTCGTCCGCGAAGCACGCGTAGGACGGTGCAGAGAGAGGCCCGGAGCATGCCGCTCCGGGCCTCTCTGCATCAGCCGATGCGGGTCGTGCCGGCCGGGCTTTCCGCTCCGAGTCGATGGATGCGGCCCCCTCCCGTGGTGTCTGCGTCCGCGGCGCTGCTTCTGCGGTTGCGCAAGCGCAGGTCGGCATCTGCGCGCTTCCGCGTCTGCGGTCGCAGACTCGGCGCGGGTGGCGGGTCATCGTCGGAGAAGGTCGAACTTCTCCCAGGGCCCGATGACGGTCCGGTTCGCGATCAGCGGTGCGGCGCCGGCGCTCTCCGCCGTCACAAACTTCCCATTGATCTGCGCTCGCAGGCTCGCGCTGCCGTCGGCGTTGCTCACCAGCGTGAACTGCTCCCACGGGCCGATCGCCGTCCGGTTCGCGATCAGCGGAGCCGCGCCGGCGCTCTCCGCGGTGACGTAGCGGTTGTTCACCACCGCACGGAGCGCGACCGTGGTCCCGCCGCGACGGACCAGGTCGAACTGCTCCCAGAGCCCGACGACCGTCCGGTTCGCGATTAGTGGTGCTGTCCCGGCCCGCTCCGCGGTGACGTACCGGTTGTTGATCCGCGCCCGCAGGGCGACCGGATCCCCGTGGTAGTCCAGGCTGCGACCGAGCGGATCGGTGAACACGTAGCCGCGCGAGTGGTACCAGTCGATGATCCGCTGCAGCGCGTTCACCGTGTTCTGCCGGTAGTTGCCCGGCGATCCGTCGTGCAGCAGCACGATCGGCTGGGTGTAGGCGGGGCTCGTCGCGCCGGTCACGATCGACGCCTGGAACGCCGCGTCGAGGTGCCCGGGGTCAGCCCAATCCCGGGGGTCGTTGGACCACTGGGTCAGCGTCATGCCGCGGGCGCGCGCCAGCGCCAGCGTCGTCGGGCTGAAGTTGCCGCCCGGCGCGCGGAAGAAGCACGGCGCGGGGGCTCCGGCCCACCTGATCGCCTGGGTGGCGACGTCCATCTGCTCGCCCTGCGCCTCCGCGGACAGTGACGTGAGAGTCGAGTGGGTCGCGGTGTGATTGCCGATCTCGCTGCCCTCGGCGACGGCCCGGCGGACCAGCGCGGGGCTGTCCCACACGTTGTCGGCGATGACGAAGAACGTGGCGCCGATGTGGTTGCGCCGCAGGATGTCCAGCACCTGCGGTGTCCAGTTGGGGGACGGCCCGTCGTCGATGGTCAGCGCGACGTTACGGGCGTAGGTCGGTGACGCCCGGTAGACCGCCCCGGACGCAGGTGCGGGGCACGCGGCCGCGACCGCCGTTGCGGTCCGGCCCGGCGCGGCCGCCGGGCCGGGCGGTGAGACCGGCACCAGCAGGGTGAGGAGTGCGGCGGCCAGCGTGCAGGTCCCCAGCCGTCCGATCAGGGAGCCAAGCGTGCAGTGACGCTGCGATGCGGCCGATGCGCTGTGATGCAGGGGCGAGAAGATCACGTGACGTCTCATGGGAAGACGCCTCCTCGGAGCCGACCGGCCCGGCGACCACCCGCCGGGCCACAGGGGTCGGCAACTTCAGCATGGCACCGCAAGAATTCCGTGGGTACAGCCGAAGGTCATGAGCTGCAAGACTTTTCGGTCGGCTAGCCCGCGGCCGCGAAGACCGGCGGCAGGACCAGCAGCATCGTCAACGACCAGGTGCAGTGGGTCAGGATCGGCCCCAGGATCCCGCCGGTGGCACGGCGCTGCAGTCCGAGCAGCAGCCCCAGCAGGATGGCGGCGAAGACCAGCATCACGTTGCCGGTCGCCAGGGTGGCCAGCCCGTAGATCGCGGTCGAGATGGCCACCGGGTAACGCACGCCGATGGCGGCGAACAGTGCGCCCCGGAAGAAGATCTCCTCGGCGATGCCGTTCATCAGCGTCACCATGATGACCAGTGGCAGGGATCCCTCCCGGGCGAATGCCAGCACGTCCTCGGTCAGCTCGCGTAGCGGCTCGATCTCCCGGACGATCACCGCACCGGCGATGAAGACGGCGGCGGTGACCAGACCGAACAGGATCGGCACGAGAATGGGCCGACGCAACTCCCCCCGCAGGTTGATCCGGCCGAGATGCAACGGCCCGGACAGGAATCCGCCGATGACCCAGGTGAACGCCAGCGCGATGGTCAGCGGGTAGAACCACACGCTGTCCGGCGGAACGTTGAGCGAGACGCCCAGCAGCGTGGCGCCGATGACCAGGGTGACGGCGACGACGATCCGGCGGCGCAGGAACTCGGCGTCGGACTGCCGGTGATCGCGTTCGACCTTGTCCACCAGGACCGGCCGCAATGCGTTCTCCAGGCGATCGGGCCAGATCTTCATCGGCGCGGTCGGTCCCGTACCGCCTCGGCAGCCGGGTCGCCGTCACCCGCGCCTGCGTGTGCGAGCTCCGCGGCACGTTCGTCCAAGGCGAGCCGCACTGCGTCGTCGTACGACGTCAGGTCACCGGGCAGCAGCCGGGTGATGGCGTCGTTCTTCACCACCACCTCGTTGTTCATCGAGTCGACCAGGTTGCGAGCGGTGGCGAGGTCCACGTCGGTCACCAGGGACAGCCACCGTGACGACAGCCTCGGGGTGAGCAACGGCACCGGCACGATCGGCGGTGTGCGGCCGTTCTGGATCTTCGCGGCCCGCCGCATCATGTCGACGTAGCGCAGCACCTCGGGGCCGCCAACGTCGAAGACCTGGCCGATGGCCTCGGGCAGATCCAGCACCCCGACCAGGTAGCGGACGACGTCCCGCAGCGCGATGGGCTGGGTCTTGGTGTTGACCCACTTCGGCGTCACCATCGCGGGCAGGTGGTCGACCAGCTGCCGGGTGATCTCCCAGGAGATGCCGCCGTGGCCGACGACGACGGCGGCCCGCAACACGGTGACCGGGACGCCACCGAGAGCGAGCAGTTGCTCGACGTCCCGCCTGCTGCGCAGGTGCGCGGACAGGGTGTCGTCGAGGTCGCCCAGGCCGCCGAGGTAGATGATCTGCCGGACGCCGGCGTCCGCCGCGGCGTGCCCAAAAGCGGTTGCCGCCTCCGCATCCCGCTGTTCGAAGTCGTCGGAGTCCAGCGAGTGCACCAGGTAGTACGCCGCATGCATGCCGTCGAGCGCCACCCGCAGGCTGTCGGGGTCGGCGACGTCGCCGTACACGGCTTCCCCGTCACCGTCGTAGGTGTCGGGGTGCCGGGTCATCGCGCGAACGTGATGGCCCTGCTCGAGAAGTGCCGGGACCAGACGCGATCCGACGAATCCGGACGCGCCCGTGACGAGCACTGAAATGGCCATGTCGTATCTACCGCCCCGCGTGGTCGGTCGGATGCCCTCCGACGTCATGGGCTGTCTCACAACCCGGCCGTCAGCATAGGTCGGGGGTCGGACGGTGCAGCCGGGTCGGTGTGCGCGGGCCCGGTTGGTGCAGGGCGGTCGGCTTGGCGGTGCGGCCCCTTCGTCCGGGGCACCGGTTGCCGAGGTCACGGCTCCCCGATTGCGGAGCATCCGGTTGCCCGATGCAGCGACATCTTCCGCAATGCCGGTTCGCCTCGGCTGGACAGCGCCCGCCGCCCGGCCGATGCGCTGGTTGGGGGGGCCGCAGCTCACCGACGCGCAACTTCCGGTCGCCCTGGGCGGCAACACTTTCCGCAATGGCGGGCCGCGCGTGCTGACCTACCCGCCAGACCACCAGCGCCGGGACGGCCCACCGACCGCGCGCGTTTGTCCCCGCACCGCCGGGCACCCACAAATCCGGTCCGGCACGGGCGACCTCGGCACCCGAGCAGCAGCCTGGCGGGGAATCGGTGGCGGACGGCCGGCACCAAGGACGGGAGCAATCACGATGAGTGCAATGAACATCGACACCGGACGGATCGCCGGCGCCGGATCGGGGGTGTCGGACGTCGCCGCGTCGCTCGCCCGCGAGATCGGCACCATGCACGGCCTGCTGGGTCAGATCAGGGCAGGGTGGCAGTCCAGCGAGGCGGCGCCGCGGTTCGTCCGTGCGATGGAGAGCCACCTCGCCGACGCCTCGGCGTTGAAAGACGCCCTGCTCAACCAGGGCTCGGCACTGTCCACGGCCGCGGGGCGCTTCGCGCAGGCCGAGGCTGCGGTCGCCGACACGGTCCCGGTGCTCGGCTGATGGCCACCATCGCGGTCGACTACGGCGCCATGTCCAGCGGGCACGACGGCCTGGTCGCCACCTGGAACCGGATCGAGGCGCATCTGGCCGAGCTCGACGCCCGCATCGCGGCCACCGCGGACATGTCGGCGGAAACACTGATCGCCTACCGGGCGCTCAAGGCCCGGTGGGACGCAGCGGCGCAGCAACGGCAGAGCGTGCTGAACGGTCTCGCCACGGTGGTGGGCAGTGCAGGCGACCAGTACCGGCAGGTCGACGCGAGCCTGGCGGCACAGTTCGGCTGAGGTGGCGTTTGCCACGGTGCGCCCGCTCGGCCCACGCCGTCTCGCGAGCAGGTCGGCTGGGCGCGTCGGCTCCCGCAGGTGGGCTGAGGCGTGGTTCGGCTCAGGCAGTTGGCTTCAGGGCACAGTTCGGCTGAGGTCCAGGGCAGTCGGGCGCCGTCCACCGCGGCTGCGGGGCAAGCGTCGGCGGGTGCAAGGATCGGACGTATGAGCGCATCGAACCTTCTCGGTCCCCCTCCCGTGCGGCTGCCCGAGGACCCGGCCGCCGCCGAGCTCGCGGCCGGCGAGTCCGCCGAGCAGATCGTGCGTCGCCGCCCGGAGTCGTCGCTGGCCTGGGCGGTGCTGGCGGAGGCGGCCCTGGATCGCGGGGACGACGTCGCCGCTTACGCGTACGCGCGGGTCGGCTACCACCGCGGGCTGGACATGTTGCGCCGCAACGGATGGAAGGGTGCCGGTCCGATCCCGTGGACGCACGTGCCCAACCAGGGGTTCCTGCGCTCGCTGTCCGCGCTGGGCCAGGCCGCAGCACTGTTCGAGGAGGCGGACGAGGTCGCCCGGGTCCAGGCGTTCCTCATCGACGCCGACCCGCAGATCCCGGCCGAGCTGCTGCCCTGATCCCTACCGGATCCGCGCCGCGGCGGCGCATTGACATTGCCGGCAGGCGCCGTCCGGGGCTGCGTCGCCCAGCCCCGGGCATCGCCGACTCAGGGCTGCCCGAGGAACACCACCGTCACGAGATGCCCCGGACCAGCCGCAGCGGTTCGGTGTGCTTGTAGAACGTCCAGCGGTCCATCGGCCGCGGGTAGGGGATGCCGTCGCGCACCACGGTGGTCGGCACGGTGCCGATCTGGACCGCGCGGCCCAGGGTGGTCCGGGGCCGGCGACCGACGCCCATCACCCTGCGCCGGGTGATGGTGACCGCCAGGCCCTTCTCCCGGTCGGGTTCCACCCGCAGCCGCTGCGCCGCGCCGCGCAGCACCCGGGTCTCGTCCACGTACACCGTCCCGTTGAGCGGGCCGAGGTAACCGGCGGCGACCAGCACCCCGCCGACGTCGTCCCGGACGAGCGGCACGAGGTCGACCTCGCCGGTGCGGGCCGGTGCGATCGCCGCTTCGCCGACCGGCAGTGACCACAGGTCGGTGGCCGGCGACCGGCGCACCGCGGCGTACGCGACCTCGACCGCACCCAGCAGTTCCTTTCGCAGCAACCGCTGCGCAACCGAGGCGAGGTCGGCGTCGTCACCGATCACCATCAGCCGCCCGGACAGCAGGCCGTCGATCGCCTTTCCGGGCCGGCGGCCGACGAAGTGCACCGGCTCCGGCGAGCAGGCCTGGACCATCTTCCCGATCGTGGCTGCCACTTTGGGCTGGTCGGGGACGTCGTCCCCGCTACCGGCACCGGTCGAGGCGTCGGCGCGGCAGCACAGCACGGTGATCGTTGACGGAGCTGTCACCGACTACCCTTCCCTCTTGCGTGATCGGCTCGACATGCCGCCGCCGGCGGCCCGACGTCGTCACGCCCGGCATCGACGGCCGGTGGGCACCCGCCCGCCGGCGGTGGTGGGAGCCGGTTGACGGGTGGCCGGGAGAAGGTCGACACCTGCAGACCAGCGAGCTGAACGACGATCGGAGTGTGCCATGTCGGTGATGGTGCTCATCGGCGCCCAGTGGGGCGACGAGGGCAAGGGCAAGGCCACCGACCTCTACGGCGACCGCGTGCAGTGGGTGGTGCGGTACCAGGGCGGCAACAACGCCGGTCACACCGTCGTGCTGCCGGACGGTCAGACGTTCGCGCTGCACCTGATCCCGTCGGGCATCCTCACGCCGGGCGTCACCAACGTGATCGGCAACGGCGTGGTGATCGATCCCGGCGTGCTGCTCAGCGAGCTCGGCGGCCTGGCCGAGCGGGGCGTCGACACGTCGAAGCTGCTGATCTCCAACGACGCGCACCTGATCATGCCGTACCACGTGGCCATCGATAGGGTCTCCGAGCGCTACCTCGGCAAGGCGAAGATCGGCACCACGGGCCGCGGCATCGGCCCGGCCTACGGGGACAAGGTGGCCCGGCTCGGGGTGCGCGTGCAGGACCTGCTGGACCCGTCGATCCTCGCCCAGAAGGTCGAGGCCGCCCTGGACATCAAGAACCAGATGCTGGTCAAGATCTACAACCGCAAGGCTTTGGACGCCGGCCGCATCGTCGACGAGGTGCTGGAGCAGGCTGAGGGCTTCAAGCACCGGATCGCCGACACCCGCCTCGAACTCGGCCGCGCCGTGGACCGCGGCGACAACATCCTCCTGGAGGGCTCGCAGGGCACCCTGCTCGACGTCGACCACGGCACGTACCCGTACGTGACGTCGTCCAACCCGACCGCGGGCGGGGCGGCCGTCGGTGCCGGCATCGGACCGACGGCGATCACCTCGGTGCTCGGGATCCTCAAGGCCTACACCACCCGGGTCGGCTCCGGTCCGTTCCCCACCGAACTGCACGACGAGTGGGGCGAGTACCTGCGCAAGACCGGCGGCGAGGTGGGCGTCACCACCGGCCGGCTCCGGCGCTGCGGCTGGTTCGACGCCGTCATCGCCCGGTACGCGTCCAGGGTCAACGGCATCACCGACTTCTTCCTCACCAAGCTCGACGTGCTGTCCTCGCTCGAGCAGGTGCCGATCTGCGTCGCCTACGACGTCGACGGCGTGCGCTTCGACGAGATGCCCCCCACCCAAACGGGTTTCCACCACTCGAGGCCGGTGTACGAGATGCTGCCGGGGTGGTTCGAGGACATCTCGGGCTGCCGCAGCTTCGACGAGCTGCCGGCGAACGCGCAGGCGTACGTGCGCCGGGTGGAGGAGCTGTCCGGGTCCAGGGTGTCCTCGATCGGCGTCGGCCCTGGGCGCGAGCAGACCATCGTCCTGCACGACGTGCTCGCCGAAGCTGCCGGCCGAGCCGGATCCCGAGAGGCTCTCCCGAGAGGCATCGCCGCCGGTCCGGGCCGTGATGCCGGAACCCGGGCGGACCGGACGGGAGAGTCATGACGGACTGGGACGGCGCCGGCTACGAGCAGATCAGCGGCCTGCAGCGGCAACTCGCCGCCAGGGCGCTGGCCAACCTGGTGTTCACCGGGCACGAGCGGGTGCTGGACGTGGGCTGCGGTGACGGCTACGTCACCCGATCCATCGCCGCGCAGCTGCCCGAAGGCTCGGTGGTGGGGGTGGACGCGTCGCCGCGGATGATCGAGACCGCGCTCTCCCGGCCCGATCCGCCCGGCACGCACGTGCGGTTCGAGGTCGGGAGCGTGCTCGACCTGACCTACCGCTACGAGTTCGACGTGGTCGTGTCGTTCAACGCCCTGCACTGGGTGACCGATCAGCAGTCAGCGCTGTCCGCGATCGCCCGCGCGACCCGGACGCACGGCCGCGTCGTCGTCCAGCAGGTGTGCGCCGGCCCGCGGCCCAGCCTGGAACTACTGGCGATGCAGGTGGTGGGGCGCCCGCGCTGGCAGGGGGCGTTCACCGGCTTCGCGCCGCCGTTCCTGCATGTCGACCCGGAGCACTACCCGGACATCGCGGAATCGGCCGGGTTGGCCGTCGTCGAGATGTCGGTGGACGACTTCCGCTGGGACTTCGGCTCACGCGAAGCCTTCGCCCGGTGGTGCACCGTCGGTTTCGCCGACTGGACCGCCCGCTTGCCGGCCGACCGGGTCGCGCCGTGGGTCGACGAGGTGGTGGACGCCTACGAGTCGCTGACCGGTGAGCCGGGAGTGTTCCGGTTCCTCCAGATGCACGCGGAGATGACGCCGGCCGGCTGACCCGCCGCCCCACAACCGCCGCCCGCATCCGCCAGGACCACGAACGCCACCCGCGCGACCGGGCCCGCCGCTCGAGAAACCACCCCGATGCACAGCCGCCCGGTCAGCTCCAGGACACCCTGACCTGCTGGCGCCAGTGGCCCAGCGCGTCGACCGTCCCGTTCTCGGCGATGTCGTCACCGCGGTTCCACAACCCGAGGTACAGGGCGGCGGCGGTACCGGTGATCACCGAGTTGGCGTCGGGGTCGACGCCCCGCTCCACGGCCGGCGGCCGGTCGGACACCCGGACCGTCCACGCGGCATCGGCGTCGGTCGCCCGGACGACGACCGAGAACGGCTCGTCGGTGCGCAGCCGGCTGCTGCGCCGCGGCACGAACCCGGTGACCAGTTCGTCGATGCCGTCCACCGCCTGCTCCGTGCCGATGCCGGCCTCCCCGGTCGACGGGATCCGGCCGAGCCGCGCGGACAGCACGTCCACTCGGTGGATGGTCGTCTCGTGCGCCTGCCGGCGGGCCCAGAAGTGCCGGGCGTTGTCGGCGTTGCGCAGGAAGACCGCGGCCTGCAGGTCGTCGGGGATGTCCCGGAGGGAGTCGGCGAGCCGGACCGCCCCGGACAGGAACCAGCCGATCAGGTTGTCCTCGGGTACGGCGAACAGTGCCGCCTCCTGTTCCGCCGAGGGGAACCGCGTCAGGGCGCCGGCGACGATGGCCGTCGCCCAGCGCTGCACGCCGCCCACGTGTTGCAGGAGCTGCCCGACGGTCCACTCCGGGCAGGTCGGCACCGGGTCGGACAGCAGTACCCGCTCGGCCTGCTCCGACAGTGACGCGGACTCCGCCTGCAGCACGGCCACCAGTTCGTCGGTAGTGAGAAAGCCGGACATGCGCGCAAGGGTGACACGATCACCCGGGCGCCGCGCCGCCGGGCCGGGCCACCGCAGCCGAGTGGCCGGAATACCGGTCGGGTGATAGCAGACAGGACCGCTAGTGTGCGGCTCGTGCGCATTCTCGTCATCGGCTCCGGCGCCCGGGAACATGCTCTGCTGCGGGCGCTGGATCGCGACCCGGGCGTCACCGACCTGCACATCGCGCCGGGCAACGCCGGCACATCCGCCGTGGCCACCGCCCACCCGGTCGACCAGACCGACCCGGCGTCCATCGCCGGGGTCGCCGAGCGGGTGCTGCCGGACCTGACCGTCATCGGTCCGGAGGTGCCGCTGGTCAACGGTGCCGCGGACGAACTGCGCCGCCGCGGTTTCGCGGTGTTCGGGCCGAGCGCCGCGGCGGCGCGCATCGAGGGCTCCAAGGCCTTCGCCAAGGACGTCATGGCGGCCGCGCACGTGCCGACCGCCGCGGCGATCGGTGTCACCGACGTCGACGGCATCGACGACGCGCTGACCCGCTGCGGCGCACCGTACGTCGTCAAGGACGATGGTCTGGCCGCCGGCAAGGGCGTGGTGGTCACCAGGGACCGGGACGCGGCCCGGGCGCACGCCGTCGCGGTGCTGCGATCCGGCCACCCGGTGCTCGTCGAGGAATACCTGGCCGGCCCCGAGGTCTCGCTGTTCGCCGTCTGCGACGGGTCCGTCGCCGTGCCCTTGTTGCCGGCCCAGGACTTCAAGCGGGTCGGTGACGGCGACGCCGGCCCGAACACCGGTGGGATGGGTGCCTACGCGCCGCTGCCGTGGGCTCCGTCCGGCCTGGTCAGCCAGATCCAGCGGACCGTGCTCGATCCGGTGCTCGCCGAGATGGCGCGACGCGGGGCGCCGTTCACCGGCCTGCTCTATGCGGGTCTGGTGCTGACCGCGACGGGTCCGAAGGTCATCGAGTTCAACTGTCGCTTCGGCGACCCGGAAACCCAGGTGGTGCTGGAGCTCCTGGACACCCCGCTGGGCTCGCTGCTGGCCGATGCCGCCGCGGGCCGCCTCGACAACCGGACCGTGCTGACCTGGCGCGGGGCGGCCGCCGTGACTGTCGTCATCGCCGCCGAGAACTACCCGGGGACGCCGGTCACCGGCGACGTCATCACCGGCGCGGACGCCGATGGTGTTCTGCACGCCGGCACGAGGCTGGCACCGGACGGCACCGTGATCTCCGCCGGCGGGCGGGTGCTGTCCGTGGTGGCCACCGGCGGTGATCTCGCCGCGGCCCGGACCAGGGCGTACGAAATCGTCGGCCGGATCGGTTTGCGCGGCTCGCACCACCGCACCGACATCGCCGCCGCGGCCGCCGAGGGCCGGGTGCTGGTGCCGGGTACCGCATGAGGGAACAGGCCTGACATGACTGGTGCCGCCGCGCGACCCGAAACCTCCCCAGCCGAAGCCGCGGCGTTCCGTCCGTCACGGCGCTCGGCGGTCGCACCGTTCTACGTGATGCGGGTGCTCGCCGCGGCCGCCCGACGGTTCGAGCGCGGGGAGCCGCTGTTCAACCTGGCCGCCGGTCAGCCGTCCACCCCGGCGCCGGCGCCGGTGCTGGCCGCGGCACACCGGTCGCTGGACGAGCACATCCTCGGCTACACCGAGACCCCGGGGATCGCCCCGCTGAGGGCGGCCATCGCCGGCCACTACCTCCGCCGGTACGGGCTGGACGTGGACCCGCAGGACGTGATGGTGACCACCGGGTCCTCCGGCGGCTTCCTGTTGGCGTTCCTCGCAGCGTTCGACGCCGGCGACCGCGTCGGTCTGGCCCGGCCCGGCTACCCGGCCTACCGGAACATCCTGCACGCCCTGGGCTGCGAGGTCGTCGACCTGCCATGCGGCCCCGAAACCCGTTACCAGCCAACGGCATCGATGATCGACGGCCTCGAACTCGACGGGCTGATCGTCGCCAGCCCGGCCAACCCGACGGGCACCATGCTGCCGCCCACCGAACTCGCCGCGCTGGCCCGGCACTGCGCCGACACCGGGGTCCGGCTGATCTCCGATGAGATCTACCACGGCATCACCTACACCGGGCAGACGGCGTGCAGCTGGCAGACCGACCGCACCGGCTTTGTCGTCAACTCGTTCAGCAAGTACTTCTCGATGACCGGCTGGCGGATCGGCTGGCTGCTGGTGCCGCGCGACCTGAATGACGAGATCGATGCGTTGGCCGGCAATCTCGCGATCTGCCCACCCGCACCGGCGCAGTACGCGGCGCTCGGTGCCTTCGACGGGTACGACGAGTGCGACGGCCACGTCACCCGGTACGCCACCAACCGTTCCCTGCTGCTGAACGGGCTCCGCCGGCTGGGCATCGACAAGCTCGCGCCGGCCGACGGGGCGTTCTACGTGTACGCCGACATCTCGCATCTCACCGACGATTCCGCGGTGTTCGCCGCGCGGTTGCTGGCCGAGGCGGGCATCGCCGCGGCTCCCGGCGTGGACTTCGACCAGGTGGACGGGCACCGCTTCCTGCGGTTCTCCTTTGCCGGGTCCACCGCCGGGATCGAGGGCGCGCTGGCTGCGTTGGGGACCTTCCTGCGGCAGTGACCGTGCCATGGTGACCGTGCAAGTCGTGACCGTGCGGTGGAGACCGCGCAGCTGGGACCGGGTCACGCCGCCAGCCGCCCGCTCCCACCGCACCGGGCGTGAGGCCGGGAACCGCGGCAGCCGGGTGATCGTTCCGGAGACGGCAACACCGTCATTGTGGACAGGCAACCCGAATTGGATCTCCGGGTGAAACCCTCAGTGAGAATCAGGGTCCGTACCTGACGCGCCGCACCGGCGGCAGGAGGACAGTAGAAGAGGAAGCGGCCGGTCGGCCGTCACGGCAGTCCAGTTCCGCAGGAGGACATCATGGACAAGTTTCTGAAGATCGTCGGCATCGTGGTGGTCGCGTGGATCGCACTGAGCCTCATCGGCTGGGTGATCGGCGCGGTCTTCTCGGGCCTGTTCTGGATCGCGCTGGTGGCCGGCGGTGTCTGGGCCGGCGTCGCCATCGCGAACCGGCGTAACCGCAGCCAGATCGGCTACCGGCGCTGAGTCACTTCGCGGGCCGCTGCCGCACTCACCGCGAGCGCCCGCGCCGGCACCACTGACCAGTTGCCGACCGGTTGACGACGGCGGGGCTCGCATCCTCTCGGGGGATGCAAGCCCCGCCGTTCCCGTCTGCCGTGACGCCCCGGTGGTCAGGTGCGCCCGGGGGCCGGTGACCGGCTCTTTCGACGGACGCCCGCCAGGGTGCGACCCGCGGGTGCAGCACCGGAGCAGTGCGGGCGTTCGTGGCTCACCGCCTACTGGACGCGGACGATGCGGCCCTCCACCGCTGCTGACACCGGGGACTCGGCCGTGATGTCGTCGATGACGATGGTCAGCAGCTGGTCGCCCCGGAACAGCACGTCGGAGCCCTGGCCGAGCGCCGTGTACCCGTCGCCGCCCGTGAACATGAAGTCGTTCGTCGCGATCCGAACGGTGTCGGTCGGCCCGATGGGGGTCCGCGGTCCGCCCGGCCCGTCCGGTGCTTTCGCCAGTTCTGTGATGACCGGGGTCGTTCCGTTGCAGCGGTAGCTGATCTTGAGCCCGGACACCTGCGGGAACCGTCCCGTGGCGATCTGCGGGTTGCACGCCGGGGACACCCCGTTGAGCAGGGCCTGCTCCAGCTGTGCACCCGTCAGGGTCTCGATCACGGTGGTGTTGCCGAACGGCAGGACGGCGAACACCTCGCCCCAGGTGATCTCGCCGGGTTCTTCGCCGCCGCTGGACGGCGGTGACACGAGCAGGTCGGCCCGCAGGCCGCCCGAGTTCGTCAGCACGGCGTCGATATCGGAATACTTGCGGCGGACGGCGTCGGCGACCAGGTTGCCCATCGCCGACTCGCTCAGCCGGTTCGGGTCTCGCTTGATGTCGGCGCTCTGCGTGCCGATCACCCGGTTGCGCAGCGGTGCCGTCTGGGCGTTCGCGTCATCGACGATCGCCTTGACGTCCGCCCGCTGGGCCACCCCCAGCGTGGTTGCGATCCTGGTCGACCCGCCGGCCCAGGTCACGTCACCGCCCTTGACCATCAATTGCAGCACCGAATACGTCGCGCCGGCGTTGATGCCCTCGGTGACCAGGATCCTGCCGACCATCAGGTTGGACACCCGGTGGGTGTGCCCGGCGATGACGGCGTCCACGGTGGTGTCCTGCAGCGCCTCGGTGATGCCGATGATCGGCCCGTCCCACGGCACGGGCGCCTTGCCGTCGACAGCGTTGCTGCCGTTTGCGGTGCCCTGATGGATCACCACGATCTGCACCCGGACCCCGTCGCGGCGCAGCCGTTCCGATTCCTTTCGGATCTGCTCCGCCTCGTTCAAGAACGTCAGCCCGGCGGTGGCGCCGGCGGAGACCAGTTCCGGGGTTTCCTTGAGGCCGGCGCCGATCACGCCCACCTTGACGCCGTTCACCCTGAACACCGCCGACGGCCGTACCCAGGACGGGGCCTTGCCCGTGGCCGTTTCGACGATGTTCGTGGCCAGGAACGGGAAGTTCGCGCGGGCCTGTTGCTCCAGCAGCCGTCCGACGCCGTAGTCGAATTCGTGGTTGCCGTACGAGGTGGCGTCCAGCCCCCAGGCGTTCTCCACGTCGATCGCCGGCTTGTCCTCCAGCAGTGCGGAGTTCGGCGGTGAGGCGCCGACGTTGTCCCCGGCGGCCAGCAGCAGCGCCGGCCCGGGCAGGGCGGCGGCGTCCTCGTCGAACAGCGTCGCCAACGTCGACGCGCCGCCGACGGCGGTGTTGATGCCGTCGAACGGCAGCGTGGTCGGGTCGAGCTGGCCGTGGAAGTCGTTGAGTCCCAGCACGGTCAGTGGTGTGACGGCCCGTCCGCCCCGCAGCACCTCGAGCAGCACCCGGCCCTGGCTCTGCTGCGGGAGGGGGACACCGAGCAGGTAGGCGATGGTCGGGGCGATGTCGATGGTGCGCACCCCCGACACCTCGGTGCGGCCGATGCCGTCACCGCCGGCCAGGAAGGTGGCCCGCATGTTGATGTTGGCGGCCAGATTCTGCACGTCGGGGACATACCCGTGCTGGCCGAAGAAGGCCGACCTGGCCACGAGCGTCCCGGGCGTCGCCGCGTCGAACTGGTACGGCGGGTAGGCGAACACCACCAGGTCACCGGTGCGGGTGGGATGCGCCATGTTCGCCGTCGAGTCCGGCCCGTTCGGGATGTACCGCGCCTCCGCCTTGGTGAACGCGCGATCGATCACCTTCCAGCCCTCCGGGTTCCCGTCCCGGGTCCAGTCGGTGGGGTCCTGCAGGCCGAGGTAGGCCGCCTTGATCCGCGCGACGGTGGCCGCTTCGTCTGCGGACGGAACCTGCTGCAGCCCACCACCGACCGGGTCCCGGCCGGTCAGGTTGAGATAGATCTGCACGGCACCGCCCGCCCAACAGGCCTTGGCCTTGCCGATGGTCTCCCCGGTGGCCGGCCGGCAGTTCGACGTCTGCGGCTTGGACAGCAGACCCAGGTCGACGAGCACCTTGCTGGCGTCGACGGCAGCGAACTGCGGGGCGAAGCCGTGGTCGGAGGCGACGAACGTCCGCTCGTCGCGGAGCTTGCTCTGCGCCAGGGCCAGCATGGCGTCGGCGCCCTGGTAGGCGCGCTCGATGAACGCCTCGCGCTGCGCGACCCGGCCGTCGCGGGTGCCGTCGACCTGCACGTCGTCGTACGCCGGGTTGGGCGCGCCGTTGGCCAGCTTCGGGGAGACGAGGCCGAGGAACTGGTGCTGGAACTCGTCTGTCACCGGGTAGCCGACCAGCGCGAGGTCCGGCTTGTAGGTCTGCAGGATGTAGGTGGCCAGCGGGCGGGCGCTGGCCTCCCAGTACAGGCCCTGCTCGACGTAGGTCTCCTCGGAGACGATGCCGGCCTCGAGGATGGCGAAGTCGGCAGCGGTCGAGCTGGGGAACTTCTGCGCCACGTACTCCTCGAAGTCGCCGGTGAAGCCCGGCTCGCCGGGCCAGGTCGGCCAGCTGGCGTTCGCCCGCTGCACCTGGGTGTGGAACAGCCGCACCTGCTGCAGATCCGGGGTCAGCCGCTCCACCTTGACCAGGAAGCCGGCGGTCTTGCCGTCGAGTGTGCCGCCCTGGATGGCGACCTTGACGTCGGCGGTCTGGCCCTGTTTCAGGTCGGCAACCTTGGCGGCGCCGTTCTTGCCCCGGGCGAACAGCACCCGGTCGTAGTTGGTCGCACGGTCGTTGGTGCTGTCGTACAGGTAGGCGTCCAGCCCGTACTTGTCGGTGCCGGCGCCCGGATCCCCCGTGCCGAGGATCCGCAGCCGCATCTCCTTGGCCGGGCTGTAACCGGTCGGCACGCCGGTCCAGCCGCTCGCGGCGGTCGGCCCCGCCTGCGGGAAGGGCGCATTGCCGGCGAATCCGGCCGGGTGGTCGAACTGCAGGCCGAACGACCGGGTGAACGCCGCGTCGTCGGTCGGGGCGATGTAGTTGGTCGCGACGCCGCGGCCGGAGAACGCGCTGCGGAAGTCGACGGTCGGGCCGCTGATCGCGCCGCCTCGTCCACCTGCCCACTCGATCTGCGCCACCTTCAGGCCGCCGCGCTCGGCCGACTGGGCGATCGTCTCGGCCTGCAGCACGCCCGGGTCGAACGCGGCCGTGCGGTTGGCGAACGGCTGACCGTTGACGTGGAAGGTGTTGTTCGTCGACCCGGTGACAGCCGGCCACGCACCGGTCGCGAGGCTGAACCAGCCGGCGCCCGTGTTCGGCGGCGCCTGCGTCAGCATGCCGTGGTCGGCCGCGGAGGCGCCCTTCCTGAGCAGCTCCGCCATCGCCGGCAGCGTGCCCTTCTTCTCCTTCACGTACCGCTCGACGATGTCCTGCCGCATACCGTCGGCGGCGAAGTACAGGACCGGGTCCGGCCGGTCCCTGCCCGGTCGCGCGTCATCGGGGGCGGCTGCGGTGGCGCCGGCCGCGGTGGGTGCGGGGGTGGCCGGACCGGACGCGCCGGCAATCGACGCGGTGCCGACGGTCGTCAGGACCAGCGCGGAACAGACGGCGAGGGTGAGCAGGGGACGGGTGGACCGACGGGTCACAGGGCCTCCAGAGCCGTGAGCCGCACGCGCGGCGCACGCTCAACCAAGCACCCGCAATCGGCGCAGTCAACGAGAAAATGTGGCGCTCATCACAGCGACGACTGCACCCTGAATACTGAACCCGATTGCCGTAGTACGCCCTCTTTCGCCGCTCACCGTGCGCTGAAGGCGGTAGCCCAGAAGTGGGTGAACACGGGCGGCGGTTGCGGCGAGCTCCACATCTGATTGGTCAGCAGGATGGCGATGAGGCCGGACACCGGGTCGGTCCACCAGGAGGCCCCGAGCCCGCCGTCCCAGCCGTAGCTGCCCGCGTGCCGACCGCCCGGCTCGTCCTGCACGCGAACGCCGATGCCCAGCCCCCACCCGGACCCCTCGAGATCGATGGGACCCACCCGGGACGTGGTCATCGCCCGGACCGACTCCGCGCTCAGCACGCGCCGGTCCCCGGCCAGGCCCCCGGTGCGCAGCATGGTCGCGAACGCCAGCAGATCGTCGACGGTGGACACCAGGCCGTCGGCCGCGTCCGGAAAGGCGGGCGGGGCCGCCCACTGGCCGTCTGCGGCGTCGTACAGCTGGGCAGGCGAATCGTCGGGCCCGGGCATCCAGAGCGGTCCGAGCCGGTCGGCCGCGTGCGGCGGCACGCCGAAGCCGGTGTCTCGCAGACCGAGTGGGGCGAGCATCCGCTCCTGCAGCACTTCCGGAAGTGGGCGGCCCGCGGCCCTGGCCACCAGCACCCCGAGCACGCTGGCCCCGGTGTTGTACAACCAGCGCTCGCCGGGTTGATGCTGCAACGGCAGGGTGCCCAGCCGGTGCATCCAGTCGTCCGGCGGCGGAGACTGCTGCGGGGCGGGTGGCCCGCCTGGCAGCCCGGTGGCGGCCGCGGCCACCATCCATGGGCTCGGCCATGGTGCCGTGAAGTCCAGGCCGAGCCCCAACCGGAACTCCAGGACGTCCTGCACCGTGATGGGCCGGTGGGCCGGCCCGGTCTCGGTGACCGGACCGGCTGGGTCGACCATCACCCGCCGATCGGCCAGTTCGGGCGCCAGGTCATCGACGGCATCGTCCAGGTGCAGTGTCCCGTCCTCGACCAGGGTCATCGCCAGGGCGGCCACGATCGGTTTGGTGACGGACGACAGCCGGAACACCGTGTCCTTCGTGACGTCGTCGCCGTCGCCGGGCGCGGTCGTCCCGCAACAGTCCACGATCACACCGTCGTCGTCCGCCACCGCCCACACGGCACCGGGCAGCTCACCCGCCCGAACGTGCCCACCCACGGCGTCCATCAGTCGTCCGCGCAAGGCCATGTGCTCCCACTTTCCCCGGTTCCGGCGGCGCAATCCCGCCGCACGCTGATAGGACGCCCGGCGGGGCGCGGAATCACCGGTCCGCCACCCGGCCGGCACGTAATCTGAGCCCGACATGACGCCCGACAGAACGCCCGTGGGCGATGCGCAACCGCCTGCGGGCGGACCGTTCGCGGACCTCGCCGCGGCCGCCGCCACCGATGCGGGCCTGGCCGACGCCCACGCAGACCTGCTCGCCGCCCAGTTGCCGGTGCTCGCGGCCACGGTCACCGCCGGAAACCGGTTGAGCAGCAGCCAGTTGGCCTCGGTGAAGAGCGCCGGACGCAAGGCGGCGGCCGACGGCATCGCGCTGCGCTCGGTGCTGGCGCTGTTCCTGTCCGGCATCTGGCGGCTGTGGCAGCGCCTCCCCGCGGTCGCCGATCCGGTGGCGGCACCGGCCGCGCATCCGGTCGCCGATCCCGGGACCGATCCGGCGACCGGCCGGGCCGCGCTGATCTCGGCGGGGGAGCTGATGCTGCGGGCCGCCGACGACGTGGTCGGCGCGCTGACCGAGGGCTTCCAGTTGGCCCGGCGGGAACTGGTCGCCGCGCAGGCCGCCGCCCGCCGCGAGTTCGTCGACGACCTTCTCCTCGGCGGCACCCAGGAGCTCGCCGGACTGATCGAGCGGGCGGCGGCGTTCGGGCTCACCCTGGCCGGTCCGCACGCGGTCGTGGTGGTGCAGGCCGAGCAGGACTTCACCGACTCCTCCCCGCTGACGGCAGCCCTCGAGCGCTCCGTCCTCGGCACCAAGGCCGACGCGGACGCGCTGGTCACCACCAAGGACGGCCTGCTGGTGGTGATCTTCGCGGCGCCCGATCGCGCCGCCGTCGACCAGGTGATCGACGGGCTCACCGGGAGCCTGCCCGCCGCGCCCGCCGCCGCCGGAGTGGAGTTGCGCCGGCGGGCGCCGGTCGGGGACTGGCGGATGGGTGTCGGGCTCGCCCACCAGGGGCCGACCGGTGTGCGGTTGTCCTACGACCAGGCGCGGGAGGCGTTGCGGCTGGGCGGTCGGGCCGGCGGCACCGGGCGGGTGCTCGACGCGGCAGACTTCATGGTGCAACGGGTGCTGATCCGTGACGAGGCCGCGATGCGCGAGCTCGTCGACGCCCTGCTCACCCCGCTGGCCGCCGCCCGCGGCGGGGCGGATTCGCTGTTGCGGACCCTGGAGGCGTACTTCGCGGCCGGCGGCAACGCCTCGCTGGCCGCCCGGTCGCTGCACCTGTCGGTGCGTGCCCTGACCTACCGGCTGGACAAGATCCGGCGGCTCACCGGGAGGGACCCTGTCGATCCCGTGCAGCGGTTCGAGCTGCAAACCGCCGTCACCGGTGCCCGCCTGCTCGGGTGGTCGGCTTCCGGCTGAGTTGCCCGGCTCGTTTTCGGCTGAATTGCCGAACCTCGGCAGGTTCGATCACCGAAGACGACCAGGTATTGCCGTGGATCGGCAGGCGGTTGGCAGGCACAGTGGAGTTGTCGGCGCAGACGGCGTCCGACACTTCGTCATTTCCTTCTTCCACCGGGGATACCTGTGACCGTTCCGTTCTGGGCCTGGGCCGCGTTCGGCTCCGTGGTCGTCATCATGCTGGCCATCGACCTGCTCGCCCACCGCGGCGCGCACATCATCAAGTTCAAGGAAGCGGCGATCTGGAGCGCCGTCTGGGTCGGCCTGTCGCTGATCTTCGCCGTGGTCATCTTCTTCACCATGGGCACGGACGCCGGCGTCGAGTTCACGACTGCGTGGTTGCTCGAGAAGTCGCTCAGCGTCGACAACCTGTTCGTCTTCGCGCTGATCTTCGCCTACTTCAAGGTGCCCCGCGAGTACCAGCACCGGGTGCTGTTCTACGGCGTCATCGGTGCCCTGATCTTCCGCGGCATCTTCCTGGCGCTCGGCGTCGCCATCGTCTCCACGTTCACCGCGGTGCTGTTCGTGTTCGGGGCGATCCTGATCTGGAGCGCCATCAAGCTGCTCCGCGACGACGACGAGAGTGTCGACCCGGGCAAGAGCTTCGCCGTGCGGCTGCTGCGCAAGTTCGTGCCGGTGTCCGACGAGTACCGCGGCACCAAGTTCTTCTACAAGGAGGCCGGCAAGCGCATTGCCACCCCGTTGTTCGCGGTGGTCGTCGCGATCGAGGCGGCCGACCTGATCTTCGCGGTGGACAGCGTCCCCGCGGTGCTGGCGGTCAGCGACAACACGTTCATCATCTATTCCAGCAACGCGTTCGCGATCCTGGGTCTGCGGGCCCTGTACTTCCTGCTTGCCGGCATGCTCAACAAGTTCCACTACCTGGGCAAGGGTCTGGCGTTCATCCTGGCCTTCATCGGCGTCAAGCTGTTCCTGCAGGCCGGCCACAAGGTGATCTCGCCGTCCATCCCGGAGATCCCGTCGCTGGTGTCGCTCGCGGTCATCGTCATCACGCTCATCGTGGCGATCGGCGCCTCGCTCAAGTTCCCGGCACCGGCCGAGGAGGGTGACGCCGCAGCGGTCACCGCCGCGGGCACCGACGAGAAGACCGGCACTTCGATCGACGGGTCCGTCGACCTCGGGACCGGCAGAGGGACCGCGTTCGACGGTGCCGGGACCGACCGGGCGATCGCCGGCGGCAGTGAACCCGTGCACTCGGGATCGACGTCCTCCGGGGCGACGCCGCCGGCATCGATCCCCGACCAGCGGTAGCGGCAAACGACAGCGGCGGTGGCATCCGGCAGGGATGCCACCGCCGCCGTGTGCTCAGCCGTGTTCGTCGATGAAGGCCAGGACCTCGTCGAACCGCGCGGAGGCCATGCCGATCCGGCAGTCCGCGGCGCCGTAGTACATCCTCAGCACGCCTTTCTCGGTGTCGTGGATCAGCCCGCACGGGAAGACGACGCCGGGCACGTCACCGCTGATCTCGTAGTCCTCGGACGGGCCGAGCACCCACTCGTCGCAGCGCTTGAGCACCTGGGCGGGGTTGTCCAGGTCCAGCAGGGCCAGCCCGGCGCGGTACAGCTCGCCGGCCACCGTCTTGCGAACCCCGTGATAGATCACCAGCCAGCCGCGGTCGGTCTCGATCGGCGGCGGCCCGACCCCGATCCGGGCGGAGTCCCACCAGCCGCCGGGTCGCGCGCCGAACACCGGCTCGGGGGTGCCCCAACTGTGCAGGTCCGTCGACCGGGACATCCACACGTCGGCGCGCCCGCCGGTCACCGCGGCGGGGCGGTGGAAGAGCACGAATTCGCCGTTGACCCGGCGGGGGAGCAGGGAGGCGTTCTTGTCCTCCGGGACGCACACCACGCCGAGGTGCTTCACCGACTCGAAGTCGGTGGTGGTCGCGAGCGCGACGGCCGGGCCGGCCGGGCCGAACACCGTATAGGCGATCACCCAGGCGTCCAGTTCGTCGACGCGGGTGATCCGCGGGTCCTCCAGCCCCCACTCCTCCTCGGGGTGACCGGGACGCGGCGACATCAGCGGCTGGTTGTCGACGACCCAGTTGGAGACGCCGTCATGGGACCTGGCGACGGTGAGATGACTGAACCCTCTGCGGTCCTCCACCCGGCAGAGCAGCACCGTGTCGGTTCCGACGGTGGTCGCCCCGGCGTTCATCACGGCGTTGATCCGGTACGGCCAGCGTTCCGGGCTCAGCAGCGGATTGCCGCGGGCACGCGCGAACAAGCCGTCACCCACCACGACTCCCGAGGATCTGCTCATACACCGCAAGGTAGTCGCGCACCATGCGTTCATCGCTGAACCGCGCGGAGGCCACCTGCGAGCACCTGCCCCGATCGAGGCCGGCGACGGCGTCCACCGCGGCCGCCGCCTGCTCGGCGGTGTCCACCAGGTAACCGGTCACACCCTCGTCGACGACCTCCGGCATCGACCCACGCCGGTAGGCGACGACCGGTGTGCCGCAGGCCATCGACTCCACGACGGACAACCCGAAGGGTTCGGCGAAGGCGATCGGATGCAGCAGGGCATGCGCGGCGCCGAGCACGGCCGCCCGCTGCGCCGGCTCCACCGAACCGAGGTAGACGACGCGGTCGTCGTCGACGAAGGGCCGGACCGACTGATCGAAGTACTGCCGGTCCTGCACGATGCCGCAGATGACGAGCCGGCGGCCCGCCCGCCGGGCGATGTCGATCGCCTCGGCGGTGCCCTTCTCCGGGGAGATCCGGCCGAGGATCACCAGATCGTCGCCGCCGTCGGGGGAGAACGGCAGCAGCGACAGGTCGATCCCGTGATGCACGGTGGCGACGTAGTCCAGGCCCGGCACCCGGTCGGAATCGGAGATCGACACCAGCGACGACCGGCCGGTCCGCTCCGCGAAGCGGTAGGCGGGCAGGATCTTCGGGTCGGAGAAACCGTGCACCGTGGTGACCATCGCCGCGCCGCAGTGTTCGATGAAGCTGAGCGGGAGCCAGTCGAGCTGGTTGTGCACGATGTCGAACTCCGCGGAGCGGCGCAGGGCGTGCGCCACGTGCAGCGCCTCGGCGACCCGGCCGTCCAGGTCGGGTTGCTCGGCATACGGCACCGCGCACACGCTGTCCAGCGTCGCCGAGGTCATGGCGTCGGCGGTGGCGAACAGCGTGACGTCGACGCCCTGGGCCACCAACCCCTCGGTGATCAGGCTGGTGATCAGCTCCCACGGTCCGTAATGCACCGGTGGGGTCCGCCAGGCGACGGGGGCCAGCATGGCGACCCTCACGCGGAGGGGACCGTGGTCCGCGCCGTCCCGCGGGGTGTGAGGCAGGTGGCCACCATCAACGCACCGGTGGCGGTCACGGTTGCGGCAGCGACGACTGCAGTCCCGCAGCCTCCAGTGCCAGGAGCGCCTGGAAGAAGGCCAGGGTCGATTCGGCGCCCTCGTTGTCGTTGAGGGACCGCCCGGACAGGCCGTCGTGGCAACCGCCGGTGGCGAAGTCGTACACCGGCTCGCCCAACCGGTTGCGGCCGAGGAACCACTCGAACGCGCGCACCGCCCGGCCGCCGTACCGGCGCTGACCGGTCGCGACGACCGCGTCGGTGAGCGCCTCCACGAGTGCGGTGGCGTCCAGTGGTTGCTCATCACCGTCGTCACCGGCTCCGGGCGAGCCCTTGCTGCGCCGCCAGGCGTTGCCGACCAGCCGCACCGCCGGTCCGTCGACCTCGCACTGCTCGCCGTACCACTCCAACGCCTCCACGCCGTCGGCGATCACCTGTGGGTCGCCGAGCCGGTGGCCGCCGGCGATCAGGGCCTGCGTGAGTCGGGCGTTGTCGTAGGTCAGGGTCGGTTCGAACCAGCGCCACTCCGGCGTGCGGAACGACCGGTACTGGCCGGCGAGCCGCGCCGTGAGTGTCTCCAGCAGCGCCCGCAGTCGCGGCGTCAGCGCCCCAATCGGCGGCCGGCTGAGTCCCAGGATGGCGAACGCCGTCGTGCGCATGCTGGTGGTGCGCTCGACGGTGTCGGCCATCTCCTCCAGTAGCCGCAGGCTGGGCGCCGCGACGGCCCGCGGGGGGTGGGCGGCCACGACGGCGCCCAGTGCCCACACCGTCCGGCCGAGGTGGTCGCCGTCGTGCGGTTCGTCCAGCCAGTGCCGGTCGTAGGACATCATGTTGTGCATCCCGCCGCCGTCCGGTGACCAGGCGTACCGCAGGAAGCTCAGGCCCATGGTGACCATGGACTTGAACGTGCGGTCGTCGGCGTCCCGGTCCAGCCCCAGTGCCACGATCACCAGCCGGGCCATGTCATCGACGCAGTAGCCGCTGGCCCGGTTCGGGATGACGCCGTCGGCGTGCTGCACGATCCCGACGTCGTCGACCAGGGTCAGCAGGTGATCGGACCGGATGGACGGCGAGGAGGCGACCCGGCCGGCAGCGACGCCGCCCTCCGCCGGGATGCCGAGGCCCTGGGCATGGCGCAGCACCTCCACGGTGACGGCGCCGACGGCCGGCCACGACAGTTCCGCGCCGACCCGGCGCGCCTCCGCGGCCGCCGCAGCGAGCTCGCCGGGAGTGTCCAGCAGCTGCAGGATGGCCTTGGCGAAGGCCTTGGAGTCGTCGAACGGGACCAGGACACCGGCGCCGGAGGCCAGCAGGTCCTCGGCGTAGAAGTACGGGGTGGAGACCACCGGGCATCCGGCCGCGACGGCGAAGGTGAGGGCGCCGGACACGATCTGTTCGCGGGACCGGTACGGCGTCAGGTAGAGGTCGGTGCCGGCCAGCAGGTAGGCGAGCTCCTCGATGTCCAGGAAGCGGTCCAGGAAATGCACATTGGCTTCCAGACCGCGGTCGCGGACCAGCCGTTCCAACGAGAGCCGGTACCGCTCGCCCTGGCTCTTGACCACCTCGGGATGGGTCTGGCCGGCGACGAGGTAGAGCACCTCGGGATGCACCGGCACGACCTCGGACAACGCCTCGATCGCCATCTCGATCCCCTTCCCGGCCGATATCAGCCCGAAGGTCGACAGCACGGTCCGCCCCTCGAGGTGGGCCATCGTGCGCCGCGTGGTCGGCGAGATCGCCGCACTGTCGGCGCCCGACGGGCCGGTGCCGCGATCGATGTCGCGGGCGGCGAGTTCGGTATCGGCGGCGGTGCGGTGGTCGCTCGCGGTCGGACCCGGCTCGGCGTCCGGGGCCACCTTCGGCCGCAGGACGGTCGGGGCACCGTGCGGCACCACCTGCACCCGCCCGCTTGGCGCGAGGCCGGCGTCCAGGATCATCCGCCGGGCGGTCTCGGTGAACACGGTGACCAGTGCCGCCCGATGGCACAGCTCGCCGAGCACCGCGGCCTGCTGCTCGCTCGGCTCGGACAGCACGGTGTGCAGCGTGACCACGAACGGCTGACGCAGCTCGCGCACCAGGGACAGCACGTGCGAGCCGGCCTCGCCGCCGAAGATCCCGTACTCGTGCTCGACGAGCACCACGTCGGTGCCCCGGCCGTCGAGCAGGGCGGGGACCGCAAGGTAGTCACCCTTGGCGTCCTGCCGGATGACCGAGAGCACCTCGGGTGCCGCCGGCTGATGATGGTCCCGGACGATCGACACCACATCGACGTCGATCGTCGGGTCGGCCTGCAGCAGGGCGGCGCGCAGATCTCGGGAGAAGGTGCCGATCCCGCACGGTCTGGGCGGGTAGGTGGACACCAGCGCGATACGGAATGTCATTGCTCGAGCCGGATGGACATGTCGTTGACCTCTTCCCGGCCCGATTGTGTCTGCGGCCCTCTTCAGTGGTGTGAAAATTGCGGTACCCCGCGGCGGCGGGGCCAAAACACGTTGGCACAGCGTCATTTCTCACCGGAAATGCAGCCGCATCAACAATTCGGCAATGTGCGTCACCGCTTTTGGTGACGCGTTGTCGAGCTGCGATTTCGCTCCGATATCGCGGCTGCAGCACGGGCTGGTCTCCCGCGACCTTGGCCGCCGGCGTCGCGGATCGCGTTGTACGTCGGTGCGCGAGCCGGCGGACACCCGTGCATCCGGATGATGGCAAGGCGCAGCGCAAGCGCGTTCGCAGCTGGACACCGTTGGCCGAAAGAAGCGCCGTCGCGGCGATGGCAGACAGACGGCGGGGCGAGCCCGTCGGTTTGGCACATCAAGCAGAGGCGCGGTTCGTCAAGAATAGCAGCCCACGGAACCCGCGCCGGCATCCGCTCGCGGTGTGAAAGGGCGGCCCGAGGGTACAGACCACCGTGAGCACACCGCGGTCGGAAAGTTCCGCGGACGTTGGGTGGCAAACGGGATCGCCGGTTCACCGCCGGGGTCGTGAGGATGGCAGAGATGAACACGTCAGGCGACGCCAGTACCCGGGTCAGCGTCAGCGGCGACCCGCCGGACGCCTCCCAGGGAACGCCCACCGAAGGCAAACCCGTGGTCAGCCGGACGGTGGCCGCGCCCGCGGACGTGGTGTGGTCGGTGCTGTCCGACGGCTGGCTGTACGCGACCTGGGTCGTCGGCGCCTCCCGGATCAGGGATGTCGAACGCGGCTGGCCGGCGCACGGCAGCCAGATCCATCATTCGTTCGGACTGTGGCCCCTGCTGATCGATGACAGCACCGAGGTGCTGCGGTCGGTTCCGGAGCGGGAGCTGGTGCTCAAGGCGCGGGGTTGGCCGATGGGCGAGGCGCAGGTCGCGATCACGCTGACGCCCGAACGGGCGGAGCACACCACCGTCAGCATCTCCGAGGACGCAACGGCGGGACCGGGCAAGGTGATCCCGGTTCCGGTGCGGCAACTGGCGATCGGCCCGCGCAACGTCGAGACACTGCGCCGGCTGGCTCTCATCGCGGAGGGGCGCTACCGGCTGCAGCTGGAGCAGGCCGGCGCCGCGAACGCGACCGGATCGTCACTTCCCGGACGGAAGTAGCCGCGACCACGCGGTGCTGTTGAGCCGCCGGCGCACGCCGCCGACCTTGCTGTTGGCGCCGAGGGCGGCCAGCGCCGCGTTCCAGCCGCAGGCGCCGTGCACGCCACCGCCCGGGTGCGCGGAGGCTCCCGCCAGGAACAATCCCTGGATGGGGGTCTCCGGGCGGCCGGTGCCCGGGACCGGCCGGAAGAACAGCTGCTGGTGGATTCCGGCGGTGCCGCCGTTGGTGGCGCCCTGGACGATGTTGGCGTCCGATGCCTCCAGGCCGGCCGGGGTCTGCACGTTCTTGGCCAGCACGCTGGCGGAGAAACCGGGTGCCACCCGTTCGATCTGGTCCTGCACACGAATGGCGTGCTGGTCCATCTGCTCCGTGGTCCACTCCCGACCCTGCGGCACGTGAGTGTACGCCCAGGCCGACTCCGTGCCCTCCGGCGAGCGGGAGGGATCTGCCGTCGTCATCTGCCCGAAGAGGATGAAGGGCTTGCGCGGCAACCGTCCGCAGGTCAGGTCGGCGGCGTAGTCCACGAATCCGTTGCCGTCGACGCCGAGGTGGACGGTGCCGGCACCGGCCGCGTCGGTCGAGCGCCAGGGGGCCGGTCGGTTCAGCGCCCAGTTGATCTTCAGGGTTCCGTAGTCCCACTGAAAACGGTCCAGCTCGCGCCGCATCCCGGGCGGCAACCGGTCCAACCCGACCAGATCCCGGTACAGCGCAGGCGCCGAGACATCTGCCAGTACGGCCTTGCGGGCGCGCACCACCGTGCCGTCCGCACAGCGCACACCGGCTGCGCGACCGCCGATCACCTCAATGCCGGTCACCGTCATCCCGGTCCGGATCTGGCCACCCCCGGCGACCAGTCGATGCTGCATCGCATGGGCGAGCCGGCCGGCGCCGCCGCGCGGGACCGGAAAACCGACGTCCTGGCCGAGCATGGCCAGCAACCAGCCGAACACGCCGCTCCCGGCGGCGTCCGGTCCCAGATCACTGTGCAGGGCGTTGCCGGTCAGCAGCAGGCCCGCGCCCTCGCCGCGGAAGTTCTCCTCGGACAGCCGGCGCACGGGGAGCACCGCGAGCCGGGCCAGGTCGATGGTGCCGGAGGTGCCGAGCCGGCGCAGGAGGGACAGCGCCGACTTCACCGGTGGGAACGGGGTGAACAGGGCGTCCAGCAAGGGATCCCGGATCCGCTGCCAGTGCGCGAACATGTCCAGCCATGCCTGCCCGTCCCCGGCGGCGAAGCGGTCGACGCTCTCCGCGGTCCGCTGCGGATCGGTCGACAGCACCGCTGCCCGGCCGTCGTCGAGCGTGTGGGCCAGCACGTCAGGGGCCTGGACCCAGTGCAGCCCATGGCTTTCCAGGTGCAGATCCTTGATCACCGGTGACGCCGCGGCCAGCGGGTAGAACGCGCTGAACAGGTCGTTGGCGAAGCCGGGCGCGGTCACCTCGGCCGTCCGCACGGCTCCGCCGATGGTGTCCTGTGCCTCCAGGACCAGCACGTCCCAGCCCGCGTCGACGAGGGCGTTGGCCGCCACCAGGCCGTTGGGGCCGGAACCGATGACGACGGCGTCCACTGTCGCGGTGGGACTCACGGGCACTTCCCTTCGTTCGCCGGCCGCCGGAAGCTGCCGACCGGCCGCTTGCAGGTGTACCCCCGTGGCCGAATGGTCACGCGGGCCGCCCAGGCGGCACCGCGGATCACGGGCCCGTTCGGCCTCGAGGAGGAGGGGTCAGCCCTCGATACTGGTCGCCTCGTGCGGCGCCCCGACCGGCTTCGACTCCGGGGAGCCGCGCTGGCGCAGGTAGATCGACAGCACCACCATGCTGCCCACCGCGAGGAATTCGGACTGCCAGTTCTGCAGGCTGCGGTTCCAGAAGTCCGCCGAATGCAGGTATCCCCACACGTCGACGGGGTCCTGCAGGTCACGCAGCCGCTGCTCGTTGAAGGCGGCGCGGCCGGCAATGAACTGGGCGAGCCAGCTCACCACGAAGATGGTGCCCATCACCATGCCCAGCGACCGGGAGAACACGGCGAGGCGCAGGCCGCGGACCCGAGCCCAAGGCGGGGAATCGTCCTCGGCGAACTGGCCGACCTTCTGTTCCTCGTCCGACTCGGTGCCTTCCTCGCCGGGCTTCTTGGACTCCGGCGAGCCGCGCTGGACCAGCCACACCGTGGCGAGGATGAACACCACGAATTGCAGGTACTCCGATTGCCAGTTCTCCGCGACGTCGACGGCGAAGCTGGACGAGGTGACGTACTGCCAGAACGACACATCGGGCAGCCCCGACGTTGCCTGTTCGGTGTTGTAGACCGCCACCCCGGTCAGCGCCTGCCCGAGCAGCGCGGCCAAGAACAGGGCGCCGAAGAACAACGCCAGCCCATGGTCTCGCAGCATCGTGGCGGTGGTGTCGGCCGGCCGGCTCATCGGTTCAGCAATCCGATGACGATGAAGTACGCCAGACCGCCCCCGATCCCGGTGAGGTAGGCCCAGAATGCGACGCGCATGTCACCCCCCGCTGACCGTGCAGTCGTAGGGTCGGGCGTCGCGAGGCCGGCAGCCGGCCGCCGTGACGAGCCACCGATGCCCGAAGCGGCCGAGGAACACGACGTCACCGCCGAGCACCACCTGCGCCGACCCGCCGTAGGCGTTGGCGCCCTGTGGGCTCCCGGCCCTGGGCAGATTCTCCTGGAGGAGTGCCTGCTGGCAGGGGGATCCGCCGGACTCCAGCTCGGATCTGGTCTGCGGGGCGAGCATTGCGCACGCTGTCGCCGCGTCCCGATGCGCCACGGCCCGCTCGAAGGACGCGGCGGTGTCCGTCGCGCCGTCGACGTCCGGACCCAGGGCCGCGCAGGACGACGTCACGAGCACGGCCAGCAGCAGCGCCGCCGCCTTGATTCCCGCCCGGCCCCGCGCCGGCACGCCGGACCCGTTCATCGACCTATGACACCTCGGGTTCTTCCGGCTCGAAGGTGTCCGGCTCCGAATCCGCGCCGATCCCGACGCCCTGGCCGCCCGTTGGCACATCGCCGTCCTGCTCCGGCCGATTGCTGGGGACCGACGTCGCGAGGTCGGCGTCGTCGCCGGACGGAACGGATCCTGTGCTCTGGCTCATCGTGATCTCTCCCTGCTGTCGGTGGTGCTCCGGTTGTCCGCGGCGCGGCTGCCGGCGGTGCCGTTGCCGGTGGGCCGCCGGCCGGTGCCGTTGCTGTCGTTGTCGTCGGGGCGGGAATCCTCCGCGGTGAGCGAATCTCCGTGGCTGAGGCGGAGTTGCTCACCGCGCTCGATGTCATGCTGCGCCTTGGCTTCCTTCTTCTTGATGACGGTGGTGTCCCGCGGCGGCAGTTGGATCTCGCGTTCCGCCGGGATGCCGGCCTGCAACTGCCGGCCCCGTTCCATCTCCGCGTCGAGTTCGGCACCGAAGAGCAACGCCAGGTTGGTGAGCCACAGCCACAGCAGGAAGATGATCACGCCGCCGAGCGAGCCGTAGGTCTTGTTGTAGTTGGAGAACTGCGAGACGTAGAAACCGAAGGCTGCCGACGCCAGCACCCACACCACGATGGCGACCAGGGCGCCGACGCTGATCCACCGGAACTTGGGCTGCTTCACGTTGGGCGTTGCGTAGTACAGGATCGCCACCACCAGTGCGGCCAGGATCAGCAGCACCGGCCACTTGACGATGCTCCACACCGTGACGGCGGTATCGCCCAGGCCGATGGCGTCACCGATGGCCCGGGCCAGCGGACCGGACACGACGAGCCCGATCGCCACCACGCCGGCGAGCAGGACCGCGACCAGGGTGATGACGATCATCAGCGGCCGCAGCTTCCAGAACGGTCTGCCCTCGTCGATCTCGTACATCCGGTTCATCGCCCGGCTGAAGGCACCGACGTATCCCGATGCCGACCACAGCGCACCGGCGATGCCGATCACCAGTCCCAGGCCCGCGGCCTGGTTCGACATCAAGTCCTGCAACGGTTGCCGAATGGTGGAGGCGACCGATCCCGCGCCGACCTGGTCGAGGATGTCCACCAGCGACTGGGTGGTGCTGCCCTGACCGATCAGGCCCAGCAGCGAGACCATCGCGAGCAGCGCCGGGAAGAGCGCCAGCACGGCGTAATACGTCAGCGCCGCAGCCAGGTCTGTGCACTGGTCCTTGGAGAATTCTCTCGAGGTCTTCCCGAGGATGTATTTCCACGAAGGTTTTTTCAGTTGTGCCGGCGATTCGGGTTGCTCCACCCGGGCGTCGTCGGTGGTCGTGCCTGCGCGCGAATCGCCGGTCCGTTTCGCACCTGATGTGACAGGTGTGCGGTTTGCCATTTATCTGCCCTCGTCCTGCCGGAAAATAGTTGCGTGCGGTCGTGTCCGTGCCGGGACGTCCGGTTCGAAACTGGCTGCGTCGCAGAGATTCGCTCCGGTCCCGCCTCCATCGAGGGTGCCCGCTGGCACGGCGCATCAAACCGTTCGGGACGGAAAGTGCCACATTCAGCACGATGCGCCGCGCGTCTGGCATTCCGAACGAATTGCCGCGGGCCTTCACGATTACGCCGCCGATCGACGGGAACTAACTGCTCGTCGGGGGGCGACAGGGCCTCCCCGAGTGGATCCGGCACATCCCATGAAGAGAGGAACGGATCAAATGAGCGAAGGATTTTCGACGACATCGACCAGTGGGTCGACGTACCCGCCCGTTGCGATGGAATCACACCCCGCTGACTTCGGCGCCACCACCGGCAACGGAGCGGAGAGCTCGACCACCGGGGCCGCCAAGGAGCAGGCAGGCGAGGTCGCGCAGACCGCCAAGCAGGCCGGCACCCAGGTGGCCGGCACCGTCAAGGAGCAGGCCGGCGCCGTCACCGCCGAGGCGACCCATCAGGCACGGCAGCTGCTGAACCAGGTCCAGTCCGAGATCAGCGAGCAGGCCTCGACGCAGCAGCAGCGCGTCGCCGGTGGACTGCACTCGCTGGCGGACGAACTGCAGAGCCTGATCAACGGGCAGCCGAAGGAGGGCATGGCGCAGGACGTCGCCAGGACCGCCTCGGACAAGGTGCACGAGATCGCCGACTGGCTCGACCGTCGCGACCCGGCAAGCCTGCTGGACGAGGTGCGTTCCTATGCGCGCCGCCGCCCCGGTGCCTTTCTGGCCATTGCGCTCGGTGCCGGCATCGTGGCCGGTCGGCTGACCAAGAGCCTTACGGCTTCCAAGGACAGCGGACAGCAGCCGGGCATCTCCGGTGGTCACACGGGCGGCTACCCGGCAGCGGGTTACACCGGCACGGATGACGCAGGCACGGTCTACACGGGTACCGGTACCGCGGTGACCGGTGCCGCCGGCTACGGCCAGACCGGTTACGGAACAAGCGGTTACGGGCAGGACGACGCGCTGCTGACCGCCGGCGACGTGCCCGCGGTCCAGGCCATCCCCCCGATCGAGGGCTACGGCACCTCCGGCGATTCCCGGGGGGATCTGACCCGATGAGCTCACCGACGGAAACGGGCAGGCTCCCGTCGGATCCGATGGGGGTCAGCGACCGTTCCCTCGGGGAGCTGATCTCCGAGGTGACGCAGGACCTGTCCACGTTGCTCCGCCAGGAGGTGGAGCTGGCCAAGGCCGAGCTGCAGCAGTCTGCATCGCGAGCCGGCAAGGGCGCCGGGATGTTGTCCGGCGCGGCAGTGGCGGGCTATTTCGTCCTGCTGTTCGTGTCCCTCGCACTGTGGTGGGCCATCGGCTCCGCCACCGGCCTGGGCTGGTCCGCACTCATCGTCGCGGTGATCTGGGCCATCATCGCGGCCGTCCTGGTGCAGGTGGGACGGAAGGAACTCAAGACCGTCCGGGGACTGCCCAAGACGACCGCAACGGTGAAGAAGATCCCCGACGCACTGAAAGGAAACGAGGACCAGGTATGACCAACGATCCGGAACAGATCCGCCGTGAGATCGAGCGGACCCGCACCGATCTCAGCGAGAACGTCAACGCTCTCGGCGAAAAAGTCAATCCGACGAGCATCGCTCGACGTCAGACCGACAGGGTGCGGGGAGCCGCCACCTCGGTGAAGGAGTCCATCATGGGTTCAGCCTCGGACGCGAAGGACTCGATCATGGGTTCGGCCTCCCACGCCGGAGACGCCGGCCACCGGGCCGCCGGTGCCGTCAGCGACACCATCACCGAGGCACCGTCCACGGTCGTCAGCAAGGCCAGGGGCAACCCGCTCGCCGCCGGGTTGATCGCTTTCGGCGCGGGCATGCTGATCTCCTCGCTGCTGCCCGCCAGCCAGAAGGAGCAACAGGCGGCGCAGGCCATCAAGGAGCAGGCCGAGCCGGTCGTGAACCAGCTGACCGACGCCGCCAAGGAGGTGGCCGGCAACCTGCAGGAGCCCGCGCAGCGCGCCGTGGAGGAAGTCAAGGCGACGGCGACCGATGCGGCCCAGACCGTGAAGGAAGAGGGCGTGTCGGCGGCGCAGGACGTCAAGGGCCAGGCCCAGGACTCCAAGGACAAGGTGCAGCAGAGCGCCACCAGCTGAGCATGACGGTTGGCCTCGCCTGCTGACGCGAACGACGGTCAGAACCGAAAGGGCCCGGGAAGCATCGCTTCCCGGGCCCTTTCCGGTCTCTTGCTGCAGGTTGTCTCCCGGCATGCCGGTCTCTGTCGACCTCCCGGTGCGCCGGGCAGACGGCGCCGTCAGTCGCGTGCACCGCCGTCCAGGAAGAACCGGACCATCTCGGCGGAGGCGTCCGGGCCCTGCGGGTCGGTGTAGCTCCCCGCGGGATGGCCGCCGAACCAGGCGTGACCTCCACCGGGCACCAGCCAGTGTTCGGCGACGACCCGGCCGTCGCTCGCGGTGTGCACGGTCCGGTGCGCGGAGCGATCCGGACCCGGCGAGAAGGTCGTGGTTCTCACCGATCCCGATCGCGCTGCGTCGGCAACCCGTGCGCCGACGAGCTTCTCGGCGCTGATCGGTGCAACGGTGGTGTCGGCGCCCCCGTGGAAGGCGATCACCCTGGCCGCTCCGGCAGCGACGGGATGACCACCGGACCGCATGGCGGCGAAGGCTGACGGCATGTCGCTCGCGCTGCGGTAGCCCAGCCCGGAGTGCACGCCGACAGCGGCGAACAGGGTCGGGTAGCTTCCCGCCATGACGGACGCCATCGCGCCGCCGGCCGACAGACCGGCGACGAAAACACCTGCCGGATCGATGGAGTGATCCTTCATCACCCGGCGGACGATACCGGCGATGATGGCCGGCTCACCGGAACCGGCCTGCTGGTCCTCGGGGCGGAACCAGTTCCAGTACCCCTGCGGGTTGGCGGAACGGGATTGCTCCGGATACACGACAAGGAATCCGTGCTGCTCGGCGAGGGCGTTCATCCCGGTGCCCGCAGCGAAGTCCACGGCGTTCTGCGTGCCGCCGTGCAACATCACGACAAGCGGCACGGGGTGGGAGCCGAGACTCTTCGGAACGTAGAGGTGGAAGTCGCGGGTGCCGGCCGGATCGTTGTGCTGCAGGGCGGTGAACTGCCCACCGGGTGCGGTGGCCACCGCAGCGGCCGCGGTCGTGTCACCGTGACCGGTGGTCGGTAGCCGCAGTCCCGCGACCCGCCCGCCGACCCGGTCCGGAAGGTCCTTCACCAGGGTGCTGAGTCGATCCCGGATCGATTGTCCCGCACCGGGAGTGCGCGCACCGGAAGCTCCCGGATCGGAAGTGCCCGGATCGGAAGTGCCGGCGGCGGAGGTGTCTGTGCCCGACGGTTGATCCCGCCGAACGCTACCGTCCCGGCTACCCGTCAGTCCCAGTTGAGCGAGGATGCCGGTGGGATCGGGCAACGACTGACCGCCGGTCCGATCAGCGGACAGGTGCCCGGGCAGGCCCACCGATGTGGTGGTCCGCAGGACGAGTTCCCTGGCCCGCTCCAGCAATTCGGCTCGGTCGATCTTCGCCGGCGCTGCTGCGGTGGACGTTGCTGCTGTGAAACTGTTTTCGGGCATGGTTGATCCCCCTGATGAGGTTGCGGGTGTACATGGATGGTGCGAACGGCGCCTGGACACGGTGCGGACGCGCGAGTCGGTGTGACTCGACTGCGACTGCGAGTGCGAGATCAATTGCGAGTGCGAGTGCGAGTGCGAGTGCAGGTGTGGCGTGCGGGTGTCGTGCCGAGGGTCGGTGGAGGAGTCGTCACTGCGCAGCAGCCGTGTCCGGCCGTGCGCGCCCGGGACTGCTCAGACCGTGCGGTCCGCCAGCGCGGTCTTCACGGCGCGCGACGCCCGGAAGGCGCCCAGCACTTCGACGGACTCGATGGTGTCCAGAGCCAGTTGTGGCGGGACGTCATCGGCGATGCTGCCCAGCCCCAGCACGCGGATCTGGACCGTGCGCCCTTCCCGCCGCAACGCCTCCAGTTGTGAACGGGTGTAGTGCACTGTGCCGAGCTCGAGCGTCCGGCGGGCGACGCTGTCCTTGACTGCGCCGGCGCGGGTTTCGAGTTGACGACGAATCGCCGTCCGGATGAAGTCCGTCCGGTTGGCGTAGAAGCCCTCGCCGACCAGCAGGTCGATCTCGCCGAGATCGACCAGGCTCAGATTGATGGTGATCTTCTCGGACTTCTCCAGTTCCGCCATGACCCGTCCTTTCCCGACTCCCTCACCGTACACCATCCTGTTGGATGGCGGCAGGATGGCGGGAGGATGGCACCAGCGGTGCGGGCAGCGCCCACGGCGAGTGGGCGGGCCGGAAGGTGCGGTCTGGCCGGCGTGTGGGTTCAGCCGGCCAGACCTGGGGTGCGGGGTTGTCCGGACAACGCCACTCCCGTGTCGCTGCAGTTCCCTCTGACGGAGTAATCAATCGGGTGATGATCATTTCCAGTGCGTCGACCAGGGTCCTCCGCACGGGGTGCTGATCCGCCTGGGCCGTGCGACGCAAGGCTTTCCGGGGTTTCGCGGCGGTGACCGGCGGGTAATCGCGTGACGTCCCGACGAAGAGGAAGACGCGGGGGAACCAGGAGGCTGACGATGACTGCGGCCATCAAGCCTTTGGCAGTGATGACCGGCGGATCGAGCGGGATCGGCTATCACCTGCCGGCGAAGTTCGTCGAGGCGGACTACGACGTCCTCATCTGTGCTGAGGACGCACGTGTCACGGAGGGGGCCAGGACGCTGTCCCGGCCCCTGGCACCGGTCCGGGCCGTCCGTGCAGACCTGGCGACCTTCGCGGGGGTCGAGGAACTGATCGCCGTGATCAAGTCGACTCAGGGTTTGGTGGACGCGCTTGCACTCAACGCGGCCGTGGGGAACGCCGGTCCCTTCGTCGGGACGCCACTGGAGGCCGACCTGAATGTCGTTGCCCTGAATGTGACCTCGACGGTGCACCTGGCCAAGGCACTGCTGCCGGACATGGTGGCCAAGGGAGCCGGCCGGGTGCTGTTCACCGCATCGATCGCCGGCAATCAGCCGGGGCCGTACTACGCCGCGTCCAAGGCGTTCGTGCTGTCGTTTGCCGAGGCGTTGCGTCACGAGACCAAGGACAGCGGGGTCACCATCACCGCGCTGATGCCCGGCCCGACCGACACCGAGTTCTTCGACCGGGCCGGCATGGCGGACACCGCGGCGGGCCAGGGACCCAAGAGCGACCCGGCGAAGGTCGCCGAGCAGGGCTTCGCCGCGTTGATGGAAGGCAAGGACCACGTCGTGGCCGGCGCGAGGGTCAACAAGCTGCAGGCCGTTGCCGCTGCGGTCCTTCCCGACGAGGTCAATGCCGCGCTGCACGCCAAGATGACCACGCCGCACGGCAAATCGTGATCAGCGGCCCGACATGCCACGTCTGAGGCGAACGCACCCCGGTCAGAGGGGGCTGACCCGGCGCCGCAGCGGGCGCGGTTGGGCCTACCTCGACGCCGACGGCGGGCTGGTCACCGACAAGGCGGTCCGCCGCCGCATCGAGACGCTGGCGATACCGCCGGCCTGGCAGGACGTCTGGATCACGCCGTTCGCGAACGGTCACCTCCAGGCGGTCGGCACCGATGCCGCTGGGCGTCGTCAGTACCTGTATCACCCGGACTGGCAGGCGAACCGGGACCGGATCAAGCACGCCCGGGTGCTGAAGCTGGGTGCCGCGCTGCCGCGGGCGCGGAGCATCGTGGCGGAGCACCTGGCCGAGTCCTCGCTGACCCGAGAGCGCGTCCTGGGCACCGCGTTCCGGCTGCTGGACCGCGGGCACTTCCGCATCGGCGGTGAGCTGTACGCGGAGACCAATGGCTCCTACGGGCTGTCGACGTTGCGCCGTGACCACGTCCACCGTCGCGGCGGTGCGCTCGTCTTCGAGTACGTGGCCAAATCGGGTCTGGACCGGGTCGAGCGGATCGATGATCCGGTGCTGCTGGACGTGATGGGGTCGCTGCTGCGCCGAAGGGGCGGTGACATCGAGACGCTGCTGGTCTACCGCGACGGAAGGCAGTGGCGCCGGGTGACCAGCGACGACATCAACTCGTACGTCAAGCAGGTTGTCGCACTGGAGGTCTCGGCCAAGGACTTTCGCACCTGGCACGGCACCGTGCTCGGCTCGGTCGCCATGGCGGACGAGCAGTTGCACCATCCGGCCGACAAGCCGTGGACGAAAACCGCACTGGACAAGGCGATCCGCCGCTCCGTGCAGGCGGTGGCGGAGAACCTGGGAAACACACCGGCCGTCTGCCGCGGCTCCTACATCAACCCGCGGGCCGTCGAACTGTTCCGGCAGGGCACCACGATCGCCCGCGCCGTCTCCCGGGTCGAGCGCTCCATGGCGGCGGAACTCGCCCGGGACGAACTGATTCCGGCGGACCGGCTCCCGGCGATCGGTGCGGCACCGTCCGTCGAACGGGCGGTGCTGCAGATGCTCGCCGACTGACAGCGGCCGTTCGGGCGGTGCACGCGTCATCACGCCCGATGGTCGGAGTCAGCGCCGGCCGGCCGCCCTGCGGGACCGCGATCGCAGTTGCAGGATTCGCACCGTGCCGAGCAGCGCCACGGTGAGTGCACCTGCCACCGCCGCGAAGGCCATGGCGACGCCGAGCGGCAGGCTGCCCTCGAGGCCGAGGTAGCGCACCTGGACGGCACCGGAGTTCTGCCCGACGAATATCAACAGGAAGACCAGCACGACCGCGGCGACGACCAGGGCGACCCAGGCCGCGCCGGTCCTGGAGTGCTTGTGCGGCGGCGGACCGCTCGACACCGAACCCGTCAGGTGCGAATCGCTCTGCCGGGCCGGTCCGCCGGTCAGCGGCGGCCCGGCCTGCTGCGGCGGACCGGGTTGCCACAGCGGCGCCTGGGTGACAACCGGTATCGGGCCGGTGGCGTCACTGTCAGGTGGCGGCTGTTGACCCTCGAACACCGGTCCTGTCCGTGGTTGCGGTGACACCGACGGCGCCATCTCTCCGGAGGCCGGCGCACGGCCCGGGGGCACCGGCCGGTCGGGCTGATTCGGGATGCGCTCGGTTGCCGGACGGCCATCGGTTGCCGGACGGCCATCGGTCGGCCCGGTCGGATCAGTTGCCTGACGGGACCGAGGTTGTGCCGGGCGGTCCCGCCGCCCGTCGCCGGACTCTGGAATGCTCATCACGACATCGCCTCCGTGCGCTCAGCCGGTTGCGCTCGCCCGGACGGCTGCTGAGTGCCCCGCCAGGTCGACGACAAAACTGCGTTCCAGGCGGCTGAGGTCCCACTCACCCGAATGAGTCGTCAGGGTCTCCGGTCGCGGCGGGCATCGCCGTGACAGAGATCGCGCGGGCCGAGGGGTTTCCGTCCGGCGTGGCCGGGAACCCAAAAGATAACCAGCAACCGTCGAGCCCCGGGGGACGGTCGGCAACGAGCCGCCACGAAGCCGTGAGAGGAACATCGTGACACTCGTCGAGAGGTTCGCCGACACTTATCTTGCCTGCCGGGCGGAGCTTCCTGAGCCCGAGCTCATCCCCGTGGTGCTCTCTCGGACCTGCGTGTCCCTGCTACCGGTGGCCGGGGCGGGCATCAGCATGTTCAGCGCGGCCGACCTTCCCGTCCCGATCGGGGCCAGTGATCCAGAGGCAGAGCAGGCGGAGCGCCTGCAGTTCACCGCGAACGAGGGACCTTGTTGGGAAGCGCACCGCAGGTCGTCGACGGTCCTGGCGACCGGCACCGTGATGGCCGGCAGCTGGCCGGATTTCCACCGCCGGCTGGTCGCATCGACCCCGTTCCGCTCGATCCTGGCCTTCCCGTTGCTCGGCGAGCTCGGCGGTGTGGGTTCGGTCGACCTGTACTGCCGCGGCGCCGATGAAGTCGCCCGGTTGGAGATCGACGACGTCGCCACGATTGCCCGGATGATGACCGACGAACTGCTCGCCGATGACGTCTTCGCCGGGCAGGGTGGTCCGCGGTGGCTCGACGGCCCGACCGCCACCGGACGAAACCAGGTGCTGATCGCGATGGGCATGCTGAGCGTCGCCCAAGGTCTCACCGCCGAGCACGCACTCGCCGAACTCCGCCAGTACGCCACCGCGATCGGTGAGACCGTCGACCAGGTGGCGGCGGCGGTGGTCGCCCGGACCGTCGACGTGCTCGACCTGGAGATGTCCCGGGTCACCTGACGGCGCAGCCGCGGATGTCCTGTGCACGAACCGATTCTCGACGGCGACCTCAGGCCGCCGACCTCGACCGGAAAGGATGGGTGATCACCCTGCAAGCGCGACAGCTGATGGCACCGGCAATGAGTTGCCTGGACGAGACCGACAGCGTGGTGCTCGCCGCGAGAAGAATGCGGGCGCTGGGTGTCTCGTCCGTTCCGGTCGACCGTCGGGGCGTCGGCTTTCTCGGCATGGTGTTCGAGCGGGACATCGTCGAGCACTGTGTCGCCGCGGGGGCCGATCCCCGTCAGATGCCCGTCGGTGCGCTGCTGCGTGGCCCGCAGACCATGGTGTCCGCGGACCGGGTCGCCGACGCCACGGTCCTGGGCCTGGTGCTGCGTCACCCCCTGGGCCAGCTTCCCGTGGTGGATGACGGCGTGCTGGTCGGCGTCATCACGCTGGCCGGAATTGCGGCGCACCTGATCGACGACGACCTCGACGAGCCGGTCGGTCATCTGTGGTGGCCCGCTGACGATCGCCTGCAGGCCGCTCACAACTGAGCCGCGCGGTGCCGGGCGGCTCGATGCGCGCGGCGGCGTGCGTCCGCAGCCACGGGAAACGGCGCTGTCGGTGTCGACGCTTACTGTGCAGGTATGACGCAGAATGCAGCCGACAACACCACCCCCGTTACCGACAATGCCGACACGGCAGGCGAAACCGTCGGGCGCAGTGCCGACCGGGACGAGCAGGAGACGATCGGCGGGGCACGCCCGGACCCATCGACCACGGCGAGCAAGGACCCGGAGGAGTGGGTCACCGGGGACGAGCCGATGACCGGTCCTCAGCGCAGTTACCTCGACACGCTGGCCCGGGAGGCCGGCGAAGAACTGCCCGCGAACCTGACCAAAGCCGAAGCCTCGCAGCACATCGATCGCCTGCAGGGCCAGACCGGTCGCGGTGCGGGCGGCCAGGGCGGGTCGGGATCGTCCTGAGCGGCCAGTTGTCCTGAGTCCAACGCCGTCAGCCGCGCCCGACCGCTGCTGTCGAATCCGCACACGAACCCGACTCCAGGTGTCGGAAAGGCCACAGCCCCGGCCGCTTCGACGTTCTCGAGCGGCCGGGCCGGAGTGACCGAATGCGGCGGATCAGTCTTGGCGGACGGCCTCCCATGCCGTTCGTTCATCAGTCACATCGGTCATCAGGGTCAGGGAGGCACCGTCGTCCACCGTGCTGGAGTGGCTGTCGGTCGACAAGTAGTAGGTGCCCGCCGGCACGTAGTTCCGGTACGTGTGGTCCAGCGTGATCTGGAGCGCGGTGCCACCGGACGGGCGCTTGACCAAGGTCCACAGATGGTTCGGGGCGTCCTGATCACATGGCCATTGGTCGATGGTTTTGTTGGTTCCGTTGACCTCCAGACACTGATGGGTCTGCAGGTTGCGGAGCAGGTCGGCTCCGGACACGCCTTCCTGCTGGTAGATCCACGTCTGGTTTCCCTGCACGTCCCCATCCCGGACGGTCCGGCGCCAGGTGTCGACCCGGGCGCCAGGGGCGGTCGATGCACCGTTGACCTCGATGAGCTGGCTGTTCGCGGCGTCGGTCTTGGCGAAGGTGTACGTGGTCTCGCGCACCGGCGCGACGGTGCGCAGTGGTGTGATGGTGAACCGAGGGAGCCTGCCCGTCGGCGGCGACGCCGAAGGTGGTGCCCGGAGCGATCTGCCAGGCGCTGGTGTCGATGACGTAGCTTGCTCCGCCGGCTCCGCCGCCGTCGCACCGGCCCATGCCGGCCCCTCCGCCACCGCCGCCGCCGCCCGGCGCCGCCCAGCAGGGTCGAGCGGGGGATGGGTAGCGGCTTCCCGTCGCCACCCTCACCGCCCTGGTCGAGACCGCCTCCGGTTCCCGACTCGCCGGTCTTGTGCTTGTACGTGCCGCCGGCGTCCACTTGGATCGGTCCCAAGTCCCGTATGCGCACCCGCTCAGCCTAATTCGGGTGGTCCGCGCCGACCGGCACGCCGCCACACCCGACGCTCGTGCGAACGTCGGGTGTTTGGCCGCGATGTGGCGGGGTACGACGCTTGCCGTCGGGGCCGCTTCTCCGAAGACCCTGGCGTCAGCCGATTGTCGGAGGACACCATGACGATCCCGCAGCCAGATGCGCCAGGTCCAGGACCCGGTCCTGATCCGACGACACCGCCCTCGCCCCCGGCTCCCGGCCCGTTGCCTGACCGGCCGCCGGTGCCGCTGGAGCCGCCGCCCACCGAGCCCGGGCCGATGGAACCGTCACCGGGGCAACCGTTCCCCAGCCCGGGACCGGTGTCGCCGGACCCCACGGCGCCCGATCCGGCCAAGCCGTCGATCTAGATCGGCTGCCCGTCGGAGGATCGGTCGCGCAGCGGTGGTCAGCCAGACTTCGTCACCGGTGCTGTGTGACTGAGCTGTCGTGACTGCGCTGTCGCGAGTGACCTGTTGTGGTCGTGCCGTTGTGCTCTCCCCGTCGTCACAGCGCCGTGTCCGTGCGTTGCGGCCGTGTCAGTGCGTTGCGACGACCTGATCTGTCACGCGTGGAACGAGCGTGCCGGGGCGGTCGGCGCCGTTCATGGTGATCTGCCGGCGGGCGGCCTCGATCACCTCCTCGTCGGTGATGGCGTCGAGGGCCGGGTCGATGGTGTCCCCATGCGCGTCGCCGAGGTAGCTGGCATCCCCGTGCCACAACACCTGGTGCTTGTGCAGGTCGATGCGCGGTCCCCACCATCGTGCGGGTGTCGGGCCGAACAGCAACACCGACGGCGTGCCCAGCGCGGTTGCCAGGTGCGCAACGCCCGTGTCACCGCAGACCATCAACTGCGCGGAGGCGACGAGCCGGGTGAGGCCGGGCAGGTCCAGCGTGCCCGCCTCCACCCTGATGGACGGGCCGGGTTGCCCGCGACGCACCGAGCGGCCCGCGGTGCGAATGGCCTGCGCCGCAATGCCGTTGCACAGCGCGATCTCCGTCGGCCCGCCGGTGAGGACGACCGGGCAGCCGTCGGCGGCGAGCTGGGCGGCCAGCCGCGCCCACCGGTCCGCGGGCCACCGCCGCGATCCGCTGGCGGCGCCCGGATGCAGCAGCACCACATCGCCGGGCACGACCTCCGCAGGTGCCTGCAGCCGGAGATCGGTGCTGTCGCAGCGGCCGCCGAAGGTCATCATCAACCGGCACCAGCGGTCGACCTCGTGCTCGTCGTGCCGCCACTGCGGTCCGTCCAGGTGGCCGGCGGCCGGGCTGCTGAACGCGACGAGTTCGACCGGGCCGGTGGACTCCAGCAGTCGGTGGCTCTGCGGCCCGCTGCCGTGCAGGTTGACGGCGATGTGGCCGCCCCTGCCGGTCCAGCCGGCCGGCGGCCATTCCAGCGGCGCCAGCCCATCGGTGACCAGCACGTCGTCGATCACCCCGAGTTCCTGCAGCCATCGGCCGAGCGGCGCCGGCGTCGCCAGCACGAGCCGCCGGTCCCGCCACGCCCGGCGGATGCCGCGCAGCGCCGGGATGCCGGTGAGCGCATCGCCCAGACCGAGGGCGCGCAGTGCGAGCACGGCGCCGGCGGTGTTCGGGGTGCCGGCGTCAACGGCATCGGCTTCGATGTCGCCGGCAGCGATGTCGACAGCACCGACGACGAGGGCGTCGACGTCGGGGACGTCGACGTCAGCCACGTGCGCCGGTGCGGAGTGAGCCCGCACCGGCGCTGACGCTGAACGCTCGATCACGGCCAGGAGCTCTCGCCTGACGCCATCACGAGCATCTCCCTGATCTCACTCCCGACCGGCTGCCGCAGGGCGGTGAGCACAGCATTGGCGGTGTTCGCGGGGTCGTCAAGGTCCGCGTCCGGCCCGGGCTTGTACTGCTCGGTGCGTCCGTCGAAGAACGCCGTCCGCATCCCGCCGGGAATCAGCAGTGTGACGCCGACCCGACCCGCGAGTTCGGCGGCCAGCGCGTGGGTGAAGCCACGCACCGCGAACTTCGAGGCGCAGTACGCGGTGGCGTCGCTGACACCCTTCAGGCCGAGGGTGGAGGCGACCGTCACGACGGTGCCCCGGCTCTTCTCCAGGTACGGCAGGGCGGCCCTGATCACCGCGACGGTGCCGAACAGGTTGACGCGGACGACCCTCTCCCAATCCTCCGTCTCGATGTCGAGCAACTGCCCGCACGCGTCGGTACCGGCGGCCGTGACGACGGCGTCCGGTGCCCCGACCGTCTCGACGAGCGAGGTGACGGCCGCCGCGGCGGCCGCGGAGTCGGCGAGATCGGCGATGACATGCGGGACGTCGTTGGGCGGTGCGACCCGGTCGATGACGGCCGGCGTGCCACCGGCTGCGCTCACGGCGGCGACGATGGCCGCCCCGAGTCCGCTCGACCCACCGGTCACGTAGACCGTGCCGATGGTGCGGGGGCCGGCGGGCTGCGCCGGGTTCGTTGCGGGATTGCTGGTGGTGGTCATGGTTCCTCTCATGCGGATTGGTGCGAATGCGAGCGGGAGCGCTCGATGATGCTGGTCGTCGATCGACCGGCGAGATAAGGCAGGAAGACGACCCGGCCGCCGCCGGCCTCGACGGTGGCCGTCTCGGGGAGTTCGGTGCCGCCGTAGTCACCGCCCTTGACCCAGATGTCGGGCCGCAGCCGGGAGAGGGCATCACGCGGGTCGTCCTCGTCGAACACCACGACGGCGTCGACACAGTCGAACGCCTGCAGCACCCGGGCCCGGTCCGCCGCGCCGACGACCGGACGGCCCGGGCCCTTCAGCCGCGCCACGGACGCGTCGGAGTTGATCAGCACCACCAGGGCGTCACCGAGCCGGCGCGCCGCCTGCAGGGTGGCCACGTGACCGGGGTGCACGATGTCGAAGCAGCCGCCGGTGGCCACCACGGTGCGCGCGCCCCGGTCTCGTAGATCTTGCGTGAGGTCCTCGAGAGTGGCTGCGGCGGAGACGATGTCGAGATCAGAGCCGGCGACGACCTCGCCGTCGTGGTCGTCCGCGCCGTCGCTGCCGCCGGGGTCGAGCCCCGCGTCGTCGGAGCTGGTGTCGCCGAGGGCCGGGTCGCCGGGCACCGAGCCGTCCGGCGCGGGTGGCATCTGGAACGCGGCGGATCCGCCCGCACCGACCCAGGCGGACGCATCCCGCACGCCGGCCGCCGCGGCCTCCGACACCAGGTCGCCGAAGGCGAGCCGGACGGTCGCGCTCGCGGCGAACCGGTCACCGGCGCCGCAGGAGTCGCCCGCCCGGACGGCGGGCGCGGGCAGGTAATGGGCACCCGATGCCGAGCCGGCCAGGAAGGCACCGTCCGCGCCGGCCGTGACGCACACGGCGCCGACCCGCCACGCTTTCCGGAGCCGGCCGGCCAGCAGATCCGGTTCGCGCGCCCCGCCGCTGCCTGCGTCGAGCGCGCGATCCGCGGCAGCGGCCTCCGCCAGGTTGGGGGTGACCAGGGTGGCACCTGCAACGGGCGGACCGCCCCGGGGATGTGGGTCCCAGACCAGCCGGGTGTGGGCGGCGGCGTCGGTCAGGATCCGGCGGACCCGCTGATCGGTGGTGGTCCCGGCGCCGTAATCGGCCACCAGCACCGCATCTGCGTCCGCGAGTGCCTCGCCGATCTGGGCGACCGGCAGATCTGTGGGCCGGCCGGGGCCACCGTCGTCGATGCGCAGCAGGGACTGCCCGCCGCTGCGGACCCTTGTTTTGCGGCGCGTCAGCCCTTGGTGCCCCAGCGGGATGAGCTGCAGGTGCGGGGACAGCAGGCTCAGCAGCGCGGCGCCGCCTGCGTCGTCGGCGATCGGCGCGATGAGGGTGACCCGGGCGCCGGAGCGGACGGCCAGCAGCGCGGCGAGACCCGCCCCGCCGGGACTTTCCCGCAGCGCCGTGACGTCGAGCACCGGGACCGGAGCGTCCGGGGCGAGCCGTTCGCTGGTGCCGGTCAGGTCCCGGTCGAGCAGCACGTCACCGACGACGACAACGTGCGGCCGCCGGCGGTTGTCCCTGGAAGCCGCCGTCATCCGGTCAGCTCCGAGTCCAGCTCGGCCGCCAACGCGGCCGCGCGCAGGTCCGCGCCGCCGAACCCCGGCGACGCCACGGCGGCGGCGTCGACGACGGCGCACAGCCCGTGCACGGCGATCAGGTGGATGGCCTGGATCGCCGCGGTGGACGGCGCGCGGACCAGCACGGCGTCATCGCAGCGCATGCTCAGCGGGTTCGGTCCGGGGCCGGTCATCGCCCAGGTGATCATGCCGATCTCCCGCGCCCGGTCGGCCGCGGACAGCACGTTGGGGCTGCGGCCGGACGCGGACAGCAGCACCAGCACGTCGCCGGGCCGGCCGTGCGCCTCGACCTGGCGGGCGAACATCTCCTCCTGTCCGTAGTCGTTGACGATCGCGGTGAGGCTCGACGTCTCGGCGCTCAGGCAGATCGCGGACAGGCCGCGGCGCTCCGCGAGGAACCTTCCGACCAGTTCCGCGGTGAGATGCTGCGCCTCGGCGGCGCTCCCGCCGTTGCCGGCGGCGAGCAGCCGGCCGCCGCGGGCGTACAGCGCGACGAGTTGCTCGCCCCAGCTCTGCAGCCGCGGCCAGTCCCGGCGCAGCGCACCCATGGCGAGCCGCACCTCACGCTCGTGCTCCTCCATCCACCGGGTGATCATCAGGCGGACACCTCCGTGCGGCTGTCGGCGGCGACGACGGCGGAGTACACCCGGTCGGTCGCCGCGCTGACCGAGTTCCAGTCGTACAGCGAGACGGCCCGCCGGCGGGCGGCCCGCCCGTAGGCGTGGCGCCGCGGCTCGTCCGCCAGCAGTTCGCGGACCGCGGACGCGGTGGCGTGCGAATCCCGCGGCGGGACAAGGGTTCCGGTGCTGCCGTCCACGATGGTGTCCAGCAGTCCGCCGACGGCCGTCCCGACAACCGGTGTGCCGCAGGCCGCTGCCTCGATGGGCACGATGCCGAACGGCTCGTACCAGGGCGTGCAGACCACCACGTCGGAGGACCGGATCAGCCCGGGCAGGGCCTCGTGCGGGACGCTGCCGAGCAGCTGGACCCGCTGCGCGACACCGAGTTCGGTCGCCCGCCGGTGCAGCCGGAGCGCCTCCGGGTCGGTGGCCAGCGCGGCCCGGTCCGGGCCACCGGCGATCACCAGCCGAACGCCCGGCAGCTCGGCGAGGGCCTCGATGACGGTGTCGACGCCCTTGCGCTCGACGAGCCGTCCCACACTGAGCAGGGTGGGACCGGGTCGGGTGGCCTCGATCAGCGCCGGGTGCGGCAGCCGGCCGACGGGCGCGCTGTCCGCCGGGGTGAACAGCGTCGTGTCCACCCCGCACGGGACCACGCTGATCGCGTCGATCGGTACGCCCATCCGGTCCAGCTCGGCGATCTCGTCGGTGCAGGTGGCGATGATCCGGTTGACGCTGCGGCCGATCCGCGCCTCGGTGCGGAGCCGCTGTGCGGGACTGGAATCGCGGCGGCCCTGGTGCCGTCGCTTCACCGCGCCCAGCGCATGGAAGGTGTGAACGACCGGGACGTCGACGGTGGTCGCCGCTTCCAGTGCGGCGATGCCCGACATCCAGAAATGGCTGTGCACCAGCTGCGGGATGCCTTCGCGCGCCCACGTCCTCGCCATCCACCGGCCGAAGGCCGACATGAACGGAAACATCTCATCCTTGGCGATCGGCTCCGCCGGCCCGGCCGGGACGTGCACGACCTCGGCGCCGGGACCCAGCTCCACCCGTTCCGGCAGGTCGATGGAATCGCGCCGGGTGTACACCCGGACCTGATGGCCGCGAGCGGCCAGGCCGAGCGCGAGCGCGGCCACGTGCACGTTCTGCCCGCCCGCGTCCACGCCGCCCAACGCGGCGAGGGGGCTGGCGTGCTCGGACACCATGGCGATCCTCATCCGGTCACCTCCTTCAATAGGTGCTGCCAATCGGTCAGGAATCGGTCGAGCCCGAAGCGGCGCAGGGCATGTCGCCGACCCGCGGCGCCGCGTTCGGCGGCCTCGTCGGGATCGGCCAGCCAGCGCCGGGCGGTGGCGGCCAACACGTCGGGATCGGAACTGAGCACGCCCGCCTCCGCGGGTACCGACTCGGGTGCCGCGGTGACGGGCAGCGCCAGCACCGGCAGGCCGATCGTCATCGCCTCGATCAGCGACAGGCCCAGGCTCGTCCAGCGGTACGGGTGCAGGTACGCCCGGTTGCCGGCCAGCAGGCGGTGCATGGCGTGCTGCGGCACGTCGTCGTGCAGGTGTCCGTCCAGGCCGGGGATCTGCTCGGCCAGCGCCGCCATGCCCATGCCGTAGACCTCGAACGGGACGGTGCCGGCGAGCTGCTGCACCAGGTCGGTGCCGGCCACCCGCCACCGCCGCACCGGCTCGTTCACGACCACGGCCACCCGCTCCGCCGCGCCGGTGTACAGCGCCCCGGGGTCGGGGATGCCGTGCTCGACGACCCTGGTCGGCGCCGCGCCGCAGTCCCACATCAGCCGGTTGAACCCGGTGACGTGCACGACCGGGATGTCGCCGCGACCGGCCAGCGGGTGCCGGGACGCGGCCGCGGTGCCGCCGGGCGCGTTGTGCTCCACATACACCGCAGGGACATCGATCCCGCCGCGCAGCCCCGTCCATTGCTCGAGCAGGTCCAGCTCTTCCGGGCGCTGCAGCACGACCACGTCGAACGCGCTGTCCCGCAACGCCTCCGGCGTCACCTCCGCGGCTCCGGCCGGCCAGTCCCAGGTCTGCGCCCGGCCACGGCCCAGTGGGCCCCGGTCGGGGACCAGGGGGATCAGGTACTCGTCGGGGCCGGCGACGAACGAGGTCATCCACGACCCGTGCACATGCCAGATCAGCACCCTCATCGCGTCACCGCCGCAACCGCCGCGACCGCGGTCGTCAGCTGTTCGACGGCGGCGACGACATCCGGTCCCGAGATCCCGCTCAGGCACGGGTGACCCGGCAGCGGGCAGGTGCGCGCCCGCGAGTCGCGGCACGCCGCCAGTTGGTTGCCGAGCAGCACGGTGGGAACGCCCCAGGGGCGCCACCTCTCGGCCGGCACCACCGGGGAGAACAGCGAGACCACCGGCGTGCCAACGGCTGCCGCAAGGTGCGCCGGCCCGGTGTTCCCGACCACCACGCACGCGGCGTCCGCGATCACCCGGGCCAGGCCCGGCAGGTCGGTCCGGCCGGCCAGATTCACCGCGCTGACCCCGGCGGCGACCTCGGCCAGGTCCCGTTCGCCGGGGCCACCGGTCACCACGACCGGCCAGCCGGCACGGGACAGCGCGGACACCAGCCCGGCGGCGTGCTCACCGGTGAGGGCACGGGACGGGACCGAGGCACCGGGGTGGACCACGACGTACGGCTTGATCGACACCGGATTGTGCTGCGGCAGGTCGTCCCTGAGCCGGAGGCGGCCGTCATCACCCGCCGGTAGCAGGCCACCGGCGGCCATCGCCAGATCGACGGCGGCCTGCACCTCGTGACCCTCCGGGCGTTGGTGGCGGACGTCCAGCAGAGCGCCGGGGTAATCGACGCTGGTTGCGGCGACGAACGGGATCCGTGCCATGCGGGCCAGCAACGCCATCGGCAGCGGGCTCTGGTGGAAGGAGGTGAAGATGACGGCGCGGGTGTAGGACCTGCGGCGCAGCCGGCGCACCAGGGAGCGGATTGCCCGCTGGTCCACGCCGACCGGTTGGTAGCCGGTCCACGGTGCGTCGAACACCAGCACGTCATCCACCGACGGCAGCAACTCCGCGGCGGCACGGCCGGCGGGCGAGACGAGAAGGTCGAGGCCGTCACAGGTCTGCGCCAGCGCCCGGAAGGCCGGCCCGGTGAGCAGGACGTCCCCGTCGCTGTCCAGGCGCACGGCCAGCACCCTGGTCATGCCGCCTCCGCGGCCGGCGCAACGGTCGTCCCGGCCGGTGTGCGTCGCCGCGACGCCAGGGCGGCAGTGACCGCGGCCCGCAGGTCCGTCGCCACCAGGTCGGCACGGTCGATCTCGTCGGCGCGGGTGACCGGGGTGGGCACGAGGACTCCGGTCGCGCCGGCCGCTCGGGCGGCGAGCACGTCGGCCTCGATGTCACCGATCACCGCGCACTCGTACGGTGCGACACCGAGTTCGCGGGCGGCGGCCATCACCATGCCGGGCAGGGGTTTGCGGCACACGCACCGGTCGTCGGCGACGTGCGGGCAGATCTGCCAGGTGCCGAACGGGCCCAGCTCACGGTCGATCCGCGCGTTCACCGCGGCCGCCTGGGCGTTGGACAGCAGCCCGCGGCCGATACCCGACTGGTTGCTCACCACGCCGACCCGCACGCCGGCGGCGCGCAGTTCATCGAGCAGTTCCCGGGCTCCCTCGACCGGGCGGACCAGGTCCGGATCGCCGTTGTAGGGCACGTCGTGCACCAGGGTGCCGTCGCGGTCGAACAGCACGGCGGTGATCGGCACCGGCCAGGCCGGCGCGGACAACCCGTGCCGGCGCAGGCCACGGATCCGATGCAGGACGGCGGCAAAGGGAATGACCGCGCTGGTGGCGACCATCCGGCGCAGCTCCGCAGGGCCGGCGTCGTCGCGCAGCCGGGGGCCGGGGGTCAGTCGTCGGCGGGCGAAGTCCGCGGTCAGCGCGGCGGATCCGGCGGCCAGTACCGCGGCCGTGCGTCGCCGGCCGGTCAGCAGAGCGGCGGCGGCGGCACCGCCTGTCGCGACGGTGGCGACGTGCCAACGGAATCGGCCGCGCCCGGTCTGCGCCGCGGCGCGCCAGTCCCGGCCGTGCAGCGCGCGGAGCAGCGCGTCGTCCGCCGCCCCGGCCTGCGTCCGCACGCTCACCCAGTCGTCGGCAGGCCGGACGGGATGCGTGACGACCCGGGCTCCGCGCTCCAGGCGCCACCCCGCCCGCCGTACTCGCAGGGCCAGGTCGGCATCCTCCCGGTACGCCCGCGGGAAGCGTTCGTCGAGGCCGCTCACCTGCTCCAGAGCGGTTCTGCGGTAGGCCATGTCGGCGGTGATCCAGGCGGCGTCCTGCAACCCGGCGGTGTTCCGTTCCCAGTCGGTGGGGCGGCGGCCCGCGGGCAGCGGCACGATGAGCTGTGCCTGCACGCCGGCGACATCGTCCGCCGTCGCGGCGAGATCGACTGTCAGGCGGTGCATCCAGTCGCTGTCGACCTCGACATCGTCGTCCAGGAAGGCGATCCACGGTGACGAGGTGGACCGCCAACCGGCGTTGCGGGCGGCGGCGGGTCCGCGCCCGCCGGTACGGACGACCTCCACCGGCCATCGCAGCCGATGCCCGGAAACGCCGACCCGATCCAGGTCCAACGGCTTGGGCTGCAGCTCGAGCGGAACGCGCGCGTCGAACGGCCGGTCGTCGACGACGACGATCTTCTCCGGCAGCGGACCGTCGGTGCAGCGGTCCAGGGCCGTGAGCAACCGGTCAAGGGATCCTCGTCCGATGGAGGGGATGACGATCGAGTACCGGGGGGCCCTCACCCGGTGGCCGTCCCGGTGCTCTCGGGTCTGCCGGATGCGAAGAAGCGGTTGCGGCGGACCAGGTGTGGGCCCAGCACCAGCAGATCGACCGGCGCCGAACCGAACAGTTCCAGCGCGTCACGCGGATCGTCCACCATCGGGCGGCCGGCGGTGTTGAGACTGGTGTTGATCACGACCGGCAGCCCGGTCCGGACCCGGAACTGCTCGATCATCGCGGCCAGCCGGGGCTGGCGCGCGGCGTCGACCGTCTGGATCCGCGCCGTGCCGTCGACGTGTACGGCGGCCGGGATCCGGTCCCGCCAGGCCGGCGCGACGTCGTGCACGAACAACATGAAGGGGCTGGGAACCGGCCCGCCGGAGAAGATCTCTTCGGCGTACTCCAGCAGCACCATCGGCGCGACGGGACGGAACTGTTCCCGGCCCTTGACGTCGTTGATCCGTTCCAGGTTCTCCGGCCGCCCCGGATGGGCCAGCAGCGACCGGTGCCCCAGCGCCCGCGGGCCGAATTCGCTGCGGCCGTCGAACCAGGCGATGACGCCGTCCGCCGCGAGGACGTCCGCGACCTCACCGGCCAGGTCGTCCGGGGTGGTGAACGGCACCGCGGCGGCCCGCAGCCAGGCCGCGAGATCGTCGTCGCTCCAGCCGCGGCCCAACGCGGCCGTGGTCATGGTGCCCGGCGGTTCGCTGTTGTCGGCGGCGACCTGCAGGGCCGCGCCGAGAGCGGTTCCGGCGTCGCCCGCGGCCGGCTGGACCCAGACCTCCTCGAAGGCCGTTTCGCGCCAGATGCGGGAATTGGCAACGCAGTTCAGCGCCGTGCCACCGGCCATGGTGAGGACCTTCTCGCCGGTCTGCTCGTGCAGCCATCGCGCGAGATCGACGAGGACCTCCTCCAGTCGGTGCTGCACGGAGCAGGCGAGGTCGGCGTCGTCGCCACCCCAGGTGCCGTCGTCAACCCGGGGTGCGGACCACCGTGTCCAGTCCGGGATGTCGGCGACGAAGCCGCCGTTGCCGTCGGCGTACACCGATTCGCGCAGTTCCTCCAGGAACCGCGGTTTGCCGTACGACGCCAGCGCCATGACCTTGTACTCGTCGCTGGAGCGTAGGAATCCGAGGTGCTCGGTCAGTGACTCGTACAGCAGGCCAAGCGAGTGCGGCAGTTCCTGCGACGCAAGGATTTCCAGTGTGCCGTCGACGTACCGTCCGCCGAGGTGGGAGGCCCGCTCTCCGCGGCCGTCCAGCACGAGCACGGCGCTGCTGCGGTGCGGCGCGGCCAGCGCGGCGGACGCGGCGTGCGCAACGTGGTGCGGCACGTAGGTAACGGCGTCCCGGTCCAGCCCGGGCAGGGCTGTCGCCAGGAATCCGGGGGCGTGCTCGGCATAGGTGACGCGCAGGTGGTCCCAGGGATCCGACAGCCCCATCGCGTCAGCGGGTTTCGCCAGCGCCGGGTCGAAGGAGTAGGCCACGGCGTCGATGTCCTGCGCACGCAGGCCGGCCTGTGCAAGGCACCAGCGCATGGCGTGTTCCGGCAGTTCCCACGCCGAGAACGGCACCGGGCGCTTGCCGTGCTTGCGCCGGCTGAACCGTTCCTCCTCCGCCGCGGCCACGATCTCGCCGTCGACCACCAGGGCCGCGGAGGGGTCGTGAAAAATCGCGTTGACTCCCAGCACGCGCATGCATCAAACCTTCGGACTCGACCCGACAGAGCGTGCTTCTTACGCCCCGGTATTCAGTTGCCCCGGCACGGTGTCGGTCAAACCGTGTCACTCCAGCGGTTTGTCCCGGTACGGGCTGTAAGGGCTTCCCTGCTTGGGCCGCAGCTTTCGGGGCGTGAGTAACGCTGCTGGTCACGGGCCCGATCAGCGCAGCAACCAGGTGTCCTTCGAACCACCGCCGCGGGAAGAGTTGACCAGCAGGCCATCTGAGTCCAGCGCGACCCGGCTCAGCGCGATATCCGGCACGGTGACCGAATTGTCACCCGCCGCGAGGGCGAACGCGCGCAGGTCCACGTGCCGCGGAGCCAGCCCGTCCGGCGTCACCGTCGGGTGCGTGGAGAACCGGATGACCTCCTGCGCGATGTACCGCTCGGGCGCGGCGGCGACCTGGCCGCGCATTTCGGCGACCTGCTGATCGGTGAGGTCGGGGCCGATCATCACCCCGGCGCCGCCCGATCCGTCCACGGGCTTGACCACGAGCTCGTGCAGGATGTCGCGGACCCCGGCGTACTGGTTCGGATCGGCGAGCACCCAGGTGCCGACGTCGCCGATCAGCTGCTCCTCGCCCAGGTAGTAGCGGATCATCGTCGGGACGAACGCGTACATCGCCTTGTCGTCCGCCACGCCGTTGCCGGGCACGTTGACCAGCGACACCGTCCCGGCGCGGGACGCGGCTTCCAGCAATGCGTTGCCCGCCGGGAGGACGGCCGGTCCGTCGACGATCTCGTCGTCGCCCAGCCGCCGGTACAGCACGTCGACCGGCACGGTGCCGCCGCCCAGGTCCGCGCAGATGCCGTCGTGGTCGCCGGTCAGCTGGTCGGGGCGCACGACCGGCACGCCCATCGCCTCGGCGAGCAGCCGGTGCTCGTACCAGGCGGAGTTCTCCGGCCCGTCCGACAGCACGGCCACCGACGGGGTGCTGCGGCGACACGATGGCGGTGCGGCCTCCTGCAGCGCGCTTCGCAGTTGCTGCCCGGCCGATTCAGGCGAAACCAAGCCCGGCCACGGGTGCAGCATCGGCAGCGCGCCGGCCGCGGTCCGGCGATTGGCGATCGCGTACCCGAGGCCCGACGGCACCCGCAAGTTGTCCTCCAGCACCACCCACCGGCCGGACGGTGTGTGCAGCAGGTCGAAGCCGAGCACCGCCGCCCGCGGTCGCCCGCCCGGCGCCAGGTCGGCCGCCGCCGGCAGAAACCCGGGACAATTGCGCACCACCGCCGCCGGGATGACGCCGTCCTGCACGATCTGCGCCGGGCCGTACACGTCGGCCAGGAAGGCGTTCAGGGCCCTGGTCCGTTGCCGGAGCCCGGCGGATATCGCCGCCCAGTCCGCACCGGACAGCAGCCGCGGGATCGGATCGAGCGGGAAGGGCTGCTCGCGCAGCACGCCGTCCACCTCGGCGGTGAACGAGATGCCCTCGGCGATCCGGGCGCGGTCCAGCTCCTGCGACGCAGCGCGCAACCCCGGCAGCCCGGCGGCATCCAGCCGGTCGAAGATCTCCCGATACGGCGGGCGCACCGAGCCGTCGGTATCGACCGCCTCGTCCAGCGGGCCGACCGGATAGCCGTCCATCAGCCCGGGGGCAGTCGGCCCGGGCGGGACGGCCGCACCGTTCACCGCAGCCACCGCAGGTGCCAGTCCACGATCGCCAGGGTGGAGGCGATCCTGCCCTCGCGACCGACGATGGTGTGCCCCTCACCGGCCAGCAGCAGCATCTCGGTCCGGACGCCGGCGGCGAGCAGGGCGTCGTGCGCGCGCACCGACTCGCCGACCGGGACGTTGGTGTCCTGCAACCCGTGGACCAGCAGCGTGGGCGCCCGCACCGCGCCGAATCGGTGGATCGGGGACAGTGCCCGCAGGAGTTCGGCGTCCCGGACCGGATCGCCGTACTCGGTGACGGACGCGGCGGCCATCCACGGCTCGGTCTCGGCGAAGAACCCGTGCAGGTCGGACATCCCGGCGTGGCTGGACCCGCAGGCGAACAGCCGCGGCCAGCGGGTGAGTGACACCAGGGCGAGATAGCCGCCGTACGACCAGCCGTGGACGCCGACCCTGCCGGGCAGGGCCAGCCCGGCCGCGACAAGATGGTCGACGGTCGCCGGCACGTCCTGGAACGAGGACTCCCTGCGGTCGAGGTCGTCCATCGCGGTGAACCGGCGGCCGTAGCCGGTCGATCCGCGGACGTTCGGCGCGAACACCGCCATCCCGGCCGCCGCCATCGACTGGACGAGGATGGAAAAGGCCGGCCGCTCCTGGCTTTCCGGCCCGCCGTGCAGCAGCACGACGGTCGGTACCGGGCCGGTGACGCCGTGCGGCCGGTACAGCAGACCTGACAGCGGCACCCCGTCCTCGGACGGATAGTGCACCGTGGTCGGCACCACCATCTCCTCGGCCGCGAGGTCAGGGATGGGCAGACCGCTGATCCGCCGCGGGATCTGCACGGGCGGAGCGGACGGTCCGGGGTGCACCAGGTCGACGTGGTACAGGCTGCGCGGTGCCACCGGTTCGGTCAGCTCGAGGATGCCGGAGTTTCCGTCCCGGTGCACCGACCAGCCGGGGAGCACCTTGGCGCCGATGTCGATGCGGTACGACGCGGGCCGCGCGATGTGCTCGGCCGATAGGGACGACACGGGCAACGCGGAGACCTCGAGCTCACTGACGCCGCCGCAGTTCCAGACCAGCAACGCCTCCAGAGCGGGATCGTTCGTGGCGGGTTCTTTGCCGCCACCCCCGGTGCCGCCGCGGGTCCGGCGGCCCGCGCCGAGCACCGCGTACGACTCGAGGTCGGCGTCGTCCCTGGCCGCCACCACCCGGTATCGTCCCGGCCTGCCGCCCTCGTCGATGTCGACCATTCCCAGCGCCGTGCGCTCCCGGCCGGCGGCGGCCCGGACGAACACCGCCGAACCGTCCGCCGAGAACCGGCCGTCCTCGGCGAGATCTGTTCCGGGAGATGGGAAGTCAGTCGCGAGCAGGCGCACCGGTTCGGCGGCGACCGGATCCTGCCCGGAAACGGCGTCCGGGATCTCACCGAGCACCAGGTGGCGACGGCCGCGTGGGCCGCGGCGGGCGATGAACCACCGGCCGTCCGGCGACACCGACGTCACGGTGTGGAAGCCGCCCCGGGTCAGCGTCCGCAGCCGTCCGGTGACCACGTCGACCAGGCACACGTCCGCGTCCGGCCCCCGGCCGTCGGCCAGGGAGAACGCATAGGTGTTCGGGATCGTCGTCCAGCACCCGGCGAAAACCGTTGCCAGCGGATCGGTCCCGGCCAACACACGGCCGTCGGTGCCGTCCGGCCGGATCGCGTGCAACTCGGCGCGGATCAACCCGTCCGGAGACACCAGGTAGGCCAACCACTCTCCGTCCGGTGACCAGGCAACGGAGACGACCTCCTGGTCTGGCAACGACACCGTCCGGGGTGTCGCATCGGCGTGTTCGCCCGACGGGTCGAGGTGCGCCACTTCCAGCCGCGGCAGACCGGACCGGTCGGTGACGTAGGCGATCCGGTCGCCGGCCGGCGAGAGCGAAGGGCACCAGGCGCCCACGACACCGGCGATCTCGGTGACGGTGTCGATCAGGTCCGGCGGGAGTGCCGGGTCGGCGGGCAGCACGGACCGTGGCGCCCGTGGTCGGTGGGCCGGCTGCGGTTCCGCCGGTCGCGGCACCGCGGGGAACGACCTGTCGAGCACGGTCGTCAGCCGATCCCGTGCCGCTGCAACCACATCTCCAGCAGACCCAGCTGCCACAACTGGTTGGAACCCAGCGTGGTGCGGTGCGTATTGGGGTCGGCCAGCAGCATGTCGACGTAGTCCTGCCGGAACAGGCCGCGGTCCCGGGCGGCCGGTGCGGACAGCGCGTCCCGGACCCGTTGCAGGTACGGGCCTTCCAGGTTGATGATCGCGGGCACCGGGAAGTGGCCCTTCTTCCGGTCGATGATCGCGGCCGGCAGCACCTTGCGGGAGGCCTGCTTCAGCACGCCCTTGCCGCCGTGCGCGAGCTTCAGCTCGGGCGGGATGGCCGCGGCGAGTTCGGCGAACTCGTGGTCCAGGAACGGCGTCCGCGCCTCCAGCCCCCAGGCCATCGTCATGTTGTCCACCCGCTTCACCGGGTCGTCGACAAGCATGATCTGCGAGTCCAAACGCAGCACCCGGTCCAGCGCCGTGGTCGCCCCCGGCCGGTCGAGGTGCGCCCGGACGAAGTCCCGGCTGGGGTCGTCCGGTGTCAGCCACTGCGGCTGCAGAATCCTGCCGAGCGTGCTGTGGTCCCGGTCGAAGAAGTGCGCCGAGTACACCTCGAGCGCGCGGTCCGGGGCGACGCCGTCCAGCGGCGGGTACCAGTCGTATCCCGCCAGCAGTTCGTCGGCGCCCTGGCCGGACTGCACGACGGTCAGATGCTTCGACACCGCCTGCGACAGCAGGTAGAACGCGATGCAGTCGTGGCTGACCATCGGTTCGCTCATCGCGCCGACCGCGCCGTCCAGCCCGTCCAGCACGACGCCCGACGGCATCAGCAGCTGGTGGTGGTCGGTGTCGAACTCCTTGGCGACGATGTCGGAGAACTCGAACTCGTCGCCCTCCCGGTCGCCGACCCGCTCGAAGCCGATGCTGAACGTCTGCAACCCGTGCTGGCCCGCGTCGGCCAGCAGGGCGACGATCACGCTGGAATCGATGCCCCCGGACAGCAGCACGCCCACCGGGACATCGGCGACCATCCGGCGCTGCACCGCGGTCTGCAGGGTGTCCAGCGTCAGCTGCTGCCAGTCGTCCTCGGTGAGCCCCGCGTACTTCTCCTGCCGGGTGTGCGACGGCGACCAGTACATGAGGTCGGTGCTGCTGCCGTCGCGTTCCACCGTGCGCACGGTGGCGGGCGGCAGCTTGCGGACGCCGGACAGGATGGTCAGCGGCGCGGGCACCACCGCGTGGAAGGACATGTAGTGGTGCAGCGCGACCGGGTCGATGGAGGTGTCGATGTCACCGCCGGCCAGCAGCGCGGGCAATGACGATGCGAACCGGAGCCGCTCGGACGTCTGCGACAGGTAGAGCGGCTTGATGCCCAGCCGGTCCCGTCCGAGGATCAGCCGGCCGGTGTCCTGCTCGAGGATCGCGAAGGCGAACATCCCGAAGAAGTGATCGACGCACCGGACGCCCCACCGGTGGTACGCCTTGGCGATCACCTCGGTGTCGGACGTGGAGAAGAAGCGGTAACCCGCGGCCCGCAGTTCCTCGCGTAGCTGGCGGTAGTTGTAGATGCAGCCGTTGAACACGGTGACCAGGTGCAGTTCGGCGTCCACCATCGGCTGCGCGCCGGTCTCGGACAGGTCGATGATCGCCAGCCGGCGGTGGGCCAGGGCGACCGGGCCGTCGTGCCACAGCCCGTGCCCGTCCGGGCCGCGCGGCTCCATCACCGCGGAGATGCGGTCCACTGCCGCGACGTCCGCCGGCTCACCGTCGAACCTGAATTCACCGCTCAGCCCGCACACGCTGGTCCCTTCGTCCGGGTGCCGGCGGGAGCGGCGACGAGCCGCTCTCCCGTATCGCCTGGTGGTCGTTCCGGGCTGACCGGGTCGGTCAGTGGGGCGAAGCTACACGTCCCATGTTTCGGGGACTTAACCTGTCGCCTCGGGCAGCTGGTCCGAGTCCGGGTCGACCGAGTCGTCGTCGAGGCCGTACAACTTGCCGGTCCGGACCAGCTCGTCGGCGATCACCGACAGCTTGCGGTTGTGGTCCTGCGAGTGGCGGCGCAGCACCGCGAACGCGCGCTCGGCGTTCAGCCCGAACCGCTCCATCAGAATTCCCTGTGCCTGGCCGATCAGATTGCGGGAATCGATGGCGTTCCACAGGTTCTGCTCGGATCTGGCGTAGGCCAACATGACCGAGGCGTGCGCCGCGATGACCCTGGCGGCCTCGATGTCCTCGTGGTCGAAGTCCCGCGGCTGCATCGCGTAGAGGTTGAGCGCGCCCAACGCGGCATCGGTGAACAGGTGGACAGCGAGCACGGCGCGGACGCCCAAGTCGGCCGCCTGTGGCGCCCACTGCGGCCAGCGACCGTCGGCGACCAGGTCCTTGACGATGAACAGGCCGTCGGTCCACACCGCGTCCAGGCACGGCCCCTGCCGGAGTTCGTACTGAAGTGCGTCGGCACGGCTGATCAGTTCGTGGGACGACGCCACCGTGGTCAGCGACCGGTCCCTGCCGATCAGGGTGACCGACGCGCCGTCGTAGGAGCCCAGCCCGATGGCCATCTCGATGGCCGAGTTCAGGGTGTCGCCGGAGGTTCGCCGGTTCGAGGCGGCCCGCCGAGCCGCCTCGGCAACGGTCACGGCCGTGAAGCGCCCGTTTCCCTGCTCGGAGCGCTCCATCGGGATTCCCATCGGTCGTCGCGGCGCATGACGAGTCCATTACGTGCCCACAGTGGGCGCACCGGCCCGCCGATGCAAGGGGCACGAACACGGCCGGCCGGCCGTGACCGGTCATCAGGGCCCGGCGGGGTCGCGCCGCGTGAGCATGCCACGCGAAGGCCGCAAAGCCGAAAATCACCCGTGACGTCAGCGGGTGCGCTGCACGCCCCTGGGTGCGTGGCCGGCAGCCCGGAGCACCGTCCGGCCGGCAATGGCCAGCGCCGCGACGGTGACCACCAGCGGCCGGCGGGCGGCCCCCTTGCGCTGGTCGCGTCGTTCGATCAACCGGGGGAGCGCGGTGACAGTCAGGTATTCGGCGCCGACACTCAACGGGACGAGGTAGTAGCGCCGCGGCAGGACGGCGACGGAGATCATCGACTTGCCGTACGACACCGGCCCGCGGCGGGGTTCGGTGCGGGGTTCTCGGCGGTCGTTGCGTCGCGGCATGGTTGACGTTCCTCGAGAGAGTGCGAGCGCCGGACGGGATCAGCGCCGGCCGGCGGGCCGGCCCGCACCGGACGGACCGACCCGCTCATTGTGCGGCGCCGGCCGCCGAGGGGCACTCGCTCAGACGGGTGAATCGACGTATTTGTCCGGGTGTCGCTTGTGGTGTCGGTACTGCCCGAACTCGTCGAGCCGGCGGAGGGTGCTCGCGGAATCGGGCAATTTCACCCAGTGCGCGTGAGGCACCGAAGGGTCCGCACGGCCATGGTGGACACGGGTGGCATGCCCGGTCGGATCACCGTCTGCCCCGGCCGGGGTGCCGCCCGCCAGGTCGGGAAGAACACTTCGTCCGGGCAGCGCCCGGGAAAGGACCCATGATGACGGACCGCAATGTCAGCCTGCTCGTAGCCGCTTACGGCGACGACGCCACCGCCGCGGCGGAGGACTTCAAGACGCTCAAGGATGTCGAGGACCTCGCGATCGTCGCCGCCGTCGTGCTCCAGCGCGGCGCCGACGGCAAGGTCGAGGTCACCGAGCACGGCGGGGGACTGGTCGCCTCCGGCACCGCGGTCGGTGCGGCGGCCGGTCTGGTTGTGGGCCTGTTCGCGCCGCCGCTGCTGCTCGCCACCGCCGTCGGTGCCGGCATCGGCGCCGGTGTCGGCGCCATCCGCAAGCGGCACGAGGAGAAGGCAATCGGCGTCGATGCCGACGAGTGGCTGCCGACCGGTGGCTCGGCCATCGTCGCCGTGGTCGACGATCTCTACCTCGACCGGGTGGACAAGGCGATCACCAAGGCCAGCAAGAAGGTCACCAAGGCGATCGACAAGGGCGACTACGACGCGGTCGTCAAGGCCGTCAACGAGGGTAACGACAAGATCATCGAGGCGGCCTCGGGGAGCTGAGCATCGCCCCGGCACCGGGCACACCGGGCGGAGGACACCGCTGCAGACGAACAAGGGCCGCCGACGCGCATGCGCCGGCGGCCCTTGCGTCATGCAGTGACGGCCACCCCGGCGACGCCGAGCCCCAGCAGGGTCAATCCCACGAAGGCCGGAATGCTGCGCGGCATGTCGCGGGCGCTGCCGAACCGGGCGAACAGCCCCTGCAGTCGTGGCCGGACCCGGTCACCCCACAGGGCGCCGGCCGCCAACAGCAGCAGACAAGGCAGGCAGTACACGACGGCGTATCCCGCCAGCACGGCCCACCCGGTGACCACCGGAAGCTCGGCGGCCACCAGTCGCTCGATGGCGATGAAGTAGGGGAACGCGTTCGGCAGGTCGGCGGCCGTCACCAGGACGCCGAACGGCGCAGCGGTGCGCACGGTCAACCACGGGGGCAGCGCGATCGCCCTGCGGTGGTAGGACCGCAGGCGACGCATTGCCGACCAGAGCAGCGCCGCCGCCGCCAGACCGAAGGCGATGCGGCGCAACCACACCAGGCCGTTCCCGATCAGTGCGGCCGCCGCGTCCGCCCCGAGGTAGACGCCGGCGCCGACCAGCAGGACCGTGCAGTACGCGCCGGCCACGAAGGCCGCGCCCTTCGCGATGCGCCGTTCGCCGGGCAGCAGCAGGATCAGCGCGATACCGACGATGGTGGCCGGGTTGAGCGAATCGACCAGGGCCAACCCGGAGACGGTGCCGAGCAGTTCCGCCGTCATCGCGACAACAACCACGCGGTCAGGGCATCGACCCGGGCCCGGTCCGGCGGCGGACCGACAACGGCTTCCAGGAACAGTCCGTCGCCGACCAGGCGGACCGCCTCGCCCACGACCGGGTCGCCGACCTCGGCGGTGATCAGCTCCTGCCAACGGGTCATCGCCGTCGCGACCTCGGCCGGCAGGTCGATCCGCCCGGCGCCGGTCAACCGCAGCAGGCCCAGCAACGCGCGTGCCGCCTCGTCCGACGGACCGGCCGTCGCCGACATCCGCAGCCAGGTCACCGCGGCGGTGCCACTGCCGGCGGCCTGGCTCATCACGGCGTCGGTCTGCTCGATGGCCCGCAGGATCAACCCGACGACCATCGAGCGCCGTTCGGGAAAGTGGTGCAGCAGGCCACCTTTCGAGACGCCTGCCCGGGCGGCGACGGCGTCCAGCGGCGGTGCGGGGTCACCTTCGAGGACGAGGGACTGCAGGGCATCGAGGACGCGCTCCCGGACGGACACCCTGTCAGGCTAGCATCCCGACCGTCCAGACGGTCGGGAGCTGCGCGACGGGCCAGGTCGAGCGGCGGACAGCCGTGGTCTGGACGGGCCGCAACGCCACGAGGCCGCCGACGGTGATCCGTCGACGGCCCCGTGGCCCGTTCGTCACCGCACTGCCGTGCGGCGAGGGCGATCAGCTGCTGGGCGGGGTGAGCACCTGGTCGATCAGGTACACGGTGGCGTTCTTGGTCTTGACGCCGCCGCAGATCACGGTCGCGCCGTTCACCTTCAGGTTGTCACCGGAGCCGGTGACGGTGAGTGTCGCACCGTTGGCGGTCGGGTGGGTGCCGACGACCTCGCTCGGCGACAGCTGACCGGGCACCACGTGGTAGGTCAGGATGCCGGTCAGCAGGGAGTCGTCGGTGGTCAGTTTCTTCATGGTGGCGGCGTCGACCTTCTTGAAGGCGTCGTCGACCGGGGCGAAGACGGTGAACTCACCGTTGTTCAGGGTGGTGACCAGGTTGACCTTCGGGTTCACCTTGCCGGAAACCGCGGCGGTCAGCGTGGTCAGCAGCGGGTTGTTGGAGGCGGCGGTCGCCACCGGATCGGCGGCCATGCCATCCACCGAGCCCGCGCCGGTCGGCACGGCCTTCGCGTAATCGGCACACCCGGCACCGACCAGGGCCGCCGGCGCAGCACTGCCACCGGACGACATGGCGTCCGACGACATGGCACCCGAGCTCATCGGCTCCGAGCCCATCGACTCCGAGCCCATCGATTCCGAGCCCATCGATTCCGAGCTCATCGGCTCCGAGCTCATCGGCTCCGAGCCCATCGACTCCGAGCCCATCGACTCCGAGCTCGTCGGCGCGGACGACGTGCTGCTGGATGCGGTCGTCGAGCCGGACCCGCAGGCGGCGAGCGTCACGGCCAGGGCCGCCCCGGCGACCAGGGTGAGGGCGCGCTTCATCTTCATGCCTTGCTCCTTGAACTGTCGGCGCCGGGATCGGCGGCCATCGGACGAGCCGCGAACTCGGTCTTCGAGCCCGGCTTGTTGCTCACCGGGAATTCGGTGCCGGTGGTGCCCCGGATTGGTCCCGGCCGGAACAATGCGGAATGTTCTTTCCGCGATCGCGGACGACATCGGTTGCGTCACAGCATGATCGGATCGCGGCACACGTGCACCCGAATACCATCGCAGGACCCACGTCGGGCAGCGGTCAGGCGGTGACCGTCACCGACCGCGAATCCCACCCGGTCGCGCCGTCCGGCATCACGCCCTGCACCTGATCGGTTTGCACTCCGGTCGGGTCCACGGCGCGGCACCTGATGGTGTGGGTGCCGGTCTCCTGCGCGTCCCACTGGTACAGCCACTGCCGCCAGGTGTCGGTGCTGACCTCGCCGGAGAGCTTGGCGTCCTGCCACTCGCCGTCGTCGATCTGCACCTGCACGCCGGTGATGCCGCGGTGCTGCGCCCAGGCAACGCCGGCGACCGCCACCGTGCCCTTCGAGATCTGCTCGAAGCTCTTCGGCACGTCGATCCGGGACTGCGTCTTGATCGGTGCCTGCGCCGACCAGCCGCGGTCGGTCCAGTACGCGCTGTTCCCGGCGAAGGTGGTGACGTTCAGATCCACGACCCACTTGGTGGCCGACACGTACCCGTACAGGCCGGGCACCACCATGCGGACCGGGAAGCCGTGCTCGACGGGCAGCGGCTCACCGTTCATCGCGAACGCCAGCAGGGCATCGCGGTCGTCGGTGAGCGCCTCGAGCGGCGTGGTCACGGTGAAGCCGTCGACACTGGTGGACAGGACGCAGTCCGCCCCCGACCGGGGACCGGCCATCGCGAGCACGTCGGCGATCCGGACGCCCTGCCAGCGGGCGTTGCCGGCGAGGTCACCACCCACCTCGTTGGAGACGCAGGTCAGCGTGATCATCCGCTCGACCGACGGCATCGCGATGAGATCGGCGTAGGACAGGGTGATCTCGCGGTCCACCGAGCCGTGGATCTTCAGCTGCCAGTCCTCCGTGGTGATCCGCGGCACCACGAAAGCCGTGTCCACCCGGTAGAACTCGGCGTTGTCGGTGACGAACGGCGTGATGCCCGCAGTGTCGATCTGGACGGCGGCGAGGTCCACCTGCTGCACGTCCCGCGGCGTCGGCAGGGCCACCCGGTCCCGGCTGGCGGCGACGTCGGCGGCGCTGGGGATCCACCTCGCGAGCGCACCCGCGGCGACCGCGGCGAGCGCGCCGATGCCGGCGATCCGGAAGAACTGGCGGCGGTTGGCCGCGCCGGCACCGACCAGGCCCATCGGATGCGCGGGCCCGCTGCGGCCCGGCTTCGGCTCGTCGGCGCGGTCGGTCACCGGACCCGTTGCGGCGGCGGTCTGCGGCGATGCGACCACCGACCCGGCCCCGGCCGCGGCCGCGGCCCGTCCCGTAGGCACCGCTGCGCCCGCCGCCATGCCGTCCACCGGTGGGTCCACCACCTGCAACCGGAACACGCTCACCAGCAAGGCGATCCCGGCGGCGCCGCCGATCACGATCGGCAGCACGTCGACCAGCGAGGCGCCGGCCCGGCTGAGAACCGCCGCGGCGGTGACCAGGATCAGCACCCCGGTGATGGCGACGGCCAGTCGCGGGCTGCGCCGGCCGACGATGCCGATCACGACGGCCACGACCAGCAGCGTGATGCCCATGCCGGCGCGCAGGGCGTCCTTGTCGTTCTCGCCGAAGGTCTGGATCGCGAATTCCTTCAGCCACTCCGGGGTGAACTGGATGAAGGTCTGGCCGAGGGAGGACAGCGGTGACGACGGCGCATGCAGTAGGCCGATCCACTGCCCCAGCGCGGCCAGCAGTTCGGCGAGACCGATGGCCAGGCCCATCGCGATGACGCCGACCAGCGCGGCCGCCGCGATGCCGGGCCGCCATCCTCCCGGTCGGGCAGCAGCGGACGCCGGGGGCGGGCCGCCGCCGATGCGGTTCGGCTGCACGGCATCCGGCGGCGCGGTATCGGTCATGCCGGGCATTCGGGCGTCGGCGCCCTCCGGATGGGTCGGCGGCGTCTCCGCCGTTCCGGAGGACTGCTGCCTGGAATCGGTCACGTCCTTCATCGTGCGCCCACCCGGCGCGGCGGCGCGCCCATGTCACTGTTTCGTAAGGAAAGCCCGACCCCCGTGACAGCGACTTGTAAGGTCCGCAAACGGACCTTCCCGGAGCACCGAGCCATCCGGGTGGTTGTCCGGGCCGAATCACCGGCACATGCACCCGCCCCGCCCGTCGTGAACCGGGGTGGGGATCGAAAGGATGAGCCGATGCCGCCCCCGCAATCGTCCTGGCCGGACGGGTCGCCACCCGGCGCTTCCCGGCGCACGCTGTCCGCCGTTCCCGATCAACCGGCCGAGTCCGCCAGCCCGGAGAAGCTGTTGCAGCTCACCGCCGTCGGACGGCAGGACGCCTTCGAGCGGCTCTACGACAGCTTCGGCGCCCGGGTGTTCGGCCTGGCCCGGCGGATCGTCCGCGATCCCAGCCAGGCCGAGGAGGTCTCGCAGGAGGTGTTCCTGGAGATCTGGCGCCGGGCCAGCCGGTTCGACGCGTCGAAGGGGTCCGCGACATCGTGGATCCTGACGCTGACCCACGCCCGTTCGGTCGACCGGGTGCGGTCCGCGCAGGCGAGCACCGAACGGGACGCCAAGGTCGCGCACGCGTCCACGGAGCGGGACGTCGATACCGTGGTGGAGGCGGTGGAGTCGTCCTTCGAGCGCACCGCTGTCCGGCGGTGTCTGTCGACGCTGACCGAGCTGCAGCGGGAGTCGGTGACCTTGGCCTACTACAGCGGCTACACCTACCGCGAGGTGGCCGAGCTGCTGACCGTCCCGCTGCCCACGATCAAGACCAGGTTGCGGGATGGCCTGATCCGCCTGCGCGATTGCCTGGGGGTGGCGTCATGACGGCGGCCGATCCGCACCTGGACACGGCGGCGTACGCGCTGCACGCGGTGCCCGCCGACGAGGCGCAGCTGGTGGAGAGCCACCTGGAGACCTGCGAATCCTGCTCCGCCGAGCTGGTCGGCTTCCTGGAGACGGCAGCCCTGCTCGGGTCGGCCATCGCGGAGCGCCCGCCCGCGTCGCTGCGGCAGACCATCATGGCTCGCGTCGCGGTCACCCCCCAGTTGCCGCCGCTCGTCGCGCCGCCGGCCGCACCGCCCGCCGCGGAGCCCGAGGAGAGCCGGTCGTCGCGGGAATTGCGGCGCGGCGCACATCGCTCGGACACCGGCCTACAGCGGTGGTACCGCCGGCCGGGCGCACTGCTCGCCGCTGCCGTGGCCGCGGTGGTCGTGGGCGGCGGCGCGATCGTGGCGGTCAACCAGGTCGGTGAGGACGACACCGTCGCGCAGACGCCGGAGCAGTGCATCGCCCAGGCGGCGGACCAGCGGCAGATCACGCCCGCCCAGGGCGGCGGGACGGTGCGGTTCGCTCCGTCCTGCGGTGCGGCGCTGCTCGACGTCACCGGACTGCCCGCCCTGCCCGGCGATCGGACCTACCAGCTGTGGGCGTTGGCCGGCACGCAACCTCGGTCGCTCGGCCTGCTCCCGGACGCGACCGCGGGGAAGCAGCAGATCGTCGCCGCGCAAACCCAGTCCGGTGAGAACGCCGTGGCGATCACCGCGGAACCGGCCGGTGGCTCGGAGAAGCCGACGCTGCCGATCCTGTGGCAGGCGGCGCTGACCTCGTAAGTCGTCGATGCTGTCAGTCGTCGATGCTGTCAGTCGTCGGTGCTGTCAGTCGTCGACTTCGTCGGTGGTGGAGCTCGGGTGCGGTGAGCAACCGATCGCCCACCGGGAGCGGCCGCTGCCGTTCCGCCATGCGGCCCACCGTTTCCTGGCTGAAGATCAGGGTCGATCTCCCGCCTCCGGAAAGGGTCCCCAACTCATGACGCGCCGGTGCCGCAGCACGCCCCTCCTGACCGCCCGGTCGATGGAGTGGGCGCCGCGGCCCGTGCCATGAGCAACGCCGCACTGGTGCTGGGTTGCGACGACTACCCGCATCTTCGGTCCGACGCTGCTCCCGGCGCGGTCGCCGACGCCCTGGCCGTGCGGAGCTGGTTGCTCGCTGATGGGGGCGTTGCCCGGCACGACCTGCGGCTGCTGCTCAGCCCACTGCCCGGTGATGTCCGCGACCACGGTGTCGTCGTGAACGGGCCGGCCGATCTGGACTGCCTGTGCGCACAGGTCAAGAGCGTGCTGACCGCGAGCTCAGGCGACCGGCTGTACGTCTACCTGACCGGCCGCTGCTGCTCGAGCGACGGCGAACGGCCGTTCCTGGGGCGGCCTCTCGTCCTGCTCAGCGACTTCCAGCCCGCCGTCGCGGGCACCGGGAGCCTGGCCGTCGAGGAGTTGACCGCCCACCTGGCGCATGCCGATTTCCGCGAGGTGATTCTGGTCGTGGACTGCGGCCCGGGCGCCCGGATCGACCGGCGCGTGCACCCCGGCGGTCTGGGCGACGGATGGCTGGGCCGCCGGCGGGTGGGCTCGGCCATGCGGTTCCGGATGCAGGCGCCCGCAGACGGTCACCATGCCGATGGCGGCTCTCCGGCCCAGCCGCGCGGGGCGTTGACCGCCGCGTTCCTGGCCGCCGTCCGCAGCCCGGGCGCCGGCACCAACGGCTCCGCCGGTGGGTTGCTGCCCTGGGCCGCGGTGGAGCGCCACGTCCGTTCGCTGATGCCCTCCGCGGTCACGGTCGACGGTCCCGACCCGAGCATCACCCTGACCCTGACCCCGACCCCCACCCGCACACCGACCCCGACGTCCCGTCCGTCGCCGGTCGCGGTGCTCGACGACGTCGACGCCGACGGGGAGCTGGACCTGCGCAGTGGTGACCCGAACGCCATGCTGATGGTCGAGGACACCGCGGGTGTCCGGCGGGCCGTCGGTGTCGGGGCGATCGCGGGGCACCTGCCGGCGGGCACCTACACGGCGGTGCTGGCGGACCCGTGCGGCACCGACCCGCGGGTGCCGTTCGCCGTCACCCCCGCGTCGACGGCGCAGGTGGTGCTGTCCCCTCCGGCACGGATTGACGGTTTTTGGGCCGCCGACGACCCGGCGTTGCGGTGGTCGTCACCGGCCGCCCGGCTGGCCATGGCCACCGCCGGAATCTGGGCACACGGCCACCAGTCGTTCCTGCTGGTCGGCGGTTCACCGGCGCTGCCCGGTGGCCCGGAACTGCTCGACGAGTACCCGGATCGCTTCCCCGCGGGCGGAGCGCTGCCCCCGGCCGGCTCCGGATGGTGGGTGGCCCTGCCGGTTAAGGGGCTGTGGCACCGGCTGGCGATCGGCGGTCGCGTCCTGACCGTGCCTGCCGCCCCCGACTCGGTGACCGCCGTCGCGATCTCGCCGGCGGCGGTCGACGTCGCGCTTTTCGACACCACGCACCCGGAACCGACCGAGATCGCCGCGCAGGACCGGGTTCAGGAGTACCTCGCCGTCGGCCGGCTGGGCGCGGCGGATCTGACGTCGCGGTTCGCCGTGCACGCCGGCCAGCGCTGGCCGTGGGGAGCCAGCGCCGCGATCCGCCGGTTGATCGACCGGACCAGGGCGTCCCGCGCCGGCGAACGGCCGACGCACCACCGAGCCGACGACGTCGCCGCGGCGGACCCACCGCAGGAGTTCCGCGCCGACGTACCGCCGGTGCTGCGACCGTCGCTCGTGGGCCGCGGACCGTGGGCGGTCTGGCTGGACCGGCAGGTCAGCGGCCACCCGGCGGGGCGGCAGCGGTTTCCTGCACCTTCTCCCGCGGTGGCGGACCCGACTCGACGGTGATCATCGCGGCCAGCACCAGGCCGCCGCCGACGGCTGTCCGCCAGGTCAGCGGTTCGTGTAGGAACAGCACCGAGAACAGGGCGGCCCACGCCGGTTCGGTCGCCATGGTGATTGCCGCTCGCGACGGCGCGAGGTGGGCCTGCGCCCAGGACTGGACGATCATCGCCACCGCCCCGGAGACCACGGCCATGTAGACGATGGCCAGCCAGTCGAAGCCGGTGGTGGGCAGCACCACTCCACCGTCGGCGACGACGGCGGCGAGCACGCTCACCGCGGCGACCACGATGAGTTGGACGGTGGCCAGCGCGAACGCCTCCCGCGCCTGGGACCACGCACTCAACCCCACGATGTGCACCGCGTAGACCAGCGCGGACGTCAGGGTGATGGCCTCACCGAAGCCGAACGACACCCCGTTCAGGCCCAGCAGGCCCAGCCCGACGGTGGCGATGAACGCGCCGATCCACACCCGCGGAACGATCCGGGTCCGCAGCAGCACGGCGGCGCACAGCGGGGTCAGCACCACGTACATGCCGGTGATGAACCCGGAGATGCTGGCCGGGGTGTACTGCAGCCCGATGGTCTGCAGCAGCTGGGCGATGCCGTAGGCCAGGCCCAGCCACAGCCCGCGGATCCACGCCCCGCGGGACAACCTGCGCAGGGCCGGGAAGAACACGACCGCCATCAGCAGCGCCGCGAGGGCAAAGCGCACCGCGAGGAAGTTGACCGCCGTCATCCGGTCCAGCAGCGCTTTGGTCAGCGGGAAGCTGGACCCCCACGCCGCCGCCACCGCGAGCAACCCGAACAACGCCCACCCGGTGGTCCGGGGCGACATCGGGTTGGCGGTGGGCACGGGGGTCCATCGTGCCCGACGGCGGGCCGTCACCGCCAATGGCTGACCTGCAGGGTTGCGCACACCCCCGGGGTGATGGGACGCGGATTTCGGCGTGACGAAACCCCCGGTGCCGGGGCCCGTCCGTGCAACCATCCAGCAGGCAGCGTCCGTCTACCCGATACGGCTGGAGGCCCGGTGAGTCCGGAGGAGGAGGCGGAGTTTGCCGCGTACGTCACCGCTCGGCGGGGTCGAGTGCGCCGGACGGCGTACCTGCTGTGCGGTGATTGGCACCGGGCGGACGACCTGACGCAGATCGCCTTGGTGAAGTTGTACGGGGCGTGGTCCACCGTCCGCGACCGGGCCGCGCTGGACGCCTACGTGCGGACGTGTCTGGCCCGCGCCGCGGTGGATGAGTCCCGCCGACCCTGGCGTCGGGAGCAGTCGGTGGTCGAGCTGCCCGAGCACCCGGGCGGGGCGGAACCGGCGGTGGATCTGGCGTCGGGCGTCGTCGACCGGGAGGTGATGCGGCAGGCGTTGGACGCGGTTCCGCCGGGGCAGCGGGCGGTGCTGGTGCTGCGCTACTACGAGGGGATGGACGTCGCGGCGACGGCCGCGGCGCTGGAGTGTTCGGAGGGCAACGTGAAGTCGCAGACCGCCCGTGGTCTGGCGGCGTTGAAGGCCGCGCTGAGCCGGATCGGCGCGGCGGCCGCCGTGGCGACGGACGAGGGCGGTGAGTGACGGTGCCGATCGACGACCGGGACCGTGCCGGTCACACCCACGACGCCGGCAACAGCGGCAACACCGACGACGGCGACCGCAGGAACGATTCCCGCGCGGCTGCGCCGGACTCGGGCAGCGAGTCCGCCGCGGCAACCGACGCGCCGGAACTGCGCCGGTGGCTGCAGACCCTGGCCGACGATCCGGACGCGCCACCGACGACGGTGACCGCCGAGACCGTCCTGACCGCAGCCCGTACCGAGCACGGAGGTCAGCCGCAGGTTGCCGCCCCACGCGAAACCGGCCGCACAGGTGCTGCCGACCCGACCGCCGACCGCCCCGGTCACGGCCGCCCGGCGACCCGAGGCCCTGAGTCGCGCGGCCCCGATTCCCGAGGCCCTGAGTCGCGCGGCCCCGATTTCCGCGGCCCTGTTTCGGGTGGCCCCGCCGGCCGCCCCGGGACTGCTCGTGCCGCATACCGCCGCCGCACCGGGCTGATCGCGCTGGTCGTGGCGGCCGCGGTGGCCGGGATTGCGGCGATCGTCCTCCCGCTGACGCTGGGCGGCGTCGGGTCCACCACCACGGCGTCCGACAGCGCTGGCGGGTCGGTCGTCACCGGAAGTGCGGCCGGACGCAGCGGAGCCGGCCAGTCTTCGGCGGCCGCCGCGGAGGCACCGACCGCCGGCCGGCTACCCGCGACGGGCAGTGCCGCGGCGTCCGGTCCTGCGGGGGTGTCCGCCCCCGCGGCGGCCGCCGGAGCGCTGCCTTCGGACGCCGCGCAGGGCGATGCGGCTTCGCCTGGCGCGGGATCTGCCGAGGCGGCGTCGTCGTGCTGGCCGCCCCTGAGCCCCGCAGCGGTCACCGCGCTGACCCAGACCCTCCCGCCGGGCGCCTTCACGACACCCGTTCCGCTCGATGGTGGTTGCGAGCAGGACCCGGTGGCCGGCGCGGTTCTGCCCGGGTCGGTGCCGGGCACCGAACTCGTGGTCCGGGTCGTCAGGGCCGAACCGGGGGCGTGCGCGCGGAGTGCCGGTGAGGCGGCGTCACGGTGCGTCGCGGCGGGCGGTGACCGGTACACCGCCACCGACGCCTCCGGCGGGGTGACGGTGTACGTGTACGGCGGCGGGCGGGAGGTCGCCGTCGGTCCACTGACGTCGATCGACGGGGTGCCGTCGGTGCCGACCGGGTTGACCGCCGACCAGCTGGACGCCGCGGCCCGCGCCGTCCTGGGAGCAACAGCATGACCGCCGATCGGGACGTGCTCACGGCTTCGCCGCTGGCCACACCCCGGCTCACGCTGGAGCCGCTCCGCGTGGAGCACGCGGCCCAGATGGCCGTCGCCCTCAACGATCCGGCCCTGCACACCTTCATCGGCGGCGAACCCGCGGGCCTCGACGAACTGCGCCGCCGTTACACCGCACAGGTGCGGGGTGTCTCCGCCGACGGTCGGGAGAGCTGGCTGAACTGGGTGGCGCGGCGCGACGACGACGGGCGTGCCATCGGCTTCGTCCAGGCCACCGTCACCGGTTCCGCCGACGCCCGCACCGCGGAGGTGGCGTGGGTGATCGGCGTCCCCGACCAGGGTCGCGGCTACGCCGCGGAGGCCACCGCGGAGATGCTCCGGTGGCTGCACGAACACGGCGTGGCGACCGTCGTCGCGCACATCCATCCCGATCACCTGGCGTCCGCCGCGATCGCCCGCCGGCTGGGCCTGCGCCCGACCGCGGACATGGTGGACGGCGAGGTGCGTTGGCTGGGTTAGCCTGCCTCGTCACAGGTGGTGTGTGCGCCGGTACCGATGCGGGGGTTTGCAGATGACGGTGTCGTCCACGGCCGGAGCCGTTGCACCGCAAGGCCCGGCACTGTCGAACTGGTCGAAAAACTACATTTACCGCGCGCCGCGCCTGCACCGACCGGAATCGGTGGCGCAGCTGCAGGCCATCGTCGCCCGCAGCGAACGGGCCAAGGCGCTGGGCAGCCGGCACTGTTTCAACGACATCGCCGACACCGCAGGCGATCTCATCGACACCACCGCGCTGCCGGACGACATCGCCATCGACCCGTACGCGCGGACGGTCCGGGTCAGCGGGGCGATCAACTACGGCCGGCTGGCCACCGCCCTGCACCAGGGCGGCTTCGCCCTGCCGAACATGGCCTCGCTGCCGCACATCAGCGTCGCCGGTGCGGTGGCCACCGGAACGCACGGGTCCGGTGCCGGCAACCAGGGGCTGGCCGGCGCCGTGCGGTCACTGGAGATGGTGCTGGGCAGCGGCGAGCTGATGACGCTGTCCCGCGGTGACGAGGGCTTCGAGGGTGCCGTCGTCTCGCTCGGCGCGCTGGGCATCGTCAGCGCCGTCACCCTGGATGTGGAACCCACGTTCGACGTCCGGCAGGACGTGTTCGACGACCTGCCGTGGGCAGCGGCCGAGGAGCACCTGACCGAGATCCTCGGTGCGGCCTACAGCGTCAGCCTGTTCACCGACCTCCAGGGCGACACCGTGGCGCAGGTGTGGTGCAAGTCCCGGACCGACGCGCCGGCAACAGATTCACTCGTCTTCGATGCGGCCGGGCGAGTGCGGGACTCCTTCTTCGGCGCCGTCCCGGCAACGGTGGCCAGGCACCCGATTCCCGGCATGGCCGGCGACGTCTGCACAGGGCAGTTCGGAGTGGCCGGCCCGTGGAACGAGCGGCTGCCGCACTTCCAGCTGGCCTTCACGCCCAGCAACGGCGACGAGGTGCAGGCCGAGTACCTGGTGGCCAAGGAGCATGCGCCGCAGGTGCTGTCGATCCTTCGCGGGATGGCAGGCCGGATCGCCCCGCTGCTGCAGGTCTGCGAGATCCGCACGGTGGCCGCCGACGACCTGTGGCTGAGCACGGCAACCGGGCGGGACACCGTGGCCTTCCACTTCACCCTGGTGCGGGACGTGCCTGCGGTGCTGGCCCTGCTCGCCGACATCGAGGCCGCGATCGCCGGGTGCGATCCGCGCCCGCACTGGGGCAAGCTGTTCGCCGTCGATGCCACGGCGCTGGCCGCCGTCTACCCGCGGTTGCCGGACTTCCGGGCGCTGGTGGCCCGGCTCGACCCGGACGGCGTCTTCGGCAACAACTACCTGGACCGGTTGATCTTCAGCGGCTGAGCCGTTCTCGAACAGCACCGCGACTCAGACCGGCACCGCGACTCACATCAGCACCGCGACTCAGATCAGCACCGCGACCGTCAGCGCGACGATCAGCACGCTGGACGCCAGACCGGTGATCAGCTGCCCGGTGCGTCCGGTCAGCGCGCGGCCCAGCGCGACGCCGCCGGCGACCAGCAGCAGCTGCCAGCTCGCCGACGCAAGGCACGCCCCCACGACGAACAGCGCGGACGCCACCCAGGCGGTGCCCGACCCGTCGCCCAGGCCGTTGGCCCGCCCGCCGAGCACCAGCGCGCTGAAGTAGAGCACCGTCACCGGGTTCAGCAACGTGATGCCGAGCATGGTGCCGAACGCTCGCGACGGCGTCCGGGGGCCACCCCCGCTGATCACCAGGTCGCCCGACCGGTGATCCCGGATCGCCGTCCAGGCGATCCGCGCCGCCAGAACGAGCAGCACGACCGCGGAGATCCACCGCAACGGTTCGGCCACCCGGGTGATCAGGCCGGTCAGCGCGGTTCCGCCGATCACCGCGGCCAGCGCGTACAGGCCGTCGGCGGCGGCGACACCCAGCGCGCCCGCCGCACCCACCCGGGCCGAGGTGCGCGCCGTCAGGGCGACCAGGTAGGTGGCGACGGCACCGACCGGGATGGCGATCCCGTAGCCCGCGATCAGGCCGGCCAGCAGTGCGGAGGTCACCGGCGTCGGTGCACGCCGACGGTTGGCCGACCGGCCTGCTGGCGCGGCGCGGGGTGATCGACGCGTCGCGGGCGGGAGGTCGGGGCCGTCATGGCCCCGATCGTGACGGGTGGCCGGCCGCGGGGGCAAACGGTAATTCCCATGACAACCCCCACGGCGCACGGGCCGCTGCCTCGGACCGCCCCGGTCGCACCTGACGGCGTCACACCACGGGTGTCCGGAAGGTGGCCGACCGGCTGGGACAATCGGCCGGTGAGCACACGCGCCGTCGAGAACGTCCTTGCCCAGCGGTACGCCTCGCCGGAGATGATCGCGATCTGGTCCCCGGCGGACAAGATCATCGCCGAGCGCCGGTTGTGGCTCGCGGTGCTGCGGGCGCAGGGCGAGCTCGGCGTGCAGGTCCCGGACGGTGCCGTCGCCGACTATGAGGCCGTCGTCGAGCAGGTCGACCTGGAATCCATCGCGGCCAGGGAGCGGGTCACCCGGCACGACGTCAAGGCGCGGATCGAGGAGTTCAACGCCCTCGCCGGCCACGAGCAGGTGCACAAGGGCATGACCAGCCGTGACCTCACCGAGAACATCGAGCAATGGCAGGTGCTCAGCTCGCTGAGCCTGATCCGGGACCGCTGCGTCGCCGTCCTCGACGGGCTGGGCAGGCGGGCCGGCGAGTTCGCCGCGCTGGCAATGGCCGGCCGTTCGCACAACGTCCCCGCACAGGCGACCACCCTCGGCAAGCGGTTCGCCTCCGCTGCCGAGGAGGTCCTGCAGGCCTACCTGCGGCTGTCGGACCTGATCGACCGGTACCCGTTGCGCGGCATCAAGGGCCCTGTGGGCACCGCCCAGGACATGCTCGATCTGCTGGGTTCGGCGCAGGCGGTGGCCGCCCTGGAGTCCTCGGTGGTGGCCGAGATGTCGCCGAGTGGAAGGGTTCTCACCAGCGTCGGCCAGGTGTATCCGCGGTCCCTGGATTACGAGGTGCTCTCGGCGCTCGTCCAGCTCGCCGCCGGTCCGGCATCACTGTCCACCACCATCCGGCTGATGGCCGGTGCGGAACTCGCGACCGAGGGCTTCCGGCCGGGACAGGTCGGGTCGTCGGCGATGCCGCACAAGATGAATGCGCGCTCGTGCGAGCGGGTCTGCGGTCTGGCGGTGGTGCTGCGTGGGTACGCCTCGATGGCCGGCGAGCTGGCCGGCAGTCAGTGGAACGAGGGCGACGTCTCGTGTTCGGTGGTCCGCCGGGTGGCGCTGCCGGACGCGTTCTACGCGATCGACGGCCTGTTCGAGACGTTCCTGACGGTGCTCGACGACTTCGGCGCGTATCCCGCGGTGATCGACCGGGAACTCGAGCGCTATCTGCCGTTCCTGGCGACCACCAAGGTGCTGATCGCGGCCGTCCGTGCCGGTGTCGGCCGGGAAACTGCACACGAGGTGATCAAGCAGCACGCCGTGGCGGTGGCGCTGGCGATGCGGGAGCAGGGCCAGGTCGACAACGATCTGGTGCAACGGTTGGCGACCGACGAGCGGTTGCCGCTGTCCAGGGACGATCTGGACGCACTGCTCGCGGACCGGCTGGCGTTCACCGGTCTGGCCGAACAGCAGGTGGCCGAGGTGCTGGCGAAGATCGCGGCCGTCGTCGCCGAGCATCCGGCTGCCGCGGACTATCGGCCCGGTGCCATTCTGTAGCCGGCCCGGCCCGATGCGGTGCGACCCCGATCCGCCCGGTGGGCGGCGGACCGGCTCGGCTGCGGGAAATAATCGTACGCAATGTTTGTTTCAACAATTGACATATTCGATTCCACGGCCGACGCGAAAAGCCATGGAACAGCAGGGGTATGGGCCGAACGGACGCATATCGAGCCGTTTCATTCCCTGAATCGGACAGCGGCGCTACTGTCATGGCACACTGCAGTTGGTCCGGTTGGGGACGGTTCGAACGGCCCCTCCCTTGGTTACCGGTTGTGAATGCTCATCCTTCCCTCACCACTCTTCGGGATGGTTGGGCCGACCTCGGACCGCACGATCGGGTTGTTTCCGCGAGTCGGGGACGATCCGGAGGAGATGCTGCTGGGTGCAACGTCTCTGCCGCCGCCGCCGACATTCGTACTTCGGCCTCGACGCCGGAGTTCTGGGGAGGACTTGAATGGACCAGGAAGGCAACGTATTCATCGCGGTACAGGAAGACGCCACCTCGTTCTGCATGGACTGGCCGGTCGTCCAGGGCGACAGCGGACAGCGCGACGGCTCCCGGTCGAAGGGCGAGATCTTCGTGCTCGATCGTGGTGGGGTGCGGGTCAGTGACACCCCGTTGACCGCCTCGAGCGACGATGCGGCCGACGAGGCCCTGCGCCGGATCGGTTGGGTGCGCTGCGGCGCCTGGCAGCGCGACGGCTTCGGCCGCAAGTCTGCGCGAGTGATGGCGATGAGCCGCTCGCATTCCGAGCAGAACCGGCAGCATGCCGCCGGCCGAATTGATTCGCTGGTGGACGAGACGGTGCTGCATCTGTCCTGAGATCTGACGTTCGGACGCAAAAGAACCTCCCTGGCCGGTGGCCGGGGAGGTTCTTTTCGATCTGAGCCGAAGGGATGGACGGGCGGGCCATCCACCCCTTCAGGTTCGGTGCTCCTGAGCGGGAGCGGCGCCGCTACTTCAGCAGACCGCCGGCCTGGCTGACCGAGGCGTCGACCAGATCGGTCATCACCTTGGCGTTACGCCGGGTCAGGTCGGTGATCCATTCGATCTTCATCGCCTCGGCGAAGGAGATGGTGGCGCTCAGCGAGCGCTCCACCGCGACCTGGTAGCTGTCAAACGACCGAGCGGTCCAGTCGGAGACCTGCGAGGAGAAGGTCTCGGTCCACTCCCGGCCAGCTGCCTCGACCTTCTTGATCTCGTCCGCGTAGACGGCGGTGAGCTCCTGGGTCTTGACCTCGGCGCCCTTGAGCTCCTCGGTGAAGGTGGTCAGCATGTCCTTGGTGCTGGCCTCGGCCTTCTTCATCTCGGCACTGACGGTCTCGGCCAGCTCGGCCATGCGCGCCTCGGCCGACTTCACGACCGGCGCGAACGCGTCCGCGGCGCGATGGAACATGTCGGTGGCGGCGGCGGTCGCGTTGACGACCGAGTCGGTGACCTGGGTGACGGCCGCGTCGCCCGCGGCGATGCCGGTGCGTGCTTCCTTGGTGGCGGTGGCCATGGTGACTCCTTCAACGACGGGGGCATCGGATGCTTGGTGCCTGTTAGCAAGATTAGCTGCAATCCAGCTAATCAGCTAACACCGATGGTGTGACGGTGCGCACCGACCCCACGGCGAGGCTGAGGTGTCAGCGGCGCGCTGCCGCCGCCCGCTGCCGCTTCAACAGCACCAGGCCCGTGGTGGACACCGTGCTGAACAGTGATGCCAGCGCCGCCGGGCGGCTCGCCAGCCGGTTGCCGAGCAGGTGGTCCACGGAGATCCGTCCGGGGCCCGCGATGGTCAGCGCCGCCGCGCCCAGGCCGAGGACGGCGGGCACCTCGAAACCGCCTGACATGCGGGAGGCGCTGCCCTCGCTGCCGCCGGTCGCGGTGAGCGCCATGCTGCTCGCCGCGGCCGCTCCTGCAGCAGGGGTCGCGGCGCCGAGCATCAACAACACGCCGCCGGCCGCCTGGCTGACGCCAGCGGCGAGTCCAGCCCGGCGTCCACCGGCCGTCGTGGCCACCGCCGGGTCCGCCGCAGCGGCCGCGGCTGAGGCCCGGCCGCGGTACCAGATCTGAATCTTCTGGTACCCGTCGACCGCCAGGACGCCGCCGACTCCCAGTCGGACGGCCAGCCGAACCACATCGCTGATCACGGATGCCACGGAACACTCCTTCGTATCCTTGCCGCCGCGCCGTCCGGCTCGGTGGGATGCCACCACGATCCGGCAGTGCGCCGTCATCGGTGCGGGTGGTGTCGTCCAGTCTGTCCCGTCGGTACCCGCCGCCCGATCCATGAAACCGCGGCGACCGGCCGGGTGACGGGACGCCGCCGCCGAGCCGGTGGCGCAGCGCAGGCATTACGCCTTCCGGACAGGCTGTCGTAACGGACAGTTGTTTGGGCCGGGCGCCGAGGGGTACTGCACTCCAGCAACCGGGCGCTGTACGCCCATCTGCACCTGCCGTGCGGGCGGTCTTCGTTCGCACACGTCCTTCAAGGGAGAACGCACCATGCTCGGTCTCATCATCAGCCTCATCGTGATCGGCCTCATCGCCGGCGCGCTGGCGCGGCTGCTCGTGCCGGGGAAGCAGAACATGTCGATTCCCGCCACGATCGTGCTCGGCATCGTCGGCTCGTTCGTGGGCGGATTCCTCGGCTACCTGCTGTTCCACAAGGACGGCAACGACGGTTTCCTGCAGCCGGCCGGCATCATCGGCTCGGTCATCGGTTCGGTGATCGTCCTGCTGCTGTGGATCAAGTTCGGCAACCGCTCGCGCGTCCGCTCCTGATCTCATCCCCGGCCGCTGCTCCCCAGGCGGCCGCGGACAGAAAAGCCCCGATCGGTATTCCGGTCGGGGCTTTTCCGTGTTCCGACATCGCAGGCGTGCACAGCACTTTCGTCGTGCGTCGACTGGGTTGTGCGATGATCACGGCGGTGCTGTGCCGTCAATGCCGGACCATTGTGTTCGCACGGGATGCGGCCGTGTGCCCCGCTGTGTCGCGGCAGCGGAAATGTCGATACCGTGACGGGCCGAAAGCAATTGTCGGACAGCTGCCGCCGCGGTCGATTCCGATGGCGGCCAACCGGAAGGGAACATCATGTCTTCGCCCCAGGAGCAGTTCGCCGCCGCCGTGCGGTCCACGCAGGCGCAGGCGGTGGACGCGGTCGAGACGTGGACCCGGATCACCCAGGAGGCACTGGGAAAGGTCAGTGATGTTCCCCGCTCAGCGGCGAACCCCGATCAGGTCATCGATCAGGTCTTCGACTTCGCGGAGAAAATGCTCGAGGGGCAGCGCGATTTCGCCAAGCGGATGCTCGGGATGAGCGAGCGTGTCGGCGAGGCGGCGCGTGACGAACTGGAGTCGGCCGGGCAGACCATCCGCGGGCAGGTGGAGTCGGGAGCCGAGACGGCCCGTCAGCAGGGCGAGGTGATGCGGAAGCAGGCCGAGGCCGTGCGTGATCAACTCGAGGAGCGGACCGAGGCGGCCCGCAAGCAGGCCGAGGCGATCATCGAGGCGGCCAGGGAACGTGCCGAGGCCGCTGCGAAGGCGGCCCGGGATCAGGCGGAGGAGATGTTGCAGGTCGCCCGCCAGCAGGCGGAGGCGATTCTCGACTCGGCTCGGAGGCAGGCATCCGCCGTGAGCAAGCCGCTCACCGACCTGGCATCGGGTGCACGGGATGCGGCGGCCTCGGCCGTGATGAAAGCGCCTGCGACGCAACCGAAGCCGGTTCCGGTGACGCCGCCGGCCGTCGATCTGGACACGGAGACCGCCGGTGCCGTCGCCGATTCCGGCACGACCACCACTCCGGCGGTGCAGGACGATCACCCGACGACCGAGGCCGCGCCCGCCCCGAAGCCGTCATCCGGGGATGACAAGAGCACCGCGAAGGACAGCAGCGCAACGGACACCGCCGCGAAGCCGAAGGCCGCGCGCAAGGCGGGCAAGAAGAACGATGCCTACGACGGCTGGTCGAAGGCGCAGCTGCAGGAGGAACTGGTCAAGCGGGGGCTGCCCAAGTCCGGCAACGTGCCCGAGCTGCGCGCGCGATTGGCCGCCTCGGACTGAGCGGCACTGCCGACCGCGATCCCGGTCGGCCGCGCCATCCCGGGCCGAGTCGGCTCCAGCGCGAGGGCCGGATCACCCGCTCGCGCCGGTCGTTCCCGGTGCCGCCGTCGGTCCCTCCGCGGAGGCCGGCGTGGTCGGCGGCTGCTCCGTGGTCGGAGTGGTCGGGGTCGTGGGTGTCGTCTCGGTGGTGGTGGGCGTGGTCGGTGTGGTCGGTGTCGTCTCGGTGGTGGTGGGCGTGGTCGGTGTGGTCGGTGTCGTCTCGGTCGTGGTGGGCGTCGTCGGCGTGGTCGGTGTCGACTCGGCCGTCGTCGGCGGCGTCGAGATCTCCGTCGTCACCTGCGTTGTCGTGACCACCGACGGCGGTGCGGTGGTGGCGGGGGTGGTCACGGCCGGCGGCGTGCCGGTGTCGCCCCGCTGCAGCAGGGCCACGATGCCGACGATGACGCCGGCCGTCACGGCGAGGATCAGCAGCGTGACGAGGAAGGTCTTGCCGGCGGACGCTGTCTTCTTCGCAGGGGCCCGTTCCGGTGGCGGCGGCAGGACCGGAACCGGTTGCGGCAGAGTGGCTGTCGCGGGCGGTGCGGCAAGGATGTCGCCGCGGCCGGTCAATGCGGCCTCGACCTCGGCGGAGGTGGGCCGGCGGCCGGGATCGGCCTGGGTCATCGCGCGCAGCAACCCAGGCCACGAACCCGGCAGGTTGGCCGGCACCACGGGATCACGCAGCAGCCGGGCGACCGCGGACTCCACCGCTGTGCCGGGGTATTCGCGGTGCCCGGTCAGGCTCTCCAGCAGGACCAGCCCGAGCGCGTAGACATCGGTGGGCGGGCCGACCTGGGCGCCGCGCGCCTGCTCGGGGCTGAGGTAGGCCGCGGTCCCGATCACGTCGGCCGCCGCCGTCAGCCGTTCGGCCTCCAGCTCCCGGGCGATGCCGAAGTCGCTGAGCTTCACGTCGCCGGCGGTGGAGATCAGGATGTTGGCCGGTTTGATGTCCCGGTGCACCAGCCCGTAGCTGTGCACCGCGGCCAGCGCCCCGGCCACCGCGGCGCCCACCCGTGCCACATCTCCCGGCGGCATCCCGGTCGGCGTGATCCGGTCGGCGAGCGTGCCGCCCTGCACCAGTTCCATGACGAGGTAGGTGAGGTCGTCATCGTCGGAGCCGCCCGGGTCCTGGCCGTGGTCGACGCCCAGCTTCGCGTCGTAGACGGTGACGAGGTGCGGGTGGTGGAGCTTGGCGAGCACCTGCATCTCCGTACGCTGCCGGGCGACAGTCGTGGCGTCACCGAAGCCGCGGTGGAACACCTTGACCGCCACCGAACGGCCCAGCAGCTCGTCGGTGGCGAAGTAGACCTCCGCGGTCGCGCCGCGACCGAGCAGCTCGCCGAGCCGGTACCGGTTGTCCAGCACGATCCCGGGTACGACGTCCGGAGTGGGATCGGCGTCGTCGGACTGGGTGCGCTCCGCCGACGGTCCGCCGGGCCGGTCGTCATCGGGAGCATCGGGGGCGGAGGCGGCGCCGCCTGGCGCGTGGCCCGACCCGTCCCCATCGGTCGGGTCGAACGAGTAGGCGGCCGTCCTGTCGGGCTCGTCGTCGGCTGCCACGCGGATCAGAGTAACGGTCGCCGCCCTGGGAACCGCCGACCCCGCGCGCTGTGATGCACTGGTCGACTGTCGAGAGGAGCTCCATGTCCGAGAGCCAGTCCGCCGCGGGAACCGAGACGAATCCGCTGCTGCGCGAGTCCGACCTGCCGTTTGCGCTGCCGCCGTTCGCGGCCATCGAGGATCGGCATTATCCGGAGGCGTTCCGGCTCGGGATGGTCGAGCAACGGGCCGAGGTCGACGCGATCATCGCCGACCCCGAGCCCGCGACGTTCGAGAACACGATCGTCGCCCTGGAGAGGTCAGGTCGCGCCCTGCAGCGCGCCTCGGCAGTGTTCTTCAACCTGTCGTCGACGAACTCGACCGAGTCGATGCGGGCCATCGAGAAGGAGTTCGCGCCCCAGCTGACGGCACATTCCGATGCGATCCGGCTCGATCCGCGGCTGTTCGCGCGGATCGCCGCGGTCGCCGACGCAGAACGGGCGGCGCCGGCGTTGGGCGCCGAGGACGCGATGCTGGTGGAGCGGTACCGGCTCGACTTCGTGCTCGCCGGGGCCGCGCTGGACGATGCGGGTCGCACCCGGCTGGCCGAACTCAACCAGCGGCTGTCCACGTTGTCGACCACCTTCCAGCAGAACCTGCTGCAGGCCACCGAGGCGGCCGTGCTCTACCTCGATGACGAGGGTGAGCTGGACGGGCTGAGCCCCGACGCCATCGCGACGGCAGCCGCGGCGGCCCGCGCCCGCGGCCGGGACGGGTCGTACGCGATCACCCTGGTTCTGCCCACCGGGCAACCGCTGCTGGCGGTGCTGCGCAACCGCGACGTCCGGCGCCGGCTGTTCGAGGCGTCCGTGACCAGGGCCTCGGCCGGGGAGTACGACAACGGGCCGGTCGCGGTGGAACTGGCCACCCTGCGAGCGGAACGGGCGCACCTGCTGGGGTTCCCGACCCACGCCGACGTCAAGGTCGCCGATCAGACCGTCAGATCGACGGCGGCGATGGACGAGTTCCTCGGCAAGCTGGTCGGACCCGCGATGGCGAACGCCGACGCGGAGGCCGCGCTGCTGGCCGAGGTCGCCTCGCAGGACGGAGTCGAGCTGGAGCCGTGGGACTGGGCGTTCTACTCCGACCGGGTGCGAGCGCAGCGGTACGCGCTCGACACCGCCGCGCTGCGCCCGTATTTCGAACTGGAACGGGTACTCGCGGACGGTGTCTTCGCAGCAGCCGGCCGGCTCTACGGCATCGAGATGGTGCCGCGGGACGATCTGCGCGGGTACCACCCCGACGTGCGGGTATGGGAGGTGCGCAACGCCGACGGCACCGCGATCGGTCTGTTCCTCGGCGACTATTTCGCCCGGGAAGGCAAGCGCGGCGGTGCCTGGATGACGAACTTCGTCGACCAGTCCTTCCTGTTCGACCGCCAACCCGTCGTGGTGAACGTCCTCAACATTCCGCAGCCGCCGGCGGGGAAGCCTGCGCTGCTCACGTTGGACGAGGTGCGGACCCTGTTCCACGAATTCGGCCACGCCCTGCACGGGCTGTTCTCCCAGGTCCGTTACCCCCGGCTGTCCGGCACCGACGTCCCCCGTGACTTCGTCGAGTTCCCCAGCCAGGTCAACGAGATGTGGATCCTGTGGCCCGATGTGCTCGAGCAGTACGCCCGGCACGTCGACACCGGCGAGCCGCTGGACGCATCCGTCGTCGCGGCGATCCGGGCCGCCGAGCAGTGGGGGGAAGGCTTCCGCACCACCGAGTACCTCGCCGCCACCGTGCTCGACCAGGCGTGGCACCGGATCGCGCCGGACGAGGCGATCACCGACGTCCAGCAGTTCGAGCGCGATGCATTGCAGCGCTACGGAATCGCCCATCGGCTGGTGCCGCCGCGCTACCGGACCACCTATTTCCAGCACATCTTCGCCGGCGGCTACTCCGCCGGCTACTACTCCTACATCTGGTCCGAGGTGCTGGACGCCGAGACCGTTGAGTGGTTCAAGGACAACGGCGGCCTGCGGCGGGAGAACGGAGATGCGTTCCGCCGCAAGCTGTTGTCGGTGGGTGGCTCGATCGATGCGATGGCAGCCTTCCGGTCGGTGCGGGGTCGGGAGGCCAGGATCGAGCCGCTGCTGCGGCGCCGCGGGCTGGACGGTGCGGCGTGAGCGCAGCCGGTTCGCCCGGCACCGGCACAGGTGCCGGCACACCGGGGGGTTACCGGCACCTCGCATCGGGCAAGGTCCGCGACCTGTACGAGGTCGACGAAGAGCTGCTGCTGATGGTCGCCTCGGACCGGATCAGCGCCTACGACCACGTGCTGCCGACGCCGATCCCCGACAAGGGCCGGATCCTCACCGCGATGAGCATGTTCTGGTTCGAACTGCTCGCCGACCTGGTGCCGAACCACGTTGTGGCCGTTGACGACCCACGGATGCCAGCCGAGGTGCTGGGTCGCGCGCTGCTGGTCCGCAAGCTCGACATGTTGCCGGTGGAGTGCGTCGTTCGCGGGTACCTCACCGGTTCCGGGATGGCGGACTACCGGGCGACCGGCGCGGTCTGTGGGATCGCCCTGCCCACCGGACTGGTGGAGGCGTCCCGGTTGCCCGAGCCGATCTTCACGCCGGCGACCAAGGCCGAGATCGGTGCCCACGACGAGAACGTCTCGTTCGACGCCGTGGCCGCCACGGTGGGGCGCGAGCGGGCGGAACAGTTGCGGGCGCTGACGCTGGCGTTGTACTCCAGGGCCGCCGAACATGCCGCGGGGCGCGGATTGCTGCTCGCCGACACCAAGGTCGAATTCGGTTTGCTCGGCAACGCCATGGTTCTCGGGGATGAGGTGCTGACGCCGGACTCGTCACGGTATTGGCCGGCCGACGGGTACCAGCCCGGGCGGGTACAGCCGTCGTTCGACAAGCAGTACGTGCGGGACTGGCTGACGTCCCCGGACTCCGGGTGGGACCGGGCATCCGAGACCCCGCCCCCGCCGCTGCCGGCCGACGTCGTCGCCGCCACCAGGGACCGGTATCTGCAGGCGTACGAACGGATTTCCGGGCTGTCGTTCTCGGACTGGCCCGGCTGAGCAGCGCCGCGAGGGCGATCACCGGACGATCACCACGGCGTCGGCGGGCCGGTAGCTGACCCGGTGGGCGAGCTCGGCGAATCCCACCGAGACCACGCCGGAACCGGCGCCCTGCAACCTGGTCGACGTCACCGTCAACCACTTCCCGTCGGCCGCCACCAGCCGATCGCCGATCCTGATCTCGCCCGCAGAGCGTTGTTGTGCCGCCATGACCATTGCCTACCCCCGGGCACCGACAGTGCGTTCGATGTGGTCGATGTGCAGGTTGCGATGCTGGAATGGTCGGCGATCACGATGGGCCGGATCCCGAACCACGGGCAAGCGCAGATGGTTCACGAGGTCGCCACGGGCGGTCCCGTCGGGCGGGGTGATCGACGCACCAGCCAGGGTGCGCACATTCCCGGCGTCGAACGCGACCAGCAGGGTCGCCACCGGCCCTCACTCCGGGGCGATCGGCGCCCCGGTCCACGAGGGGGCGCCGCGGTTGAGCCCGTTGACGACCGAGTCCGCCGCCACCCGATCCGCGCTGCGTCGAGCGGACCGGCGCCCTCCCCGGCGGTCAGGATCCTGGTCCGGGTCGTGTCGGGGTGGACACCGGGACGATGGTCCCCGACCTGACCGTCCTGGTGATGGCCTTCCTCACCGCCCGATCCGGACCGCGGGCGTGGAGCCGACGTAGCGCAGCGCGGTGCTTCGCGCCGCCGCGTCATGGGTGCGTGCCGTTCGCCCGGCCGCCGTGGTGGGTGTCGCGCCCCGGACACGACCAGTGACACCACGTCACACGGGACCCTGACGTCGTGTCACTGACGGCGGCATGTGCGGGCTGCTGTGATCGATGCTCATCGCCACCGCGGCGAGACAGCAGTGGAGACAGGAGTTCTGCACGTGTCTCGAAGACGCGGCGTCACCGTCATCGGAGTGCTCGGAATGGTCGGTGCCTTCCTGACGGTCGGTCCAGCGACAGCCGGCGGGTCAACCACGGTCGATGGCATCACCGCGCGACTGGCGGGCGCGGGGCCCTGACCGTTCGTCACGCGTCGCGGTGTAGCCGTCTCACGGCGTGCAGTCTTCACACGATGCCAGGAAGACCTATGAACATTCACGCAGCGCTTCTGAGCAGAGTGACCACAGGCGCCGCTCTGACGGTGATCGGGGCCATGGTGCTCTCCGGCTGCACCGCCGTGCCGGACGAGGCCGCGCCGCCGGACCGGGCCGACCTCGCTCGTTTCTACGACCAGAAGCTCGACTTCGGCTCCTGTCAGGGTGAAGCCGGGGACGGCTCGGTGATCATGGAGCATCGAGGGCCCGAACACGCAGCGCCGGCAGCTGTGCGAAAGCTGCCAGCAGCACCCGCCCGTCCGTTGCGACCGCGGTGATCGGGGCGGCCTGCGGCTCGGTGATCGCCGCCTGCAGGTGATCCGAGACGTGAAGGCGGACAAGGGAACCGGCCAGGTCGACCGCGACCACCCGGTCGCCCTCGGGCGTGAGGCACGCGTCCATCCAGGGCCCCGCTCTGCGTCCGAGCAGCGCACCGGTGGGCACGTCCCACACCGTCAGCTCGCCGGACCCGACCAGCAGGAGCCTGGTCCCCCGGAGGTCGATGCGTTGGGGAGGCGTCGGTGCGTCGAGGACCGTGCCCGGCTTCGCACCGGTGCCGTACATCGCGGGATCACGGTGACCGACCACCGCGACGTCGCCGACGACGGCGACCGCAACCGGTGGCACGTCGACGGCCGACCACAGCGTCGTCGGACCGCTGGGATCCAGCCGCCATGCGGCAACCGGGGCGGCGGAACCACCCGGATCCAGCCGTCGTCCGGCCGCGACCGCGACCGAGCCGTCGGATGACCATGCGTGCGCGGTCTGCCGATAGCCGGGCGCCGACCGGGCGAAGGGAATGTCTGCCAGAGCGCCGGTTCGCAGGTCCAGGTCATACGGTCCCCAGCGGATCCGATCGGCGAGAATGGTCGGGCGGGCCGGATTCTGCTCGACCGCCTCGGCCAGCCAGAGGAAGGTCGAGCCGCGCCACGCCCGTAACCGTGACGTCTCGGCGGCCAGGTAGAGATCGCCGGCCACGGCCAACACCGAGCCGGTTCCGTCCGGCAGGTCCATCCAGTCGCCGGTCTCTGACTTCGTCACGGTGCAGTCACCTTCGATCGGTGGACGAAACCCAACCGTCCGCCGCGGTCGACCGCGGCCCAGTCGTGGGTGAATCCGGTCACCTGGAGAGCGTCCCCGGCATGCACCACCTCGAACACCCCCCCGTGCATACCGGGGAGCCGCCGAATGTTGAGGGCGGCCGGGACGACCGTCGCCACGTACGGGTGCGGGTCGATGCGCACCTCGTTGCCGTGCCCGGCCCGGACCTGCGCGTTCGCGGCCGGCAGTTCGGGACGGCCGGGCGCCGCGGGGGCGGTGGCGATGACGCCGAGCGCGGTCAGCACCTCGTCCGCCGACGCACCGTCCAACTCGGCCACGACGGCGGGACTCAGCTCCGGGCCGGTCGCCGGCCGGACCACCTGCGTCATCAGGAACGCCCGCACGTCGGCGTTGCCGGGGTCCTGCCGGAGCCAGGCCAGTGCGAGCCGGATTCGTCCCGGGCTGACCGGTGCCGGCCCGCCGAACAGGGCCGCCGATGAGGCAGCGAGCGCTCCCGCATCCAATCGCCCGCCCATCCAGCCGACGGTCGCGGTCGGCGTACCGTCCAGCCACGCCACCAGCGGCGCCGCTCGGGCGCCGCCCTGCGCCAACCACGCCTGCTCGATGACGAAGCGACCGTTGCGGAAGGCGGCATTACCCGGCGCCAGGAACGACGGTTGCGTGCCGATGTTGGTGTAGAGATCGCCGGCCAGTGGCTGCGCGTTCACGTCCGCGACGAGGGTGCCGACCGTCCTGCCGTGGCCGTCCTCCGAGTTCCCCACCAGGAACGGCGGCCCCACCATGTGGGCGAGCATGTTGAGCTTCTCGGCCGTGACACCGGAGCCCGGTGCCACTCCGCTGAGGGCCACCGCTATCGCGGCAACGATGATCTCGTCGAACCACGCATGGCCCGCGGTCACTCCGGTGGCCAGCCGGGTGCGCAGTTGCGCCTCGGCCACCGGCGGGCCGGCGGTGGCCGCCAGTTCGACCGCCGCCCGGAACAATCCTTCGGGCTCGTGGCCGGTGGCGACGTAGGTCAGTGCGTTGCCGTAGGCGTTGGGATCGAAGGGGTACTGGATGGCCATGTTCCCCGCCGCGTCCATCAGCGAGGTGGAGGCGCCGAGAGCCACCGAGGCCCGGGCACCCTGCGTGCGGCCGCGGGCGATGCCGTGGGCGGCCGCCGCGTCCTCGGTTGCCGTGACGAGATTGCGGTTCGCGGCCAGATGCCCCCCGATGGCCGCATCCGGTGTGCCGGCCGGCACCGAGGTGGAACCGACGAGGCACCCCGCGTAGACCACCCGAGCTGTGGCCGGGTCCATGTTGGCCATCAGTGCGTTGAGCAGGTCCTCGGTGTCCTTCTTCTGCTTCGGGTTCGCCGGATCGATGTTCATCTCGTCGTTCTGCGCCAGGTCGACCGACTGGGACTCCCCGTGCCCGGCGATCATGACCTGGCCGATTCGCGGCGTTCCGCCGGCATCGGGCTGCCCGTGGGTCGCCGCAATGGTCGGCACCGCTGCGGTCAGGTCCGCGATGGTGTCCCGGCCCTCGAGCATCAGGTGCAGGGTCCTGGCATCGGCGACCAGGTCGGCGAACAGATTCACGCTCTGCTGGAAAGCGCCGGCGGCGTCGTGCGACCCGTGCAGGATCAGGTGGACAGGCCGTCGTCGCGACGTGTCGGCGAAGTTGTGCACCAGGTTGGTGAGCATCGCCGGCGGGAAACGGTGCAGGTCGCGAATGCGGCCGTGCAGCACCATGAACGGTGCGATGCCGGGTCCCCGCAGCAGGTCGAGCATGTTCTGGAACTCGAGCGGCCGAGCGCCGGCCGCCGGCTCGTACGTCATTTCCAGGTTCGGCTGGAACGCAGCGAAGTAGGCGGCGATGGCCGGGATCAGCGCCGCATTCCCGTGCAGGTCCAGCAACTGGGCCTCGGACACCGATGCGGCCAACGTCGCCGCAGGGATCACGGCCTTCAGGGCGACCAGGGTCTTGCCGATGGCGATCCGGTCGGCCAGCGGCCGGGCGGCCGGGTCGATCATCCGGACCGTCTCGCCGGCATTGCGACGGCCCCGCCCGTATTCCTCGAGGGCGGTCCAGTCCGCGGCGCCGACTCCCCTGAGCTCGGCGAGTTTCACGTCACCCACGGCCGCCTGGATGTGCGGTCCGCTCTGTTCGCGGACGAGCAACCCGTGCAGGTCGGTGCGATCGGCGGCAGTCAGCGACGGCTCGGCGAACCAGTCCGCCTGCACGCTCAGCGACGACACGAACTCGGCGAGGGTCGTGCCGGGTGGGTCGAACAGGTCCGCCCGGGTGTGGCGGTGCACAGGGGTTCCGGCGACCGGGTGGCGCAGCAGGAGCAGGCCGCTGACGGCGGTGTTGCCCGCGCTCTGTTGCAGAGCGACCAGCGGATGCTCCGCCTTCCGCAGCGGTCGACGCCGGGCCGCCGGGCTCCCAGGCGCGGCGGCATGATCATCCATTCGACCCTGAACTGACATTTCGATTCTCCAGCGAGACCCGAACTCGATGATGCACCGGTCAACGACCCCTGGGGACGGGCCGCACGGTCGAACGATCGGGCACCGTTGCCTGCCCGATCGGCACATCAGGGCAGGTGGGGCACCGCGCTCGCGTCGTCGCGGCGGCACCGGCAGGTGCCGGTGGCCCGGCCGGGCGTCGGACGGATCGGTTGTGGTCGAACTGTTCTCGGCGTCGGCATCGGCGCGGTGATGCCGACGGGGTCCACGGCCGTGCCTGTTGCGTCCAGGACATCGCAGGGACTGCCTCAGGAGGTGCTCCAGCTGCCCGGGCCCATGGACTCTCGGCAGCCGGTCAGTGCCCTGCGCCGGCCAGCTGCAGGCCGACCACACCGGCGATGATCAGCACGATGGAGCCGATCGTGACGGCGTTGACCGGGTCCTTGAACGCCACGATCCCGATCACCGCGGTCAGCACCGCGCCGATGCCCACCCACACCGCGTAGGCCGGGCCGACCGGCAGGGTCCGCAGAGCGAACATCAAACCTGCCATCGACGCGATGAGCAGCACGACGAACGCCACCGACGGCCACAGCTTCGACAGGCCGTCGGATGCCTTGAGCGACAGCGCCCAGCCGGCCTCAAGGACGCCGGACAAGATCAGCACCAGCCACGCCACGATTGCCTCCACACGCCGACACCGACCACCTCAGGAGCCTAACCAGCGAGGTGCGGGCGCCCGAATTCCGGCGCGACGGTGCAACCTCCGATAGTCCCGCCGGGACAACGTCACTCGTCCGGCATGCACGACTTGCGGATCTCCTCGTTTTCCGCGCGCAGGGCGGCGATCTCTGCATGCAGCGCGCCCAGTCGGGGCTCGAGTTCGGCGGTGGAATAGCGGGGCGTGATGTGCTGCGGGCAGTTCCAGTCGAACGCCTCGACCGTCACGAGCACCGCCCGTTCGACCACGGAGTCGTCGTCGGCCACGGTCAGCCGCTTCAGCAGCGCCGGGTCGTCTGGCGAGAACACCACCCTGGCATGACCGAAGACCTTCAGCCGCCGGCGCCCCGGGTAGTCCATGAAGAACAACGCCACCCGGTCGTCGGCGGTGATGTTGCCCGTGCTGATGTACTGCAGGTTGCCCCGGAAGTCGGCCCAGCCGAAGGTGTGGGTGTCGAGCACCCGGACGAAACCTGGTCTGCCGCCACGGAACTGGACGTACGGCCAGCCGGTCTCGCTGACGCTGGCGAGGTAGAACCCGTCGCGCTGGAGGAGGAAGTCCGCCACGTCGACCGTCATCGCATCGCGTTCGTCGGACCCGTTCGCGCGTGCCTGATGCCGGGCGTAGAACGGCCGGCTACCGTACCGTTCCTGGATCTCGTTGACGGGATCGGTGAACGCTATCCGGCCGTAGTGCCTGCTCACGGTGCCGCCCATCCGGTCCACGGTCGGCGACACTGCGCCGCCGTCACGGGAGAAGTGTGGCACCGGTGATCATGCGCCGCACCTACCCGTGGGCACTCCGCCGCATCCACCTCACGGCCGCGTCGAACCCGGCCCGCTCACCGCCCGTGGCAGACCTTCCACTTCCGCCCGGACCCGCAGGTGCACGGTTCGTTCCGGCCCCGCCGCCCGTCCTCCGACGCATAGCGGGCCATCAGGTCGGCCGGCGCGCGACCGGACCGGAGCAGCCCGGTCATCTCCGTCATCGCCGGGTCGATGTGCCGGAAGAACGCTTGGTAGCTGGGGCACAGGTAGTTCAGGCCCGGCTCGCCGTCCGGGGTGGAGGTGAACCGGTCCTTGGGACAGCCGCCGTGGCAGGCGAAGCGGACGTCGCATTCGCGGCAGTACCGGGGGAGCGAGTCGCGCTTGTCCCGGCCGAACGCCTGCTGCTGCGGCAGGACGATCAGATCGATCAGCCGGTGCTCGCGGATGTTGCCGAGCTTGTATTTCGGTTCCACGAAGTGGTCGCACGAGTACAGGTCGCCGGTGTGCTCCAGAGTGACTGCCAGGCCGCATGTTTCGGAGTGCACGCACAGGCTCGGTGGTTCGCCGTACCAGTTGGCCAGGGCCACGTCGAACATCTGCACATACACCCGGCCGATGTCCCGGCGCTTCCATTCCTCGAACACGTCGATGAGGAAGCGGGAGAATCCGTCGGGCGTGATGGACCGGTCGGTGACGAGGTCGCCGTCCTGCGTGTACAGCGGCCGGTCCGCCACCCCCTCGCCCCAGCCGACGCTCGCCACCGGCAGCAGCGCCTGCGTGGTGCGCTCGACGATCGGGATGAACTGCAGGTACCGTGCGCCGCACTCGTCGGTCAGGAACCGGTAGATTTCCCGGCCGGCGTGCTGGTTGGCCGCGTGCACGGTGGTCAGCGCGTTCCACTCGACACCGTGGCGACGCAGGGCCGACAGCCCCTGCATCACCTTGTCGAAGCTGCCGCGGCCGGCCTTGTTGACCCGGTAGGTGTCGTGGATCTTCCGTGGCCCGTCGATCGAAAGCCCCACCAGGAAGCCGTGTTCGGCCAGGAACGCTGCCCACTCGTCGTCGATCAGGGTGCCGTTGGTCTGCATCGTGTAGATCAACCGTTGGCCGGGCAGCCGCATCGATTCGGCCAGCTCGACGGAGCGTCGGAAGAAGTCCAGGCCCATCATCGTCGGTTCGCCGCCCTGCCAGCCGACGACCACCTCCGGTGCGCGCGCATGGGCCTGGATCAACTGGCGCAGGTAGATCTCCAGCAGGTCGTCCGCCATCCGGAAGCGGCTGCCGGGATACAGCATCTCCTTGGACAGGAAGAAGCAGTACGTGCAGTCGAGGTTGCAGACGGCACCGGTCGGCTTGGCCAGCAGGTGGAACGCGCGCGGCGCACCGGTCGGGATCAGCATCTGGCCCGGTGCGGCGGGCCCGCTCGCCGGTGCCGCCGCCACGCTCGCCGGCTCGGTCAGTCCAGGCTGAGCCACGCGCGAACCTGTGCCTCGTGGTCGATGTAGCGCTCACCCGAAACGTCCACCACGACCTTGTCGATCGTCCCGCCGGTGAACCGGAACGGTCCCTGGTAGGCGGGGGTGACCGGTGACGCGTCGTCCCGGCCGACGGTGATCCCGTCGCCGACGGCACAGAAGTACCCGGGCTGCGTGACGATTTCGCCGGTGCCGACCAGCTTCTCGTCCACGTACAGGTTCACCGAGCCCTGTGCACCAGGCATCCGCGGGTTGGTGCTCCGGCCGGTGGCGGTGAACTCCGCGGTCAGGACGTGCGCGCCGGGGGACAGGTCGGTGTCTCCGTGGATCTCCTGCAGGTAGGTCCCGACCCAGTTGAAGGCGTAATGCAGCCGGCGGTCCTTGACGTACAGGCTGTGCCCGCCGGCCACACCGCCGTGCGCGTAGATGACGCCCGACGCGTCGGGGTCTTCGATCGTCACGCTGCCGGCGAGCGTGTACGACCGGCCGCCGATCGCCACCCCGGACAGCTCGGGGACCGAGGCGCAATCCGGGTAGTAGACGTAGTGGTCGCGATCCGGCACTCCGCGCGGGCGGGGCGCGGTGACCTGCTCGATCGCCGACCGGTCGTCCAGCGGCAGCCCGTTGTAGATGCCCGCGTAGTAGAACCACAGATCCTTCAGCGCCTGCAGCCGGACCGGGTCCTTGTCCGCGAGATTTGTGCTCTGCGAACGGTCGTGCTCGATGTCGTAGAGCTCCCACACGTCGCTGTCGAATTTGCCCCAGCCGGACAGCGGCGGGTGCACGGTACAGGCCAGCCAGCCCTCGTGATAGATCGAGCGCTGGCCCAGCATGGTGTAGAACTGCGTCGACTTGCCGGGGACCGTGGGGTCGGTCAGCGAGGCGGCGAAGCTCTCGCCCTCGATCGGACTCTGCTGGAAGCCCTTCAGAACAGCCGGCGGGGTGATGCCGAGCAGGTCGTAGAGGGTGGGGACGACGTCGACCGCGTGCACGTACTGGTGGCGGACCTCGGACTGCGCGGCGATCTTCGCGGGCCACGACACCAGGCACATGTCCGCGACGCCGCCCTCGTAGCCGGCCCACCGCTTCCAGTACGGGAAGGGGGTGTCCAACGCCCACGCCCAGCCGGTGTTGTAGTGGTTGTACGACCGGGGGCTGCCCAGTTCGTCGATGTGCGGCATGGTCTCCTGCGTGGTGTCGGGCACACCGTTGAAGAACCGCCACTCGTTGAACGAGCCGTTGGGACCGCCCTCGCCGCTGGCTCCGTTGTCGGAGATCACCACGACGATGGTGTTGTCCAACTGACCCGAGGACTCGAGGAATTCGATCAGCCGGCCGAGCTGGTCGTCGGCGTAGGAGATGTAACCGGCGAAGACCTCCGCCATCCGGATGAACAGCCGCTGTTCGTCCGCTGACAGCGAGTCCCAGGGCCGCACCGTGTCCAGCAGCGGCCAGGGCTGGCCGTCCGGCCCGGTGGCGGCGGGTTCGCCGTGCGGGTTGATCGGCGACAATTGGGTGTCGGCGGGCAGGATCCCCAGTTCCTTCTGCCGCTTCAGGATGTTCGCCCGGATGGCCTCGTACCCCTGGTCGAACCTTCCCTTGTACTTGTCGGCCCACTCGTGGAAGACATGGTGCGGCGCGTGCCCGGCCTGCGGGGCGAAGTACATGAAGAAGGGCTTGTCCGGGTCGACCACCTTGGCGTCCTTGATGAACTGGATCGCCCTGTCGGACAGGTCCTTCGAGAGGTGGTAGCCCTCCTCGGGGGTGGCCGGCGGTTCGATCGAGTGATTGTCGTGAATGAGGTCCGGATACCACGAGCTCGATTCGCCGCCGAGGAATCCATAGAACCGTTCGAAGCCGCGGCCGAGCGGCCAGCGGCCCTTGAAGGCGGCCATGCTGGTTTCCTCGCCGGGTGTCAGGTGCCACTTGCCGACGCAGTAGGTGTTGTAGCCGTGTTCGGCCAGCACCTCCGAGACGAAACCGTTCTCGAACGGGATGCGGGTGGAGATCCCCGGGAAACCGGAACTGAACTCGGCGATCGTGGCCATGCCGTTGGAGGTGGCATTCCGGCCGGTCAGCAGTGACGCGCGGGTCGGGGAGCACAGCGCGGTGGTGTGGAAGTTCGAGTACCGGACGCCGCGGTCGGCGATGCGGCGCATCGTCGGTGTCTCCACCGGCCCGCCGAAGACGTCCATCGTGCCGTAGCCGACGTCGTCCCAGGCGATGAGCAGGACGTTCGGTGCGCCCTCGACCGCCTTCGGTGCCAGGTAAGGCGCCCAGTCCGGGGTGGAATCACGGATGTCGAGCGCGATCTTGCCTTTGAATTCCGGCATCGGGCGTCCTTCCTCCGCGGGCTCCGAGGACATGGCCCCCCCGTCGTGGGCGGGGTGGCGGCGCAGCTGCGGCCCGCTGATCGCACACTGCACCGCGCCTGGACCCGACGGTGGCACCGCGCGCTGGTCGGTGCCTCATCCGGTTGGGATAGTCCGCCCACGGTCGGGCGTGACCGTCAACCCATCTCATGCGACTCGGATGGTTCGCCACGCGCCGGGGGTGACCACGATCCAGGTAGCGGGTCCAGTCAGCGAAGGCAGGTCCGGTCAACGGAAGGGGAGTCCGATGTCCACCGATTCAAGGATGCAGAGCCAGCCCACGAAACCGCCGAGCGGCGCGGCGGTCGGCCTCACCGTGTTCGCCGGCACGCTGATGATCATGGTCGGCGCGTTCCACGCCATCCAGGGACTGGTGGCGCTGTTCAACGACGAGTTCTATGTCGTCGGCCAGAAATGGACGTTCCAATTCGACCTGACGCAGTGGGGTTGGATCCACCTGATCGGCGGCATCATCGTCGCGCTGGCCGGTTTCGCATTGTTCACCGGCGCGGTGTGGGCCCGCATCGTCGGCGTCGCCGTGGTGGCGGTCAGCGCCATCGTCAACTTCATGTGGCTCCCCTACTACCCGGTGTGGAGCATCGTGATCATCGCGCTGGATGTGTTCATCATCTGGGCGCTGATCGCACACGGTCGCGACGTGGCGCGCGATTGATCCATTCCGCACCGCGGCGATGCCGCTGCGGTGCTGTCCAAGAAATGTGACGAGGAAGGTGTTGTCATGACCGAAGCCATCGACCAATTGGGTCCGGTGGATTACCTGGTGATCGAGTTCCCGGGAAGCCAGTTCAAGGGCGAGATCCTGCCCGAGTTGCTGACCCTGGTCGAGCGCGGCACCGTCCGGGTGCTGGACCTGGTGTTGATCTACAAGAACGAGGCCGGCGACTACGAGGCCTTCGAGGTCGGTGACGCCGATGGCGGTGAACTCGGCGAGATCCGCGAACTGGAGAAGGAATTCGCCGACCTGCTCAGCGAGGACGACGTCGTCGCGGTCGCCGAGACGCTCGAGCCGGGCAGCACCGCGGCTCTGCTGGTCTACGAGAACCTGTGGGCCGCACCACTTGCCTCCGCCGTCCGCCGAGCCGGCGGGCAACTGGTGGCCGATGGCCGGATCCCCGTCCAGGCCCTGATCGGAGCGCTCGAGGCGGACCTCGACGCCGCGGACGCACTGACACCGAGCGAGTGAGGAGAGACGACATGTTGAGAGCGGGACGAGTGGGACGGCGCGGCGTGCTGGGTCCGGTGGGTCGCACAACGGCTGCGGTCGCAACGACAGCCGTTGTGGCGCACGGGGTCGGCCGACGGCACGATCGGCGCGAGGACAGGCGTGACGACCGGGGTGACCGCCGGGAGGATCGCCGAGACCGCCGGTTCTGAGGGCCCAGCCGGTAAGGGCCCGGCGGTCGTGCGGGTCAACGGGCGGGGATCCGGAAGCACCAGCGGTCGTTCGTGGTGCCCGGTTCCCCGCCCGACCCGATTCATACGGACCGGGTGGTCCCTTGACGCCATCGACGGCGGACAATTGAACCAAGGGGAATTCCATCAGCTGAAGGAGGCTCCGATGGTCACCGAACCGAGGATGCAGGACACGGCCAGGACGCCGAGTGGCGCCGCGGTCGGAATGACGGTGTTCGCCGGGATCTTGATGGTGATGGTCGGTGTATTCCACGCCATTCAAGGGCTGGTTGCGCTGCTGAACGATGAATTCTTCGTCGTCGGTCAGGAATGGACCTTCAAGTTCGACCTGACCCAGTGGGGCTGGATTCATCTGATCGGTGGCATCGTCGTCGCGCTCGCCGGTGTCGCACTGTTCACCGGTGCGGTTTGGGCACGCGCCGTCGGTGTGGCCGTCGTTGCGATCAGCGCGATCCTGAACTTCATGTGGCTGCCGTTCTACCCGGTGTGGGCAATCCTGGTCATCGCGCTGGATGCCTTCATCATCTGGGCGCTGACGGTGCACGGCAGAGACATCACGCAGGTCTGATGCCCTGACGCGTCGGTCGCCGAGCGGTCGGCAGGAGGGCGGTCAGGCGGTCGGCACCGACGTCGGTCGGTGCCGGCGTCAACCTCGCCGGACGGCAAGCGCCGCCGTCCGGCTTGTGGCGTATCAACGGCGTTGTGCGCGGGATGCCGCCCCGTCTTGTCCGCGGGATGTCATCCGGCGACCTGAAAGGGGGCGCGTGTCATGGGCATCGTGCTTGCCATGTGGCTGGCGCGGCTGGACCACTTCATGCTGCGCAGGCTGGCGGCGATCGGTGGGTGGTTGCTGGCCCTGCTGCTGCGCGATTCGCTCGTCCGCGAACTTGACGAATCCGGACACCACCGACATCCTTCCCATGCCGGGCCCGGTCTGTGGTGGTTCACTCCGCGTGCCGTCCTGATCAGCTGGCTGATCGGCGTCACGGTCGCTGCGGCCCACCGTGCACGGCTGGAGCCCGTCAGGACCCGAGAAGTCGCGGAGAGGCGCAGGGGATGACCGAAGCCGCCCCGGCTGGGCGGCCTGCCACCGAGTCGTCGGCAGGACCGCCGGTCGGGCGTGTGCCCACCGAGCCGTTGCCGGGCCACGCTGCGACGGAGACCTCACCGGGCATCGTCGCGGCCGATCAGCCGCCGATGGACACGCCGGGGGTCATGACCGCCGTCGGGCATCCGGAGACGATGCGGTCGCGGGTGAGGTCGGTGGTGCAGCGATGCGCCGTACGGCTGGACCGCACATCAATCAGCGATCTGTGGGCCCGGCTGCTCGAGATGGAGTTCATCGACCGGTCGATCGCGCTCGCGGCGAAGCTCTTCGTTTCCCTCTTCCCGGTGCTGATCGTCGTGGCCGCCGTGTCACCGGTGTCCATCCGTGCCGAGATGCTCGACGCGATGCGTGCGCGGCTGGGCATCGACGGCGCAGCGATGGATCTCGTCCGGCAGGCGTTTGCGACGCCCGATGCCACCAAGGCGGCCACCGGGTTCTTCGGCATAGCGCTGACGATCTTCTTCGGCATTTCGTTCACGACGGCCGTGCAACGCGTCTATCTGCGGGCCTGGCGCCGGCCGCCGGGCGGTGGCGTCCGCAACAAGGGCCGAGGGGTTCTCTGGCTCGGCGCGCTGTTGCTGTTCCTGGTGCTCCTGTCAGCAGTGCGGTCCCTGATCGGCACGCAGGCCGGCACGGCGGCGGCGTGGACGTTGAGCTTCGTCGCCGGCACGGCTCTGTGGTGGTGGACGGCTCGGCTGATGGTTCGCGGTGAAGTCCGCTGGCGCGCATTGCTTCCGACCGCCGCGCTCACGGCCGCCGGGTCTTCGCTGTACGCGATGCAGTCGGATCTGTGGATGCCGACCACCGTCGCAAACAACTACGGACAGTTCGGGGCGTTCGGTGTCGCACTGTCGCTGGTCACCTTCTTCACCGGCATCGGCTTCATCATCGTGGTGGCCGCGGCTGTCGCACCGGTCCTCGCCGAACGGGATGACCGCATCGGGAGCTGGTTGCGCGGCGGTCGGTCGTCGGTGCTGGAACCGGGAGCCGAACCACCGCTGCCCGGGCCGGCCCGCCGGGTCCGGCTCGCCGATGCGTTCGCCCGTGGCAACAGGGGCTGGGGTGTGGCGCCCACACCGTCTGCGGACACCGGCAATCGCACATCGCATGACATCCGAAGTGATGATCCCTGACGAAATTGCGGCGGCGAGGGAGTGAGAGTGATGGCGCTGTCCAAGCAGGAACAGGACGTCCTCAATGAGATCGAGAAGGGGCTCCGCGAGGACGCGGCGTTCCGGACAGGACTCGACCCGCAGCGCGTCCGCCGGCGCGGACGGCTGCTGACCATCGGCCTGCTGGTCACCGGGTTGCTGCTGCTGGTCGCCGGGGAAATTCTGGCGTTGGCTTCCGTGCCGCCCGGTGTGATCGTCGCCGTCGGCGGATTCCTGGTGATGCTGGCCGCGTTCGCGCCCTCCGTGCGGCGGATCCGGATGCGCGTACGGCCGGGCCGGTCCCCCACCGTGTCCCCCGGTGGGCACGCCGAGTAGCCGGCTCAGGGCCGGGTAGCCAGGCGAGGCGGGCGAAGGCGGAAGGACGTCGTCATTGCGACAACTCGGGCAGATCGGGACCAAAGCCCTTATCGACGCGAGGTAACTCCGGGCACTGTGGGTGGCGGAGGCGCCGTCGTCCCGACGGCAGGTGAGCCTTCGCTCGATGCTGTGGAGGTCCGGTGGAGCGATCGAGCGCAGCCCGGACCTCGTGGCGATTCTCGCCGCCGGCGGTGCCGGCCGGCTTCGTGTACCGCGCACGCCTGGACGACCGGGTGTCGGCGGGCGCCCGCCGCGGTATCACGGTGGTCACCGGCGAGGTCGGTTCCGGGAAGACCCTGACGCTCGCGTCCTGGGCGCAGTCCCACCAAGCGGCCCGGGTGGCGTGGCTGGCTCTCGATGACGGTGACAACAGCCTGCAGGCGTTCTGGTCCGACGTCCTGGCGGCAATGAAGGCGAATGACGCGCTGCCGCCGGGTAGCCCACTGCTGGATGTCCAGCCCGCGGTCGGGTTCGGGACCGGCGAGGAGCTGCTGATCCGCTCCGCATGGGCCGCGCTCCCGCACCCGGTCGTCCTGGTCCTGGACGGCTTCGAGTGCGTCACCGACCGGAAGGTCGCCGATTCACTGACCCGGCTGTTGGAGCACAGGCCACCGAACCTGCGGATCGTGATGGCCAGCCGGGCCGACCCGCCGCTGCGCGTCCACCGGCTGCGGTTGTGTGGCGACTTCACCGACATCCGTTCCGCTGAGCTCGCTTTCACGCCCACTGAGGCAGCCGAGTTGTTCGCGACCCATGGGATCACGCTGACCCGGGCGCAGCGCGACGGCGTGATGGCCCGCACCCACGGCTGGGCCGCGGGACTCCGGCTTGCCCTGATGTGTCTGGACCCGGGCGATGTCGACGGCACGCTCGCCCGGTTCGCCGGTTCCGAGCGGTTGGTCGCCGAGTACCTCGTCGACGAGGTCATCGACCGGCTGCCCGCGCAGGATTGCGAATTCCTCATCACGGTCAGCGTTGCCGAGCGGCTCACCGGAGAACTGGCCGATCGGCTGACCGGTCGGTGCGACGGTCAGCTCACCCTCGAGCGCCTGACCGCGATGAATGCCCTGGTGGTGGGACTGGGGGACGGCAACGAGTGGTTCGCCGTGCATCCGCTGCTCCGTGATCTGCTGCTGCACCGGCTCGGCCGTCAGGGAACCGCCGCCGTGACCCGGCTGCGCATGCTGGCCGCCGACTGGTTCGCCGCGAGAGGCGATGCGGTGACGGCGATCCAGCTGGCAGCAAAGGCGTCCAGGTGGGACGACGTGGGCCGGCTGTTGAGCGAGCGGGCAGCCCCGGCGATCCTGACCGGCCAGGCGCCCGCGCTGGTGGCCGCCCTGCGTCCCGCCGCCGAGCGGTCGCTGGCGGAGCCGGGGACGTCAACCTTGTTGGCCGCTGCCGTGACCCACTATCACCGTCATGACAACGACGTGATGCGCCGCGAGGTCGACGACGCTGCCACCCTCATCGACGAGCTGCCGCCGGACGACCGGCCGGCGGCGCTCGCGCTGATCAAGCTGTTGGAGATCGTCTCCGCGCGCACCTGGGCACCGGCGCGACTGCTGCGCCTTTCCACCGGACTGCTGCACCAGCTCGACGCCATTCCGCGCCGTCGGCTGCCTGTCCGCGAGCTGTACCGGGTGGTCGCCGCCGACAACCTCGGGGTGGGACAGGTCTGGGCCGGTGAGTTCGCCCGTGCGCGAGTCACGTTGAGCACGGTGGAGTTCCGCTGCACCGAACTTGGCGTCGGTCTCACGTCGCTGAGCGCGCAGGGGTACCTGGCGCTGCTGGACGCCATCGAGGGCGATCACCGGCGGGCCCATCAACGGGCCACCGCTGCGCGGGTCCTGGCGGGCCGACGCGGCTGGACAAGGGAGCCCCAGGCGCACGCGATCTATGTCGCCTTGGCGATGTCGGCGCTGGAGCGCGGGCACCTCGAGGACGCCCAGGCGGCGGTCGACGAGGGCCGCCGGATGACCGGGACCGGCTCCGACGCGGCGTGCAGGCTGGTGCTCGACATCGTGGCCGTGCGGATCGCCGCGGCCCGGCACGACCCGACGGTCGCCCGCCTCGCGTGGTCTTGCCTGCGGGCCACCCGGGACGGCATCGGTGAGCTGCCGCAGCTGTTGACCCGGTGGTGCCAGGTCGCGCACGCCGACGCCGCACTCGCCGACGGAGATGCCGCCGGCGCGATCGCCGCGATCGGCACTGTGCGGCGGGGGTTCCCCGAACACCTGGAGCGGATCGGCCTGGCGAAGGCGAGGATGCTGCTGCATCAACCGGAAGCGGCGCTGGAGGTGCTGGCACCGATCACCACGTCGCTCTCTGCGGGAACGGTCGAGGTCGTAGAGGCCAAGATCCTGCAGGCGCTGGCCGCCGAACGGGTGCACCGCGAGACGGCCGCGCTGGCTGCGCTCACCGACGCCGTCGACATCGCCGCCAAGGCCGGCCTGGTGCGGCCGTTCCGCAGTGCCGAACCCCGGCTGGGGGCGTTGTTGCAGCGGCATCGGCATGTGGTCGCGCGCCATCTCCAGTTCACCCGGCAGTTCCGTACCGATGACCCCGAGCAGGAGCAGCCGGCCTCCGCGATGCCGGTGGTCGAGGCGCTGACGGAGCGGGAGCTTGCAGTGCTGCGGTACCTGCCCACCATGTACAAGGCCGCGGAGATCGCCGGCGACCTTTTCGTCACCGTCAACACCGTCAAGAGTCACCAGCAGTCGATCTACCGCAAGCTCGACGTGCGCAGCCGGCGGGAAGCGGTGGACCGCGCCCGTCAGCTCCACCTGATCTGAGGCGCGCTCGACCGGCCTCCGGGCGCCGGTCCAGCGGCGCGGCCCACCCTGCCGTCTCGGCCGAGGTCATCCCTGTCGGGGGAGTCGCGATGCGATCCGGCGTGGCACGGTCGGATCGGCAGACCACGATCCGAGGTCGGAGTGGGGCAGATGACGATGGAGTTCGAGATCCGGGTGGCCGGCCCGGTTCCGGCTGACCTGCTGGAAGAGCTGGGCGACGTCCGCGTCGTGTCGCAGAGTGTGGAGACGGTGCTGCAGGGGCCGGTGGTGGATCAGGCCGCGTTGGTCGGCATCATCAACCGGCTGCAGGGCCTGGGCGTGGAGCTGCGCGGCGTCCGGCACATCGCCCGGCCATCGGTGTCGGCCCCCGGGCAGGCGTCGGCGTCGGCGTCGGCGCCGAGCTGAGGCGAGGAGCGATGGTGGCGGAATACGAGATCAGGGTGCGGGGACCGGTCGGGCCCGCGGTGGCGTCGATGTTCCCGGAGTTGCGGGCCACGGTGGTGCCGGACTCGGTCGTGATCGCCGGCGTCGCGGCGACCGCGGATGACCTCATCCGTGCGATGCAGCTGCTGGGCGAGCGCGGGCTGGCGCCGCTGGACGCGGTGGTCACCCGGCCCTAGCCGGTGAGGCGCAGCCGGCGCCCGGTGAGCTGGGTCAGCGGGATGGCGATGGTCGTGGTGAGCGGGCCGTTCCACACCGATCGGGGCAGGCGGCGGTCGAGCGCGGCCAGCCGCCCCGGGTCGGTCACCCGGTAGGCCTGGCCCACGGCGAGCACACTCCACCCGTCCTGCGCGTCCAGGTCGATGTCGTCGACCTCGAAGGCCACCACGGCTCCGGTGACGGCGAGGTCCAGCACACTGCCGCGATCGGTGCTGAAGACCACCTCGTCAGCGTCGATGCCGTACGCGACCGGCTGCGCGGCTGGCATGGCCCCACTGGTGTAGATCACCCGACCCAGGTGGCGCCCGGCCAACAGGCGGACGCAGCTGCGGTAACCGACTGGTTCGAGCCGGCGCGGGGGCCGATCGTCCATCACCCGGGCTGCATTGATCGCCGTTGTCATGGCCCGCCTCCCCAACGATTCGTGGACCGCAAACCCGCACGGTGCCGGATTCAGAATCGGATACGGCGGCCGGCGGGCAAAGGGGCGAAAGGCCCGTTTCGCTCGGGCCACCTACCCGCGCAACGGCCGGAACCCGCAGGTCCACGGGCTGATCGGAGCGGCGAGTCCGAACGGCTGGCCGCTGGCCCGGACAGCGGGTCCGAGCCGCGGGCCCGGCTTGCGCGGAGTTTCATCCGGTGCGGATGGTGTCCGGCGGCAGCGGCATCAGCAGACTCGACGCAGATGACGCGTCGCATGATCGCGAACGTCGACCTGAGGGGAAGTCGATATGCCGGTGGCTCCGCGACAGCGATGGTTGGCACGGCTCGCGTTCGCGGCCATGGTGGCGGCACTGCTGATCCTGATCCCGGCCGAGGGCGCGGCCGGCCTGCTGATCGTCGTTCTCGGCATGATCGGTGCCGCGGTGTTCCTGGTCAGCGGGTACTGGTTCCTGGCGAAGAAGGGCCTGCAACGGTGGATCGCCCTGGCCGTCGCGGTTCTGGTGCCCATCGCGCTGTTGATCGTCTTCCTGCGTGCCGACGTGCTGATCTGGGGCCTGGCGTCGGTGGTGCTGCTCGTGCTGGGGGGCGCCGCCGCACGACACGCCCTGCGGCACACCGCCGAACCCTGGATGCCGACCACCGCGGCGGCGCGCCCCGCACGGGCCTTCATCGTGATGAACCCGCGGTCCGGCGGCGGCAAGGTGGTGAAGTTCGACCTGAAGCGCAAGGCCGAGGAGCTCGGTGCGGAGGTCGTCCTGTTGGACGGACCTGGTTACGTCGACGTGGCGGCGCTGGTGCGAGACGCCGCCGATCGGGGTGCGGACCTGCTCGGGGTGGCCGGTGGTGACGGCACGCAGGCGCTGGTCGCCGGCATCGCCGCCGAGCGGGACATCCCGTTGCTGGTGATCAGTGCCGGCACCCGCAACCACTTCGCGCTCGACCTGGGACTGGATCGCGACGACCCGTCCACCTGCCTGCAGGCCCTGGTCGACGGCGAGGAGGTCCGGGTGGACCTCGGCATGATCGGTGACCGGCCGTTCGTCAACAACGCCTCGTTCGGCGCCTACGCGGAGATCGTGCAGAGCCCGGAGTACCGGGACAACAAGAACCGGACGATGCTGGAGATGCTGCCGGACCTGCTCAGCGGCCGGCGCGGCACCAATCTGACGGCGCGGATCGGCGGTGAGGTGCTGGACGGGTTGCAAGCGGTGCTGGTGAGCAACAACCCCTACGGCGAGGGCACCGTGTCCAGCCTCGCCCGCCGGGCGCGCATCGACGAGGGGACCCTGGGCGTGCTCGCCGTGAAGATCGACAGCGCCGGCCAGGCGGTCAGCCTCCTCCGCCGGGCGCCGTTCCGCGGGGTGACCAAACTGGAGGCGGACGGGAACGTCGTCATCGATGCCGGCACCGCCGCGGTTCCCGTCGGTATCGACGGCGAGGCGGTGACCATGCCGACGCCGGTGCGCTGTTCCATCCGGCCGCGCGCACTGCGCGTGCTGCTGCCCCGTGTTCGGCCGGGCGTGCCGCCACCACTACCGCGGATCGACTGGAAGCGGCTGTGGCGCATCGCCGTGGGGCGGGGCGCGCAGCACGCCTGACCGGGCTCGCCGGCCGAGGAGCCCCCTATCCTTCGGCCATGACGTCCATCTCACCGATCACCCGCGACGATCACGCCGAGTGGCTGGCTTTGTGGAACGCCTACCTGTCGTTCTACGGAACGACCCTGGATGATTCGACGACGGCGGCGACATTCGAGCGCGTCATCGGCGAGAAGCCGGGAATTCACGGAGCAATCGCGCGTGACGGGAATGATGCGGCGGTCGGCATCGTGCATTGGTTGACCCATCCGGGAACGTGGACGCGGACGGACTATTGCTACCTCGAGGATCTGTTCGTCGCGTCGGAGGTTCGGGGTCAGGGCGTCGGGCGGGCGTTGGTCGAGCACGTTCGCGCGTGGGCGCTGCAGAACGGATCGGAGAAGGTCTATTGGCTGACCGCCGAATCGAACACCACTGCGCGCATCCTCTATGACCGCGTCGCCTCACGATCGGGCATGATCCACTACGAGATCTCTGTCGGCTGAGGACATCTCGACCATGAAGAGACCGCACGCCTGACCGGCGCGGCGTCGATCCAGCCGCCGAGATCAGCCACGAAGTGTTCGTCGCTCGTCTCCGTTGCAGCTCCGCCGGGTGAGCCACCAGCCGCACCGTCCGTTCCCGTTTCCCCTGCCGCCGGAACATCGCTGCGCTGCGCGTCCGCGATGCGCCCGGCCCGCTGCGTCATCGATGCCGGCACCCCCACGGTTGCCGTCGGCATCGATGGCGTGGCAGTGACCGCGGCGGTGCCCGTGCGCCGTTCCATCCGGCCACGTGCACTGCGCGTGCTGCTGCCCAAGGTTCCGCCGGGGGGCGCCGCGACTTCCCCGGCTCGACGGACAACGGTGGTGGCGCACGGCGGTTGGGCACGGCGTTGCGAGGCCCGACCGCATTGCGCGTCAGGCCCGTTGCACCTCGATCTGCCGGGTGGTGGCCATCGGCCGGCCGATTCCGATCGACACGGTCAGAATGCCGTCGGCATAAACCGCCTTGACGTCGTCGGTTTTCGCCCCGGCGGGTAGGGACATGCGCCGTCGGAAGCTGCCGTACCGGAATTCCGATCGGGCACCTTCCGTCTTCCGTTCGGTCCGTTCGGCCTCGATCAGCAAGGTGTCGTCGTCGACGATGATCCTGACGTCCTTGTCCGGGTCGATGCCGGGCAACTCCGCACGAACGGTGTAACCGTCCTCCGTCAGATCGTCCTCGATCCGGATCATGTGGGAGTTGCCCAAGCCCCGCGCCGCGAACAGGGCGGGAAGAAACTCTGCCCAGTCGAACAGCTCCGGCAGTATCTGGCGTTGGCGGACAACGGATGTCATGGCATTGCCTTTTCTGGGGTCAGTGTTGAGATGGTGGTGGCGGCGACCGATGGCGTCGCACGGGTTGGGGCCACACCAGGTGGAATTTCCCAGATGGTTGGTGACACCTCCATCAGGGCGACGGCCACACCGACGACGTCGTGGCCCTCGCGGCGGGCGGTGATCAGCACGTCGTAGCACCGGCTGCGGTCCGCAGCATCGCAGGGGATCCGTACCGCGACCGGTCCCGTCGAGTAACCCTGGGCCGCTCGGCGGATGGCTCGTGCGATTTTCCGGCTGCCCGGGTCGGAGGTCGCGGCGTCGCACACGGCCAGATACGACGTGCCCACGCCCGTCCGGCCCGCTGCCGCTCCGTTGTCCTGACCGAAGGCCTTCCAGGCGTCATTGACCCAGACGATGGTGCCGTGCACATCCAGCAGCGCGACCTCCGCTGCGCCCGTGTGTGCTCCGAGCCGGCTCGGTCCGGCCGGGGCGACCCGCTGCGCCGAATCCCGGGCTGTTTCCTGCGTCGCCGGGCTGTAGAGGCGACGGTGACTGGCGCCGGCCGGTACGTGTCGTATCCGGCTCAGAATGGACCGACGCGCGAAGTCGCCGAATCGCCCTTCACCGCCGTGCCGCCAGTTCAGGACGGCCTGCGCCAGGCCGACCTCGGCTGCCTCGCGGTACAGCGCGTGACCAGGCCCGTTGGCGCCGCCGGGGCATGCCGCCTCGGCCAAGGACAGGGCCCACGGTCGGTAGTGGCGGAAGACGGCGTCCTCCGCGGCGGCGACGCGACGTGTCGAGCCGCTGCTCTTCGCCTCGGTGAACGACGCCCACAGCTGGTCGTTCTCGGCAATGCTCGCAGTGTGGTGGCCGGCGGGCAGGCCTGCGTCGGCCAGCGGTCTCACGGGCGTTCGCCGATCCGGCAGGAGGCCGGCGCCACCCGGTAGTAGAAGACGACCCAACCGTCGTAACCCTGGTCGTTGAGGCCGCCCTGGCGGTGATGCCTGCTGTCTGCCGCCATGCCGATGCCGACGTACACGCGCGGGCCGTTGGACACCGGTTCGACGATCCAGGTGAGATCGACGCGATCGCCACGGACCACCGGCGTCGGGTCGACACCGTACGGGTGCACCCACCACCGCAGCTCCCGGCCGTGCGGATCGCTGCCCTCGCAGTGGAAGACGACCCGGTCACCCGGGATCAGCAGCCTTCCGGTGTCGACGGTGACGCCCATCGCCTGTCGCCCCGTTACCGGAGTGCCGATGCCGGTGTCGTCGAGGACTCGGTGCACCCATGGATAGCGGAAGCCGAGCGGATCCCGCGGGGTCGTGGTGCGGTTGTCCTTGAGGTGCAGCACTGGCATTGTCGTCAGCTCCTGTCCGTGCGCTACCCTCTGTGGTGCCAGAACAGCGCACGGTGAGATTGAGGGCGCGCAGCGCGAGATGTCTCCCGGGACAGCAGCAATGAAGGCGACAGTCATGTGTCGCGAACGGTTACCCGCTGGTGCAAGGCTGCATCAGGGGTCGCAGAGACCTCGGCAGGGCAACGGGGTTGTTGAGCCACGCCTCGGACTTGTCGCCGGGAGGGCCACCGGGGTCCGGGGTGGCGGGGTGATGGCGACAACCCTAACCTCCGGCCAGTGCGGATGCAATCGGCTGCTCACATCCGAGTTGATCGCCGGCAATTGATCGGTCCGTGGTGCCGTGGTCAGAATGAAATGGTCACCCGGCTCGGCGAACAGTTGATCGAAAGACGTTGCACAGAAGAGACTCCGAAGTGATCCGCTCGCATTCTCGGCGGCGATCAGGGCATATCTCTACGGATCGAATTTGTTGATTGAAATGACCGCACGCATTTACTGGTGTCTGCGCGTCGGGGCCGCCGGTGCCGGCCTGGCGTCGCGCACTCGGCGGGACGGTCAGCTTCGCGAAAGGTGCAGCTCGCCTTCCACCACTCGGCGGGACACCTCGCGCAGGGCCAGATGGTGCCGCCTGGCATGGTTCCGCAATCGCTCGAAGGCCTCGACGGCATCGATCTTTTCTTGCCCCATGAGGAAACCCTTGGCCAGTTCGATGATCAGGCGCGACTCGAGGGCCGTTTCGAGTTGCTCGATCCGAATCCGCGCCTCCGACAGAGCCGAGTTGCCGCTGCGCCGCATGTTGCACACCACACCGCGGACGATCGGGTCGTCGAGCAGGTTGGTCAGCGCCGCCTCCGCCCAGACCCAGCCGTCGTCGCTGTCGACCCGGAACTCCACCGGCGGATGCGCCCCCGGGCGTTGGAGCGCCTGTTCGATCAACCGGCCAAGCCTCTCACGATCGTCGGGATGGATCTTGGGCACGATCGACTGGCCGGTGACGTCGTCCTCCCGCCAGCCGAAGAGCCGGTGGACCGCGGGGCTGGCGTAGGTCACCACGGCGTCGGACCGCAGGACCAGGGCGGCATCGGTCGATCGTTCGAGCAGCGGCCGCAGCGCCGTGCCCAGGTTGGTGGAGATCCCGACGATGCCCACCAGCGCACCGTCCTGGCGGATCCCCGCGTCGGTGACCAGCGCCGGGAAACGGGTGCCGTCCCGGCGCCGGACGAGAAACCCACCCGACCAGCTGATCCCGTCGCGCAACGCGGCGATGATGTCCGCCGCGACGTCCTGGGTGACCTCCGGAACGGTGAGGGTGGTGATGGCGCGCCCCAACGCTTCCTGTGCCGTCCACCCATAGAGGGCCTCGGCGGCGGGGTTCCAGTAGACGACGACACCATCGAGGTCGGTGGCGATCACCGCCTGACCGATGCAGGACAGGACGTCCTCCGGCCGGAACGACAACGCCGCCTTCGCCGGTGCCATCGCCATCACCTTCCCCGCGGATCGTCCCGTGCGGACCGTAACCCCATGGGGGACGCGGGCGCAGGAGGCGTTCGGCCCCCCCGCCCGGGCAGAAGCGATGCTCGATGTGCTGACGCAGGCGCGTACGCCGGTCAGCCCTTCGCCGACTCCACCTCCGGGCTGAAGTCCGCGCTGGTGTCCGACAGCGGGGCCGCCGGACCGGTGCCGGTGCCGGTGGCCGCGGCCCACGTCCAATCCCGCACCGACGGGATGTCGTCGCCGTACTGGCGGGTGTGACGACGCGCCTGGGCCCGTGCGTCGACCATCTCCTGCCGCAGCAGCGCCGCCGACGACCGGAGCGTCGGGACCCGGTCGATGACGTCCATCACCAGGTGGAAGCGGTCCAGCTCGTTCATCATCACCATGTCGAAAGGCGTTGAGGTGGTGCCCTCCTCGCGGTAACCGCGGACGTGCATGTTGTGGTGGTTGGTGCGGCGGTAGGTCAGCCGGTGGATCAGCCAGGGGTACCCGTGGTAGGCGAAGACGACCGGTTTGTCGGTGGTGAACAGGGTGTCGAAGTCACGGTCGGAAAGACCGTGCGGGTGCTCGGTGTCGTGTTGCAGCCGCATCAGATCGACCACGTTGACGAACCGGATCCGCAGCTCGGGCAGCTTCTCCCGCAGGATGCTCACCGCGGCGAGGGCTTCCAGGGTGGGAACGTCACCGGCGCAGGCGATCACCACCTCCGGGTCGCCGTTGTCGTTCGACGCCCAGTCCCAGATCCCGACGCCGCGGGCGCAGTGGTCACCGGCCTCGTCGGCGGTCAGCCAGTCGAAGCACGGCTGCTTCCCGGCGACGATGACGTTGATGTAGTTCGTCGACCCCAGGCAGTGCTCGGTGGTGGACAGCAGCGTGTTGGTGTCCGGCGGCAGGTAGACGCGGACCACCTCGGGCTTCTTGTTGACCACGTAATCGATGAACCCCGGGTCCTGGTGCGAGAAACCGTTGTGGTCCTGCCGCCAGACATGCGAGGTGAGCAGGTAGTTCAGCGACGCGATCGGCCGCCGCCAGCCGATCTCCCTGGTGACCTTCAGCCATTTCGCGTGTTGGTTCAGCATGGAGTCGACGAGGTGGATGAACGCCTCGTAGCAGGAGAACAACCCGTGCCGGCCGGTCAGCAGGTAGCCCTCCAGCAAGCCCTGGCAGGTGTGTTCGGAGAGGATCTCCATCACCCGGCCGGACGTCGCAAGGTGCTCGTCGATGGGCAGGATCTCGCCCTGCCACACCTTGTCGGTGACGGCGTAGACCGCGTCCAACCGGTTCGACGCGGTCTCGTCCGGTCCGACGAGGCGGAAGTTGTCGGTGTTGTCCGTCATCACGTCCAACAGGTACTGGCCCATCACCCTGGTTGGCTCGTGCACCGAGGCGCCCGGCGCCGAGACGCTCACCGAGCGCTCCCGGAAGTCGCGCAGCGCAAGCGGTTTGAGCAGCAGGCCGCCGTTGGCGTGCGGGTTGGCGCTCATCCGCCGGTCGCCCACCGGTGCGAGCGCCGAGATGCCTGGGGCCACCGAGCCGTCCTGCTCGAACAGCTCATCCGGCCCGTAGGACAGCATCCATTCCTGCAGCAGCTTGCGGTGCTCGTCGTTGTCCCTGGTGCCGGTCAGCGGCACCTGATGGGAACGCCAGGTGCCCTCGTACTGCAGGCCGTCGATGAACCTCGGCCCGGTCCAGCCCTTCGGGGTGACGAGCAGGATCATCGGCCACGGCCGGCGGGCCGTCTCGCCGCGCTCGCGCACCCCCGCCTGGATGTCGCGGATCCGGTCGATGACCAGGTCCATGGTGGCCGCCATGGTCTGGTGCACGACCTCCGGGTCGTCACCCTCGACCGTGAAGATCTCGTGGCCGTAGCCGGTGAGCAGAGCTTCCAGTTCCGCGCGCTCGATCCGGGCCGGGATGGTCGGGTTGGCGATCTTCCAGCCGTTCAGGTGCAGGATCGGCAGCACCGCCCCGTCATGCCGCGGGTCGATGAACTTGTTGGCGTGCCAGGACGCCGCGAGCGGCCCCGTCTCGAACTCCCCGTCGCCGACGACGGCCGCCACCACCAGGTCCGGGTTGTCGAAAGCGGCGCCGTAGGCGTGCGAGAGCACGTACCCCAGTTCGCCGCCCTCGTGGATGGATCCGGGCGTCTCCGGCGCGACATGGCTCGGGATCCCGCCGGGAAAGGAGAACTGCCGGAACAGTTTCCGCAGCCCGTCGGTGTCCCGGGTGATCCGCGGGTACACCTCGCTGTAGGTGCCGTCGAGATAGGCACCCGCCACCGCCGCCGGACCGCCGTGTCCGGGGCCGGCCAGGAAGATCGCGTCGACGTCCCGTTCCCGGATGACCCGGTTCAGGTGGGCGTAGATGAAGTTGAGCCCGGGCGTCGTGCCCCAGTGCCCCAGCAGCCTGGGCTTGACGTCGTCCGGCACGAGGTCCCGGCGCAACAGGGGGTTGTCGAGGAGGTAGATCTGTCCGACCGACAGGTAGTTCGCTGCCCGCCACCAGGCGTGGATCTCCGCCAGTTGGGCCGGTGACAGCGGCCGCTCGGTCGATGTGGCGGCGGCGGGGGAGGGCGCTGCGGGAGGGGGCATCTCGGCTCCAGGGCTGCGGGGACAGTCGGGCAGGCTCCGGACCCTACGCTCCCGAGGTGCCCGCCGGGTGTCCGGCAGGAAGACGCACGGCGTCGGTCGCAGGCGCCGGTCCGGCCACCGGTTTTTAGCGCCGCGCTACCGCCCCGGACGGTGCACATTCGCCGCGGCGGCCAGCTTGACCGGGTTCCGGACGAGGTACACCGCCACGACACGGTTCCCGGCGACCTCCGCGGTCGCCACCGTCTCCAGGTTCCCGTTGATGAAGACGAGCGCACCGGGCCGCCCGTTGACGGTGCGCGGTTCGTACCGGATGGCGCCGGATCCGTCGTCACGCAGCGCCTTCTCCCGCAGCCCCACCAGCAGGCGCGCGACGTGGTCGGCCGAGACCACCGGCCGGAGCGCGGCCTTCACCTTGCCGCCGCCGTCGGAGAGCAGGACGACGTCCGGGGCCAGGACATCCATCAGCCCCTGCAGGTCGCCGGTCGCCGTGGCGTGCAGGAATCGCTGCGCCACCTCCGGCAGATCCGACACCGGTGGTTCGTCGGGCGGCACGTGGGCCCGCGGTCGGCGGGCACGCACGTGCGACCGAGCCCGATGAGCGATCTGCCGCACCGCGGCCGGCGACTTGCCGATGGCATCAGCGATCTCGTCGTGGGCGAAACCGAAGACCTCGTGCAACACGAAAACGGCACGCTCGTCGGGACTCAGGCTCTGCACCACCAGCATCATCGCCATCGACACGGAATCCGCGAGCACCACGTCATCAGCGATGTCCGGCTCCGTCACCAGGGGTTCCGGCAGCCAGGGGCCGACGTACTCCTCCCGCAGCCGGGTGCGGCTGCGCACCCGATTGAGCGCCTGCCGGGTCGCGATGCGGGCGAGGTAGGCGCGCCGGTTGACCACCCGATCCCGTTCGGCGGGGTCCATTCCCGCCCAGCGCAGGTAGCTTTCCTGCACGACGTCCTCCGCGTCGGCGACGGACCCGGTGATCTCGTACGACAACGTGAACAGCAGGTCGCGGTAGGACGCGAATTCGGCGGCATCGGCGGCGGCGTCGGCCGCGGAACTGGCGCCCGTGCCTTCGACGGCGGATCGCCCGCCCGGCGCAGTCATCGCTGGTTGCGGCCCTCGGCCGGCCCTGAAGTGGTGTCGGGCCGGTCACCGGCAGCGGGCTGCACTGCCCGCAGTGGGACCCGGCACGACTCGGAGAAGCCCTGCGAAGCAAGGCCCAAGGCGGCGTTCACGCGGGATCGGAGGTTCTCCACGGCAATCATCATGGTCAGTTCCACCAGCGCCGCATCCCCGATTTCCTCGCGCAGCGCGTCGACCAGGTCGTCGCCGGCCGTCGGTGGTGTGGCCGTCATCGCCTCGGCGTATTCCAGGACGCCGCGTTCCAGGTCGGTGAACACGTTCGACGTCCGCCAGGTCGGGACGGCGGCGATCTTCACCAGGTCGAGGCCCGCGGAATGGGCGAGGTAGTAGCCGAAGTCCGTGCACCAGCTGCACTCGATCGCGCTGGCCGCCGCCATCTCGGCCAGAGCGCGCAGCTGCGGGTCGAGGGCATTCCACCGCGCCAGGGACAACTCGTGCCCCGCCTGGGTGAGCAGGACCTTCCGGTTGGACGCCATGGCCAGCATGGCTTCCGGTACCTGGCCGAAGCGGCGCTCGGCGTACCAGGTGAGGATTTTGCCGAGGATTCCGGTGGGCGGATCGAGTGGCACCCGGGCGCGCGAGGCGCGGGTCGCAGCAGGGATCGTGGCCGGCGGAACGGCGGCGTGCAGGACCGTCGGGTGAAGGGGCGAGCTGGGGGAGGTCAGGGTATCGGTCATGCCGATGGGACACCGCCGGCCGCCGGAATGTGACAGGACGGTGTGGCGAGCCGCGGTTCACCTGCCGACCGCGGCCGACCGTAGCGCTCCGACCCGGTTCCGCGCCAGGTCATGCCTGCTGCCGCCGTGCTAGACGGAGACCAGCCCCTTGCGCGGCGCCAGCAGGAACGCGATGAGGTACAGCCCGGCGACGAGAAGCAGCAGGTTGCGGTACCCGGTGAGCAGCGCCAGGTACTCCATGCAACCGCCGAGCATCGCGCCCAACAGATTCAGTCCGAACGCCGACCGGGAGTCGTCGGAGGCCCCGAACCGCTTGGAGAACGCGACGTTGGCCAGGTAGATCGGGATGAAGGCCAGCAGCACCGCCGCGATCAGCCGGGGCAGGAACGGCAACGTCAACAGCCAGGACGGTTCGACGAAGTAGGACACCGCCAGCGACACCGCGATGCCCGCGAACACGATCGGTAACGGTGGGGTCCGGAATCGTCGGGTGGTCTCCACGGCGGCGAGCACGATGATCAGCACACCGGCGAAGACCAGGGCATTGACCAGCCAGGTGGTGCCGAAGAGCAGGGCGAACGTCGCGATGTTCTTCGTCTCGAGCAACAGGAACGCCGCGCCCATGAAGAACAGGTCGGCGTACGGGCGCATCGACCGGAACGGGCCACCGAGCAGCCGGACGGCGATCAACGAGATCAGCAGGATGCCACCGAGGGTCCACAGGTACAGCGACGGGATGGAACCGCCCTGGTAATAGAGGAACGGCCGGTCGTCGGTGGCCGGGGCGATGACGGCGCCGGCCGGGGCGTACGGCGTGCCGCACACCTGCTTGGACTGATCCAGCGCGGCGGTGACGACCGCCTGGCCGCCGCCCACCTCGTCGACGCACGGCTGGTGGCCGAACGCGGCGGCCGCGGTGCCCGCCAACCGATCGATCAGCCAGTTCTCGCGGTAGTAGTTGTACATCGAGAACGAGCCCTCGGGCGTAAGGTGATCCGCCGCCGCGGCCAATGCCTGCTCGGTGAACAGGAAGCTCTCCAGCCGGATCTGCGACGCGCCGGTCACCAGCGCCAGCGAGTCCGGCAGCGCGAACAGGATCAGGTCGTACTTCGTGTCCGTCGTCTCGAGGAACGCGCGGCCGTCGTTGACGTGCCGGGTGACCCGGGGGTCCGCGTACGGGCTGTCGGGGTTCTTCTCCGCGCCGATGTCCATGATCCGCGGGTCGATGTCCACCGCGTCGACGTGTTGCGCGCCCTTCGACAGCGCGATCGCCACGTCGGAGCCCGATCCGGCACCGATGATCAGCACGTTGCGCAGCGGGTTCTCCGGCGAGCGCTCGTAGGGCAGCGCGTACTGCGGTTCTTCCTGCAGTCGCTGCTCGGCGGCGCGCATGATCTGGTGCGGCACGCCGTTCACCGAGATGTCGGTGAGGGGAAGACCGCCCACGATGCGGTCCTCGGTCGAGATCTTGTAGTACGGCGACCAGGAGATGCCGGGGGTCAGCGTCTCCATCACCAGGACGGTGATCATCGCCGCGCCGGCGAGCAGGGCGAGGTAGCGCTGCCACTTGCCGATGAGGATGACGAACGCGACCGTCACCACGACGCCCCACACCACCGACGGCGCGCGCAGGAACGACATCAGGGTGAACAGCCCGATGCCGATCAGCGAGCCGACCAGGTCCCACCGGTAGGCGGTCAGCGGGCGGAGATGGGCGAAGCACCGGCCGACGACCTCCGACGGTCCGGCCAGGCACGCGGCGACCAGGACGAAGACCAGCGGCAGCACCAGCCAGGCCGGCGGGCCGGTGGTGCTCAACGACGTGAAGTAGATGACCTGATCACCGACGGCGCGGTCGATGGTGACCGGATCCAGGTAGGTGAAGATCACCAGCAGGGCCAGGATCACCGGGGTGAACGGCAGCACCGACCAGCTGTGACGGGCGATGAGGAAGCCCAGGCCGATACCGAGGAACGAGCCGAGCAGGACGAAGTTGGAGAAGTAACTCAGGTGCACGATGTTGGAGCCGAGCCAGCGGATGAGCGCCAGCTCGAGGAACAGCATCAGTGCGCTGCCCAGCACCAGCCGGCGGACGACCGCGTAATCCGGGGTCTCGGGCTCGGCCTCGACCGGGATGCGCCACGAGCGCCGCGGCGTGGTCACTGTGCTCGCGCTCGAGCCCGCCGGTTCAGTGGTCGGCTGTCCGGGACCGTCGGCCATGTCCTACCTCCGCTCGGCCCAGGATCAGCCGGCTCGTGCACTGGGTGATGGATGCTGCGGTGCTGCGGTGCTGCGGTGCTGCGGTGCTGCGGTGTTGCGGCGCCGAAGTGCGGTGTTGCGGCTTGCGGGTCTACCGGGTGCCAGGTTTCCGCTCGCCCGGCGGCATGTGCGTCAGGCGCGCCCGACCCTTGGTCAGAGGACTTCGAAGTGCCCGTCGTCGAGGTTCAGCCACCGGGCGTCCTTCGGCCCGAGCCTGGTGAGCAGGCCGTACACGAGGTCGGACGACGCCATGATCTTGTCGTGGATCGGGATCGCGACCGCCGGGTTCACCTCGCGGTAGTACTCGATGGCCTCCTTGACCGCCATCCACGGCGCAGAGGCCGGCAGGGCGAGGATCTCCACGGGCCGGTCGAGCACGGTGAGGCTGTCGCCGGGATGCAGTAGCCGGCCGCTGATGAGGTAGCAGGCGTTCGGGATCACCGGGATGTCCCGGTGGATGATCGCGTGGTCGCCCGCGAAGACCTCCACGGTTGTTCCCACGTCGAGCTTGTCCCCGGTTTGCACGCCGGTCGCGCTCAGGCCCGCCTCGCCGAGCACGCCCACCGAACCGCTGTCCGCGTACAGGGTGGCGTCGGGGTTGGCCCGCAGCACCCCGGTCAGTCGGCCGGTGTCGAGGTGGTCGGCGTGCTGATGTGTCACCAGGACGGCGGTGAGGCCGGACAGCGTCTCGAACCCCTGGGAGAAGCTGCCGGGGTCGATCAGGATGCTGGCGTCGCCGTCGACGATGTGCAGGCACGAGTGCCCGTACTTGGTGATCTTCATGCGCAAACCTTCCGTCCTGGTCGTTCCGGGGTCAACCATGTCGGCTGGTTCCGGCCGGCCGACGCCGGGTGCGACCGGGGTCAGGTTACGTGCACCCGGAGGCTGTTGAGGACCTCGCCGATGGGTCGCCCGTGGACGGAACCGACGGTGTCCGTCCGGCCGCCGCAATCAATTCAGCACGAGCCAGGCTGCGAGGAAACCCAGCGAGTTCGTCGCCCAGTGCAGCAGCATCGTCGTCTTGATGCCTTTGCCGAGGTGCGCGACCAGACACAGGGCGACACCGGCGACCGTCATCGCGGCGACCGCGAGCGTCGTGGTCACAACGGAGTTGTGGCCCAGCGCGTCGCCGACGGCGGCATTGGCGGTGTCGATGCCGATGGATGGCAGGATGTGCCACAGTCCGAACAGGACGGACGCGCCGAGCACCGGACCCCACCGCCAGGTCAGCGCGGGGGCGCCTCCCATCAGCGCGGGCAGCACCCCGCGGAACGCGACCTCCTCGAGAACAACCGTGCCCAGTGGAATCTGGACCAGTACGACGTACAGCAGCTGCGCCACGTCGGCGTTGCCGACCCGGGTGTCCATGAAGGCGCTGCGGGTGGCCGGAATGACCATCCCGAGCGCGAGCAGGAGCGCGGTCGCCGCGACCAGCATCAGGCCCACGCCGACCGGCCGGTGCCAGCGGCGGATGTTCCAGCCGACGGCGACCAGGTTGCAGCCGCCGAACCCGGCGATGCCCAGCAGCACGAAAGCCATGGCCAGGTTCCATGGGACATAGGCCCACGAGGGCAGGATCCGGTTGGACATGACGTTGCTGACGGCGAGCATGGCGATCGCGGCGAGCAGGGCCAGCAGCCGGCGCCGCCGGGCAGGAACCGCCGCGGTAGGACGTTCGTCCACCGCCGATCCCATGTATCCCATCCTGACCCACGCCGCGCCGTGCGGACACCGCACGCCGGCGCGCCGAATGCCGATCCCGCCAGCGGTTGATGTGCGACACACCCGCCGGTCGGAGCACGGCGCCCATCGCGGGTGGACGATGGAATCGGTCCTGGCCTGGGAGGAGGTCTGCATGAGCCCGAGCGCCCGCGCCGAGCGGGATCCGTACGCGGACTTCCTCCGGGCGTTCTCCTTGCTCGTCGTCATCGCGTGGCACTGGTGCTTCACCATCCTGGTCTGGGGCGACCAGGGCCCGTACGCCACCAGCCCGCTGGGTTTCACCTCCGGGCTGTGGATTGCCACGTGGCTGTTGCAGGTGCTGCCGGTGTTCTTCTACATCGGCGCCTACGTGCACCTGAAGTCGTGGGAACGGGCGTCCGCACAGGGTGAGCGGCTCTGGCGGTTCGCGCTCCGGCAGGCGAAGTCCCTGGCCGTTCCGTCAGCCGCCCTGCTTGCCACCTGGATGGTCCTCGGGCTGCTCGTCGGCACCGTGTTCGATCTGACCTGGATGGGTCAGGCGGTGCTCATGGTGCTGTCCCCGCTGTGGTTCGTGTTCACCTACCTGTTCTTCATCTGCCTGATGCCGATCACCGTGTGGCTGCACCGTCGCTACGACGTGCTGGTGCTGGTGGTGCTCGCCGGGCTCGCCGTCGTGGTGGACGTCCTGCGCTTCCGCTATCAGGTACCGGGCGTCGAATGGCTCAACATGGTGTTCGTCTGGGGCTTCGCCTTCCAGCTCGGGTACTTCCATGGCCGGATCTCCGGTGCGGACACGGCACCGCCACTGTCCGGTGGTGGGACCGACTGGGCCCACCAGTCCATCCGCTCCCGGGAGAATGCGCGGATCCTGACCACGGCCGGCTTGTTCGGCCTCGTCGGCCTGGTGTTCTCCGGGCTCTATCCCGGATCGATGGTCGGTGTGCCCGGCGAGGACTCCAACATGGCACCGCCGACCGTGTGCATCATCGCGCTCACCTGCTTCCAGGTCGGGGTGGCGGAGCTTCTCCGGCCCACGGTGGTGCGGGCACTGGGCCGGGGCGGCGCCTTCGCCCGCGCCACAGCCGTGTTCACCCGGTTCGCGCTTCCGCTGTTCCTGTTCCACACCACCGGTATGGCGCTGTCCAGAGCGGTGGAATGGTCGGTGTTCGGCACACAGGTCGAGGGCACCGCGCCGACCCTGACGTGGTGGCTGCTGCGGCCGATTGCGGTGATCGGCCCGCTGCTCGCCACCCTGCCGGTGATGTACCTGTTCGGCCGGCGGTGGCGCACCCAGACCACCGCCCCACCCACGGGCATCCTGCCCGTGCCGGAGCCACCAGCCGCGGCCGTACCCTCGCGTCGGCACCTCCGGCGCAGTGGGCGCGGAACCACGACCTGACGCCGGCACCGAGGCGGGGCGAGGTGCGGCCGGATCCGGTCACCCGGCCGGCCGCTGACAGGGGCTCGCCGTTCACCCGGTCCTGCCGATCGCGCGACCGGCCCCGTGACGTCAGGCCCCCGGCGGCGTCGGCCGCGGCAGGCACTCCTGCTGTGCGCCGTCCGTCGGGTGCTCCTTGGCCCTGATCTTGTACAGCTGACCGGGGTTCTGCAGCTCATCCGGCAGCAACGGTCCGATCTGCTTGATCAGCAGGTTCACCCCGCTCCGTGCGTTGCCGCCCAGCACCTCTCCGGTGAGCGGCGACACCGGTGCAGGCAGCCCGGCCAGGTACGGCGAGCACAGGCCCATGTTGCTGGGGGCACCGGGCGGTGGTCCGTCGCCGGCTGCGGCCGCGGGGGCCGCCGCCGCGAAGGCGAAAGCGGCCGGCGCCGCCAGCAGCAACAGGGCTCGTGCCAGCGTCCTCATTGCGGCGGTTCCGGCGGAAGGTAGGGCAACAAGGCGGTGAAGATCTCGTGGAAGGCGTACAGCGCGCTCCCGCACTGCTTGCGGTTGTTCGCCTGCAGGTCGGGCAAAAGCTGATCCTCGGGGCTGTCGGTGTTGTGGAACACGTAGGGATAGGAGACCCCAAGAGTCAGCAGGAAGTCGCACTGCTTGTACGGGTCACCGAATTCCTCCACCGGTTGAACGACCGCCTTGCCCTGCGCCAGGGTCGTGACGCAACCCGCGTAGTCGAACGACGAGGTGTCGATCGTGACGTCCAGCAGGTTCGCGGCCGCCTCGATGCTCCCGGGGATCGACTTGCAGGTGTTCGCCGGGTTGGCGATGCGGGTGACGTTCGGGTCGTAGGCCTGGGATGCGGACGCACTGCCGGCGCCGACGAACAGCGTCCCGGCTGCCATTGCGCCGGCCGCCAGGAGGGCGAGCGACTTTCTCATGTGGTCCTTCCTCTCGCTTCCGCGGGGAATTCCGGGCCCTCGCCCGGGCAACCGCGGGCAAAGGTTAGCCACGGTCGTGGCGGCCTGCGCGGAATCACGGGCGGGGGTGGGGACCTCGGGTCGATCGGGATGACGGACTGAAATGTGGCGGCCATCACGTCCCACCCCGGCGCGACGCCGGCTGACCCGGTTGCCGCGCATGAGGTCGGCTCAATCCGCCCGACGCCGCTGCACGATGTCGAGCGTCACCCGGTCTGTGGAAATGCGGGCGCTGATGCCGCAATTCTCTGCCGCCGCCGAACTGAGTCCCCGCGAGAAGGCGCACCGGTCAGCGATCGTCGCCGTTTGCGCGGCTTGCCCGCGGACGCCGCGGTGGCCGCACTGTCCGAGCGACGCCCAGCGACAGCGAGCGACGCCGAGGCCAACGACCGGCCACCGGGCCGGCCCTCCGCCGGGAATCGCGACGCCTCGCAGACGGACCTGGTGACGGGGGTCCGCACCCGCCGGGCCTGCTCGCTCGTCGGGAGAAGGGCACCGCCGACGATAGGATGACCGGCGGTCGGATCCGCTGGGGCATTCCGGGCGCCGGCTCGCCGTCCGCCTCCCGCTGGGACCGACCGGATACACCGACCGGTACTCATCGCATCCGAACCCGCTGGGAGCACCGCCGTGGCGCGCGTGGCAGTCGACGTTGTCATCAAACCCGAGATCCTCGACCCGCAGGGCAAGGCGATCCTCGCCGCGCTGGGGCGTGGTGGTCACTCCGGCGTCACGTCGGTCCGGCAGGGCAAGCACTTCGACCTCGAGGTCGACGACACCGTCACCGACGCCGACCTCGAGGAGATCGCCGGGACGCTGCTGGCGAACCCGGTGATCGAGACCTGGACGGTCACCCGCATCACGGAATCACCCGAGCCGGCTCAAGCCGCTCCGGAGGCGGCGCTGTGAGCTGGAACGCCGTCATCTCCAGGGGTGCGACCGGCGCCCCCGTTGCGCCCGAGGCCGGGGGGTCGGGCCCGCGGATCGGCGTCATCACCTTCCCCGGCACGCTCGACGACATCGACGCCGCCCGCGCGGTCAGCTACGCCGACGCGGCGCCGGTGGCGTTGTGGCATGCCGACGAGGACCTGCAGGGCGTCGACGCCGTGGTCGTCCCCGGGGGGTTCTCCTACGGCGACTACCTGCGCGCCGGCGCGATCGCGGCCCGCGCGCCGATCATGCGGTCGGTGATCGAAGCGGCCCGCGCCGGGATGCCCGTCCTGGGGATCTGCAACGGATTCCAGGTGCTGTGCGAGGCGGGACTGCTCCCGGGCGCGCTGATCCGCAACGCGAGTCTGAGATTCATCTGCCGCGATCAATGGTTGCGGGTGGAGAACACCGACACAGCGTGGACGTCCCGGTTCGAGCCGGGTGCCGAGATCCTCGTCCCGATGAAGAACGCCGAGGGGTGCTTCGTGGCCGCTGACCCGGTGCTCGACGAATTGGAGGGCGAGGGCAGGGTGCTGTTCCGCTACGTCGGTGACGGGCCCACCCAGGGCAACCCCAACGGCGCCATGCAGGATATCGCCGGGATCTGTTCGCCGGACGGGCGGATCGCCGGACTGATGCCGCACCCCGAGCACGCGATCGACCCGCTGACCGGACCCACGGATGACGGGCTCGGGCTGTTCCTGTCGGTCCGGGACCTGATCGGTGCCGCCGGATCCGTCGGGGCCGGTGTCTGAGATGACGGACCGCTATCCGCCCGCCGCACACCCCACCGCCGCGGACCTGCTCGACATCACCGACCCGATCGGCGCGGTGGACCTCGTCGACGTCGAAGCCGACCTGGACACCGTGGCACACGCAGCGGCGACACCCGATGTGGCGCAACCATTCCGGGAACTCGGGCTGAAGGACGACGAGTACGCCCGGATCCGGGAGATCCTCGGCCGCCGGCCGACCGCGGCGGAACTGGCGATGTACTCGGTGATGTGGTCCGAGCACTGCTCCTACAAATCGTCCAAGGTGCACCTGGCCTACTTCGGCAAGACGACCACCGAGACGATGCGGGCGAAGATGCTCGCCGGGATCGGCGAGAACGCCGGCGTCGTCGACATCGGCGACGGCTGGGCGGTCACCTTCAAGATCGAATCGCACAACCACCCGTCGTTCGTGGAGCCCTATCAGGGCGCCGCAACAGGTGTCGGCGGCATCGTCCGCGACATCCTCGCGATGGGCGCGCGTCCCGTCGCCGTCATGGACCAGTTGCGGTTCGGCCCGGCCGACGCACCGGATTCGCAGCGGGTGGTACCCGGCGTCGTCGCCGGGGTGTCCGGCTACGGAAACTCGCTGGGGCTGCCCAACATCGGCGGCGAAGTGATCTTCGACCCGTCCTACGCGGGCAACCCACTGGTGAACGCCGCGTGCATCGGCGTGCTCCGCGCCGATGACCTGCAGACCGCGCACGCGTCCGGCGTCGGCAACAAGGTGATCCTCTACGGCTCGCGCACCGGGCTCGACGGCATCGGCGGTGTCTCGGTGCTCGCGTCGGCCACTTTCGGCGGCACCGCGGGCGACGACCAGGTGGGCCGCCGGAAACTGCCGTCGGTCCAGGTCGGTGACCCGTTCGCCGAGAAGGTCCTCATCGAGTGCACGCTGGAGGTCTTCCATGCCGGCCTGGTGGTCGGCATCCAGGACCTCGGGGGTGCCGGATTGTCCTGCGCCACATCGGAACTCGCGTCCGCCGGTGACGGCGGGATGCACATCGTGCTGGACAACGTGCCGCTGCGCGCCGAGGGGATGACGCCCGCCGAGATCCTGTCCAGCGAGTCGCAGGAGCGGATGTGCGCGATCGTCACCCCCGACAAGGTCGAGGCCTTCCTCGAGGTCTGCCGCAAGTGGGAGGTGCAGGCCGACGTCATCGGTGAGGTGACCGACTCCGGGCGTTTGACGATCGAGTTCCAGGGCCAGATCGTGCTCGACGTCCCGCCGCGGTCGGTGGCGCACGACGGCCCGGTGTACCAGCGGCCCGTCGCCCGCCCCGACTGGCAGGACACGTTGCAGGCCAACACGTCCGCGTCCCTCGAGCGGCCCAGCGTCGACCAGCTCGGCGAGCTGATCATGACGATGATCGCCTCACCCAACCTGTGCTCCCGGGGATGGGTGACCGACCAGTACGACCGGTACGTGCGGGGCAACACCGTGCTCGCCCAGCCCGCCGACGCCGGTATCGTCCGCGTCGCCGAGACCGAGGACGGCCCCGAACGCGGCCTCGCGATGGCCACCGACTGCAACGGCCGGTACACCCTGCTCGACCCGTACGCGGGCGGCCAGCTCGCGCTCGCCGAGGCCTATCGCAACGTCGTCACCACCGGCGCCGCGCCGCTGGCCGTCACCGACTGCCTGAACTTCGGCAACCCCGAGGACCCGTCGGTGATGTGGCAGCTACGGGAGGCCATCCACGGCATCGCCGACGGCTGCGCGCAGCTCGGGATCCCTGTCACCGGTGGCAATGTCAGCCTTTACAACCAGACCGCCGGGGTGAACATCCTGCCTACGCCGGTGATCGGCGTCCTCGGCGTGATCGATGACGTGCGCCGGCGCACCATCCCCGGCATCGGGCAGGACACCGGCGAGACGTTGTTGTTGCTGGGCACCACCAGTGACGAGTTCGACGGCTCCGCCTGGGCGGAGGTCGTCCACGGCCACCTCGGCGGACGGCCGCCGCAGGTCGACCTCGACGGGGAACGCAGGCTCGGTGACATCCTGATCGCCGGCTCCCGGGACGGGATGATCTCCGCCGCGCACGACCTCTCCGAGGGCGGGCTGGCGCAGGCGCTGGTCGAGATGTGCCTGTCCGGTGAGACCGGTGCGCGGATCGTGCTGCCCGAGGGCGCCGACCCGTTCGTCTGGCTGTTCTCCGAATCCACCGCGCGGGTCGTCGTGGCCGTGCCGCGGACCGAGGAGCTGCGGTTCACCGAGATGTGCACCGTCCGGCGGCAGCCGTGGGTGAAGATCGGCGTCGTCGACGCCGGCAACACCGGCGCGCCCGAGGAACAACTGCTCGACATCCAGGACGTCGCGACCATCCCGCTGGCAGATCTGCGGAAGGCCTGGGCGGGCACGCTGCCGGCGCTGTTCGGCTGAGGCGGGCTGCCGGCTGAGCTCCGGGCGACCGCCGCTCGTCGAGCGGAAACGCCCGCCCTGGTCGGATAGGGTTCCTGTCGGTGCGCCGGGAAGTCTGGTCGGCAGGTCGTACAACCGACGGCCGGACCTGACGACAAGGAAGGCTGCATCGTGGCCGTCAGCCCATTGCCGTTGTTCTCGCGCGGAACCTGGGCCGAGGACGGCCGGGTCGCGCAATTGCTGCGCAAGGAAACCGTCGGCGGGGCGCTGCTCCTGTTGGCCACCGTCATCGCCCTGATCTGGGCCAACAGCGGGCTCTCCGACAGCTACTTCGCGCTGCGCGACGCGACGTTCGGGCCGTCGGCGCTGCACCTCGACCTGAGTGTCGCCGCCTGGGCCGGTGACGGGCTGCTGGCGATCTTCTTCTTCGTCGCCGGGCTGGAGCTCAAGCGGGAGTTCGTCGCCGGCGACCTGCGCGACCCGCAACGAGCGATCGTGCCGGTCGCTGCCGCGGTCGGCGGCATGATCATCCCCGCCATTGTTTACCTTGCCATCGCTTCCGGCACCGGCCCGAAGGGCTGGGCCATCCCCACCGCGACCGACATCGCTTTCGCCCTCGCCGTTCTCGCCGTCATCTCCACGCACCTGCCGGCAGCGCTGCGCACCTTCCTGCTGACGCTGGCGGTGGTCGACGACCTGCTGGCGATCACCGTGATCGCGCTGTTCTACACCTCCGACCTCAAGCCGCTGTGGCTGCTGCTGGCGCTGGTCCCGCTGGGCCTGTTCACCCTGCTCGTGCAGCGGCGGATCACCTCCTGGTGGCTGTTGTTGCCGCTGGCGTTCGCGACGTGGACGCTCGTGCATGCCTCCGGCGTGCACGCCACGGTCGCCGGCGTCCTGCTCGGCTTCGCCGTCCCCGTCCGGGCCCGCCGGATCGCGGGGAAGGACGACGATCGTCCCGGGCTGGCGGAACGGTTCGAGCACCGCTGGCGGCCGATCTCGGCCGGTGTCGCGGTGCCGATCTTCGCCCTGTTCTCCGCGGGTGTGGCGATCGGCGGCCTGACCGGGCTGCAGTCGGCGCTCACCGACCCGATCGCGATCGGGATCATCGCCGGCCTGGTGCTGGGCAAGCCGGCCGGCATCCTGGCCGCCACGTTCCTGACGTCGAAGCTCACCCGCCGGCCCCTGCAGAAGGGGCTGACGTGGCCGGACCTCACCGGGGTCGCGATCCTCGGCGGCATCGGGTTCACCGTGTCACTGCTGATCGGCGAGCTGGCCTTCGGTGGGAATTCCGAGGCCGACGACCACGTGAAGATCGCCGTGCTGGTCGGTTCGGTGTCGGCGGCCGTACTGGCCGGCATCCTGCTGCGGCTGCGGAACCGCCGGTACCGGGCGATGTGCGCGGAGGAAGAGGTCGACGACGACCACGACGGGATCCCGGACGTCTACCAGCGCGACTGAGCGGGTCGGGTCGGTCTCGCTGGGTGGGTCAGGTGGGCTCCGGCTCCGTCGCCTCCACCTGCTCGAGCCGCAGACCGGGCTCGGCCGTGGCCAGAACCTTCCGGACGCCGTCGACGGCGAAAGCGTGCCAACGCCGGGCGTACCGCAGCATCGGATGCCCGCCCCGTTCGATGATCAGCGACGTCACCGAGGCGCCTTCCGCGCGGGCGCGATCGAGCCAGGCGCGCGTGGTGTGCTCCGGAATGGTCCGGTCGCGGGTGCCCTGCACGACGAACAGCGGCACGCCCTGCAGGCCCACCACCGGGTCGTCGGCCACCAGCCATGGCGCGAGACCGACGGCGCCGACCACCTCCTGGGCGGTCCGCGCGGTCTGCGCCGCCACCCGAGCACCGAGCGAATGACCCACCGCCACGATCGGCAATCCGGGATGCTCCACCGCGAGCTGGTCGACCGCCCAGCGCGCGTCCCGCAGCACCGCGGCGCCGTCCCCGTTCCACCCGCGCACGGAGAAGCGCAGCCGGTAGACCGCCGCCGACGGCAGCCGGCGAGCCATCACGCCGGCGATCGGCACCATACGCAGCGCCGCCGGGCTGAGCCGGGCCACCCGCATGGTGGACTCCACCGAGCCGCCGTGCAGCACCAGGACGGCCGCTGTCGGGCGGGCCGGCGCGGCCGTGACGGACAGCCGGGCATGGTCGTGGACGAGGATCACCCGCCCGATTATCCGGCGTCAGCTGTGCGCGGGCTGTTCGGCGGCTGCGAAGCCCGGGTCCGAGAGCTGTACCCGGGCACCTACAGTCCTTGCTCATGGCCCGCCGCGTCGTCACCCGAGCCGAGCTGATCGCGGCACTCGCGGCAGCGTCGGATGGAGCCGAATCACCCTCAGCCGGGGCCGCCGGAGACCGGCGGCCCGCCGGAGACCGGCGGCCCGCCGGAGACCTGCAACCCGCCGCAGGCCGGCCCGTCGGTCCCTCGCTCGACCCGGCCGCCACCCGCGCGGCGGTCAGAGCGACGCTGGGCTGGATCGCGCAGCAGCATCCCGGTCGATCGGTCGAGATCAGGGTTCCGCCGCAGGGAGCGGTGCAGGCCTTCGCCGGTCCCACCCACACCAGGGGCACCCCGCCGAACGTGGTGGAGACGACCGCGGCGACCTGGCTGGCGCTCGTGACGGGCACGCTGACCTGGGCGGATGCGGTCGCCGACGGCCGGGTCGTGGCGAGCGGCACCCGTGCCGACCTTTCGGCGGTGCTGCCGATCGACCCGGACGCGACCTCCGCACCCTGACCGAACGTCCGCCCGGGTGGAACCGCGCCGGTCACCGCCACCGGGAACCGACATCGCGTGGCATCACCCACCCGCACCAGCCGCGGTGGGCCCGACCCGCCCGAATTGCCGGGCCGAGCAGGTACAGTGGGGTACCGCTGATCCCCTGGCTTGATCCGCTCGCAGAGGAGCACGGTTTTCGTGGTCATTGGTCCGTCGCAGGCAAACATGACCGGCGTGATTCCCACCAGTACGTCCCTCCCGATGCCCACGGTGCGTCGCTCGGGCGCGCCCGTGGCCGCCGGTGCCGACGCGCACCTGTACGACCCGGAGAACGACCCGTCGCCGCGCGAGGAGTGCGGCGTTTTCGGTGTCTGGGCCCCCGGTGAGGAAGTCGCCAAGCTCAGCTACTACGGCCTGTACGCGCTGCAGCATCGCGGCCAGGAAGCGGCCGGCATCGCCGTCGCCGACGGCTCGCAGATCGTCGTCTTCAAGGACCTCGGGCTGGTCTCCCAGGTGTTCGACGAGCAGACGCTGTCCTCGCTGAACGGGCACATCGCGGTCGGGCACTGCCGGTACTCCACCACAGGGTCCGGTACCTGGGAGAACGCGCAGCCGACGTTCGCGATCACCGACGTCGGCTCCGGTATCGCGCTCGGCCACAACGGCAACCTGGTCAACACCGTCGAGCTCGCTGCCCGGGTCGCGTCACTGCCCGGCAAGGCCGGTCGTGGCAAGTGCTCGACCGACTCCGACGTCATCACCCGGCTGCTCGCCGGCAAGTCCGCCGACTCCGGGCTCGAGGCGGCTGCGCTCGAACTGCTGCCCGACCTGCAGGGCGCGTTCAGCCTGGTGTTCTGCGACGAGCACACCCTCTACGCCGCCCGCGACCCGCACGGCGTTCGCCCGTTGGTGCTGGGCCGCCTCGACCGCGGTTGGGTCGTCGCCTCCGAGACGGCGGCACTGGACATCGTCGGTGCCTCGTTCGTCCGCGAGGTCGAGCCGGGCGAATTGCTGGCGATCGACGCCGATGGCCTGCGCAGCGAGCATTTCGCGGCGCCGACGCCGAAGGGCTGCGTCTTCGAGTACGTCTACCTCGCGCGGCCGGACACGACGATCTCCGGTCGCGGCGTGCAGGCGACCCGGGTGGAGATCGGCCGCCGACTGGCCGCCGAGGCTCCGATCGAGGCGGACCTCGTCATTCCCACGCCGGAATCGGGCACCCCTGCGGCGATCGGGTACGCGCAGGCGTCCGGCATCCCCTACGGCCAAGGCCTGGTGAAGAACGCCTACGTCGGGCGGACGTTCATCCAGCCGTCGCAGACCATCCGCCAGCTCGGCATCCGGCTCAAGCTCAACCCGTTGCGTGACGTCATCCGCGGCAAGCGACTGGTCGTCGTCGACGACTCGATCGTCCGCGGCAACACCCAGCGCGCGCTGGTCCGGATGCTGCGGGAGGCCGGAGCCGTCGAGGTGCACGTCCGGATCGCGTCCCCGCCGGTCCGCTGGCCCTGCTTCTACGGCATCGACTTCGCCTCCCGCGCGGAGCTGATCGCGAACGCCGGTGACGTGGAGGCCGTCCGCCGCTCGATCGGTGCCGACACCCTCGGCTACGTGTCGTTGGAGGCGCTCATCGCGAGCACCGAGCAGCCGAAGAACCGGCTGTGCGCGGCCTGCTTCACCGGTGATTACCCGATCGCCATCCCCGACCAGGTCGGCAAGCATGTCCTGGAGGGCATCGCCCGCGGCGTCGCCAACCCGGCGCACGTGAACGGGCGCTCGCCGTCGGACCCGACCCTGCGCAGCCCGCTGGACGGTCACGCCAGGGGAGTGGCCGGTGACGCCGCTCCCGTGACCGCCGCCGGATACGGCGCCGAGGACGCGCTGACCAGACCATGAGACGAGTACCGGCATGAGCACCTCGCACCATCCCATCGGCTCCGGCGCCACCTATGCGGGTTCCGGCGTCTCCATCGCGGCCGGCGAAATGGCCGTCGACCTGATGAAGCCGTACACCCGCAAGACGCACCGGCCCGAGGTGATCGGCGGGATCGGTGGTTTTGCGTCGCTGTTCCGGCTGCCGCTGCACCGCTACCGCGAACCGATCCTCGCCTCCTCCACCGACGGTGTCGGCACCAAATCGGCGATCGCGCAGGCCATGGACGTGCACGACACCATCGGCATCGACCTGGTGGCGATGGTCGTCGACGACCTGGTGGCCTGCGGCGCCGAGCCGCTGTTCATGCAGGACTACATCGCCTGCGGAAAGCTCGACCCGCAGCGGATCGCCGCACTGGTCGCGGGGATCGCCGAGGGCTGCGTGCGGGCCGGGTGCGCGCTGGTGGGCGGCGAGACCGCGGAGCATCCAGGGTTGATGGCCCCCGACGACTACGACCTGGCTGGAACCGCCGTGGGCGTCGTCGAGGCCGACTCGGTGCTCGGGCCGGACCGGATCAAGCCCAGTGACGTCGTCCTCGGACTGGGATCGTCCGGCCTGCACTCCAACGGGTATTCGCTGGTCCGGCACGTGCTGCTGGACATCGCCCGGTTGCCGTTGGAGGGGCACGTCGAGGAGTTCGGCCGCACCCTGGGGGAGGAACTGCTCGAGCCGTGCCGCATCTACGCCCTCGACTGCCTGGCGCTGACCCGGGAGACGGACGTCCACGCCTACGCGCACATCACCGGCGGGGGGCTCGCCAACAACCTGGCCCGGGTCATCCCGGACGGGCTGACCGCGGTTCTCGACCGGCGGGCGTGGAATCCGCTTCCGGTGTTCGGGTACATCTCCTCGCACGGCCGGGTGTCGCGGGAGGAGATGGAGAAGGCGTTCAACATGGGCATCGGGATGGTCGCCGTGCTACCCGCCGATGACGTCGACCGCGCGATGGCCATGCTGACCGCCCGGCATGTGTGGAGCGTGGTGCTGGGCACCGTCGAGCGGTCGGGGGAGCGCACCGAGCGGGTCACGCTGAGCGGGGACCACCCGCGGTTCTGACCGCCGACGGCGGTGCTGTCACCGACTCAGTGACGGTGGCGGACGGCTGGTGGCCGCTTCCCGCGGGACACTGACCGGCATGCCAGATGCACCATCCGCCCTGTCCGCCGCGGACGTCCTCCGCCTGCGGATGGTGGCTCAGGGCTTGCGTGCCCCGACCGCCTCCTCGCCCGCGGAGCTGGTCGGCCGGATGGTGGCCGTCCAGGCACAGGAGTTCGGCTATGCGCTGTGGGGCGTCGCCCAGCGGGTGGCTGCCTGCCCGACGCGGCGGGCCGTGCTCCAGGCCTTCGACAGCGGAGATGTGTTGCGCACCCACGTGTTGCGGCCGACGTGGCACTTCGTGGCGCCGCAGGACGCGCGATGGTTGCTGCGGCTGACCACTCCGCGGCTGCGGCGGCAGATGGCGTCCTACGACCGGCAGCAGGGCATCGACGGTGACGTTCTCGCGCGGTCGCACGACGTGCTGGCCGCCGCCGTGGCCGGTGGCCACCACCGCACCCGCCGGGACCTCGCGGCGGCCCTGGAAAGCGCGGGCATTGCCACCGGGAACGGCCGGATCAGTTTCCTGCTGATACACGCCGAGTTCGACGAGGTGTTGATCAGCGGGGCGATGAGCGGCAAGCAGCAGACCTACGCCGCGTTCGACGAGCGCGTCCCGCCAAGCCCGGATTCCGACGAGGAGCAGGCACTGGCACGCCTGGCATCCCGGTACCTCGCCACCCGCGGGCCCGCGACCGCCAAGGACCTCGCCACCTGGGCGGGACTGACCCTCGGACAGGCGCGGCGCGGGTTGGCCGTCATCGACAGTGATTGCGCCGTCGTGGATGTCGAGGGAATGACGATGTACGCACTGCGGGAGGCGACGCCCGAGCGCGCCGCCGGACGCGGGAGCGCGGCCGGTCCGGTGGTGGATCTCCTCCAGGGCTTCGACGAGATGATCATGTCGTATCTGGAGAGCCGTTGGCTGCTCGCGCCACCCGGGGTACTGCCGGTCGCCGACCATGCCACCCACGCGCACGCCGTGCTGATCGACGGGGCGCTGGTCGGCCACTGGCGCGCCCGGACCGCAGCCGGCGGCGCCGGTGTCGACGTTCAGCTCCGCCGGCCGCTCCGCGCCGACGAGCAGGAAGCGTTGCAGCAGGCCGTGTCGCGCTACGGCGAGTACCTCGGGACGCCCTGCGCTCTGACCGAGCAGGTGCTGCTGGACAACATCTGAGTCGGCCGGTGCCTGTCAGCGTGGGTGCACAGGAGATGGTTACGGTGGAGAAATGCTGATCGCGGAGGACCTGCTGCTGCTCGCAACGCACGACGACACCGGAAAGACGGAGGTGTCCTCGACCCAACTGGACCCGGCCCTCGCGGGCGCGGTGCTGATGGAGTTGGTCATCGTCGGCAAGGTCAACCTCGACGGCGGCGACAAGAAGGCCCGTGTGGTCGTGGTCGACCACACCCCGACGGGTGACCCGGTGCTCGACGACGCGCTGCAGACGCTGGTCGAGAAAGGCCCGCTCAAACCGCCCCAGGCGATCGGCGCCCTGGCGAAGGGCCTGCGCGACCGGCTGCACACCGCGCTGGAGGAGGACGGCATCCTGCGCCGCGAGTCCGGGAAGGTCTTCGGCCTGTTCCCGACCACCCGGTTCCCCGCACAGGACACCGCACAGGAGGCCGGTGTCCGGCAGGCGGTCGCGTCTGCGCTCGTGCTGGGAACGGAACCCGACGGCCGGACCGCGGCGATCATCTCGGTGCTGACCGCGGCCGACATGCTCAAGACCGTGGTGGACAAGGCCGATCTCAAGGCCGCGAAAGCGCGGGGCAAGCAGATCGCGGAAGGCAACTGGGCCTCCGACAGCATCCGTCGGGTGATCCAGGAGGCGCAGGCCGCCATCACCACCGCCGTGCTCGTGACCACCACGATCACCGCCACCAGCTGACCCTGGAACCCGGCCACTCCCTCGGGCAACGGTGAGGGTGCCTGGTGGATGGGTGGCACGGATGGGTGGCGTGGGTGAACGGCCTGGACCGCCGCGCCCACTCGCAGCTACCCCGCAGGCAGGCTCGCCTCGGACCGGGACAGCCTGCTGGTCGCCGCCACCGAGGCGAGCAGGCAGCACGCGGCCACCACGGCGATTGCGGCGTCGGCGCCGAGCGCGTCCGCCAGCGGCCCGGCGATCAACGACCCGACCGCGATGGCGCCCACGTTCAGCTGGTCGTACACCCCGAACACCCTGGCCACCAACGCATCCGGCGCCGCACGCTGCAGCAGCGTCACCGCCATCACCTCGGCGATCAACGTGGTCCCACCGGCCACCGCGATGAGGGCGATGGTCAGCGGCAGCCACCCCACCAACCCGGCCAGCCCGGTGGACACCGCAAAGACGATCATCACCGCGGCCAGCGCCGGTCCGGGCCGGGTGTGGGCCGCCATCCGGTTCACCACGGCCATCGACGCGAGCGCGCCGACGGACAGCGCGGCGTTCAGCAGTCCCACGGTGTTGGTGCCGCCGAGCAACCGCTCACCGAGCAACACCATGGCCACCACCAGGTAGCCGTAGAGGAAGTTGTCGATCACGGCCACCGTCATCGGGCGGCGGACGGCTGCGACGAACGCCACCACCCGCAGGCCGTCGAGCAGGGCGGCGGCTGTGCCCGGCACCGCAGGCGGCCGCGGCAGCCGGACGGTGACGGTCACCGCCGCCGCGAGCACGAACAGCCCGGCCGCCACCGCGGTGGCCACGCCAGGACCGCTGCCGGACAGCAACAGCAGGCCGAGCACGCCTGGCCCGGCGATCCAGGTGACGTTCTCCACTCCGGTCACCAACGCATTCGCAGGCGGAAGCTGCTCCGTCGCAACGCATTCCGGTGTGGCCGCGGCGAGTGCCGGATAGGCCGGGGTGGCCAGCACCGCGGCGACGGCGGCCGTCAACACCAGGATCGGCACCGGCCAGTGACCCAGCAGCGCGACCGCGAGCAACGCCGCGCAGCCGGCCCGGCCGACGAACGACCAGGTCAGCACCAGGCTCCGGGAGTAGCGGTCGGCGACCAACCCCGCGTACCCGGAAAAGATCACGTAGGGCGCGAAGCCGAGCGCGATGGTCACCGACACCCACACCCCGGACGTCGTTCTGGCCAGTACCTCGATGCCGACGGCCAGCGTCGTCACCAGTTGGGCGATGGTGCCGGCACCGTGGGCGGCGAGCAGCATCCGGAAGTCCCGAGCGCGCAGCGCCGATCGGAAGCTGGGCACCGGACCGCCGAGCGGCGCCGCGGACATCACCGACCCCGGCGGGCGTGCCGGGAGGTCCGGTACTCCGCCCGCAGCGGCGCGAACCCGTTGAAGCCGACCGTCGAGTAGGTGGTGGTGTACGCACCGGCCGAGTGGAACCGCAGCCGGTCGCCGGGGCGGAGGGCCAGCGGCAACGGGTACCGATGACGCTGGTACAGCACGTCGAGGCTGTCGCAGGTCGGCCCGGCGAGGATGGTCTCGCCGACGGCGCCGGTCAGTGGCCGGCCGTCCCGCAGCGCCTCGATGCGGTAGAGGATGCTCTCGCCGTAGGCCTCCACCAGCCCGGTGAACAGGCCCGCGTCCAGGTACACCCACCGGGCGTCGGAGCGTTCGGAGACGAGCACGACCTCGGTGTCCAGCACGCCCGCGTCGGCCACCAGGTGGCGGCCGGGCTCGGCGATCAGCTGCGGCCGGTCGGCGCCGAAGTGCCGTTCCAGGGAGGCCTCGATCGCCGACCCGTAGGCGTGGATCGGCGGCGGGGTGGCCAGCAACCCGGCCGGGAAACCGCCACCGATGTCCACCACGTCCAGCTCGAACCGGTTGCGCCGCAACGAGTCGCGCAACCTAGCGGCGAGGTGCAGCGGCTCGTCCCAGGCGTTCGGGTCGCGTTGCTGGCTGCCGACGTGGAAGGCGATGCCGACCGGATGCCCGGCCGTGGCAGCCTGGTGCAGCAGCGTGTCCGCCTCCGCGGCGGGGCAGCCGAACTTGCCGCCGAGTGACCAGTCCGCGCCGCTGCCCGACGTGCTCACCCGCACCAGGACCGTGGATCCCGGGGCGTGCACGCTGACCTTGCCCAGTTCAGCGGGGCTGTCGACGGTGAACGACCGGATGCCGCACCGGTGCGCGAACGCGATGTCCCGCGCCTTCTTGATGGGGTTCCCGTACGAGCAGTCGGCGGGGTCCCCGCCCGCGTCCAGCACCGCGTCGATCTCACCCGGGCTGGCCACGTCCCACTTGCAGCCGAGATCGGTGAGCGTTCGGAGCACCTGCGGTGCGGGGTTGGCCTTGACGGCATAGTGCAAGGCGACCGTCGGCAGCGCGGCCTGCAGCCGCAGGAACCGATCCCGGACGACCGACGTATCCATCCGCAGCACCGGGGTTTCCGGCGGGGGTCCGTCCCCCACCGGCATGTCCGCGGTCTGCTCCCACAGCACGGTCTGTGTCACGTTCCCCCCAGGTGGCGTTCTCGGCACGAGTCCCCGACGGCCGGCGTTCCGGTTGTCCGGAGATGTCCGAATGCGCCCTGATACGGCCGACGCCGAAGACGCCCCCGACGCCGTTGATGCCGTGGGCGAGGACGATCGGGTTCAGGCATCGACGCGGCCGGTCACCCGGCGCGGCGAACGGCCTGGTGACCGCCGGTGCTGTGATGTGCTGGCCCGCATCGATCCCGGACCGTTCGGGATGCTGGTCCGCCGATCGGGCGACCGGCGGATGACACGGCCGGCCGGGTTCGGCGCCGAACCGTCGATGTGGTCGCGTGACCTGCCCAGGCAGTCGGAGGGAGACGGCGATGGACGTCAGATTCGTGACGATGGTGCCGGCAGAGGCGGTGCCGGCAGAGGCGGTGCCGGCAGAGGCGGTGCCGGCAGAGGCAGTGCCGGGTCAGGTGCAGGCGGGGCTGTTACCCGCCGCGGCGGCACCGGTCGCCGGATCAGTGCTCCCGCCGGCAGGTTCGGGTGTGCCGACGACGAACGCGTGGGTGCCCGACGGTGCGAGTGCGGCCGGCCCCGCCCACGATGGGTCCGCGTTGCGCGCGGTGATCACCGACCACCGACCCGAGGACCTGCCCGACCTGCTGCGCCGGTCCGACGGCATCGTCTGGGTGGACGTTCCCAGCTGGGACGACGACGCCGCGGCGATGCTGACCTACGCCTTCGGTTTCCATCCGCTCGCCATCCGGGACTGCTCGCAGCGCAACCAGGTTCCGAAGGTGCACAAGTACGCCGACCACCTGTTCCTGGTGCTGCACGCCCCGTTCGCCGGCAGGTCCGGGCACGTGCACTACATCGAGCTCGACCAGTTCGTCGGGCGCAACTACCTGGTCACCGTGCACGGGCCGCTGAACCCCGCCGTCGACCCGCAGGTCGCCACCGTCGAGGTGCAGTCACTGCTCAACCGGCTGACGTCCGGCCGGTTGCGCCCCACGGAACCGTTCGAGTTGTCGCACGCGCTGGTCTCCGCGCTCACCGGGCGGCTGCGCAACTACACGGCGGAGCTGACCCGGGACGTCTGGCAGCTCGAGCAACGCGTCACGGCAGGGCATCTCGGTGACCCGGAGGAGTTCCTGGAGGAGATGTTCCGGGCCCGGCACGGCCTGCTGACCGTCGAGACGATGGCCAGTCTCAGCCGTGAGGTGTACGCCCGGATGGCGAAGATCCAGGCGTTCGGCGCCGGGCGCGGCGCCGACCTGCTCGACGACTCCGTCGACCAGTTCGACCGGCTCCGCGCGATGTCCCACGGCCAGAAGGAGTACCTGGTCGGGACGATCGAGTTCTACCAGGCCCGGACCAACACGAAGATGACGATCGCCGCCGAGCGGCTGGCGGTGATCGCCGCGGTGACGCTGCCGATCACCGCGCTGTCGTCGATCCTGGGCATGAACCTCATCGTCAACGAGCAGACCCACTACGGGCAGTTGGCGGTGGCGCTGACCACCATGCTGATCATGTCGGTGCTGCTGCTGATCTGGGCAAAGCGCAAGGGCTGGTGGTGACCGGCGCCAGGATCAACCGTTCCCGGCCAGCTGCCGCAACCGGTCGAGCCGGCCGGACTCGTACTCGGCGAACGCGCTGTCGGCCGCGAGCAGCTCCACGGCGGCGGCCGCATGCCGCGCCGCCTCGTCCGGCTTACCGGTGGCCAGCATCAGTTCTGCGAGTTCCTCCTCGACGTACCCGTCCGACGGCCCGTGGTCGGCCAGCCGCAGCTGGATGTCCAACGCCTCGTCGAATCGGGCCAGCGAACGCAGCGCCCGTGCCACGGCCCAGCGGGCAACCCGGACCTGCTCCACGGTGCCGTGCACGGAGTACGCCGCGGCAGCCTGTTCGAACTCGGCCAGCGCTCCGGCGTAGTCACCGGCGTCGTGCCTGGCCCAGCCCGCGTTGTTGTGCAGCGAGCCGGCCCACCGCTGGGTGCGCGGGTCGACGGACCGCTGCACGACGTGCAGAGCCTGGGCGGTCCAGTCGGCGGATCGCTCGGTGTCGACGATGGCGAGCATGTGCGCGGCGTCCACCTCGAGGAAGTCCTCACCGGCCGCCCGGGCGAAGCCGAGCGCGTCGATGAAGTGCTCCGCCGCTGCGGACGGGTTGCCCGAGGAGTTGAGCAGCCGGCCTCGCTCCAGTGACACCCTGATCGCGACCGGGCCGGACAGCCCGCGCAGCGCCACCGCGTCGAGCAGCCCGCGACCCTCGTCGAACCGGCCGAGCAGGCCCAGGGCGCGCGCCAGTTGCGTGGACAGCTCCGCGTGGGCGACCGAGTCGGACGGCGCGGCATCGACCGCATCCCGCAACCGTCGTTCGGATGCGAGCACGTCATCGAAGTCCCACAACTCGTCGAGCAGCGGAGGATCGAGCCGGGACGATTCGTTGCTGGATGTCATGCATGGACTCCGGCGACCCGGTCAGGTGAGCGCCGGGGCCTGCGGCTGGAGGTCAGCGACGTCGGGACGGTGTGACGTAGTCCACCGGTTCGTCGCTGATCTCCTCCGCGTACTTCGAGTACACGGCAATGGGGTCGTCGTCATCGTCGTCGTCATCGACAACGGGCGGAGGCGGGGGCTGATACACCGCCCCACCGGTCAACTCGCGCTGCAAGGCGTTGACGTCGATCGACGAGGTGTGGTACTTGAGCTCCCGCGCGACCTTCGTTTGCTTAGCCTTCTGACGGCCACGCCCCATGGCGGACCCCCTTGCAGTAAGAAGCGGGGCGGCCGAGAAACGGCGGCCCCGGAATCAGGTGTGTTTCGTGGTGTCAACAGTACAGGCTCGGGGGTGCTCTTCCCACACCACCCGATGCCGCGGCGCGTGGGACGACGACGTCCGCACGGCGGCCGAAAGCCCATCGTAAGCCTCTTCGGCTCCTCCGGTCCCCGGCCGTTGCCGGCCGACCACGCGGCGTGCGGTCGGCCTGTCGGAGGGTGAACGGTCGGCTCAGAAGAGCCCGGGGGCCAGTTCGACGGTGCCGACCGGAATGCCGCCGCCGAGCACCGTGCCGGTGCCGAGCTCGTCCAGCAATGACTCCGCCGCGGCGTCGGTCGGGATTCCGAGGCTGCGCAGGCCGCCGACCAGGACCGGCATTCGGGCCCGGTCGCCGCCGTCGGTGATCTTGACGGCCACGCACCGGCCGTCCGGCAGCGCCGCGCAGTGCACTCCCTCGGCGCCGCCCTTCACCAGCAGGCCGGGGAGGGCCTGCATCAGCCGGGTGTCCTCCCGGCCGGTTCCACCGACCATCTCCGGGTGGGCGCGCATCGCGTCGGCCACCGTCCGCTCGGGCGTTCCCTTTGCGGCGGCAGTGACGGCGCCGAAGCCGCGGGCCAGTGCCAGCAGGGAGATGGCGAACAGCGGCGCGCCGCAGCCGTCGACGCCCACCGCCGACGGCGCCTCACCGGTCAGCCGGGCGATCTCGTCGGCGACCCGGCGCTGCAGCGGGTGATCCGGCGAGACGTAATCGGCGATCGTCCAGTCCTGCACCTTGCACGCGGTGAGCATGCCGGCATGCTTGCCCGAGCAATTCATGTAGATCCGGCGCGCGAGTGTGCCGGTCGGCACCCCACCGTTGGCGCCTCGGCCGGCCTCCAGCACGGCGAGCCTGGCGGCGTCGTTCATCGGCAGCGCGGGCGGGCAGCGCAGGTCGGACTCCTGCACGCCGGCGCGGGTCAGCATGGCCAGCGCGCGGTCGACGTGCATCGGTTCGGCGGAGTGGGACGCCGAGGCCAGCGCGAGGTCGGCTCCGTCCAGATCCGCGCCGCTGCCCAGCATTGCCACCGACTGGAACGGCTTGCTGGACGACCGCGGGAACATCGGTCTGGTGACGTCACCGCGGGCGTGCAGCACCGAGCCATCCCGGTCGGTGATCACCACGGAGCCGAAGTGCGAGCCCTCGTGGAAGCCGGAACGGTAGACGCGGACGAGTTCGGTGGGCGTGCCGGGCACGGCGGGTGCTCCTCGGTGGTCGGGCGCCCGGCGCTGGGGACGAGCGGTCGGTGCGGTGCCTGCGGTCAGGCACCGGCCAACAATGCCACCAGCACGGCGGGGTCGATGTTGCCCCCCGACAGCACCGCCACCGTCTTCCCACCGGGCAGCGCGTCCGGGTGGTGCAGGAAGGCCGCGGCGGCGACCGCCCCGCTCGGTTCGGCGACGAGCCGAGCCTGCAGCAGCAGACGGCGCGTGGCGTCGGCGATCTCGTCCTCGGTGACCGTGACGATGTCGTGCACCTGGGAACTGATGTGCGCCCAGGGCAGGTCACCGACGCTGAATGTGCGCAACCCGTCGGCCATCGTCCTTGCCGTCAACGCCGGGGTCCACGGGATGCGCCGCCCCGCCCGGAACGACTCGGCGGCGTCACCGGCGAGTTCGGGTTCGACGCCGACGACCTTCGCGTTCGGCAGCAGTGCGGTGATTGCCGCCGCAATTCCGGAGATCAACCCGCCGCCGGAGACCGGGACCAGGACGGTGTCGACATCGGCTGCGTCCTCGGCGATCTCGAGCCCGACGGTGCCCTGGCCGGCGATGACGTCCGGGTGGTCGAACGGCGGGATCAGTGCCTTGCCGGTCTGCTCGGCGAGTTCCAATGGGCGGCTGAAGCGCTGCTCGACCGGCACCAGTTCGACCGTCGCGCCGAGGTCCCTGGTGGCCTGCACCTTGCGGGCCGGCGCGCTGTCCGGGATGACGATGTGCGCGTCGACCCCGAAGACCCTTGCGGCGTAGGCGACCGCCTGTGCGTGGTTGCCGGACGAGTGGGCCAGCACGCCGCGTTCGCGCACCTCGCGGGGCAGCCGGGACATGGCGGTGACGGCGCCGCGGATCTTGAAGGCGCCGATCGGCTGCAGGTTCTCCGGTTTGATCCACAGGCCGGGCCACGGCGACTCCAGCAGTGGCGTCCGAACGGCGTACGGGGCGATCAGGGTTGCGGCGTCACGGATGTCGTCGAGGGTGACGAGGTCGGCCACGGTTTCGGTGTCCGGCACGGTGTCAGTTCCGCCGGATCTGGCTCAGCGCCCGGCGGTCGATGGCCGACAGGGGGGTGGCCACGTCCGCCTCGCCCAGGGCGTCATCGGGATCGATGACGGCATCGATGGTGCCGGCGAGCAGCGGGGTGCCCGCGTCGACGCCGCGCTTCACCATCGCCAGGGCGATCGGGCCGTACTCGTGGTGCTGGGCGACGGTGCCGAGCCGGCCGATCACCTTGCCCTGCCCGGTGACAACGGCGCTGCCGGTCACCGGCAGCGTCCCGGCCGACCCGTCCAGGTTCAGCATCACCAGCCGGCGCGGCGGCCGGCCGAGGTTGTGCACCCTGGCGACCGTCTCCTGCCCGCGGTAGCAGCCCTTTTCCAGGTGCACTGCGGACCGCAACCAGGACACCTCGTTGGGGATGGTCCGGTCGTCGGTGTCCACACCGAACCGGGGACGTCGGGTGGGGATGCGCAGCGCGTCGGCGGCCCAGCTGCCGGCCGGTACGGCACCGGCGTCGATCAGCGCCCCGGCCACCTCGGCCAGCCGGCCGCGGTCGACGACGATGTCGATGCCGTCGTCGGTGTGCCGGACGAAGCCACCCGCCGCGGACGTCGTCGCGGAGCTGTCGCCCGATGGGAATACCAGCCCGGCGACCGTGCTCGCCGCCGGTCCCGCCAGCGTGAGAATCGCGAAACGTTCGGTGGCGTCGGCATTCTCGACCTTCGACCAGAACTTCATGCCGTCCAGGAAGGCCAGCAGAGCCGGCCCGGCGGCCGGCTCGGTGTCCAGCACGGCGGTGCCGTCCCGGTCCGTCACGACGAAGTGGTGCTCGACGTGTCCCTGCGGGGACAGGATCAGTGCCTGCGTGGTCTGCCCGTCGGTCAGCGTGCTGAGGAACTGCGTGGTGAGGGTGTGCAGCCAGGTCAACCGGTCGTCACCGCTGACGGTGAGCACGGATCGGGTCGACCGGTCGAACAGGGCCGCCCCGGTCTCCGCCGCGCGTTGTTCGGCCATCGGATCGCCGTAGTGCCAGGCGGTTCCGGCGTCGACCCCGATGGCCTCGACCGCACCGGGGCGCTGGAGCAGCGGGGAGCGGAACGGCGTGGACTGCTGGGGGAAGGCCATTGCTTCATGGTAGGCAGCGCGCGGCGGTGCCGACGACGTCGTGCTGCGGGTCACCGGTGACCGTCAGGGACCGACCTGGTGACGGAACCCTCCGCCGGCCCCTCACGCCTGCCCGGGACCGGGAGATGGCTGAGGAGTTCCGTTGCTGTCGGCGGTCAAGCGCCTGCGGAGTTCGGCGACTCCCGGTCCGGTGAGCGGGCCGAGCGCAGCGGGCCGTCCGGTCAGCAGGAGCAGCAGTGCCGCTATCGGACCCCGGACCTCCAGATCGCCGGTCCCGGCCGACCAGTCGACGTCCGTCGCCGTCAGCCGGTAACCGCGGAACCGGCGCTTGGCCCAGAACGGCCAGCCCATCACCCACACCCGGCGGGCACCTTCTGCGGCTCCTCGAAGTGGCATCGGCCGCGGAATGCCGAGCGGGATCGCGATGTCCTGACCGTGCACCAGGGTGTCGAAAGCCAGGTTGGCCAGGGTGGTGATCGCCGGGCGCCGTCGGGAGTCCGCGTCACGACGGAGTTCCGCCACGATCTGCGACGGCGGTCGCCGTGCGTACGCCACGGCGAGTTCGTGGTTGACCCGGTCGAAGCTCCCGCGGGCCTTGACCGCGTTCCCCAGAATTCGGAGCAGACCAGGGGAGTTCGGGGTCAGCGCGAGATGCGCGGCAACATCCCGCACGCGCCATTGGTGGCAGAGCGAGGGCGTCTCCCACTGATCGTCATCCAGCGCCGCCAACAGGTCGGCCAGGCTCCGCCGCTCGGCAGCGATCATCTGCCACGTGCTGTCGGTGTCCATCCGGCATCTCCTCGTCAGATTCTCTGACCAGTTGATCAGATAGCCTGACCATTCGTCAACAGCTTGTCAGTACGGGAAGGGCGGCACCGGTGGCACGCACCCACGACGAGATGAACCTGGGGCTGCTGCTCTTCCTGCCCTACCGGTTCCTCGAGAACGCCGTGCTCGCCGCCCTCGCAGCCGCCGGTTACGACGATGTCACCCTCGCTCAGGCCAGGGTGTTCCAGCGCATCGGCCCGCACGGCACCCGGCTCACCGACCTCGCGGAGGCCGCCCAGATCACGAAACAGACCGCCGGCTTCCTGGTGGATCAACTGGAGCGGGCCGGCTACGTCGAGCGCGTGCCCGACCCGAGCGACGGTCGTGCACGCCTGGTCCAGGTCGCTGCCCGGGGTGTCGAGGCCGTCGCGATCAGCGCCCGGGTCGTCGCCGACGTCGAAGCCGAGTGGACCGAGCACCTCGGCGGGGAGCGTGTCACGGATCTGCGCAAGATCCTCAGCGACCTGCGGCAGATCACGGATCCGTATGCATGACGTCCGGCGACGCCTCGTCGGGGCGCGCGGTCACCGCCGGCCAAGGGTGTACCGCACCTGCTGGTCGAAGCCGATGCCGCCGTCGGCGTTGTCCTGCCGGGTCCGCTCCACCGCCGCGAACGCCCGTTCGCGGACCTGGTCGCGCTCGGACACCGGCACCATCGCCCAGAACAGGCGCTGACCCAGCGACATGGTCCAGCGCTGCCAGTGCTCCGGGGAGTCGAACCGGGCCCGCAGCTGCAGGTTTGCGGTGCGGACGTCGGTGAACCCGGCCTCCGCCAGCAGTCCCTCCACTCCTTCGTCGGAGGCGAAGGGTCCCCTGCTGCCGGACGTCCGCGCGTCCTGCATGTCGGCCGGGAGGTACGGCGTGAACACGGCGTCGACCCGCCGCCAGCCCAGGCTGTAGTCGCCGAAGGTCGACACCGCGACCCGGCCGCCGGGCACCAGCAACTCCCGCCAGCTGCGCAGCGCCGCGGCGGGGTCGGGCAGGAAGAAGAGCACGAGCGAGGCGGTGATCGCATCGAACGACCGGCCCGGCAGGTCGGGGTCCTGGGCATCACCGACGCGCACGGTGACCCGCACACCGGCGCGTTCCGCTTCCGCCGCGGCAGCCGCCACCATCTTCGGCGCGAGGTCGATCCCCACGGCCTCGCCGGTGGCGCCCACGGCGGCCGCGACCGGGATCAGCACCGCCCCGCGCCCGCACCCGACGTCGAGGATCCGTTCACCGGGCGCAGGCGCGACTTCGCGCACGAGCCCGTCTGCGATGGGCTGGAACCACTGCACGCCCACCTGGTCATACGTGTCGGAGGCGTCGTCGAACGCCGCCGCGATGCGCTGCCGCTGATCCACCCGGCAAGCGTCCCACCGGGACGCCGGGGCTGCCCGGTCGGCGCGGTGCCCGGCTTCCGTTGTCGGAGGGCCGGCCTGCACAGCAGGCGGGCCGGTCGCCTACAGCAGCGGCAGCGCACCGAAGTGGTGGTCCTGCCACAGCAGCCTCGAGGCTTCCTCCGGATAGGGCGTCACCGACGACGGGACGTCGAACACCTGGGTGAGACGCTGCTCCTCGTCGTAGGTGGGCCAGCCGGGATTCCCGTCGGCGGCGAAGGCGATCCACGCCTGGCGCATGCTGGCGGACAGCCGGGCGGCTTCGGACGTCGGCGGATCACCGATCAGCACCGCCGGCCCGCCGCTGCTCAGATTGCCGAACACCAGCGGGACGTCCAGGCCGTGGCATGCGCCGAGGATGCCGCCGAGCCCCGGAGCGGACCAGGTCAGCTCGTACAGGTGGGTGCGGCGGCCGCCGGCGGCGTGCGCCCGGGCCAGGTGCAGCGTCGGCATGCGGAACAGCCAGTCGCCGTGGACGAATTCGTACAGAGTCTCCGCGCACGCGTCCGGGAAGGCGTCCCGGTACCGGCGGTCCCCATCCCGTCCGGGCGCGAGAACGTCCAGCGCGGTGTCGGCCTGCTCCGGGGTGACGGCGCCCAGCACCCCGTCGATCAGGCTGAACAGCCGGTGCTCGTGCCGGGTGTGGCCGGTCAGCAGGTCCACCCCCGCCGCGCCGCCGGCAGGAGCGTCCCACGGCGAGGCGGGCAGCACGTCACCGTCGACGACGGGTGCGAACGGGATCGGCCGCAGCGCGATCGGCCCCCACCCGTCCGCCCACCGGCTGATCGAGTCCGCGACGGCTTGACCCGCGGCCGGCAGGTCCGCAGGGGCGATCGTCGACAGGTCCGCGATCGTCGGCTGCCTGCCGAGTTCGGTGGCGCACGCGGCGGCGATGTCCCCCGCCAGGGCGGGGGAGAAGAAGACACCGGGCACGCTCTGCGCGATGGCCCGCCGGAATAGCCCTGCGGCGCGAGGCATCGCCAGCAGGGCCGCGGCCGACCCACCCCCGGCGGACTCGCCGAAGATGGTCACCCGGTCCGCGTCTCCGCCGAACGCAGAGATGTTGTCCCGCACCCACTGCAGCGCGGCGACCTGGTCGAGCAGCCCGCGGTTGGCGGGTGCACCGTCGATCTGCGCGAAACCCTCGATGCCCAGCCGGTAGTTGATCGTCACCAGCACGACCCCGCCGGTGGCCAGGTTGGCGCCGTCGGACTCGGGAAAGCTGCCGGCGCCGGTGACGTAACCGCCGCCGGGGATCCACACCATCACCGGGAGCGCCGCGCCCGGTCCCGGGTCGGGCGACCAGATGTTCAGCGTGAGCCAGTCGTCCCCGGCGCCGCTACCGCTGGCAGTGCCACCGGTACCGCCGGGCATGCCGGGCTGTGGCGGGATCGGCCCGAACGAGTGGGCCGGTCGCACGCCCGCCCAGGCCGGCACCGGGTGCGGGGCCAGCAACCGCAGCGCCCCGACCGGCGGCCGGGCGTACGGGATGCCGCGGAAGACCGCCACGCCGCCCTCCCGACTCCCCTGCAGCGTGCCGGCCGTCGTGCGCACTTCCACCGGGGCGGTCCCGGCTACTGCGGATTGCTGGACGATCACAACGGTTCGCCTTTCCGGTTGTCCGCAAGGGCGCCGACGAAAAGGCGATCAGACGTGACCTGTCCGGTTGTCGATGACGTGGTGCGGCTCTGCGCATCCTGTTCCGGTGGCGCGCTGCGGGCCAGCCATTTACCCCGAATTGCCCGACCAGCCGGAGGAATGGGTCACAGCGGGGGCCACCGATTGGTCGCCATCCCGCCGGACCGGCACAATTGCGCCTCATGGTGGTCGGCGACAGTGACGTCTGAGGTGACCGCGGGGACGAGGGTCGCCGGGCGACGGCGATCGCCCGTCTTCAACGGCCACGGTGTGACGCCGTTCGTCGAGCTGGATCGGCCGGCCTGGGCGACGCTCGCCGAGTCGAGCCCGCTGCCGCTGACCATGACCGAGATCGAGCGGTTGCGCGGCCTGGGCGACCCGATCGACGTCGACGAGGTGCAGAACATCTATCTGCCGCTGTCCCGGTTGCTGAACATGTACGTCGGCGGCGTCGGCGCCCTGCACCAGGTGACCACGACGTTCCTGGGTGAACGCACCGACCGCACGCCGTTCATCATCGGTGTCGGTGGATCGGTCGCGGTCGGGAAGTCCACCACTTCGCGGGTATTGGCCGAGATGCTGGGTCGCTGGCCCGACACCCCCCGCGTGCAGCTCGTCACCACCGACGGTTTCCTGCATCCCAACCGGGTGCTGCAGCAGCGAAATCTGATGGAGCGCAAGGGGTTCCCGGAGTCCTACGACCGCAGGGCGCTGCTGCGGTTCGTGGCCGAGGTGAAATCGGGTGCCGAGGAAGTACGGGCACCCCGCTACGACCACCTGACCTACGACATCGTCGCCGGCGAGGAAATTGTGGTGCGCCGGCCCGATGTGCTGATCATCGAGGGCCTCAACGTCCTGCAGCCCGCCAATCTCGATCAGGCCGGCCGCAGCGCCCTGGCCATTTCCGACTTCTTCGACTTCTCCATCTACGTCGACGCCTCCCCGGTCGACGTCCGGCGCTGGTACGTCGAGCGGTTCCTGCGGTTGCGGGAGACGGCGTTCACCCACCCGGACTCGTACTTCCGCCGGTACGCCGACCTGACCGATGACGAGGCGGCCGCGCTGGCCAACAAGATCTGGTCGACCATCAACGAGCCGAATCTGGTGGAGAACATCCTGCCCACCCGCGGCCGCGCGACGCTGGTGATGACGAAGGGGCCGGACCACGCGGTGTCCCGGATCAGACTGCGAAAGCTGTAGCGCCGGGCCTCAGGGGCCATGAACGCATCAGTGGCGGGTGAACGAGCGGCGCCACGATGGCGGGACGACGGCGGTGGGTAGCAGTCGAGGCACCTGGCGGGCGTACTCGTCATAGTCGGCCCCGAATTCGCGGCGCAGGTCCCGCTCCTCGAAGTGCACGCCGATGGCGATGTAGCCGCTACCCGCCAGCGCGAACAAGAGGTGGCCCACGGTCATCACGGGCGTGGCCCAGAAGGCCAGCAGCAGCCCCGTCATCATCGGGTGCCGGACCAGGGCGTACATGCTGCGCCGGGTGAGTCCCGCCGGACCGTCCGCCGGCCGGGGGAACCATCCTGCCTGCCGCAGGCCGAGGAACTCCGGGTGGCTGGTGATGAAGGTTGCGGCGACGGCCACCGCCCACCCGGTTCCGTAGAGCAACCAGATCAGCGTGCCCCACGGCTGCGCGTCGATGTGCCAGATCGATGCGGGCAGGGCTCGCCACTGCCACAACATCAGCCCGAGAACCAGACCGGTGGTCAGCACGAAGGTGCTGCGCTCCAAGTCCGGTGGCGCGAACCGCGCCAGGGACTGCTTGACGCTGCGCCGAGCCAACAGGGAGTGCTGTAGTCCGAACAGCAGCCACAGGGCCAGGTCGACGGACACCGCCCCGGCGACCGGGCCGGGGTCGGGTGAGTCGATGGTCGGCAGCGGGCCGATGTCGGCGAGGAACACCACGGCCCACCCGGCCGCAGCGAGAAAGGAGAGGTACGCGACCGCGGCGAAGGTGCGACGGGCGACCGCGCGAACGGCGAGGGTGCGACGGGTCGTGATGGCGCTGGGGGGCATGGCATCACGATCGCTGCCCGGCCCGGGCCGAGTCAGCGGGGGAAACACCGCAGTTCGGTCAGCGGCCACCCGCCGAATACCAGGCCGCCAGCTGCGCGCGGGACCGCAGGCCGAGCCGGTCGCGGATGCGTTCGATGTGCGACTCCGCGGACCGCTCTGTGATGGTCAGCTCCGCGGCGATCTCCCGATTCGTCAGTCCCTGCGCGACGAGCCGCGCGACCTGCTGCTGCCGGGTGGTCAGCGCCGATGACGACCTGCGCGGCGGCGGCAGCCCGAGGAAACGCCGTATGGCGGTCACCACCGAGACGGCGTCACCGATGTACGGCAGGTGGTCGCGCCCGGCCAGAACCTCGAGGCGCGCACCGGGTATGCCGTCGGCAAGCGCCTGGCCCTGCCCGATTGGGGCGGCCCGGTCGTGCTCCCGGTGCATGACGAGGGTGGGCGCGGTGATCCGCCGCAGGCGGTCCCCGATGTTCAGCTCGTACGCGAGGGTGAGCATGGCGCGAGCCGTCTGCGGCGGCGCCGCCGCACGCTGGTACTCGGTGAACGCCCGCCGGGTGGCCGGGTCGGCGCTCGGCGCGAAGATGTCCACCAGGACGTCCGACCCGAGCCCCCAGTGCTCGCCGATCAGCCCCAGGACGTGCTCGCGCACCTCGGCGCTGCCGATCCGCGCGCCGTCCACCCAGCCGCCGTAGAGGACCAGCCGGGACACCGCGGCGGCGTTGGCGGCGGCATAGGCGGCCGCCACCGCCGCGCCCAGCGAGGCCCCAAACAGTTCGACGGCCGTGGTCTGCGCGGTGGCGGTCACCGCTGCGACGACGGCCGCCAGGGTCTCCACCTCCAGCTCGACCGACAGCGGCCGGGTGATCGGGCCGGACAGCCCACATCCAGGCTGGTCGTAGCGGACCAGGGTGCGACCGGAGGCGAGCATCTCGTAGAAGCGGCGTTCGACCGGCAGGGCCCAACTGGCCTCGAGGTGCGTCAGCCAGCCCGGTGCGTGCACCAGGAGCGGTCCCGCACCCAGCACCGCATAGGCGATCTCGGTGCCGTCAGCCAGGTGGGTCGACGCCAGCCGCTGCTGCACACCGCATTCTCTCGCGCTGCCGGCCGTTCGCGCCGCGGCAACCGCCGGATCGGGTTTGCCGAGCACCGTCCTGCTCGCCACGGGGTGTGCCCATAGGGTGACCGGGTGACGGACCACCCCGCGCCGCTGGTCGCGCTGCTCGACGGAACCCTGCGCAACCCGGAGGAGCCGCTGCTCCGGCCCGACGACCTTGGCGTGCTGCGCGGGGAGGGCGTGTTCGAGACCACGCTGGTGGTCGACGGCGTCGCCCGGGATCTGGACGATCACCTCGCCCGGTTGGCCGTGTCGGCGGACATGACGGGGATGGTCGTGCCAGGGCCGGACGAGTGGCGGCGCGCGGCCGACACCGTCATCGGTGCGTGGATCGGCGGACGGCAGATGGTGCTGCGACTGGTGGCGAGCCGCGGCGCCGAATCGGCGACGGCGCCGGTCTGCTACGTGCTGGCCTCGGCGCTGTCACCGGTCAGCATCCGGCAGCGGGAGCACGGGGTGCGGGTGCTGCTGCTGGACCGCGGGTTCACCGCCGCGGGGGCAGAGTCGGCGCCGTGGCTGCTCGCCGGCGCCAAGACCCTGTCGTACGGAGTCAACATGGCGGCCCTGCGCCACGCCGCCGCCCACGACGCGGACGACGTGATCTTCCTTGGCTCGGACGGTGCGGTGCTCGAGGCGCCCACCGCCTCAGTGGTGCTCGCCCGGGGCAGGACCCTGCTCACTCCGCCGCGGCCGGGCATCCTGGACGGCATCACCGTGCGTCGGTTGTTCCGGGCCGCCGCCCCTGCCGGGTGGAGCACCGGCACCGCCGTGCTGACCGCGGCCGACCTGCATTCCGCGGACGGGGTGTGGCTCGCGTCCAGCGCCCGGCTGCTCGCGCCGGTCGTCCGGATCGACGGCGTGGAGCGTTCCGACGGAGGCCTGACCGCGGAACTCGCTGCGCTGCTCGAGGTTCCGGCCGCCGACGGCTGACATCATCGGTGGCCGCGCTGCTGTCGGCAGCGCCCCCGCGAGCGGAGGCTCGCTCAGCCGCGCCACCGCGAGCGGCGGGCCGCGGTCAGCCCTTGACCGCGCCCGCGCTCGCTCCCCGGACGAAGTACCGCTGGAAGATGAAGAACACGATGGCCACCGGGATCGTCATCAGCAGCGCGGCCGCCATCTTCAGCGGGAATTGAGTGCCGGCACCGAGCTGCCCACTGACCAGGGTGGCGACGCCGGAGGTCAGCGTGTTCAGCTCGGGGCTCTGCCGCGAGATGATGAAGTGCGCCAGTTCATTCCACGATCCCTGATAGGACAGGATGGTCAGGGTGATGAGCGCCGGCCTGGCCATCGGCAACACGACGGACCAGAACGTCCGGAACACACTGGCACCGTCCAGCCGGGCCGACTCCTCCACCTCGACCGGGATGTTGATGAAGAACTGCCGCATGATGAAAACGCCGGCGGCGTCGGCGATCAGCGGGATGATCATGCCGGCGTAGGTGTCGTACAAGCCGAGCTGGACCAGCACGAGGTACTTCGGGATCAGCAGCACGATGCTGGGAACTGCGAGCAGGCCGATGAACAACGCCGTCATTGCCGAGCGTCCGGTGAAATGCAGGCGGGCCAGGGCATATCCGGCCAGCGAATCGAAGAAGACCCTGCCGATGGTGACGAAGACCGAGACGATCACCGAGTTCATGAACCACCGGGGAAAATCAGCGGCGCGCAGGTTTCGATAGGCGTCGAGGGTCCATTCCTGCGGGATGGGATTCAGCGGGTTGGCGGCCGCGTCCGGGTCGTACTTGAACGATGTGCCCAGCTGGATGAGGAACGGGTACAGGTAGATCAGCGAGAAGAAGATCAGCACCAGGTAGATCAGCCAGCCGAGCCGCCAACGTCGTTTCACGACGTCTGCCGGCGTTTTCTCGACCGGACCCGCCACCGGCCGTCCGGACAGTGTGGTGCTCACTTTCCCTCCCAGGTGGAAATGCGGCGGCGACGCGGCAACGTCTTGCGATCACGCATGACGAACCGCTGGAACAGGCTGAAGATGACGATGATGGCGAACAGGATGAAGGCGATTGCCGCACCCTGCCCCCACTTCCCGTTGAGGAAGGACGCCTGGTACGACAGGTACGCGGGCGTCAGGGTGGTTTTCGCGGGGCCGCCCTGACTCATGATGTAGACCTGATCGAACACCTGCCAGGTGCCGATCAGGCCGAGCGTGAGCACCAGGAACAGCGTGGGTTTGAGTGCCGGCAGGGTGACGGCCCGGAAACGCTGCCAGGTGGTGGTGCCGTCCACCATCGCCGCTTCCTGCACATCGTCCGGGATGTCCTGCAGAGCGGCCAGGAACAGCAGCATGAAGGTGCCCGACGTCGTCCAGACCGCGAGTGTGATGAGGGCACACATCGCCACCGAGGGCCCCGACCACCACTGCCACCAGGTGAGTCCGAGGAACTCATGGCTCGTCAGCCATTCCGGTGGGGCGTCGGTGTCGACCCCCACCAGTCCCAGCAGGATGTGTCCCACTCCGCGCGGGTCGGCGAACCAGTTCGGCCCGTTGATTCCGAACCAGGCCAGGATGGCGTTGACCACGCCGGAGGCATTGAACAGGAAGAGGAAGACGATGGAGATCGCCACCGACGACGTGACCGAAGGAAAATAGAAGGCGCTACGGAAGAAGCCCTTGCCGCGCAGTCGCCGCTGGTTGAGGGTGGTTGCCAGCACGAGGGCAAGAACGGTCTGCAGCGGAACGACCAGCACGACGTAGTACATGGTGTTGCGCAGCGACGTCGCGAGATCGCGCTGCGCCAAACCGGGTTTCGTGAGCAGCGCCTGGTAGTTGTCGGGGCCGATGAAGTTGGCCTTGAGCGGCGAGCCCTTGCCGGTCCAGTCGGACAGCGACACCCACAGGGCGGAGAACACCGGCAGCAACACGAAGATCAGGATCAGCAGGACCGCAGGTGAGATGAACAACCAGCCGGACAATGCATCGCGGTTGCGTGACCCGCGTGGCCTGCCGCGGCCCGGCTTGTCCTGCAACGTTTGTGCTCGCTCGACGTCGGCGATCGATTGCTCGACGCCGCCGGTGCCAATCGTGGACATGCTTGCTCCTGCCTGCCTGCGTCGCAGTCTGTCGGCGCAGACGGAATGGGATCGGAAGGGCCGACGAGCTGATCTCACGGGGACCGGCCGGTGCGCGCCCGCACCGGCCGTACCCGGCGGGATCAGCCGCCGATGGCGTCGGTCAGGTTCTGCTGCACCGAATCCATGATCGTCTTGGGGTCGGCCCCGGTGGACAGGGTGTCCAACTGGGCGTTGAAATCGGTGAGCACGTCGGTGATACCGGCCGCGCCGATCACGCCCCTGGCGTACTCGACGCCCTTGACGAACGGCTCGTTCTTCGGAAATTCCTTGAGGTAATCGGCTTCTGCGGACTGGATCGACGGGATCACGCCGAAGTCCTTGGCAAAGGTCAGCTGCTGATCCTTGGCTGTCATGGCCTCCACGAAGGCCTTCGCCTGGTCCGGGCTCTTGGTGGTGGCCGCGATGCCCCAGCAGTTCGTGAACACCAATGTGCCCTTGTCACCCGTCGGGCCGGCGGGCAGCTCGGCGACCGTGTACTTGACGTTCGGGAAGTCCTTCTGCAGGGCTCCGAGCAGCCAGTTGCCCTCGATCGTCATCGCCGCCTGGCCCTTGCCGAACGCCTCGCCCGCCCAGCCGGCACCAAGTTCCTTGAAGGTCTTGAACGAGCCGTCCTTCAGCTGGGTCTGCACCCACTTCAGGGCCTCGATGTTCTTCGGGTCATTGGCTGTGATCTGGCCGTCCTGGTCGACCAGGAAGGCGCCGTTCTGCACCATGAAGGCGCCGAGACGATCTCGTTCGGCAGCAAGTGTCAGGCCGGCGACATCACCGCTGGTCAGTTTCTTGGACACCTCGGCGAGCTGATCCCAGTTGGTCGGGATGTCGGCGTCGGTCAGCCCGGCCTTGGCCCACAGGTCGGTGTTGATGAACAGTGCCAACGTCGACATGTCCTTGGGTGCGCAGTAGAACTTGTCCTCGTAGGTGAAAGACTTCTTGAGTGCGGGGTAGAAGTCGTCGGCGTTGGGCAGCGAGTCCGCGTACTGCAGAAGATTCCCCGCCTTGGCGTAGTTGGCGAACTGGTCGGCGCTGACGTAGAAGACATCGGGCGACTGGCCAGATGAAAAGCCCTGCGCCAGCTGCTGTGTCAGGTCCTGCGCCGGGGTGGCTGTCACCTTGGTGCCGGTCTTGTCGGTGAACGCCTTGGCGGCCTCGTCGATGGCCGCCGTCTCGGCCGGCCCGGATGCGCCGTACAGCAGCGTGATCTCGCCGCCGCCGGCGGCCGCTCCACCGCTCGCCCCGCCACTACCCGCCGCGCCCGACCCGCCGGCGGCTGACGACTCCGCCGCTGTGGCACCCCCACCGGAACCCGGGGTCGAGGTGCTGGCTTCGCCGCACGCGGCGACGACCAGCAGGGCGAGGACACCGGTGGCGGCAACGGCCGCACGCCGGAATCTGTTGTGTTGCATGGATCCTCCAGGGAGTAGGGCAACCGGCGCGAGATGTTCGTGTCGGCGATGGCGCAGTGGTCGAGAACGATGTGGTTGATGACGATGTGGACGGTGGAGCCGGGGTGATCGGGCCGGAGCGGCCGCGGGACTGACGGCTTGGAGGGCTAGTCCTTGGTGGGCGCAGCACCGGTGGACCCGCGCAACACCAGGGTCGGGGGCAGCAGGACCTGCTCCGGTGGCGGTCCCTGGCCACCGGAGGTGATCTGGTGCAGCAGGATGCGCAGGCAGTGCTCGGCGACATCACGCAGTGGCTGGGCCAATGACGTGAGGTCCGCGCCCTGCGCTTTGTCGCTGTCATCGAAGCCGATGACGGACAGGTCGGTGCCGATCCGTAACCCGAGTTCACCGGCCGCCTCGAGCGCGCCGAGCGCCACCACGTCGGAGACACAGACGATCGCCGTCGGCGCATCGCCCTGGAGCAGTTGGAGCGCGGCGGCCCGGGCGGCATCGGTGTCGTTCAGGCAGCGCCGGGGTTGCGGCGCGGGGATGCCGGCCGCGCTCATGCACCCGGCCCAGCCGCTCAGCCGGTCCGCGCCCAGGTCCGAGTCCTCGGGCCAGCCGAGGAAGCCGATCCGCCGGTGCCCCGCCGAGAGCAGGTGCCGGGTGGCGGTTCTGGTGCCGGCCGCACCGTCGACGTCGACCCATGAATGCGCCGTGCCCCCGTCCCACGGCCGGCCGAAGGTCACGAACGGCACGCCCTCGGCCTGCAGGTGGCTGGTCCGCCGATCACCGGAGTGCGTGTAGGTCAACAGCAGGCCGTCGACATTCCATCGGTCGAGAAGCTCGTCGTAGGCGTCGATCTCGCCGTCGTCGTCCGGTGAGGTGTAGAGGATGATGCGGTAGTCCGCTGCGGCGGCCGCCTCGGTGACGGCGTGCAGGAACCGGTCGAAGATCGTCGGCTCCGGCGCCTGGTAGATCCGCATCCCGAGCAATTGCGACCGTCGGGTGCGCAACTGCTGGGCGGCGAGGTGCGGCCGGTAGGACAGCTCGGCGATCGCCGCCCGCACCCGCTCGGCGGTTTCCGCCTTCACCAGGTCGGGGGAGTTGATGACGTTCGAGACGGTCTGCCGCGAGACACCGGCGCGCTGTGCCACCGAGCCCAAGGTCGCCCGTCCCGCCCGCGGCTTACCGGCCATGACCTGTTCCGGGGTGATCGGTGCCGGGGTGACCTGTTCCGGGGTGCTCGGGGCCGCGGTGCTCGATGCCGGTGTCTTCGGTTCGCGGCTGATCGGCGTGGGCCGCGACGACCCCGGGGGGTTCGGTGCCGATGCCGCAGAGGGCCGGTCGGCGGTCCCGGCCGCATCCGAGCCGGACGCCGTGGACGGCGTCGCTGCTGGCCCGGCTGTGGTCACGCACTTCTCCTCGTCGAGACGTCTTCAGGATTGGATCGATCAAAATTGGCGAATAGTCGGTATTGGATCGATCCAAGGATGGTCGTAGTGTTACCGCGGTCACCAACCGTGTCAAGGCTCGGTCTTCCAGGAGGCGATCACAATCTCATCACTGACGCACGACGTTCCCCGGGCGACCGGACTCCAACCGCTGTTGCACGACCTGGTCACCTGCCTCGCCGCGCCGTGCGCCGTGCTGTCCGGCAGCGACGGGCAGATCCGCCCGGTCGGCGCACAGGGTGCCTACGTCGCCGATGTGCGCGCCATCAGCGAGGCCGTCGTCGCGCTCGACGATGACCAGGGTGAGCCGGTGTCGGCGTCCGCCCGCGGGCCGGCGGGCGCGGAGTTCATCAGCGTGATCCGGTCGCTGGGCGATCGCACGCCGGACCCGACGGTGTGGTTGCGGCGGCGCCGGACGGCGGACGTCGCGGGGATGGTCGAGCAGCTGACCGTGGTGAACACCTCCGCCGAACCGGTCAGCACCGTGGTGAGCCTGCGGATCGCAACCGACCTGGTCGAGATGGACCGGGTGAAGTCAGGACGGTCGGGCACCGCCGTCTCGCCGGCCGCGACCGCGGACGGGGTGCAGTACCGCGACGGAGACTTCAGCGTGCACATCGCCTTTCCCGCAGCGCGGGTGGACCTGGAGGCTGCCGCCACCACGGCGCGGTGGCCGGTGGTCATCGAGCCCGGATCCGACGTCACGCTGACCTGGTCGATGTCGGTACGGGACCGCGGCGCGGCCGTCGTGCCCGCCGTCCGGCTTTCTGCATCGGCTGCCACCGTGGCGGCCGACGATCGGCGGCTCGGCCCGTTCGTCGCGGCGTCGGTGGCGGACCTGGATGCGCTGCGGATGTCGTTGGCCGGCTCGCCCGACGATGCCTTTGCCGCTGCCGGTTCTCCCTGGTATCTCACGCTTTTCGGCCGCGACTCGATCTGGGCGGCGCGAATGGCCTTGCCGCTGGGCACCGATCTGGCGGCGGGAACTCTGCGCACGCTGGCATCGAAGCAGGGCCGCGTGGTCGACCTGCGCAGTGACGAGCAGCCGGGGAAGATCCTGCACGAGGTCCGTCGCTCGACCACGACCCTCACCGGGCCGGACCCGGATTCCGGTCCCGCGGCGACCCTGCCGCCGGTGTACTACGGGACGGTCGATGCCACCCCGCTGTGGGTGTGCCTGCTGGCGGACGCCTGGAAGTGGGGCATGCCGGTCGGACAGGTGCAGGAGTTGCTGCCGCACCTGGAGCGGGCGCTGGACTGGATCGCCGACTACGGGGATGCCGATGGTGACGGCTTTCTCGATTACTACGATGAGTCCGGACGCGGTCTGGCCAACCAGGGTTGGAAGGATTCCGACGACTCCGTCCGGTTTGCGGACGGGACCATCGCGCAGGGGCCGGTCGCGCTGGCCGAGGTGCAGGGCTATGCCTACGAGGCCGCCCTGGCCGGCGCCGAACTGCTCGACGCCTTCGGCCGGCCGGGCGCGGACCGGTGGCGGCAGTACGCCGCCGGGATGGCGCAGCGGTTCCGCTCGGCGTTCTGGGTATCGGACGGGCTCGGCGTCTTCCCCGCCCTCGCGCTCGACCGGGACAAACGCCCCGTCGATGCGCCGGCATCGAACATGGGCCACCTGCTGGCCACCGGCATCCTGTCGGACGACGAGGCACGCGCCGTGGCCGACCGCCTCGTGCATCCGAGCATGGCCAGTGGTTTCGGCCTGCGCACCATGGCGGACACGACAGGTGGCTTCTCGCCGCTGAGCTATCACTGCGGTTCGGTGTGGCCACACGACACCGCGATCGCCATCCACGGCCTGATCAAGGCCGGCTTCGCCGAGCACGCGACGGTGCTCGCCGGGGGCCTGCTGGCGGCCGGTGCGGCATTCGGTGGGCGGTTGCCGGAGCTGTTCGGCGGATTTTCCGCCACCGACGTGCCGGTGCCCGTGCCGTACCCGGCGTCCTGCCGGCCGCAGGCATGGTCGGCCGCGGGCGCCGTGGTCATGCTGCAGGCTTTCCTCGGGCTGGATCCGGACGTCCCGAACGGTGTGGTCCGGCTGGCTCCGTCATCCGCGGCGGGTGCGATGGACGTGTCCGGCCTGACGGTGAACGGTGCGCCGTTCGGCGTCTCCGTCGACCGGCACGGCGAGGTGCTGTCGGTGGACGTCGACCCGTCCCTGCGGGTTCAGGTGCGGACCGCCGATCGCTCCTGACAAGCGACGAAGAGGAACCGTGGACGGTTTGCCCGGGGCATGATCGCGTGATGCCTGCCTTCGAGGTTCCGGTCAATCTCGCCGGGTGGATCGACCGGACGGAACCGCCGGCCTCGCCGTTGCGTTCGTGGCTGGCCGACCTGCCCGGCGAGGTCGGCCGCGTCGCGGCGCAGTGGGGACTCGAGGTGGGCAGTCCATACCAGCCCGGCGGTGTGACGGCATGGGTGGCGCCCGCCCGCGATGCGCAGGGTCGGTGTGTGGTGCTGAAGCTGGTGTGGGCGGGTGGTGACCCGACCCGCGACGAGGGTAGGCACGAGGCGGACGGCCTGCGGCTGTGGTCCGGCAGCGGTGCCGTACGGCTGCTGGACGTCGCCGAGACGGGCCCGAGTCGGGCGTTGCTTCTCGAGAGATGCGAGCCGGGAACCACTCTCGCCGAGGCCATGGCCCCGGACAGCCAGCACGAGGTGCTTGCAGCTCTGCTGCGCCGGATCTGGATCACGCCGCCGGTCGATCACCCGTTCCGCTCGCTGGCGAGCATGTGTGCCTGGTGGGCGGATTCAGCCGAGAGGCGTCTGCAGTCGGCTGCGCGCCCGGGAACGCCTGCGCAACAACGACTGTCGGCTCTGGATGCCGGAATCGTCCGGGAGGGCCTGGAGATGTTCCGTCGGCTGCCGCTCGACGGCGCCGCGCCGGTGCTGGTGTGCACCGACCTGCACGCCGGCAACATCCTTGCCGCACAGCGGGAACCGTGGCTGATGATCGATCCCAAGCCGTACGTCGGTGACCCCACCTACGATCCGCTGCAGCACATGCTCAACTGCCCGGGTCAGTTGGCCGCCGATCCTCGCGGGTTCGTCGCCCGGATCGCCGCGCTGCTCGATCTGGACCGGGAGCGCCTGCGGGACTGGCTGTTCGCTCGCTGCGTGGTCGAGTCGCTCGGCGGGACGGTGTTCGCGGTGGCGGCCAGCGCGCTGGCGCGGTGAGCCAGGTGATGTCTCTCCGTCCGCGGGATCGTGCTCACGTCAGTTGATCCCGGTGGGCGCGGGTGTCCTGCTCGTCCAGCCCCGTGAGTCCGGGCGCCCAGGCTCGGCCCGCTCAGTGCTCCAGCCGGGCCAGCGCGTCCCGCGCCCGGCGTTGCCGGATCTCCGCCCGGCGCAGCTGGATGCGGGCCTCGTCGACGGCGCGCCGGGCGTCCGCGACCTGCTCCTCGAGTTCCCGCAGCCGGTCGACGCGGCTCTGCTCCTCGTCGGCGGCGATCAGGTAGGCCTCCTCGGCGTCATCCGCCGCCTGTCGCGCATCGGTGATCCGCGCCTGCCGCGCCTCTTGCGCCGCGGCCTTCTCCTGTGCCTTGCGCTCGGCTTCCTGCTCCTCGGCCTCGCGACGCGCGCGGACGCGGTCCTGTTGGGACAGGCCCTTGACCGACGCCCGGCGGCTCGCGGGGGCAGACGGGGCGGAGGACTTCGCACCGCTTGCGGGTCCGCTGCTGCCCCGGGCGCCGCTGCCGCCGCCGGCCCCGCCGGTTCCCCCGACAACGGTCAGGTCGGGTGATCCGCCGAAGCCGAACCCTTCCCACCGGGCGGGTTTCACCAGCGTTCCGTCGGCCACCTGTGCCGCGACGTCCGGGTCGGCCAGCGCGGCCGTCAGCGTGGAGACGACCTCATCGCGGACCGCGGAGCTGGGCGCGCCGTCATCGACGGACTCGAAGGCGCGCCGGGTCAGGTCGTTCACCAGCCGTCGCCGCCGGGACGTCAGGTCGCGGATCTGCCGGGCATCGACCGATCGCTCGGCCCGGCGGAGCTGGTCACCCAGTTCGACCAGTTCGGCGATGCGGTCCGGTTCGCTGCGGGCGAGGAAGTTCACGACGTAGGCCGACCGGGTCGGCTTGCGCAGCGCCGAGATCTGCTTGCCCGCCTGTGCATTGCCGTCCTTCTTGGCCGCCGCGGCGAGCGCCGCCCGGCGCTCCATGAAGGTGTCGGGGTCGTGGGAGTACAGCTCGTCCATCGCGGAGCGGACGGCGTCATCGATCTCGGCCACAGCTCATCCTTCACCAGATCCGGGCGTCGTTCACCGGGGCCTGCGGCGACGTGCCCCGGTCACGACCGACCCGATCTGCCGGCGCGGTGCGCAACGCCACCGGGGCCGGGACGGGCTCAACCGGTGGGTTCCCGGGCCAGCAACCCGCGGCGGTGCGCGACCGCCACCGCCTCCGCGCGGCCGCTGACCCCCAACTTGGCCAGCACGTTGGACATGTGCACGCTGACCGTCTTCGAGCTGATGAACAGCCGCTCGCCGACCTGCCTGTTGGTCAGTCCCTGCGCCACCAGGGCGAGCACGGCCTCTTCGCGATCGGTGAGCACCGCGACCGGCTGGCGGCTGCCGGGCAGGTCGAGCCGGGCCCGCCGGCCGAGGTCGCGCACAGCGTCGGCCAGCGGCAGGGCACCCATCTCCACGGCTTCGGCAAGCGCCGTCAGCGCCTCCGATCGGGCCGCCGAATGATCTCCGGTGGCCGCCAGGGACGCGGCCAGACGCCATCGTGCGCGGGCGATCTCGTAGCGGTAGCCGTACCCGAACTCCTCGACCACTGCCACCCAGCGCGCCGGCTCATCATTTCCGACGAGCCGGCCGTACTCCGCGTGGGCCCGGGCGAGCCACGCCCGGCCCTCGGGCCCGAGCCGGCCACCCCTCGGCCGGCCACGCCGTGCGGTTTCCACTGCCCGCTCGAGAAGGGTCGCCCCGACGGCGATGTCCGCCCGAGGGTCGCCACCGGTCAACCGGGTCTGCTCGGCGCGGTCGGCCAGTGCGGTGATCCCGAGCGCCGAGAGCCAGATGCCGCCGAGGAAGTAGTCGTTCCAGGCTGCGTCCAGGTACTCGATCACCCGCATCGTCAACTCGACGGCCGGCTGGTGGTCCCCCGACCAGGTCAGCGCGTCGATGGTGCAACCACCGGAGATCAAGGCGGCCATCGGATCCCGCTGCCAGTCGGCCTGCGCCGCCCGGCCGCGTTCCACCGCATCGGTGTCACCGCGGGCGACCGCGCCGTACAGGTCGACCACCGAGAGGATCCAGGTGGCCGACTCCGGAACCCAGTCCGCGGACGGCGGCTCGGGTGCGAGATCACCGGACACGTAACGGATCAGCTGTCGGAAGATCAGCATCCCGACGCCGTACCCGGTCCACAGCACGCCGGCCGCCCGCGCCCGCTCGATGCCGCTGTCGAGCACAGCCGCCGCCTCGGACAGCTTGCCGGCGTAGTACCGGTTGGCGCCGAGGTTGTGCACGCTGCGCAGCTCACCGAGCAGATCGCCGGTTCGACGTGCGGTGTCGACCGCGCCGGCGAGCAGCGCGGCCGCGCGATCGGCGTCGTCCACGTTGAGCACGGCCAGGGTGGTCAGTGCGTCCGCCTCGGCGTCGGCAATCCCCAGCAACCTCGACTCGGTGATCGCCTTCTCCGCCGTACGCCGGGCATCCTCGTCGCGGTCCATGTTCAGCGCCGCGCGGGCGTGCGCCGCGTAGACCCGGGCTCGTTCGGCGGAGGGCGGGCCGACCTCGAGAACCGCCAGTGCACGGTCCGCCGCCTGCAGTGCCTCACCCGCCTGGTCGTTGTCGATCAGCTGCGAGACGGCGGCCGGGGTGATCCGCGCCGCGGTCGCCGGGTCCGCCTGCGCCAGTGCAGCGGTGGCCAGGGCAGCCGCGCGGGAAGGCTGCCCGGCCCGGCTGGCCGCGGATGCCGCCGCCATCGTCACGTCGGTCCGGTCTCGGCCAACCAGCGACGCGGCCGTCGGCACCGCGTCCCAGAGCTGCAGGACCGTTTCCAGGTGCCGCAGCTCCTCGGCCGGCGCGAGCACTTCGGCAGCCTCCCGTGCGGCGGCGTGCGATGCGGCCAGGGCCGCGGGCAGATCGTGGCTGCGGAAGGCGTGGTGCGCGACCTCCGCCTGAGAGCCCAGCGACGGATCGGCGAGCAACTCCCGCAGGTAGGCCGCGTGCAGGCCGGCGAGTTCACCGGGCAGCAGATCGGCGTAGACGGCCTCGGCCAGCAAGGCGTGCCGGAACGCGATCCACCTGGAGTCCTCGGCGGCGAGGACGTGATGGGTGACCGCCTCACGCAGGGCGCGGTCGAACGCGGCGGCGTCGGGAAAACACGGATCGTGCGCGGCGACGGCCCACAGCAGGGGCTCGGACACCCGCCGGCCGGAGACCGACGCGATCCTGGCGAGCGCCTGGACACAGGGATCGAGCCGTTCCAGCCGGCCGTGCAGGACGTCGGCCAGCGAACCGGGCAGCACAGCGGCGTCCGGTCCGGCCTCCAGGATCTCCTGCGCGAAGTAGGCGTTGCCCTCGGACCGGGTGAAGACGCTGTCCAGCGTCGCCTCCCGCAGCGTCCGGCCGGTCACGGCCTCGGCGAATTCGGCCAGCTCGTCATGGGTGAAGGCAGGCAGTTCCAGGTGGTCGACCTTGGGGTGGCGCAGCAGCTCCGCCAGCACGGGCCGCAGCGGGTGCTGCCGGTGCAGGTCGTCGGTGCGGTAGGTGGCGACCACCAGGAGGTGCTCGGACCGCAGGCGTGCCAGCAGGAACCGGAGCACATCGCGACTGGACGGGTCCGCCCAGTGCAGGTCCTCCAGCATCACCAACAGCGGCCGTTCCGCGGTGCCGATGGCGCCCAGGACGGCGGCGATACCGTCGAAGAGTTGCAGTCGCGCAGCCTGACTCTCCGCACCCTCGCGTCCGTCGGCGAGGCCACCGTCGAGCAGCCGGCCGAGCGCGGGCCGGGCCGCGATGGCCCGTTCCACGGTGTCGGTGGCCGTCCGCAGTTGGCCGAGGGCGTCGGTGAACGGCAGGTACGGCAAGCCGACGTCGCCGAGGTCGATGCAGTGCCCGGTGACCACCAGAGCACCGTCTTGTTGGGCGATCTCGGCCATCCTGGTCAACAGCCGCGTCTTGCCGACCCCGGCGTCGCCGGACAGCAGCAGAGCTCCCGGTTCGCCGGCGCGGGCGCGGGCCAGGGCCCGCTCGAAGCGCGCGAGTTGCTGGGCGCGGGCGACGAACGGCGCACCTGACGCGGACCGGACCACGGTGTCCATAGTGTCAGCAGGCACCGACACCGCCGAACCGCTTTACCGCTCGACGCCGGGTCGCCTCCGCTGAGCCGGAGCCGGTCGTGGAACCCGGACCGCGGCCCGCCCGGTGCCGCCTGGGGTGCGCTCGGCGGAGCGCCATCAGGCGGCACGGACCACCAGCGGTGCGGCCGTCGCGCGGGTGGCGGCCTTGGAGCGACCGCGGTTGCGCACGGTGGTGCGCGAGACGCGGCCGTGCTGGTTGCGCCGGAACTGGAAGCGAACCTGCTGCTGCCGGTAGCCGACCTCGGCTTCGTATGCCGGACCCCAGAACATGCTCATGGCGTTCCTCCTCACGTCCGGCGAACCCCGTGTTCGTCGTCGTGACAGGAACGATGCCGCTGAGTCAGGGGGTCGGGCATCGGACGATCGGGCAGTGTTCCTGCGGCGGAGAACTCAGTTGCAGCCAGGCCGTGCCCCTGAGGCGGTCTGAGGTGCCCTGAGGTACCTCAGACCGTGGGATCGAACCGACCGGATCCCGACCGGCCGCGATGCCGTCGGGCGATGCCGAGTCCCGCGACCTCAGTCGACCCGAACCGGCTCCGCGTGCCAGATCCGGTCCAGGTAGTCGCGGATCGACCGGTCGCTGGAGAAGAAACCGGACCGGGCGACGTTGAGCACCGCGCTGCGGGTCCAGGCCTGCTGGTCCAGGTACGCCTCCTCGACGGCGTCCTGCGCCTCGATGTAGGCCCGGTAATCGGCGAGCACGAGGTATTGGTCATGGTGCAGTAGGGAGTCCACGATCGGGGCGAAGGCCCCGCGGTTGCCGTTCGAGAATTCGCCGGCGCTGATCGCGTCGATCGCCCGGCGCAGGATCGGGTCGTTCTCGTAATAGGTCTGCGGGTGGTACCCCGCCGTGGTGACGGCGGCGACCTCCGGCTCGGTCAGGCCGAACAGGAAGAAGTTCTCCTTGCCGACCAGATCACGGATTTCGACGTTCGCCCCGTCCAGGGTGCCGATGGTGAGCGCCCCGTTCAGTGCGAGCTTCATGTTGCCGGTGCCGGAGGCCTCCTTGCCGGCCAGTGAGATCTGCTCCGACAGATCGGCCGCGGGGATGAGCGTCTCTGCCAGGGTGACGTTGTAGTTGGCCGGGAAGGCCACCTTGAGCCGGCCGTCGACCAGCGGGTCGGCCTCCAGCACGGTCGCCACGGCATTGATCAGCGCGATCGTCGACTTCGCCATCCGGTAGCCGGGTGCTGCCTTGGCGCCGAACAGCACCACCCGGGGAACCATGTCGACGTCGGGGTTGTCCTGGATCCGCTGGTACAGCGTGATCACGTGCAACAGCTTGAGGGTCTGCCGCTTGTACTCGTGCAGGCGCTTGACCATCACGTCGAAGATCGCGGACGGGTCGAGCAGGATGCCGTCCCGCCGTTCCAGCAGGCCGGTCAGCCGCACCTTGTTGGCCCCCTTGATGGCCGCGAACGAGGTGAGGAAGGCGTTGTCGTCGGCGAACGGCTCGAGCTCCCGCAGCCGGTCCAGGTCCTGCAGCCATCCGTCGCCGATGGTCGCGGTGATCAGCCGGGACAGCCCGGGGTTGGCCAGCCGGACGAACCGGCGGGGCGTCACGCCGTTGGTCACGTTGGTGAACTTCTTCGGCCAGTACGCGGCGAAGTCACTGAGCACCTGGTCGCGCAGCAGTTCGCTGTGCAGTTCGGCGACACCGTTGACCATCGAGCCGGCGACGGTGGCCAGGTAGGCCATCCGCACGGCGCGGAACGGGTACTCCTGGATGATCGACATCCGGCGCGCACGGATCTCGTCATCCGGGTCGGCCGTGCGGACCTCGGCCAGGAAGTCCTCGTTGATCCGGTAGATGATCTCCAGGTGGCGCGGCAGCAGCCGACCGATCAGGGTCACCGGCCACACCTCCAGCGCCTCCGGCAGCAGGGTGTGACAGGTGTAGGCGAAGCACTGCCGGGTGATGTTCCAGGCCTGGTCCCAGTCCATCTGCCGTTCGTCGACCAGGATCCGCATCAGCTCGGGGATCGCGATCACCGGGTGCGTGTCGTTGAGCTGGAAGATCACCCGCTCCGGCAGTTTGCGCAGGTCGAAGTCCTTGGGCAGCGTGTGGTCGAGGAAGTCGCGCAGCGAGCAGGCGGCGAAGAAGTACTGCTGCTGCAGGCGCAGTTCCTTCCCCTGCGGGGTGGAGTCCTCGGGGTACAGCACCTTGGAGATGTTCTCGGCGAATGCCTGCGAGCGGACGGCCTCCAGGTAGTCACCGGCGTTGAACACGGTGAGGTCGAAGGCCTGGGTGGCCCGCGCGCTCCACAGCCGCAGCGTGTTCACGTTGCCGACGCCGTACCCGGGAACCATGTAGTTGTAAGGGATCCCGCGCACCTCCCAGCCGGGATTCCACCGGGACCGCAGCACGCCGTCGGTGTCGACGTACTGCTCGGTGCTGCCACCGAACCGCACGGTGACGGCCATCTCGGGATGCGGGAACTCCCACGGGGAACCATTGGTGAGCCACGAGTCCGGCTGCTCGACCTGCTCGCCGTCGACGAAGGTCTGCCGGAAAATGCCGTACTCGTAACGGATCCCATAGCCGACCGCGGGGATGCCCATCGTCGCCAGGGAGTCGATGAAGCAGGCCGCCAGCCGGCCGAGGCCGCCGTTGCCCAGGCCGGGTTCCACCTCGGCGTCGCGCAGGCTGTCCAGGTTCAACCCGAGCGATTCCATCGAGCGCGCGGCCACCTCGCTGAGCCCGGCGGCGAGCAGCGCGTTGTCCAGCTGACGCCCCAGCAGGTACTCGGCGGACAGGTAGGCGACAGCCTTGGCGTTGTTGTCGAGTTGGGTGCTCAGCGTGTCCAGCCAGCGGGACATCAATTGCTGGCGGACCGTCCGGGCCAGGGCCATGTAGAGGTCGTGGGTGGTGGCCCGCACCAGCGCCACACCCTGCCCGAACTGCAGCTCCTCGAGGAACTGGCGGGTGAAGTTGTCGACGTCGGTCAGATCGACCTGGACGATGTGCTTGGCGGCGGTCACGGACGGATAGTAGCCAGGCCCGCTGAGACCGTCCCCGCGGCGCAAGTCGCGATGTGACCTACTCGTCGGTAGGCGGACGGCCGTCACCCGCGGGTGTGGCGACCCGAGCGGCTCAGCGGCTCAGCCGGCGATCCGGCCGTAACGTTCGGCGGCTCTCGCCCGCGCCTTTGCCGCCTCGACCTCCCGATCCTTCGCCGGCGCCGTCGTCACCAGGTCCTCCAGCAGATGCCGGGTGATGTGGGCGATCTCGTCGACGGCATGGTCGAAGGCCGCCTTGTTGGCCGCCGACGGCTTGGTGGTGCCGCTGACCTTGCGGACGTACTGCAGCGCAGCGGCGTGGACCTCGTCCGTGGTCGCCGGCGGGTCGAAGTTGTGCAGGGTGCGAATGTTGCGACACATGCCGTCAAGCCTTGCGTCCGCGGGTGCCGTGCGCAAGACCGCTGCGGGTGTTGTCCTGCTGGTTACGCTCACTGCCGACGGGGCCGCTGCGCGCCGTCGCGGACCGACGGGAGCGCGTCATGGAAATCGGATTGCACATCGCGGACTTCACCTTCCCGGACGGGCCGGCGGGCCTGCGCGCCGATCTCGACCGGATCGTCGGCACCGCCGAGCAGGAGGGCTTCACCAAGGTCAGCGTGATGGATCACCTCTGGCAGATCGGGCTCCTCGGGCCGCCCGAGCACGAGATGTTGGAGGCGTACACCACTCTCGGCTACCTGGCGGCGCGGACGTCGAGCGTGGAACTGCTCGCCTGGGTGACGGCGGTGAGCTACCGGGAGCCCGGGATGCTGGCCAAACTCGTGACGACGCTGGATGTGCTGTCCGGTGGCCGCGCCTGGCTCGGAATAGGGGCGGCGTGGAACGAGCAGGAGGCGACCGGGCTGGGGTTGCCGTTCCCGTCCACCGCCGAACGTTTCGAGCGGCTCGAGGAGACGCTGCAGATCTGCCTGCAGATGTGGAGCGACCACGACGAGCCGTACAACGGGCGGCACTACCAATTGGGTCAGACCCTCAACTCGCCGCAGGCCCTGCGTCGGCCGCACCCGCCGATCCTGATCGGCGGCGGTGGCGAGAAGAAGACCCTCAGGCTGGTCGCGAAGTATGCGCAGGCATGCAATCTGTTCCCGTCACCGGACCTCGAGCACAAGCTCGACGTGCTGCGCGAGCACTGCGCGCGGGAGGGCACCAACTACGACGACATCTCCAAGACGGTGATGAGCGGGCTGGATCCCGGCGAGAACGGCGAGAACATCGACACCATCCTGGAGTCGTTCCGCGGTTTCGCGAAGCTGGGCATCACCCACGTCCACGGCATCGTGCCGCGGGTGTGGAGCCTGCAGCCGCTGCAGACCCTGGGCCGGGAGGTCGTTCCGGTGATCTCCGGCTGGTGAGCCGGGCGGCCGGCCCGGCAGCCCGCCCGGCGGGTCGGGAGGTATTCACGCGCCTTGCGCGCGGGCGGGCCCGTGTCCGTTGGCGATGACAACCACGCGTGTATCGGGTCTGTTCTGCTGAACGGCCGGCATCGCGCCGGCGGAAAGGGACCCCACTTGGCCACCGGAATCTTCGCCGGCATTCCCGTCAACGACTTCTCGGCGGCGCTGGAATGGTACCGGCGGCTGCTGGGCACCGAGCCCTCCTTCTACCCGAACGATGCCGAGGCCGTGTGGCAGCTGGCGCAGGACCGTTTCGTCTACATCATCGAGGACGACATGCGGGCCGGCGGCGCGGTCAGCATGATCTGGTTCGACGACCCCGTCGGGACGGTGGCCGCCATCGGGCGGCGCGGGCTGGAACCGCTCGGCATCGAAAAGCACGACCCGGTGTGGAAGTACGTGTTCCACGACCCCGACGGCAACGAGATCGGCGTCGGCGGCAGGGTGACCGGCGCAGCTGCGGCGCTGCGGACAGCGACCGTGATCCGCGTCCGGGAGGACGCCTGTCAGCTGATCATCGGTGGTGCCCCCGAGTGGGTGCCGTTCTCGGCCGCCTTCCCGTCACCCCGGACGGAACGGGTCAGCCCGGGCAACCTCGTGGCCGTTGGGACCGCGCCGGACGGTGCGCTCACAGTCATGTGGCGTTGGTACGACGCCGTCGTCCTCGGGGCGGAGGCCGACCTGATCAGGATGTGGGAACCCGCCCACGGTGAGGTGCTGGCCCGGTCACGCAGCCCACTGGCGCGGCCGCCCGGATCTCGCGCCTACCTGTCCGCCGGGCTCCCGGGTGCGCAGTGGTGGGTTGCGGGTCCGGTCAGTGCCTCCGGTGACTCTGCCGACGTCGAACTCGACGCGGTGCAACGGTTTCTCACCGACAACGGAGTGCTCGACCGGCCCCGATGAGCGGCCGCGATGACTGACGTCTCGGGAACGGGTCTGCAGAGGATGAAGCCGGTCAAGGAGAGGAAAACCGTGAGCACGTATACCGCTGATCTGTTCATGTCTTTGGACGGCTTCGGCACCGGGCCCGTCGGATATTGGGGCAAAGGCGGCCCGGAACTGTTCGCAGAACGGACGCGGGTGTTCTTCGAGGGCGACGGGGAGACGCTGGTGCTCGGCGCGAACACCTATCGCGACATGGCAGTATTCGCTGCCCGCGCGGCGGACGACAAGGATTTCCGAGCGCTCACCGCACGCTCGAAGCTTGTCATCTCCCGCACGCTGCAGGCGCCGCTGACCTGGCCGAATTCGACGCTGATCGCCGAGGATGCCGTCACCGCAGTTGCGCGGCTCAAGCGCGAGTCGAGCCGCCCGTTGCGGTCGCACGGCAGCATCTCGATGAACCGGGCGCTGCTCGCCGCCGGGCTCGTCGACCGGCTGGAGATCTCGATCTTCCCGGTCATCACCGGCGCGTCGGGCTCCGACCCGGTGCTGGCCGGGCTGCCGGACATCGACCTCGAGCTGGTCGAGTCCCGGCTGCTCGACGGAGAGATCCCGCAGTTGGTCTACGTGCCCACCGTGCTGGAAAAACCACTGGGCGCATCCTGACGCTCATCGGTTGCCCCGAAGTCCGCGACGCCGCTTGAAGCCGGATCGGCCCCCGGCGGCGCGGGTGGCGCTACCGGCGCTGTTCCGTGGCGCCGGACGAGTTCTGCACCGAGGCGGGCCAATTCGTGTTGGAGGGGTGGGCAGGCCCCGGCGTCGACGATCGCTCCCCAACCGGCCAGTCGTTTTGCGATGGTCAGTGGTGTCGGGGCCGCCGACGCGAACCCGTGTGCGGTCCACTTCGGCCGGTCCCAGGACCTGGCAGTGCCGGCCGAACTGTTCCTGCAGGACGGCCAGGAACCGCTGTTCGATGGTGACCGTCGCGGTGATTTCCGAGCGTCGTTGTTCGACTTCTGCTGCGACCCGTTCCCAGGCTGCGGCGAGGTCGAAGTCCACCGACCGACGGGCCGGAATGTCGGTGGTCGTGATGGCCTCGATACGGTCGACCCGGAAGGTCCGTTCGCCGGGTCGATGACCACGGCGTCGGACGCCGCTGGCCGACAACGCCGCAAGGTCTCGGCGCGCCGTGGCCACCGACACCTCCAGTTCGGCCGCCAGCGCCGCGGCCGTCACCCGGCCGCGGGACTGGATCAGCAGCAACGCGGCAACCAATTGATCAGCCCTCATTCGGCGAGCGTCCCTGAATAAGTGATCACAAGGTGAGCAGTCATGGCCGGCATGGTGTGCGCAGCCCGGCGAGAAGCGCCGGGCACCACGGCAAAGGGGACATCATTCTTCAGGGTCTGACCACCATCTCGGCCTATGCCGACGATCTGACGGCCTGCAGCGTTGGTACACCGAATTCCTGGGAATCGAGGCGTATTGCTCGGTGGGACGCTCGGGCAGCCGCGAACGGCGCGGTTGACGACCCCGATCCCGGTTTGCGGGGACTGTCGATCGTCACCCCCACCGCCGTCGGCACCGGGCCCGCCGGAAATCGGCCGCCCTGCAGTGGTCCCTGCCGTTCGGGATCGGAGGCGGCTCCACACCGCTCGACTTTGGCGACTCGGCGTTCGCTCCGGATGTCAGGCCCGTGGTGGGCGCGATCGAGGCTGACGACACCACCATCGCGGTGCGGCTGGGCACGGCACTCGGCGATCCGGTGACCGCCAAGATCCAAGACCACCTCGCCGACAAGGACTCGTCGGTAACGGTTCCCGGCCAGCTGCTGGCCGACGCACTGGCCGCCAGCCTGGCCACCGTTCTCGCTGATGGTCTCCCCGGCGACGTGACCGTCGATGAGGGCGCGGTGGGTCAGTGGTGGCCGCTGACCCACCGGCCTCACCGGTGGGGTGACGCATCCGCACTCAGGGCCGGACCTGGACTGTCACAAGCGCGCCGTCACAGTGGTGTTCCACCCGCCGACCATTGTGCTGCGTGACATTGGCATCGCCGGTGGGGTGCCCCGACTGTTTCCCGGCCGGGTGTGGTTCGACCCTCCCGGTGTGTGGGAGGTCCGGGCCGGGCAGTCGAACACCTGGCTGGACCTTGACTGGTTTTCCCCGATCCGCCACAGGGCCGCCTGCCTGTCGGCACCGCAACCTCGGTGTATCTGCACACCGACTGCGGTCTGCGCTGGGTCGACCTGGGCGTCATCCCGCCGGACCACGCACCATCAACGGTCGCCGACACGGCCGCAATGACCAGCGGCTGCATGGCCATCAGTGACCCGTGGGGGATGGGTGCGCTCAACCTTGAGTATTTGACCGACCCGCCCTGGGATGACCCGGGCCTCGGGCTCATCCGCCAGTGGAGCCTGGGCTTGGTGGAAGTACCGGAAAGGCTGAGGCTGCAGTTCCTGGCGGTCGGGTATGGGCATCCAGCGCGCCTGGCCCGAAATACGGTGCCATCACCCACCGCGGACAGCTGCTCCTGGCCGGCGCCGGACCAGCCACCCGAATGTGACCCGCTCCTTCTCGGGGTTGATCGACCGAACTCGCCGGGAAGCGCCTCGATCGCCGTCGCCCGAAACTGGCCCACGGAAGCGCACCTTATGCTCCGTTGCCGGCGCATAAGCCGCGTCGTTGAGATGAACAACTCACGTTGTTGAGAGCGGGTTACCCGTGGCCCGCGGGCAGAGCAAGGCGTGCAGTCACGGGTCGAGCCGCCCCTTCACAATCGCCGTGCCGATGCCGGGCTCGACCGCGCACTTGCCGACCTGCCGGCCAAGCGTGGTCCCACCAAGACCGTCTGTCCCAGCGAGGTGGCCAGGGCCGTCGGTGGTGATGACCGGCGAGATCTGATGGAACCCGCCCGCGCGGCAACTCGTCCGGCGGTGTCGCGCGGTGCAGCCGAAGTGACGCCGGGCGGGCGCGTCGTCGATCCGTCCACGGCCAAGGGTCCCGTGCGGATCCGGCGCACCCGGCGCAGGCCGCGCACGGGCGACTGAGGGCCACGCACCCCGCACCCGCCCCGGCAGCACGCACGCGGACGACCATGTCCACGCGCGCAGATTTGACTGGGCAGCCACCGCCCATACTGGGAGCATGAAGGACGACGGTGCCATGGGCGCCGCAGCGGACACTGTGTTCCCGACGGTCACCGGGCGCACGCTGCTGGGCGCCGAGGTGGTTCTGCCGCAGGGCCTTCCGGCATCGCGCAACCTCGTCGTCGTAGCCTTCCAACGCTGGCAGCAGTCGGTCGTCGATTGCTGGATCGCCCTGGCTGTGGAAGCGGGAGTGCCCAAGACGACGCTGGGTGTACCAGGCCCGCACGACATCGCGGTCGTCGAAGTCCCGGTGCTGGGAATGCAATGGCGCATGATGCGCGGATTCATCGACGGCGGGATGACCGCAGGCATCAGGGATCCGGAAATCCTGGCGCGAACGATCACCGTGTACACGGACGTGAGCAAGGTGCAACGCGCCCTGGCCATCCCGACCACCGACAAGGTCGAGGCGTTGGTCGTCCGGCAGGACGGAACCGTGCTGGCGCGCAGCAATTCTCATCCGGACGAAGTCTCGTGGTCCGCCCTCGCCGAGGCGCTGCTGACCTGACAGCAGGATCCGCCGACCTGGCGACCGGGGTGGAACGACGTGTGATCCCCGGGACCTGGACGATTTCGATGAAGGGAACCGATGAGCACCGATGTGCTGGCCGACTTCGTCCGTGCGAACGAGGTCGACGACCTCGGCGTGTACGCAATCCATGTTCACCGGGCGGACGGACCGCCGGTGGTGCACCGCATGCGTTCCGACGACAGGGTCAACCTGTACTCGGTGTCCAAGGGTTTCACCGCCGTCGCGTTGGGCCTGGCGGAAGCCGAGGGCAGGCTGACGCTGCAGGACCGGCTGCTCGACCATTTCCCGGAGTTGCGCCCGGTCGCCGCGGACGGCTTCGAGACCGTCACCCTGCTCCATCTCGTCACGATGACCAGCGGCAGCAGCCACCTCTGGTTCGCCGACCAGCCGATCCTGGTCCCCGACCTGCTGGCCGAGATCGTCGCCGCACCAATGGTCGCCGAGCCGGGCGCCCGCTTCACCTACACCGGTTCGGGTCCGTACGCGATCAGCCGGGTGATCGCCCGCGCTACCGGCGCGACTTTGCGGGACTTCCTGCTGCCCAGACTGTTCGGGCCGCTGGACCTCCCGCATCCGCCCTGGCACGCCTGTCCGCTGGGCTACCCGTTGGGCGAGAGCGATCTGTTCCTGCGTACCGGTGAGTTGGCCCGCTTCGCCTTGCTGCTGCTGCGGGAGGGCCGCTGGGTCGACGACCGGCAGCTGGTTCCTGCGCAGTTCGTCCGGCGGATGAGCACCGACACCGTCGACTGCTCCACCGGGCCGGCGAGGGATTCGGGGGAGCCGGACGACCGCCGCTACGGATTGGGTGTGTGGCCGCAACGCGATGGCCGCTACCAGCTGCACGGCCGCTACGGCCAGTTCGTGATCATCGACTCTCGACAGCAGGCTGCCGTCACTTGCACCGCCCATTCCGAGCGCGAGGACTCGCTGATGACGGCCCTCCACGAACTGGTTCTCGACCGGCTGGGGTGATGCCCGGATCCGCATGACGGAGCGGTGCCCCGTCGAACGGTAGGGCTGGCCGGAGGCCGCTCTACGGCCAGTGGGGCTGTGCGGGACCTGCTTTGTCACGGATTCTCGAGTGACGCCTCTACGCTTCGGGAGCTTTCATGGGGACTGCCACTCTCGATCAGACGAACTGGCCACCGCGCCAGGCCAACGCAGGTCGCCATGGTGAAGCGCAGCTGTGCGGTTGCGCGCCCTCCCAAGATCGACATAGATGGGGATCGGGTGGTGTGCTGCCGGGTCTGGTGGGGTTGACAGCAGAATTCGGCATCATCCGATCGTTGCTCGACGACGTGGCCGGAGGCGGCCGCACACTGCTCGTTCACGGGGGGCAGGACACCGGGAGAACGGCGCTGTTGGACGCAGCGCAGGTGGCCGCTTCGTCGATGGGAATGCGGGTGCTGCGCGTCAACGGCGCCGCATTCGAAGCCGACATCGCGTTGGCCGGCCTGCAGCAACTTCTGCTGCCGTTGTCCGGGGACGTCGGTGCGCTACCCGACCGGGTGCGGCGACCGATCGAGGCAGCACTCGATCTCGGTGTCGGCCACACTTCGGACCGCCCGGTGATCCTGAACGCGGTCTTCGCGCTGCTGCGGGCCGTTGCAGAGCGGACCCCGACGATGCTGATCGTGGACGACGTGCAGTGGTTCGACCAAGCCAGTGCCGAGGTGCTGGCTTTCGTTGCGCGCCGTCTCGCCGGTATTCGAGTCGGCCTGTTGGTGGCGACGCGAGAGGGTTCGGACAATCTGCTCAGTCGGGTAGGGCTTCCCGCCATGCGGCTGCGACCACTCCTCAGGGACGTGACGACCCATCCCCGGCGCCCGATCCCGACCATCGTCCGGGGGTTCGGCCGAACGGTCACCGAAGACGGGGAGCCGGTGCCCGGCATGGGTTCTTGCTCAACCCCGACGATTGCGCCGCGCGCTGATTCCGCCGACACCCGACCGCGCGATGGGTCCCGGAACCACCATCGCGGACCTGCTGCCGAGGCGTTGGTCCATGTTGGCCGCGCGGGCCCTGAACTTCGCGCCGCCACCGCGATGGCCACCGACCTGCTGTATCAACACGGTGCCGTGGATGATGCGCACGTCATGCTGGTCACGGCGATCGACCTGTCCTGGAATCGGCCCGACGCCGACCCGGCGGATGTGGTGGAGGCCCTGGACCTGCTGGCCGAGGTATGCCACTACGGCAGCCGAACGGAGCTGTGGGCGCCGTTCCGACGAGCGCTGCAGCGGCTGGGTGAGAACGCGCCTCCAGCGCTCCGGCTTGTCGCGCGAATCTGCCCGGACCCCCTCGCGGTGTCTGCCGCGGATCTTCTCGAGCTGGACCAACACGTCGCCGGGCTGCGACAGGGCGACCCGGATCCGATGCGGACGGTTCGTATCGGGATGGCCGCCCACGTCGTCGACAGGCTGCCCGGGTGCCGCGAGGCGCTGCGGCACGTGTTTCGTGGCGGTCGCGAGAATGGTCGGAGCACCTGCGTGGTCAGGGCGGGTTTGCTGCTCGCTCTCGACGCGGTCGACGCCGGGCGTTGGACCGAAGCTCAGCGGTTGGCCGACGACTGCATCTCGCTCTGCGGCACCACCGGACAACAATTGCTGGCGTGGTCGGCCCGTCATGTCACGGCCCTCGTCGCCGCCGGCCAGGGGCACTGGAATCACTGTGGCGCACTGACGGACGAGATGCTCGAGTGGGCATCCCCCCGCGGTGCACACAGGTTGATCCGGGACGCCCAGCACGCCCGATGCCTTGCCTTCTCGGGACAAGGCGCCTCAGCGATACGCGACGAGCATGACCCGTCTTCACTCCGCGCCGCAGTGGTGACCTCCCTGAACGCAGACGGACGCGGAGCGGCGTGCACCAGGGCTCTCCAAACAATTTCGGCGCCAACAGCTTCCGCGCACAGCGGGTGGCCGCGACGAGATGACCACTACGTCGTGCGCCATGGCTGGGATCTCGTCGAAGCCGCCGTGCGGGCAGGGCGACCAAACGCGGCCGACGAGCACGTCAGGGTATTGACAATTGCTGATACAGCGCGGATCTCGCCTCGCCTCGCGCTGCAGCGAGCCGGCGCCGAGGCGCTTGTCGCCGCCGATGACAATGCGGACAGGCTGTTTCGGGCCGCCTTGGAGATCCCGGGTGTCGAGCAGTGGCCGTTCGAGGTCGCGCGAATCCAACTGGCCTTTGGTGAACGGCTGCGCCGGCGGCAGGCGACACGCGCATCGCGCGAACAGCTTGCCGCAGCCCTCGAGGTGTTCACCCGCCTCGGCGCCCGACCTTGGGCCGAACGCGCCGGTGCCGAACTCAAGGCCACCGGCCAGACCCGCCACCGGGCCGAAGGGAACAACCCGGCCCCGCTCACGCCCCAGGAGCTCGAAATTGCCGAATTCGCTGCCACCGGACTCACCAACAAGGAGATCGGTGCACGGATGTATGTTTCCCCGCGCACGGTGTCCGCCCACCTGTACCGGATCTTCCCGAAACTGGGAATCACCTCCCGGGCGGCGCTGCGCGACGCTTTGATCGCGCTGGCATCACCGAGCTGACGCAGCACTTCCCGGACAATCAACGCCCGATGCAGAAGGCCGCCCGCGGACGATCGATGTCCTTTTCGGCCCTGCACATGCTATTGATGCTGCTCATGCACCGAATCTTGCCGCGGGAAGTCGTTGTCGATGCGCCGGCCGACACGTTTGCTGCCACGCGCGACTTCTGGGCGGCCGCATTGTTGACCGAAGCGCGGCAGGTCGAGGAGTTCCCGGAGTTCACCGCCCTGCCCGACGCGGCGTCGTTGTGCTGGGTGGGGCTTCAGAACATCGGCTCGCCGACGTCCGGCGGCGCGGCGCGCATCCATCTGGACATCGAGACCGACGATGTGCGTGCGGAGGTCGAGCGGCTGATCCGGCTCGGTGCTGTGCGCGTCGCGCAGGGCAGGACGTGGGTGGTGATGCGCGACCCAGCGGGGCTGCTGTTCGACGTCGTGCCGCACCAGTCGCCGTGGTTCGCCGAACGCGCGCGCGAGGTCGAGTAGCAACGCCGGGGTTCGGCAGCCGGGCCGAAGCGCCTTGCTGTACCACCGCGATGGAAACTCGGTCGGCGCACTACCGGTGGGTAGGCCTACCGCGCCGCCGGGATCGTGACGGAGGCCGTGCGGGCGGGGCCTGCAGTGCTGATGCCGGCGGCGCGGGGGAGATAACTGCGCCGAACCAGACGGCGAATGGTCATCGAGGACAGCAGCCCGATGGCCAGCGTGATCGCGGCGAGAAGTGTGTAGGTCACTGCGACCTGCTGGTCGACCTCTACGGCCGCCAGCCAGCGAACAGCCACCGTCACTGCCGCGGCGTAGGAGAACGCATACGCCCAGGCACCGGGACCGAACGGCACCCGACGATAGGCAGGGATGAGGCGGACTTGCATGGCCACCATGAGGATGCCGTACCCGGCAAGCAGGTAAGCGATGGCATCGGGTCGATTGCCGTTCATGGCGAACCAGGCGCTGCCGGCGACGACAGGCGGCGCGAGTTCGATCGCCATCGTCGGGATCAAGGGGGTCGACAACGCCGGCTGGGTGAACAACCGCAGCATCAAAATGGATCCCAGGACCAGCCAGCTCACGGCGCCGTAGCCGAACATCAGCATTGCCAGGCTGTCGTAGCCCAGAGCCGCGCTGCCGCCTGCTGCGACCAGACCGCCCGCCACCGTGGGCAGGAAGTATCCGGGATGCCACTGCGCGAGGGAGATGTCCTGCAGGATCCAACCGCCGGTCAACCAGCCACCGAGCAGAACGGTGAAGATCAGTCCGGCAATGAAGAGGACCGCACCTGCTGCGGGTTGGTAGGACGCCAGAGCCACCCCGATCAGCATCGGCACAATGGCGATCAAGGCCGTGAACGGCGCGAAGGTCGGGTCGGACAATTCGGTCGAGAGGCGGCCGGTGGCAACCACGTTGGTGACGTACCCGACCAGGGTGATCAGCCAGGCGAACCCGGCCAGGACCCACAGCGTGAGTCCCGGCCAGGCCGGTACGCCCTGCAGAGTGCCTGCCGTCGACCAACATTGGGCCAGCCCGCAGAGCCCGAACGGCAACCCGAAGAGGTTGGCCGTCAGGCGCACGGTCGGCACCTGTCGCGCTGGCCGTGATCTGCGCATCAGTGGGTGAAACACGCGAGCGGCTCGTCCGGATCGACGATGTAGGTGGAGAGCATCTGGCCGGTCCCCGGGCCGAGATCGAGAGGGTTGTGCGGGACGCCGGGCGGAATCAGGAACCACCGGTACCCGGCGGCGAGCAGCGGGTGGAACTGTGGTTTACACGAACGGCTGTCCAGCGGCCAGCCGTGCAGCAGGACCACCGGCCTGCCTTCGCAGTTGTCCTCGACGAACAGCTCGATGATCTGGACCGAGCCCTCGATCCCAGGTCGCGTACGCGCGGGCGGTTGCGAATTCTGTTGCCCGACAACGATCGTCGCCATGGTGTTGCCTCCTCGGGTCGGTGTGCTGCCCCCTCGAGAATCCAAGGTGTGACACGAAGCGAGTAGGGCCTCCCGCCGGAAATACATTTCCGGTCAGCCCTACCCCCAGTCGGGGGAGTCCGTGCGATCCTCAGTCAGTGGCGCACTCGGTCCTGATCGTCGATGACGATGCAGCCTTCCGTGACCTCGCTTGCCGAGTTGTCACGGCCTGGGGTCACACCGTCGTCGGGCTCGCCGGCAGCGTCGCGGAGGCGTTGACGCGAGCCGAGGAATGTCGGCCCGACACGGCGTTGGTCGACATCGGTCTGCCCGATGGCGACGGGTTCGCGTTGACCGAGCATCTGGTGGCCCTTCCGTGGCCGATGCGCGTGGTCCTGATCTCCTCGGACTCGGACCCGTCCAATGCCACCGCAGCGCAGCGGGTCGGGGCGTGGGGATTCGTGCCGAAGGACGAATTGTCCAGCGCTGAGCTGCGCCGTTGGGTCGACCGTGGCTGAGCAGACGGAACTGACTGCGCAGCCCCCGACGATTCGGGTCTGCGTCGGTGAGGACGACGTGCTGCTGCGGGAGGGGATCGTCAGGATCCTCGTCGGTGCCGGGCTCGATGTGGTGGCGCAATCGGGCGACGCCGAGGAGCTGCTCCGCGAGATCCTGGCCTTCCGGCCGGACGTGGCGATCTTCGACGTTCGGATGCCGCCGCGGCACGAGGACGACGGACTGGTCGCCGCCATCCAGGTGCGCCGTCAATTGCCCGGCACCGGAGTGCTGATCCTGTCCCAGTTCTGCGAACCGAGCTTCGTGATCGACCTGATCGGTGATCGACCTGAAGGCGTCGGATACCTGCTCAAGGAGCGGGTCGGCGACGTGGCCGCGTTTCTCGACGCCGTGCAGCGGGTTGCCGGCGGCGGCAGCGCACTCGATCCGGAAGTCGTCGCACGCATGCTGGGGCGTCCGGCACCGGGCGATGCGCTCTATCCCCTGACGCCGCGCGAGCGAAGCGTTCTCGCCGCGATCGCCGAAGGGCTGTCCAACCTGGGGATCTCGAAATCATTGCTGATGAGCCAGGCGGCGGTGGAGAAACATGTGACGGCGATCTTCCGCAAGTTGGGCATCGCCGCCGGGGACACAGAACACCGACGAGTGCTGGCCGCCATCACCTATCTGCATTCGAGGGAGCGCCGGTGACGCCGACTCAGGCCGGGTTCGATCCGATTCGGCCGCCGCATGCTCCGGGAGCGACGGCCGGCGCCCCACCGATCGACAGCACGCCGGGACACTCGGTCGTCGACCGGTACTACGCGGCGTTCAACGCGCGCGATTTCGATGCCTGGGTCGAGACGCTCGAGGAGGACGTCGAAGTCCTCATCGACGCCGGGGTGCTGCGTGGACGACTTGTGGCGCGGGCTTACTTGAACGGCATCATCCAGGCCTATCCCGGGGTCACCGTGGCCAACCGTCGCGTCGTCGCCGAGTCGCCGGATGCGGTGGTGTCCGAGTTCCAGCTGCTGAACCCGACCGCGGCCCTTGTCCCTGATCGTTCGGCGGCGGACGGCTCCAGCGTGCCTTGGCGGCTCGACGGTGTGACCTGCGAGGTGCTCAGGTTGCGCGGAGGTCGAATCAGTTCCCTGCACAGCTACTACTCGCCGGCTCCCACCGACCGGACTCCGGTCGCCGAGGTCCCCTCGCGTGCGGAGGCGGCACGAATAGCGCACCGGCATGCCGCCCTGGGACGGGTCGCGACCCAAGTCGCCGTCGGCGGGTCGGAGCGGGACCTGGTCGCGGTGATCAACCAGGTGATCGCGGAGTTCGCCGGTGTCGATGTCAGCCTGATGATGCGTTTTGACGCCGGCGACACCGCAGAGGTACTCGCTGTGTCGTACCCGATCGATGACCCGGCTGTCATTGGCCAACGGGTGCCACTCCACGACGACATCCGGGCCGTACGCGACGGCGGCCGCGCCCTCCGGTTCGGGGCGAACGGATGGCCGCTGCGCGGACCACTCGACCGGTCGGCGCGGACCAAGGACCTGCAGTGGTGCGTCGGTGTTCCGATCAGGCTGGACGGCAAGGTGTGGGGCGTCAGCCTGCTGGGATCAATTCAGAATGAGCCGTTTGCGGACGACATCGAGGACGGCATCACAGCTTTCACAGAGTTGGCGTCCACCGCCCTGGCCAACGCGCAGGCGAACGACGGACTGCGGGAACGGGCGCGTGAGCAAGCCGAACTGTTGCAGATCGCCGAACTCGCGGCGTCCGGTGCCCAGCCGCCTGAGGTGTTCGCCGCCATCGCCAGGTCGGCGTCCGCGCTGCTCGACGGCCTGCCGACCGTCCTGATGCGGTTCGCTGACGAGGATTCGGCAGACCTGCTCGCACTTCACGGCATCGACGCGAACGTTCCTCGCGCCGGCAAGAGGGTCATCGTTGATCCTGACGGCGTGGCGGCCGAGGTGCAACGCACCGGTCAACCCGCGCGCATCGACGATTACCGCAAGCCCCCAGGGAATCGACTGGCCAGGCAGGTCGGACTTCGCGCGTCGGTAGGGGTCCCGGTTGCGGTCGCCAGCCGGCCCTGGGGCGTCCTGGTGTCGAGTTCCACGGAGACGGCGCTGCCGCCCGCGGCCGAACGGCGTCTGTCGCTCATCGCGGACACCGGAGCGGCGGCGATCGCCGGGGCCCAGGCCCGTGGCGAACTGCTTGCCCTGGCCGAGGAGCAGGCCGCGTTGCGCCGGGTTGCCGAATTGGTGGCGCGAGGGGTCGGCCAGGCTGAGGTGTTCGACGCGCTCACTGCCGAGGCAACCGGCCTGATCGACGAGCCGACCACCCTGATCCGATTCGACGACCCATCGGATTACACCGTTGTCGCGACCAGCGGCGGTCTGATGCCGGTCGGGGCCCGGGTCAGCATCGTGGACGGAAGTCTGCTCGCGGAAATCCGGCGTACCAGGCGCCCGGCACGGATCGACGCCGCCGAACGAACCGGACGGATCGACGGGACCGACGGCCATGATCATGACGGTGGCTCTTCGGAAGTCGGCGTGCCGATCATCGTGGGCGTCCAGTTGTGGGGGGTGTTGAGCGCGACAAGCGCTGACCATCGGCTGGTGACCACCATCGAACATCGCCTGCGGCAGTTCGTCGGAATCATGGCCGTGGCGGTGGTCAACGGCGAGGCCCGCGGGCAACTGCAGGATCTGGCCGCCGAACAGGCCGCGCTGCGACGGGTCGCCGAGCTGGCCGCCCGTGACGCGCGGGCGGAAGAAGTTCTTTCGGTCGTCGCCAGAGAGACGTCCGTGCTCGCGGGCGTGAAGTTCGGCATGGTGGTCCGGTACGCCGATCGTCACGGCGGGAGCCAGATCGTGGCCCTGGACCGCGCTCCCGCCGATTTTGTCATCGGTATGCATGCACCGGGCACGGGTGACGGCGCCGCGCAACGGATCTGGAGCACGGGCCGGTCGGCACTGATCGACGATCTGGGTCGGATGGACGGCCGCTGGCCCCAGTTGGCACACGCCCACGGCTTCACGACGAGCGCAGGGGTGCCGATCGTCATCCGTGGCGAACTCTGGGGTGCGTTGATCGTTCTGGGGCACCACCGGGGCTTCCGGCAGGACATCGAGGAGCACTTGGCCCACTTCGCCGAACTGGCAGGCACCGCGATTGCGACCACGGAAGCGCGCCAGACGCTCCGTGACCTCGCCGACGAACAGGCAGCACTGCGCCGAGTGGCCGAGCTCGCCGCTCACAACGCCTCGGCGGAACAGGTGTTGCAGGCTGTTGCCGGCGAGGCGGCCGCGCTGACCGGCGTCGAGTTCACGACCCTGCTCCGATACGGTCCGGGGGGCAGCAGCCAGATCATCGCACTCGACGGGGCACCCGACGGCGTCGCGGTCGGAATGCGCTCACCGGGTACCGGTGACGGTGCGGTGCAACGGGTGTGGCGCACGGCACAGCCGGCGCGCATCGACAACCTCGCGGAGATGTCGGGCGTCTGGCCGCAACTTGCCGCACGTCATGGTTTCACCGCCAGCGCCGCCGTGCCGATCGTCATCCGCGGGGCACTGTGGGGTGCGCTGGTCGCGGTGGGACGCGGTGAGGCCTTCCCCCGCCCGATCGAGCAACACCTGGCCAACTTCGCCGAACTCGCTGCGACCGCAGTCTCCGCGGCCGACGCGCGCCAGGAACTCACGTTGCTGGCCAACGAACAAGCTGCGCTGCGCCGCGTCGCAGAACTGGTCGCGCGGGGCGCCGTTCTCGACGAGGTCTTCAATGCAGCCGCCATCGAGGCGTCAACCCTCCTCGGGGACGTGTCCGGGGCGCTGCTGCGGTTCGAGGCAGACAGTGCGGTGGTCGTTGCTGCCTGCAACAGTCCGGTTCCGCTGGGATTGGCCGTGCCGATCGACGACGAGAACAATCTGGGCACAGTTCGGCGCACCGCCCGGCCCAGCCGAGCCGACAGTTTCGTCGGCACATCGTTGGCGGAGATCGCCGTCGCGGTCGGTGTCGGCGCCGGCGTCGCGGTCCCCGTCATCGTCGAAGGGCGGGTGTGGGGAGCGCTCACTGCGAGCACTCCGGGTCCACCGTTACCGGAAGGGAGCGAGGAACGCCTCACCCCCTTCGCGGAACTCGTCGCGGCTGCCATCGCCAATGCCGAGAACAGGGCCAAGCTCACCGCTTCCCGCGCGCGGGTGGTGGCCACCGCCGACGAAACCAGGCGACGGCTCCAACGCGACGTCCATGACGGGGCGCAGCAAAGGCTGGTGCACACCATCATCGCGCTGAAGCTCGCGCGGGACATGTTGTCTCCCGAGGAACCGGCGTCGGCATTGCTGCGCGAGGGATTGGGCCACGCCGAACGGGCCAACAGCGAGTTGCGCGACATCGTCCGCGGGATCCTGCCCGCTGCGCTGACGCGCGGTGGACTGCGCAGCGGGCTGGAGTCCCTGTTGGCCGATGTGGCGCTGCCTGTCGAGCTGACCGTCGTCGCGGACCGGCTTCCCGCGCACATCGAGACCACCGCGTACTTCCTGGTGGCCGAGGCGATGACCAACGTGGTCAAGCATTCTCACGCGAACCAGGCGACGGTGAATGTCCGGGTGGACGGCCGAACGCTGGTCATCGATGTTCGCGACAACGGCGTCGGCGGCGCGGATCCAGAGGGCGGCACGGGACTCACCGGGTTGTTCGACCGGGTCGAAGCCAGTGACGGCTCGTTGACGGTGACGAGTCCCACCGGCTCCGGAACCACCGTCCATGCCGTCATTCCCATCGGCGAACCGTTGACACCCAACACCTTCGGGGACGCGCCCGCCAGTCCGTGAGGTGATTGACGGCGGCGTAGATGGTGTCGGCCGTCTCGTCCGGATGCGACACGGGATTGCATGTGCAGAGCCCGCGACCTCGATGCTGTCCACCGCGCCCGCCCGATCAGCCATCAGGTGGTGCACCGCACCGATATGGGCAAGCCCGACGTCAGGCACGTCAGGCACTGCGGCCGGTCATTGCGTCGGTCATCTGACCGCATCGGCGTCTGCATCGATGCCTTGAAGCGGCCTCACGAGTGTCGGCACAACAGTTGTCGGCACAGGCGCACGCCTCAGCCCTGCGCCGCCGGCGGTACACGGACCGGTAGCCGTACCTGCACCGTGGTGCCGACACCGGGCGGGCTCGTGAGGGTGAGGACACCCTCGACGGCCTCCACCCGGTCGGCCAGGCCGAGCAGCCCGGTACCCCGGGCAGGGTCAGCGCCGCCGACGCCGTCGTCGTGAACTTCGATGGTGAGTGTGCCTGCGTCGAGCGCGATCGAGACTGCCGCCCGTTCTGCGTTCGCGTGCTTGATGACGTTCGTCAGCGCTTCCGCAACAATCAGGTAGGCGGTCTGTTCGGCGTCGGTGGAGCACCGCGGTGCGGTCACCGAAAGATCGACCGGCAGCGCCAGGTCGGACACCAGTGATTCCAGACCCAGACGCAGGCCGCCGCGGGTCAGCGCCGCGGGCAGGATGCCCCGGACGATGTCGCGCAACTCGTTGCTCGCCCGCTCTGCGTTGAGCAGCGCCTCCTCGACCAGATCATCCGGCGGCCTGCCGGCGGCGATGGCCTGCTGGGCGAGCTTGAGCGTCAGGATGGTGTGCACCAATCGCTGTTGAGCGGAGTCGTGCACGTCGCGTTGCAGACGACGGCGAGCCTCGTCGGCGGCCGCCACCACCCGCGCGCGGGAGGCGGTCAGTTTGGCCTTGTTCTCGGCGTTTGCTATCGCGGCACCGGCCAGATCGGCGTACTCGAGCAACCGCTGATCGAGATCGTCCGGAACCGGCCGCTGCGCGCTGCTGATGGTCAGCGCTCCCCAGAGCCGGCCCTCGACGGTGATGGGGACGGCGACGGTCGGGTCGATCCCCATCCGATGCGCGGGTTCCGGCGAAAGCCGGCCGCGCTCGAACGGCGCGCGCACGCCGGTCCGCACAAGCTCGGCGAGCAAGGCTCCATCGCTTGGTCGACCCCGAAAGCCCGCCGGCACATCGCTGTTGGCCGCCCCGACAACGGCGAAGCTGTTGTCGGAGTCGAGCCCGACCAGTACCGCCGCGCCGTCCTCGACCTGATGCGAAGCCTCAGTTGCCACAGCGCTGAACACCTCGGCCAGAGCGGCGCCGCGAGCGACCAGAGCGGCGACACGACTCAGCGCCGCCTGCGTCTCCGCGAGCATGCGCACTGCACGGCGCGACTGCGCGGAGGAAATGGCGATGCTGGCCAGCTCGGCGAATCGGCTCAACTGCTCCTCGGTCCGAGCGGACATCTCGCGTCGTCTGGCTGCCACCAGAGAGCCCCACAGCTCACCCTGGATGGAAATCGGCACGCCGACACCGGAAGTGAGCCCGAACCTGCTGGCAGTCTCAGGCCAGCTACCCCGCACCGAGGCCAAATTGTCGACCCGAGCATGCCGCCCGGAGTGAAGGACACTCAGCACTGCGCCGTCTCCGTCGTTCGGCGCGCGCATACCGACGTGGAAGCCAGCGGGGGCGCCGTGCAGCGCAACGATCTCGGTGGAGCCGTCCGCGTTGTAGCGCAGCAATCCGCTGAACTCGACATCCGCCACGGCCGCCGCCTCGATCGCCACAGCGTCGAGAACCTGCTCGATGGGAGCGTCGCGAGCTGCAAGCTCGGCCACTCGGCGCAGCGCGGCCTGCTCATCGGCCAGTTCCTGGATGCGGGCGCGCTCTCGAGCGTTCGCCAATTCGGCACCGGCGAGGTCGGCAAACTGGGTCACCAGATGCTGGGTACCGACCGGCAACGAACCTGTGGTCGAGCTGACGCTGAGCAACCCCCATGGTTCGTCGCCCACGCTGATGGGTGCCACCACCGATTGCCGGTGGTGCCGCACCGCGGTCGGTCTCGCGGCGGGCGGCTGATCCTGATCGGCGGCCCGGCCATCCGAGGTGGCCTCGACCGGCAAGGGCTGACCGTCGACGGTCAGCAGCGTTCCCACTGGTTGCACGGTGGCGCCGTGTGCCGCGACGACGCGCAGGAGTTCCGTTGTCTCCCAATGGGTCACGACAACGTCCGCTCCGCCGGCGAATTCCGATGCTTGACGGACAACCACAGCGAAAACGTCGTCGGCCCCGGCTCCGCGCGCCACCAGCTCCGCCACCCGCCGCAGTGCGAACTGCTCACGGGCCAGCTGGGTGCGGGCCTGCGCCGACAGGATCGTCGGCGTGATGGCCTCGCCGAAGCGAGCCAGCCGATGCTCCGCGTCCGGCGGCATCGCTCCGGACGGCGAGGTGGCAAGAAAGACGCCCCAGATCCGGCCCGCCACCGTGATCGGCACTCCGACGGCGGGTGAGGTGCCGCGTTCGTGCTCCGGCCCCGGGGCGGCAGCGTCGATGCGGGTGGCGGTTCCCGACCGGAGGACTCGCTCGATCAGTTGATCAAGTTGATCGCGCTCGTCATCGGCCGGCGCACCGGCCCGATCGCTGGTCGCGACCACGGTCGACCTTCCGTCCTCCTCTACCCGCACCAGCGCGGAGGAGAGGCCATCGAGCCAGGCCGAGCCCTCCGCCGCGATGGCTGCCAGCACGTCGGCGCCGGTTCCGCCCCGGCCGGCGACGGCATGGATGCGACGAAGGAAGGCACGTTCGTCGACGAGTACCTCGAGCTCCGCCCGTGTATTCGCATGCGCGAGTGGACTTCTCACCAGGGAGGCGAATTGCCGGAGCCGGTGCACGGCCGTCGGCCCCAACGTCGAACCGCCGGTCGTCACCGCCAGAACACCCCACAGGCGGTCGTCGATGACGATGGCGATACCGAGGCCACCCGGTCCGACATGGACCTCTGGCAGTCTTGGTTCGATCCGCTCGCCGTGCCCGCCCCGGGGATCTGCAGACAAGAACCGCAGCATCGCCGCGATCACGCCGTCATCCTGACCGCCCGCCGCTATCCGGGTGCCGACCGGCAGGGGACCGGCGTAACTGCCGACGACGGTGTGATCGCCCTCGCCCCCGCAGCGCAGGAGGGTCGCACTGCCTGCTCCGGACCAGGCCACCGCCCCCGCCGCGACCGCGTCGAACATTCCACGCTGATCGGTGCTGTCGAACGCCAGGGTTGCGATGCGGAGCAACGCCTCGCGTTCTCGGCTGAAACGCTCGGGTTCAACCAACAGATGTCGCCACTGCAGGGTGCCGCCGTCTGCGGCCCATGTCCCAAGCGGACGCGGCACGACAATCGTCGGCATCCACCACCTGCACTGACCGAGCCACCTGGTCATGATGGCAGCCCGCGGTCAGGAGCGCGGTAGGGCTAGCCGGACATTTCAGTCCGGACGCCAGGGCCGGATCGGTCCGCCGGTGGGGTCGGCTCCGAGATCGTGACGGACCTTGAACAGGCTCTGATCCGCAGTCCCGCCGGCGTCGTGACGCAGCGGCACCGACCGTCGGCCGGACCCAGCTCGGACGCCCTCGGTCAGATGACCGACATTCACCATGAACCCGCCCGCAGTCAGACGACTGATGTTGGCCGCACTTTGATGACAAACACTCTTTCTCAGGCACTTTCGAGGAACCAACAGGATGGAGCACGTCATGAGAAGCACGCGGAATACGTATTGGCACGGCCGGTCACGGTCGAAGAGCGGCCGGCTCGCACTGTCGCTGGTCGCGGTGATGGCTGCCGCCACCGCTGCCTGCGCAGCCCAGTCTGACCAGCAGGTCGCCGCAACGAGTGCATCGGCGTCCGATCAACTCACAGCGCCTGCTGCGTCACCGACGATCATGCTGGTGCACGGCGCGTTCGCCGATGGCGGCAGCTGGAACGCCGTCAGCGAGAACTTGCAGCAACGCAACTACCAGGTCGTCGCGCCGGGGATCGGACTACGCGGGCTGGCCGAGGACTCCGCTTACATCGCGAGCTATCTCAAGCAATTGGACGGATGTGTCCTGCTGGTCGGGCATTCCTACGGCGCGGCGGTGATCACGAACGCCGCGACCGGCGCGGCAAACGCCGTCGGCCTGGTCTTCGTCTCGGGTCTCGAGCCGGACAAGGGCGAACGATTGTCCGACGTCGAGAAGACCTCCAAGGACAGCGTTCTGAATGCCAATTTGATCAAGCTCACCTATCCTCGGGGCGCCGGAACCGCGATCGAATATCTGGTGAAACCGGACGCCTTCCCGGCAGTTTTCGCCGGCGATCTACCGAAGGAAGAAGCAGCGGTACTGGCGGCCGAACAAAGGCCCGCCGCCGACGCTGCATTCAGCGAGCCGTCCGGCGTACCGGCGTGGAAGACGCTGCCGTCCTGGGCCGTGGTCGCGAGCGGCGACAAGGCTGCGGGAGCGGACGTCGTCCGGTCCACGGCGAAGCGGGCCGGCGCGCAGATCACCGAGATCGAGGGCTCACATCTGATCATGGTGTCGCAACCCGCCGCGGTCGCCGACGTGATCGCCACCGCCGCGAAGGCCGTCGCCGACAAATGCTGACCGGTCGAGGATTCCGCAAAACCTCGACACTTCCGATTCGCAATTGCTTCGCCATTTCCTGACCTGATCGACCAATTCGCATCCACCGAGGAAGGGCCCCTCTGTAGTGGATCGCAGGGGGGCCCATCGTCAATCGGCTGCAACCGATCGACAGGCCCAGAGGACCGTGTCTTGGCGGCCACTTTCAGAGGCTGGGGCATCCGCTCGCACCCGATCGACGAGCGACATGCGAGGCATTGCTGCGCCTGGTGCGCATAGGACGAACTGCTGACGGGGCCCGACGGGAACGCGGCACGAGGAGCGGGTATCGCCGTTCGACACATGTGCACGCTGAACTGCGGTCCTGCCTGCCGTCAGCGCTCGGCCGGCAACTCCTGATTGCGATGAACCCAGCACCTGGTGCCGAGCCCGCTCGCGGGCGTCGTGCAGGAGGGGTAGTCGCACTGAGGACGGCACTGCTCGCTGCAGTAGCGATCTCGCGGACGGGACCGCGCGGAGACCGGGAATGGTGTATGGCATGTCCGGCATGGGACTTTTTTCACTGTCACCCAACGACCATCGCGCAAATGTTCGAGTGAGGCCAAGGACAAGCACCTATTGTGTTCCTCGTGGGGGCACGACGGGACAGACCACAACCGGTGGGCGGTTCACCGAACCATGAGCAACCGGTGGACTCGGGCACCACTTCCGGTGCAAGCGTGCCGGACTCCAGCGGTTTTGGTGCTACCCCGACCCCGGCTCCGGCGTGTACGGAGCGGCCGATGAGCCCTCAACCGGCGGCGGGTTCACCGGAGTTGTTGCCGAAGTGTTGATCGCGGTGGTGTCGTCGAAGAACTCGCCCGGGGCGACGACAACCTCAACTGGCTCTGACGCCGGCCTGGCCGCGGCCGGCGTTGCTGGCCGCACTCGATCCCCGCGGCGGCGACGTCCTGTGGGGCTACGGGCATGGACAGAACATCGGGGGGGCCGGGCTACTGCGGCTTCAGCTGACTTCCCGGTCGCACACGGCACCGGAATCGGTGTGGGCCGAGGTGACCGAGTTGCCCGGGCCGGCCCTGGCAAAAGGTTCCGGCGGAGCGCGGTGGTGGCTTCCCGGGCTCACCGAGCCCCAGCAAGTGGGAACGGTGAACTGGAGCCTGGTGCTGCGACTGCTCCGATCGGTGGGCGACGGTCTTGATGTGGTCGCCGACTGCGGGTCGGTGCATGGCAGTGCCGAGCGGACGCCCAGAGCGGTGTGGGCCGGCGCGGACCTGGCGGTGTTGACGGTGCGCCCGACGCTGGCCGGAGTGCATGCCGCACGGAATGCCGCGCAGATCCTGCGGGAGGACCTGATGGCCAGCGGTTAGGGCCGGACCGGTTGGTATAGGTGGTGGTGAACTGCCCGTACGGGTATCCGCTGGGGGACGTGGTCAATGAACTCGACGACTACGCCCCGGTGCTGGGGGAGCTGCCTTCCGATCCGGACGCCGCGGACACTCTGGCCGGGCTGCGCGATCAGCGTCCCCGGTTCGCCAGGTCCGCTGCGCGTCCGTTCATCGCTTCCTGCGACCGACACCCGGCACCGAGGCGACCTGTTTCATCCACGCCGCGATCTGGCTTCTGTCGAGGTCCTCGAGGGATGCAATCTCCACGCCCCTGGTCGATCTGCCCATTCCCACAGGCGTCACAGGCGGCACGGGGTCGAGCGCGACGCCATTGATGAACATGAGCTTGACGTGGCCCGCGAAGCCGCCGCAGCTGAAACACCAGCCGTCACCGACGCCGTAATAGGCCATGCCCCATTTCACCGAACGCTGGAGATCGGGCAGGGTTTCGGCGGCCAGTGCGTCAACCGCTTCGGCGATGCCACGCTGCGGTTGCGGGAGGCCGGCGATGTAGGCGAGAACTGGCCGCTCGCCTACCGCGGCCTTCGCGGGACTTGCCCTGCCGGTCATGGCTTCCGGCAGTGCGGTGGCGGGAGTCTCGACCGCAGTGCTCGTGGGAGGTTCTTGACTCGCGCTCTTGCGGCTGGCTCGGGTACTCATGGGGCTCCATGGTGAAGGCGTCCGGGTTCTGGACCTGTTGACCGCGCGGGCCAATGGAATTGATCGGTGCGCCAGAGGATCGCGCGCGAGCGGGGCCAACGGGCATTGCGGGCCGGCCCCACGAATGAGGCGGTGCCTGGCTTCGGACTTGCCATGGGCCACCGCACCGAGGGGGGACCTGCCCAGTCGGCGGTCCTGGTCCGCCGCGCACATGCCGCTGTCCGCTGACCATCGCGACGGATTTCGCGGGGACTGTCCCGGTTGATGTCCGCCGGCATCGAAGACTCGGGCAAATCCAGCACGACCGCCCATCGTGACCCGGACCTGGGACCCGTGATGCCGCCCCTTGTGGGGTCCGGTTCAATACGACCATGGATCCACGCGCGGGACAGCCCGCCCAGGCCAGCGATCTCATCGATGTGGACGCGGTGCTCGCGGCCTACGAGGACCTGCATCCGGACGTCTCGGTTGCCGAACAGCGGGTCGTGTTCGGCACCTCCGGGCACCGCGGGTCGAGCTTGGACACCGCCTTCAACCGGGACCACATCCTGGCCATCACTCAGGCCATCTGCGAGTATCGGGCCGAGCAGGGCACCGACGGGCCGCTGTTCATGGGCGCCGACAGCCACGCCCTGTCCGGACCCGCGACGGCGACGGCGCTTGAGGTGCTCGCCGCCAACGGCGTGACCGTCATGCTGGACGCAGCGGACGGTTACACGCCGACACCCGCTGTCTCCCACGCCATCTTGAAGGCCAACCGGGGACGCACCAGCAGGCTGGCCGACGGCATCGTCGTCACACCCAGCCACAACCCACCGCGGGACGGCGGTTTCAAGTACAACCCGCCGAACGGTGGCCCGGCGGACAGCGACGCCACCGCGACCATCGCCGCCCGGGCGAACGACATCCTGGCCGGTGGCCTCAGCGACGTGAAGCGGATGAGCTACCAGGCGGCCCGCGACGCCGACACCACCGGCTACTACGACTACGTCGGCGGGTACGTCGGGGACCTCGATTCGGTGCTGAACATCGGCGCCATCCGCGACGCCGGCGTGCACATCGGCGCCGATCCGCTGGGCGGCGCGTCCGTGGCCTACTGGGCCGCGATCGCCGAGCGCCTGCACCTGGACCTCACGGTCCTGAACAAGGTCGTCGACCCCACCTGGTCGTTCATGACGCTCGACTGGGACGGCAAGATCCGGATGGACTGCTCGTCGCCCAACGTCATGGCGTCGGTGGTCAACAAGGTCCGGGAGGGCGGCGGCTACGCGATCGCCACCGGCAACGATGCGGACGCCGACCGGCACGGCATCGTCACCCCGGACGCCGGGCTGATGAACCCGAACCACTACCTCGCCGTGGCCATCGACTACCTGTACAGCCACCGGCCGGAGTGGGGCGCCGACATGGGCGTCGGCAAGACCCTGGTGTCGTCGTCGATGATCGACCGGGTGGTCGCGCAACTGGGCCGCCGGTTGGTCGAGGTGCCGGTCGGCTTCAAATGGTTCGTGCCCGGGCTGATCGACGGCTCCATCGGTTTCGGTGGCGAGGAGTCCGCCGGTGCGTCGTTCCTACGGAAGAAGGGCACGGTGTGGACGACGGACAAGGACGGCATCCTGCTGGCCCTGCTGGCCTCCGAGATCACCGCCGTCACCGGCAAGTCGCCCAGTGAGCGGTACAAGGAACTGACCGAGCAGTTCGGCAACCCGGCGTACGCCCGGGTGGACGCGCCGGCGACGAAGGCGGAGAAGGCAAAGCTCGCCAAGCTGTCCCCGGAGGACGTCACCGCGGATTCGTTGGCGGGGGAGCCGATCACCGCGCGGCTGGTGACCGCACCCGGGAACGGTGCGGCGATCGGTGGGCTGAAGGTGACCACCGAGAACGCCTGGTTCGCGGCCCGCCCGTCCGGCACCGAGGACGTCTACAAGATCTACGCCGAGTCGTTCAAGGGGCCCGAGCACCTGGCGGTGGTGCAGGAGGAGGCACGCGAGGTCGTGTCGGCCGCGTTGGCCGGCTGATCGGCCGGCTCACGGGGAGCGCGGGCCCGCGGGGAGCGCGGGGAGCGCGGGGAGCGCGGTCGGCCCGGGCGGTCAACGCCGCCCGGATACCGGTGTGTCCTGCTGCGACGCCGGGTCGCCTGTGGAGGAGACCGGCCGTTCCGGCTCCGCCGGGGTCCACACCGGGGTCGTCCACCACCAGCACAGCCGAACGAGGGCATCGAACTGATCGGCGAGGGCGGCGGGGTACCGCCGGCCGGTGGAGGTGATGCGGGCTCGAGCGCGACGGTCGAGGTAGCTCAACACCGCGAGGACCGCGTCTGCCTTCACGTTATTCCCGACGGCGCGGGCGGCGCGGTAGCGGGCTGTCAAGGCGGATCGGTCGAGCATCTGCGTTGGGTAGGTGGTCATGGCGGCGACATCCTTCCCGATCGAGCCCTCGGCGTGGCGACGGATCGCAATATGTTTGCCTTCTACACATTGTCGTCCGCGACCCGCCCCGGCCGCGCAATCTGTGGCACCGGCTTTGGTGTCGCTGCTCACTGCGGGCGGTCACCGTGCGGTTCAACCCGCTGCCGGCCCCACGCGGCGCAGGAAACGGCGGGTCCGTGGGTCGGTCGGGTTGCCGAAGATCTGCTCGGGCGGCCCCATCTCGACGATGACGCCGCCCTCCAGGAACACCACCTGATCGGCCACCTGACGGGCGAAGGTCATCTCGTGGGTGGCGACCATCATCGTCATCCCGTCCGCCTTCAGCTGTGCCAGCAGGGTGAGCACCTCGCCGACCAGTTCGGGGTCCAGCGCGCTGGTCACCTCGTCGAACAGCATCAGCACCGGGTTGTTGACCAGTGCCCGGGCGATCGCGACCCGCTGCTGCTGACCGCCGGAGAGCTGATCGGGTTTCGCGCGTGCCTTGTCGGCGAGCCCGACGCGCTCGAGCATCGCGACCGCGTCCTTCTCCGCCTGCGCCTTCGCGACGCCGTGCACCCGCCGTGGCGCCAGGGTGATGTTGTCCAGCACGGACAGGTGCGGGAACAGGTTGAACGACTGGAACACCATGCCGATCCGGGCACGCACCTCGTCCGCGCGCAGGTCACTCACCCTGGGGTCGGTGATGTCCTGGCCCTGCAAAGTGATGACGCCGTCGTCGACGATCTCCAGCAGATTCACGCACCGCAGCAGCGTCGATTTGCCCGAGCCGGACGCTCCGATCAGCGCCACGCAATGATGCGGCGGGACCGACAGCGACACCTGGCGGAGCACGACGTTGTCCCCGTAGGACTTTCGGACGCCGTCGATCACCAGCAGCGGGTCGGCGGCGGTGCCGGTTGCGGGCGAGTCGGCCGGGTCGGCCGTCATACCGTTCCGCCGCCGATCCAGCCCTGCCGCCGGGCCACCCAGTCGGTCAGCCGGGTCATCGGCACGGTGACGAACACGAACAGCAACCCGGCCACGACATAGGGCGTGTAGTTGAACGTCTGCGCGGTGTTGATCTTCGCCACCAGCACGGCGTCGTAGACCACGCCGAGGATGGAGATCAGGCCGGTGTCCTTCTGCAGCGACACCAGGTCATTCATCAAAGCCGGCATCACCCGCCGGAACGCCTGGGGCACAACGACGTACCGCATCGTCTTGGAATGGGACAGGCCCAGCGACCGGGCGGCCGCCCGTTGCGACGGGTGCACAGAGTTGATGCCCGCGCGGAGCACCTCCGCGACGTAGGCGCCGTAGACCAGGATCAGCGACGCGCATCCCCAGAACAACGCCGACGACGGCAGCCAGCTCAACCGCAGGCTCGGCATTCCGAAACCGAGCAGCAGCAGCACCAGAATCAGCGGCAGCCCGCGGAACAGGTCCACGTACACGGTCGCGGCCGCACGCAGCGGGAAGAACACCGGTCCGCGCAGGCTGCGGATCAGCGCGATACCCAGTGCCAGAACGAGGATGACGATCTCGCAGACGATCATCAGCCGCAGGTTCAGCCACAGCCCCGCGGCGATCTCCGGCAGCAGCTCCCAGCCGTAGGAGACGTCGAAGAAGGTGCTGCGCAGCCGCGGCCACCCAGGTGCGTTGACCAGGAACAGTGTGACGGCGCCGACGACGACGACGGTCGACACCACCGCCGCCAGGACCGAGCGTTGGGTTCGGCGGCGGCGGAAAGCGCTGCGCTGCAATGCCAGTGGTGACGGCGTCCAGTCGTCGTGCCCGGTCTCGGCTGTGGTCGACACGGCCGGAGCCGGGCTTTCCTGGCGTGCGTCGGACGGATGCGCTCCGATGGAGTCGTCGTCGGTCGTGGCGCCCATCTGCCGATCGTCCACCTGGCGATCGTCCGCTTGTCGGTCGCCCGCCTGCCCGGTCGTCATGCCGCTTCGGTGGTCTTGCCGACCCCGTGCCGGCCGGCGTCCGCCGCCGTCAGCTCAGCACCGGCGCGTTGCCCGCGCCCGCCAGCCACTGCGCCTCCAGCGAGGCGAGGGTGCCGTCGCTGCGCAGCGAGTCCACCGCCGCGCTGACGCAGTCGGTCAGCGGGGAGTCCTTCGGCAGCAGCAGTCCGAGCTGCTCGGGATCGCCGCCGGTGGTCGCCAGCTGGCCGATGACCTTTCCGCCGGTCAGCTGGGCACCGGTCATGTAGAACGCGGTGGGCAGGTCGACGACGATGCCGTCGATCTGGCCGTTCTGCAGCGCCTGCGCGGCCAGCGAGTTGTCCTCGAACACCTGGGGCTGGGTGGTCGGGGCGATGACGTCCGCGATCGCCTGCAGGCTGGTGGTGCCGTTCATCGCGCCGAGCTTGGCGTCCTTGAGGTCGGCCACCGTCGTGGCGTCGGCGATGGGTGATCCGTCGACGGTGATCACCGTCTGCGCCAGCGTGTAGTAACCGGAGGAGAAGTCGACCACCTTGGCCCGTTCCGGGGTGATGGTGAACTGGTTGATGTCGAAATCGAAACCGTCCGGCTTGGCGATCGCCTCGTCGAAGCCGACGCGGGTCCACTTCACCTGATCGTTCTGGTAGCCGAGGCGGTCCGCCACCGCGTACGCCACCGCCGACTCGAAGCCCTTGCCGTTGGTCGGGTCGTTGTCGACCATCCACGGCTCGAACGCCGGCTCGCTGGTGGCGATGGTCAGGGTGTTGGCGGCGAGGGTCGGCATCTTCGCGGGGTCACCGCACACCTGCCCCGCGGCCATCGACACGCTCGGCAGGGTGCCGCCGCCCGCCGCGGCGGACCCCGACGCCCCGGCCGATGCCGACGCCGAACCGGCGGCGGATCCCGACGCGGCCGCGGACTCAGCGGCCGAACCAGCGCTCGACGAGGCCGGGCTGGACGCCGCCGACGCCGCCGCCGCCGTCGTGGAACTGGCCGCGCTGTCGGTGGAGGAGCCACTGCATGCGGTCAGCAGGACCAGGCACGATGCGCCGGCCAGGACACCGAGCCTGGTGGTCCACGTGCGGTGATGGCGGTGTGCGGTCACAGGTTCTCCCGGGGCAGCAGCGGGTGGATTGTTGAAGCGTCCATCATAGGAAATGTCCAGATCGCGGAGAACCACACCGCAGCCGGCCGCGGCAACTCCGAAGACTTCATCGACATCGCCGCGGGCCGCCGCGCCGACCCGTCCCACGCACCCGATCTGCCCCGATCCGGTGGCGGACCGCCGATGTCCGCCATGGTTCCTATGGTGACGCCACGAGCGGATGCCGGCAGCGCCAGGGACCGGTCCAGCCGGTTGCCCGAGCCGACCCGGACCCGGCCCCATCGCACCCGAAGGAGCAGACATGGCAGAGCAACGGACCTACCCGCACGGCGTTCCGTCCTGGGTGGACGTCGAGCACCACGACGTCGACGCCGCGCAGGCCTTCTACGGCGGGTTGTTCGGCTGGACCTTCCAGGACGCCACGCCGCCGGGCGTGCCGGCCCGCTACACGATCGCGCGCTCGGCCCGCCAGGACGTCGCAGGGATCGGCGTTGCGCAGCCGTCGGGGGACGGCGACTCGACCGATCCGACCTGGAACACCTACATCGCGGTGGACGACGCGAATGCCGCCGCGGCGCGGGTCGAGGCGTCCGGTGGGCGGCTCGTGCAGCCGCCGGTGGATGCGGGGGAGGGTGGTCGCACCGCAGTCTGCGCCGATCCGTCCGGCGTGCCGTTCCGGCTGTGGCAGGCCCGGCGCCGGCTCGGCGCGCAACGGGTCAACGCTCCCGGCAGCTGGAATTTCAGCGACCTGCACGCTGCGGACCCGGCTGCATCGGCGGCGTTCTACGGCGAGGTCTTCGGCTGGCTGTTCGACGATCTGGGATTTTCGACGCTGATCCGGGTCGCTGGATACGGGGATCATCTCGCGGCCAGCTCCGATCCGGACATCTACGCCCGGCAGGCGGAGGTCTCGGCACCGCCCGGTTTCGCCGACGCAATCGCCTGGCTGAGCCGGGCCTTACCGGCCGAAGAGCCGCACTGGCACGTGTCGTTCGCCGTCGGGGACCGCGACGGCACCGTCGCCACTGCGCAGAGGCTCGGCGGGGTGGTGCTGGAGACGGCCGAAACCGAGTGGACCAGGACGGCGCTGATCCGCGATCCGCAGGGTGCATCCTTCACGGCCAGCCAGTTCACTCCGGACGGGCATTGATGAACGGCCGCAACAGATCTGGGACGCCCCCTTTGCGCGGTCCACCGCCGTGAAGTGGCGTGGCCGCGGCCGCAAGGGCTGCTCACACACACCCGGCCGGCGCCGACTCACGTGGCTACCGGGGTCAGCTCAGCCCGCGACCCGCTCCAGCGCCGCCGACGAATGGGGTGCCAACTCGGCGTCGGAATGGGCGCGTTCCTCGACGTAGGCCAGCCGGCCGTCCGGGGTGATGCCGTACAGCCGGGTCGTTCCCACCACGGGCGGTGCGGTGGGCGTGCGCCACCCGACGTCGGTGGACAGCGCCCAGCTGGCCGCCGACCGGGCCTGGCCGTAGAAGACCTCGATGCGTCCCTCGGAATGGGCGACCAGCAGCTCGACAGAGCCGTCCGGTTGTGGACGCCAGAACCCGACCTCACGCGGGCCGGGACCGCGGACGCTGGTGTCCGGGTCCAGCAACCAGGTCATGGACTCGTAGCGCAGGAACGGTCGACCGTCGTGGGAGATCGTCACCTGCTGGCCGAACTGAGGGTCCTTGGCTCCGGGGTCGTTGCCGTACAGGCCGGTGCCGCGCCACACTCCGACCAGCGGCAGCAGTGGCACGCAGTCCGGATGCAGCCCGGGCCGGGCGCGGACATTCGCGGTGTCCGCCGGCACCGGCAGCGCGGGGGTGTCGGCCAGGTCGAGGCCGCGGGTCTTCGCGGCGCGTTCTTCTGCAGCCGCCACGGCTGCGGTGCCGCTGGTGGGCATCTGGACGTACTCGCCCGCGGTGCGTTCGGCGTCGACGAGGCCGGCGATCTCCTCCGCCGTGGGGCCGATGTGCCCGTTGTCGTGCTGCCCGGTCACTTGTCCTCGTGGACCAGCCGGTAGACGACGTAGATCGCGAACCACGTGATGAGTAACGCCACCAGAATCAGCAGGCCGGTATAGAAGATCTCCACATCGAAAGCCTAGCGTGGCGAAGGCCGCCCGGTCCCTCGCGGGCGCGCACGTCACAGGCCGCTGAACTGGCTGTGCGCGCGGGAGTCACATTCCACCTGGCAAATGCCCCTGGACGTGCGGCGACCCCGGCCCACAGCCGCCGTGCGCGCCCGGCGCGACAGCGACTCCACGCACGGCGGCGGTGTGGCCGGTGTTCGGTGTGCCCGCGGCACGGAACGACGGTGTCCGGCTGCCCGACCGAGTTCGCCGGGCCTCACCGATCACGGTCAGGACAGGGTGATGTCGAGGTTGTTGATGCCGTGGGTGATGGTGGTGTCGGTGCCGCCGTTGCCGGTGCGGTGCAGGGCGCGGACGGTCCAGGTGCCGGGGGCGGCGTAGAAGCGGTAGTCGCCGGTGGGGTTGGTGACGACTTCGGCGGTGAATTCGCCGGTGGCGTCGAGGAGCCGGACGTAGGCGCCGTGGACCGGGTTTGCGCCGGTGAGGATTTTGCCTTGGACGATGGCTTGTTGGTCGGTGTCGACGCCGGCGGGGATGGCGGCGCCTTGTTCGGGGGCTGCGCAGGACATGGGGTGCCTCTCAGGGGGAATTCGGTCGGGACGGCGAGCGGGGCAGTGAGTCAGGGGGAGTCGGTGTGTGCCGGTGCCCGGCCGCCGTGGTGTTCGGGTGCCGGCGGGCGGCCGGGGTGCCGGTGTGCTGCTGGTGTGGCGGGACCGCGGGGGTGGGGTCAGGGGCCGACTTCGACGGGGACGCCGACGAGGGAGCCGTATTCGGTCCAGGATCCGTCGTAGTTCTTGACGTTGGGTTTGCCCAGGATCTCGGTGAGCACGAACCAGGTGTGGCTGGAGCGTTCCCCGATGCGGCAGTAGGCGATGGTGTCCCTGCCGTCGGCCAGGCCGGCGGTGGCGTAGAGCTCGGCGAGTTCGGTGTCGGACTTGAAGGTGCCGTCCTCGTTGGCGGCCTTGGACCAGGGGACGTTGATCGCGGTGGGGATGTGCCCGGCGCGTTGCGCTGCTTCCTGGGGCAGGTGGGCGGGGGCGAACAGTTTGCCGGTGAACTCGTCGGGGGAGCGGACGTCGACGAGGTTCTGGGTGCCGATCGCGGCGACGACCTCGTCGCGCAGGGCCCGGATGGTGGTGTCCTGGTCCTTGGCGGTGTAGCTGGTCTCGACCCGGTCGGGGATCTCGGTGGTCAGGGTGCGGCCGTCGAGTTCCCATTTCTTGCGGCCGCCGTCGATGAGTTTGACGTCCTGGTGGCCGTAGAGCTTGAAGTACCAGTAGGCGTAGGCGGCGAACCAGTTGTTGTTCCCGCCGTACAGGATGACGGTGTCGTCATTGGAGATGCCTTTGGCGGACAGCAGTTTCTCGAAACCGGCCTTGTCGACGAAGTCGCGGCGGACCGGGTCCTGCAACTCGGTTTTCCAGTTGATCCGCACGGCACCGGGCAGGTGCCCGGCGTCGTAGGCGGTGGTGTCCTCGTCGACCTCGACGAACACCACACCCGGCGTCGACAGATTCTGCTCTGCCCACTCGGTCGTGACGAGGGAATCCTCGCGGCTCATGCTTGCTCCTGATTCTTGAGGGCGTTGATGGGAAACGTTGTGGTGAAGGGTGATCGCGCGAAATCCATGCGATGGGAAGCCTTCACCGTGTGAGAGGCACCCGGCCGGGCCGGGGTGCGCTGCGACAGCCGCGCACCCCGTCCGGGCCAATCGGTCCGGGAATGCCGATCGGGTCACAGCACCTGATTGGTCACCGTGTATGACGCGGCGTCGTAGTCACCGCCGTTGCTGTAGGCGGTGATGCTGAACGATTTCGTCTGGTTCGGTGCCAGGTCGAATTCCAGTGACTTGGAAAAGGTGTGCTGGCCCAGCCAGTCGTACCAGATACCGCCGGTCAGTGCCCGCACGTGCAGGGTGCCGCTGGAGTCCTTCTCCCACATCCGCAGATCGCTGAGGCAGGAGATGTTGCCGGCCCGGACATCCTCCGCCGGCGCAGCAACCTGGTCATGGAATTGACCGTTGGGCTTGCCCGCGGCGATGAACGTGTAGAAGGACTGCGTCTTGGTGGTGTCCGCGGGCGCGAAGATGTTGTTCTGGTGACAGTGTTCCCGGATGGACCCGTAGACGTCGTGCGCCTTGGCGTAGGTGGCGCTGTAGTCGGCGGCGGAGGCGGTGCCGGCGGCCCCGACGGTGATGGCGGCGGCGATGCCGGCGGCGGCAATACCGGCGGCCGTCCGCTTGGCGACGGTCGTCACGATGGACATGCTGAACTCCCTGATGTCTCAGCGGGATTCGATGGTCGAATCACGAGGCGCTGTAGGGAAAAGTGTGTTCGCAATGCCTGCGCAATCCATCGGTGGTTCTTACCCAACGCAACGGCGGCCACTACCTATTGCCGCGACGCATTGCCTGGTGACCACTCCGGACCCCTGCCGTCGGTAACCGATCCGCCGACCGGCCGCACTGCAGGAAAGATCGGCCTGGCACACAGGCATCCCGGACGGCAGTATCTCCCTCGTGCAGGATCTCCCGGTGCGCGGTTCGCGGTCGCCCGCGAGGCTGGTCGAGCGGTCCGCGGCGCTCGCCAGCCTGCACGCGGCTGCGCAGGACGTCGCCCGTCAGCACGGGATGCTCGCCGTGGTGTCCGGTGAGGCTGGTATCGGGAAGACGACGGTGATGCGCGCATTCGCGGCGTCTCTGGGCAACCGGTGGCGCGTGCTGGTCGGCGGTTGTGACGACCTGCTGACCCCCCGCCCGCTGGGGGCGCTGCGCGATGCCGCGCGGTCCGGGGTCGGTGCCGACCTGTCCGCGGCATTGGAGGACGGCTCACGCGAACAGGTCTTGACTGCCGTGCTGGCCGAGTTGGACGGCCCCGGACCGACGCTGCTGATCATCGAGGACGTGCACTGGGCGGACGACGCGACGCTGGATGTGCTCCGGTACATCGCCCGCCGGATCACGTCCGTCCACGCGTTGCTGGTGCTGACGTTCCGCTCCGACGAGGTGGGTCGAGGTCATCCGGTGCAGGCGCTGCTCGGTGAGGTCTCGCGGACCGGTGCGGTGCGGGTAGAACTGCCGAGGCTGAGCGTTGCTGCCGTGGCGGAACTGGCCGGCGGTTCCGCCGTCGACCCGGTTGCGGTGCACGCCTCGACCGGCGGCAATCCGTTCTTCGTCAGTGAGGTGCTCGCCCAACCCGACAATGCCTTGCCGGACAGCGTTGTCGACGCCGTGATCGGCCGTCTGTACCGGCTTCCAGCGGAGTCGCAAAGGGCGGTGGGCCGACTGTCGGTGTTGTCCGCTCCGGCGGACCCGGCCCTCGCGGCCGACCTGCTGGGTGACTTGGAGGTGCTCGCGGAGGCCGAGCGCAACGGGATTGTGCAGGTGGTCGACGGCTCGATCGGATTCCGGCACGAGCTGGCGCGGCGCGCGGTCGAACGAAGCATGACCCACGTGGAGCGGCTCGCGGCGCACCGCGCCGCACTCACCGCGCTGACCGGGCGGCCGGGCACGGATCCGGCCGTCATCGTCCATCATGCCGTCGAGGCCGGTGACGTCGATGCCCTGATGGTGGCCGGTCCGGTGGCCGCGCGGGCGGCCGCCCGGACCGCCGCCCACACCCAGGCCATCGCCCAGTACGCCGCCGTCCTGCCACTTGCGGAGCGTTTCGGGCCCGCGGAACATGCTGCGCTGCTGGAGGAATACGCGTGGGAGTTGCACCACGCCCATCGGTTCGCCGAGGCCGCGGCCGCCGCGCTTCGTGCCGTCCAGCTGCGGGACGATCTCGACGATCCGGCGGCTCTCGTCCGGGTGTTGGTGACCTGGTCGCGGGTGGCCTGGCTGGCCGGGCAGGAGTCGACCGCCTTTGATGCCGTGCAGCGCGCGCTGTCCGTCGCCGAAGCCGGTCGGGACGCGGAGGGCGAGGCGCTGGCGGGGACGTACGCGGGCGCCATGCTGGTGATGGCGGGGCGTTTCGACGAGTCGGACGCGATGCTGCCCCGGGCACGGGAACTTGCGGGGGTGGCGGGACGGCTGGATCTCGAGGCGCTCTGCCTGACCTATGAGGGGCACGCGCTGGCCGACACCGGGCGGCCGGGCGCGGTCGAGTCGTTGCAACGGGCCGTGGAGATCGCGACCGCAGCGCATGCCGATGAGGCGATGGCCCGCGCCTACGTCAACCTCGCGGAATGCCTGTTGCTGGAGTTGCGGTTGGACGAGCTGATCGACGTCGCGGGGCGTGGTCTCGCCCTGACCAGATCGCTTGATCTGGCCGGACAGTCGTACTCGCTGACGTGCTCGATGGCGCAGGCATTGCTCGCCCGCGGCCGCTGGGACGAGGCGGAAGCGCGGCTGAGGGACTTGCCGGCCGATTCCGATGTCGGTGTGCTGGCACAGATCTCACGACCACTGACCGGTCTGCTGCTCGCCCGCCGGGGCGATCCGGCGGCGGAGCGGTGGCTCGGTCCGATGCTCGACCCCGCGGCGTTGCCGACCTCCCGGCACTACGCCCGCGGGGTCGCCTCCGCGGTACTGGAGTGGTCCTGGCTGACCGGCCGGTTGGCGGCGGCGCGACCGGTGGTCACGGCAACGCTGGCGCTACCGGGGCCTCCGGCCGGCCCCGACTATGCGGAGCTCCACCGTTGGCTGCGCCGGACCGGTCTGGCGTCCGACGTCGGTGAAGCGCTGACCTTCCCGGCCGTGGCCGCGGAACCGTGGCGGCTGGGCATCGAGGGGAACTGGCGGGCGGCGGCCGCGAGGTGGGAGGCGCTGGGCGTTCCGTACGAGCAGGCCCTGGAGCTGATGGAGGCCGACCACGAGGAACCGGTTCTCGAGGCGATCACCATCCTCGACCGGCTGGGTGCGCGACCGGCGGCCGATCTGGCCAGAAACCGTGCGCGTGCTCTGGGCGCGGCGAAGATTCCGCGCCGGCCGGCGGAGCGGCCGCCTGGCCACCCCACCGGCCTGACCGGACGCCAGCTGGAGGTTCTTCAGCTGATTGCCGACGGCCTGACCAACTCCGAGATCGGCGCCGAGCTCTATCTGTCCCCCCGGACGGTGGACCATCATGTGTCCGCGATCCTGGCGAAGCTCGGGGTGACCACCCGGAGGGAAGCGGCCCGCGCCGCCAAGGATCTTCCGCGCTGACATCTCGGCGCCGACTCGTCGGCGCCGAGCGCTCAGTGCTGTCGTTGCGCCAGGATCATCAGCTCGTCGCGCATGCGGGGTTCGGCGCTGCGCATGGTCTTGAGCAGGGCAGCCGCATCGCGGCGACTGCGGGACCTGTTCCTCCATGATCGGATCATCGTTTTCTCCCTGGTGTTTCCGGTGCGCCGGGGTAGGCGCTGGTCTGCGCAGTAGTTCGGTGACGAGCGGGTTCTGGTTCGCACGCGGTGACGGGCGTCGACACCGCGTGCGACGGCCTCGCTTTGCCGGTGGGCTTCGGTGGCTGACCGGGCGTCGGTCGCGAAGGCCTCCGGTGATGCCGCGAGGGGGACGCTCAGGCCTGTGGTGACCAGCGGCCCGGGCGGCGGCGCACGCCTGCCGGCTCCCGGCGCGCCGGGCGGTGATGGAATCGGAGCAGCCGGGCGGTCTCTGCGCACCGGTGCCGCAGGAATTGCTCGGCGGAGATCGGGTGCGGTGAGAAGTACATTTCGCTGTCCTTGTGAGTGGTTGTCTGTCGTCATTTCTTGATGCCTTCAGCATGACGGTGGCGACGCCGCCGGGCATCGGTGGCGACTACCCATTCCGTTGCGTCGCACTACCTATCCGGCGGTGGCGGCCGGCGCGGGTCACTTCTCCGGGGGCAGGATGCGGGCACCGAGCTGAAACAGCCGCTGCAGGTCGGCGGCGTTGCGCCAGGTGTTGATCACCAGCCCGTCGGCGAATTGCAGGATGAAAGTGGCGGAGAACACCTGGGTGATGCCCGCCCCGGGGACGCCGAAGAAGCTTTCCTGAACGCAGGTGTTGGTGGCGCGGACGACAACCTTGTCGCCTTCGCCGATGACGTCCTCGATGGTCCAGGTCTGGTCGACCTCACCGATGTGCTCGAACAGCACCCGGATGCCCTCGTGGCCGGTGGGCAGATTCGGCGGCCCACCGACCATCACCCACGACGGTGAGGTCATCGCACGCAGGGCGTCGAGGTTGCCGTCGGAGATGTGCTGGAACCAGCGGACGGCGAGTTCCTTGTTGCGCTGGACGTCACTGTTCATGGCGGTGAGGTCGAGTGTCGTTGCAGTCATGATGTTCTCCTTCGGGGGGTGGTGCCGACACGGGTCGGCCGGATGCGGCGGCGCGGTGCCGCCCGGTGGGCGTGGAACAGTCGGGTGGACGTCGGACGGCGCGGAGCCGGTCGGGTCAGGTGAGGCTGACCACCAGGGCCGCCGACAGGCCGCCGATGATGGTGAAGCCGAGGCTCTTGGTGAGGGCCGAGATCAGCCCGGCGCCGGCGACCGCCGCCAGAGTCGGCCAGAGGGTGAGCGGATGCGCTGCTGCGTGACCGATGTCGGTGGCGAGCAGTGCGGCGAGGGCGGCCGGCCCCACCAGTTGCAGGCCGGTGCGCACGCGGTCGGGCAGGCGGTGGGCGGGGATGAGGCCGATGAACAGCAGCCGCAACAGGTAGGTCCCTGCGGCACCGATCAGCAGCAGTAAGACGGCGTTCATGAAGTCGTCCTCCCGGGGGTCAGGGTGCCGGCGAGCATCCCCGCGGTGGTGGCCAGCAGCACACCGCTACCGGCAGGGAGCCCGATGGCGGTGATCCCCGCGCCCAGGGCGACCACCATTGCGGTGATCGCCCGCCGGTCGGTGAGCCGCGGCAGGAGAAGGCCGATCAGGCAACCGATTCCGGCGGCGTCCAGGGGAAGCTCCGCCGGCAGCGCCGGACCGAGGATCATTCCTGCGCCGATCGAACCGGTCCACCCGGCCAGCACCGTCAAGCCGAGGGCGAGCCAGTAACGGCGGAACGCGCGGTCACCGTCGGGGCCCTGAGTGGTCGCCGCGGCGAAGGTCTGATCGACCAGCAGCGCCGGTCCCAGGAAGCGGAACCACCGTGGCTGGCGGCGGAACCGGTGTTCGATGGCGGCCCCGTACAGCAGCAGCCGCGCGTTCACGATGAGGATGGTGGTGATCACCGCGATCGGTGCCGAACCCGCTGCCAGCTGGGCGAACCCGGCCATCTGCGCCGTCCCGGCGAACAGCAGTCCGGAGGTGCCGAATGCGGCCGGCCCGGTGACGTCCAACAGCGATGCGGTGATGCCAACCACGATGCCGAACGGAACCATCCCGGTCAGGAGGGTCGAGGCGTCCGTGACGGCGAACCGCACCGGATGGGCGGCCCGTCGGGCGCGGGCGTCGGTACCGGGGTCGGCCGGTGCGTCCACGGTGCTGGCGGTCATGTTCGCCTCCGGGGCGGGTGGCGACGGGATCTCGTGCGGGTGACGGACCTCGTCGGGCGGTGGATCTCTGGTGTGGAATCACCTTGGCCGCCCGGAGCGCCGCTGCCATGGGCGAGAGCTACCCATCCGCGAGCGGCGCACTACCCATCCCGATGCTCACTACCTATCCCGATGCGCACGACCGACCCGCACCGGCCCCGCTCATCTGGCGTGCAAAGGGCAAAGGCCGGGAAGACTGCGCCCGCCTGTCACCCGCCGGGGCACCGCACCGGATAGCGGTCGACCGGTTGCCGCACCGTCCAATACAGTTCGGCCATGTCGGCGGGGTGCGGGCGGCGCAGATGAATCACGGCTCGATGTTCGAGAAGATCGGCGGCGACGCCGTTGTCCGGCCCGCCGTTGCGCTGTTCTACCAGCGGGTGCTGGACGACCCCGAGCTGTCCGACCATTTCAAGGGTGTCGACCTGGCCCGGTTGCGCGCCCACCAGCGGGCGTTCGTCACCGCGGTGCTCGGCGGCCCGGCGCTGTTCGGAGGGCGGCCGTTGGAGGTCGCCCACGCGGGCCTGGAGATCACCGACCACTCGTTCGACGCGATGGTGGAGCACCTGGTCGCGGCACTGCGTGATCTCGGGGTGCAGGAGAAGTTCGCCGCCGACGTCGTGGAGCGGTTGGAGTCGTTCCGATCCCGGGTGGTCAGCCTGGACGTCGAGCGGCGGGGGTGACGCGTGACGGCAAGCGCGGCGGTCTGGCCCTTTCTGGGTCGCGCCGACGAACACCGGCGCATCAGGCAGGCGCTCGACGACGACAAGACCAGCGCGGTCCTGGTCCGCGGCGCCTCCGGCGTCGGCAAGAGCAGGCTCGCCCAGACGATCTGTGACGAGGCGGAAAGCGCGGGTACGGCCGTCACGCGGGTGATGGCGAACAGGGAGTCCGCCGGCTTCCCGCTCGCCGCGCTGGCCCCGTTCCTGGTCGGCCGGTACACCGACGCCGGTGAGGTGCCGCAGGACCCGGTCCGGTTGCTGGCGCACATGCGGGACGCGCTCGGCTCTGGTCACACCGGCCGGCCGGTGCTGTTCGTGGACGACCTGCCGCTGCTGGATCCGTTGTCGGCCGTGGTGATCTCCCAGTTGATCGCCGCCGGATCCGCCGTCATGCTCGCCACCGTCCGCACCGGTGACCCGCTGCCCGAGATGTACAACGGCGGCTGGTCCGGCGGCGCGGTGGTCGGGGTGGAGTTGGCGCCGTTCACCAAGTCGCAGTGCGGAAACCTGTTGCAGCGCGCGCTGGGTGCGCCGGTCGCCGCCCGCACGGTCGGCCGGTTGCAGGCGCTCAGTGGTGGCTTGCCGTTCTTCCTCAAGGAACTGGTCGCGGTGGCCGTCCAGGACGGCACTTTGCGCCAGGTCGAGGGTGTCTGGCAGCTGTCCGGTGGGGTGTTGCGCAGCCCCATGCTGTCCACCATGCTCGAGCAGCGGATGTCCCGGCTGGACCCGGATGCGGCCGCCCTGCTGCGCCGGATCGCGCTCTGTCAGCCCGCCGAGGTCGACGACTTTCCCGCCGAGAACACCGACGCCCTGGTCGATCTGGAACGTGCCGGTCTGATCGAGGTGGAGCAGCACGCCGGCGCGAACTGGCTGGTGCGGCCCGCGCACGCCGCCTACGGTGATCTGCTGCGCGGTCAGGTGTCCCGGCTGGAGATGCGAAAGGTGCTGCTGGACCAGGTGACGGCCGTCCGGCAGCGGAACCGGGGATCGAAGGATGTTGTCCGGCTGGCACTCTGGGAGTTGGAGGCCACCGGGCGGGGCGATCCGACGGTGCTGGTCACTGCTGCCCGGCTCGCCCGGCAGGGCCACGAATTCGAACTGGTGCGCCGGTTGGCGGGCGCCGCCGTGGACAGCATGGCCGAACCGTCAGGCGAGGCTTTGCTGCTGCTCGGCGAGGCGCTACGCGAGCTCGGGAACGGCGATGCGGCGGGCGACGTGCTGGAACGCGCCGCCGCCGCCGACGGGCCGCCGGAGATCATGGCGCGGACCGCCATCGCCCGTTCCGGTCTGACCGGCCACGGACGGGGCGACCCCGATGCGGCAGCGCAGATCCTCGCCGCGGCCAGGGATTCGATACCCGGGCAGCGGACGTCGATGTCACTCGCCCGGGCGGTGATGCTGGTGGTCGGTGAACGCACCGCCGAAGCGCTCGCCGAGGTGGACACCGTCGACCGCCAGGACGCGCGCCACGCGGAGAACGCCGGGTTGTACTACCTGGCGGGCGTCGGTGGGCTGGTGTCCGGCGGTCGCCCGGCGGAGGCCCTGGAACTGGCCGATGAACTGTGGCCGCTGCTGCGCCAGGGCAACCTCATTCACGACGGCATGCCGTCGATGATGCGGGCGTCCGCGCTGCTCGACCTGCACGGGCCCGAACGGGCCGTGCCCGATGCGACCGCGGCGCTCCAGCAATGCCTGGACAGCGGGCTGGACCGGCTGGTGTGTTACGCCGCTTCGCAATTGACCGCGGTGCGACTGGCGGCCGGCCAGGTGCGCACTGCGGCGAGGTGGGCCCGCGAAGTGATCAGCGTGGCCCGCAGCGGCCAGCACCGCAGCTTCGTCTCGATCGGGATGAGCAATCTCGCGATGCTGCAAGCCATGTCGGGGGACCCGGACGCCGCCCAGCGGATGCTCGCCTCGCTGGCGCAGGAGGCCGGGAACGGGTTAGCCGCGGATCGCCGACGGCGCAGCTGGGAGACCCGGGCGTCGGCGTGGACGCTGGCGGCGCAGGGGTCCCTCACCGCCGCGTCCGACCTGCTGATCACTGCCGGAGACGAGGCAGCTGAGCGGGGCCAGTGGCCCGTCGCGGCAACACTCTGGCATGACGCCGTCCGGCTCGGCACTACCAAAGGCGCCGTCGACGGCATGCGGACCGCCACCCGCGCCGCCCCGTCCCCGCTGATCGCCCTGCAGCATCGGCACGCGGAGGCCGCCGCGTCCGGCGGGGTGGACGAACTCGCTGCGGTCGCCGAGCAGTGGACCGAACGCGGCTGGTCGCTGATTGCCGCCGAGGCCTATCTCACCGCGGGGACAGCCGCACGTCGGCAGGGCATCTCGCGCCGCGCGGCCGCGCTCGGCAGCCGCGCCGCGGACCTCGCCGCCCGCTGCCAGGGAGCGAAGACCCCCGGCCTGGCGGTGGGCAACCCCGTCGACCCGCTCAGCCCCCGCGAACGCGAGATCGCCGCCATGGCGTCCACGGGACTGCGCAGCCGGGACATCGCCGAGTCGCTGGTGGTGTCCATCCGCACGGTCGACAACCACCTCCAGGCGGTGTACGGCAAGCTCGGCATCACCGGCCGCCGAGAGCTGGCCGACGCGCTGCGCTCCACCTGATCACGCCGAGAGGAAGTGGCGCACAGCCGTTTCCACCACGGGAGCGGGTGGATCTGGACCTGGTGGAGAGCCGCACGTCTGCGTCGAACGTGGTGGCGCTCCCGTACCGGGTGGTGAGGTGAGGCGTCGTCGGTCGTGACGACTGGCGTGTCCGTGGGGTCCACGACCGTCACGCCCTATACGGGGGATCAGCAGCCCCGCCCGGGCGGGACCTCACCGTGCTCGTCGACCGCCGCCAGGATCGTCGTGCAGATGTCCTGGAAGTTCTTCAGCTGCTCGGAGGTCAGCGGGTCGAACATGATCGACCGCACCGTTTCCGCGTGACTCGGGGCGACCTCCACCAGCCGTTCGAACCCGGCGTCGGTGAGTTCGGCGATCTGCCCACGGCGGTCCCCGGGCGCCGGCATCCGCCTCACCCACCCGGCCTCCTCCAGCCGTGCCACCGCGTGCGAGACCCGCGATTGCGACGCGCGGACGACGTCCGCCAGCTGGTTCATCCGCAGTGACCGGCGCGGAGCCTCCGACAGCATCGCCAGAATCAGGTAGTAGGCGTGCGGCATGCCGGCCGCCTGCTGGAGGTCGCGCTCGATGCGCCCGCTGAGCTGACCCCACAGGCGCAGGAAGTCGCGCCAGACGTGCTGCTGCTCATCGGTCAGCCACGGGTCCTCGGGCACGGGCTGATTATCGGCCCGACGCTCGTTGCCCGCGAGATTAAGTACTTGAACGCTCATGTAATTCAGCGTACGCTCGTCGGAGAGCAGCCAACAAATCACCCGAATCGAGGCAATTCGTGACCACCGAAGCCGGCACCACCGCCGCGGCGCAGACGGAGCGGATGCCCGTGCTGTACCTGTCGCACGGCGCGCCGCCGCTCGCCGACGACCCCACCTGGACCGCCGAACTGCAGTCCTGGAGCCGCGGCATCCCGCGGCCGGAATCGATCCTGGTCGTGAGCGCGCACTGGGAATCGGCGCCGTTGACCGTCGGCGCCACCGAGACAGTCCCGCTGACCTACGACTTCTGGGGGTTCCCCGAGCGGTACTACGAGGTCACCTACGAAGCGCCCGGTGCACCGGAACTGGCCCGCGACGTGCACGGCCTGCTGTCCCGGCCCGGCGCGCAGGTGCACCAGGACCCGAACCGAGGGCTGGACCACGGCGCCTACGTCCCGCTGGTCGAGATGTACCCGGACGCCGACATTCCCGTGCTGCAGGTGTCCATGCCGACCCTGGACCCGCGCCGGCTGTTCGAGATGGGTCGTCAGCTCGCGCCGTTGCGGGACAAGGGCGTGCTGATCATCGGCTCGGGCTTCACCACCCACAACCTGTCCGAGGCGAACTTCGGCGACACCACCGGGGACGCCCCGGGCTGGGGCCGGGAGTTCGACGCGTGGGCCAAGGAGTCGGTCGAGTCCGGTGACGTCGACGCCGTTCTCGACTTCCAGCACCGGGCGCCGGCCGCCCGTCGCGCGCACCCCCGCACCGAACACTTCGCGCCGCTGTTCGTCTCGCTCGGCGCCACCGCGGACACCTGGTCGGATGCGCACAGCGCCGTCGACGGTTTCTGGTACGGCCTGGCGAAGCGGTCGTTCCAGATCAACTGATGATGCGGCTCAACGGGAACAGTGTGTCAACCGATCGAGCTGGTTGAGCTGACGGTGCGGACCAGCTGAGGGTGCGGCGGATCCGGTCCTGGTCCTCGACCGGCTCTGGTGACCAAACGACCACCGCCGATCAGCGAATCTTGCCGCGGCGGCGCGAGATGCCCACCCCGACAAGAGAAACGACGCCGCCGACGATCGCCAGCGGCACCGGCACCTCGTCCAGGAACACCCAGCCCAGCAGGATCGCGATCGGCGGGACGGCGTAGGTGGTGGCGCCCAGCCGGCCGGCCGAGCTGCGGGTCAGCGCGTACGCCCAGGTGACGAAAGCCGCGGCGGTCGGCACCACGCCGAGGTACAGCATCCCCAGGTCCGCACTGACCGGCGCGGTGGACAGGTCGTCGATGAGTGCCGGGATGAACGGCAGGCAACTGACGGTGCCGATCAGGCAGGCCAGCCACGTCACCTGCAGCCCCGGGACCTTGCGCAGCACAACCTTCTGCGCGACGACGGCCACGGCGTAGACGACGGCGGCGAGCAGCACGAGCAGCACACCGGCGGCGTCCACCCGGCCGGTGCTGGTCGCCACCCCGATCAGCAGGGTGCCGGCGAACGCGACCAGGCCGCCGATCACCAGCATCCGCGGGAAACCCTCACCCAGCAGCAGTCCGGCGAGGATCCCGATCAGGATCGGTGCGACCTGGATCAGCATGGCCGCCGTGCCGGCGTCGACGTGCTGCTCGCCCGCGTTCAGCGCCACGTTGTAGACGCCGAACCACAGCACGCCGATGAGCGCGGTCAGCGCCCAGTCCCGCCGGCCCATCGGCACCCAGCGCCGGCCGACGAGCATCATCCCAGTCAGGCACACCGACCCGATGGCCAGCCGGCCCAGGCTCAACCCGCCGGGGGAGTAGCTCTGCCCGACGAACCTGATGACCACGAACGCCGACGCCCACGCCAGGACGGTGAAGCTGGCCGCGAGGATCACCCGCCACGTCGCCCCGGTGTCGGTGGGGGCAGGTGACGGGGCGGTGACGGGCGCGCGTTGCATACCGGCCACTCTGCGGGAGGCGGTGCCGATAGCACCAGCAAGTAAATGTTGGTCGCACCGTGCAGGGTCGCTTGGCCTTCGCGTGACGGGCGGGCTCGAACCGCTCGCGTGGGCGATGGCTTCGCCCGCCGGAATGTGCCCCGCCTTTCATGATTCGCCCCTGCGGCCGCGCTGCCCGGGCGGGGCGTCGCCGCGGAAGCTCCGGCTGCTCTGGGTGGCCGACTGTTCGGGCTCCGGTGTAGCGGGCGCGGCGGGTGCATTGATGGCGCCGATGCATCCTGCGGCCCCGAGCACGGCTGCCACCAGCGTGCGGCTATGGATGTGGCGTTCGGCCGCGGAGCCGCAGGCCGCACACTGTTCCGGTGAGTGATCCGGGTCTTCGGCCGCCGGAGGTGGCCGCCCTGCACCGCGCCGTCGAGTTGGCCGGCCGTGGAGCTGGGACCGTGCTGCCGAATCCGGTGGTGGGCTGCGTGCTCCTCGCCCCGGGCGGCTGGACGGTCGGGGAGGGCTGGCACGACCGGCCCGGCGGCCCGCACGCCGAGGTGGTCGCACTGGCAGCGGCGGGTGCGTGGGCGCGCGGCGCGACCGCGGTGGTGACGCTGGAGCCGTGCAACCACACCGGGCGGACCGGGCCGTGCTCGGATGCGCTGATCGCGGCCGGCGTCCAGCGGGTGATCGCCGCGGTGCGTGATCCGTGGCTGCCCGCCGCCGGTGGCTTGGACCGGCTGGCCGCCGCGGGCGTCGACGTGGTCGACCTGACCGCGAGTGCCGATCCGGACGCTGCGTCGGCGGTCACAGCGGCGGAGGACGTCAACCGCGTCTGGCTGACCGCGACCAGGCTCGGGCGGCCGTTCGTCACCTGGAAGGCCGGGATGACGATCGACGGCAGGGTCGCCGCCCCCGACGGCACCAGCAAGTGGATCACCTCGCCGGAGGCTCGCGCCGACGTGCACGCCCTGCGCGGGCGGGTCGACACCATGATGGTCGGCGTCGGCACGGTGATCGCCGATGACCCACAACTGACTGTACGGGACGCCAACGGCAACCCGGACGGCCGGCAGCCGCTGCGCGTCGTGCTCGATTCACGAGGCCGGACGCCCGCCGCAGCACGGGTTCTCGACGACACGGCGGAGTCGTGGGTCGTCACCGCCGCCGACCTGGGCGCGCGAGCCGACGGCCTGGTGGACGCCGCCGCCGTGCTCCAGCAGCTCTACCGCGCGGGTCGGCGTCATGTGCTGCTCGAAGGCGGCCCCACACTCGCCGCGTCCTTCTTCGACGCCGGGCTGATCGACGAAGTGATCGTCTATGTGGCGCCGACCGTGCTGGGCACCGGACGATCGGCGGTCGAGGGCGGCGCTGTCGCCACGCTGGCCGACGCGCACGGCTTCGAGTTGCGGGACGTCGCACGAATCGGAGAGGACGTCCGGCTGCGGTACGCCGTCCGGCACTGAGTTCGCCGGGTCGGGCGGGCCCGCCCCCTCGGCGCACCTCATGCCGGCCCCGCGCCTGATGGAGGCCCCGTGTGCTGGTGTCGTCCCGACAACAGTCTTGGCGGCAACCGGCGCGCGGGCCAGACTGAGCCATGGCCGTTTCGCTGTCCGACCACCTGATGGGTGTGCTGCCCGAACTGCGCTTCCAGCCGAGCCCGAAACGAGTACTGGTGCGGCTGGACGGTGAGCCGGTCGCGGACACGCTCCGGCCGATGCTGGTCTGGGAACCGAAGCGGATCGTCGCGTCCTACGCGGTGCCCGAATCCGACATCAGTGCGACCTTGACTCCGGCCGAAACGCCCGCCCCGCAGGACGTTCCGCGCGGCGTGCAGTTCGGGCGGGGCGGTCCGCCGTTGCTGGACCCGAGCGTGCCGTTCGACGTGCACAGCTCAGAGGGTGAACGGCTGACGGTGCGCGCGGGCGACGCGCAACGGGAGGCCGCGGCGTTCCGGCTGCACGACGCGGACCTGACGGGGTACGTCGTCCTGGATTTCGATGCCTTCGACTGGTGGGAGGAAGAGGAACCGATCGTCGGCCACCCGCGGGACCCGTTGCACCGCATCGACATCCGCCGCAGTTCCCGCTCCGTGCGGATCGAGCACGAGGGCGTTGTCCTTGCCGAGACCGACCGCGCCAAGCTGCTGTTCGAGGGGACTTTCCCGATGCCGCGGTACTACCTCCCGCGAGAGGACGTCCGGGTCGAACTGCGCCCGGGAACGATCGACACCACCTGTGCCTACAAGGGGCACGCCACGCACTGGACCGCCGTGGTCGGTGAGCAGTTGCTGCCGAACATCGCCTGGAGCTACGAAGATCCGCTCGACGACGCCCGCGATGTCGCCGGGATGGTCTGCTTCTATCAGGAGAGGCTCGATTTCGTCGTCGACGGCCAGCGGCTGGACCGCCCCCGGACGCCCTGGTCCTGAAGCAAAAGCACGCGGCCGGACGGACTGAACCGCCGTGGACCAATTCCTCTGTCCCTCCGGGTGCTGTTGCGGATGCTGGAGGCACGGCCGGCTCCACACCATCACTCGACACTGCCCGGGTGCACCCACCGATCGGCGCCCGCACCCCTAGGCTGTGACGGTCAGTGTCCGAAGGCGCCGTGATCGTCACCACAAGCGATTGCGGTTGGTGTCGCCAATTGGCAGTGCTGCAGTGTCGGGGGACGGGCGAGGTCATTCATCGACGGTGCTGGCGCGTTGTGGGCCCCGTGGGGATCGAACCCACAACCCGCGGATTAAAAGTCCGCTGCTCTGCCAATTGAGCTAGAGGCCCGCGATGGGTGTCCGCAGGGCCCCGGTCGCCACGCGAGCCTACCGGCTCGCTTGGATGGAACGGACACCACGAGCGAGGGGGACGGCAATGGGCCGCGACGATGACGAGCGCTCCATCGACGACGGGTGGCCCGGTGACGAAGGGCGGCCCCTGGACGACGAAACAATCGTGATCAGTGACGGGCGGCATGCTGCACCTCCCGCTGCGCCCGGCGAGAGCTCGAACGATGCAGCCGTCGATCGCCCGGCTGCCGTGGACGATCCCGCCGGCAGCAGAGGTCCGGTCGGTGATGACGGTCAAGCCCACGACCCTGCGACGGGCGCTGCTCAGGAACGTCCCGCGCTCGACCCACCGCCCCCGTCACCGGACGCCGAACGCCAACAGGTCTCGCTGCCGCCCGGCCCTGCCCTGGTGGCGGTCGGCCTCGGGCTGCTGACCAAGAACGGATGGGTGTTCCAGGACATCAACCTGACGCTGCGTCAGTCGTCCGTCGCGGCCATCGTCGGTCCCGCTGGCAGCGGGCGCACGTCGCTGCTGCTGGCCCTCGTCGGCCGGATGGAGGCCAACACCGGGTCGCTGACGATCGCCGGACACTCCCTGCAGGACCGTCCCAGGAACATCCGCATGGTCACCTCGGTCGCCCGGGCCGGCCGGCTGACCTTCCCCGAGCCGGGACTCACCGTCAGCGAATCGGTCGCCGAACGCTGCCTGATCGAGGACGAGAACGTGCTCGCCGGCCGGTCCCGCTTCGAGGAAGCGTGCGCCGCGCTGCGGCTGGAGATCGACCCGACCACGCTCGTCGGTCGATTGGCCGGCGAACAGGCCACCCTGCTCGCGGTCGCGCTGGCCTGCGTCCGGGTCAGTGCGGTCATCGTCCTCGACGACCTGGACCGCGACGTGTCCGCGGCCACGCAGCAGCGGATGGTGGACGCACTCCTGCGGCTCGCCAAGGCGATGGGCCCGACGATCATCGTCACCACCACCGACCGCATCCCGGTGATGGACGCCGACGTCGTGCTCGATCTGACGCCGATGGACGGGGCCGCGATCTGGGAGCTCGACCCGCGCAACGCCGAAACCGCGCTGATCGCCAGGCAGCTGTCCGGGTACGCGGGCAGCGAATGGGCGCCGCAATTGCCGGTCGTGGACGCCGATCCGAACGGGCCACCGGGCAGCGAGGATGCAGACGGATACGGCCCCGGCGACCAGGGCGCTGGTGACCAGGCTCCGGGTGACCAGGCTCAGGGTGACCAGGGCGGGGGTGGCCCTCGTCCCGGTGCGCGTCCGTCCGGTGACGACCTGACCGGCTCCGACCTGGCTGACGGCCAGCACGGCGGTGCGCAGGGTCCGGACTACGACGGGCGGTGGAGTCGCGAGCGGTGGGAGGCCGGCGCCGGCGCCGATCAGCCCGGCCTGGATCATCCCGGCCTGGATCAGCCCGGCCCGGATCAGCCCGGTGCGGTGCACACCGGTCCCGATCAGCCCCCCGTGGCCGGTCCGGACCCGACCTATCCGGCCGACCCGCACGGCACGCGCACGACCGACCGGGGCGGCGACGCCACCAACGCCCCCGGCCCGACGGAGGACCCCCGATGATCAAGACCGTCAAGCTCGCGTCATACGAGCTGCGCCGCTTCAAGGGGCCGCTGCCGATCGTGGCGTTGCTGTTCCTGCTGCTGGTGCCGACCCTGTACGGCGCGCTGTACCTGTGGTCGAACTGGGATCCCTACGGCAAGCTCGACCAGGTCCCGGTGGCCGTGGTCAATCTCGATCAGCCGGTGGAGGTCGACGGTCAGCAGGTCTCCGCAGGGGACCGCCTGGTCACCGAGTTGAAGAGCGACGAGATCTTCGACTGGCAGTTCGTCACCGAGGACCAGGCGCAGGCCGGACTCGCCGAGGGCACCTACTACGCGGTCATCACCATCCCGCCGGACTTCTCCGCCGACCTCGCCAGCGGCGCGGGCCAGAACCCCACCCGTGCGACGGTGCAGCTGCAACGCAACGACGCCAACGGCTTCGTGGTCGGGCTGCTCACCCAGTCGGTGCGAGATCAGCTGGAAGCGGCGATCGACCGGGCCGCGATCGGCTCGTACTTCGAATCGGTGTTCGCCAACCTCGACACCATCCGAACCGACATCGGCAAGGCCGCCACCGCGGCCGGGCAACTCGCCACCGGTGCCGACGCCTCGCTGGCCGGTGCGAAGGAACTGTCCACCGGCATCAAGACGGCCAAGGACGGTTCGGCGAAGCTGGTGTCGGGCCTCGCCACGGCCAAGCAGGGATCGGCGCAGCTGGTCACCGGCACGTCCGATGCGAAGGCCGGGTCGGCGTCCCTCGTGACGGGCCTGACCAGCCTGGAATCGGGGGCGAGCGAGCTCGTGCCCGGCGCGCAGCAGGTGGCCGACGGCAACCAGCAACTGGCCAGCACCGTCGTGCCCGTGCTGGACGCCGTCGCCCGGGCGGTGCCGTCGCTGGGTCAGGCCGGGGCGAACATCACCGCGGCGACCACCGATGTCAACGACCTCGTCACGCAGTCGCTGGCATCGCAGTCCGCCGCCGCCAACGATGCGCTCCGCCAACTGCAGGCGCAGGCCGCGGGTGACCCGAATCTTGCGCCGTCCATCGACGCGTTGAGCCAGGCGCTGGCCGGGATCACCCAGACCACCACCGACCTGTCGACGGCCGCCGGGCAGGCGAGCCAGGTGGCCAACGAGGTGAACACCGCCGCAGAGTCCGTCGGCTCGGCCGCGTCCGGCGACCTGTCCACCGCGAGCTCGCAGCTGACCGCGCTGGCCACCGGCTCGGCGCAGGTCGCGACGGGCGTGCAGTCGCTGAGCACCGGGATCAGCAGCGCCAGCGCCGGCGCACAGACACTGGACGCCGGCATCGGTCAGCTCTCCACCGGCGCCACCGCCCTGGACTCCGGGATCAGTGAGCTGCAGCTCGGAGCGCAGAAACTGGACGACGGACTCGGCACCCTGCAGAAGGGGTCACAGACCCTCGTCGACGGCCTGACAAAGGTCGACACCGGCGCCAAGGACCTGTCCACCCAGCTGTCCTCGGCGGCGCAACGCATCCCGACGCTCGCCCCCGACCAGCGCGCCGATGCGGCGCAGGTGCTGTCCTCGCCGGCCGAGGTGCAGCAGATCATCGACAACCCGGCCACCTTCTACGGCCGTGGCCTTGCGCCGTTCTTCTTCGCCATCGCCATCTGGGTGTTCGGCATCTCGGTGTTCCTGATCATGCGGCCCGTCTCCGGCCGCGCCCTCGCGGGCCGGGCCCGGTCGTCGCGGATCGCCGTCGCGGGCTGGCTGCCGGTGTTCGGGCTCGCCGCGCTCGGGTCGTTGCTGCTGTTCGGGATCGTCTGGTTGGGGCTCGGCCTGAACCCGGTGAACGCGGCCGGCTCCGCGGGCGTGGTGGTGCTCGCCGCGGCCTGCTTCACGGCCATCGCGCACCTGCTGCGGACCTGGCTCGGCGTGGTCGGGTCGGCGATCACCCTGGTGCTGCTGATGGTGCAGCTGACCAGTGCGGGCGGGCTCTACCCGGTGGAGACTTTGCCGGCGCCGTTCCGGGCGATCCATGCGTTCATCCCGATGACGTACCTCATCGACGCGCTGCGCATCACCTTCACCGGCGGCCTCACCTCGCACTTGTGGCGTGACGTCGCGGTGCTCGCCGGGTTCACCCTGCTCGCCGTCGGGCTGGCAGTCTTCGTGGTGCACCGCAGACGGCAGTTCCGCCAACGAGACCTGCGGCCCGTCCTGGCCTAGTCGCCGCCGTCCGGCGTTCCCTCGCAACGATGCCGGCGGGGCAGAGCTTTCACCACCTGGCCGGTGGTCCCCGTCGTCCGTGCGGCCGTCCGCGCGGCCGTCCGTGCTGCTGGTCGATGTGACGTCCGCGGAAGCTTTTCGAACTCGCTTGCGTTACCAGCACCCGGGACGCATGATTGCACGCGGCAACTAGATGTAGGTCGCAAGCAAATAATCGAACGGCCTCGGAGAGGAGCGACATGACGAGCACCACCACCGCCCGCGATGCGGCGACCGATCTCGACCGGTCGTCCCAGGAGATTTCCGCGGCCGTCATCGCGATGGTGCGGCAACTGAACGGCATCAAGTCGCGGCTGGCGACCAGTCCGCACGGCGAGCACGCCACCCTGGTGCCGCTGTTCCATCTGGTTCAGCACGGCCCGCGCCGGGCCAGTGACCTCGCCGAGCAGATGTGCGCAGACCCGTCGACGGTGTCGCGGCAGGTGGCGTGGCTGGTGAAGGAGGGACTCGTCGAACGCCGGGCCGACCCGGACGACGGGCGCGCCTCGATCCTCGTCCCCACCGACATGGGCCTGGCCACCATCCGGGAGCACACCACGCGCCGAGGCGTCACCATGCAGCCGGTCATCGCCGATTGGCCGCAACAGGACCGTGACGACTTCCTGCGCCTGCTCACCAAATACACCGAGGGCATCGAGGCCCATCGCGAACAGATCATCGAGGCGATGTTGCGCCAGCACGGGAAGGAATCCTGATGTCCACCGCTCCACCCGAGGTCGCCGCCGAATCGCCGGCGGGCCTTTCCCACAAGCAGATCAGGACGATCCTGTTCGGGTTGATGGCCGGCATGCTGCTGGCCGCCCTGGACCAGACGATCGTCTCCACCTCCATCCGCACCATCGCCGACGACCTGCACGGTCTGTCGGCGCAGGCGTGGGTGACCACCGCCTACCTGATCACCTCGACGGTCACGACGCCGCTGTACGGCAAGCTCTCGGACATCTACGGGCGTCGCCCGATGTTCCTGACGGCGATCAGCATCTTCATCGTCGGCTCGGTCATGTGTACGTTCGCCACCTCGATGTACGAGCTGGCGGCGTTCCGGGCCGTGCAGGGCATCGGCGCCGGCGGGCTGTTCTCCATGGCGCTGGCCATCCTGGCCGACATCGTGCCGCCGCGGGAGCGGGCGAAGTACCAGGGCTACTTCCTGGCCGTGTTCGGGACGTCCTCGGTGATCGGCCCGCTGGTCGGCGGCTTCTTCGCCGGCACCAGCACGATCCTGGGCATCACCGGCTGGCGCTGGGTGTTCCTGGTCAACGTCCCCGTAGGGGTGATCGCGCTGGTCGTGGTCGCGATGACGCTGCACCTGCCGCACATCCGCACCGATCACCGAATCGACTGGTGGGGCGCAGCAGCGCTGATCATCGGCATCGTCCCGCTGCTGATCGTGGCCGAGCAGGGCCGCATCTGGGGCTGGGGCTCCCCGGCCGTGCTGAGCCTGATCGTCCTCGGCATCGCCGGCGTCGTGGCGTTCATCATGATCGAGCGCGCGATGAAGGACGAGGCGCTCATTCCGATGCGGCTGTTCAACAGCAAGGTGTTCTCGATCGGCCTGAGCGTGAACGTACTGATCGGCCTGGGCATGTTCGGTGCGCTGAGCACGCTGCCGCTGTACCTGCAGCTGGTGAAGGGCGCCACGCCCACCGAGTCCGGCCTGCTGCTGATCCCGATGATGATCGGCATCATGGGCGGCTCGATCCTGTCGGGTCAGCTGACCGCCCGGACCGGCCGTTACAAGATCTTCCCGGTGATCGGCACGGCGATCCTGGCGTCGGCGTTCTTCTTGATGCTGACCGTCACCGTCGACACCTCCTACGCGCTGCTCGACGTGTACTTCCTGATGATCGGCATCGGCCTGGGCCTGTGCATGCAGACGCTGCTGATCGCGGTGCAGAACACCGTTCCGGCCAAGGACATGGGCGTTGCGACCTCGTCGGCGACCTTCTTCCGTCAGCTCGGCGGCACGTTGGGCGTCGCGGTGTTCCTGTCCCTGCTGTTCAACTCGCTGCCGGACAAGGTGTCGGGCGCGCTGCGCGAGGCGGCGGGGACCGACGTCTTCAACGCCGCGGTGTCCACGGCCGCGCAGGACCCGAACAGCCCGAGCCACACCGTCGCGCAGAGCCTGGTCGCGGCGTCGCAGGGCAACGCCGCCGCGGCGTCCGGCATCGGCGACGCGCTGAGCACCGACTCGTCGTTCCTCAACACGCTGGACCCGAACATCGCTCGGCCGTTCCAGGTGGGCTACGTCGACTCGACGCACCTGGTCTACATCATCGGCGGCATCATCATGCTGCTCGCCTTCGTGCTGGTGATCGCGATGAAGGAGCTGCCGCTGCGCACGATGTCCGCGCTGGACGAGCGGCTGCAGGAGCAGGCTCGCGATGAGGCGGCACTCGCCGCCGCACACGGCGAAGCCGTTGACGGCTCCCCGGCGCTGGCCGGGAGTGCGCTGAGCAAGTCCGATGTCCAGCTGGTGACGGTCGGTGCCGACTCCGGTTCGCGACACTCCGGCGAGGGCGCCTCCAACGGTGTTTCCGGGAACGGGGCCGTCCGGCACACCGGAGCGCACGCCCTCAGCGACGACGACGGGGCGCACGCCCTGAACGGGAACGGTGAAACCCCGGCCCGGGGCATCGTCCTGGAGAAGCTGCAAGAGCCCGGCGTGCCCCGCAAGGGTGGCCGGCACCGCGCCGAGGTCTGATCTCTTCGACGCAGGCGCTCGAACGACCGAGCAACCGAACCGCCCGTCCCGGACTCATCCGGGGCGGGCGGTTCTGCGTGTTCCTGGTCCCGCATGCATCCAGTAGTCGATTCGGTGCCCCTCAACAGCCGCGAAGGGCCCGGAAGTGGCGACTCGACCTGCGTGGAAGTCGGACCGCGCAGCAATCGATCCGACGAAAAGGGCCCTCTCCGGGCGCGTCGGAGGGCAGTCTGTGGCGGTGCGATCCGGGGCCGCGTCGCCCTCGCTCGGCACGCCCCGCCAACGACATCGAGTCGGCGGAATCCGACGCTTCGCGGGGCGATGAAGGTCGGAAAGTGCCACCTCGATCCGGGGCCGGGAGCCGAGGCCGGGGCCCCGGCAGCCCCGGTGGCGCGACGAGACGATCGGCGGTCGGATCGAGCGCCGCCGACTTGACCCGCGCGAACCGCGGCTCAGCGCTGCCAGGGAGCGATGACCGGCAGGACCCGGTCGTCGACTGCGGGGGCCGGGCGGCCGTCCACCACCGTGTACCGCAGTCGCGGGCCGGACGAGGCGATGGACTCGACCGCCGCGATCAGACGTTGCACGTGCTCGCTGGTGGTGCCGAGCCCGACCGAGGCCCGGAGCGCCTGGCCACCGTTTTCTTCGGTGCAGCCCGCGGCGCCGAGCAGGTGCCGGACCAGCGGGTGGGCGCAGAACGCCCCGTCACGCACGCCGATGCCGTGCTCCGCCGACAGCGCGGCCGCGACGACGCTCGGTTGCTGCCCCGCGATGGTGAACGTCACCACCCCGATGCTGTCCACGGCACCGTCGAACAGCGCGTGCACCATCACGCCGGGAATCTCGGACAACCCCCGCTGCAGGGTCACCGTCAGCGCGGCCTCGGCGTGCGCGAGCGCGAGCCGGTCGGCACTGGCGAGGGCGTGGCAGGCGGTGGCCAGCGCGACCGCGCCGGGGACGTTGGGGGAGCCGGCCTCGTGCCGTTCGGGCAGCGGCTTGTAGGCGGTGGCCTCGTCGGTGACGGTCGCGGTCGCGCCTCCACCGATCAGGTACGGCGGCGCGGCAGCGAGCCAATCGGCGCGGCCGATCAACGCCCCGGCGCCGTAGGGTGCGTACAGCTTGTGCCCGGACAGCGCGACGTAGTCCACGCCCAGCTGGTCGATCGAGAACGGCCGGTGCGGCGCCAGCTGGGCAGCATCCAGCGCCACCCTTGCCCCCCGAGCGCGCGCCACGGATGCCAGCTCGGCCACCGGCCACAGCTCGCCGGTGACGTTCGAGGCGCCGGTGATCACCAGCAACGCGGGCCCGGGGGCGCGTCGGCGCAGGGCCTCGTCGACCGCCGTGACGGCCGCGGCGGGGGAGGACGGCGCCTTCAGCCGCACCACGGTCCGCGCGCTGCGATCCTCGATGCGCGGGTCCGGGCAGCCGGTGGTCGATTCGCCCCACGGCAGCAGCGCGGCATGATGCTCGGTCTCGAACACCACGACGGTGGTCCGGGCCGGCAGGCAGTGCGCGAGCAGATTGAACGAATCGGTGGTGTGCCGGGTGAAGATCACCGCGTCATCGGCGCGGCCGCCGACGAAGTCCCGCACCGGTCCCCGCGCGCCCTCGTACAGCGCAGTGCACACCTTCGAGTGCCAGCCGGCGCCGCGGTGCACGCTGGCGTACCGCTCGAGCACGGCGTCCACCGTGTCCCGCACGATCCGCAGCGCCGGCGCGGAAGCACCGTGGTCCAGGTTCGCGTAGGTCACCCGGCCGCCTCCGGCGAGCGGGACCGTGACGTCGCTGCCGACGATCTCCAGACCAGGCGCGTGCGGATGGCTGACGGCGCGGCCGGCGGGCACGGTCTTGGTCAGCGGCGGCGGCGTGGGGGCGATCCGCCTGGGTGCGAGGGCCGACACCAGGTCGGGGCGTTCCAGCAGGATGGTCATGCGATCTCCCATGATCGGTCGGACCATCAGGAGAGCTGAGGTCCGCGCTTGCCGGACGCACCTCACGACCGGCCAGGTCCTCACCCGGGGCACCCCACCGCGGTTGGAGGGTTGCCGGCCAGCAAGCCGGGGCTATCTGCTGGCACTCATGACCTAGTGCGGGAGGTTAGCAGGCTGCTCGCCGTTTCGTCACCCCTGTGTGACGAGGCGCTCCGAAGCGTGTGCGGGCCGCAGCCCTACCGCCTGGATAGGCCCTTCGCCTCTGGCCCGACGGACGGCAGTGTGACGACCATGAGATCGGGCCCGGATCCCAAAGGCGCCGGGCCCCAGCGTGTTCGGCGATGGCGAGGAGGCCGACGATGATGCGCGCGATGGTGGTTTTCGAGTCGATGTTCGGTGACACCAAGGCGGTGGCCGACGCCATCGCCGTGGGGCTGACCGAGACGATGCAGGTGGAGACCGTCGAGGTGGGTAACGCCCCGACGACGATCGATCCGGCGGTCGACGTGCTCGTCGTCGGCGGTCCGACGCACGCCTTCGGGATGAGCCGGGCGAGCACCCGCGACGACGCGGTCAAGCAGTCCGAGGGCGCCGGGGTGCTGTCGGAGAAGACGGGCATCCGCGAATGGCTCGCCGCCGTCACGGTGTCCCCGCAGCTGCAGGTGGCTGCGTTCGACACTCGCGTCTACAAGCCGCACCTGCCCGGCTCGGCCGCGCACGCGGCGGAGCGTCGGTTGCGGCGCCTCGGCTGCACGGTGTTCGCGCCGGCCAAGAGCTTCTATGTGGCCGGCACCAAGGGTCCGCTGATCGACGGCGAGCTGGACCGCGCGATCGGCTGGGGCCGGTCCCTGACCCTGCGGGCCGCACGCCCGGGTGTGCCGTCCTGAGTCCTGTGACGGGGTGCTGGGTGGCTCGGCTTCTGCGGTGAGGGTTGAACCGATCGGCGGCGAGCCGGCGGGATGCCCCGCGCCGTTTTTCAGGTACCCCGTGTCGCCGCGCGCCCGAACAGCGCACCGCGACCGCCCCCACACCCCGCCCGTGCCTCGCAACTAGGGTGGCCCGGTGCCAGACCTTTTCGAGCGGGTGCGGCTGCTGCTGGCCGGCCCGCGGCCCCTGCCGCTGATCTTCGCCGGCGACCCGGTGCTGCGCAGACCGGCCGCACCGTACGACTTCTCGCTACCGGACGACACCTTTGCGGAGCTGATCGGCGCCATGCGTCAGACCATGCACGAGGCGCCCGGGGTGGGCCTGGCAGCGCCCCAGATCGGACTGGGCATCCGCGTCGCCGTCCTCGAGGACCCCGCGACGGTTCCGCCCGACATCGCCGCCGAGCGCGAGCGGTACCCGACCCCGCCGCGAGTGATCGTCAACCCGGTCTATCGGCCCGTCACCGGCACTGACGACGGCGCACCGGCCGAGTTCTACGAGGGCTGCCTGTCCGTGCCGGGGTACGCGGCCGTGGTGCCGCGGGCCAGGGGCGTGCGACTGATCTGCCAAGACGAGGACGGCGGGGAGGTGGACGAGATCGTCACCGGCTGGGCCGCGCGCATCGTCGCCCACGAGACCGATCACCTCGACGGCATCCTGTACCTGGACCGCGCACTGACCCGGTCGCTGTCGACCAACCGCAACCTTGTGGACGTCTGGAACGGCGCGCCGCTGTCGCTGATCCGCCGGGAGCTCGGCTTCTGACGTCCGCGTAGGGAGGTGGGGCCCGTCGACCTCCGCTGCCGGACCGCGGACGCAGGGAACGTCCGGGCCGCCCGCGGCGGCGTCGAACGCCGCACGCCCCACCGTGGCCGGGGCCACTCCCGCGGTGAGGTACGGTTTTGGAGGTCTCCACGGCGGTGCCGTATGCTTTCCAAGCTCCCAACGGCCAGCCGTCGGAGGTTGGTGCGGTCCAGCCCCCATCGTCTAGTGGCCTAGGACGCTGCCCTTTCAAGGCGGTAACACGGGTTCGAATCCCGTTGGGGGTACGAGGTTCCCGGATCGGCTAAGGTCGATGCGAGCCTCGAGGAGGAGCGTTCGAGCAAGGCCCCGTAGCGCAGTTGGTTAGCGCGCCGCCCTGTCACGGCGGAGGTCGCGGGTTCAAGTCCCGTCGGGGTCGCTGTACGGGCCGGTCCACAGCAGTGTGGAGCCGGCCCGTTCTGCTGGCCAGGTAGCTCAGTCGGTACGAGCGTCCGCCTGAAAAGTGGAAGGTCGCCGGTTCGATCCCGGCCCTGGCCACCACGCCCCACCTGAGGAACGCCACATCGGCGCACCTCAGGTGGGTTTTCCGTCATCGGGCCGCCGTCCAGCAGCGATGAGCTCACGATGGCTGTGTGCGCCCGGGCATACCAGCCCCGGTCGCCGGCACCGAACGAGCAGACCGCCCGATGCAGCAGGTCCTGGTGATCGACACCTGACCGCGGATGTGCCGGCCGAATCAGATGGCCGTGACCGCCGCCTGCCCGGTATCACCGAACCGCGCCTTCGCCTCCCGGATGCGCTTTCGATCCAGCCGGGCCATCACCGGTGTCGCGGTGATCCCGTGGATGATCACGGAGCCGACCACGACCAGGCAGATCACCCGCCACAGCGCGTCCTGCTCGGCGAAGTCGCCCTCTTGCAGGGCGTAGCAGATGTAGAACAGCGAGCCGATGCCGCGGACGCCGAAGAATGCGATGACGCCACGCTCGCGGGGGCCGGTCTTGCCGCCGGCCAGGCCGATCCACCCGGTGACGGGGCGGATCACCAGGATCAGCACCGCGGCGAACAGCACCTCCTGCCAGCGGGTTCCGGCCAGCAGACCGGTCGTCACGGCGCCGCCCAGCAGCACGAGAATGGTGACCGTCAGCAGACGTTCCAGCTGTTCGACGTACTGGTGCAGCACGCGGTGATAGCTGTGCGCCTGCTCACCCGCGCGGATCGTGCAGGCGCAGACGAAGACAGCGACGAAGCCGTAGCCGTTGACCAGCTCGGTGATTCCGTACGCGAGGAACGTCGCGGCGAGCGCCACGAACCCCTCCGCCGCGTTCGCGAGCCGGAACTTTGCTGATCGCGTCCGGAAGAACAGCTTGCGCAGCAGCCATCCGACGCCCAGCCCGGTCAGCACTCCGACCGCAAGGCGCCACCCCACGTCGACGGCCAGCCACTCGCCGAGCCACTGCGACGGTGCGGGACCGACCAGGCTGATCGCGATCGCCGCGTAGACGAACGGGAACGCGAGCCCGTCGTTCAGCCCCGCCTCGGAGGTCAGTGCGAATCTGGCCTCGTCGTCAACCTTGTCGGGTTCGTCGGTCGGTTCGGCGACCTGCACCTCGGTGGCCAGCACCGGGTCGGTCGGCGCGATCGCGGCGGCCAGCAGCACGGTCGCGGCCACCCCGAAGCCGAGCAGAGCCCACCCCAGGATTGCCGCGACCAGCATCGACAACGTCATGGTGATGCCGAGCAGGCGCCACGTCGTCGACCAGTTACGCCAGCCGACCGGCCGGTTGAGCGCGAGCCCCGCGCCCATCAGCGAGATGATCACGCACACCTCGGTGAGGTGCAGCGCGAAGCTCTGGTGCTCGCGCGGGTCGGGGTCCGGGAGCGGGCCGATGACGGCGAACGTCAGCGCCCCCAGTGCCAGGAACACCATCGGCAGGGAAACGGGCAGCTTCCGCAACAGGCGGGGCAACAGGGCGGCGAGCAGTGTCGCGATACCCAGTACGGCGAAGACGACGGCCGGATCGAGCATCAGCCGGCGGCTGCGGTCACCGCGGGAATCCCGGCGACCGCGGTCACGGCGAGCATCCCGGCGACCGCCGGAACCCGGCGACTCCGGTCACCGCGGGCACACCGTCGTCCGGGTCGTCCGGTCCCGGAATGGGCTCCACCGGTGCGGGGGGCAGCGTCTCCGGAGTGTCGGGCAGGAGCTCACCCGGATCGTCCGGGACCGGTTCGGTCGGGTCGATGGGCGGGTAGTTGTCGGGGTCGGGACCTGGTTGTGCCATGCCCTCCCAGTACCCGGTGACGGGGCCGGTACGCCCCGGCCGGGCCACGGGTGACCGGGAGCACCCTCATGCGTCGAACGGCGCACCCCGGGCCCCCTCGGTCAGAGCGGTGATTCTCGCCATGATCAGGTCCGTGGCCGCGGGCGCGGCGTCCGGTACCGGTTGACCGTGCCACGGCGACAGGTCGACCGGCTCGCCGACCACCAGGCGCACGGTATGCCGGTGCCACAAATGACGCCGGCCGGGACGGGCACCCCACAGGCCCACCGGAATCAGGAGGACGTGAGGGTGCTGGAGCGCCAATCTCGCCGCACCGGTCCGGCCTGGGCCCGGCCGCAGGTCGGGTGCCGACGTCAGGTGCCCCTCGGGGTACAGGCACACGACATGTCCGCGCTGCAGCTCCCTGGACGCCGCGTCGAGCGAGTCGGCCGCCCGGGCGGTGCCGCGGACGACCGGGATCTGCCGCGCCGCGCGGAACACCCACCCCACCACGGGCCAGGTGAAGACCTCAGCCTTGGTCAGGAAATGCGGGAACCGGTGATGTCCGGTGATCAGCCGCGCCAGCGCGAGCGTCTCGGTGGTGGACAGGTGATTGGCGACCACGATGGCCGGTCCGCTCTCCGGGATGTGATCGACCGGTTCGTACCGCACCCGGTGCACGATTCGTGCCCCGATCGCGATGCCGAGAAACCCGATCAAGGTGCGAACCGGGCGCTCCCGGGGCCAGTGCAGGCGCGGCCACCGGGTCATGCCGCCGATCCTGCCAGCCGGCCCGCGCCGCCGATCCTGCCACCTGGCTCGCACCGAGGGTCCCTGCCGGCCGGCCCGTGCCGAGGCTCCTCAGCGGCCGGTCCCGTCCGAGGGTGTCCGTGGCCGGCTTCGGCCGCTCGGTTCCTGCCCACAGTGCTGCCGGGCGTCGCTGTCGGACCGTCCGGCTACCCTCGCACCCGATCGACGACAGGATCGCCGGACGAGTCAGGGTCGCCGGTCGACATCGCCCATGGGAAGGGAGAGCCGGATGCGGCCGGAAGGCGCGTGCAGGTACGCCGTCACCGACTCTCCGGTCGGGACCTTGACGCTGGTCGGTCGTGGCGAGGCGCTGGGCGGGGTGTACTTCGCCGAACACGTGCGGCGCCCGGAGCAGGCACTGTTCGGGGTCCGGGACGACGCCGCGTTCGCCGACGCCCGCACCCAGCTCGCCGAGTACTTCGGCGGTGTCCGGCGCACGTTCGAGCTGGACCTGGCGCCGGTGGGAAACGCGTTCCAGCACCGTGTCTGGGCCGAGCTGACCCGCATCCCCTACGGCGAACGCCGTACCTATGGGCAGCTGGCCGACGCGCTGGGCGACCGGCGGCTCGCCCGGGCGGTCGGTGCGGCCAACGGGCAGAATCCGCTGTCGATCATCGTTCCCTGCCATCGCGTGGTCGGATCCGACGGCAAGTTGACCGGGTACGCCGGCGGAGTGCAGCGCAAGGCCTTCCTGCTGGAGTTGGAGACGCCCGAACCCGCGCGGGCCGCGGCGCTGTTCTGATCACCACAGCCGGTGCCGACGCTGTTCCGATCACCACAGCGGGTGCCGACGCGACACGGCGGCACCCGCCGCCCCGGCGCCGCGCAGGTCAGCGGTCGGGCGAGGCGGTGAGCACCGAGGGCAGCGGCGACCTGACCGGCTCGGCCCCGTTGTCGCCGCCCTCCGCGGAGATGATCTTGATGGCATCCGACGACTCGACGACGATCGCCCGCATCGCCTCCTCGGCGGCGGCGCCGTCCCCGGATTGGACAGCCGACGCGACGACCCCGTGCAGCCTGATCGCCTCGGGTTCGGCGACGGTCGGCATCAGGGCGTGCCGCGTGCGGCCCGCGAGGACCTCCACCACGACATCAGCGAGTCCGGCGAGCATGGGATTGCCCGACGCCTCGAGCAGGGTGCGGTGGAAGTCGGAGTCGTGACCGAGGTACGACGCTGCATTGGCCGATCGCGCGGTGCTGGACATCCCGATCACCGCGGCGGTGAGCGCGCCACACTGCTCCGGGGAGGCGTTGCGGGCCGCGAGTCTGGCGGCGAGCGGCTCCACCGCGGAGCGGAGTTCGCTCAACGACTGCAGGTGCCGCAGCCGGTCGGGGCCGGCCAGCCGCCAGCGAATGATGTTGGCGTCGAACGGGTTCCACTGCTCCGGCGGCAGCACCGTGATCCCGACCCGGCGCCGCACGGTGATCAGCCCCATCGATTCGAGGACGCGTACCGCCTCCCGGACGACGGTGCGGGACACGCCGAGTTGCGTGGCGGCGTCGTCGGCGACGATCCGCGTGCCCGGCGGCAGCGCGCCGGACACGATGTCCCACCCCCAGCGCTGCACGACCGAGTCGTGCAGCTGTCCGGTTTCCTCGTCAGCCATGTCGTCAGTATGCCCGTCACTCGGTGTACTCGTGCTACTCGAAGCGTCCGAATGAGTGAATCATAGTATTTGTGTGGCAAAGCTCTTGCAATCGTCATGCATGAAGAGCAAGTTGTTGCCAGAAGTTGTCGCGTCGCGGGCCTGCAGCAGCCGACGAGACAACGAGATCTCAAGCCGCACCGCTTGCCCGTGCTTCCACCGAAGCGCTCGACCCGAACCCGCCCGGGGCTGTACCCCTCGGGCGCCTCCCGCACCAGCACACCGCGCCCGCACCCCCCCCCGCCCCCCCCGCCCAAGGAGTTCCGATGCCCGTCCCCCTACTCCTCGCAGCACCCGACCCGATCGTGCCCAGCGGCGCGAACACCCAGCTGATCCTGGCGGCGATCGGCGGCATCGCCGTGATCGTCGTGCTGATCACCTGGCTCAAGCTGCACGCCTTCCTGGCCCTGATGATCGGGGCGATCGGGGTCGGCATCGCTGCCGGACTCGGTGCCGCGGAGTCCGTCGCCGCCTTCGCCAAGGGCTTCGGCGACACCATGGGCGGCGTCGGCATTCTCATCGGCCTCGGCGCGATGTACGGCAAGCTGCTGGCCGATTCCGGGGGTGCCGACCGGATCGTCGACACGCTGGTCAACCGGTCCAGCGTCCGCGCGTTGCCCTGGATGATGGCGCTGGTCGGCGCGCTGATCGGGTTGCCGATGTTCTTCGAGGTCGGCCTCGTGCTGCTGATGCCGGTGATCATCCTGGTCGCCCGGCGCTCCGGCCAGCCGCTGATGAAGATCGCGATCCCGACCCTGGCCGGCCTGTCCGCGATGCACGGGCTGGTCCCGCCGCACCCCGGCCCACTGGTGGCCATCTCCGCGCTGGGCGCGAACCTCGGGTTGACCCTGGCCCTCGGCGTGGCGGTCGCAATTCCGACGGTGATCGTCGCGGGGCCGCTGTTCAGCACCTTCGCCGCGCGCTGGGCGCCGGTGCCGGTGCCGGACCTCTACGTCACCGCCGAGGACGAGGGCATCGACGTCAGTACGAAGCCGCGTCCGACGTTCGTCGCCGCCCTGGTCAGCATCCTGATCCCGGTGTTCCTGATGCTGCTCAGCGCGCTGGTCGACATCATCTGGGCGGACGTCGATTCGCCGGCCAAGTCGCTGATCAACTTCTTCGGGACACCGGCCGTTGCGCTGCTGATTGCAGTCATCGCCGGGATCTTCATCCTGGGTCGGGGCGGGCAGATGAACAAGGAGGCCGTCTCCACCTCGCTGGAGAAGTCACTGCCGCCGATTGCGGGCATCATCTTCATCGTCGGTGCGGGCGGCGGGTTCAAGCAGGTGCTGATCTCCACCGGGATCGGGCAGGTCGTCGCCGACGCCGTCGAGGGCAGCTCGCTGTCCGTGCTCTTCCTGGCCTGGCTGGTCGCGGTGCTGATCCGGGTCGCCACCGGCTCGGCCACTGTGGCCACCGTGACCGCCGCCGGCATCCTGGCCCCGGTCGCCGCCGACCTGACCAGCCCGCACGTCGCCCTGATGGTGCTCGCCATAGGCTCCGGTTCGCTGTTCCTGTCGCACGTCAACGACGCCGGCTTCTGGTTGGTGAAGGGCTACCTCGGCACCAGCATCGGACAGACCCTGAAGACCTGGACCGTGATGGAATGCCTCATCTCGGTCTGCGGCCTGATCGGTGTGCTGCTGCTGAGCATCGTCATCTAGCGCCGTGCGACCGACCCACCGCCCGCGAACGGCGGCACCGAGTTCGTGCCGTCCCCGCCCACGACCGATCTCGTCACGAAGGAGTGCTGCCTCATGACCGGCACCGAACGTGTTGTGCAGCAACCGGTTCTCGTCATCATGGGCGTCTCCGGATCGGGAAAATCCACCGTCGCAGGCATTCTCGCCGGGCAGCTGGGCTGGGACCTGGCCGAGGGTGACGACCTGCATCCGGCGTCCAACGTCGAGAAGATGCGAGCCGGAATCCCGCTCACCGACGAGGACCGCTGGCCCTGGCTGGATCGGGTGGCCGACTGGATCCGCGACCACACCACGGCGGGGCTGCCCGGCATCATCACCTGCTCGGCGCTCAAGCGCGTCTACCGGGATCGCATGCGCGGCGAGCACGTGGTGTTCGTGCACCTGTCGGGCAGCAAGGACACCATCGCCGGCCGGCTCAACGCCCGGCTGAACCACTACATGCCGAGCACCCTGCTCGATTCACAGATCGAGACGCTGGAGGCACCGGGTCCGGACGAGAACACGCTGGTCGTCGACGTCGGCCGCCCGCCGGCACAGGAGGCGGCGGAGATCATCGAACGGCTGGGATTGGTGGCCGAGACCGGATCCACCGCGCTCGGACACCAGCATCCGGGCGTCTCTTCCGCCCCGCCGCTGTCCGACCTCTGGAAGCCGGGTGAACCGCGGCAGTAGCCGTCCGGCACATCCAGCTGCCCGGTGCGGACCCTCATCCTTTCCGGTGAGGGTCCGCACTGTGCTGTCCGGCACCTTGCGGCGCCAGAGTCCGGCGGGGGCATGCCGGCCCCGGGTTCGACGGGCGACCGGGCGCAGACGGGCGACTGGGCGCAGGCAGGTGACTGGGCGCAGGCAAGCGAGTCGGATTGCCCTGGTCAACGCGGCTCAGGCGGGTGGCTCATCCTCGCCGGCCGCCTCGGCGGCGTCCGCCTCCTCCTTGGTCGCGTGCACCGTCCCCGGCGCGTGATCCGGCGGCCCGTACACCGTTGACAGCACCAGCGGGTTCGGGCCGGTGTTGGTGAAGTTGTGCTCGGTGCCGGCCGGAACCACCACCAGGTCACCCTGCTTCACCGGCCGGGTCTGGCCACCGACGAACGCCTCGCCGGTCCCGCTGAGGAAGTTCAGGATCTGGTCGTTGTGCTCGTGGGTCTCCAGCCCGATCTCACCGCCCGGCGGGATCGTCATGACGACGAGTTGCGTGTGCTCGCCGGTCCACAGCACTCGGCGGAAGTCGGCGCTCTGCTCGGCAACGGTGGCGATCTCGAAATGGTCCATGGGCCGATTGTTTCCCGGCCGGGCCGCGGCCGCCGCACGGAGCCGAGCGTGACGACCGGCCGCGAAAAGCCGGCCGGCCGAATTCGGGCTTCCAGGACACACCGCGACACCGAGTGGTAACCTCTGTCATGTTCAGCGCTGAACATTACGTCAGGAGTGTCGGCACCGGGAGAGCGAGCGGAAAGACGAGCAGCACCGCGGGGAGTGGGTTCCCTCCGGGTTCTTCCCCGGAGTGCAAACCAGGGGCAAACCCGATGCCGCTCAGGGGGCCGTTGCCCTACCGTTCTTGCCGACACAGAACCGGACAGACCGCGGACTTCCACCCATGGAGACACGATGAGCCACGCCGCACGGACCCCACAGGTCGACTCCGTCGACGCCCCGACACCGGACCCGCGCAGTGCGGCAGCCCCCGCCGCCCGGGCCGCCGACCTGCGCAAGATCTACGGGTCGGGGGACACCGCGGTCGCCGCCCTCGACGGGGTGAGCGTCGAGTTCTTCCCGGGCCAGTTCACCGCGATCATGGGCCCGTCCGGCTCCGGCAAGTCGACGCTGATGCACTGCCTGGCGGCCCTCGACGAGGCCACGTCCGGGCAGGTGTTCATCGGTGACGCCGACCTGACCAGGCTCGGCGACAAGGAGCTGACCCGGATCCGGCGGGACCGCATCGGCTTCGTGTTCCAGTCGTTCAACCTGGTGCCGACGCTCACCGCCATCGAGAACATCACGCTGCCGATGGACATCGCCGGCCGCAAACCGGACAAGGCGTGGCTGGACACGGTGATCAGGACGGTCGGTCTCGCGGACCGGTTGCAGCACAAGCCCAGTGAGCTCTCCGGTGGCCAGCAGCAACGGGTGGCGTGCGCCCGCGCCCTGGCGTCCCGGCCGGACATCGTGTTCGCCGACGAGCCGACCGGCAACCTCGACTCGGTATCCGGTGCGGAGGTGCTCGGATTCCTCGCCGGGTCGGTCCGCGACTTCGGCCAGACCGTGGTGATGGTGACGCACGACCCCAACGCCGCCGGTTATGCCGACCGGGTGCTGTTCCTGGCCGACGGCCGGATCGTCGACGAGATGATCGACCCGACCGCGGAGCGCGTGCTCGACAGGATGAAGAGCTTCGACGCGCAGCGGGCCGTGGCAACGCCGCAGCACGCCGCCGGGGTCTGACATGTTCCGGGCAACCCTGAAATCGCTGATGGCGCACAAGCTCCGGATGGGGATGAGCGCGTTCGCCATCGTCCTGGGTGTCGCGTTCGTCGCCGGGACCTTCATCTTCACCGACACGCTGAGCAGCAGTTTCACCGCGCTGTTCCGGCAGACCGCCCCCGACGTGACGGTCCGTCCCGCGCAGGCGGCGGCCGCCGCGGCGGGCGGGTTCACCGGGTCCGACACCCGCACCGTTCCGGCGGACATCATCCCGTCGCTGGAGAAACTGCCCGGCGTGGAACGCGTCGACGGCAACGTCAACGACCAGGGCACCTACATCATCGGCAAGGACGGCAAGGTCGTCGGAAGCGGCGGCGGTGCACCGGGTATTGGCGGCAACTTCTCGGACGCACCGGCCGCAGACGGGTCCCCGATCGTCACCGTCACCCAGGGCGCCGCGCCGAGCGGACCCGACCAGCTGGTGATCGACGACAAGTCCGCCGCCAGCAGCGGGTACCAGATCGGCGACACCGTCAAGCTTGTCACCAGCGGCGCGCAGCCGTCGGTCACCGGCACCCTGGTCGGCACCGTCCGGTTCGGCGAATCAGGCAATCTGAACGGGGCGACGCTGGCCCTGTTCGACACCCCGACCGCGCAGAAGCTGTATCTCGGGGGCGCCGACGTGTTCAGCGACGTCGCGGTGACCGGTGACGGGAGCATCGACAATGTCGCCCTGCGCGACGAGGTCGCCGCCGTGCTGCAACCCGGTTACGAGGCGCTGGACGGCGAACAGGTCGCCAAGGAGAACCAGGACCAGTTGCAGCAGGGGTTGTCGTTCATCACCACGTTCCTGCTGGTGTTCGCGGTCGTCGCCCTCGTGGTGGGCACGTTCCTGATCCTGAACACCTTCTCGATCATCGTCGCGCAACGGACCAGGGAGCTGGCCCTGTTCCGGGCGCTCGGGGCGGCGAAGGCGCAGGTCACCAGATCGGTGCTGCTGGAGGCATTGGTGGTCGGGTTGATCGGCGCCACCGTCGGTCTCGCCCTGGGCTTCGCGCTCGCCGCCGGCCTGCAGGCGCTCTTCGGCGCCATCGGACTGGACCTCGGCGGCGCCGGACTGGTGTTCCAGCCGCGCACCGCCATCGCCGCCTACGCGGTCGGGGTGATCGTCACGTTGCTCGCGGCCTACCTGCCGGCCCGCAAGGCCGCCGGGGTGCCACCGGTCGCAGCGATGCGCGACGACGTCTCCATTCCTGAATCGTCGATGCGGCGCAGGCTGATCGGTGGCGCCGCGCTGACCGTTGTCGGTACCGGGCTGATGGTCTGGGCACTCGCGTTCGACGGCGGGCTGCAGCCGCTCGGCGGCGGCGTACTTGCGGTCTTCGTGGGGATTGCCCTGCTCAGCCCGGTGATCAGCAAGCCGGTGGTGACCGCCATCGCCGGTGGCTACCCGCGTGCGTTCGGCACGGTGGGCCTGCTGGCCAGGGAGAACGCGCGCCGCAACCCGCGGCGGACCGCCGCAACCGCGTCCGCGCTGATGATCGGCCTCGCGCTGGTCACCACGATGGCGGTGCTGGGCCAGTCCACGAAGTCCAGCGTCGACGAGTTGGTCGACACCGGGTTGAAGGCCGACTACGTCGTCTCGAACGCTGTGCAGACACCGTTCTCGGCGGCCATCGCACCGGAGATCGCGAAGGTGCCCGGCGTCGCCGGGGCGGTGCCGTTCCGGTTCTCCGGCCTGAAGATCGGCAACGAGGACGTGTTCGGCTCCTCGTTCGACCCGCCGGCACTGGCCGAGATGGTCGCCATCGACGTCACCTCGGGCAGCCTGGACATCGGGGATGACGGGCTGCTGGTGACGCCGGACCGCGCCGCCGCCCAGGGCTGGAAGATCGGCGACACCGTGACCATCGGGCTGCCGGCCGGTCCCGCACAGCTGAAGGTCACCGGCATCGTCGCGCCCAGCCAGTTCATCGGCTCCGACATCGTGGTGCCGCCCGCCGTGCTGGAACGCGGTGGGGTCGCTCCGCAGGACTTCTTCGTCTACGTCAAGCGTGCGCCCGGCGCCGACCCGGCGGCCACCCTCGCCGGGATCAACACGGTGCTCGCCGACCTGCCGACCGTCACGGTGAAGGACCAGGACCAGTTCGCGGCACAGCAGAGGGCACCGGTCGACCAGTTGCTGGCGATCATCTACGCGCTGCTCGGGTTGGCCGTGATCATCGCGGTGCTGGGCATCGTCAACACCCTGGCGTTGTCGGTGATCGAACGGACCCGGGAGGTGGGCCTGTTGCGGGCGGTGGGCATGAGCCGTCGGCAGTTGCGCACGATGATCCGGCTCGAGTCCGTCGCCATCTCCATCCTCGGCGCCGTGCTGGGTATCGCGCTGGGCCTGATCTTCGGCATCAGCCTGCAGCAATCGATCTCCGACCAGGGCATCACCGTGCTGAACGTCCCGCTGGTCCAGCTGGTGATCTTCGTGGTGCTGGCCGGTGTCGTCGGTGTGCTGGCCGCCGTGTGGCCGGCCCGGCGGGCGGCGAAGATGGATGTGCTGCGGGCGATCACCGCGGAGTGACCGGGCTGGCCCCGTCGACCGGCGGGGCCAGCACGGATGGGTCGTACCGGATGACGTTCTCCACCACGACGCCGTCACGGGTGCGGACGCGGTCCAGGCCGCGGATCCAGACGCGGCCCTGCGGTCCGGTGGCGGTGCCGACGTAGTGCAGAAAGATCAGTTCCTCGTCGGCGCCGCCCGGAACCGTGGCGCTGTCCACGAGTTCGAGCCGCAGGTCGGGGTAGGCGGTCAGCAGGGCAGCGATCTTGTCCAGGTAGGCGGTCAGGCCGTGCACCGGGCTGGAGGCACCGGGCCAGTAGCCGACGATGTCGTCGGCGAGCACACCGGTGCCGGCGCCGATGTCCGGAGCGGCCCAGTACGCGGCCCACATCTCGGCGCTGAACCGCGGTCGGGGATCGGTGACGGTTGCCGTTTCGGTCATGCTGTCTCCCTTGGGGTTTGCTCGGTCACGGACCCCGATGCTCCGTGCCGGGGCGGCGGTCGCGCAATGACCTCGGAGGTCATGCCCGCGGATCGGTGCGACCGGGCGACGCCGGCCCGGGACCCGGTGCGGACGAATATGGGTCTGCACGGAAGCAGTCGCCGACCGGTTGATCGCTGTGTCGGGGCGGTGCCTACCGTGGACGGGTGGGACGGGAATCGGTGGGCGTGCTGCTGCGCCGCTGGCGGCAGCGACGGGGCGTCAGCCAACTCGATCTGTCGATCGAGGTCGGTGTGTCCACCCGGCATCTCAGCTTCGTGGAGACCGGCCGATCCCGGCCGAGCGCGGAGATGGTCCTGACGTTGGCGCAGGGTCTGGGCGTCCCCTTGCGCGAGCGCAACACGCTGCTGCTGGCCGCCGGCTACGCACCGCGCTTCCCGGCCCGGGCGCTGGACGATGCCGACCTCGCGCCGGCCCGTGCCGCGGTGCAGCGACTGCTGGATGCGCATGATCCCTATCCCGGGGTCGTGATCGACCGGTGCTGGAACGTTCTGGGAATGAACGCGGCCGCCGCCGCACTGACGGCCGGGCTCCCCGACGAGGTGCTCGGGCCGCCCGCGAACGTCTACCGATTGTGCCTGCACCCGAACGGCTTGGCCGCCCGTACCGTCAACTTCGCCCAGTGGGCCGGCCACCTGCTGCAGCAGGTGCAGCGCACCGTTGCGGTGACCGATGACGACACCGTGCGGGCGCTGCTGGCGGAGGTGCGGAGTTACCCGACCGTCACCGCGATGGTCGACACGGCCCTGCCGGCCGACACGGCAGCAACCGACGACGGAGCGGTGCTCGACGATCGGACCGGCGTTCCCGTCGTGCCGCCGGTGTTGGTGCCCTGGGTGCTGGACATCGATGGCGGGCAACGGTTGTCGCTGTTCAGCTCGCTGACCAGCTTCGGCGCGCCGGGCGATGTCACCCTCGACGAGCTGGCGGTCGAGCTGTTCTTCCCCAGCGACGAGGCGACTGCCGCCCTGCTGACCGGGGCCGCCGGCCGGCGCTGGGCCCGGACATGACCGGACCGTCCCATCGGCGGCCGAGAAGGACCTCACAACGCAGAACGGCCCCGGCGGAAACCGGGGCCGTCGTGCGTCGAGCGAGGCGGATCAGCCTTGCATGTCCTCCAACTGCTTGCCCTTCGTCTCCTGCACGAACTTCCACACGAAGAAGAACGACAGCAGTGCGAACCCGGCATAGAGGCCGTAGGCCAGCGCCAGCGAGATGTCCTTCAGGCTGGGGAAGCTGACCGTGATGATCCAGTTGGCCACCCACTGGCCGCCCGCGGCCAGCGACAGGGCAGCGGCGCGCATCCGGTTCGGGAACATCTCGCCGAGCAGCACCCACACCACCGGGCCCCACGACATGCCGAAGGCGACCACGAACAGGTTCGCGGCGATGAGCGCGATGGTGGCACTGTTGCTGCCCAGAACGGCGGTGGTCAGGTCCGGCACGGCGTCGGCAACGTTGGACTCCGAGCAGTTCGCGGTGACGGCGGTGCAAACGGACGCGGTACCGAAGATCACGGCCATCGTGGCCAGCGTGATCGTCATGCCGACGGAGCCGATGATCAGCAACGGCTTGCGGCCTATCCGGTCGATGGTCGCGATGGCGATCAGCGTTGTCAGGATGTTGATGGTCGCCGAGATCACCGTGATGACGAACGACTGGTCCTCGGTGAAACCGACTGCCTCCCACAGGATGTTGGAGTAGTAGAAGATCACGTTGATGCCCACGAACTGCTGGAACACCGACAGTGCAAGGCCGATCCAGACGATGGCCGCGATCCGGTTCGTACCCGGCTTCTTCAGGTCCTGCCAGGACGGTTCCTTCTCCCTCTCCATGGTCTCCCGGATGCGCTCGACCTTGGCGTCGATGTTGCGCGGCCCGAGCAGCCCTTGAAGGATCGCCTTCGCCTCCGGCACCCGGTGCTTGGCGATCAGGAACCGCGGGGACTCCGGGATGGTCAGCGCCAGCAGGCCGTAGGCGACGGCCGGAACGACCATGGCGATGAACATCCACCGCCACGCCTCCAGGCCCAGCCACCAGTCGGCGCTGGAGCTGCCGGCCACCGTGGCGATGATGTAGTCGACCAGCAGCGAGATGAAGATGCCGGTGACGATCGCCAGTTGCTGCAACGAACCCAGTCGGCCGCGGAGTTTCGCCGGCGCGATCTCGGCAATGTAGGCGGGGGCGATCACCGAGGCGATTCCGACGCCCAGGCCGCCGACGATCCGGAAGACCACCAACACCCACAAGTTGGGGGCGAAGCCGGTGCCCAACGCCGCGACGAAGAAGAGGATCGCGGCGATGCGCATCACCATCAGCCGGCCGATGTGGTCGGCGATCCGGCCCGCCAGCAGGGCGCCGGCCGCGGCGCCGAGCAGCGCGGACGCGACCGCGAAACCCAGGGAAGCGGCGTCGGCGTTGAATTGCGACTCGATCGCCGAGTTCGCGCCGTTGATCACCGCGCTGTCATAGCCGAACAGGAACCCACCGAGAGCCGCGACGGAGGCGATCCGGACGACGCCCTTGCCTTCATCCGTGTCGTCGTAGATCGATTCCCCACTGAATGATGCGCCGTGTTCTCCCATGGAGATTTCCTTTCACCGAAGATGGCTGCCGCAGAGCTTTCCACTGTTGGTGTGATCCGCACCTCGAATCGGTGATTCGCCCGCATTTGGCCGTTATGACCATGTCGCAGCGAGTTCTCCGATTCCCTACGGCCGCACATCCGGGTGGCCGGACGGCATGTACCCATGGCGACGCCGCGGCAACCGTGCGGGTGAGAGGGAATGTCCGGTCACTGGTTAGCGTGATGCCCGTGAGCCAGTGCGACACCGCCGATGTCCTGATCAGGGTGGAAGGCCGGCTCGGCCGCATCACGCTGAACCGCCCGCGCCGCATCAACGCCCTGACCGCCGACATGATCGGCCGGGTCCGGGCCGCGCTGGCCCGATGGTCTTCCGACCCGGCAGTCGGCGCGGTGCTGATCGACGGCGCGGGTGACCGCGGGCTGTGCGCCGGTGCGGACATCCGCGAGCTGCACGACAGCCTCGGATTGGACGCGCCGGCGTCCTTCCTGGCCGATGAGTACCGGATGAACCTGGAGCTGAGCCGGTATCCCAAGCCGGTGGTGGCCTATCAAGCGGGCCTGACCCTCGGTGGTGGCGTCGGCATCTCGGGGCACTGCGCGGTCCGGGTGGTCAGCGAGGACTCGCAGGTCGGGATGCCGGAAACCGCGATCGGCCTGTGCCCGGACGTGGGTGGGCTGTATCTCCTGGCTCGGGCGCCCGGCGAGCTGGGGACGCACGCCGCGCTGACCGGTGCCCGGCTCGGGCCGGGTGACGCGATCGCCGCCGGACTGGCCGACCACTTCGTGACCCGGGCGGACCTGGATGCGCTGACCGCCGAGCTGCGGTCCGGTGCTGTCCCGTCAGGTCTCGGGGCGCCGGCGCCCGCTCCCGATGTGGCCGCCGACCGGGGTTGGCTCGACGCCTGTTACGCCGGTGACGACGCCGCCGTCATCCTTGGTGCGCTGCGCTGTGCCGGCAACCCGCGGGCCGGAGCCGCTGCGGACGTGCTGGCGGCCGTGTCACCGACCGCGGTGAAGGTGACCCTGCGCGCCTCCCGGCTCGCGGCGACGCAGACGCTGGAACAGGTGCTGGAGCAGGACTACCGACTGGGCATTCGGTTCCTGCGGCACCCCGATCTCGCCGAGGGCATCCGGGCGCAGGTGATCGACAAGGACCGTCGGCCCCGCTGGAGCCCCGCCACGCTGGATGAGGTCGGTGAGGCGGACGTCGACGCGTTCTTCGCGCCGCTACCTGAGAACGAGCGGTGGCGCGCCGACGGGTGACACGCAGGCGCCGGCTCAGCCCGGAGTCCTGACCGCGGTCGGGGGCGCGCGCCGTCAGCGATGCAGAAACGCCGGCGCCCGTCGGGTGACGGGCGCCGGCGTGACAGGCTGTCTCAGCCCGCGATCTTCGCGATCGTCGGGTGGCCGGGGGAGACCTGGGTGGTCGCCGCGGTGATCCCGGCCTGCTTCATCAGCTTCCGCAGGTCGGCGGCCTGCTCGGGCAGCATCACGGTGATGACGGTGCCGCCGGCCCCGGCCCGCGCGGTGCGGCCGGAGCGGTGCAGGTAGGCCTTGTGCTCGGTCGGTGGGTCCAGGTGGACCACCAGTTCGACGTCGTCGACGTGGATGCCGCGGGCGGCGATGTCCGTTGCCACTAGCACCTTCGCCGAACCGGACGAGAACGCGGCGAGGTTGCGCTCGCGGGCGTTCTGCGACAGGTTGCCGTGCAGGTCGACCGCGGGAATGCCCTGCTTGGTGAGCGCAGCGGCCCACTTCTTGGCGCTGTGCTTGGTACGGGTGAACAGCATCCGCCGCCCGCCGCCGGAGGCCAGTTCCCGGATCACCTGCGGGCGGTCGCCGGAGCTGACCGCGAACACATGGTGCGCCATGGCTTCCACCGGTGAGGTCTCGTCATCGACGGCGTGCAGGATCGGGCTGTCCAGGAACTCCTTGACCAGCACGGAGATCCCGTTGTCCAGGGTGGCCGAGAACAGCAACCGCTGGCCACCGGCCGGGGTGCCGCGCAGCAACCGGCGGACGACGGGCAGGAAGCCGAGATCGGCCATGTGGTCGGCCTCGTCGAGCACGGTGACCTCGACACTGCCGAGGTCGCAGGCCTTCTGGTTGACCAGGTCCTCGAGCCGGCCGGGGCAGGCGATGACGATGTCGACACCGGCCCGCAGCGCGGACGTCTGGTTGCCGTAGCCGACACCACCGAAGATCACCACGGTGCGCAGGCCCGCGGCCGCGGCGAGCGGCTCGACCGTGCGGGCGACCTGCAGCGCGAGTTCACGGGTGGGCAGCAGGATCAGGCCGCGCGGGCGGCCGGACATCCGGCGCCCGTCGGTCAGCCGGGCCACCAGCGGGATGGCGAATGCGATGGTCTTGCCGGACCCGGTCTTCCCGCGGCCCAACACATCCCGGCCGGCCAGCGTCTCCGGGAGGGTGGCCTCCTGGATCGGGAACGGTGACACCGCGCCGAGTTTCGTCAACACAGGCAGCAGCGGTGCAGGGACGCCGAGCTCGGCGAAGCTGGCCGACGGCCGGCCCGGCTCGGCGGAAACACGCTGTGCAGCAACGGGGAATGCGGTGGACGCGGACGCGATCGGTGCGGCGGTCTCCCGACGATCCCGACGCGACGGGCTCTGCGGTGCCGCGGTCCGCGGTGCGGTGACGCCGGCGGTGCCGCGAGATGCATTGTCCCGCGATCCGTCCTCGCCGCGACCCGCGCCGGTGGCGCGGCCGTTCGGCCGGGACCCGGTGGTGTCGTTGCCGCCGCGTCGACGGCTGCGGCCCTGCCCACGGGAATCGGTGACGTCGCCGCCGCTGCCGGACGACCGGTTCGTGCGATCGCCGGCAGTGCCCGAGGCATCGGCGGAGTTGAGGCTCGCGGAGAAGGCGCCGACGGAGAACGCCCCGGTACGAATGACGTTGTCGCGTGCCGACCGATTGCCGGTGCGGCGGTCACCCGATGCGGCCGGGGACTGCGACCGTGACTGACCGGAACGGCTGCCCCCGGCGCGACCGCCATCGGATCGGCCTACGCCCGAACGCAGGCTGTTGGAACGGTCGGCCTGCGGTGCGCGACCGGTCTGCGGGCGCGTGGAAGAAGAAGACGTGCTCATGAAGATGCGGGTATCCAATCGGTGGGCGTGCGGATGGCCGTGATGCTGACCAACTCGCGATGCCTGAACACCCGTGTGGAGAAGAGGAGGACCGGTCCTTCGTTGGACCCGGCACTCACAGCAGCGACCTCGACGCAGTCCGATGACCGCGCCGTTGTCCATGGTACGGGGTCGACCCGACGCACCGGCATCGCGGTCGGCAAGATCACTCCGCAGGCACAGACGCAACCCCACCGAACGCGAGCGCGGCGCCCGCCGGAGTGCCCCATGGGGGCGATCCCGGCGGGCGACCGCAGACAACCTCAGGCGTCGACGACCGCCCCGGTGAACTGCGCGTTGTACAGGGCCGCGTAGGCGCCGCCGGCGGCGAGCAGTTCCTCGTGGTTGCCCTGCTCCACGATCGACCCGTTCTCCATCACCAGGATCAGGTCCGCGTCCCGGATCGTGGACAGGCGGTGCGCGATGACGAAGCTCGTCCGGTCCGCGCGCAACGCGGCCATCGCGTGCTGCACCAGCACCTCGGTCCGGGTGTCGACCGAGCTGGTCGCCTCGTCCAGGATCAGCAACGCCGGGTCGGCGAGGAAGGCGCGAGCGATGGTGAGCAACTGCTTCTCACCGGCGCTGATGTTGCTGCCCTCGTCGTCGATCAGTGTGGCGTACCCGTCGGGCAGTGACTGCACGAACCGGTCGACGTAGGTGGCCCGGGCCGCCGCGATGATCTCGTCCTCGGTGGCGTCCGGCCGGCCGTAGGCGATGTTGTCCCGGATGGTGCCGGCGAACAGCCAGGTGTCCTGCAGCACCATGCCGATCCGCGAGCGGAGGTCGGCCCTGGTCATGGTGGCGACGTCGACACCGTCCAGGGTGATCCGGCCGCCGTCGATTTCGTAGAACCGCATGATCAGGTTGACCAGCGTCGTCTTGCCCGCTCCGGTGGGTCCGACGATGGCGACCGTCTGCCCGGGGGCGGCGACCAGCGACAGGTCGTCGATCAGCGGAGTGTCCGGGTCGTACCGGAACGCCACGTCGGAGAACTCAACCCGGCCGCGGGGAGTCGGCACGCGCTGCGGGTTCGCCGGGTCGGGGGACTGCTCGTCGGCGTCGAGGAACTCGAAAACCCTTTCCGCCGACGCCACGCCGGACTGCAGGACGTTCGCCATCGACGCCAACTGGGTCAGCGGCTGGGTGAACTGCCTCGAGTACTGGATGAACGCCTGCACGTCACCGAGCGACATGGTTCCCGATGCCACCCGTAGCCCGCCGACGACGGCGATCGCGACGTAGGTGAGGTTCCCGATGAACATCATCGACGGCATGATGATCCCGGAGATGAACTGCGCACCGAAGGAACTGCGGTAGAGCTCGTCGTTCTTGTGCTCGAATGCCTGCTCCGCGTCGCGCTGCCGGCCGAACACCTTGACCAGACTGTGCCCGGTGAACGTCTCCTCGACCCGCGCGTTGAGCTCGCCGGTGCTCCGCCACTGCGCGATGAACTTCGGCTGCGATCGCTTGGCGATCACCGTGGTGACCACCAGCGACAGCGGGATCGCGATCAGCGCGACGATGGCCAGCAGCGGCGAGATGATGATCATCATCGTCAGCACGCCGACGACGGTCAGCAGTGATGTGAGGGTCTGGGACAGCGTCTGCTGCAACGACTGCGAGATGTTGTCGATGTCGTTGGTCACCCGGCTGAGCACCTCTCCGCGCTGGTGCTTGTCCAGGTATGCCAGCGGCAGGGCGTTGAGCTTGTCCTCGACCTCCGCGCGCAGCTTGAGGATCGTGCGCTGCACGATGCCGTTGAGGATGTAGCCCTGCAGGTATCCGAACACCGACGCCAGCACGTACAGGGCGAGCACCAGCATCAGCACACGGGCGAGCGCGGCGAAGTCGATGCCGGCGCCGGGGGTCAGCGTCATCCCGGAGAGCAGGTCGGCGAACGTGTCGTTGCCCTGCGCGCGCGCCCCGTCGATGGCCTGCTGCTGGGTGATGCCGGCCGGCAATTGCTTGCTGATGATGCCGTCGAAGATGATGTTGGTCGCGTTGCCGAGCAGCTTCGGGCCGAGTACGGAGAAGACCACGCTGATCACCCCGAGCAGCACGACCATCACCAGGCCGAGACGCTCCGGGTTCATCCGGCGCAACAAGCGGCGGGCCGAAGGCCCGAAGTTCAGCGACTTCTCGGCCGGCATGCCCATGCCGCCGAACGGTCCGTGACCACCGCCCGGACCGCGGCGCGGTGGCGGGGCGAACTCCGGGCGCTGCGGCGCCGCGGGTTTGGGGGCCGCTCCGCCCGCGGGCGGGTTCGCCGACGGTGTTGCTGCCCGGGTGCTCATGCGGCCACCTCCGCAGCCAACTGCGACTCGACGATCTCCGCGTAGGTCGCACAGGTCTCGAGGAGTTCGTCGTGTCTGCCGATGCCGACCACCACCCCGTTGTCGAGCACCACGATCTGCTCGGCATCGGCGATGGTCGACACCCGCTGCGCGACGATGACGACCGTCTTGTCCCGGGTCGTCGGCCGCAACGCCGCCCGCAGCCGGGCGTCGGTGGCCAGGTCCAGGGCGGAGAAGGAGTCGTCGAACAGGTAGATGCTCGGGTCGGCGACCAGGGCGCGGGCGATCGCCAGCCGTTGCCGCTGACCGCCGGACACGTTGGAACCGCCCTGGGCGATGGTCGAATCGAGGCCGTCGGGCATGGCCGCAACGAAATCCCGCGCCTGGGCGATGGTCAGCGCCGTCCACAGTTCCTCGTCGGTGGCGTCGGGGTTGCCGTACCGCAGGTTCGACGCGACGGTGCCGGTGAACAGGAACGGCTTCTGCGGCACCAGACCGATGCGGTCCCAGAGGGTCTCGGGGTCGTAGTCGCGGACGTTCACCCCGTCGACGAGCACCGCACCGGCGGTGGCGTCGAACAGCCGGGGGATCAGCGACAGCAGCGTGGTCTTGCCGGCACCGGTGGATCCGATGATGGCGGTCGTCGTTCCGGGTCGGGCGCGCAGATTGATGTCGCGCAGCACCGGTTCGCTGGCGCCGGGGTAGCTGAATTCCACTCCGCGCAACTCGACCTCGCCGGCGTTGGTCAGCGGGGTCACCGGTTTCGCCGGCGGCACCACCGACGACTCGGTGGCCAGCACTTCGCTGATCCGGTCCGCGCTCACCGAGGCGCGCGGCACCATGACCGCCATGAAGGTCGCCATCATCACCGAGAACAGGATCTGCATGAGGTAGTTGAGAAATGCGATCAGGGCGCCGATCTCGATGTCACCGTTGTTGACCCGGTGCGCGCCGAACCAGAGCACCGCGACGCTGGAGGCGTTCAGCACCAGCATGACGGTCGGGAACATCAGCGCCATCAGTCGTCCGGCGCGCAGTGCAGTGTCGGTCAGCTCGGCGTTCGCCTGGGCGAACCGCTTGGTCTCCAGTGGTTCCCGGACGAAGGCACGCACCACCCGGACGCCCGAGATCTGCTCGCGCAGCACCCGGTTGACCACGTCGATGCGGGCCTGCATCTTCTGGAACTGCGGGATCATCCGGGTCACGATCAACCCGATGGCGACCACCAGCACGGGCACGCTGACCAGCAGCAGCCAAGCCAGACCGAGGTCCGTGCGCAGCGCCATGTAGACCCCGCCGATGCAGGTGATCGGTGCGGCGACCAGCAGCGTGCAGGTCATCAGCACCAGCATCTGCACCTGCTGGACGTCATTGGTGTTGCGGGTGATCAGCGTCGGCGCGCCGAACTTGGCGACCTCGCGGTCGGAGAAGGTGCCGACCTGACGGAACAGCGCCGCCCGTACGTCACGGCCGAACCCCATGGCCGTCCGCGCACCGAAGTAGACGGCGGTGATCGTGCAGATGACCTGCAGCACCGTCACGGCGAGCATGACCGCGCCGGTGGAGACGATGAAACCGGTGTCGCCCTTGGCAACTCCGTCGTCGATGATCTCCGCGTTCAGCGCGGGGAGGTAGAGCGAGGCGATGGTGCCGATCGTCTGGAAGATGACGACGATCGTCAGCGCGCCCCGGTACGGGCGCAGGTAGGTGCGCAGCAGGGGGATGAGCATCAGCGGGCTCCGACCGGGACGGAAGGGAAGGAATCGGAAGGGATCGGTGGGGTGTGTCGGGCTCCGGGCGGTGCCTCGGAGGGTGATTCTGGCGTCGGATCAGACCGTTCGGAAGTCGATTTCTCAGCGGGCGAAGCCGTTGCGGTGTCAAGGTTTGCCCGGTCGTGCCGGCCGACGCCGTTGAGCAGCAGCGAGACGATGTCGCCGGTGGACAGCGGATCGCCGTCGGTCAGCCGCGGGTGCGCGCTCGCGAAGGTGATCATCCGCAGGAGCTTGGCGGCTTCCGCCGGCGGCACCCGTAGTTCCTCACGGTGGGGCAACAGCAGATCGGCCAGCGCGTTCATGACCTCGGTGAGATCCGGCGGCTGATGGCGCTTCGGCGGCGCACCATGGGCGTTCACCACGACGAAGTTCGAGGTGTCCGCCTCCCTGCCCGGGGGGCCGGACATGCGCAGCATGAACATGATCTGCCAGACGCTTTCGACCCGGCGGCGCATCGCGTCGACCGCGGCGCCCAGCACGTCGGGCAGCGCGGCGGTCGGATCGATCTGCCGGAGTTCGGCGACCAGGGGCGCGGGGTCGAGCACGCTGGCGACCACCGCCGAGATCACAGCGTCCTTGTCGGGGAAGACGCGGAAGATGGTGCCCTCGGCGATGCCGGCCGCCTCGGCGATCTCCCGGGTGGTCACGGCGGCCCCGTGGTCGCAGACCAGTGGGACGGCCGCGGCGATGATGGCGGCCCGTCGTTCCTCGGGGGGAAGCGGGGCCGCGCGCGAGGACGTCGGAGGAGGGGGAGTCACCGCGCCACCATAGCTGAGTGAGTACTCACTCAGCCAGCCGGTCGCCGACTCGATCGGTTGGCGACGACGGAGAGCGGGCGGTGAACCTCTGCGAAGGCCCGGAGCGATGGCGGCCACCCGCGACAGCACCCGGCGCGGCGGCCCGCCCGGCCGTCGCCGCCCGCCTCGGCCCTCGCCGTGCCCGCTGGGCGCTCCCACCTGTGATGTCACATTTCTCGCGGCTCCGGAGTCTTACGGAGTGAGCGATGCGCCCAGTGGGTCACGGAGCCGCGGCCGCCCATAGCCGGGCAGCGCTACCCGCGTCCGCTGGCAGCAACGACGCCACCGATCACGTCAGAAAGGCCAGCAATGAGCAGTGTCCAGCCGAGCGGGAAGAGCCCGACCAACGGTCGACCGGGTCCGGTGACGACACCGTCCCGGGTCGTCGTCATCGGCAGCGGGTTCGCCGGCTTCTACGCCGCCCGCACCATCGAACGCAGCGCGCCGCCGGGCGCGGTCGCGTTGACGATCATCAGTGCCACCGCCCACCTGTGCTACAGCCCGTTGCTGCCCGAGGTAGCGGCCGGCCGGCTCAGCGCGCTGCAGATCGCCGTGCCCCTGCACGGAGCCCTGAAGCGGGCCCGGATCCTGCAGGGCGTGGTGGACAACGTCGACCTCGATGCGCGGACGGTGACGGTCCAGTGCGGCCTCGACGAGCGGACCGTCATCGGCTGGGACCGCCTGGTGCTGACGATGGGCAGCGTGACCCGGCTGTTCCCGGTGCCGGGGCTGGCCGAGCACGGCCTCGGCCTCAAGACCCTGGTCGAGGCCGACTACATCCATGATCATGTGCTGCGGCAGTTGGAGATCGCCGCCGCCACCGATGATCCCGAGGTGCGGCGGGCGCGGTTGACCTTCGTGGTCGTCGGCGCCGGGTACGCCGGCACGGAGACGGCAGCCCAGTTGCACCTCATGACGCTGGCCGAACTGCACCGCTTCCCGGCCCTGTCCAGGGACGAGGTCTCCTGGCGGGTGCTCGACGTCGCCGACAGTGTGCTGCCCGAACTCGGAACCCGACTCGGCGGTCTTGCGCTGGATGTGTTGCGCACCAGGGGCTTGCGGGTGCAGTTGGGCACCAGCGTCACCCGGATGACGGACAGTTCCGTGACGCTGTCCGACGGCAGCGTCGTGCCCACCCACACGGTGATCTGGACCGCCGGGGTGACCACGCCGCCGCTGGTGCAGCGCACCGGGCTGGCCACCTCCAGTGGCCGGCTCGTCGTCGACGATCAGCTGCGGGTGACCGACAACGTCTGGGCCGCGGGCGATGCCGCCGCTGCGCGCAACCCGTTCGATTCGTCCGGTCGCGCCTACCCGCCGACCGCTCAGCACGCCCAGCGCGAGGGGGTGGTGATCGGGCACAACGTCCTGGCGAGCCTGGGCATCGGCCGCGCGCGGCGGTACCGGCACCGCGACCTCGGCCTGGTCGCCGACCTCGGCGGCACCGCGGCGGTGGCCCGCCCGCTAGGCATCCCGCTGACCGGCATCCCGGCGAAGATCGTCACGAAGCTGTATCACCTGTACGCCGTGCCGTCCCGGGCGAACCGCGCCCGGATCGCCACCAGTTGGCTGCTGAACCTGTTCGTGCGCCCGCTCGGTGCCCAGGTCGGCCTGGTCAGCCCCGCGGCCGCGCGGATGCAGGTGGCCCAGCACACGCAGCCGGCCGACCACGTGGGCGTGCGTCCGCCAGCCCACGAGCTGGCGGCATCGTAGGCGCGGCAACGCCTCTGGCCGCGGGCGCGTCACCAGGGCGCGGCCGCGGCCCGCCGAGCCATCGTGTCGGCGGCACAGGGTGGCGGCGGGTTCGACCGGTACCGTCCCGGCCGGTGATCACCCGGACATCAACTCGTCGACGCACCGCCGCAGCAGCGCCAGGCCCGCGGCGACCCTGTCGGTGGCAATCGATCCGTAACCGAGCATCACTCCCGGCCGGGGCGGCTGCGTCACCGCGCAGTGCGAGATCGGTTGCGTCATCCGCATTCCGCGGGTTGCCGCGAGCCGGACGAGCGCGTCGTCGGTGAAGTCCACCCCGAGCCGCAACGCGGCACTGGAGTGGATCCCGGCGACCGCGGGAATCACGGTGAGGCAGTCGGTGAAGTACTCCGCGAGCAGGCTGCCGATCAACTCGTGGCGCTGCTGGTAGATCCGGCGCATCCGCCGCACATGACGGGCGAACTCGCCGGTGTCGAGAAACTCCGCGAGGGCCTCCTGCTGCGGGCGGGGCGTGTGCCAGTCCGTCACCAGCTTCGCTCGGCGCAGCGCCTGGTGCATCGACGGCGGCGGGACCAGGAAACCCAGCCGCATCCCCGGCAGCGTCGTCTTGGAGAAGGAACCGGTGTAGATCACCCGCCACGACTCGTCCAGGCTCTGCAGCGAGTCCAGCGGCCTTCCCGTGTAACGGAAGTCGCTGTCGTAATCGTCCTCGATGATCACCGCGCCGGTGCGCTCGGCGAGGCTCAGCAGCTGCCGGCGGCGCGCCGGGGACATGCTCATGCCCAGCGGGTACTGGTGCGAGGGGGTGACGTAGATCAGCCGCGCGGACGCCGGGATCGCGTCGACCACGATGCCCTCGGCGTCCACCGGAACACCCGTCACCTTCAGGCGGTGCGACCGGAACAACATGGTCACCGGCAGGTACGCGGGGTCCTCGACCGCGACCTCCTCGCCCGGTTCGAGCAGGACCCGGACGATCAGGTCGATCGCCTGCTGGGTGCCACTGGTGACGAAGATGCCGTCCGCGTCGGTACGCACCCCTCTGGCGACGGAGATGTGCCGGGCGATGGCCCGCCGCAGGTGTGGGCTCCCCGCGGGTTCGGCGCCGGAGCCGTCGCGGGGGGTGCCCGACCGCAGTTGGCGGGAGACCAGCGGCCGCCAGACCGAGAACGGGAAGCGCTGCAGCGACGGGACACCGCACCGGAAATCGAAAACCCCTGCCGGCAGCAGGAACTCGTCCAGCAGATCCATGCCCGACCACAGTGCCGCCGGCTGCGGTTGCGCAACCGGCGGCACCGCCCGACGCGCCGAGCCGCGGTCAGCGCCGGGCTCGGCGACGCACACCCCTGACCCGGGTCGACTGCGCAGCAGACCTTCGGCGGCGAGCCTGTCGTACGCGGCGACGACGGTGTTGCGGGAAACGCTGAGGCGCCGGGCGAACTCGCGCGACGACGGCATCGGGTCGCCCGGACGCAACTGCCCGGCGCCGATCGCCTCGCGGATCTGCCGGTAGATCTGGTCGGCCAGCCGGCTGCGGTCGGTCAGGCTGACGTGCAGATCCACGGCACCTCTCCGAAGCGTTCACGAGCCGGCCGGCCTGGGCAGCAGCGTCCCCTGATCCATGATGACCAGCCACCGGCCATGGGAGAAGGTATAGGTGACGACCGTGAGCGCGCGCTGGTAGAAGCCGACCCGGTCGATGCGGTAGACGGTTTCGTACTCGATGAACGCGGTGCGGCAGCCGTCCACCCGCCGGTTGATCTCCTTCCAGGTGAAGCCGGCCTCCCGGTCGGCGAAGTGCCCGGCCAGCGCGGCGATGATCTTGTCGATGCCGGCGATCCGGGCGCCGCTGGCGAAGATGCTGACGGCGGCCGGGTCGTGGACGGCCCGCCAGGCCGCCGCGTCGTAGTCCCGGAAGGACTCCATGTCCCGGCGCTGGGCGGCGTCGAACGACCGCTCACATCCGCGTGCCAGGCCGCTGAGCGTGACGTCCGATGCCGAAGTGGCGGTGACGTCGTGAACGGCGCCGACCGCGCGGTCAACGGAGGAGAAAGACGCCGCCGACTGCGCGCTGCCGACCGCCGCGACGGGGGCACCCCGCGAGGCGGTGTTGATGACGCCGGCCACTGCCGGGCCCGCCACCCCGCCGGTCAGGGCCAGCGCTCCTGCGGTCAAGAGTCCGATCCAAGTGCTGCGCCTGCTCGCCATGGCCGTGACCTCCGATGCTCGGGGACGTGATCTGCGGCTGCACCGCAGCTGATGGCAAGCAGCCTCAGGGATCCAGTTGCCGGCGGAAAGGGCCGGTTCGCGGCCAGTTTTTCCGGTCCAGTCATGCAGCGCGCCTCCCGCGCCGGCCACCCCGTGACGGCGCGATCGGCCGGTGCGCACGTGATCTGGTCGGGACCCGGCACGTGAACCTGCCGACAGGGCAAAGGGGTTTGGGCATCCACCCACGGGGAACCAAGCTCCCCGTGCTGCCGTCCGCGAGAGTTGACAGCTCGTTCGGTCGCGCACCGTGACGGTTCCGCGGGCAGCGTCTGCCCATCGGGCCGAGGCCCCGGAAAGCCACCGTAGACTGGCTGTTGCGCTGGTTTCGCAGGTCGCCGATGACGATGGCTGTGGTGAACCGGCGCCCTCGGGTGAAACCAACCGCCCCTTCCTCGTCAGCGCCGCCCGAAATGGGTACAGGTGCTGCATCGGCTGTCACGTCCGCGCCGGACCGGGCACGCCCCACCGCAGAAAAAGGACCACCATGGATTTCGTCAAGGGTGCACTCACCCTCGTTCCCGTCGTCGCACTGACCGGCGTTGTTGTCGTCGGCATCGCCGTCTCGGTCAGCCTGGCCTCGTGGGAGTTGCTGTAGGCGCGACCCGCGGTCCGGGTCGCGCGCTGACCCGGACCGGGAGCGCTTCCCGCGCCCGCTCCCGTCGATAGGCGCGCCCGGTGCGGCGGTACCAACCGGTCAGCACGGCCACGGCCAGTGCCAGTTCGATTCCCCAGCCGCCGTGGTACATCAGCTGTGCACCGGTCTCGATGTCCGCAGCCGGTCCGCCGCCCGCGGGCTCGTGGCGGGCGAACATCAGCTTGCCGAGCAGGTCGTGCGCTGCCGCGACCACCAGCAGCACCGCGAGCGACGTGCGCAGTGACGGGCGGTGTCTCATCGGGTCCGCGGCCACCAGGTACCAGCTCAGCAGGCACCCGGCCAGGAACATGTGCAGGTGAACAACAGCTCTCACTGTTGCGTTGTGATGCGCCAGGTCGTAGAGCGGGGTCAGGTAGAAGCCGTACAGGCCGACCACCTCGAGGACGACGACAACGGGCCCGAGCATCAGCGCCCGTGCCGGGCGGCTGTGCAGCATGTGCAGTGCCGTTGATCTGATCCGTCCTCGGGATGTCCGCAGCAGCAGGGTGATCGGTGCGCTCAAGGCGAGCAGCAGCGGCGCCAGCATGGCCATCAACAGGTGCGTGATCACGTGAGCGGGGAATTCCGGCAGCTGCCCGGGCAGCGGAAGTGCCGCCGCAGCAAGGCACATCAGTCCGGCGAACCACGAGAACGACCGCGGCGCCGGCCACCGGACACCACGCCCGCTCAGCCGGTTGACGCTGACGGCGTACCACGCGCCGGCGGCGATCAGCGCCGCCAGCACCCAGAATCCCGGCCCCGGGCCGCCCGTCATGTCCGGTTCGTGCGCCGTCACCGCTGCCGCACCGTGCCCGCCGACCCGAACAGCAGGACCGTGCCGATCGCCAGCGCCACGAGTGCCGCACCGTTCCAGGCCAGGTCGTAGGGGACGAGATCGACGTCGTACCGGATCTGGTGCAACCCGAACAGCTTGTGCTGCACGATCCCGTCGTACAGCTGGAACCCGCCCCACCCGAGCAACCCACCGGCCCACACCCGTTTCGGCACGGTCACCCGCCGCCGCTGCAAGTCGGCGAACAGGAACAGACCGGCCACCATGGCCAGCCATCCACCGGCATGGAAGATGCCGTCGGAAACCAGCCCGACATCGGGAGTGGATCTGTCGTAGAAGTGATGCCAACGCAACAGCTGATGGAACACCACCTCGTCGAGGAAGGCCGCCACACCGACGCCCATCAGCACCCCGGCGAGCACGGACCGCCCGGTGTGCCGGCGGCTGCGGGTGGCCGATCCGGTGACGTCCTGCATCGTGGGTGCGGCTCCTTGTCGGTCGAGGACCGGCCGGCGGGCCGGCCGCGGGTACGCGGAGCGAGTTCCCCGGACGCCCGCCGCCGACGCGGGTGGCCGCGGACGCCGCTGATCCGAAGCCGTCCGTGTGCCGGTGGCACTCCGCAGGCCCAGCGTGCTGGACCGGCTGCGCTTCCCCCACGGTCGTGGTCCCGGGCGCCGTGAACCCGACTGTCGGACCCGCCCAGCACAATGGCGGGGTGAGCACCAGGGGCGACGGCGACGCGGAGTCGCCCGCGGCTGCCCTGAACCGGTTCCACCCCCTTGTGCGGGACTGGTTCACCGCCGCCTTCGCCGAGCCGACGACCGCCCAGTCCGGTGCCTGGGACGCCATCGGTCGCGGCGAGAACACCCTGGTCGTGGCGCCGACCGGGTCCGGCAAGACGCTTGCCGCGTTCCTGTCCTCGATCGACGACCTGGTGTCCAGGGCGGCCACCGCGGACGGAGCCGCGCCGTCGACCGCGGAGAAGTGCACGGTGCTGTACCTGTCCCCGTTGAAGGCGCTGGCCGTCGACGTGGAGCGGAACCTGCGGTCGCCGCTGACCGGCATCGGCGCCGTCGCGGCCCGCCGTGGGATGTCGCTGCCGGAGATCTCCGTCGCCGTCCGATCCGGGGACACCCCGGCGTCCGACCGCCGGGCGTTCGGCCGGGAGGGCGCCGACATCCTCATCACCACCCCGGAGTCGCTGTTCCTGCTGCTCACCAGCCGGGCGCGGGAGATGCTGACCAACGTCCGGACCGTGATCGTCGACGAGGTCCATGCCGTTGCCGGGACCAAACGCGGCGCGCACCTTGCGGTGTCGTTGGACCGGCTGGACACGCTGCTGGATCGGCCCGCGCAGCGGATCGGGCTGTCGGCGACCGTCCGGCCGGTCGAGGAAGTGGCCAGGTTCCTGGCCGGTGGCCGTCCGGTGACGATTGTCCAACCCCCGTCCACGAAGCAGATCGACGTCGATGTGGTGGTGCCGGTCCCGGACATGAGCCAGCTGGGCACCACCACCGGTGACCTGACCGGCAAGGCCGCGGGTGAGGTCGCCCGGACCTCGATCTGGCCGCACGTCGAGGAGCGGGTGGTCGATCTGATCTCCTCGCACCGGTCGACGATCGTGTTCGCCAACTCGCGCCGCCTCGCCGAGCGACTCACCGCCCGGCTCAACGAGATCCACGCCGAACGCCTCGCTGCCGCCGACCTGCGGCTGGAGGCGGACATGGCCGGTCCGGCCGCTCAGGTGATGGCGCAGGCCGGCACCGCGGTCGGCGCGCCGGCGGTCCTCGCCAAGGCCCACCACGGCTCGGTGTCCCGGGAGCAACGGGCCCTGATCGAGGACGAGCTCAAGACCGGCCGGCTGCCGGCCGTCGTGGCCACCTCGTCCCTGGAGCTCGGGATCGACATGGGTGCCGTCGATCTGGTCATCCAGGTGGAGTCGCCACCGTCGGTGGCCAGCGGCCTGCAGCGCATCGGCCGGGCCGGGCATCAGGTGGGTGCACCCAGCCATGGGGTGATGTTCCCGAAGTTCCGCGGCGACCTGATCTCGGCCGCGGTGGTCGCGGGCCGGATGCAGGTCGGTGCCATCGAATCGCTGTCCGTGGTGGCGAACCCGCTGGACATCGTCGCCCAGCAGATCGTTGCGATCTGCGCGATGGAACCGATCACGGTCGACGACCTGCTCGAACTGCTCCGCCGGTCCGCCCCCTTCGCCGGTCTGGGGCGCGGTGCCCTGGAAACCGTGCTGGACATGCTGTCCGGGCGCTATCCCAGCGAGCAGTTCGCCGAACTGCGGCCGCGGCTCACCTGGGACCGGACCACCGGTGTGCTGACGGGGCGGCCCGGTGCGCAACGGTTGGCGGTCACCTCGGGCGGCACGATCCCCGACCGCGGCCTGTACGGCGTGTTCCTCGCCGGCGGTGACGGCCCCGGTAGGCGGGTCGGCGAGCTGGACGAGGAGATGGTCTACGAGTCCCGGGTCGGCGACGTCTTCGCGCTCGGGTCAAGTTCCTGGCGGATCGTCGACATCACCCGCGATCAGGTGCTGGTGCTGCCGGCCCCAGGGCTGCCTGGCAAGCTGCCGTTCTGGAAAGGCGACACCCTCGGCCGGCCCGCCGAGCTGGGCAGGGCGCACGGCGAGTTCGTGCGGGAAGTGACCACCGCCAAGGCGAAGGCCGTCGACCGGATGCTCGCCGCCTCCGGGCTCGACGAGTACGCCCGCAACAATCTGGTCGGCTACCTCTCCGAGCAGCAGGCCGCCACCGGCGTCGTCCCGGACGAGAAGACGCTGGTGATCGAGCGCTTCCGTGACGAGCTGGGGGACTGGCGGATCGTCCTGCACTCGCCGTACGGCGCGGCCGTGCACGCGCCGTGGGCGCTGGTGATCTCGGCGCGGATGCGGGAGCGGTACGGCGTCGATGTCGCCGCGATGCACGCCGACGACGGCATCGTGCTGCGCCTGCCCGACGTCGAGTACGAGGACGGCCCACCGGATTTCGCCGAGTTCGTCGCGCTGGATCCGCAGACGCTGGAGGCCGAGGTGACGTCGGAGATCGGCGGCGCCGCGATCTTCGCCGCCCGCTTCCGGGAATGTGCGGCGCGGGCATTGTTGTTGCCACGCAGGCAGGTCGGCAAACGGCAGCCGCTGTGGCAGCAACGGCAACGGGCCAGCCAGCTGCTGGAGGTGGCGTCGGCATACCCGTCGTTCCCGATCGTCGCCGAGGCGGTGCGGGAATGCCTGTCCGACGTGTTCGACGTGCCGTCGCTGGTGTCGCTGATGAAGGAGCTCGAGTCCAGGACCGTCCGGATCGTGGAGGTCACCACCCCGTCCCCGTCGCCGTTCGCGTCGTCGCTGCTGTTCGGATATGTGGCCCAGTTCCTGTACGAGGGTGACTCGCCGCTCGCCGAGCGCCGGGCCGCTGCGCTCACGGTCGACCCGACGCTGCTCGCCGAACTGCTCGGTCACGGCGACGGCCTGGCCCTGCGCGACCTGCTCGACCCCAGCGCGCTGGCCGACCTGGAGGCCGAGCTGCAGCGGGTGGCGACCGACCGGCAGGCCCGCAACGTCGACGAGATCGCCGACCTGCTGCGCATTCTCGGTCCGCTGACCACGACCGAGGTGGACCTGCGCTCCGCCGTCCCCGATGTCTCGGCCGCGCTCGACGAACTCGCCGCGACGCGCCGGGCGATCGAGGTCCGGATCGGCGGCGAGGTGATGTGGGCCGACCCCACCGACGCCCCGGTGCTGCGGGACGCCCTCGGCACACCGCTGCCGCCGGGGATTGCGGCCTCGCTGCTGACCACCGTGGAGGACCCGCTCGGCCGCCTGCTGGGCAGGTACGCCCGGACGCACGGTCCTTTCGTCGCCGCCGAACCGGCGTCCCGCTTCGGACTGGGCATCGCGGTGGTGACCGATGCGCTGCGCCGGCTCGCCGGATCGGGCCGGCTCGCCGAGGGGGAGTTCCGCCCCCTGGGGTCGATGCAACGCCGGGGCGATACCGGCGGCGGACCGGAGTTCGTCGACGCCGAGGTGCTGCGACTGCTTCGGCGGCGCTCGCTCGCGGCGCTGCGGGCCGAGGTCGAACCCGTCGAAAAGCAAGCGTTGGCAAGGTTTCTCCCGGCCTGGAACGGCATCGGAGTGCAGCGGGGGAGTGACGCGCTGCGCGGAACCGAGGGCGTGTTGCGGGCCGTCGAGCAACTGGCGGGCGCGGTCATCCCGGCGTCGGCCATGGAATCACTCGTCCTTCCGGCCCGGGTGCCCGGGTACACCCCGGCGATGCTCGACGAGTTGACCACCGCCGGCGAGGTGCTCTGGACCGGGCACGGCGCCCTCGCCGGTGACGACGGCTGGGTGGCGTTGCACCTCGCCGACACCGCCGCCTTGACGATCCCGCTGCCCGACGCCGACGCGGTTCCACCCGCCGGGCCGCTGCACCTGGCGATCCTGGAGGCGCTCGGCGGGGGCGGTGCGTTCTTCTTCCGTCCGCTGGCGGACGCGGTCGCCGCGGTGCTGGCAGCTGCCCCGGCCGACGGTGAGGATGCGCGATCCGGTCGTCCGGCCGGACCGGTCGATGACAACGCTGTCGCGGATGCGTTGTGGGATCTGGTCTTTGCCGGGTCGGTCACCAGTGACACGCTCGCGCCGCTGCGCGCCCGGCTGGTCGGCGGCCGGACGACGCACCGGTCGACGTCCGCGGCACCGCGGGCCCGGTTGCGAAGTCCGTCAGGCCTGGCGATGCTGTCCGCGGGCCGGCGGGGCCGCCCGGTCGCCGAGCGGTCGCTGCGCCGCGGCGTGCCGCCGTCGGTCGCCGGGCGGTGGTCGCTGGTGCCGGAGAAGGAGACCGACAGCACCGTCCGCACCCACGCGGCGGCAGAGGTGCTGCTGGACCGGCACGGCATCGTGACCCGGGGCGCCGTGGTCGCCGAGGGTGTCGTCGGTGGGTTCGCCGCGGTCTACCGAGTGCTGGCGGCCCTGGAGGAGACCGGCCGGATCCGCCGCGGGTACTTCGTCGAGGGCCTCGGTGCCGCCCAGTTCGCCTCCGCCGGCGCGGTGGACCGGGTGCGGTCGTTCGTCACCGCACCGGGTGAGGGTCCCGACGCCATCAGCGCTGTCGTGCTCGCCGCGGCCGACCCGGCGAACCCCTACGGTGCCGCGCTGCCCTGGCCGCCGACGACCGGTGCCGGGTCGGGTGAAGCCCGCGCCGGCGCCGGCGCCGGCTCACGTGCTGGTTCGGATGCGGGCGCGGCCCGTACGTCCCGACCGAGCGCAGCGGTGAACGGTGCTGGGATGGGTGGAGCCGGGGTGAGCGGCGCCGGCGCAACCGATCGGCCTGACGGCGTCACCGTCGCGTCGGGTTCCGGTGACCGGCACCGGCCCGCGCGGCGTGCCGGGGCGCTGACCGTGCTGGTGGACGGCGCCGCGGTGTTGTTCGCCGAACGCGGCGGACGGTCGCTGCTCACGTTCACCGACGCGCCCGGGATGCTGGCCGCTGCCGGAGAGGCGCTGGCCGAGCGGGTGCGATCAGGCCGCATCAAGTCCCTGACCATCACCAGGATCGACGGCGTCGACGCGCTGTCCTCGACTGCGAACGTGGTGGAGGCGTTGATCACCGCGGGGTTCACCATGACGCCGCGTGGGCTGCGCTTGCGAACGGGTCGGTGAGCACCACGGGTGCGAGGCCGCGGCGGCCGGTCGCCGTTCGACGCGCTGAAGCCGGGGAACACACCATCACAGGATGGCAGCCGGACCAGCCCGATGAGCAAAAGGCGGTGAGCAGTGCCCGAGGGTGACACCGTCTTCCGCACCGCGCGCCGGTTGGACCAGGCGCTCGCCGGCCGGCCGCTCGTTCGTTCGGACCTTCGCTGGCCGACGCTGGGCGAGGCCGACCTCGCGGGCCGCGTCGTCAGCGAGGTGGTGCCCTACGGCAAGCAGATCCTGACCAGATTCGCCGCCGCCGACCCGTCGTCACCGACGCCAAGGTTCCCGACGGTTCCCGACGTGCCCTTGACCTTGCGCTCCCATCTCCGGATGGAGGGTGGTTGGTACGTGCACGCCCGGGACGCCGAGCCGTGGCCGTCGCACACGCGTGGCAGCGTCCGGGCAGTCCTCGGCGGCCTCGAGTGGACGGCCGTCGGTACCTGGCTGGGCCTGCTCGACCTGCTGCCGACGGCGGACGAGCACACGCTGATCGGCCATCTCGGGCCGGACATCATGGCAGACGATTTCGACCCCGCCGGGCAGCAGGAGGCGGCGCGCCGGTTGACCGTCGACCCCCAGCGGCACGTCGGCGCGGCCCTGCTCGACCAGACCACCGTGGCCGGGATCGGCACCATGTACATGGCCGAAGCGCTGTTCGTGCAGAAGGTCTCACCGTGGACCCCGATCGGCGACGTGGACGTCACTGCGCTGTTGGCGACCGCCCGCCGCCTGTTGCTGCGGGGGGCCACGCAGGCAGTGCAGAGCACCACCGGGAACCCCAGGCGGGGGATGGAGCACTGGGTGCACGGCCGTTCGGGTCGGCCGTGCCAGCGATGTGGGACGTCGATCCGGGTGGCGATGATCGGGCCGTCACTCAAGGAACGCACGGCGTTCTACTGCCCGACGTGCCAACCCGGCCCGACACCCACCGACGACGGCAAGCGGCAGAACCCGCTCGGTACGAACGTCAGGTACCGGCAGGACCGGCGGCCCACCGGCGGCTACCGCCGGCGCTGACGTGCGGTCGCCCGCGGTCTCCTCCGGCGCGCTGATCCGTTGAACCGCGCGCACCAACGGCTGCGCCGGCTCGATCTGTCATTCTCCGGTTCACTCGACGCGAGCCCGCGGTTGGGTTCGTCCGGCGGCGCCGCGCCGAGCCCGAGCCGGTCAGCGCCGAATCGAGCAACGCCCCGGGTGTACCTGAAGATGACCATGACGTCGGGTGCTCACCGCCCGCCGCGTCACACCGCAGCGTGTTGGGAGGAGCATCGATGACTTCATCCCGGCGGTTCCGCCTCGTCATCGGGTTGCTCCTGTTGGTCGTGCCGCTGTGGGCGCTGCTCAGCCGGCTGGACTCGATCTGGAATGGGCACCCGGCCTATCCGGCGACCCTGTTCGGCCTCGCCGCAATCGGCGTCGTCCTCGTCGCGTCCACCGCGCCGGGGTGGCGCCGCGCGCCCGAGCGCGTTCCACCCGCCGCTCACGGCACGCCGGCCGCTCCGACCGCGCCGGCGGTTTCCGCACCGCTCGACCCTGCTGCCGAGCCCACTGCCGGAGACGATCCCGCGACACCGGCCCGAGCACGCAGCCGCACCAGTGGCTGGCGGATCGCCGAAAGGGTGGTCGTCGCCGTGCTCGTCGTCGCCGTACTCGGTGTGCTGGTGTGGCTCCGACCGTTCCCGGCCGGTGACGCGTCCCGGGCCGCCCTTGCCAGTGACGCGGCGGTCACCGTCATCGATCACCCCACGACCGTCGAACTGGTGCCCACGGCGACAACGACACCGCCTGTAGGGCTGGTGTTCTCACCGGGTGCGCGGGTCGACGCGCGGGCGTACGCGGCGCTGCTGCGGCCTGCGGCGGAAGCCGGCTACCTGGTGGTCATCCTGAAGGAGCCGTTCGGCCTCGCGATCACCCAGATCGGTCAGTCGGCCGGCCCGATCGCGGATCATCCGGAGGTCGGCCGGTGGGTGGTCGGGGGTCACTCGCTCGGCGGCGTCAGCGCGGCCTGGTTCGCCGGCGACCACCTCGACGTCGTCGACGGGTTGTTGCTGTGGGCGTCATTCCCGAACGACGACATGTCCGGCGATATCTCGCTGCAGGTGGAGTCGATCTACGGCAGCAACGACCTGCTGGCCACGCCCGCCGACATCGAGCGCAGCCGGAGCAAGCTGCCGCCCGACACGACGTTCACCGAGATCGAGGGCGGGGTGCACGCCTTCTTCGGCGACTACGGTGAGCAACCCGGCGACGGTGTCCCGGCGGTGAGCCGTGAGCAGGCGTCGGAGGAGATCTCCGCGGCCACCACCGCTTTCCTCGGTCGGGTCGGTGCGCAGGGGTCGGCCGGCTGAGCGGTTGCCGGCCACGCCAGGAACGCCTGGTCGCACGGGGCGATCGAAGTATTCAGCCGGCGCGGCAGAGGATCTCGCCGTGCAGGATGGCGAACCAGCCGTCCGGCGCGGATCCCCAGTCGCGCCAGCCTGCGGCCAGGTCCTGCAGTTCCGAGTCGTCGGTGAATCCGGCGCTGACCGCCTGCTGGGCGAACGCCGACTCGGTGACCCGCTCCGCCCAGGTCGATCCCCACCACTGGCGCTCCTCCGGCGTGGAGTAGCACCAGGCCGACGCGGAACTGGTGACGTCCTGGAAACCCGCCTGGTGCGCCCAGGCGAGCAACCGTCGGCCGGCGTCGGGTTCAGCGCCGTTGTCGATCGCCACCCGGTGGTACAGCTCCAGCCAACGGTCGAGCCTCGGGTCGAGTGGGAACCATGTCATCGCCGCGTAGTCGGCGTCCCGGGCCGCCACCAGCCCGCCCGGCCGGCACACCCTGGCCATCTCCCGCAGTGCCGCAACCGGATCGGTGAGGTGCTGCAGCACCTGGTGCGCGTGCACCACATCGAAGCTGTTCGCCGGGAAGTCGAGCTGGTAGACGTCGCCGACGGTGAACGCCACAGTGGTCAGGCCACGGTCGGCAGCGGCCTCCCGGGCATCGGTCAGCGGACGGCTCACCCGGTCGATTCCCACGGTCTGTCCGGGTGCGACCCGCTCGCCGAGGTCGAGGGTGATCGTGCCCGGGCCGCAACCGATGTCGAGCAGGCTCAGCCCCTCACGCAGGTGCGGCAAGAGATATCCGGCGGAGTTCTCCGCGGTCCGCCACCGGTGCGCTCGCAGCACGCTGTCGTGGTGGCCATGGGTGTACCGCTCCGGCGCCGTCATACCCCGCATGATGCTCTCAACAGCCGGTGGGTAGCTCGGCAACGTCGCAGCGAGGGCCGGCTCGAGCGCGGTCGCCCGGACGCCGAGCCGATCGGCGATCTTGCCGCTGTCCACGATGAACCGTTCCTCGAACAGGTATCGCATCTCGACCAGCTCCCGCACCGTCGGGTTGACCATTCCGCCACCCTGATGCCGTCGGCGCGATCTGGCACCTGCCCGATGATCCCGCCACCCGCACCACCCGCGAGCTGGTCGAGATCGGGTATCGACTGGCGGGGCAACCGAGCGCGAAACTGCGGGTGTTGCCCGGATGGATGCTGCGACTCGGAGTCGTCCGCGGCGACCACCTGGACGTCCGCTCCGACCGTGGACCGGCCGGATCTGTTGACCATACGGAGCTCACGACCCCTGCGCTGCAACGAGTTCAACAGTGGCAAGGCCGGTGGCGCCCGTCCCGTGGACCACATGCAGCTCACTCATGCCGGGCTCCCCAACCGCGTGGTGACGGTGCGCGGCAGGACGACCAACAACAGCAGCCCGCTCAACGCGGAGAACGTCAGTGCGCCGGTGGCCCCGAAGACGGTGTACTGCGCCTGCACGTCGACGCCGGCCAGGGTCGTCACGGCCCAACCGAGTGCCCAGAGCGCGGGCATGGCGGCGGCCCAGACCCACCGCCGCGCCGCGGCGGCGGGCAGTGCAAGAGCCTGCGCCACACCGAGGAACACTCCGGTGATGGCGCCCATGAGCGCCAGATCGCGCAGGTCGGTGCCGAAGTCGACCGCCAGTCCGCCCACTGCCAGGCCGACCCCCATCCCGACGGCGGTCGCCGGGATCCACCGTCCCCAGCCGAGCCGGCGGCCGGAGGCCAACCACTGACCGACGCCGATCACGGCTCCGGTGATCAGGCCGCCGAGCAGTGCCGCGGCAGGTGAGTTGACCGGTCCCGCGACGGCCCGCCCGGCCAGGCCGGAGAGCGGGAAGGCGAGGAAGCCGACCGTCCACAGCCCCCAGTCGGCGATGAGCGCGTCTCGAAAAATGTTGCGCGACATGATGGTCATCCCTGGCTGCCGGCGTCGGCCGGCCGAGAGGGGCTGCGGATCACGAGAACGGCCAGCGCGACCAGCCAGCCGCTCCACAGGATGTAGCCGACGAAGTTCGAAGGCCCGGCGCCCGGCACATCGAAGGGCTCGACGATGCCGAAGGCGATCATCGTGGCCGACACGATCCCGGTGCCCAGCATGATGCGACCGGTCAGGGAGCCGCGGAACACCGACCGGTTCACACCGACGGCCACCAGCACCGTCCACGCCGCGGTGAGTGCATATCCGATCGATTCACCGAGCACCGTTCCCAGCCACAGGTTGGCCGCATCGAAGGTGTCCGCGGCGCCGGCCTCGCCGGACCGGGCGGCGAGGCTCGGCACCAGCAGCGGCCAGCGAAGCAAGCCGGTCACCTGAACGGCGGCCGCGACGATGCCGACGGGCACCGACGCCCGCAGTGCGGAGGAGGAGCCGAGTCGTCCGACCCGGATCGCGATCGGTGCGAGCAGTCCGGCACCGGCAGCCAGCAGCAGGAACCAGAAGCTGACCACCGTCTGGTTGGCGGCGAAGGTGGCCAGCACCTGGCCGGCGGGCTCGTTGAGCACGGCGGGGTAGTCGAACACCATCCCGAGGCCGGTGAAGGCCACATTGACGGTGACCGCGCCGCCGATCAGCAAGGCGGCGGTCAGCCGACGGTCGGTTGTCCTGCCGGGGGACCGGCCGGCGGCCGGGGCATGGACGGTGGAGGTGACCATGACGAGCTCCTTCGTGTTGTACGGCGTACAGAATTTGTACGGTGTACAGTAAATGCATGGTTCAAGAGACGTCAAGGGGTCGTGCAGAGGTTGTTGCGTCTTCGCAGCCCGCGGACGTGACCGCCACGGAAACGCCCCGGCGGCTCGGCGCCGGGGCGTCGGCAGAGCGGGTCACCACCGTTGAGTCGGCGGGGCGCCGGGGTCCAAAACGCAGTCTGGGGCTGACGCAGGTGGTGGATGCCGCCCTGGACGTGGTCGACGAGGGCGGCCCCGACGCGCTGTCGGTGCGGGCTGTGGCGGCTGCGCTGGGCGTCAGGCCGAACGCGCTGTATACCTACGTGGCCAGTCGTGCGGCGCTGGAACGGGAGATCGTCGAGCGGGTCCTGTCCGACTCCGACATCGCGCTGCTCGATGGCGAGAAAGCCTGGCAGCAGAGGATTCTGGAGTATGCGACGGCGCTACGCACGGCGCTGTTACGCCACCCCGGTGCCGCGCGTCTGCTGATGACGGCGCCCATGGACGGGCCGACGGCGCTGTTGGTGGGGGAACGGCTGATCGCGGCCATCGTCGACGGCGGTCTGTCCGCGTCGGAGGCATCCCGGGCGAGCTACGCGCTGATCGTCCAGGTGCTGGGGTCGGTCGCATTGGAGGTGGCCGAAACCGATGGGAAACCACCCCTGCCACCCGAGCAGGACCGCGTCGCCGGCCGGTTGGCCGCGCTGCAATGGCTGGACGCCGAGCAGTGGCCGATGACGGCGGCCACCAAAGAGGTGACGGCGAGTTGGATCTCGACCGAGCAGTTCATCTGGTCGGTGCAGCGTTTGCTCGCCGGTATCGCGGTCGACCGCTGACGAGGACGCCGCGGGGTCAGCCCGCGACGGCGGCGGCGGCCTGCCGCACGGGCTCGAGGCGCCCGGACCGCTCGGCCCAGCGCTCGAACCACACCGTGAAGAACGGTGGGATGGAGGCGGCCACCGCGAGCAGGGTCGTCCAGATCGACCACCGCTGTATCCGCGCGGTCGCGAGTGCCAGCAGGACGTAGGCGATGAACACGCCGCCGTGAATGGGACCGAAGATCTTGACGCCGACCTCCGTGCTGTCGGCGATCCACTTGAAGTACATGCCGACGAGCAGGCCGAGCCACGTCAGGGCCTCGACGACGGCAACGATGCGGAACGCGGAAACGATGCGGGAGCTCACCCGTCAAGTGTTCCAGCGCCCGGCAAGCCCCGAACGGAGCGAGGCGCTGCATGGGGTGATCTTCCACGCAGCGCCTCGCGTTCGGTGCTGATCAGCCGACCATGGTCAGCTCTGCGTCGGCTCCAGGGTCAGCGACACCCCGTTGATGCAGTAACGGTCGTTCGTCGGCGTCGGATAACCCTCACCGGAGAACACGTGACCCAGGTGCGAACCGCAGGTGGCGCACCGCACCTCGGTACGGACCGAACCGAACGAACGGTCCTCCAGCAGCTCCACCCTGTCCTGCGCGAGCGGGGTGTAGAACGCCGGCCAACCGCAGTGGGCGTCGAACTTGTGCTCGCTGCGGAACAGCTCGGTGCCGCAACCGCGACACCTGTACACACCGACGGTGGTGTCGGTCTCGTAGGGGCTGGTGAACGGCCGCTCGGTGCCCGCCTTGCGCAGGACCTGGTACTCCTGCGGGCTCAGCTCTGAGCGCCACTCCTCGTCGGACTTCTGAACCTGGTAGGTCTTGTTGGTGGTCATACTTCAGTGAACAACGGCGCCGGCCGGAGCGTTCCCGGCCCGCTTCTTACGGGTCTGTAATAGGTTGCGTCGATGGTCAAGGCTTCCGCTGCACTCGTTCAGGTGGGCGAGCGGGAGGTTCGCGTCTCCAGCCCGGATCGGGTCATCTACGAGGCGACCGATCGCACGCCGGAGATCACGAAACTGCAGGTCTGCGAGTACTTCGCCGCGGTGGGCGACGTCCTGATGCGGGCGATCGGTGAGCGGCCGACGGCGATGGAACGGTGGCCGGACGGCTGGCGCGAGGGAATGCGGCTGGCCACCGGACCGCAGGACCGGGAGGGCGACGGCTTTTATCAGAAGCGGCTGCCGAAGGGTGCCCCCGACTTCATCGAGACGGTTCGCATCACCTTTCCCAGCGGGCGCCCGGCAGACGAGCTGTGCCCCACCGAAGCCGCCTGCCTGGTCTGGGCGGCGCAGATGGGCGCTCTCACGCTGCACCCGTGGCCGGTCCGCCGCCCGGACGTGGACCATCCCGACGAGCTGCGCCTGGATCTCGACCCGCAACCGGGGACGACCTTCGCCGATGCCCAACGAGTGGCCGAGGTGACCCGCGAGCTGCTCGTCGAACTGGGGCTGCGCGGCTTCGCCAAGACCAGCGGCAACCGGGGGATCCACATCTTTGTCCGTATCCAGCCGCGGTGGACCTTCGACGAGGTGCGGCACGCGGCCATCGGCCTGGGCCGGGAGCTGGAACGCCGCGACGGCGGGGTCACCACCGCCTGGTGGAAAGAGGAGCGCGGCACCCGGATCCTCCTGGACTACAACCAGAACCTGCGCGACCGGACCATTGCCAGCGCCTGGAGCCTGCGGGCCAGGCCCGGCGCCCCGGTCAGCACCCCGATGGACTGGGCGTCGCTGGCCGAGCTGACCGACCCGCGGCAGTTCAACTTGATGACCGTCCCGGACTACATCGCCGACGGCGACCCGTGGGCCGACATGGATTCCGAGGCGTACTCGCTGGATCCGCTGCTGCGGCTGTGGGAATCGCTGCCCGGCGGTGAGCTGAACTGGCCGCCCGACTACCCCAAGCAGCCCGGCGAGCCGCCGCGGGTACAGCCGAGCAAGAAGGTGGCCGAGCACTGGGATGACCAGGGGAACCGCATCGAGAAATGAGCCGCGCCAGCTGCCGTTGCGGTGGCGCGCTCGTCACCGGCGGGGTGGATGCCCCGCCGGTGATGGGAGTCGAGTTGCTCGGCAGCGCTGTTTCGGTGGCGATCCCGCCGATCGACTACCGCAGAGTGACCTGGACACCGTCGCTGAACAGGCTGTCGTGAAGCTCGAGGCCGGTTAACGTGGTGCCCTTCGGGACATCGAAGACAACTTGCCCGCTCACCGTGTTGCCCGGGTTGATCTGTTCGATGAAGGAGTTGCTGTCCTTCAGATACATGGCCGCGCTCGTCGAGGGAGAGTATTCCCGACCGGAGGCGTCGAACGCCTTCGCCGTGCTGCCCAGGAATTCTTGGGCCTCGCCCGCGGTATTGGTGACCGTCACCGAGACGATGACGAATTGGCCTTGCGCTTTCTGGTTCAGGTACTGGTCGCCGATCGACGCCTGCCCTGATTGAACCTTTGTCACGACGAATTCGAACTTGCCGTCACGGACCGGAGTGCCGATTCTTGCTGCCGCGGGCACCCCGGCCGAAGTGCTCGTCCCGCCGGTGGCACCGGAAGATGTCGACTTCCCGCTCTGCGTGGCGATGATGATCCCGATGACCACAGCGATCGCCAGCAGAACCCAAGGCCAGCGGCGCTTCTTCTTCACCGGCACAGCAGGCGGCAGTGGTGCATACGCTCCCTGCGGCCAACCGGGCGGCGGAGCGGTCGGCGGCTGATTCCAGCCCTGCTCGGCCCGTTGACCCCACTGCTGATTTTCCGCAGCCGGTACCCGCAGTTTCTTTGCCATTTTTCCCCCTGATGACCCGCTACCCCCGTAGCGGTACGAAGCGCATCCCTGTGACCGCGCTGAGCGAGTTTATGCTACGAACAACGATCGAGTGTCGCCCGAGAGAGTGAATTTCGCCATGCGAATTAGTACGAGTGGCGGAGACCAGAACAAACGGCGCACACCGGATCCGTGCAGCTGGCGGATGGCGGCCGCGAGTGGGGTGTGTGGCGGGCTCACCCCGGCACCGGCGCTGCCGCCAACTCACCCTCAGGGACATGCGGTCGGTGTGCTCGGTTGACCCCACGGGCGTCCTGCGGCCGTCAAACGGCACACACCACGATGTCACCTGAACTCCGAGGAGCGCCGATGTCCACCACGCATGATTCGGCCGACGGCCGACCGGAACGCACCCCCGACGGCCGTCATGTGATCATCGGCGGCCGCCGCTGGCGGGCCACCGATCCCGAGATTCCCGATGACGTTGCGGCTGTCCTGCGCAGGGAACTGATGAGCGCGCGGCGCGCGGTCGGTGCGGCTGTGAAAGGGGGCGACGCGGAAGCCGAACGGTCCGCGCGGAACCGTGTCCAACGATCCAAGGTCGCGCTCGGCGAGCGCGGCCAACCCTGGTGGGAGCAGACGTCGTCCCAGCGGTGGCAACGGTGGGCGGATCTCGCGACGGAACTCACCGAGCGTTCGCCGGGTCCGTGACCTGACTCGAGCGGGTGCCCCCCCCGCGGCGCTCGCCCCTCTCCGGCCGGACGGCCTCGGCACACTGTGCGGACGACGCCCGCCGACGTCACACCCACCGGGCGCGTCTTAGCCCGGGCGCCGGTGTGTCGATGTCCGGCTGACCGCCGTCAGGTAGGCGCGGATGTCCCTGTGCAGGTCGACATGGCACTGCTTGCGGCGGATGTCGACCGCCGCGTAGACCAGGAATCCGGCGAGAAAGATCAGCAACAGCAACAGAGTCACGTCGAACCCCCGGCGGCGGTCGGTGGGACCCGACACCTGACGACGATGCAGCGACGCTGGGTGCCGAAACCCATGGGATGCGCGGCCCCATCGCGCATCCCAGGAATGCGCAGCCCCGCCGCGACGGTGGCGCCGGGCGGTGTCACCGTCAGGCGTCCTGGCAGTGTGCCGTCGGGAGCGTCCGGAGCGCTCGGCGTACCGACCCCCGCCACCGCCGCCCCGCGCGCGGTGAGACCGACGTCACGGCCGAGCACGGGCGCCAACAGTGGGTGCGAACCGTTCACCGCCGCCTGTTGGCCGCCCACACGAAGCAATAGATGCCGAACAGGGCCAGACCGATCGCTTTGAGGAACAGCAGCACCCCGCCCGCGGGTGACAGGTTGATCAGTCGTAGCACCGACTGCAGGCCGGGCGGCCCGGTGCGCCCGTCGATGGCGGTGATGATCATCAGCACGCCGACGATGCCGAAGGTGATGCCTTTCCCGACGAAGCCTGCGCGACCCAGCGCGACGACCTTGGCGTTGACCCCATCTTTCAGGTCGGTGACGAAGCGGCCCAGCACGCCCCGGTACACCGAGCGGACGCCGATCGCGACGAGCACCACCCCCGCGAGCAGGGCGCCCGCGCGGAGCAGGTCCTCCTGCCACACCTCGGTCGACGGCTCGAACCGCCGCCCTTCCCGCGCAGCCCGCCCCACCAGGGCGACCCTCGCTGCACTGATCCCGACCGCCAGGTACGCGGCGGCGCTGAAGATCGACCCGACCCTGCCGAATGCGCGACTGATCAGCGGCTCCTGCGAATTGCGTCGCCAGATCGTCTCGAACACCTGCCACAGTGTCATCGCACCGAGCCCGACAGCGGTGACCCACAACAGCATCTCGCCGAACACGGTCTCGGCGAGTGCGGCCAGTGCGGCGTCCTGGGTGTCGTTGCCGCGATGGCCGGAGAGCGCGATGCGGACGGCGATCCAGGCGATCAACAGGTGAACGATGCCGTAGGTGGTCAACCCGATGCCGACGAAGATGTCGAACCCGCGGCTCTGGTGGACCCGGCGTCCGCGCTCGCCCGCCGCGGCGAGGATTGCGGGTCGCTTGGGGGAGGGCGCCGGGTGAGCGTCCTCCGTCATGCCACCCCTCCCCGTGATGCCCCGCGTTCGCCGCACCGACCTGACCACCGTGGCACGCACCGTCCGCGGACAGTCCTCGATGATCACGGTAGGCGAACGGCCTCACCGGGACGCCGAAGTCGGGACCCGCTGGTGGGACGTCGAGGGTGCACCGGAGAATGTGCCGATGGACGGATCGGTTCTTCAGCAATGCGCGCGGGCCGGGACGGCGTTCCTCTCCGGCACCCTTGATCTCGACTGGGACCGCCCGATCCCCGAGATGACATGGTCGGTCCGGGAGGTCGTCGCGCACATCAGCGAGGTCCTGCTCTGGTACTCGACCGACCTGTCGGCCGACAAGACCGAGCTGAGCACGATGGAGGTCACGGTGCGACCCACCGACGACCCCGCGGAGCTGATCCGGACGATCACGGTGTTCAGCTCGTTGCTCGGCTACGTCGTCGACGGTGTCCCTCCGGGGCACCGCGGGTGGCATCCCGACGGGCTCGCCGACTCCACGGGTTTCGCGGCGATGGGGTGTGACGAGATCCTGATCCACACCTATGACGCCGCAAGGGGTCTCGGCCTTGAGTTCGAACCGTCGGAGGTGCTGAGCCGGGCGGTGCTGCGCCGGCTGTTCCCATGGGCGCCGCGGGACACCGACACCTGGCAGGCACTGCTCTGGGCCAACGGTCGCACCGAACTCGCCGACCGGCCGCGGCAGGTGCGCTGGCACCGGCACCCTGCGCCGCTGTCCGAGTGGTCCGGCGAGGTCGACGCGGAGGCCGTCAACCCCCGCGGTTAACCGACGCGCTGCAGCCGGACGACGGTGTCAAGGGCGATTCCGGCGGCGGTCGGCCGCCGGGCGACCTCACGGCGGACCGGCGAGAACCCATCCAGCGCAACCTCATCGACTGTCCACAGCACCTCGGCGGATGGTGGGCCGCCGACGCCGTCCCGCAGGTTGGACAGGTCGTGGGCGATGACGAGGATCGAACCCTCGGGCGCCGTGAAGTCGGCCGCCTTGCGCAGCGCCGCACGGCGTTGTCCCGGCGGCAGCTGCAGATAGACCAGCAGGACGAGGTCGTACACTCTGCCGGCCTCCCACTTCAGCACGTCGGCATGCACCCATTCCACCTCGACCCCAGCGGACTTCGCGAGGGCGGCCCCCTTGGCCAGCCCGACGCTGCTCCAATCGACGGCGGTCACCCTCCAGCCCGTGGTGGCCAGCCACACCGCGTTCCGGCCCTCGCCGCAGGCCAGGTCCAGTGCGGCGCCGGGGGTGAGCGGTTCGCATTCCTCCTGCACGAAGCGGTTGGCGTCCGCGGTCCACACCAGGTCGGGCCCGGCGTATCGCTCGTCCCAGGATGCCTCGTCCACCGGCGCTCTCCTCGTCGTCCGGGCCACGGCCGCGTTGCCACCGCCTGCGGGTGTGGCTGCTCATTGTGTCGGACCATGAGCGACGGTGGTCGGCTCGCCCGATCGGTGTGGGCAGATTCCGGACGGTTCGCCGAGCGGCGACGCGATCAGGGGCTCAGGAACGCGCGGAGGTGATCGGCAAACTCGCCCGGCTGGTCGACGAAGGCGATGTGCCCGCCGGGGAACATCGTCGTGTCGATGTGCAGCGCCCGCGCCAGGGCCTGCGACGTCCTGTCGCAGAGTTCGCCGCCGGAGTCGTCACCGATGCCGACCACGATCCGGCAGCCGGACTCCCGCAGGACGGTGATGTCCGGCTCCCAACGGACCGTGGCGCGCAGTTCGTGGAGGAAGAAGTGGCGCTCGTCGGCGATGTCCTGTGGGTTTGGCTCGTGGTGCTCCGTCGCGGGACCGGCGGTTCCCTCGTCCGCCGGCATGTCGATGTTGGCGGCAACCATGAATTTCGCCCAGGCCGCCGCCGAGCCGGCTGCCCGATAGGTGGCGATGATGTCGTCCGTCGCTGCGAGACGGTCCTCACGGTCGTCGAGCAGCTGTTCGAGGGGTGGCTCGTGCGCGATCACCGTGTGCACCCGGTCGGGGTGGGCTTGAGTGAGCGCGAGAACGGTGACGGCGCCGCCGCTGGACCCGAAGACGGCCGCCGGTCCCGCATTCAGGTGGGTGAGCAACCGGGACAGGTCATCGGCGCGGAGTTCCGGGGTGGAGTCGCCCTCCGGATCGTCCAGCGGGCTTCGGTTGACGCCCCGGGGATCGGTCGTCAGGACCGTGTATTCGCCCGCGAGGTGATCGGCGAGTGCCGCGAAGGCTCGGGCATCCATCGGCGCGCCGACCAGGGCGACGAACGGTCCGCTGCCCCTGACCTCGTAGTAAAGACGGGCTCCCGGCACCTGAAGCGTTCCGGAAATCGGGGCAGCGGTCGGTGGTACGGCGGTCGAGGTCACGGTGGATCCCTCCGGGGTCGGGTGGCGATGTCAAGCGTGGACATCCCGCGGCGCCGGAAATCATCGCTCGCGCGTGGGCGTGTTCTCCGTCAGAGCGTCAGCGAGCGGGGAGCGTCCCGATGACGACGGTGGCACCCAGCTCGTCGGAGGTTGCCACCCGCGGGTGCAGGCCGGAGTCGGCGGCGAGCCCCGCCACCGCCGGTGCCTGGTCCGCACCGCTCTCGACCAGGACATGGCCGCCGGACGACAACCATTGCGGCGCATCGGTGATCACCCGCTTCACAATGTGCAGCCCGTTCTGTCCGCCGTCCAGCGCGGCAGCCGGTTCGTGCAGTCGGGCCTCGGGCGGCATGAACTCGAGCGCGTCGGTCGGTACGTACGGCGCGTTGGCGACGAGCAGGTCGACCCGCCCGCGCAGCGCCGCGGGCAACGGCGCATACAGGTCACCGACGAACGTGCCGGCGTCGCACGGGAGATTCTGCGTTGCGCATGCCACCGCGATCGGGTCGATGTCGGCGGCATAGACCTCGCACCGCGGCAGCCGTGCGGCCAGCGCCGCGCCGACAGCGCCTGCGCCGCAACACAGATCGAGGACGACAGTGCCCTGTCTGCCGGATCGCCGCCGGTCGGCGCGGTCGAGCCGGAGTGCCTCGGACACCATCAGCGCGGTGCGTTGCCGGGGCACGAAGACGCCGGGCCGGACGGCGATTCGCAGGTCGCAGAACTCCGTCCAACCCAGGACGTATTCCAGCGGCTCGCCGCCGACCCGGCGCCGCACCATCGCCGCGAGATGCCCTGCGGAGTCTGCGTTGTCGATCAGGAGGGTGGCCTCGTCCTCGGCGAACACACAACCAGCGGCGCGCAGAGCGCCGATGACCTGTTCGGCGGCGACGGTCCCCGGGCTCTCGTCCGGGGCGGGGGATGCAGGAGGAGATGTCGTCATGGCAGGCGCCTTTCGCGGAGTTCCGTCGGCGCTGACCGGCTAGCGCAGCGGTAGAAACGCTGCACCGGACCGGGTGGACACCGCGTCTGATCGGACGGACATCGGTGTGTCACCTCCCTGGTTCGGCGGATGCGGCTGCTGGCCCGTGCGGACACCGTACACGCGCCGTCCGCGGGCCGGCCGGCCCGTTGTTGCGTGGGGTCACGCACTCCGTGCAGCCGGCTCGGCACCCGGGAGGTGCCCCGTCCTACCCCTGTGCGGGGCACCCTCCGGCGCGACGATCACCCTGTCAGCGGCTGGCGGCTCGCGCGGCCCGGTCGTTCAGCTCGGCGACGGCGCGGGGCTGTGAGACGGTGACGGCGTGCGAGGCGTCGATCTCGACGGTGTAGAGGCGGCCCGCTCGGCCATGAATCGCATCGACTCGGGGGGATCGCGAGGTCCTGCCGGGTGACCATCGTCCACGACGGGACGGTCTTCCAGGCGGTACGGGTGGCTTTCCCCTCCAGGGCGTCGGCGACGATGGGCCGCTGGGTGACGGCGCCGTGGACCAGCACGACCGTGGGCATGGTCGGGTCGGCGGGAGGGGAGGTCGTCATGGGTCGGTTCCTTTCACTGGGGAATGGGAGGGTGGTGCGGTGCAGCAGCGGAGGAGACGAGGCGTCGGTGCACATTGGTCGTCCGAGTCGCCTCTGCAAACGAGCCCGAGCGAACTCGCGGGGACTGCCCGGAGCAGCCGCGGCCGTCAGGGAGCGATCACCAACTCGGCGATGAGGTCGCCGTCCATGGTGAAGTGGTAGTACAAATCCGCTGTGCCGCCGGGGAAGTCACCCGTCAGGCGGTTGGTCGCCACCCAGCGCGCGTCATCGATGCGCCGGGCGGCGATGAGCTCGGTGGTGTACCTGAACTGCGTTCCCGCCTGGCGCAGGCAACCGAGGATCTCGTCGGTTCCCCGATAGGTCCGGTTCTCGTCGACGACGACGGCGGTGGGTGTGAACGCGGCGATGGCCGCGTCGGCGTCGCGCGCCACGTGTGCCGTGAGGTAAGTGCGGATGGTGCCGGGCAGCTGGGACGGCTCGATGCCGGTGGGTGTGGTCATGGCTCGACGGTGCGGCCTCGCCGGGGGTGAGGGTCAAGCAGTGGACTCTCCCGCCGGGGGAGAGTGCACACTGCACGCGTGCTGGCAATCGGCGAGTTCTCGCGGCTGACCCATCTCAGTGTGCGCACGCTGCGGCGGTACCACGAGACGGGTCTGCTGGAGCCCGCGGTGGTGGACGACCAGTCCGGCTACCGCTACTACGACGCGCACCAGATCCCGACGGCGCAGGTGATCCATCGGCTGCGGGAGCTCGACGTGCCGCTGGCCGCGGTGCAGCGAATCGTGAGCTCTCCCGACCCGGGCGTACGCGGGGAATTGGTCGCCGATCACTTACGGCGGCTTGAATCGGAGCTGGACCGGACGCGGGCGGCGGTGGCGTCGCTGCGCCGGTTGCTGCAACCGGAGCCGGCCCCGTTGGACGTCGAGCTGCGCGCGGTTGCGGCCCAGACAGTCGCCGCGGTGGAAGCGGTGGTCGATCACGACCGGGTGGTCGCCTGGTACGCGGGCGCCATGGCCGAGCTCGAAGCGGCCGTCGACACCCCCAACGGGGTCCCGGGCGGCATGTACGACAACGCGCTGTTCGAGGACGGCCGCGGGCGTGCGTTGGTGTATGTACCGACGCAGGCCCCGCCGCGCCTGGGCCGGGTCCACCCCGTGACCCTGCCGCCCGTCGAACTGGCCGTCACCACGCACGTCGGCGAGCACGACGACATCGACGTCACCTACGGCGAACTCGGTGCCTGGGTGGTGGCCAACGCACTCACGGTCGCCGGGCCGGTCCGCGAGCACTATCTGGTCGGCCCGCGCGATACCGGCCGGCCGGCAGCGTGGCGCACCGAGGTCGGCTGGCCGGTCTTCCGGATGGCACCGCGCCGGGAGCGCTGACACCGACGAAACGCCACGCGCTCGCTCTCCCGGTGCGCCGTGCTCGTGCTGCAGCGTGAGCAAGCCGCGCGCGCCGCGAGCGAGCCCGCACCATCGGAGCCGTGTCGTCAGCGGTGACCCGAGGCGCGCCTGCGCTGCGGCGGGGCGGCCCGCCGGGGACACTGTGCGGGTGCAGCTACCCGTCATGCCCCCGGTCTCGCCCATGCTCGCCAAACCGGTCAGTGCCATCCCGGCCGGTCAGCTGTACGAGCCGAAGTGGGACGGCTTCCGGTCGATCATCTTCCGGGACGGCGACGAGGTGGAGATCGGCAGCCGCAACGAGAAGCCGATGACCCGTTACTTCCCCGAGGTCGTGCAGGCGGTGCTGGAGAACTTCCCGCCGCGCGCCGTCGTCGACGGGGAGATCATTGTCGCGAACCTCGACGGCAACACCCTGGACTTCGAGGCCCTGCAGCAGCGGATCCACCCCGCCGCGAGCCGGGTGAAGCTGCTCGCCGAGAGCACACCCGCGAGCTTCGTGGCCTTCGACCTGCTCGCTCTCGGCGATGACGACCTGACCGGCACGCCGTTGCTCGATCGCCGGCTGGCGCTCGAGCAGGCCCTCGGGGACGCGAGGCCACCCATCCACATCACCCCGGCCACGCGGGATCTCGACGAGGCGCAGCGGTGGTTCTCCGAGTTCGAGGGTGCCGGCTTGGACGGCCTGATCGCCAAGAAACTCGACCTGCGGTACCAACCCGACAAGCGGGTGATGAGCAAGATCAAGCACGAGCGGACCGCGGACTGCGTCGTCGCCGGTTACCGGGTGCACAAGTCCGGACCGGAGACCATCGGCTCGGTGCTGCTCGGCCTGTACGACGACCGTGGGGTGCTCGCCTCCGTCGGCGTCATCGGTGCGTTCCCGATGGCGACGAGAAAGAAGCTGTACGAGGAATTGCAGCCGTATGTCACGACGTTCGAGGGTCATCCGTGGAACTGGGCGGCGCACGAGCACGGCGAGCGGACACCACGCAAGAACGAGACCAGCCGGTGGAACGCCGGCAAGGACCTGTCCTTCATCCCGCTACGGCCCGAGCGGGTGGTCGAGGTGCGCTACGACTACATGGAGGGCGACAGGTTCCGGCACACCGCCCAGTTCGTTCGCTGGCGGCCCGACCGGAACCCGGAGTCGTGCACCTACGAGCAGTTGGATCGACCGGTGCGGTTCAACCTGGCCGACGTGCTGTCCACCGGCTGACCGCACCGATGTTCGAGGCGACGACAACGCGAAAGATCCCGACCCGATGACCGCCCCGCCCGGGGATTCCGCGGGCATCCGACCCCGCCTCCATTTCACCCCCGAGCGTGGGTGGCTGAACGACCCGCACGGCATCACGTGGGTCGACGGCGAGTATCACCTTTTCTATCAACACATCCCGGCCGGGACGCAGTGGGCGTCGGCCGTGCACTGGGGTCACGCGGTGGCACCCGACCTCATGCACTGGCGACGGCTGCCGATCGCGCTGAGCCCGGCACCGGATGAGGAGGGATGCTGGACCGGCGCAATGATTCTCGATGACGGCGTGCCGACCATCATCTACACCAGCGTGCCGGCCGACGACTGGAACCTCGGCCGGATCGCGGCGGCAGTCCCTGACAACCAGTTCCGAACCTGGACCCGACCGCCGAACGGCGTCCTGATCGACCATCCGCCGGGAGAGCTGCACGCGAGGGTGTTTCGTGACCCGTGCATCGTCCGGACCGATGCCGGTTGGGCCATGATCGTCGGGGTCGGCGTCGAGGAAGGCGTCGGACTGGCCGTGCAGTACACCTCCCCGGATGCGCGGAGCTGGACGTACACGGGGGTCCTGTGCTCGCGCAGCCGGTCCGAGATCGAAGGCGTATGGACCGGTGGGATGTGGGAGTGCCCCCAGCTGTTCCGCGTCGGCGACGACTGGGCCCTGGTGGTCTCCGTCTGGGACGACGACCGGCTGTTCTACGTCGCCGGCGCCATCGGCAGCTACGACGGCACCAGGTTCACCGCCGAACGGTGGTCCCGCATCACGCACGACGAAACCGCCTACGCGATGACCAGTTTCGTCGATCGATCCGGTCTGCCGTGCGTGATGTTCTGGTTGCGGGAGGATCCTGCGCATGACCCGAGCTCCCGCCCGTGGGCGGGCGCACTGTCGCTGCCGATGGTCGCCGAGGTCGGTCCCGATCGATCGTTGCGGCTGCGCCCGCACCCCGACGTCGATGCTCTCCGCGCCTCGCGTGCGGTGACCGAGCACCCGGGCGGCATCGAGATCACCGACGCCAGCCGAGGTCTGGACGTTGCCCTGCCCGCCGCACACCGGCACCGTTGGTCGGCGCGACTGCGGAGCGACACTCAGGATCTGCTGACCATGGCCTTTGACGGCGGCGAAGGCGGTCTGGTCGTCACGTCATCGACCGGAGAACGGACGCCCGTGCCCGTGTCCGGGGACGCGATCCGCATCGTTGTCGACTCAGGACTCGTGGAGATCTTCCCCGGTGCGGGCTGTGCGTCGTTCCGGGTTCCGGCCGGCAGCGAAACCGACGTCACCATGGGCGGGCTCGCCAGCAGCGAGATCCGCGTGTGGCGCCTGGATCTCAGCTGACAGAAGGTCGCCCTCAGACGTAGCTGTCGGCGTACTCACCGGTGGGCGGAATGACGGTGATGACGTCGATCAGCACGCCGCTCGGGTCGCGGGTGATGAAATGACGCTGACCGAAGGCTTCCGTTGTGAGCTCCCGGACCAGGGGCAGCCCTGCACCCTCGATCAGGAGGCGATATTCCGCTTCGACGTCAGCCACCTCGAAGTTCAGCAGGACACCGCCGGCCGGACGTCGGTGGTCGGCCGGCATGGTCGGGTGGTCGAACTGCAGAATGCCCAGTTCGGCCGGCAATCCGCCGGTGCGCTTGAGGCTGACGTACCAGTCGGCCTCGAAGGTGACCTCGAAATCCAGATGCTGGACGTAGAAGTCCCGCATCTGCTGAACGCGGTCACCGTCGACGGCGAGCACGGGATAGAAGCTGGTGAGTGTCATGGCGCTCTCCTTCCGGGTGGCTGGGACGGCTGGTGAAGTCACATACAGCCTGTATGTGAAGGAAGTTACGTACAATCTGTACGTATGTCAAGGGCATCGAGGGGCAGCCGTGGCGGTGGGCCCACCCCCCGCGCCACGAGGGCAACCGACCGGCCGATCGGGAAGGCCGAGCGCTCCGCGGCGACCACCCGACTGCTGATCGACACGGCCCGGGAGTTGTTCGCCAGCAGGGGGTTCGCTGCGACGGGCACGGAGGACCTGGTGCATGCCGCCGGTGTGACCCGGGGCGCGCTGTATCACCACTTCGCCGACAAACGGGCGCTGTTCCGCGCCGTCGTGGATGCCGTTCAGGCCGAAGTCGGCAACGAGGTGGAGGCCGCCGCCGCGCCGTTCGATGACCCCTGGCAGCAACTCGACGTGGGCTGCTCGGCGTTTCTGCGCGCCGCCACCGACCCCTTGCGGCAACGGATCATGCTGGTCGACGGTCCCGCGGTGCTCGGCTGGGACGCTTGGCGCGCCATGGATTCCCAGTACTCGCTGCGGTCCCTCAAGCAGGTGCTGAGCATCCTCGTCGACGAAGCCGTCATCGCCGACCAGCCGGTCGACCCGCTGGCGCATCTGCTGTCCGGTGCGATGAACGAGGCGGCGCTCTGGGTCGCGCAATCCTCGGAACCGTCCCGGGCCCTGCGGGAGGCCACGTCGGCGCTCGGCGTGCTGCTGTCCGGGCTGCGTCTGCCCGGGAAGGCGGTGTGACGGTCCGGCGTCACCGACCCGACACGGAGAAATGCTGGTCGTCGATGGGGTTGCTCCATGCGCCGCCCCACGACCAGCCGTGCCGGGCGAAGGCGTGCACCGTCGCATCCCCGGCCACGATGACTCCCCGACCCGGCGACCGGGACAGGTGACCGGCGCCGGTCGGCGGCAGCACGACACTGCCTGACACGTAGGGGTTCTGCACCGGATTGAGATCGATCGCGGTGCCGTAGGAGTGCTCGGAGAAACCTGTGCCCCCGGTGACCTGCCGGCAGTTGAACGCGGAGCTGTTGTCGGCGGCCATCGATGCGTCGTCATCGCCACCGAAATCGTCCACCAATCGCAGCGAGGCCAGGGCAAAGCCGCTGTCGTACAGGCTGTGGAAGATCGTCACGACGTCGTCGGCGACGGACGCGGCCACCACGAGTTCGCCCGTGTGATCGGCGTTGTCGAAGCCCCGGTACGTCACCGTGAGGTAGCGCAGGTCCGCCAGCGCCACCGGGCACCCGGGGTGCCAACTGGTCCGCATCCGCGCGGCCATGGCGCTGTCGATCTCGGAGACCGAAGAATGAAAACCCTGTGCGCCGGGGGCCTCCGCTGCCGGCGCCCGCGGTGTGGTCGTCGCGGTCTCGGGAACGGGGAGAGAGATCACGGTGGATGGCCGTGCCGTGGCGGCAGGACGCAACGCCGACGGCGTGCTCGCTGGTAACGGATCCGACGGGACGGTCCGGTGCGTGGTCGCGACGCGGGAGACTGGCAACGACTCGGCGGAGACCGTCAACGGCGTGGTCCCGGCGGGTGTTGCCGTCGGGGCAGCGGAGTACCGCCCGGTCCCCGTCACACCGGACACACCGGCGGTGCCTGCGGAATCGCCGGCCGCCGACCCTGCGTCCGCGAGCGCGGGGGACCGCGAGCACCCCGACAGTGCGAGCAGCACGGCGGCCGCGACGGCCACCGTGACCGCGCCGATCGGGGTGCGGGCCGCGCGTTCCTTTGATCGCCTGCTGGCAGCCATGTCTCACCATGGCACGAACTCCCGTCGGCCCGACACCTGAGCCCTACGATGACCCGATGGTCGACAGGTTCCCGGAGATCGAGCCCTACGAGAGCGGGATGCTCGATGTCGGCGACGGACACCGGCTGTACTGGGAGGCCAGCGGCAATCCCAACGGGAAGCCGGCGGTTGCGCTGCACGGTGGTCCGGGCGCCGGGCTGTCACCGGGGCGCCGCCGGTCGTTCGACCCGGCGCTGTACCGGCTGGTGCAGTTCGATCAGCGCGGATGCGGGCGCAGCACCCCGTCGGCCGCCGACTGGTCCACCGACCTCGCCACCAACACCACACACGACTGCATCGCCGACATCGAACGGCTGCGCGAGCACCTGGGCGTCGACCGCTGGCTGGTCTGGGGCGGATCCTGGGGCGTCACCCTGGGGCTGGCGTATGCCCAGCGGCATCCGGACCGGGTGACCGAGATGGTCCTGGTCTCCGTGACCATGACGCGCGCCGAGGACGTCCACTGGCTGTACCACGAGGCGGGCCGGTTCTTCCCGGACGAGTGGGAAAGGTTCAGCGCAGGGGGGCGGGATGCCCGGGACCTGGTCGCCGCGTACGACGACCTGCTCAACGGCGACCACGACATCGGGGTCCGGATGCAGGCCGCGCGGGACTGGTGTGCCTGGGAGGACGCCGTGGTCTCGCTCGAGGACGGTTGGACGCCGTATCCACCCTTCGAAGAGCCGGATTTCCGGGCCACCTTCGCGCGGCTGTGCGCCCACTACTTCTCCCACGCCGCGTGGCTCGAGGGCGGTGAATTGCTGCGCAACGCGCGCCGGCTCGCCGGTATCCCGGGGGTGCTGATCCATGGCAGGCTCGACATCGGCGGACCACCGGACGTTCCCTGGTTGCTGCACCGGGCGTGGCCCGGCTCGGAACTGCACCTCGTCCGGTCGGGGCACACCGGGGGCGACGACATGACGGACCAGATGATGCAGGCGCTGAACCGGTTCGCCCACACCTGACGCCCCGCGTCGGGGACCGCGGACGACGCGGCGGGCCGGGCCACCGCAGTCGGCTCAGCCCGTCGGCACCTCCGACAGCGGGCGGACGTGCCGGTGGTCGATGGCCGTGACCTTCTCGACCCGGCGCCGGTACTTCTCCTCCCCGCCGGGCGCGCCCAGGTAGTCGGTCGTCATCCACACCCGGACGATGTCGAGCGCGATCCCGGACCCGATGATCTTCCCGCCGAGGCACAGCGCATTGGTGTTCGAGTGCGACCGGGCCAGGCCGGCGCAGAACGGGTCCTGGCAGACCGCGGCGTACACACCGCTGATCTTGTTCGCGATCATCGCGCTGCCGTACCCGACGCCATCGACCAGGATGCCGCGTTCCACCTCACCATTGCCCACGGCCAGCGCCGCCGGATAGGCGAAGTCCGGCAGGTCGCACGCCGCGTCATCGTGCGTGCCGAAGTCGACGACCTCATGGCCTTCCTCTTCGAGAAACCGCCGGATCTCCAGCTTCAGCGGGTGACCGGCGTGATCGTTGGCCAGTGCGATCCGCATGGTGTGCTCCGTCCGGCGTTCCGACCTGCTGCTGCCCTCGACGACGGTAGTGCGGCAGGACCAGGCGCGCTGGTCAGGATCCGCCGGCAGCAGCAGGGACCGCGCGTCGGCCATCACCATGACCGGGTGCAGCTCTGCTGCCTGTTACGTGACGGCGAAGACCACACTGCAGACGCAGCGGGACAGCGAAACAGGGCGTCGTCTCGCCCATGGTGCGAGACGGGAGAGCGGACCCCGGCCCGCGGATCGTGCGGGACAGGCACGGCGACGCTGCGCGCAGATCCCGAGGACGAGGGGAGCGGGGCCCGGCGTGTGCACCGGGCCCCGCTGTGCGGCGGGGGACCCGGCTGAGCGCTCGATGCGCTCACATCCGGGCGCCGGTGTGACTCCCGGTCCCGTCGCAGCCGGAGAACCCGAGGGTTCCCTGCAGCGCGACGTCCGCCCACCGCGTCGGGAATCGGTATCCGGACCCGCATCCGATGTCACGGTCGGGGGAGCTTCGGTTTCCCGAGCCGTCCATCCGGTCCTGGTTCTCGACACACGCGGTGCCGGCATTGCCGCTGCGGAGATCCGCGTGGCGACGCCGCCCCTTGTGTGGGGCTATGTCTACTCGGCCTCGTGGAGTGTGGCAACAGCGAATGCAATCGGTACGGCCCGCGGGCCCGGCGCACCGGGGCGGCACACTGTTCGGCATGCCGTTGCCTCTCCAGGACACCCACGTCAGCTACCCGAATGGCTCGCTGTCGCAGCAGGCGACGGTCGTCTTCGTCACCGAACGGGACGGTCGGACGCTGGTGCTGACCGATGTGACGCCGTTCCACCCGGTGGACCCGCGCTGGCCGGATCAGGGACCGGACCGCGGCATTTTCCGCGCCGGTGAGGCGACGGTGCAGGTTCTGGATTGCGTGGTCGGGGCGAGCGACGGGTCGCAGCTGTACGTCGGCGATGCCGTGCCCGTGCGCCGGGGGGAGCCTGGCTGGGCGTTCGTCGTCGTGCACGTCCTCCGCGCCGGCGTGGTGCCACTGAGTGAGGGAGACCGGATCGGGCTGACTGTCGACGCCGAGCACCGCTCGGCGCTGTCGTCCGGACACACCGCGTGCCATGTGGCGGCGCTCGCGCTGAACGCGGCGCTCGCCGGGCGGTGGCGTAAACCGGTCAGCACCGACGGCCTGGGCAGGCCTGACTTCGACCAGCTCGCGATCGTGTCCTCCCGGATTCTCCCCGACGGTGCCCTGGACACCTACCGGATCGGGAAATCACTACGGAAGAAGGGTTTCGACTCAGCCGGCCTCGCCGGGACGCTCCCCGAGATTGCCGATGCGGCCAACGAGCGGCTGGCCGGTTGGGTGCGCACCGCTGCGCCCATCGAGGTGCGGACGCAGGGATCGGCCTTGACCGACCTCCGGGAATGGGTGTGTGCGCTGCCGGAGGGCACGCAACGGATCCCCTGCGGTGGAACGCATCTCACCTCGCTGGCCGAGGTGGACGCCATCACGGTCGGGCTCGCACTCGATGAGGCCGGTGGCGAACTGACGATGACCACGTCGGTGCGCCGACTGCCCTGAACCATGCCGACCAGGTGTCCGCCGGCGCGTCCCCCGGTCTGCGTGTCAGGCGCTCGCCCCGGTGTACCGCCGCAGCACCCGCCGCCACAGCAGCGAGGCCAGCGCGACCGCGGTGGCAGCGACGAGCGGCGCGATCACCAACATCACCGGTGCCAGCCGGCCCAGCAGTGCCTGCGCCGGCAGCGTGGTGAGCAGGATGACCGGCACCACGGTCAACAGGGTCTGCAGCGGCTCCCGGTAGGCCTGAACGGGGAAGCGGGACAGTTCCACCACCGAGAACGACACGGTGCCAAGGTCTTCCACCCCGACCAGCACCACTGTCAGCGCCATGAGCACCAGCACGAGCGCGTACAGCAGAGCCAACGACGCCACCATGAGCAGCACGAAGGAGGCGATGGCGCCGACGCCGACGCCCTGATTGTAGGAGAGGCAACCGGCGATCACCAGGCCCAGCCCGAGAAGCGGATCGGCCAGGTTGCTCATCCCGACGTGACGCAGGCTCACCAGCAGCTGTGAGTTCACCGGCTGCAGCAGGATGTAATCCAGCGTCCCGCGGCGGACGTGATCCCGCATGGCATCCAGATTCGGGTCGAGAAATGCCTGCCGGGTGCCGTTGATGGCGAAGAACAACCCGATGACCACCAGGATCTCGGAATAGGTCCACCCCGCGATGTCCCCGGTGAACTGGAAGTACACCGACACCCCGACGGCGGCCCAGAGCAGCCAGAACGCGCTCATCAGTGCCTTTGCCGTCAGGTCAGCGCGGTACTGCAACTGCTCGGAAACCGCCGCCCGCCAGCAGATCCCGATGATGTGCAGGTAGCGGCGCCGACCGCGCAGGGCTCGATCCCTTCCCGATTCGTCAGCCAGGCCGGTGCCGGGGGTGGCGCTCATCCCGCCACCGCCTGGTACCGCCGCACGCCCCGGCGCCAGCCGACGGTGTACAGCGCGACGAAGATCGCCGCCCAGGCCAACCCGACCGCGAAGCCCAGCGCGATGCCGGGACCGTCCAGCCGCCCGCACAGCAGCTCGACGGGAAACCCGAGGGTGGTCCGGAAGGGCAGGAACACCGCGATGCTGCGCAGCCAGTCCGGCATCAGCTCCAGCGGTGCAACCCAGCCGGAGGTGAACGACCCCAGCCCCCACCAGAGCATCCAGATGTTCGTTGTCTGCGTGCTCCAGAAACCCAGCAGTCCAACGGTCAACGCCATCAACAGGCTGACCACATAGCCGAGCGTCACCGCGGCCGGAACGAGGAACAGTTGGACGGGCCCGACGTCGTACCCGAGCCCCGGCACGATCAGCACGACGGCGATCAATACCGGCAGCAGCAGACCCAGCAGCACGATCCGGTGCCCCAGATCCGCCGCGGCGTACTGGTGGAACGGGTGCACCGGCCGCAACAGCTTGGTGGACAGGTCGCCGCTGCGCATGTCGGCGTCCCACTCCCACACCACATGCTGCCCGGACAGGTGCCACATCACCGCTGCCGCAACGTAGTAGGACAGGAAATCGGCCGTCGTCCAGCCCGCCGGTGGCCCGGACTCCTGCACGACGGTCAACCACACCGCCATCAGCAGCAACGGGAAGAATCCGGTGACCACCCACAACACCATCCGGCCCCGGTAGGTGACCGCCACCTGCAGCCCTGCCCGCAGCAGACCCGGGTAACTGCGGAGCGTCCCCGGTTCAGTCACCGGCGAACACCGCCCGGACGACATCCTCGACGGCAGGATCCTCGATCGCGACGTCCTTGACCGGCAGTTCGGCGAGCAGCCGCCCGGCCACCGCCGCAGTCACGTTCCGCCGCACGGCCAGCGTCGCGACAGTGCCATCCAGATCGAGGATCTCGCCGTACTCCGCCAGGACGACCGCGTCCACCGGGGCGTGCAGGGTCACCCGCACCCGACGGTCCGGCGCATGCCGCTCGACGAGGGTGGCCAGGTCCCCGTCGAACCGCAGCACACCGTGGTCGATCACCAGCACCCGGCTGGCGAGCGCCGTGACATCACCCATGTAGTGGCTGGTCAGCAGCACCGTCGCGCGATGCCGTGCGTTGTAGTCACGCAGGAATGACCGCAACACCGCTTGTGCATTGACATCCAGTCCGAGGGTCGGTTCGTCCAGGAACAACACCCGCGGCCGGTGCAGCAGCGACGCGGCGAGCTCGCAGCGCATCCGCTCGCCGAGCGAGAGCACCCGGACCTGCTTGCGCAGCAACGGTTCCAGGTCCAGCAACGTGACGAGCTCGTCCAGCGCCTCCCGGTACCGGGCCCGGGGCACCCGATAGACCGTGCGGTGCACCTCGAAGGCGTCGAGGGCTGGAAGGTCCCAATACAGCGAGTTCCGTTGGCCCATCACCATCGCGATCTGCGACAGATACTCGGCCTCCCGCCGGTGCGGCTCGAAACCCAGCACCCGCACCGTTCCCGCGTCGGGATGCAACAGGCCGGACAGGCATTTGAGAGTGGTCGTCTTGCCGGCGCCGTTCGGGCCGAGGAAACCCACGATCTCACCCTCGGCGAGTGTGAACGTCACGCCGTCGACGGCATTGACATCCCGGTAGCTCCGTCGGACCACACCCCGCAGTGACGCGCGGACACCCGCGGCCCGCTCGTGTACGCGGAACCGCTTGCCCAACCCCTCGACGTTGATCACCACCGGGCCACCGTAGGACGGGGCACCGACAGTTCCGCAACGCTTTTCGCCGAATCTCGGAGTGCGATCCGGGTGGCCCTGAGTCGAAACCCGGCGTCAGGCGCAGAAAGTGGACATAGCGGCGTCCTCGGCGCCCTGCAGCACGCGCAGGATGTTGCCGCTGGTCAACGCGCGCAGGTCCGCGTCCGACCAGCCGCGGCCGGCCAGTTCGGCGATCAGCGCCGGGTAGGTGGACACGTCGGTGAGCCCGCTGGGCAGGCTGTCCGTACCGTCGAAGTCACCGCCGATCCCGACGTGGGCAGCACCGGCGACTTCGCGGGCATGGTCGACGTGATCGGCCACCTGGGCGAGAGTGGCTTCCGGCGCGGGATTGTCGCGGCGCCACCGGGCCAGTTCCGCGGCGGCCTCCGGCTCGTGATCCGCCTCGGAGGTCTCGGTGTAGATGGTCACCTTGTCCAAGCCGAGGGCGTGCCGCCGGGCGTCGTCGGCGGCGGCGTGGTCGGCGCACGCCTGGGACACGAAATCGGCGACGAAAGTGATCATCACGACGCCGCCGTTCCCCGGGAGGCGTTCCAACACGTCGTCGGGGACGTTGCGCACGTGATCGGTGATCGCGCGGCAGGACGAATGCGAGAAGATCACCGGTGCGTCCGACACGTCCAGCGCCGCGTGCATGGTCGCGGGCGCGGTGTGCGAGATGTCGACCAGCATCCCGATCCGGTTCATCTCGGCGACCACCTCACGGCCGAAGTCGTTCAGCCCGCCGACGGCGGGGACATCGGTGGCGGCGTCGGCCCACGGCACGTTCTGGTTGTGGGTCAGCGTCATGTAGGACACACCCAGCCGGCGCAACATCCGCAGCACGCCCAGCGAGGAGTCGATGCTGTGGCCGCCCTCCGCACCGAGCAGCGCCGCGATGCGCCCGCTGCCCATTGCCTGCCGGACGTCCGCAGCGGTCCGCGAGGCGACAAAGGTGCCGGGGTAGGAGGCGACGATCCCTGCGACACAGTCGATCTGCTCGAGTGTGGCGGTCACCGCACGGCCACCCTCCAGCGTGCCCGGCACGTAGACGGAGAAGAACTGGGCGCCCACGCCGCCGGCACGCAGCCGCGGGATGTCGGTGTGCAACGTGGGTTGGTGCACCGCTATGTCGCGCTCCGACAGGTCGTACGCGACCTGCTGGCGCAGCGCCCAGGCGAGGTCGTTGTGCCCGTCGAACACCGGGGCGCCGGCCAGCACCGCTGCCGCCCGGTCGGCATTGGTCACAGCACTACTCATCGCGCGACTCCAGCCGCGCCGGCCGTGCTCCCGCCGTAGCTCACGCTGGTAGGGGTCAACCGGGCGTCGATGGTTGCGGGATCGGTCATTGCAGCGCCGTCAACCGTTGCACCGCGTCGTCGATGACCTCGTCGCGTTTGCAGAACGCGAAGCGCACGAACGGCTTTCCGTCGCGCGCGTCGTCGTGGAACACCTCGTCGGGTACCGCGACGACACCCGCCCTGGCGGGCAGGTCGAGGCAGAACTGCATGCCGTCGTCCGCTCCGAGCGGCCGGATGTCGGCCATCACGAAGTACGTCCCCTGCGGCCGGTACACGCCGAATCCGGCCCCGGCCAGGCCGGCGCAGAGTCGATCGCGCTTGCCCTGCAGGCTGTCCCGCAGCCCGGCCACCCACGGCATCTCGGCGCGCAGCGCGTGCGCGATCGCCGGCTGGAACGGTGCGCCGCCGACGTAGGTGAGGAACTGTTTCGCGGCGCGGACGGCGGCGACCAGGGGCGCCGGTCCGCACGCCCAGCCGATCTTCCAGCCGGTGGTGCTGAACGTCTTGCCCGCACTGGAGATCGTGACGGTTCGCTCGGCCATCTGATCGAACGTCCCGATGGGCAGGTGCCGCACGCCGTCGAACACCAGGTACTCGTACACCTCGTCGGTGACGACGATCAGGTCCCGCGCAACGGCGATTGCCGCGATCCCGGCCAGTTCCTGGTGGCTGAGTACGGTGCCGGTCGGGTTGTGCGGCGTGTTCAGGATGAGCATCCGGGTCCGCGGACCGACCGCGTCGGCGAGCTCCTGCAGGTCCAGGGCGAACCGGCCCGAGGAATCCGGACGCAGCGGCACCGAGCGGTGGGTGCCGCCGGCCATCGCGACGATCGGCGGGTAGGAGTCGTAGTGCGGCTCCAGCATCAGCACCTCGTCACCCGGTTCGCACAACCCGAGGACGGCGGCGGCGAGCGCCTCCGTCGCACCCACTGTCACCAGCACTTCGGTGTCGGGGTCGAAACGCTGGCCGTGGTCGGCGAGCCTGCGCTGCGCGATCGCCTGCCGCAGTTCTGCCGTCCCCGGCCCCGGCGGGTACTGGTTGATGCCGTCGGCGATCGCCCGGCGGGCCGCCTCCAGGACCGACGACGGACCGTCGGTGTCCGGGAAACCCTGCCCGAGGTTGATCGATCCGGTCGCGACGGCCAGCGCCGACATCTCGGCGAAGATCGTCGTCGTGTAGGGGCGGAGCCGGCGCGTGAGCGGGTTCGCCGAGCGGGCAGCCGGATGATCCGAGGCCAGCGTCATGGGCTATTCCTACCGTGCGCCCCGTCGGCGCGTGCACCCCGGACCGGCGGACGGCACCCCTCGGGGTGGGGGTGGGTCGCGGTGGCGGGGGAACAATGACGCCATGAGCACCACGGAATCCGAATCCGCCGCCTCGCCGTCGCCGCTCGGTGACCCGGCGCCCGCGACGCCGCGCACGCCGGCCGCCCCTCCTCCCGCCGCGGAGAGGGCGCCGTTCGGCGCCGGGCTCCGTAGCGGTGGCGGCCTCGATCGGGGTGAGGTGCTGACACCGGCGGATCAGGAACGCAAGCGCCGGTTGAACCGGATGAAGGCCGTGGCCACCGGCGCGTTGGTGCTGATGGCGGTCATCTTCGTCATCGCGTTCTCCCTGGAGGACCAGTACCCCTGGCTCGGGTACGTCCGGGCAATGGCCGAGGCCGGCATGGTCGGCGCGATCGCCGACTGGTTCGCCGTGACGGCGCTGTTCAAGCGGCCGATGGGGCTGCCCATCCCGCACACCGCGATCATTCCCAACCGCAAGGACGCCATCGGTGCGTCGCTGTCCGAATTCGTCGCCACGAATTTCCTGTCCGAGACCGTCGTCCGGGAGAAGCTCGCCGGCTTCTCGGTGGCACGCCGCATCGGCGAATACCTGTCCCAGCCCGCCGCGGCCGAGCGGGTCACCGCCGAGTTGGCGACGGCCGTGCGAGGCATCAGCACGGTGCTCAGCGACGACCAGGTCGCCGACATGCTCGAGACGATGGCCCGCCGCAAGATCGCCGAGACCAAACTCGGGCCGCCTCTTGGCCGCATCGCCGCCGAGGTGTTCGAACGCGGCGACCACCGCCCGCTGGTCGACTTCGTCGTCGACCGCTGCTACGAGTGGATCCGCGACAACTACACGGTGGTGTCCCGGGTGGTCTCCCAGCGGGCGCCGTCCTGGTCGCCGCGCTTCCTCGACGGCATCGTCGCCGACCGCATCTACCAGGAGGTGCTCGCGTTCGTCCAGGCGGTGAAAACCGATCCCAACCATCAGCTCCGCGGTGCGCTCGACCGTTTCCTCAAGGAATTCGCCGTGGACCTGCAGAACGATCCGGCGACGATCGAACGGGTCGAGGCGATCAAGGACGAGATCGTCGGCAACGCCGAGGTGCGCTCCCTGGCCGCGAGCGCCTGGACGTCCATCAAGGACTCGCTGCTGCAGGCCGCCGAAGACCCGGACTCCCCGCTCCGCCGCTCGGTCACCAACGCGCTGATCTCGTTCGGACGCCAGCTCACCGAGGACGGCCCCATGGCCGCCAAGGTGGACGGCTGGGTCGCCGACACCGCCGGCTACCTGGCGCGCAACCACGCCCGCAGCATCACCGGGATCATCGACGAGACGATCGCGCGGTGGGACGGCGAGGCCACCAGCCGTAAGATCGAACTCCAGGTCGGCCGCGACCTGCAGTTCATCCGGATCAACGGCACGGTGGTCGGCGCACTCGCCGGCCTGGTCATCTACACGGTCGCCCAACTACTCCTGCGCTGACCCGGGCCGGTGCGCTGAGCGTGCTCGGTGCACGGGCCGTGCTCCGTGTGCCCACCGTGCCCGGGCGGCGGCCGTGCCCGGCATTGACCGGCGTCCGGACGCCGACGCCGGACTGTCGGTCCCCGGTGCTGAGATGTCGGCATGACATCCACACCCCACGAGACCGGCACCGCTACCGGCGGGACCTCGCCGTCCGCGACGACCGACGCATCGGGACCCATTGCGACGTTCGGCTGTGTCGTCCTCGACACCCCGGAACCCCGACGGCTGGCCGAGTTCTACAGTGCGATCCTCGGGTACCCGATCGTCCGCGATGACGACGACTGGGTGGCGATCAAGGGCGAGTCGGGCCCGGAGATCGCCTTTCAACTGGCCCCCGACTTCGCGCCGCCGACGTGGCCGGACAACGCGGTCCCGCAGCAGTTTCACCTCGACGTCGACGTGCCGGACCTCGATGCCGCGGAGCGGCGCGTGCTGGCGATCGGCGCCCGTCCCACCGGAGAACCGAAGCCGCCCAGCACATTCCGCGCCTATCTCGACCCGTCGGGGCACCCATTCTGCCTGTGCCTGGCGGGTGCCTGACCGGGTCGGGCATCGCGGGCGGTGCCCGGCTGGCAGAGTGCGCCAGTGCCGTTCACTCCGCTGACCCCGCATCTGCTGGTCGACCGGCTCGCCCGGTGGGTGGCCGACCTGCCGGGGGAGCACCCCGCCGTGGGAATGGACGGCGCAACCGAGCTGGGCGCCGCAGACCTGACCGACGCGATCGCGGAACGGGTACGCGAGCTCGGTCGCCCGGTGCTCCGCATCTCCACACCCTGGTGGTGGCGCCCGGCGTCGCTGCGGCTGGAGCTCGGCAGGACCGACATCGACATGCTGCTGCACGGCTGGGTCGACGCCGCTGCGCTGCGCCGAGAGGTGTTCGGTGCGATGGCACCCGGAGGTTCGGGCACCGTCATCCAGCGCCTGCGCGACCCGGTCACCGACCGGTCCGTCCGTGACCAGCGCTTTGTTGTCGATGACGTCGCCGTCGTGCTGGTCGACGGACCGTTCCTGCTCGCCGCCGACCTGCCGATCGATCGGGTCGTCCATCTGCAGGTGTCCGCCGCCGCCCTCGGCCGGGCGCTGCCTGCGGAGCGCGGCTGGTGGCTCGGCGCCTTCGAGCGTTACCGGCGCGAGTACCACCCCGAGACAGCCGCGGATGTCGTCATCTCCTACGACCATCCCGCGTCACCGGCGGTGCGGTGGCCGTCCGACCCCTTGAACGATGCTCGGGATCGCGCCTGCTAGCTAGGTGCTTGCAATTGCAAGCGAGTCGCGTAGGCTGGTCGGGCGAGTGCGTGACCGGACGAGGGCGGGAGGCTCGATGGATCTCAACCCTGTTCTCACCCCCGTGCGGGACATCGGTGAGTTCATCCGCGAGCAACGCACCTCCGCGCAGATCTCCGTGCGTGCGCTCGCGGCGAAGGCGGGGGTGTCCAACCCGTACCTCTCGCAGATCGAACGCGGCCTGCGTCGGCCCAGCGCCGAGATCCTCACCCAGATCGCGCACGCACTGTCGATCTCCGTCGAGTCCCTGCTTGCCAGGGCCGGGATTCTCGAGACGGCGGACGCGCCCGAGGTCATCCGCGCCATCCATGCCGACGGCGTGCTGACCGAACGGCACAAGGCGGTGCTGGTCGACATCTATGCGGCGTTCCGCAAGGAGGCCGTGGCAGTCGCTTCGGGCACTCCCGCGGGCGACGGGCCGCCGACAGCCGAACAGCCCACATCGACGGGCGCCGATCAGCAAGCACCGACGCCAGAGCCGACCGCTGCGCCCGACGCCCGCACGGGCGACCAGTCGCAGTGATGGAAAGGAAGGAACGTCATGTCCGGAAGCACCAGTGACCGCACGCCGTCGCTCAGAATCTCAAGGCCCTGTCGGACACCGCTGTCGACGCCGTGACGGACCGGCTCGGCGACCTCCCACGACCCGCGCTCGCCGCGATCGGCGCGGGTGATGCGGCGGTCGCCCAGCTCGCCGCGTTGCGGGTCGCGTTGACGGGCCTCATCACCGAGAACGCCAGGAAGGCGCGTGTCGCCGACCGTCCGTCGGCCACCGACGTCCGGGCCGCGGCGACCGACCTGCCCGGGAAGGCCCAGCACCTCGCTGCCGACTACCTGACCAGACTGCAGCGCTCCACCGGGAACTACGCCGGCCGGGCGTCGGAGGTTGCGGGGCGGTACCTCGCGAAGACGCAGCAGCGCGCCGACGACGTGCAGCACACCGCAGCCAGGTACACCGATCAGGCGCGGCGGGCGGCCACCGACTACGCCGGCCGCGCGCAGGACGCCGTCGCGGACGTGCCGGACCGGACGGCGCGGATCGTCACCGATCTGCCAGGCCAGGCGCAGCGACTGCTGGCCGACCTGCGGCGAGCCCCCGGTTCCACCACGGAACTCACCGAACGGGCGCAGCACCTGCTGGCCGAGGTCACCGCCACCGTCGAATCATCCGTGCGTGATCTCGCCGAGCAGGTGCCCGCCCGCACCCGTTCCTTGCTGGCGGATGTGCCGCAGAAGGCAGCCGAACTGACCGGCGACGTGTCCGCCGAGACCGTGCGGGACACTCTCGACGCCTACACCGAGGTGCTGGCATCGATGTACGAGGCGCTGGCCCGACGCGGCGACGTCGCCTGGTCGAAGGTCCGCGGTGCCTCGCTGCGACCGGGTGCCGTCATCGACGCCGAACCGGCGGCCGATGACGCTCCCGACGACGACGCCGGGTCGGCCGCGGGTCGCGCGAGCGGACCAGCCGGAGCGAGGCTGGCGGCCCGGCCGAGCCACCCGGCCAGGACGGCCAGGCCGTCATCGCGGAAGTCGGCCGGGGCGAAACACTCAGCCGTGAAGCCGCCGGCCGCGACGTCGGCGGGCGCGTCGATGGCTGGCCGGACCAAGACCAGCCCGACCAAGACCGGCCGGCCCACGGCACCGAAGGTCGCGGCGGAAGACGACGGGGACGGCGCCGCGATCTCGACGGCGGCGTCGGCGTCGGCGAAGAAGACCGCGGCCAAGAAGACCGCGGCCAGGGCCGGCACCCGCAAGCCCCGTACGACGGCCGCCGGCGGCTCGTCGTCGGGATCACGGGCGTCCGCTACTACCGGGACTCGGCGAGCCAAGCCGGCCGCCCGGTCGGCCCGCACCACGACCGCCGCTCGTGCTGCCACCGCCCGCAGCGCGAGCAGCGCTCACCCGCACGGCCGGTCCGCATCGACCGACGAGGGCGCCGGGGCGCCGTCCGGCAACACGAAGGAAGAGCGGTAGGCGAATCGCGCTACCGGCCACCCCGGTCGGTCGCTGCAGAGATTCCAGAAAGACGGGAGGAACAAGCCCGCCGCGGCACGTACCCTGATGCGGTGGGACTGATCTTGCCGATCATCGAAATCGTGACCTGGGTGCTGGCCGCCGGAGGCGCGATCCTCGGGATCTTCGCCGCCGTCGACGCGATGAGCCGACGCTCGGACGCGTTCGCCGCGGCGGACAAGCAGACCAAGGGCACCTGGGCAGGAATCACCATCGCGTGTGCCGTTGTTCTCGGGCTCTCGGTTTTCGGCGGCGCCTTCGCCCCGCAGAGCCTGCTGTGGCTGGCCGGCCTGACCGGCAGCCTGGTCTACCTGCTGGATGTCCGTCCGCGGCTGCGCGAGGTGCAGCGCGGCGGTCGCTGGTAGGCCGGCCAGACGGCCGAGCGCTCAGCTGTCGGAGGTCTCTCGGCCCGGGCTGGGCGCCTCGACCGTGCCGGAACCGCTGCCGTGCCCGTGCCCGTGTCCGTGTCCGGAGGCGGCTTCCGCGGCGATTCGCTTGCGCTCCCGGTCATAGGAGATGGAGATCTCGGTCTCGGCAGCCTCCCGCCCGACCCAGTTGGCGCCCTCGACGCTCTTGCCGGGCTCGAGGTCCTTGTAGACCTCGAAGAAGTGCTGGATCTCCAGCTTCTCGAAGTTGTTGAGGTCCTCGATGTCCTGCAGGTGGGCCTGCCGCGGGTCGTTCGCCGACACGCACAGCACCTTGTCGTCCGGCCCGGCCTCGTCGGTCATCCGGAACATCCCGATCGCGCGCGCCTTCACCAGGCAGCCGGGGAAGGTGGACTCCGCCAGCAGCACCAGGGCGTCGAGCGGGTCGCCGTCCTGGCCGAGTGTGTCGTCGATGAAGCCGTAGTCGGCCGGGTACTGGGTCGCGGTGAACAGCGTCCGATCTAGCCGGATGCGGCCGGACTCATGATCGACCTCGTACTTGTTGCGACTCCCCTTGGGAATTTCGATGGTCACGTCGAAGTCCACGAGTGTCACCTTTCGCGTCGGCAGTGCGTCGGTCGACCGGAGGTTGCGCGGGCCGGGCGCGGCGGGAGAGACATGAGCCCCACCCGGCGCGACGATGGCCCTGGTCCGGGCTGCACAGACTCTAGTCTGAAGCGGTTGGGTCGATGATCCGGTACGCAGGGTGCAGGCGATATCGACACTGTGGTACCGGCTCGACACTGTGGTACTCGCTCGACACTGTGATATCGGCTCACCACGGTGGTGCCGAACGGCCGCTCGTGCGCCGGTCGTTCACCGAGAGCGGGAACCCGATGCGTGCGTGGGCGTCCTTCCCGGCGGCACCGGACCGTGCCGGGCTCCGGCGGTGAGCGGTCCAGCGATCTGCGGTTGACACCGGCCCGGGCGGCCGGAACGAAGGGGAGTGTGTTCGTGGCGGCGTTGAGACGTTCGCAGCGTGTGGGGATCATCGTCGCCACCGTCGTGGTGCTGGCGATCGTCGCCATCGGCGCCGTCATCCTGTTGCGCCCGGATGCGACGTCGGCCGAAGGATCCTCGTCGACGTCCACCGCCGAAGCCGGGGACGTCGTCGACCCACCGGTGGTCGCGCCGCCCGCCAAGATCGTCCCGCTCGCCGGATCCAAGAAGATCCCGACCGCCGCGGGTGTCGAGTCGCAGTTGGCGGCGCAGTTCGCGAACCCGGCGCTGGCGCAGTTCTCCGGGATCATCATCGATCCGGAGAGCGGTGACGTGATCTGGAGCAAGGAACCGAACTCGCCGCAGATCCCGGCGTCCACCGCGAAGCTGCTCACCGGCACCGCGCTGCTCACCTCGGTCGACCCGACCAGCCGGTTCGTCACCAAGGTCGTCGCCGGCGACCAGCCTGGGGACATCGTCCTGGTCGGCGGCGGTGACGTCACGCTGTCCGCCCGTAACGAGGGCGTCGACACCGTCTACGACGGCGCGCCGCTGATGTCCGACCTGGCCGCCCAGGTCAAGGCGAGCGGGGTGGACGTCAAACGGATCGTGCTGGACACCGACTACTGGACCGGCCCCGACCTCGCCGACGGCTGGCTGACCCGGGACATCCGCGGCACCAGCTCCAGCGCGCAGGGCTACATCACCCGGATGTCACCACTGATGGTCGACGGTGACCGCGAGGACCCGGCCAACGAGAACTCGCCCCGGACCGGCAAGCCGGCCGAGACCGCGGGCAAGGCGCTGGCCCGGTTACTCGGCAACCCCGATCTCCCCCTGGTCGAGGGGCCGGCGCCACCCGACGCCGACGTCATCGGGCAGGTGTCGTCGCAACCGATGTCCGTGCTGCTGGCGCAGGCGCTGGAGAACTCCGACAACGTGCTCGCCGAGGCACTCGCCCGGCAGGTGGCCATCGCGCGCGGGGCCCCGCCCAGCTTCGCCGGTGCGTCCGCCGCAACGCTGGAGGCGCTGGAGGCGCTGAAGATCGACACCATCGGCCTCGAGTTGTACGACGGCTCGGGGATCTCGACCCAGGACAGGGTGCCGCCGGCGATCCTCGCCCAGGTCGTGGCGCTCGCCGTGAAGGGTGACACGCCGGCGCTGCGGAACCTGCTGACGGGTCTGCCCATCGCCGGGGTGTCCGGCAGCCTCGCCGACCGGTTCCAGGACGAGGGCTCCAAGGCCGGTGCCGGATGGGTGCGGGCCAAGACCGGCTCGCTCGAGGTCACCTACGCCCTCGCCGGTTACGTGCCCGACGTCGACGGCCGGATCCTGGTGTTCGCGTTCGTGTCCAACGGGGTCAGCGGCGGCACCCGGCCCGCTCTCGACGCGCTCGCCGCGGGGTTGCGCGGCTGCGGCTGTACCTGAGCCGGCGGCCCCGAACATCTCCGCGCGCACCGGCTGACGCCGACCGGTCCGTGCCGGGCCGGCCCGAGCGCCCGGGCCTGACCGGCCCGGCCGTTGCTCTACGGTGGCGAGCGTGGGTACAGACGTGGGCGCGCCGATCGATTGGGCGGCTGCCGTCCGCACCGGCCAGCGGCTCGCGCCGACCGGGCCGTCGATCGGCGGCGCCGACGCGGCCCGCGTCGTATCCGATCTGCGCACCTTCTCCGCACGTGCCGAACTCGCCGTGCGCGAGACCACCGGACTCGGCCAGGGACTGCCCGTCGATGACGCAGATGTCGTCGACCGCCCGGGGTGGGTGAAGGCGACCGCCGAGGGCATGGAACTGCTCGCTGCGCCCCTCGTCGAGAAGCTCGCCGCGTCCACCGGGAAGCAGGCGGGCGCGCTGACGAAGGGCGTTGCCGGATCGCAGGTGGGAGCCATCCTCGGGTTCCTGTCCGGCAAGGTGCTCGGCCAGTTCGACCCGCTGGGCGGCGACCCCGCCCGTCCCGGACGACTGCTGCTGGTCGCGCCGAACATCGTCAAGGTCGAACGGGAACTGCATGCCAACCCCACCGACTTCAGGCTGTGGGTCTGCCTGCACGAGAGCACCCACCGGCTGCAGTTCACCGCCGTGCCGTGGCTGCGTGACCACTTCAAGGGCCTGGTCCGGGAGTTCGCCGAGAAGTCGGACACCGATCCCGCGCAGATGCTCCGGCGGGCCGTCGACGCCATCAAGGGCGGCGGCCTGTCGATCGGCGGGAGGCCCATCGGCCGCCGGGTCGCCGATCAGGCTGATACCCGCAACGGTGCCGTGACATCGGTCCACGCACCGACGCCCGCCGGATCGTGGATCGAGGGCATCCAATCCCCGGAGCAGCGGGCCGTCTTCGATCAGCTGATGGCCCTGATGACGGTGCTCGAGGGGCACGCCGACTACGTCATGGACGCCGTCGGGCCGACGGTGGTGCCTTCGGTCGCGGCGATCCGGACGTCGTTCACCGAGCGCCGGCAGCGGACCAAGGGACCGATCGAACGGTTACTCCGCGCGTTGCTCGGCATGGACATGAAGCTCGCGCAGTACATCAAGGGCGGCGCCTTCGTCGGGGGCGTGGTGGATCTCGTCGGGATGGACGGGTTCAACGCGGTCTGGTCGTCGGCGGCCACCCTGCCCACTCGGCGGGAGATCACCGATCCCGCGGCCTGGGTGCGCCGCGTACACGGCTGACCGGCCGTCCAGCGGAACCGTCAGGTGACCGTCGCGGCGCCGAAGGATCCGGTCCGGTCCGCCGTCCGGGACTGGCTCGACCGATACCTGGCACCAGGTGATGCCGTCGTCGTCACCTGCTCAGGCGGCGCCGACTCGCTGGCGCTGTCGCTCGCCGCTTCTGACGAAGTGGCCGATCGGCCACTGTTCGCGGCCACCGTGGACCACGGCCTGCAGGCCGGTTCGGCCGAGCGCGCCGCGCAGACCGCGCAGACGTTGCGGTCCATCGGATACCCGGACCCGCAGATCCTGGTAGCCGAGGTCGCCGGCCCCGGCGGGATGGAAGCGGCGGCCCGGCGGGCGCGGTACGCGGTGCTGGCCGACTTCGCGAGCACCGTGACGCCACCCGGGCGGCGGTGCGCGGTGCTGGTGGCGCACACCGCCGACGACCAGGCGGAGACGGTGCTGCTCGGCCTCGCTCGTGGTTCCGGTCCTCGATCGATCGCCGGGATGCGGCCCTGGCGACCGCCCTGGGGGCGGCCGTTGCTGGGAGTGTCCCGGGTGCAGACCGTGGCGACCTGCGCGGCGGCCGGTCTGACGCCCTGGCAGGACCCGCACAACCGCGACCCGGCATTCACCCGCGTGCGGATCCGTCGCGAGGTGCTGCCACTGCTCGACGACGTCCTCGGCGGCGGCGCCCGAGACGCGTTGGGCCGCACCGCAACCCTGCTGGCCCGGGACCTCGACGCGCTGGACGAGATCGCCGAGGGCATTACCGCGCACGTGTGCCACCTGGATGGCACCCTCGACCGGGCGGCGCTGGCCCGGCAGCCCGAGGCGGTGGTCGGTCGAGTTCTGCGATCGTGGGCGGCCGCCGGCGGAGTCGGAGCACTGACATTCGAGCACCTCACCCGGATGACGCGGCAGGTGATGGGGCCGAGCGGCCCGCCGCAGGTGCGGGTGCCGGGCGGGTTCGACGTGGTCCGGGACGGTGACCGGTTGCGGCTCGTCCGGATTCCCGGTGCCGATGAGGCCCCTGCCGGCAGGTGAGGAACGGACGTTCCGCCCCCCGGGTCACGAACGAGGGCAACATGGCAAGCTCTGCACTGCAGGACGCCTCAACGGGGCGCGCCACCACACTCGCCCCGCACCGCCCCCCGCGCCTCGAAAAGGGACCCGGCGGGTGCGGCGCCGTGGTATCTGCCGGCAGGCGAAGGTGCGGTATGTGCCGACCGTGATGCACCGCCGACGTCCGATCGAACGGAGAAGCAGTGACCGGGAACGTGTTCGGATCCGACGGTGCCGCCCAGGATTCCGCCGGTGCCACGCCCAGCAGTGCCCCGACGGGAGGCGGGTCGACGACCGGCATGGCGACGACCAGCACCGTGACCAGCGCCGACGCCACCCCGACCACCCGGGACTGGGATCCCGGTGCCGTGCACGGCTATCACGGCGAACTGGCCGCGGTGCTGATCCCCGCCGACGTGCTGCAGGCCAAGATCGCCGAACTCGCCACGCAGGTGGCCGCTGATCACCACGCGGTGCACGGGCCGCCGCTGCTGATCTGCGTGCTCAAGGGCGCGGTGATGTTCCTGACCGACTTCGCGCGGGCGCTCCCCATCCCGTCCGAGCTGGAATTCATGGCCGTCACGTCCTACGGCTCGGCCACCTCGTCGTCGGGCGTCGTGCGCATCCTCAAGGACCTCGACCGGGACATCACCGGCCGCCGGGTGGTGATCGTCGAGGACATCATCGACTCCGGCCTGACCCTGTCCTGGCTGCTGAAGAACCTGGCCACGCGAGGGCCGGCGTCCATCGAGGTGGTCGCGCTGCTGCGCAAACCCGAAGCCATCAAAGTCGAGGTCGACGTCCGGTACATCGGCTTCGACATCCCCACCGACTTCGTCGTCGGGTACGGACTCGACTACAACGAGCGGTACCGCGACCTGCCGTTCGTCGGGTTGCTCGGGGAGCACATGTATCGCTGAGCGCGAACACCCGGTGGCCGGGGAACCGCCCTCGGGCGGTGGGCGTTGTGCAGGGGACTGTCGCTTTCCCCGGACGCCGGTCGGCGTCAGGGGTGCGCGGTAGTCTGAACCCACTGGTCGCGCCCCGCGCTGCCCGGAATGCGCGCGGCCGTCTGCTTCGGTGGGACCCGCCCTTCCGGAACTACGGGTCACCACACTCGAGAACGTCAGGGAGGGTCGAGGCCGCGAGCGGCCGAAAGCCACATGGACAAGAAACGCCTGCTCCGCTCACCGCTGGTGTGGATCGCGGTGGTGCTGGTGCTGTACCTGATGTACTCCTTCTTCGCCGACGAGACCCGCGGGTACGTCGCGCAGCCCACGTCCGTCGCGCTCGCCCAGCTCAAGGACGGCAACGTCAAGCAGGCGACGATCGACGACAAGGAACAGCGGCTGCGGCTCGACCTGAACAACCCGGTCGACGGCGCGACGCAGATCTACACGTCCTACCCGGCGCAGGCCGCCGACCAGATCTTCGACGACGTGCAGGCCGCGAACATCTCCGGCGGCTACAACACCACCGTCACCAGCGAATCGACCCTGTTCTCGCTGCTCATCTACCTGATCCCCGTCGGGCTGATCATCCTGTTCCTGCTCTGGATGATGAACAACGCGCAGGGCGGCGGCAACAAGGTCCTCTCGTTCGGCAAGTCCAAGGCCAAGCTGCTCACCAAGGACATGCCGGTCACCAAGTTCACCGATGTCGCCGGTGCCGACGAGGCGGTGCAGGAACTCGACGAGATCCGCGACTTCCTGGCGAACCCGACGCGGTACCAGGCGCTCGGCGCCAAGATCCCCAAGGGCGTGCTGCTCTACGGGCCGCCCGGGACCGGTAAGACGCTGCTCGCGCGGGCCGTCGCCGGCGAGGCCGGCGTGCCGTTCTACTCGATCTCCGGTTCGGACTTCGTCGAGATGTTCGTCGGCGTCGGCGCGAGCCGGGTGCGCGACCTGTTCGAGCAGGCCAAGGCCAACGCGCCGGCGATCATCTTCGTCGACGAGATCGACGCCGTCGGACGGCACCGTGGCGCCGGCATGGGCGGCGGGCACGACGAGCGCGAGCAGACCCTGAACCAGCTGCTCGTCGAGATGGACGGCTTCGAGGCCAAGGGTGGCATCATCCTGATCGCCGCCACGAACCGGCCCGACATCCTGGACCCGGCCCTGCTGCGCCCCGGCCGGTTCGACCGGCAGATCCCCGTCGGCCAGCCCGACCTCAAGGGCCGGCAGGCCATCCTGGCGGTGCACTCCAAGGGCAAGCCGTTCGCACCCGACGTGGACTTCCTGCCGCTGGCCAAGCGGACCGTCGGGATGTCCGGCGCAGACCTGGCCAATGTCATCAACGAGGCCGCCCTGCTCACCGCCCGCGAGCACGGAACGGTGATCACGAACGCCGCGCTGGAGGAGTCCGTCGACCGCGTCGTCGGCGGGCCCGCCCGCCGGGGCAAGATCATCTCCGAGCGGGAGAAGAAGATCACCGCTTACCACGAGGGCGGGCACGCGCTCGCCGCCTGGGCGATGCCTGGCCTCGAGCCGGTGTACAAGGTGACGATCATGCCGCGGGGCCGCACCGGCGGGCACGCGCTCGTGGTGCCCGAGGACGACAAGTCGCTGATGACCCGGTCGGAGATGATCGCCCGGCTGGTGATGGCCATGGGTGGCCGCGCCGCCGAGGAACTCGTCTTCGCCGAGCCGACCACCGGTGCCTCGTCCGACATCGCCCAGGCGACCAAGATCGCCAGGGCGATGGTCACCGAGTACGGCATGTCGGCCAAGCTGGGCGCCGTCAAGTACGGCCACGGCGACGACGAACCGTTCCTCGGCCGGACCTACGGCAGCGGACCGGAGTACTCGATCGAGGTCGGCAGCGAGATCGACGGCGAGGTGCGGGCGCTCATCGAGGCCGCGCACACCGAGGCGTGGGCGGTGCTCAACACGTACCGCGACATCCTGGACACGCTCGCGTCCGCGTTGCTGGAGAAGGAGACGCTGAACCGCAAGGACCTCGAGGTGATCTTCGCCGAGGTCGAGAAACGGCCGCGAATCACCACCTTCGACGAGTTCGGCCCCCGGCTGCCGTCTGACCGGCCGCCGATCAAGACCCCGGGTGAGCTCGCCATCGAGCGCGGCGAGCCGTGGCCGCCGCCGGAACGGCTGCCCGAGCGCCGCACCGAGGAGCCGGTACCGATCGGCGCCTACCCCGCGGGCCAGAGCGGCTACAACACTGGGCCGGAGTTCCCGGGCGGCAACGGCAACGGCTCGGAGATGAGCAGTGGTCCCGCGCCGCTGCCGCCGAACTGGACCGGGGGAGTGCTGCCCGGTCCGCTCGCACCCCTGCCCGGCTGGCAGGGCACGCCGGACGGCGCCCCCGGGCAGCCGCCCAACCTGCAGAAGCACCCCACCGGATCCAGCCCGGCCGGTAACGGCGGTTACGGCGCAAACGGCGCGGGCAACGGTGCCGGGCACGGTTGGTCGGGTGCGCCCAACGGCCGGCCGATGAACGGTCACCCGGACGGCCAGTACCCCGGCGCCCCGGGCCAGGCTCAGCCGCAGAACGGCTACGGCGCATCGCCGTACTCCGCAGGCCCGTACGGGCAGCCCGGTCCCGCCAACGGTCAACAGGGCGGTGCGCACCGGCAGGACCCCGACAACCAGGGCCCGGCAGATCCCTGGGCACCGCCGAGGGGTCCACGGTCGTGACCGGCCGGTCGAACCCGGCCGACGGCCTGGCCGTCGCGCCGGGGGCTCGGCCTACCTGCGGTGGCAACGGTGCTTCGAACGTGCGGAACCGCATGACGGCCGAACGGTTGCAGGACAACGCCGAGGTCTCGGTCGCCGCGTTCGACGCCCCGCGCGCGGAGGCGGCCGTCCGGGAGTTGCTGCTCGCCATCGGTGAGGACCCCGACCGCAGTGGACTCGCAGACACCCCCGCCAGGGTCGCCCGTGCGCTCGCCGAGCAGTTCTCCGGGCTGCACATCGACCCCAGCACGGTGCTGGCCACCTCGTTCGACGAGAACCACAACGAGATGATCCTGATGCGGGACATCGACCTGTACTCGACGTGCGAGCACCACCTGGTGCCGTTCTTCGGGAAGGCGCACGTCGGTTACATCCCGGGCCCGGACGGACGGGTGACCGGCCTGTCCAAATTGGCCCGGCTGGTCGACGGATACGCCCGCCGCCCGCAGGTCCAGGAGCGGCTGACCACGCAGATCGCGGATGCCCTGGTCCGCCGGTTGCAGCCCGCCGGCGCGATCGTGGTGATCGAGGCCGAGCATCTCTGCATGGCGATGCGCGGCATCCGCAAACCCGGTGCGGTGACCACCACGTCCGCGGTGCGCGGCATCTTCCAATCGCAGGACCGGACGCGCGCCGAGGCGATGAGCCTGATCACGGGGCGGTGACGCCGATGGCGACGACCCCGGCCGCGCCGGCCCGCGGCACCGCGCTGGGCCTGACCCACACCGTGGTGATGGGCGTTCTCAACGTCACCGCCGACTCGTTCTCCGACGGCGGCCGCTACCTGGACCCCGAGTCGGCGATCAGTCGCGGCCGGCAGTTGGCCGCCGCGGGCGCGGACGTCATCGACATCGGCGGCGAATCGACCAGGCCCGGGGCGCATCGGGTGCCGGCGGCCACCGAGGCGGAACGGGTCCTGCCGGTGATCACCGAGCTCAGCCGTGACGGACTGGTCTGCAGCGTCGACACCACCCGGGCGTCGGTTGCCGCGGCCGCCGTCGCCGCGGGCGCCCGGATCGTCAACGACGTGTCCGGCGGACTGGCCGACCCGGAGATGGCCGCCGCCGTCGCGGACGCCGGCGTGCCCTGGATCCTCATGCACTGGCGTGGACACAGCGCCGACATGGATGCGCTGGCCCGGTACGACGACGTCGTCGCGGACGTCCGGGCCGAGCTGTTCGACCGGGTGGCGGCCGCGGTCGCGGCGGGGGTGGCCGAGTCGCGGCTCGTCCTGGACCCTGGCCTGGGGTTCGCCAAGACCGCCGAGCACAACTGGGCGCTGCTGCGGGCGCTGCCCCGGATGACGGGTCGGGAGCTGACCGGCGGGGAGCCGACCGGTCGGGATCCGGCGGACGGTACCGGGGACGGCGGCGCCGCTTCGAGTGGGTGGGGATTCCCGATCCTCATCGGCGCGTCCCGCAAGCGGTTCCTCGGGTCGTTGCTCGCCGACGCCGACGGGCCCCGGCCGCCGGGTGGTCGGGAGGACGCCACCACGGCGATCTCGGCGCTGGTGGCCGCGGCGGGCGGCTGGGGTGTGCGGGTGCACGAGCCGTCGGCGTCGCTGGACGCCGTCCGGGTGGTGGCTGCGACCACCGGCCGCGCGCCGGTGCGGCACCTGGACCTGCCGGGCGTCGCGGCGGTGCCGCATGGCTGATGTGAGTCCGGCTCACGCCGTTGAATCCGGAAGTATTGCGCGGCAGGCAGTTTCCGACCGGATCACGCTGACCGGCCTGACGGTGTTCGGTCGGCATGGCGTCTTCGAGCACGAGAAGCGGGATGGGCAGAGCTTCGTCGTCGACATCGTCGTCTGGCTCGACCTGGCACTCGCCGCTGCCACCGACGACCTGACCTGCACCGTGCACTACGGCGAGCTCGCCGAACTCGCCGCCGGAGTTGTCGGCGGCCCACCGCGCGATCTCATCGAAGCGGTGGCCGGTGACGTCGCCGCGGCCGTGCTCCGCAGGTTTCCCGTCTCGGCGGTCGAGGTCACCATTCACAAGCCGGCCGCGCCGATCCCACTGATGTTCGACGATGTCAGCGTGACGATCCATCGAACGGCCGCGGGCCGATGACCCGCGCTGTGCTGTCCCTCGGGTCGAACCTCGGGGACCGGACCGAACACCTCAGGGTCGCCGTCGATGGGCTGGGTTCCGCGCTGCGTTCGGTGTCCGGCGTCTACCGGACGCCGCCGTGGGGCGGCGTGCCGCAGGACGACTTCCACAACATCGTCGTGCTCGTCGATGACGCCGACACCGACGCAACCGGCTGGCTCGCCCGCTGCCAGGCGCTGGAATCGGCCGCGGGTCGCGAACGCACGATCCGCTGGGGCCCGCGGACGCTGGACGCCGACGTCGTCACCGTGACCACCGATGACGGCGAACCGGTGCTCAGCGACGACCCGGAGCTGACGCTGCCGCACCCGCGCGCCGCCGAGCGGGCCTTCGTGCTGCTCCCGTGGGCCGACGTGGATCCTGCCGCGACGTTGCCCGGCGCAGGGCCGATCGCCGCCCTGCTCGACGGACTGGACGTCAGCGGGATCAGCCGGATCGGTGACCTGGCGCCGGGAGCGGGGGACCGATGACGACCCCGGATCACCGCATGGGCTTCACCCGCACCCGGGATCTGCTCGCCGTCGCCGCGGTCACGGTGGTCATCGGTTACCTGCTGGTGCGGCTGAGTTATCAGCGGCTGCCGCCGCTGCCCCGGTACGCCGGGGTGCTCGCCGCGCTGCTCGGGATCGGGGAGGCAGTCGCCGGCTGGGGTCTGCGGGACAGGATCCGGCGGAGCGGCCGGCCCGCTGCGGACGGAGGCACGGCGAAACCGGTGGAACCTCTGACGGCGGCCCGGGCCGTGATGACCGCGAAGGCGACCTCGCTGGCCGGTGCCGCCTTGGCCGGTTTGTGGGTGGGGCTGCTGCTGTACGTCGTGCCGTCCTGGTCGGATCTCGCGGCGGCACGCGCCGACGGGATCACCGGGATCATCGGCCTGGTCGGCGCGGTGATCATGATCGCCGGTGCGCTGTTCCTGGAGCACTGTTGCCGCGCACCCGATGTCGACCGGTCCGGCTGACCGCTCCGCGTAAAGGGCACGCGGCGGCGGGCTCGCGGAGCCGCGCGGGCGGGCGGCGGGTGGTGCCGGTCGCAATACCGGGCGCGTCATGCAGGCGGTGCGAAAGCGTCGGCCGGCCGAGGTCCTGTCCGGCGGGATGGCTGGGCTGGGGAGATGCGCCTGACCGGGTCAGCCTGGTCGGTTCGCGCGCGCGGTCAGGGCATCCCGCCGAGGCACGTCCGCATCGGCAGCTCGGGCTGCCTGGTCGGCCCGCGATGTCGCTGCCGGCGATGTCGCCGCCTGCGGCCGCGACGCCGGGTCGGACACCGCGTGCAGGACGGCCAGTAGTCGGTGCCGCAGTGCCTGCGCCGACCGGGCGAACTCCCGCTGCGCCGCAACGTATTCGGCCTTGCCGCCGGCCGTTTCGATCATGATCGGCGGGTAGCCGAGGTCCGTCAGGTCGTACGGCGAGGCGCGCATGTCGACCTCGCGCACCGCCTTGGCCAGCCGGAAGCAGTCCAGCAGCAGCTCGCTGGGAACGACGGGCAACAGCTGGTACGACCATTTGTAGACATCCATCGCGGCGTGCAGACACCCCGGCTGCTCCGACGCGACGCGGGAGTCCAGGTCCGGTTGCAGCAGGTTGCGCGGTCGGGCAGTCGGGGTGAAGAACCGGAATGCGTCGTAGTGGCTGCACCGGATCTGGTGCTCGCGGACAACGTTGTCGGTGCCGTTCCGGCCCAGCCGCAGCGGCCACGACTCGTGCCGGCGGCGATCGGCGTCCTGCTCGAACACCATCGCCCACTCGTGCAGCCCGAAACACCCGAACTGGCCCGGCGCCGCCGATGTCGCCCGCAGCAATCGCACGATGAAGTCGAGCCGGCGACCGCGCGCGTCGAGGAAGGCCGGCACGTCGACCGTCACCGCGTGCCGGGCAGTCGTCGCGCGGTGGAACGGCCACCGCACTCGCTCCGGCGCCTCGAGCAGCGCCACGCCGGCACCCGGGTACCAGCGCCTCAGCTGCGCCGGGCGAAGCGAGTAGTAGGAGAACAGGAAATCCTCGACGGGATGGGCGATGCCCCGCCCGGCTCGTTGCCGGTGGCCGGCCGTCAGCCGGTCGACCTCCTCCTGGTGACGCGCCTCCGTCACCCGCCACTGTGCCGCGGGAAGGACCATCACCGGTTCATGCCCGAGCCCGGTCGCCGCTTCCTTCCCCGGCGTGGCCACCGGTCGCTCGCCCGGCGCCGTCATCGGCGCACCGACCGCCACACCTGACAGGTCAACGGCACCGTCACGGTGTCGGCGTCGCCGCGGTGCTCCCTGATGATGGCGCGCAGCTCTCCGTCCAGAGCCGCCCGGACATCGTCCGACGCCCGGATGACGTACGAGTAGGTGTGCTGCAGCGCAATGAAATCGTCGACGCTCAGCCGCCGCTGCCAGGTGACCTCGGTCAGGACCGGATCAGTCAGGGACCGGTGATCGGTGAACGGTGCCCGCCGCGGCGGCCGGCCACCTGTCCCGTTCGCCGCGGCGGTGTGACCGGCCACGCCGCCGCGACCGGCGTCGTCGTCCCCGTTCCGCTCGCTCACTTCCTGGCCCGTCGCTCCCCGCCCGCCCGCTCCGGGGCCGCCCGCTTCCCGTCCCGTTGCCCCCAGCCCGGTGCTGCCGCCGGTTGGGCGCCCGATGCGGTCCAGCGCAGCCTCGACGTCGCGCACCAGCGGGTCGCGCTCGTCGTCGTGATTCCACAGCAGTGCAACGGTTCCCCCCGGACGCAGCACCCGCACCATCTCGTCCAGCGCTGCCGCCTGGTCGAACCAGTGGAACGCCTGGCCGACGGTCACCGCACCGACGGCGCCGTCCGCGACCGGTAGGTGCTCCGCGGTGCCGGCGACGGCGAGCGCCGCCGGCAGCAGACGGTGCAGTTGGTCCAACATGCCGGCCAGCGGCTCGACGGCCACCACCCGGTGACCGCGGGCGAGCAGCGACCCGGTCAGTTTGCCGGTCCCGGCCGCGACGTCGAGCACGGTGGCGGCGGACGACGGCAGTGCCGCGTCGACTGCCGTCCCGGGGTACTCCGGGCGCAGCCGCGCGTACTCCGCGGCGCGCAGGTCGAAAGAGGTTGCGAGATGGGCAGAACCACGCGCTGTTGCCGCGTCCGGCACCGTCCGCCGTACCGTCCAGCCCTGTGCCGTCACCGGACCATTGTGACCTGCGCGGCGGCACCGCCCCGGGCCCGGGCGGCACCCCAACCGGTGCCGTCCGCGCGGTCGGGCGGGTGCGGCGGGCCCAGTAGAATTTCCCGTCGTGACCGTAACGACGAATCCTGCCGGCAGCGAGGACGATGATCTGCCCGAACAGCTGCGGGTGCGGCGGGAGAAGCGTCAGCGGCTGCTCGATGCGGGAGTCGATCCTTATCCGGTCACCGTTCCCCGGACCACGACATTAGCCGCGGTAAGGAAGGCATACCCGGACCTCCCGCCGGACGCCGACACCGGTGAAGTCGTCGGCATCACCGGTCGGGTGCTGTTCCTGCGCAACTCCGGGAAATTGTGTTTCGCCACGCTGCGCGAGGGCGGGGCGGGGGACACCGGCACGGAATTGCAAATCATGGTGTCGCTGGCCGGCGTCGGTGCGGAGTCGCTCGCCCATTTCAAGGCCGACGTCGACCTCGGTGACCACCTGTTCGTTCATGGCACCGTGATCACGTCGCGCCGGGGTGAGCTGTCGGTGCTCGCCGATTCCTGGTCCATCACGGCAAAGGCACTCCGGCCATTGCCGGTGACGCACAAGCCGCTGTCCGAGGAGAGCCGGGTCCGTCAGCGCTACGTCGATTTGATCGTGCGGCCGCAGGCGATGCGGACGGTCGAGATGCGGAGCCTGGTGAATCGTTCGCTCCGCACGACGCTGCAGGAGCGCGGTTTCCTCGAGGTGGAAACACCGATGCTGCAGTTGTTGCACGGCGGCGCCGCTGCGCGACCGTTCGTCACGCACATGAACGCGATGGACATCGATTTGTATCTGCGGGTCGCGCCGGAGCTGTACCTCAAGCGGGCGGTGGTCGGCGGAATCGACCGGGTTTTCGAGATCAATCGAAGCTTCCGCAACGAGGGCGTCGATTCGTCGCATTCGCCCGAGTTCGCCACGCTGGAGGCGTACGAGGCGTACAGCGATTACAACGGGATGGCCGAACTCACCCAGACGCTGGTCCAGCAGGCGACCATTGCGGTGCATGGATCGACGGTCGCGGTGCACGCCGACGGCACCGAATTCGACCTCGGCGGGACTTGGCGGTCGATCACCTTGTACGGGGCCCTGTCCGAGGCGCTCGGCGAAGAAGTGACCGTGCAGACGCCGATGGAAACGCTGCGCGGCTATGCGAACCGGGTCGACGTCCCGGTGGCACCGCACTACGGACCGGGCAAGCTCGCCGAGGAACTGTTCGAGGAGCTCGTGGTGCCGTCGTTGTCGGCACCGACCTTCGTCCGGGATTTCCCGGCGGAAACGGCCCCGCTCACCCGCGGGCACCGCGAGACACCGGGCCTGACCGAGAAATGGGACCTCTACATCCGCAGCATCGAAACGGCGACCGCGTATTCCGAGCTGGTCGACCCGGTGGTCCAACGGGCACGGTTTGTGGACCAGGCGCGTTTCGCCGGTCTCGGTGACGCGGACGCCATGGTGCTCGACGAGGATTTTCTGCGCGCGATGGAGTACGGAATGCCACCGGCCGGTGGCATGGGGATGGGCGTCGACCGCCTGCTGATGGCGCTCACCGGCTTGGGCATTCGGGAGACGATCCTGTTCCCGTTCATCCGGCCCGCGGAATAAACCGCGCCAGGCGGATCACGACCGACCGGGCCTCGATTGTTCTGGGCCGTGACGCATCCCGCCATCACCGACGAACCATTCAAGAATGTAACGCCCTGCCGTTCTGTCAACCGCTGGCGCTGCACACCCCGATCCATCGGATCGGCGATCGGTCGATCACCGCACGCGCACACGCCGACCCCGGCGCGATCCGGCGCTGATTGTGCGCGCTACCGCGGTCGCTGCTCGCTGCCATTGCCGGGTGAGAAGGGAGATGAATGGTGGATCACTTTCCTGCTCGTCTGCCGGTGAGCGGACGCGCACAGCGTGCGACATCTCACGATTGATGCCGGAACCATTGGTGCGGCGGCCGGTCCTGCACCGGATCACCGCCGGAGAAGGTTATGGTGGAAAGAGCCAGGAATGTTCACTAGCCTGGCATGAAGCCAATAGACGACGTTTTTCCATGGAAGGAACACGCATGGCAACCGAGACCACGACCAGGCTCGTCGACGATCTTGACGGGTCCGACGCGTCGGAGTCCGTCTCCTTCGCCCTCGACGGGGCCTCGTACGAGATCGATCTCAGCGAGGAGAACGCCGAGCGGCTGCGCGAGGCGCTCGCCGAGTACGTGGCCAGCGCCCGCCGGGCCGATGGTTCGCGTCGTGGCGCCGGCCGCCCGAAGGCCGTCAAGGCCTCCCGGTCGCGTGGTTCCCGGACCGCGCCCGACCGCGAGCAGACCGCCGCGGTGCGCGAGTGGGCCCGGGCCAACGGCTACGAGGTGTCCGAGCGCGGCCGACTGTCCGCCAACGTTCTCGCCGCCTTCGAGGCCGCCCACTGATTCCACCGTCCTGACCGGGCGGGTGTGCGGTACGCACCTCGTCCGACAGCGACCTCGGCGCGCCGACCGGAGAGCATCACCCCGATCGGCGTGAACGGCACGGATTTCCCGGCCCCCGCACTCCGGTGCGGGGGCTGTTTCCGTCTTCGCGACCGGGCTCCGCCGGACGCCGAGCACCGCTCCCCGCGACTGCTGCCCGCCGGTGGCTGCGAGGGCCTCGGGTGGCAGGCCCGCCGAGGGCCGGGGCACACCCGGTGGGCCGCCCCGAGAGTGGCTCCCACCTGGCCATTTCGCCCGGGGGACCTCCTTGCGCACGCAGCCGTACGAGCCCGCGGTGCGGGCTGTTCGCCCACGGCGTAGCCGTCGATGTGGCGGAACGAGAAGCGCTGGGGGAGCGTTGGACAGCAGTGGCGGCACAGTGCGCGGTGTCGTCCCGGTTCGGCTCTCGCACCTCTCGTGTCGCGGGTCCGTCTAGAGTTGTCCACAGTCACAGGACTGTCCGGTTCCTCGCACGACGAGGGGCCGGCGGCACCGCGACACAGCAGGAGTGGCAACAGCCGACCGCATAGCAGCGCACGCCCGTAAGGAGTGCAAATGTTCGAACGGTTTACCGACAGAGCGCGGCGCGTGGTTGTCCTGGCCCAGGAAGAGGCCAGGATGCTGAACCACAATTACATCGGCACGGAGCACATCCTGCTCGGCCTCATCCACGAGGGTGAGGGTGTGGCGGCGAAGGCCCTGGAGTCGTTGGGCATTGCGCTCGAGGGCGTCCGCGCACAGGTCGAGGAGATCATCGGGCAGGGACAGCAGTCCCCGTCCGGTCACATCCCCTTCACCCCGCGCGCCAAGAAGGTCCTCGAGCTGAGCCTGCGGGAGGCGCTGCAGCTCGGTCACAACTACATCGGCACCGAGCACATCCTGCTCGGCCTCATCCGTGAGGGCGAGGGCGTCGCCGCCCAGGTGCTGGTGAAGCTGGGTGCGGACCTGAACCGGGTGCGGCAGCAGGTGCTGCAGCTGCTGTCGGGGTACCAGGGCAAGGAGACCGCGGCCGCCGAGGGTGGCCGGTCCGAGGGCACCCCGTCGACCTCGCTGGTGCTCGACCAGTTCGGCCGCAACCTCACCCAGTCGGCCCGTGAGGGCAAGCTGGACCCGGTCATCGGCCGGGAGAAGGAAATCGAGCGGGTCATGCAGGTGCTGTCCCGCCGTACCAAGAACAACCCGGTGCTGATCGGCGAGCCGGGCGTCGGCAAGACCGCGGTCGTCGAGGGCCTGGCCCAGGCGATCATCCGCGGCGACGTCCCGCAGACGCTGAAGGACAAGCACCTCTACACCCTTGATCTCGGATCCCTGGTGGCCGGCTCCCGATACCGCGGTGACTTCGAGGAACGCCTGAAGAAGGTGCTCAAGGAGATCCGCACCCGCGGCGACATCATCATGTTCATCGACGAGATCCACACCCTGGTGGGTGCCGGTGCCGCCGAGGGCGCGATCGATGCTGCCTCCATCCTCAAGCCGATGCTGGCCCGCGGTGAGCTGCAGACCATCGGTGCCACGACCCTCGACGAGTACCGCAAGTACGTGGAGAAGGACGCCGCACTCGAACGTCGCTTCCAGCCGATCCAGGTCGGCGAGCCGACCGTGGCGCACACCATCGAGATCCTCAAGGGGCTGCGCGACCGCTACGAGGCGCACCACCGGATCACCATCACCGACGACGCACTGGTCTCCGCCGCCACCCTGGCCGACCGGTACATCAGCGACCGGTACCTGCCGGACAAGGCGATCGACCTGATCGACGAGGCGGGCGCCCGGATGCGCATCCGCCGGATGACCGCTCCGCCGGACCTGCGTGACTTCGACGAGAAGCTCGCCGCCGTCCGCCGGGACAAGGAGTCGGCGATCGACTCACAGGACTTCGAGAAGGCCGCTGCCCTCCGGGATTCCGAGAAGCAGCTGCTGGCCCGCAAGTCCGAGCGCGAGAAGGCCTGGAAGGACGGCGATCTCGATGTCGTCTCCGAGGTCGACGACGAGCAGATCGCCGAGGTGCTGGCGAACTGGACGGGCATTCCGGTCTTCAAGCTGACCGAGGAGGAGACCACCCGGCTGCTCAAGATGGAAGACGAGCTGCACAAGCGGATCATCGGCCAGGACCAGGCGGTCAAGGCGGTCTCGCAGGCCATCCGGCGTACCAGGGCCGGCCTGAAGGACCCGAAGCGGCCGTCCGGCTCGTTCATCTTCGCCGGCCCATCCGGTGTCGGGAAGACCGAGCTCACCAAGGCGCTCGCCGAGTTCCTCTTCGGTGACGAGGACGCGCTGATCCAGGTCGACATGGGCGAGTTCCACGACCGGTACACCGCTTCCCGGCTGTTCGGTGCCCCTCCCGGATACGTCGGCTACGAAGAGGGCGGGCAGCTCACCGAGAAGGTGCGCCGCAAGCCGTTCTCCGTGGTGCTGTTCGACGAGATCGAGAAGGCGCATCAGGACATCTACAACACGCTGCTGCAGGTGCTGGAAGACGGCCGGCTGACCGACGGTCAGGGCCGGACGGTGGACTTCAAGAACACCGTCATCGTCTTCACCTCCAACCTCGGTACGCAGGACATCTCCAAGGCTGTCGGGATGGGCTTCAACCAGGGCAGCGAGGAATCGACCTACGAGCGGATGAAGCAGAAGGTCAACGACGAGCTGAAGCGGCACTTCCGTCCGGAGTTCCTCAACCGCATCGACGACGTGGTGGTCTTCCACCAGCTGACGACCACCGAGATCAACAAGATGGTGGACCTGATGCTGCGTCGCGTCGAGGGTGCGCTGAAGAACAAGGACATGTCGCTCGAGGTGACCGACGCCGCGAAGACCCTGCTGGGCGAGCGCGGGTTCGATCCGGTGCTCGGTGCGCGGCCGCTGCGTCGCACCATCCAGCGCGAGATCGAGGACAAGCTCTCGGAGAAGATCCTGTTCGACGAGATCCGTCCGGGCCAGATCATCCTGGTCGACGTCGAGGGTGAAGGTAAGGAGCGGGAGTTCACCTTCCGCGGCGAGATGCGGCCGTCGGCCGTGCCCGAGGTCGTGCCGGCTGGACTCGCCGTCGACGCTGGCGAGTCCTCCGCCTGATCCAGGCTGTCGGCGCACCGCCCGACGGTGCAGCAACTGTGCAGCCACCGGCCCGTTCCCCTCGGGGGAGCGGGCCGGTGGCGTTTCTGCAGGCGCTCGCGAGGTGCAGCCGGAACAAATGAAGGCGGCGTCGGAACGAACCTGCGCACTGTCGGCGTCAGTGATCGACCCGCCAAGGGGTGACGATCATGGCGAACTCGCGCAGCGGGCGGCGAGTCGGCGCTCGATGTGCGAGTTCCGTCCTGATCAACTCGTGGCGACGCGCGCCGGCACCGCACAACGGCGAGCCAGCGCGGTCGTCGTGCGTCAGGCGGGCAGGTCGATGAGGTCGGGTCCCACCCGGACGACGAGCCCGTCGGCCAGCAGCGACGCCAGGCAGCGTGCACCCTGCTCGGCGTCGTCCACCACCCTGGTCAGCGCCGATTCCGGGACGGCGCCGACGCTGTCCCGCAGCACCGCGATCATCCGGCCGCGCATCTGCCGGTCGGTGCCGTGCCAGGTCTGCACCGGTCGTCGTGCGGACCCGGCGGGTGAGCCGGCCAGCCGCCATCTACAGCCCGCCGCCAGTGCGCATGACCCGCACGACGGAGCGCGCGCCGTGCAGACGGTGGCGCCGAGTTCCATGACGGCCGCCGAGAACCGCGCCGCCACAGCGGGTTCCGGCGGCAGCAGCGACTCGAGCAGGTCACGGTCGGCCCTGGTGGCGGGCTCCCGCGGTTCGTCCACCCCGCGCACGACGCGGGACACCACCCGCCGGACGTTGGTGTCGACGACCGGTGTGCGGGCGCCGAACGCGAAGGCCGCGACTGCCCGCGCCGTGTACTCACCGATCCCGGGCAACGCCAGCAACTCCGGCACGGTGTCGGGCACGACCCCGCCGTGCCCCACCGTGATGGCCGTCGCCGCCGCGTGCAACCGCATCGCGCGGCGCGGATACCCGAGCCGTCCCCAGGCGCGGATGGCGTCGGCGGCGGAGTCCGCGGCCAGATCGGCGGGTGCGGGCCAGCGCTGCAGCCAGTGCGCGTAGACGGGCAGCACCCGGACGACCGGCGTCTGTTGCAGCATCACCTCGCTGACGAGCACCGCCCACGGCGTCGCCGACGGCTCCCGCCAGGGCAGCTTCCGCGCGGACTCGTCGAAGAAGCGGATCAGCGCCGCGGGGTCCAGTGGCGAGCCGTTCTTCGTCGGGCCGTCGCTGCTGATCGGTGCATGCTGCGGCGGGTGCGTGGGTGAGACCTGCTTGTCGGCGATTGACCCCGGCGGTGTGATGGACGGCGTCGGGACGTTGGCAGACGCGAGGGCCCCGCCGACGGAGGACCGTGCGTCGCTCGAGGTCGCTGGTACTGACACCGGCACGGCGGGAGCGGACACCGGCACGGCAGGAGCGGACAGCACCACCTCAGTGATCGGCCGGGCCACCGACGGTCGGCTCGGTCTGCAACTGCCCCGTTGGGCTCTCGCCGTTGGTGTGCACTTCTTCCAGCAGACCGGTGTCGACGTCGAAGATGAACCCGCGGACGCCGTCATGGTGCAGCAGGAACGGTGAATCCCGGATCCGGCGCAGCGACTCCCGAACCGAATCGTGCGGGTCCTTGAACGCCTGCACCGACCACGTCGGGCGGTAGCCGGCGAACGTTGCCAGGTGGGCGCGGAACACGTCCTCCTCGAGACGTGCCAGGCCGCAGTCGGTGTGGTGGATGATCATCACCTCGCGGGTGCCCAGCGCGTGCTGCGAGATCGCCAGCGACCTGATGATGTCGTCGGTGACGACGCCGCCCGCGTTCCGCAGCAGATGCACCTCACCGGGGCTGAGCCGGAAGGCTGCGTGCCCGTCGATGCGGGCGTCCATGCACATGATCAGTGCGACCTTCAGGGTCGGCAACGGTCCCATTCCGACCGGGTGGTACTCGGCGGCGGCATGGTTGCGGGTCAGAAGGTCGTCGATTGCGCTCACAGTGCATCCCTCGGCGTTGCATCCTGGAATCCGGACCTGCCGAGACTACCGTCGTGCCGGTGATGCACCCCGTTGGCCCTCTGAATCCGAAGGTGTACTGGATCCGCAGGGTTTTCATCGTCGTGCTCGCGGTGGCGGTGCTGATCGGGGCGGTGTGGTTCCTCGCGAGCCGTTCGTCCCGCTCGTCGGCAGGCCAGCAGCAGCCGTCACCCGCCGCCGTCACCGGGCCGGTGACCCCCACCCTGACAGGCGTGCTCGCCGCGTCCACGGCGGTTCCCACTCCCTCCCCGTCGCAGCCCTCGGGCTCGACCAGCGGGTCCCCGGCACCGTCGTCGGATGCCACGTCGTCCGGGTCCGCGACCACCGGGAAGAGCGGAGCCTCCGCGCCGGCAAGCCCGTCGGGCAGCGCGGCGCCCACCTCGGGTGCGCCCGCATCCGCGGCGGCAAAGTCCGGCGCAACCTCGTCGACGTTGCCGAGCGCAGCGGCGGCCTCCGCGTCTCCGCCGGCCACCACGGCCGCCCCGAAACCCGCGCCCAAGCCCGCACCGAAACCGGCGCCCAAGCCCGCACCCGCACCGAAGCCGTCCTACGCGCCCGACGGCATGCTGCTGTGCCCGGACGCGAGTATCGCCGTCGCGGCGATCAGCACCGAGCCCAGCTTCGCGACCGGCAGCCAGCCCACGCTGGGCATGACCGTGACGAACAAGGGCAGCGTCCCGTGTCGCCGTGATGTCTCCGGCACGCTGCAGACGTTCACCGTGCAGACGGCCGACGGCAAGCGCGTGTGGTCGACGGCCGATTGCTTCCCGGGTGAGGGCACCGAGGTTCGGGACCTCGCGCCCGGCGAGGCGCTGCGGTACACGGTCAAGTGGTCCGGCCGGACGTCCGCCCCCGGCTGCACCGGCGACCGGGCTCCCGTGCCGGCGGGGAGGTACGTCGTCATTGCCCAGCTGGGGAAGTTGTCCAGCGGTCCGACGCCGTTCGCGATGACCGGCTGACGCCGCACCATGTGGTAGGCGGCAACGGATGCATCCGGCCGCGCCGAGGTACGCGCAGGGCACGGACAGGGTCGTCGCGCAGCTGGGGAAGCGGTCCGACGCCGATCGCGGCGACCGGCTGACCGCACCAGCGGTGCGCGGCAGGGATGCGTCAGCGCCGGGCACCGGTTCCGCCGGGGAAGGCGCGTCGTGCTCGTTGAGCGCGTGGTGATCGTTGAGTAGGTGTGCCGACCCGTCCGCGGCTGAAGCGAGGAGCTGGGTCGGTTACGATACGAAGCGTGTCGTATCGAAATGAGACAGCCCGAGGGCGACCCCGTGATCCGGAGCTCGACCGGCGCATCACCGCTGCGGTTCTGGAGGTCCTCGGAGAGCAGGGCTACGACGGGTTGTCGTTCGAGGCAGTGGCACGCCGCTGCCAGTCGTCGAAGGCGGCGCTGTACCGGCGCTGGCCCGCCAAGCGCGACATGGTGCTGGCGGCCGTCAAGAACGGGCCGGCCCGGCACGCGGCCGCCCCGCTGAACCGGGGCACGTGCCTGCGTGACGACCTGCTGACACTGGTGCAGCGACTGGCACACACGATGAGAGCCGCCGATGTGGGCACCTCGTTCATGCTGCTGCAGGCGGGACTGGAGGACCCCGACCTGTGTGACGCCCTCGAGGACGCCCTCGGCCCCACAGGTGCACGGCTCCCTCGGGAAGTGCTCCACGACGCCATCGACCGCGGTGAGTTGCCCCCCGGCGCAAACGTCTTCGCCTACGAGGAGGTCGTGGGGGCCGTACTCCTGCTGCGGCGGGCCAACGGCCTTGGCCTCGACGAGGCCTACCTTGCAGCGCTGGTGGACGGCATCGTCATCCCCGCGCTCCGCGCCTCCGCCGACCACTCAGCGCTGCCCGCCGGGATCTTCTCCGGCCATCCCGAGATCGCTGCCCCTGGCGCTACCGCTTCGGCAAGGACCACCACGAGAACGGCGGCAACCGCGACCGGTCAGGAGAACACATGACCAGCTTCACGATCGACGGCTTCACCTACAAAGACATTGCCGGCGCCGACGGCGTGTGCCTGAACGTCGCCATCGGCGGCCGCGGACCGGCGGTTGTCCTCCTGCACGGATTCCCGCAGACCCACTACATGTGGCGCCACGTCGCCGCGAACCTCGCCGAAGACCACACCGTGATCGTTCCCGACCTACGTGGTTACGGGGCCAGCGACAAGCCCAGCGGGGACGACCCCGCGACCTACTCGAAGCGGGCCATGGCCAACGACATCGTGGCCGTCGCGCAGGACCTCGGGTTCCACCATTTCGGGCTGATCGGCCATGACCGCGGTGCCCTCGTCGCAGTGCGCGCCGGTCTGGATCACGCTGATGCGGTCGACTACATCGGCATCCTCGATGTCCTTCCGACGCTGGACACCTGGGCCGTCCTGCAGGGGGTCAACGCCAAGGTCGCCTGGCACCTGTACCTCATGGCTCAACCACCCGGTATGCCGGAGAAGATGATCGCCGCGGTCGCACCCGAGTTCTACGGGTCCTTCCTCGACGCGTGGGACCCCGCCGGCACCACCTTCACGCCTGCCGAGCGCGACTACTACGTCTCCAGCTCGATCGCCGCCACGGAATCGATTGTGGCGGACTACCGTGCGACCGCGGGAATCGACCTCGACATGGATGTCGCGGACCGGGAATCGGGCGCGCAACTGAGCATGCCTGTCGGGGTCATCTCCCAGGACTGGGGATCCCAACTCGGCTTCGACGCCTCCGCACTGTGGCGCGCCTGGGCACCGGACTTCACCTACCGGGCCACCAGCAGCGGCCATTTCATGGCCGAGGAGAAGCCCGAGGAGATCGCCGCCTTCATCAGGGAAGTCGCCGGACGCGTCGGCCAGCGCGCCTGATCCTCCGCAACCGGGTGCGATCCCGGATGAACATCTCGGCCTAACAGGACTGTGCCGCAACACCTTTCGCGCGTTACAGCGCGGCGCCGTATCGATCGACGATCGAGGACTCGGCGAGCCGGGACAGGCCCTCGCGGACGACCCTGGCCCGTGCCTCGCCGACACCTTCGACGGCCTGCAGGTCGGCGGCGGTCGCTGCGAGCAGGCCCTGCAGGTTGCCGAAGTGCTGGATCAGCCGGTCCAGTACGGCGGGCGGCACCCGGGGGATCCCGGCGAGCAGCCGGTATCCGCGCGGGCTGACCCCGGCGTCGAGGGCGTCGCCATAGGTGGACAGGCCCATCACCCTGGCGACCACGGTGAGGTCGAGCAGCGCCGTCTCGTCGAGGTCATCGAGGGCCTGCACTATTTCGTCGACCTTCTCCGGACCCTCGTCGGACGGCAGATAGTCGCGGATCAGCAGCTCCTGCAGGCCCTGTGTGCCGCTGAGCATTTCCTCGAGCTGCAGACCCAGGAGCCGCCCGTCGGTGCCGAGCTCGACGACGTTGCTGGTCAGCTCGTCCGCAATCCGGCGCACCATCAGCAGCCGCTGCAACACCGTCATGGCGTCCCGCAGCGTCGCGAAGTCCTCGATCTCCAGGGCGGACAGCGCGCGGGCCACCTCGTCGAGCCGGAACTTGTACCGCTGCAACGTCGCCAGCGCCTGGTTCGCCCGCCCGAGGATGGTCGGTGGATCCGCGACCACGTGCCGCCGGCCGCCGAAGTACAGGTTGATGATCGACATGGAATGGCTGACGGCGATCACCGGGTGCCCGGTCTGCAGGCCGGTGCGTTCAGCGGTGCGGTGCCGGGTCCCGGACTCCACCGTCGGGATCGTGGAGTCCGGAGTGAGCTGCACGTTCGCGCGCAGGATCCGGGTCGCGTCGTCGTTGAGGACGACCGCGCCGTCCATCTTGCACAGCTCCCGCAACCTGGTGGAGGAGAACTCGACGTCGAGCCGGAACCCGCCGTCGCAGAGGTCGTCGACCGCCTGATCGAAACCCAGCACGATGAGCGCGCCGGTCCGCCCGCGCAGGATCCGTTCCAGGCCGTCACGCAGCGGGGTACCGGGGGCGACTCGTGCGAGCACGGCGCGATGCGCAGCGACCGTCATCCGATCGTCCACCCCTCCCCCTTTCGTGGCTCCTGCCAGCCAGTTTAGGGCGCACAGCACCGTCCCGACGCCGCGCTGTCACCAATCGTGACCCGCCGCCGCACGCCGTGGTCAGCCTCGGCGACGGCGGAGCCATTGGACGACGCCATCGTCGTTGCCCATGCAGCGCAGCGCCTCGCCCAGATCGGATGCTTCGTCCACCCGCATGCCGCGGGGGCGGTCCGTGGCCGTCCCGTCCGGCACGATGGCATGGTCGAATCCGAGTCGCGCCGCCTCGGCCAGCCGGCGGGGCACGCCGCCCACCGGCCGGACGTCGGCCGCCAGGCCCAGTTCGCCCATGACGACAAGCCCTGCGGCGAGCGGGATGTCACGTGCCGACGACCACAACGCCAGGGCGAGCGGCAGGTCCGCTGCCGGCTCCGGCATCTTCACCCCGCCGACGGTCGCCGCCAGCACGTCCTTGCCGCCGAGTGGGACGCCGCCCCACCGTTGCAGCACCGCGATCACCAGGGCGGTGCGTGAGCCGTCGAGACCGGACACGGTCCGCCGGCTCGTTTCCGTGGCGGCCGGGGTGATCAGCGCCTGCACCTCGGCGGGGATCGCGCGGCGGCCCTGCATGCTGATCGTCGCGCAGGTCCCCGGGACCGGCAGGCCGCGCCGGGTCAGGAACAGGCCCGACGGGTCGGCCAACCCGACGATGCCGTCGGCGACCATCTGGAAGCAGCCGACCTCGTCCGACGGGCCGTAGCGGTTCTTCACCCCCCGGACGGTGCGCAGGGTGGAGTGCCGGTCGCCCTCGAACTGCAGCACGACGTCCACCAGGTGCTCCAGTACCCGCGGGCCGGCGATGCCGCCGTCCTTTGTCACATGACCGACGAGGACGCAGGCCATGTTCTTCTCCTTCGCGACGGCGGTCAGCGCGGCGGCGACCGCTCGGACCTGGCTGACCCCGCCCGCCGTGCCCTCCACCTCGCCGGACGCGAACGTCTGCACGGAGTCGACGATCAGCAGCCGCGGTTGCACCTGATCGATCTGGCCGAGCACGGCGGCCAGGTCGTTCTCCGCGGCCAGGTAGATGTCCTGGTGCAGCGCGCCCATCCGATCGGCGCGGAGCCGCACCTGGGCGGCCGACTCCTCGCCGCTGACGATCAGCACGGCGCCCTGCCCGCGGTCCGCCCACGCCTTCGCGGCGGCGAGCAGCAGCGTCGACTTCCCGACCCCGGGCTCACCGGCGAGCAACACCACCGCACCCGGGGTGAGACCACCCCCGAGCACCCGGTCCAGTTCGGCGACGCCACTGGCCCGGGGCGCGACCCGGTCCGCCGACACCTCGCCGATTCGTTGCGCCGGCGCGGTCACCGGTCCCGGGGTGATTCGCCGGAGCACGGCGGACGCGGGACCGACCTCGGTGATCGATCCCCACGCCTGGCACTCCGGGCACCGGCCGTGCCACTTGCCCGGTTCGTGCTCACAGTCCGAGCACCGGTAACCCGGCCGGACGGCCCTCCTGGTGGCCGACGTGGCCCTGGAGTTCAACCGGGCATCGGACTGACTTGATCGCATGCCGCGCACGCTAGCGGGCGTGTCCGACAGCTGTACGAAACGCGCCCGGTTGCTGCTCGAAACGGCACGCGGTACTGCGTTCCGGACGCCGGTCCGCTAACGAACTCGGTGATGAAACGCCACCGCCATCGGCTCGGCGATCAATCGCTGAAGTGCGGATGGCGAGCCGTGCCCGAAAGGTCCAGGCGCGAACGCCGGACCCGGAGCGCGCCACGGGCGATCGGCGCTCAGCCGCCGGCCGACGTGGCAGGAGCGGACGAGGGGGCGCCCTCGACGTTGCCGCCCTGGTTGGCGTCACTGACCGCCGTGCTGGTCGCTGTGGCCGGCCCGCCCTGCTCGGCGGACCCGCCCTGCTCGGCGGACCCGCCCTGCTCGGCAGCCGCGCCCTGTGCGGCGCCGGCTTCCGAGCCTTCCTCTTCCCAGATGGGAGTCGGATGCGGCGGCTGGATCTCGATGATCTCGCGCTGCGAGCGCTCGGTGGGATTCTCGATCGGGACGTTGATCGTCAGGTCGCCGGCGTTGGCGAAGGAGAACGTCATCGGGATCGAGACCCCGTAGTACAGGTCCTGATTCAGGCCCTGGATCACGATCTGACGTTCGGACTCGCCGCTGAGGTCGACGAGGGTCTGTGCGGGGATGATCGGGTCCCCGGTGATCTGCACGGACTGCGCGGCCGAGGTGCTGACCGCGGTCAACGTGTCGGGATTGATGCCGTCGTTGGACAGGTAGAGCAGCACCCGCGGGTTCGACCCCGCCGGGTACTTCTCGCGATCCGTCTTCGCCAGCCGCACGTTCAGGGCGGACATGTCGCCGACCTCGCCGTTCGCACCGAGCATGGCCGCCTGCTGGTTGGCCGACTGGGCGTACTGACCCGCTCCGCAGCCCGCGAGCAGCAGGGTTGCCGACGCGAACACCGCTGCGGTCGTACGGGTGATCACGCGTCGCGTGGTGCGGGCGGTGCGGAACACGGTGGTCCCCTTCTCTCGACGAGCTGCGCGGCAATCGTGCCCGGCTGGGTGGCCGGTCGCGCTGCCGTTGTCGTTGTCGTTCGTTGCCACGGTTTCCCGTCTGGCGGCACTGCAGTCGAGCTGGTCCGGCCGGCGATCATGGACCCGCCCGGATCATTGTCACCGGTCCCCGGGCCCGCTGCCACCGTCACCGGCCGCGCGCGTCCCGGGCGCCCACCTGTGGCGAGGCAATGTGGTGGCCGCGCCGGTACGCACCTGCCGGTGCGTTGAGGTTAACGGTCGCCATGATCACCGTGCGCGCCGGGCAGCGGAACCGCTGGCCACGGCACCTGCCCGGCGTGTTGTGACCTCGTCAGGACGCCCCGGCCGAGCCGTCGATGCATGCAGCTGAGGGGTTTGTCAAGTAGGGGAATAGGCCCTGACCTGCGGGAACAGGCAATCATTCGGCGCCGGACGTGCTAAACTGGTCACAGCGAAAGGGGTCTTGAACGCTCATGGTTTTCAATGTTGGCGAAACCGTTGTCTACCCCCACCACGGGGCGGCACTCATCCAGGCCACCGAGACTCGCACAGTCAAAGGTGTCGAGAAGCTCTACCTGGTCCTCAAGGTCGCCCAGGGCGATCTCACCGTCAAGGTTCCCGCCGACAACGCCGAGATCGTCGGCGTTCGCGACGTGGTCGACCGGACCGGTCTGGACCACGTGTTCGAGGTGCTGCGCGCCCCGCACACCGAGGAGCCGACGAACTGGTCCCGCCGGTACAAGGCCAACCTCGAGAAGCTCGCCTCCGGCGACGTGAACAAGGTCGCAGAGGTTGTTCGGGATCTGTGGCGTCGCGACCGCGAACGCGGCCTGTCTGCCGGCGAGAAGCGCATGCTGGCCAAGGCTCGGCAGATCCTGGTTTCCGAACTGGCGCTGGCCGAGGGCACCAACGAGGACAAGGCCGAGGGCATCCTCGACGAGGTCCTGGCCTCCTGAGCTCACTGCCGCGGCCGGATCGTGGTGCGGTGACGCATGTCTGACGGCAGAGTCGTTGCACTCGTGCCCGCCGCCGGCAGCGGTGAGCGGCTCGGCGCGGGCGTTCCCAAGGCGTTCGTTCCGGTGGCCGGCGTCCCGTTGCTGCTGCACGCGGTCCGGCGACTGCTCGACGCCGGCGTCGATGACGTCGTCGTCGCGGTGCCTGCCGATCAGGTGACCACGGCCGGCGGCCTGCTGTCGGGCCTCGCATCGGTCGTGGTCGGTGGCGCCGACCGAACATCGTCGGTGGCGGCTGCCCTGGCATCGGTCCATGACGCCGACGACGCTGCCGCTGGTGCGGTCGAAGTCGTGCTGGTGCACGACGCCGCACGCGCTTTCGCGCCGCCGGCGTTGATCCGGTCGGTGATCGCCGCGTGCCGGGACGGTGCGCCTGCCGTCATCCCGGTGCTGCCGGTGTCCGACACGATCCGGACGACCCTGGAGAACGGTTCACTCGGCGGTCCGGTGGATCGCGATCGGCTTCGCATCGTGCAGACGCCGCAAGGCTTCTCGACCGAGGTGCTGCGGCGGGCCCACGTCTCCGCTGCGGGCGCCGGCCACACTGCGACGGACGACGCCGCGCTCGTCGAGGCTCTCGGCGTGGCGGTGACCGCCGTCCCCGGCGACCGGGACGCCTTCAAGATCACCACCCCGTCCGACCTGGCAGATGCGGAGCGGCTGATGGCCTCCCTCTCCGGCAACGTCGGTGGGTCGGCCGCGTCCGCGACCCCCACCAGTCCGGATCGCGCCATCAGCGGGCCGCCGCTGCTGCGGATCGGGTCCGGTGTCGACGTGCACCCGATCGAGCCCGGCCGGGACTGCTGGGTGGCCGGTCTACGCTTCCCCGGCGTGGACGGGTGTTCCGGTCATTCCGACGGGGACGTCGCCGCGCATGCACTGTGTGATGCCCTGCTGTCCGCTGCCGGCCTAGGTGATCTCGGTGCCGTATTCGGCACCTCCGACCCGCGGTGGGCCGCCGCATCCGGCGCGACCCTGCTGGGAGAGGTGCTGAACCTGTTGTCGCGCAACGGCTTCGTTGTGGTCAACGCGACCGTCCAGGTGATCGGCAACTCGCCGCGGCTCGCACCGCGCCGGGCGGAGGCGGAGGCTGTGCTGAGCGCGGCGGTCGGGGCGCCGGTGTCGGTGGCGGGGACGACGACCGACGGCCTCGGGTTGACCGGCAGGGGAGAGGGCCGTGCCGCGGTCGCCACCGCGCTGCTGACGGTGCCCGCCGGGATCTGACCCGCACGGACCCGTGGCTCAGCGGACGGCGGCGGGCAACTCGTCCTCGACGTACCGCGGGCGGACCGCGAGGCAGCCCGCCACCGCCTGCACCAGCACCACGCCACACAGGGCGATCAGCGGAACCGTCCACCCACCGGTCAGGTCGAACAGCACACCGAATCCGACCGGGCCGACGGATGCGATGAGGTAACCGGTGCACTGGGTGAACGCCGACAGTGACGTCGTGGCAAGCGATGTCCGGGCGCGCAGCGCGATCAACGTCAACGCCAGTGGGAACGCGCCGGTGCCGATGCCGATCAACACGCTGAAGATCAGCACCGGCCCGGCCGGCGCGATGATCAAGCCGATGAAGGCCGCGAAGTAGCACGCCGACAGCGCCACCACCAGGATCCCCGGCCGCCGCGCCCGGCCCAGCAGCGGCGGGACGAACGCGGCGAGCGGGATGCCCACCGCGATGGCGATCGCGACCTGCAGTGCGGCGGCGGTGTCCGTCCGACCCGCGTCGGTGAGGATCTGCGCCAGCCAGCCGAACACGACGTACGCGATCATCGACTGGCAGCCGAAGTACAGCGCCAGCGACCACGCCACGGCGGTGCGGGCCAGCGCGGACAGCGGCAACCGGCGGCCGGCCGCCGGCGCCGGACCCGCCTTGGAGTTGCGGATCAGCAGCAGCCAGGGGATCAGCGCGATGACCGCGACGCCGGCCCACATCCCCAGGCCGGTGCGCCAGTCGGCACCGAGGCCCCGCTCGATGGGCAGCGTGATCCCGGCCGCGGCGGCGCCGCCGATCGTGAGCAGCGTCGTATAGGCGGCCGTCATCACCGGGATGCGGTCGGGGAAATGCAGTCTCACCAGGCCCGGCAGCAGCACGTTCCCGACCGCGATGCCGGCGAGCCCGACGATCGAGCCGAGGAACAGCGCCGCAGTGCCGGGCACCAGGACCCGGACCAGCTGCCCGACGATCAGCGCGACCAGGCAAGCGACCACCGTGCGATGCGAGCCGATCCGGGCGGCCAGTGCGGGCGCGGCCAACCCGAGGAACGCGAACGACAGCGTGGGCAGCGACAGCAGCAGCCCGGTGGTCGACGCCGGCAGCCCGGTCGATTCGCGGAGCTCCGGGATGACGGCCCCGACGGCATTCACCACGGGGCGCAGGTTCACGGCCAGCAGCAGCACCGCGACCGTCACCAGGCCCCGTGATGCGGCGGGACCCGAGCTGTTCACCCCGGGAGGATAGGCCCCGTCCCGGCGCCCGCTGCGCCCGCCGCACCTGTTGGCAGGGGCCCGATGCCGTCCAGCACGGTGTCCACCGCGACACCGATCAGTCGTTCGTCCAGCCCGACACCGAACTGCGACATGGCCACCCCGAACAGGATCACCAGCAGCAGCACGGCGACCTGTTCCGGTTGGGCGTCGGCCCGGATACGGCCGAGATCGCGTTCCGCGGAAAGGTATCGGGCGATGAACTGCGGCGGCCCGGGCAGCCCCGGACCGGTCACGGCGAGATCGACCGGCAACAAATGGGGTGGGATCGCGCCCGGCTGCGCGGCGCTGTGCGGGAGTGCCCCGGGCATCGTGTGGTCTTCGGTCGACGGGCCGACGGGCGGGCCGTCGGTTGACGCGTCGTCGGTCGACGGGGCAGCGGGCGGGGCGTCGGTTGACGCGTCGGCGGTCGACGGGCCAGCGGTCGACGGGCCGAGCACGGGCGAATCGGGCGCGCCGGGGTCGGCTGACGGCGCCTGGGGTGAAGCGCTCGCCGCGGCGCCATCGCCCGGCCCCGGTGGTTGCAGCAGGTCGCCGAGCCGCGGCACCGCGGCGAACGCGGCGGCCAGCTCCTTGCTGAGCTCCGGATCGGAGCGCAGCCACAGCTCCAGCGGCAGCAGGTCGGTCCGCAACCGGCCCAACTGCAGCAGGGCCTCGCGGAGGTTGCCGCGTACCGTCCCGGTGCCGGCGCGCTGCGGCAGCGCGGTGATCCAGTCGAGCACGGCGGTGTTGCGGTCCATGACGGCGGCGTAGAACAGCTGTCGCTTGTCCGGGAAGTGCCGGTAGATCGTGCCTTCCGCCACCCCGGCTGCTTCCGCGATGGCCTTCGTCGTCGCCCGGGCGTACCCGACCTCGGCCACGACGTCGATGGTGGCCTGGACGAGCCGGGTCCGGGTCCTCTCCCCGCGGACGTTCATCCGGGCCTCCTGTTCTGCATCGCGTGCCGACTGCCCGACTGCTGGCGGGTCGCGCTGCCGTGCTGATTGTTGTCGTGCCCGTTGTGGTGCTGGCTGTACCGGTGTCGATGTCGTGGTGTCGATGTCGTGGTGTCGATGCTGTGGTGGCGATGGTCGTGGCGGGCGGCCGCCGCCGGCGCCGCCTCCCCGCACGCGGGTCGGTCAGCGGCGCCGGCGGCCCGGGTCAGTCGGTGACGTCGCGCCGCCTGAACACCAGCACGGCAACGATCAGGCCGATCGCGGCATAGGCGAACCCGAGCCCCAGTGCGGCCGCATAGCTGGTGGTCGATGTGCCGCCCTTGGCGAGCGCGGTGAGGGTAGCGCCGGGCAGCCAGTCCGCGACGTCCGGGGCGATCGCCCGCAGCAGGCCCTCGATGACGAGGACATAACCGAGACCGACACTGATCGCCACGGCGGAACTCTTGGCCAGCACGGCGATCACCAGGCCGATCACGCCCCAGACCACCAGGGCGAGGAACGTGTTCAGCCAGCTGCCCAGCACCTGGCCGGCGACGGTCGCCGGATCGGTCGACCACGCCGCGGTGGACACACCGGTTCCCTCGGCGACGACCGGCCCGGAGAACAAGACTGCGACGGTGGCGATCGTCGTGACCAACGCGGTCCAGCCGATCAGTGCCAGCACCTTGCCCATGAGTAGTCGCGCCCGGCCGGGCTGGGCCTGTACCAGCAATCGGATGAGACCGGTGACGTAATCGGAGGCGGTCGCCACCGCCCAGAACGACAGCGTCACGACCCCGAGAATGGTGGCCGCCGCACCGAGCGGGAGCATCCGTCCGTCGGCGCCGGACAGTTCGGCGGCCGTCGGGAAGCCGCCGCCGGGTGCGGCGGAGACGTCGGTGCCGTCACCGGCCACGACGAACGAGAATGTCGAGATCATCAGGGTCAGCACGAACGTCAGGCCGAGCCAGCCGAGCGTGAAGCCCTTGCGCCGGAGCCGGGTCAGCTCGGACCGGGTGGCAGCGAGGGTGGCGGTCATGACGCCTGCCTTTCGTGCCGCGATCCCCGGCCGGACAGCCCGGCCAGCAACCGGGGACGGGAGTGTTCATCGGGTGCGCCGGGTGGCGCCGCCGATCCGCCGGACTGGGCCGCCCGGGCCGTGCTCAGCTCGCCGTCGGTGTCGCCGGTCATCTGCAGGAACACGTCCTCGAGGGTGTCGCGGCGGGGAATCAGCGAGGCGAGGGTGATGCCGCCGCCGGCCGCCGCCCGGTTGACGGCGGCCGTCTGGCCGACCGGTGCGGCCACTCGTAGCGTCCGGGACGCGTCCGGGCCGGCTTGTTCCGGCGTCACCCGCCATCCCGCGCCGGTCAGCACGCCGGTAAGAGTGGTGGCCGCCTCCGGTGTCTCGGTGGCGACCTCGATGTATTCGTCGGCTCTGGCGAGCAGCTCGGTCATCGGCCCGGCGAAGAGCAGGTTCCCGAACCGGATGACCACGACGTGGTCGCAGATCGCCTCGATCTCGCTGAGCAGATGGGACGACACCATCACCGTCCGGTTGCCGGTGCTGAGCTTGCGCAGCAGCTTGCGGATCTCGACGATTCCCGCCGGGTCGAGGCCGTTGGTCGGTTCGTCCAGCAGCAGGAGTTCGGGGTCCGGCAGCAGGGCGGCCGCGATGCCCAACCGCTGCTTCATGCCGAGCGAGTAGCCACGCACCGGTTCGCGGTCTCGTCCGGTGAGGCCGACGATCTCCAGCACCTCGTCCACCCTGCTGGCCGGCAGCCCGCGCAGCTGCGCCAGCGACCGGAGGTTGCCGCGGGCCGAGAGGGTCGGGACGAACGCCGGGCTCTCGATCAGTGCGCCGACCCGGGATGCGAAGGCGGACGGGTCGGTGATGGAGCGGTCGAGGACGACTGCGCTGCCGCCGCTCGGCGCGATCAGGCCGAGCAGCATCCGGATCAGCGTGCTTTTGCCGGACCCGTTGGGGCCGACGAGGCCGACGACGCCGCCGAGCGGGACGTCGAGGGTCAGCTGGTCGACGGCGACCAGGTCGCCGAACCTTCGGGTGAGCTTGTCGGTGCTGAGCACGGTCATGGGCGGTCCCTCATCGAGCTGGAATGTGAGTGTGTACTCACATCTTGCGGAAGGGATCGGGGATCTGTCAAGGAACGGTGTCGTCGTCCGGTTCAATCAGCTGTACGGGTGGCGCTGGCCTGGCGGGGCGGCGCAGTCGCGGGTCGGTCATCGCCGCCGGGAACTGGCGGCTCCCAGCCGTGACGGGCGGAGTCGCGGGTCGGTCGGTTGCCGCCGGGAACTGGCGGATCCCAGCCGTGACGGGCGGAGTGACGGGCGGAGTCCCGGGTTGGTCCTGCCGCCAGGAAACTGGCGGATCCCATCAGTGACGTGCGGAGTCGCCGCCCGGGTCGGGATTTCCGTGATCCGGCGGCCCGGTGACGGCCATCGACGCGGCGAACCGCCCGAGCAGGGTCACCAGCGCAGCGAGGTCCTCCGGCGCCCACCCGTCGACCACCGCACCAAGCCAGCCGAGCCGGGCCGCGAGTGCCCGCCCCTGCAGGGCTCGGCCGGCCGGTGTCAGTTGCAGCATGCTGCGGCGGGCGTCATGTCCGGATGCGCTGCGCCGCACCAGGTCTGCGCGGACGGCGCGGTCGACCAGGCGGCTCGCCGTGGACGGCGTGACGTCGGCGAAGGCGGCGACATCACCGACGCTCACCTCGTCACCGCGGGCGGCGCCCCTCGCACAGGCCTCCACCACCAGCACGCTGGACATCTCCACCGGCCGGCCGTCGTGATCGATCACCTGGCGCGGGCTGGACCACAGTCGCCGCAACCGGACCAGGGCATCGTCGAGACCGGCCAGGTCGTCTCTCGCCGCGGGGGTGCCTTGATCCGTCATCTCTGCCGTTCGCCGGTTGATACCTGTACCGTACATATATGAACCCAATTCTCGTCACGGGCGCGACCGGCAACGTCGGAAAGCCGGTGGTTGTCGGGTTGCTGGCCGCGGGTCACCCTGTCCGGGCCGCCGTGCGAGACCCGGCCGACGTCACCGATGACCAGGATGTTGCCGCCGCCGACCCGGTCGCGTTCGATTTCACCGATCCGGCCACCTGGCCGGCCGCGTTCGCCGGGGTCCGGTTGATGTTCCTCGTGCGGCCGCCGCAGCTGTCCAACGTCAAGCGCGATCTGTTGCCGGCGTTGGATGCGGCGCGGCGGGCCGGCGTCCGGCATGTGGTGTTCCTGTCCCTCCAGGGCGCTGGGAAGAACAAGGTCGTCCCGCACGCCACCGTCGAGAAGTGGCTCCGCGGCTCGGGTCTGGACTGGACGTTCCTGCGGCCGTCGTTCTTCTTTCAGAACCTGTCCACCACGCACCGGACCGACATCCGCGACCGGGGCGAGATCTTCGTCCCTGCCGGACGTGGCCGGACGGCCTTCGTCGACGCACCGGACATCGCCGCAGTGGCGGTGCAGGTGCTCACCCACGCCGAGGACCACGTCGGAAAGGCCTGGACGCCAACCGGTTCGGCGGCACTGACCTATGACGAGGTGGCCGCAGCGCTGACCTCGGAGCTCGGGCGGCCCATCACCTACCGGCGGCCAGGTGTGTGGCGCTACGCCCGGCACGCCAGGCGAGTGCTCGGCATGCCGACCGGGATGGTGTTGGTGACGACCGCCATCTACACCACCGCACGGCTCGGGCTGGCTGCCGGTCTCTCCCAGGACGTGCGGACGGTGCTCGGCCGGGACCCAAAGGGGCTCACCGACTTCGTGCGCCGGGAACGTGCGGCTTGGGTGCACGACCCGACCGCAGGGGGCACCGGCCGGGTCGGCCAGCAGCGCGCCGGTCAGGGCACCTCCGGTGACCGCACCGCCGGCCCTCGGGGCGCCGGCGACCGGGGGGCCGACTCCATCAGCATCACCAACCACCGTGCCGCCGACAACGGCATCGGTACCGAAAGAGGAGACACCGCAATGGACGTCGCAGTTCTGGGTGGCACCGGCCGCACCGGCCGGCTGGTGGTCAGCGATCTGCTGGCCGCCGGGCATCGGGTACGCGCGCTGGTCCGCAACGCCACGACAGCACCGCCAGGCGTGCAGATCGTCGTCGGTGACGCGCGCGACCCGAAGGCGTTGCGCGACCTGATCGACGGCTGCTCTCTGGTGATCGGGGCGCTCGGCCCGGTCGCCAAGGACAAGCACCTGCATCGGGAGGTCGCGCCCCTGCTGATCGCGGCGATGAGGGAGAAGGGCGTGCAGCGCTATATCGGGATCAGCGGCGCCGGCATCGACGTGCCGGGGGACGACAAGTCCCGCCGCGACCGGATCATCTCGACCCTTTTCCAGAAGTTGGGCGGCGACGCGACCAGGGACAAGGTTCTGGAATACCAAGCCTGGGCGGACAGCGGCCTCGACTGGACGCTGGTCCGGCCGCCGCGCCTGCAGGACGGGCCGGCCACCGGGTCGGTCGAGGACCACGCGAGCCGGTCGCCCAGGTCGACCAAGATCACCCGGGCCGATCTCGCGCAGTTCATCGTCGGTCTGGTCGACCTGCCGCGGTACAGCCGGCAGGCACCGCTGGTCGCCCAGAAGGCCTAGGCACAGGCCGGATGTGCACGGATCGCCGCCGAGGGCATCGGCCCGGAGGTGAGCCGAGAGTCAGGTGCGCGTGAGGCCGATGTCGAGCGGGGGAGCGGCATCAGGAACGACAGCGACCCCGAGGAGGCGCCGTCGAACCCGCCCGGCCGGCGCCGACAGGCACGTTGTGGCGGTGCAACTGGCGGCGGCACCTGCCTTCGACCAGCCCGGACGCTTGCCCTCCGGCAGCGACCCCGACAGTCCGTCCTCCACGTTCGTGCGGGCTCTGCATGAGGGGGGCGCCTCGCGTCAACCGGTGCGGACTGGGGCTCAGCCCACGCACCGGCTGCAAACACGGTGTCGCCCCGGGTCGGGTCAGCCGGACAGCTGACCGAGGCCGAACCGGACGCCGGTCAGGGCCTCCGATTCCGTCCACAACCGCTTGGCGACCTCCACGTCACTCGCCGCGGCGGTCCGGCCCACCAGGGTCGGGTGGCCGCGGGTCTCGAAGCGACCGTCCGGTCCCACGTACGCGGCGTCGGGCAGGTCCTGGCTGGCGGCGAAAAGAGTTGGCAACGCACCCATCTGGTCGCTCTGCGCGATGAGGGTGTTGCCGACCTTCATCACCGCGTTCATCAGCGTCGAGGCGTGCGACTGCAGGTTGGTCGCGGACCATCCAGGGTGTACGGCGTACGCCCGGACGTCGGATCCGGCGGCGGCCAGGCGGCGCTGCAGTTCCAGCGTGAACAGCAGGTTGGACAGTTTCGACTGGCCGTAGGCGGCCCAGGAGTCGTACTTGCGGGTGTTCCAGTTCAGGTCGTCGAAGTTGATGCTGCCGTTGCGATGCGCGGTGGAGGACACCGTCACGACCCGATCGGTGATGTGCGGCAGGAGCAGGTTGGTCAGCGCGAAGTGGCCGAGATGATTGGTGCCGAACTGGGTTTCGAAGCCGTCCTTGGTGCGGGACAGCGGGACCAGCATGACGCCCGCGTTGTTGATCAGGACGTCCAGGTTGCCGTCCCAGCCGTCGGCGAAGGCCCGGACGGAGGCCAGGTCGGCGAGGTCGAGCTGGCGGACCTCCCGGTCGCCCGGCACCGTGGCGGCGGCCTGCTCACCCTTGGTGGTGTTGCGCACCCCCATCACCACCCGGGCGCCGGCCCGGGCCAGCTCACGGGCGGCAACCAGCCCGATGCCGCTGTTGGCGCCGGTCACCACGACGGTGCGTCCGGCGAAGGACGGAAGATCTGCTGCGGTCCACGGGGATGTCGTCATGGACACCAAAGTAGGCAGCGACTACATTGTTGTCAATGCCAACATCGTCAGGTTCCTCAGGGCCGGGCTCTTCTCGGTCGGGTGCTCCGGCGTCGAGACTGCCGGTGACCGAGCCGCCGGAAACCGGGCCGGCACCGAGAGCCGCATCGACGCGGTACCACCATGGCGACCTGCGGGCCGCGCTGGTCGAACGGGCCACCGACGTCGTGGCCACCGACGGCGTCGACGCGCTGTCCCTCCGCGAGCTCGCCAGGGATCTCGGGGTCAGCCACGCTGCCCCGAGCCGGCACTTCGCGGACAAGCAGGCGCTGCTGGATGCTGTGGTGGTCAACGGCTTTCACCGGCTGGGCGCCGCCCTGGCCGACTCGGTGAGCGCCGCGATGACCGGATCGGACTTCACCGAGCAGCTGCGGCAGCACGCGCTGTGCTATGTGCGATTCGCCGTCCGCCACCCGGACCTGCTGACGCTGATGTTCGCGGCCAAGCACCGGCAGCAGGCGCCGGAGGCGATCCTGCAGGCGGCGGATCAGGCGTTCGCCGTCCCGCTGCGGCTGATCACCTCGGCGCAGCAGCGCGGAGAGGTGATCGCGCGGCCCATCGAGGAGATCGGCACCGCGATCCACGCGACCATGCACGGGTTCGCCAGCCTGACCGCGGGCGGGCTGCTGGAGGAACCCGACTGGGAGCAGGCGCTGACCGGGACGATGAGCCTGCTGGTCGACGGCCTCCGCCCGCGGTGACGGCCCGCCGCTCGGCGCCGTCCGCACCATGTGGCCGTCACGACGCGTGGGTAACCGGGGTGCTGCCGGCGGACGCTTCATGACACTCTGACCGCATGACGACGATTGCCATCCTCGGCGCCGGCAAGATCGGCGAGGCGCTGCTGTCCGGGTTGCTCTCCGCCGGTCGATCCCCCGAGTCGCTGCTGTTCACCGAGCGGTACCCGGCCCGCGTTCAGGAGCTGACGGAGCGGTACGGGGTCCGCGGCGTCGACACCGACGAGGCCGCGAAGACGGCGGACGTGCTGATCGTCGCGGTCAAGCCGCAGGACATCGACCCGCTGCTGCGGGCGCTGGCGTGGTCGATCAAGCCGGGCACCCTGGTGGTGTCGCTGTGCGCGGGCCTCCCCACGGCGTTGTACGAGCGGCACCTGCCGGACGGCACCCCGGTCGTGCGCGTCATGCCGAATACGCCGATGCTGGTGGGCGAGGCGATGAGCGCGATCTCGCCCGGATCGCACGCCGGCCCCGAGCACCTGCAGTTGGTGGAGGATCTGCTGTCCACGGTGGGCAAGGTCGCCCGCGTGCCGGAGGACCAGCAGGACGCCGTCACGGCCCTGTCCGGCTCCGGCCCGGCGTACTTCTTCTACCTGGTCGAGGCGATGATCGACGCCGGCATCCTGCTCGGACTGCCGCGGGCGGTGTCGACGGACCTGATCATCCAGTCCGCGGTCGGCGCGGCCACCATGCTGCGCGACTCGGGGGAGCACCCGGTGTCGCTGCGGGAGGCGGTCACGTCCCCGGGTGGCACCACCATCGCGGCCATCCGCGAGCTGGAGAACCATGGTGTGCGGGCCGCCCTGCTGTCGGCCATCGAGGCCGCGGCGAACCGGTCGGCCGAACTGGGCAAGGCGCACCACTCCGGTTAGCCCGGGCCGGGCGGACCGGTAAGGCCCGCCCGGGCAATTGTCGGCGGGACAACCGTTCTCGAGTCCG